>ERZ506996.18-NODE-18-length-187358-cov-27.1475_pt1 | contig 187358 bp, 175 predicted proteins | sample MGYA00512882_ERZ506996 | MGnify/ENA metagenome assembly ERZ506996 | reverse complement strand
TGGAATTAATCAGGGTCAGACCTGTCTTCTTTCTGTCCTCCGTCACCATGGCAATGCCGCTGTTGATGGCTTCCAGGCAGTTTTTGAACCGGATTTCCTTTCCTTCCAACAAGATACGCCCTGAATCAAACCTGTCTGCGCCGAACACGCAGGTCATAATCTCGCTGCGGCCTGCGCCTACCAGTCCAGCAAAGCCGAGAATCTCCCCTTTCCTGACTTTAAAGCTGATGTTATTAAAAACTCCCTTTTTCGTAAGATTCTCCACTTCCAGAACCGCGCTGTCCTCTTTCAGAGTATCGTAGTCACGGGTATAGTAATTCTGAAGGCTGCGTCCCACCATCATCGCTACCAGCTCATCCGTATCCGTTTCCTTCGTATTCACAGTGCCTACGTAGGTACCGTCCCGGATTACGGTGATTCTGTCCGTCATACGGAACAGCTCTTCCATTCTGTGCGAAATGTAGATGATGCTTACCTTCTGCTCTTTCAGCCTTGTCATCGTCTCAAACAGCTTTTCCACCTCTTCATCCGATAGGGATGAGGTAGGTTCGTCCATCACCAGGATTTTCACATTAAAGGAACTCGCCTTTACAATCTCTACCATTTGCTGCTGGGCAATGGTGAGTTCCACCACCTTTGTATCGGCGTCAATATCCAGCCCCAGCTTCTTAAGCATCTCCTGCGCCTGACTCAGCATTTCACCCATATTCTTAAATCCGAACCGGTCCAGAATCTCACGGCCCAGGAAGATGTTTTCCGCCACAGTCAGATGAGGGACAAGCACAATCTCCTGATGGATGATTCCGATTCCATGCCCCCTGGCAATCTGGACGTTATCCATCTCCACATCTTTTCCGCCGATATTGATTGTCCCCCGGTCCGGCCTGTAAATTCCGCCCAAAACCTTAATCAAAGTTGATTTTCCCGCTCCGTTTTCTCCCAGCAGAGCGTGAATTTCCCCTTCTCTCAGTTCAAAATGGATTCCGTTTAAAGCATGAACACCGCCGAAGCTTTTTTGTATATCCGTCATCTTTAATACAATGCTTTCCACTCTCTCACCTACTTTTCTAAAAACAGGCACTTCTGTTTATAAGAAGCGCCTGCCATGTTTACTGTAACTCTTATGCTATCCGGCCCTTACTGCCAGTCTTTCAGCGTTGCCTCTGCTTTCTCTTTATCTACCAGGAAGGAAGGTAACAGAATTTCTTTCTCGATTTCACCGCCTGTTAAAAGCTCCTCAGCCTTTTCAAATGCAGTCTCAGCAATTCCGATCGGAACCTGAGCCGCTACTGCCGTAAAGGAGCCATCGAGAATAGCCGCCTTGCCGTCCGGGGATGCGTCAATGGAGTAAACGCCGATCCCCGTCTTGCCGGAAGCCTTGATAGCTGCCGCCGCACCGAGTGCAGACGGGTCATTAATGCAGAAAAATGCATTTAAATCAGGATTTGCCTGGATGATATCCTCAGCAATCGGCATGGAGATATCGAGGGCTGCCGCGCCGTCCTGCTGTGCCACAATGTCAAACTTATCTTTCGCATCGCCAAGTCCGTCAAGGAAACCTGCCACACGGTTTACACAGGATTCATTGGAGGGGAAATCCAGTATCGCAATTTTGGCTCCGTCCGGATAGTCGGCCGCCATCTGCTGTCCTACCAGTGTTCCCGCATTGTAAGCGTCCGTTGCAATAACGGTTTCTACCAAATCCAGATCATCGTCGATTACCGGGGTGTCTACATTGAGAATCGGAATATTCTTCTCATGGATCTGCTCCAGGCCCTGTCTGATTCCCGCAGAGTCAACCGGGATAACAAATACCGCGTCAAAATTCTGGGTGGCCACATCGGCCATCTGGGATAACTGGGTATTCAAATCGTAATCCGGGTCAAGGCACACATAGCCGTATCCCTTTTCATCACAAAGCTTTTTGAACGTATCATTCATTGCAGCCTGGAATGTGTTATTCTGCGTATTAGGAAGAAAAGCAAATTTGTAAGATGCTGCCCCGGCACCTTCTTCCTTTGTCTCTGCCGCCTCGGATGCCGCTCCTTCTGTCTGTGTCTTCTCCGGAGCTGCCGTACTTTCCGTACTTACGGAATTGGAATGGCCGCAGCCTGCGAGGGTTGCTGCCAGCATCGTGAATGCCATTACTTTTGCGATTGTCTTCTTCATTAATGATTTCCTCCTCTTTTATATAGCCTGTATTTTCTTTCATTCATCAAGCTTGCGCGCCGCTCTGTTTACGTAAATAATATCATTGCAGGCTCACAGAGTCAACGGTTTTTATAATTTTCTGCATTTTTAACAGGATTTTTTTGTGAATTTTATGCTATTGTCCCAATCAAATGTAATAATTTACGTAAATATTGCGATGTTTTACCATTTCCCATCATTTTTCCTCTCTAAGTTTTATAAAACCTGAACTGTATTTCTACTGTTTTACGTTTAGAATTTGACTTTATTTTGAGAAATTGTTATAGTATAGTTAGATTTACGTAAAAGCAGGAGGGTTTATATGGCTATCACCATCAAAGATGTTGCCAGAGAAGCCGGCGTCTCGATAGCAACCGTCTCACATGTTATAAACGGCACGCGCTACGTTAAGCCCGAACTCACGGAAAAAGTATTGCAAGCCATCCGGAATACGAATTATCAGGTAAAAGCAGATAAAAAGCCCGGCACTGCCAGATTGGGAGAAAAATCCGTTATAGCGGTCATAATCCCAAATGTGGAAGGTTCCCTGTTCACCAAAATAATCACCTGTATCACTCAGCTGTGTGAGTCCAGGGGATACTCTGTTTCCATCTATCTGACCTTTGATGATGCCGCTTCCGAAAAACGGATACTGGAAAACCTGGTCGGCAGCAGGCAGACCGCAGGCATCATCATTGCTCCCTGCGGACTTGACAGTAAATATTATCAGAAGATCCGCCAGAGGAATATGCCTCTTGTCTGTATCGAACGGACCGTGTCGGATCACTCCATATCCTGCGTTGTGGCCGACAGCAAAAGCATCATTCGCAAGGGGACGCAGACCTTACTTAACAGCGGCCATAAGAAAATCGGCATTCTTATGTCGGACAGGGAGATTTCAACGGTCAACGAGCAGCTTACCGGTTTTCTGGACGCGATGTATGATGCAGGCGTACACTGTGATGACTCCAATATCGTCAAAATGAATCTTTACAATAACAAAGACTGTGAACGTGCGATTATCAGTCACTATGAAGACTTCAAGCCTACGGCTTATATTGCCTGCGGCAACCAGATAACCCTGATCCTGATCTCCACGCTCCAGAAGCTGGCGGTCGATATTCCGAGCCAGCTGTCCGTTATTGGTTTCAGTGATGAATCCTGGTGCCATCTGTTCGGAACCCCTCTCACCACCTTTTCCCACGACTGCCACAGGATGGCGGAGAACGCGCTGAGGCTGCTTTTTAACCAAATCGACGGAAAAACCGAGATAGAGGAAGTCCATATCCTGTCGCTACTGGAAATCCGCAAATCGGTCAAGATGATCGGCAAGGGGCCTTATGGGGAGACGACGGTTTCGCCCGACAACCTGGATCTGACTCCCGCCGAAGTAAAAGAACTTCAGAAACACAAATACCGGGTGGGCGTCTCATTTCATTACGGCAATACCAGTTGGGCGGCCATGCACGAAAAGGGCCTCCGCTATATCTTATCAAGGTGCGGCGTCAACATCGTATCCGTCACCGACTCAAATTTTGATCCGAATTTACAGGCAATTCAGCTGGAGAGCCTGCGCATGCAGGGTGTTGACGCTATCGTGGCAATCCCTGTGGATGACACAGCCACCTCCAACAAATTCCGCCAGCTCTCCAAAGAGACAAAACTTATCTTCATCAGTAATGTCCCGGACGGCATGAGCAAAGGCGATTATTACTCTCTCGTCTCCACCAATGAACGAGAAAACGGCCGCAACGGAGCCATACTTCTTGGGGAACATTTTAAAAAAGAGGATAAAGTGGTCGTCGGATTTATCGTACACGGCAGTAAATTTCTCGGAACCTACTTAAGAGATATGATTGCGGAACAGACAATCCGCGAGGAATATCCCAATATCACCATCGTGGAATCAGAACCATTTTATCAGATAGAAAATACATATGAGGTGGCAAAGAAGATGATCCTCGCCCATCCCGAAATCAAAGGGCTTTACGTTTCGTGGGAAGGCCCTGCGCTGGGCGCAATCCGGGCGATACGGGAGCTGAACCGCTGCGATATCAAGATTGTTACCTTTGATTTGGATTATGAAATAGCCGGGATTCTTGCCAACGAAGATATCATCCTTGGACTGAGCGCCCAGAAGGCCTATGATCAGGGTGTCGCAGCGGGCCAGGCCACAGCCAAAGCCCTGCTGAACCAGAGGGGTTATGAATACATCGGCATATCGCCCTGTATCGTGGAGCGTCAGAATCTTCTGTCCGCCTGGAGGGAAGTGATGCATGAAAATGCGCCGGATGAACTGGCCAAGATATTAAAAAACGAGCTGTCGAAAAAATAGAATTTTGATGCAAAGAACCGGATATCAGCTCATAGGCATCCGTCATATCCGGATTGATATGGCGGATATTTGTGTTTGTGAGACGTTTATTCACGGTCAGCTTGACAACGGGCCTCAGCGAGAAGGCAGACGACCGCCTCTCATTGGAAAGTGCTTTCGCGGTATAAACGCTGCTTTTGGCAGTGGAATCTTTCCTGCGGCCTTTCTTCGGCATAAAACTTCATATAGTTATCAATCGCAGAGCGCAGGGAACCTCCATCGGTTATTTTATACATACAATCCCATTATCAATTTGGCGCTTAAGCCGCAGGTTCTCCCTGCGCAGACGTTCCAGCTCATCAGCCTCATCATCCGGTTTATGGTGCCCGCGTTTATCTGACAGCCCGTCTTCCCCCGCTGCATCGTATTTCTTTACCCAGGAATAGACCTGGCTGTATGAGACATCATACAAGGAAGCCGTCCCTTTGTAATCCCGGTCATGGGCAATACAGTATCCCACTATTTCCTTGCATTCCGCGAGTGTTGTTTTTCTTTGCGCCTCTGCCATATAGACCTCCCTTTTCGGATCATAACTCTTAAGTTCTATATCGGCATTATACTTCAAAATCCACCTTCTGAAAACTTTTGTGACAGAAATACCGTACTTGACGGTAATTTCCAGAATAGTGCCCTTCCCGGAAAGGTATTCTTCCACAGCTTGGGTTTTTAATTCTGAGGAGCAGCTTTTGTTATGGTAGGAATGGGTAAAAGCCTCTGGCCCCACCGCCCTGTACTTTGCCACCCATTCGCTCAAAGATGTGGAGGAACAGTTCTTCTCATTATATGTTATCCCATACTTTTCACAGACTCGGGCTGATGTATATTTTCCAAACAAAAAATCCCCCTTAAGTGGACTTTGTTTATTTACCTTGTCTGCCTAAGGGGTATCCTATCACAAATCCAAATCATCTTTTATGCAAACATTCAACGTCTATCAATAATTTTATCAATCAATCCAAAATTCATTGCTTCTTCCGCTGTCATATAATTATCGCGTTCTGTAGCAATAGCAGCCTCATCAATACTTTTACCTGTATTTTCAGCTAAAATCGTGTTAAGACGTTTTTTGCTTTTTTGAATGTGGTCGGATGTAATTTTAATATCAGTTGCCTGCCCTTGGATTCCATTGCCATGAATAGCAGGCTGATGTATCATAATTTCCGCATTAGGCAAAGCAATACGTTTTCCTTTTGCACCTCCTGCCAATAAAAAAGCTCCAAAACTGGCAGCAAGACCTATACATATCGTTGAAACATCACATTTGATATACTGCATTGTATCATAAATAGCAAAGCCCGCTGAAACAGAACCGCCTGGACTATTTATATATAACTGAATGTCTTTTTCTGGGTCTTGTGCTTCTAAAAATAGCATTTGTGCAATAATTAAACTTGCTGAAACATCACTTACCTCTTCTCCCAAAAATACAATTCTGTCAGACAATAACCTTGAAAAAATATCATAACTTCGTTCTCCTCGGCTTGTCTGTTCAATAACATATGGAATCGTACTCATGCTGCTAATTTACCTCCTGCTAAATAATACAAGAGTGTATATCCACCAAGGGAACCCATCATGCTTATCTCCGATTGTTTAGGCCAGAACACACCATTCTTCCGATAAATTTTAGGCGTACATCCATAAAATTGTTTAAACGCCAATGTGAAAGCTTGTTGTGAATCATAATGTGCTTCATAAGCGATTTCAACAATAGACTGCTCTGTTTCCACAAGCTTTTGGGCTGCCAAAGTCAATCTACGTCCTTGTATGTATTTATAAATTGTACATTTTGTTTCTTCAGTAAAAATTCTGGCTATGTAGAATTTTGAATAATTTAATTCGTTTGCTATTTTATCAAGCGGCAAATCCTCGTCAATATGTGTTTCTATATAATCCACCACTTTTTTTACAACTGCATTATTGTTCATATGTGACACTCCTTTCCCTATTTAATATAACATAACCTTCTAAAATAATCTTAATAGAAATTGCCCTAATTGAATAATAAGAATTATCACCCTCTTTCTTTATTACAACATCTGCAATTATTCATTCACCACAAAGTTCACAACACATCACTACGGTACTGTGCGGGAATATTGAATTTCCCCTGAGGATCTGCATAAAAGTATACTTCTGTTATAACGGTTTCTGCTTTAAGGTCAATCACATATTTTGTGACATATTTTCCGGATTGGATCTTCTTTTCTATGTCAGCTTTTGTTAAAGCAGTTCCTTTACGCCCTTTCTGATCGGAAGAAGGCGGAAGGCTGAACTGTTACCCTGAATCACATATCCACAGAACCACCGCCTGACATTTTAAAATTATTCAGCCATACAACACAGGGATACAGGAGAAAAACTCCCTTAAGATATCTCGGACAGAACATCCTTAAGATTTATATATGTAAAATAGCACTTACCGTCAGTCAAGTCAATAGCATGAGCACAAATAACATGAACGCAATAAAAAACAGTAATAAAAAACGCTGCCTGAAATGAATCCACATGATAATGAATCCATCACTGGCAGCAGCCTTAAGCCACACCTGCCTCAGCCTATTTCCGCCCCAGGCTCATTCCAGCCTTCAGCATCCTGAATGTACGGTCCGCGGCACTGATGTACAGCTCTTCCGCCCGCTCCAGGGCCTCTTCGATATCCATGGCGCCGTTTATCGTGGTCATAATACTGTCAATGCCGTAATCAAAAATCGTCTCAGCCTTGTCGCCCATACCTCCCACGATGGCGGCCACCGGTATGCCTCTCTCCCTGCAGCGCTTTCCGATTCCGCTTGGCACCTTTCCAAAGGCAGACTGCCAGTCCATTCTACCCTCTCCGGTAATCACCAGGTCCACCCCCTCTAAGAGGCTGTCAAAATGAACCAAATCCAGTACCGTGTCAATACCGGACTTGAGATTGGCCTTCAGGAACACGCAGAATGCCGCCCCTAATCCACCGGCAGCGCCTGCTCCGGGAATCTTATCCACATCCACGCCCAGCTTTTCCTTCAGCAGAGCCGCATACCGAACCATTCCGCCCTCTAACACATCCAGGATTTCCGGTGTACCGCCCTTCTGCTTTCCAAATGTATAGGTGGCTCCGTCCGGTCCCGTAAGAGGATTGGTCACATCGCACATCACAGTGAATCCGGCCTGAGCCACCGCCGGGTGCATCCGGCTCACATCAATATCAGCCACTCTTGTCAAATCCCTGCCTCTGCCCTCCAGCTCATTTCCCTGATCATCCAGGAACCTTACTCCCAGAGCACGCATGGCCCCCATACCGCCGTCATTGGTTGCGCTGCCTCCAATGGCAATGGAAATCTTCCGGTATCCCCGATCCAGAGCATCTCTAATCAATTCCCCTGTGCCATAGGTGGTGGTGTTCAGAGGATTGCGCCTGTCCGCCGGCACCATGGGAAGCCCGGAAGCAGCTGCCATCTCGATGATAGCGGAGTCCCCTTCAAATTCCCCGTAAAAGGACTGCGCCTCCTCCATCAAAGGACCATGGACCGTCAGTCTGCGGTATGTACCGTTCAGCGCTGAAATCACCGCGTCAATGGTTCCCTCCCCGCCGTCAGCCACAGGCACGCCAGCTGTCTCACAGCCCGGAAATGTCCGCCCTGCCGCTGCCTCCAAAAGCTGTGTAATGCGCTCTGACGACAAGGTCCCCTTAAACGAATCTGATGCAAATAAAAACTTCATGGTTCCGCCTCCCAATTGTGATTGATTTTCTTACGTCTATTGTACTGTTTCCTGGCTGCCGCGTCAATGTTCCGAAAAACATATATGCTGTATATTATTTATTCTTAAGCACAACAAACCTTCTGGCGGGCCATACCCCATTCTGTTTCCCGTCCCGCCGCTAATCCTGCATCATTTCCTTCACATCCCTGAAAAATACCATCGCCATGTAAAACACCGCTGACTGGCTCAGTACGCGCACGTCATATCCCGTCAGTTCCTCCAGCTTCCTGAGCTTATAGGTCAATGTATTCTTATGGATGTGCATGGCATCCGACGCAGCCTTTAAGGAACCCTCGGCTCCGAAATAAGCCTCCAGAAGCCCCATCCACTGACACAGCTCTTCATAACCGCAGTTCTTAAATACCTTGCGAAGGTACTCTGCCTTCACACTATCAGCCACATCCTCCGTAAACAGCTCCAGGGTAACGCTGTCATACGTCATGACGTCCCGTTTGGACATACCGGCTGAGCGCCATGCCTTGTTGGCCTGGCCATATGCCACATGGATGTCCCTGGCCCTGCCGTCGATCCCCATAACCAGACCTATGCCGAATTTCTTCTGCACACAGGAGCGTATACGGCCGGCCAGCTGGGTCATATGACGGTCGGAAGCACCCTGAACCAGGAAAATCTGCCGTCCGGCATTGCGAAACACCAGGCATCCCGCCCCCGCCAGAAAAGCAGCTTCCCCCTCTGCCTGTTCCAGCAGCTTCTGGCCCGACGCGGTGGATGCGTATTCCTGGAAGTTCCTGACGCCCGCCACCATGACCCTTCTGGGAACAGAAATGTCGATTCCCAGCGCAAAGCCCCTCTCCTCCAGTACCCGGGGCTGAAGGAGCCCGCTTCCAAGGACCCAGTCCTCCAGAAAACGGTTCAGCACCCGCTGCCCCATACGGCGTTCATCCTGCCAAACGTTTTCCCGAATCAGTATTTCCACCATTTTCTTCACAATCTGGCCATAGCCGGCCACTTCCTCATACCGGCCCGTAATGCCGATAACGCCGGCAATGCTTCCGGCCTGATACACAGGCAGGTTCAGCCCCGGACGGGAGGTGAACGTGGCCTCCTCGTCCCTCACATACAGCTCATCCAGATGCTCCCTGATGATTTTCCTGGCCCCCTCATGAAGCGTGCCGATTCGCTCCGGATCCGTACTGGCTATGACATAACCTTCCGGGTCCATCATATTAATATTCTGGCCCACAATGGCCCCCACTTCCTCCACAATGGCCTGGGCTCCCTGCTGTGAAAGCCTCAGCGCCTTCCCTGTCTGTTCCATCCATTCCACCTGCCTTTATACCATCCTGCCTGTTTTGCGGCCGTCTGCATGCCAAAAGGGGGCTGCGGCGCCCGGGACATCCCCATGGCCGCAGCTCCCCATATTCATTCCTGTTCCCTCATGTTTCTTTATATCACTTTTCCCCGGTTCTACTGATAAATGGGGTATTTGTCACAGAGCTTTGTCACTTCTCTCCTGATATAATCCGCTTTATTCTCAAAATCCGTGGCAGCCAGCCAAATGCACTCGGCAATCTTCGGCATGTCCTCTTCCTTAAGGCCCCTGGTGGTAATGGCCGGTGTACCGATGCGCACGCCTGAAGTGACAAATGGGCTTCTGGGGTCATTGGGAACCGTATTCTTGTTCAGGGTGATGTACACCTCATCGCAGCGATTCTGCAGCTCCTTGCCCGACACTTCCATGCCGCGCAGATCAACCAGCATCAGGTGGTTGTCCGTGCCGTCCGTAAGGAGCTTGAATCCCTGTCTTTTAAGAGCCTGGGCAAGAGCCTTTGCATTGGCTGTCACCTGGCGCTGGTATGACTTGAATTCAGGCTTTAATGCCTCTCCAAAGCACACTGCTTTTCCCGCTATCACATGCTCCAGCGGGCCGCCTTGGGTTCCCGGGAAAATGGCCTTGTTGAAATTAAATTTCTCAGCCGCCTCCTTGTTTGCCAGAATCATGCCGCCCCTTGGTCCCCTCAATGTCTTGTGGGTGGTGGTGGTCACCACGTCCGCATAAGGAATGGGGCTGGGATGTTCGCCCGCAGCCACCAGACCCGCGATATGGGCCATATCAACCATGAGATAAGCGCCAGCTTCGTCAGCGATTTCACGAAACCGCTTGAAATCAATGGTCCTGGCATAGGCGCTGGCGCCTGCTATGATAAGCTTTGGCCTGGCTTCCTTTGCAATCCGCTCCAGCTCATCGTAGTCGATGAACCCCTGGTCATTGACTCCATAAGGTACGATATGAAAGTAAAGGCCGGAAAAATTCACAGGACTTCCGTGGGTGAGATGGCCGCCGTGGTCCAGGTTCATGCCCATGACCGTGTCCCCTGCTTTCAGCATGGCAATGAACACCGCCATATTGGCCTGAGCGCCTGAATGTGGCTGTACGTTGGCGTAATCACATCCGAACAGCTTCTTAGCACGCTCAATGGCAAGGGTTTCCACCACGTCCACGCACTGGCATCCGCCGTAATAACGTTTTCCCGAATATCCTTCCGCATACTTATTGGTGAGAACCGTCCCCATAGCCATCATGACAGGCTCTGACACGATATTCTCTGATGCGATGAGTTCCAGGTTGCGTCTCTGGCGCGCGCATTCAGCCTGAATGGCCTCGCCCACTTCCTTGTCATATCCGGTAATAAAATCCATTACTTCATTAACCATTATCTTACCTCTTCCTTTCGCAATGACAGCCTTTTTCTGCTGATTATAACCTATGTAACAGCAAATTGCAAGACATATGGCAGAACCCCTTTCTCTTTATCTGTTAATTTTTTATCGCTGTTTTTCTTAATAATTTCATAATAATTATAGCACTTTCTTTAAACTTTAGACACAATTCGGACACAATTATAGGCTATTATCAAACTCGTTCCATAAAAATTTGTGTTTAGAAAGTCTCACCGGGAGGCTTTCAGAGGAGGAAAACTATTATGAAGAAGACAATCGCAAAATCCATGACCGCTATTATGGCAGCAGCTATGATCGCAGGAAGCCTGACCGCTTGCGGCGGCAGCGACAACAAGGCTGAGACCACTGCTGCTGTAGAGACCACAGCAGAGACTACTGAGGCTGTTGAGGAGACCACTGCTGAGGCTGCTGACGCTGAGGAGTCTACCGAGGCCGCTGACGCAGAGGAGTCCACTGAGGCCGCTGACGCTGAGGAGTCTACCGAGGCCGCTGACGCAGAAGAGTCCAGCGAGGCTGATGAGACTGAGGCTTCCAAAGAAGATGCTGCCGGCGAGGCTAATGCTGAGGCCGCAGAGGAAACAACTGAGGCTGCTCAGAACTAATCTTCTTTCACGCCAAAAAGGGTGCTGTCCGCTGCGGCAGCATCCCTTTTTTATTCCTGATGTATGAAGCTTCCTAAAAACTTCCTAATGGAACCTCCAATTCTTCACTACAATCTGCAAATTCCTGTTTCCGTTATACTCATTTATGCCCGGATAGTAGATAATATCCATGACGCGGCGGTCCCCCTTTTCCACCATGAACAAATCTCCATCCGTAAAAATCACACCGTCCATGGCTGTTCCCCGCTCATTCACAAGGCTTACCCGCACCACATTCCGGTTCCGTCCCATGACCCTGGCACTGCGTATAAACATTCCCTTCTGGGCAAACTGGGGTTTCTCATTTCCCTGTCCATATGGTTCCAGCAGCTCCAATTCCTCTATGAACGGTTCTGTTATGTATTCAAAGGGCATGGCCGCGTCGATCCACACCTTGGGTATAAAATCCTCTTCGGTCAGCCGCTCACGGGCGTTTTCGTTGAGACGGCGCCGGAATTCGTCCACATCCTTTTCCTCCAGTGAAAACCCGGCCGCCATGGGATGGCCCCCGAACTTAAACAGCAGGTCCTGTACCTCCACCAGGGACTGGAACATATGATATGCCTCTATGGAACGTCCCGACCCCTTGACGCAGCCCTCGGCCCGCGTAAGCACATAGGAGGGCTTGTTGTACCGTTCCCTGAGACGCCCTGCCACAATGCCGGCCAGTGATTCGTGGCAGTCCGGCAGGAATACCACCAGCACCTTATCCTCCCGGTACAGCTCATCCACCATGGCTGCCGCCTGTTCAATTCCCTCCTGGGTCATGTCCTTGCGCTGGTCGTTGAGGGCCTTTAATTCCTCTGCCATCCGGTCCGCCGCCGGCTCATCCTCACACAGAAGGAGCCCAAGGGCTATCTTGGCCGTCTGAAGCCGTCCGCTGGCATTCAGGCACGGTCCGATGACAAAGCCGATGTGATAGGCCGTGATGCTCCCTGCCTGTAGATTATTTTTCTCAATCAGTTTCCGAAGTCCCAGATTGGACGTATGTTCCAGCCTGGAGAGCCCCTCCTTTACAATGATGCGGTTCTCTCCCTGAAGCTTCATCACATCCCCCACCGTCGCAATGGCCGCGATTTCCAGCAGACCGAGCCATTCCTCACCGGGTATTTTATGGACCTCATAAAGCACCTGCACCAGCTTATAGGCCACCATGCCGCCGCATATATCGGGAAAGGGATAAAGGCTGTCCCTGCGCTTGGGATTGACCACGGCATCCGCGGGCGGCAGCATCTCCCTGCCCTCCGGCGTCTCACTGTCCTCAGTCAGTATATCGTGATGATCCGTCACGATCACGGTCATCCCCAGCTCCTTGGCCCTGGCTATCTGGCTAATGGCGGCAATACCGTTATCACAGGTAAGGATGGTGTCGATTCCGTCCTCTGCCGCTGCTTCTATAATCAATTCATTGATGCCGTATCCGTCCTTAATGCGGTCCGGAATCTCATAATCCACCTCAGCCCCAATCTTCTTTAATGCGCGGTAGAGAAGGTATGTGGAGCATACACCGTCTATATCGTAGTCTCCCACAATCCGTATACGCCTGCCTTCAGCCGCCTTCTGTCCAAGTATCTCCACTGCCCGGTCCATGTCCGGCAGCAGGCGCGGATCGTGAAGCTGCTCCACGGAGCCGTGAAGATACCGTCCTATATCTTCCACATCCTCCAGACCGCGGTTGCGTATGATTCTGGCCGTTACCGGGCTGATATGGTATTTTTCTGCAATTTTATTAAAGTCTGCCTTCTTGGCATACAGCATCCATCTTGCTTCTGTCATTGTCTCGTCCTGTCCTTGTCTATTCTTCCTGGTCCCCCATGACCGAGGAGTAAATGATACCGGCCGCCATTCCCGCAAATGCCGGCACAATCCACCCCAATCCAGCCCCGTATCCGGGCAGGAACGTAGTTGCCTGGGTGAGGAATGGAATCACGAATTTGCTCTGTTCCAGGGCATATACCACGCTGACTGCGCCTGTAAACAGAATGGCCGCCGGATACATGGCCGGCCACCTTCTTGTAAGCGGCCCTAAAAATGCCAGCACAATCAGCACAATGGCGATTGGGTAAATGGCGTTCAGAACCGGCACTGACACGGCCAGTATCTTATTTAGGCCCGCACTGGATATAATCAGGCTAATCAGGGCAAATAAAAACACCCATACTCTGTAGCCGATTACAGGTATGATAGAATTAAAATACTGGCTGCAGCAGCTGAGAAGTCCCACGCATGTATTAAAACAGGCAATGAGGAAAATAAGCCCCAGTATCATCATACCTGCATTTCCAAAGAGGTTTCCCGCAACGAAAGTAAGTATCCTTGCCCCATTATCCATGCTGCCGGCCGCGGCTCCCGCCGGTGCACCGATGTGGGCCAGGGCCGCATAAATAAGGGCCAGCAGAATACCTGCTATGATTCCCGCCCTAATGGTTTCCCTGACAATCACACCCTCCTGGTCCACCCCCTTTGCCTGTATATTGATGGCAATAATAATTCCAAAATTCAGGGCCGCAATGGTATCCATGGTCTGGTATCCCTCCAGAAAACCAGTCACAGCGGGGCCAGACTTATAGACAGCTCCGGGAGCGCCGTAATGACCCATGGGCCACACCAGGCATCCTATAAAAATAACGCTGATAAGCACCAGCAATGTGGGACACAATATTTTCCCCAGCCTGTCCGTCAGCTTATCCGGCCTGAATGCCACTGCCATGGCAGCCGCAAAAAACACCACGGAATATCCGAACTGTGCCATGGTCTGGACCGTAAAGCCGGTCCCGCTTACCGTACTGTTCAGAGAAACGCCCATCTGCTCAAGAACCGGGAACACCGTCATCTCGAAGGATGTACTGGAGGTCCTGGGTATGGCCAGGCACGGTCCTATGGAGAGATAGATAAGAAGGGTAAACAGGAATGCAAAGTCGGGGTGCACCCTGCCCGCCAGCTTGCCAATGCCGCCCGAAAGGGCAACCGCAGCCACTCCCAGGACAGGAAGTCCCACCGCGCTGAGCAGAAAACCCGACATGGCCTTCCAGGTCAGCACCCCTGCCCGGGCGCCAAGAAAAGGCGGGAAAATCAAATTCCCCGCACCAAAAAACATAGAAAATAATGTAAAACCCACAAGCAGAAGATTCTGCTTCGACAATTTCTGCCTCATATTTTTATCCCCGCTTAATCAAAATAAGAGATAAGAACCAAACTTCCCCGCTCTTTCTTACCTCTGCTCGTAACATAATACCACAAAATGCGGCATCTTTCAAGAAGGTTGCATATTTGTGGCAGTTGGCAGTGATGTTAGCGTTTTAAAATATTTTCAAAAAACCCATTGACATTTCTCCCCAGACAGGCTATAATAGCTCTTGCGCTGTTAGAGATAGAAATCAAACAGCTGCATGCGTCAGTAGCTCAGCTGGATAGAGCATACGGCTACGGACCGTAGTGTCGGGAGTTCGAATCTTCTCTGGCGCATGAAGAAAACCTCGCAGGCGTAAGCCTTGCGGGGTTTTTTGTTTTGAGTAAACACCATGGGAGGACAACCATTACTGGTTGTCCTCCATCACCTCTCTCACCTTCTCCAGCATCACCGGCGTCAGCTTAAGAATCCGCTGTTTTTTAGACACCCTCCCCACGGCTTCCTCAAAGCTCATACCATTACCAGCCGTCATGGCATCCTTCACCAGAATATAGTAAAGCATAACTGCCTTTTTATCTTCCTTGGGAAGCTTTTCCCTAAGCTGCTGCTCCACAGACGCCTTCTGGGCCGTGCCTCCCGGAAAAATGCGGTGCAGATATTCCCTCTCCTCCTGCTCCCGCTCCTCCTTGCTCTTAATCTCAAATCCGAATATATTCATATTCCCCTCCTGCGTACTCGCACCAATCACTAAATATAATACAAGTATAAAATCCAGAGGGAAGTACGTCAAGAAGTTTCTCAGTGTTACCCGCTGCTTGTTACCCGCCGCTTGTTATCCATCCCGTCCCGCTTCCATATTTTCAAATACGGCCCGGTCCACGCCGCCGTCCTGGAATGCCACCACAGTGGTACACACTGCATCCCCGGTAATGTTGACAGCCGTCCTGCTCATATCCAATATGCGGTCAATTCCCATAATCAGGGCTATGGCCTCCACTGGCAGGCCCACTGATGCAAATACCATGGATAGGGTAATCAGTCCCACCCCCGGCACACCGGCCGTTCCCACGGAAGCCAGGGTGGCCGTCAGTATCACGGTCAGATAATCCGCCACGGACAGGCGGATTCCAAATGCCTGGGATGCGAACACCACAGCCACCCCCTGCATGATAGCTGTGCCGTCCATGTTGATCGTGGCCCCCAGGGGTATGGTAAAGGAAGAAATACGCCGCGGCACCCCCATCTTCCTGTGCAGGGTATCGATGGACATGGGAATGGTTGCATTGGAAGTCGCGGTGGAAAACGCAAAGCCCATTACAGGCAGGAATTTCTTGAGGAATTTGACAGGACTCAGCCCCGTAAACCCCTTAAGGATCGCCATGTAGACCACCAGCCCCTGTATGGCCAGTGCAATCATAACCCCTGCCATATATTTAAACAGGGGCAGAAACGCGTCAAAACCAATGCCGGAAAACGTTCTGGCAGTCAGACAGAACACGCCGTAGGGAGCCAGCTTCATGACCATGACTGTCATCTGCATCATCACATCATTAAACTGGCTGAATAAATTCCCCACCGTCTGAACCGCTTCCCCCAGACCGGCCAGAATCATTCCCACAATCAGCGCAAAGAGGATGATGGACAGCATATCCCCGTCTGCCAGAGCCCTCACCGGATTGACCGGAATGATAGCCAAAAGCGTGTCCGCCAGCCCTTCCTTCTCCCCGATAGTGACCTGGGCTGTTTCCAGGGCAGAAAGATCTAACCCGGCTCCCGGGTTAATCATTTGGGCAGTCAGTATGGCCGCGGTGATGGCCAGCGCGGTGGTTGCCAGATAAAATCCCAGTGTCTTTACTCCTATTTTTCCCAGTTTCTTCGTATCCCCCATGGACATGCTGCCGCACACCAGGGAGCAGAATACCAATGGCACCACCAGCATCTGCATCAGACGCAGGAATCCATTTCCTATCAGATAGAATATTCCGTCTATGAGCAGTACGTCCCGGACCTTCCCCTCCGGAACAGCGTAATGAAGAAGGATGCCCGCAGCCGCCCCCAGCGCAAGTCCAATGAAGATAGCGGTGGTAAGTCCCGGCCTTTTCCTATTTTCCATAGCCGATACCATCCTTTCCCTCAGCCCGTCTCCGTCTTCCGGTTCGCCAGTCCTTCATATACGCCTCCAGCATCTCCTTCCAATGGGGCAGGAGACGCATGTCGGATATGCGCAGCATCATATTGTCCAGCACGCTGTAGGAAGGCCTCATGGAGCTTAAGGTATCCTCAGAGGCATACACAGGTTCCACCGGGACCTGATAACCCGCCAACCGGACAGCCTCCTTTGCCAGCTCATACCGGCTGCAGAAACCCTGGCCCGTCACATGGTACAATCCGTCCTCGCCGTTCTCCATCAGCTCTATGACCTTGGCGGCCAGTCCGTCAGCCCCTGTGGGTGATGCCATCTGGTCCGAGGCAGCCCTGATGGTCTTACCCTGGCCGGCCATCTCCAGAATACGCCCCAGGTATGGGCTTCCATCCCCGAATATCCAGGAACTCCGCACAATGATATGGCGGTTGCAGAACTCCCTAACAAAATTTTCCCCTGCCATCTTGGACTTGCCGTACACGGTCCGCGGTGAGACCGGGTCAAATTCCGTATAAGGCGTCTGGCTTTCCCCGTCAAACACATCGTCTGTGGACATCTGGACCAGCCTGGACTTCCCCATTCTGGCGGCAACACTCAGATTCCTGGCCCCCAGAGCATTTACCCGGTACGCTTCCTCTGGCCGGACCTCACAGGCAGCCACATCGGTCAGACCGGCGCAGTTCACAATATAATGTGGCCTGTTGATATGGGCGTATTCCATCACAGCCTCTGAATCCGTGATATCCACCGAATCCACATCCGTCAAAAGCAGCTCCACCGGCCTGGACGCCAGAATATCTATCATTTTTCTGCCAACCCGTCCCCCGGCCCCGCATATCCATATTTTCAGCATCCTGCTCCATCCTTCCATATATAACTGAATTGCTATACTTTTTCCATAAATACATCAGGTAGTATCTGCAATTGCACGTTCTTCATACACCCGACGGAGCAGAAGGCAGGAATTCAGCGCTGCAAAAGGGCCCGGGCAGAAAACGCCCGGACCTCTTGGCAGCTCAAATCAAAGACCGATATTAAAGGCCGGTATGTGCGGCCAATATTTAAATAACTTCTTAAGCACTGTCTTTTTCATCTCCATGCGGACTGTGCGTTTTGGGTCCACCACCTGGCGGAACTGGAGATTGCCCATGGCGGAAAGAAGCATCCCGGCATCTTCCAGACTCATATCCGGTTCTCTCATCTCAACCTCCATCCTCCCCTCTCCTCTCATTATGCGTCTCAAATTCCCCTTCAATCTCCTCCAGTATCCTGGCATAACGGCAGAAATCCTGTTCCAGCCGTTCCCGGTTCCTGGGCTGTTTCTTATAGCATACCCGGTGTTCCATGCTGGCCCAAAAATCCATGGCCATGGTCCGAAGCTGCACCTCCACCGGAAAATATTCCATGGCGTCCAGAAAATACACCGGTATTCCCAGCACTATGTGATAGCTCCTGTATCCGTTGGGCTTGGCATTTCGGATATAATCCTTTTCCTTGATTATCACCAGGTCCGACTGTTTTTTCAGCGCGGCCGTCAGATTATAAATGTCCTCCACAAAATAACAGATAATCCTCAGTCCCGCTATGTCCTGGAGATGGTTCCTGGCATTGGCCACTCCCGCCGTAAATCCCAGACGGGCCAGCTTTGATTCCATGCTCTTCTTTTCTTTTATCCGGCCCTGGATATTATGTATGGGACCGGCGGCAGACCTGTCCCCGTAAAGACTGTGGTTGAGGATTTCCAGCCGGGTACTCAGTACCCGGCTGGCATCCTCGTAGGGCTTTATCAGTTCATAATACTGCTCATTTGTCATCACACGGACCCCCGCATTCTATCTCAGGCAGGCTGCCGAAACGGACAGCTCCCATTTCTATCCAGCATACAGATAAATTGTGAGCATTCTGTGATGGTTTTCTATAGAAATTATAAACTCCCTGCTTTTCGCTCCATGGCCCTGCCGCACAGATCAGAGAACAGATGATTCATGGCGGGGGCTGACTCAAGAAGGCTTTCGGGATGCCACTGTACGCCTACCATCAGACCATCCTTGTCCTCGATGGCCTCAACAACCCCGTCATTTGCATATGCCGAGGCCCTGAGCCCCTTCCCCAGCTCCTTCACCGACTGATGGTGCATGGAATTGGTCATGCAGACGCCGCTGCCCAGAAGTCTTGACAGCCTGGTCCCCTCTTCCACCCGTATCTGGTGGGTAAGGTAATCCCGCCTGCCCAGCTGCAGATGCCTGATGCAGTCAGGCCCCTTAAGGGAAAGGTCCTGATACAGGGAACCTCCCATGAGTACGTTAAGCAGCTGGCTTCCCTTACAGATGCCCAGCATGGGCTTTCCATGCTCCAGGGCATAACGGCCCGCCCTCATCAGGGCTTCGTCAATATCCGGCTTAAATACCTGGATGGCCGGATGAGGGTCCTCCCCATAGTAGGAAGGCGTCATGTCCTCCCCTCCCGGAAACAGGATTCCGTCACAGATACCCATAATTTCCTCTGTCCGCTCCATAACGGCAGACGCCGGTAAAATCACAGGGATTCCCCCGTTCTTCATGACCGCATCCACATAGCAGCTGTTCTGATAAGCCCTTTCTATGCTGTCAAACAAACCTGGCTGGGTCATGTATGTATTTCCCATGATACCGATAATCGGACGCTCCATCTTCTCCGCCTCCCTACAGTATATCCTGGCGCAGGATGTGGCGGATGCGTTCCGGGTCCAGCCCCCTGATGACCTGGGCCGCCAGCTCCGTAGCCGCCTCCAGGTCATCCTTTGCGCAGAAATTATAATGGGAATGTACATATCTGGAAGGCACGCCCAGCACAAGGACAGGAACCGCCTTTCCTATGAGGCTGATTCTGCCCGCATTGGTGCTGCCTCCCCGCCTTACGGCCTCCTGGTACCGGATACCGAATTTGCCGGCCAGCTCCATGGCATATTCCATGAACACCGGATTGGATATATAGCTCTTGTCCATGCGGCGGATCTGAACGCCGTTTTTCATCCTTCCCTGGGCCTGGGTAGCGGAAAAGAAGAAGTCATCCGATGGGGAACCCTCGAACAGGATAGCCAGGTCCGGCTTCACCACCTGGGTGGTGACGGTGGCGCCTCTCATGCCCACTTCCTCCTGGGCCGCAAACGCGCCCACCACATCCACTGCCAGCTCATTCCTGCCGTCATATATCTTATTCATGGTATCCACGATGCAGGCGCAGCCGGCCCTGTTGTCAAATGCCTTGCCGAAACAGAGCCCATGCTCCCCGTCGTAGGAAAAGGACACCTCCGGAACCATGGGGTCTCCGATGGATACGCCAAAGTCCTCCTCCACTTCCCGGCGGCTGGCGGCGCCGATGTCCACATACAGATTTTCAATGCACAGCTCCAGGGAAGCCCTCTCCTTGTCGTTCATGAAATGCACCGGCTTTGACATAATGATACCCCTGATTTTCTTGCCGGCCCGCGTCTTTATGATGACCGTGTGGGCCGGAAGGCTGGTCAGGTGAAAGCCTCCCAGCATGAGGATTCCCAGGCAGCCGTTGTCGTGGATGCACTGCACCATGAAACCGCACTCGTCCAGATGGGCGTCCAGCTGCACCACCGGCCTGTCCCCGGCGACGCCTGGCATGCGCACATACAGGTTGTTCATGGCGTCATTTTCCACCTGGTACCTGCCGCAGTAACCAGCCACGGTGCGCACCACCTCCTCCTCAAACCCGCTGGGGCCAAATGCATCCGATATCTTTCCAAACATCTCTATATCCATTGCTGTTATCTCCTTCACGCTCTAATACACCACAAAGCAATGGGCCGTCACCACATCCATCCACCTGGATGTCTCCAGCCTGTTGGTAAATGTGTCCACTGCCCTCATTCCCGGATAAAAGGACATCTGATATGCCTTCTTCCAGTCTTTGTAGGTCACTTCATATGTAAATGTCTCCGGAAGCGCTACCCTGCACAGGGAAAGACTCCCTGCCATCGCCTTCTTTACTCCCTGGCGGATGGATTCCTCCACCTGCCCGGGCGCCTTACAGTAAGTGGATGCCCCCAGACCGGTCTTTGTCACGGCCGTGGTGATAGCCGGCACCATTTCCCTGGCCATGCCGCAGATGGTCCTGTCCCCGGACAGAAACAGCACCGGAACACCGTGGGAAGCTGCGGTGTAGCTGTTCAGCATGAATTCGCTCATGCAGCTGCCGTTTAAGCGGATGTACAGGCTGTTTCCCGTGGAAGTGTGGCTGATGGCAAAGCCCGGATTTCCTGCCGGGGCATGGTATCCTATGTACATGACCCCGTCAAAGGAATCGTCCAGGCCGGACATCATGTTATAGGGATGGCCGCTCTTGCCCCGAATCAGGGTCACGTAATCCGGCATGCAGAAAGGATCAATGTTAGCCGCATCCCCGTGGCCGTCCTTTACCACTATCTCGTCAGCTCCCGCTTCATGGGCAGCCTCACAGGCAGCCACCACTTCCCTGGTCATCTGCCCCGCAAATTCCCTGTACGCTGCTTCATTCTTATGGGTCTCATATGCCAAGGCCACTCCCGCGCACCCTTCTATATCCGCACTGATAAAAAGTTTCATTCCTTGTTCTCCTTGATTTTGTCATCATAGAGATGGCAGTATACATAATGGTCGCCCGATACCTGGTAGCGCTCCGGCGCCTTTTCCTTACAGATGTCCATACACTTGGGACACCTGGTGTGGAACTTGCAGCCGCTTGGCGGATTTAAGGCCGACGGGATGCTTCCTTCCAGGATGATGCGCTCCTTCTTTGCCGTTGGGTCCGGGACTGGTACGGCTGACAGCAGGGCCTGGGTGTAAGGATGAAGCGGATTGCTGTACAGCTTGCGCTTGTCCCCCACCTCCACAAAATTCCCCAGATACATGACGCCCACCCGGTCGCTGATGTGCTCCACCACGCTCAGGTCATGGGCCACGAATATATAGGTCAGGTTAAACTCCTTCTGGAGCTGGTGCAGCAGGTTTAACACCTGGGCCTGGATGGACACGTCCAGGGCCGATACAGGCTCGTCCGCTATAATCAGATCCGGCTCAACTGCCAGAGCCCTGGCGATTCCGATACGCTGGCGCTGGCCGCCTGAAAATTCATGGGGATACCGGTTGGCGTGGTAATCATCCAGTCCAACCTTTCTCAGAAGCCCCATTACACGGTCTTCCATTTCCTTCTTGCTCTTTGTCAGACTGTGTATGATTAACGGCTCCGCGATGATGTCAAATACAGACATCCTGGGATTCAGGGACGCGTACGGGTCCTGGAATACCATCTGAACCTTTTTGCGCACGGAGCGCATCTGCTTTCTGCCATAGGAGGAGATATCCTCACCGGACAGGACGATTTTACCTGCTGTGGGGGTCTCCAGCTTGCAGATTCCCCTTCCCAATGTGGATTTGCCGCAGCCCGACTCACCTACGATGCCGAACACCTCGCCCCTTCGCACCTCGAAGGAAACGCCGTCCACTGCCTTGACGAATTCACGCCCACTGCGAAAATCCCCCTTCACAGGATAATACACTTTCATACCTTCAACATTCAGCAGGATATCTGCCATCACGCGTCACCGCCTTTCTTTTCACAGAGCCAGCAGCGGCTCATATGGCCTCCTCCCACATCGTAGAAGCCGGGTTCTTCCTCCCTGCACTTATCAAAGGCGCAGGAGCATCTGGGAGCGAATTTACATCCCTGAGGCATGTATTTTGGATTCGGGACATTGCCCGGTATGGATTCCAGCTCCTCCGCATACTCTCCCAGCTTGGGAATGGATGCCAGAAGGCCCCTGGTATACGGATGGGACGGATTGGCGAAAATGGACCTCACATCCCCCTTCTCCACCACCCGGCCGCTGTACATGACCACCACGTCGTCGCAAACCTCCGCCACCACACCAAGGTCATGGGTGATGAACAGGATGGAGGTTCCTGTTTTCTGCTTCAGGTTCTCCATCAGATCCAGAATCTGGGCCTGGATGGTAACGTCCAGTGCCGTGGTAGGCTCGTCCGCTATGAGGATCTTCGGTTTGCACACCAGGGCCATGGCTATCATGACTCTCTGGCGCTGTCCTCCGGAAAGCTGGAAGGGATATTCCTTCATCATGCGCTCCACCCTGGGAACGCCCGTCAGCTTCAGCATCTCCACAGCCTTGTCCCAGGCCTCCTGCCTGCTTATGCTGTTGTGCATCAGGATACATTCCGTAATCTGGTCCCCAATCTTCATAACAGGGTTCAGGCTGGTCATAGGCTCCTGGAAAATCATGGAAATCTTTTCCCCGCGCATCTTCCTGCGCTCCTCGTCGTCCAGCTTTGTCAAATCGCGGCCCTCAAACAGAATCTCCCCTTCGGCCACCTTTCCCGTGGTTCCCATCAGAAGTCCCATGACGGACAGGGCGGTCACGCTCTTGCCGCTGCCTGACTCTCCCACGATTCCAAGGGTGCTTCCCTCTCTCAGTTCAATATCCACGCCATCCACTGATTTAATCACACCGCTGTCCGTGTAGAAGTAGGTGTGCAGATTCTTAATCTCTAAAATATTATTATTCATATTCTCCATAAGTCCACTCCTAATCAGTCAGTTTTGGATCCAGCGCGTCTCTCAGGCCGTCGCCCAGCAGGTTGAAGCAGAGCACGGTGAAGAAGATTGCAAGACCCGGAAACAGGGTGATATGCCAGCTTGTCAGCATGTAGTTACGTCCGTTGCTCAGAAGCAGTCCCCACTCAGGCGTGGGAGGCTGGGCGCCCATGCCCAGGAAACTGAGGCTGGAAGCAGTGATAATGGAGGTTCCGATGGACATGGTGTACTGTACGATGATATTGGGAATGGCGCTGGGCAGGATATGTTTGAACAGGATGCGCATGTCGCCTGCTCCGATGTTGCGGGCGGCCTGGACAAACACGCTGTTCTTTGTCTCCAGTGTATTGCCCCTCACCAGACGGGCAAACTTGGGGATGTTGAACACCGCAACCGCGATTACCACATTATAAAGTCCGCTTCCCAGGATGGCCACAATGGCAATTGCCAGGATAAGGCCCGGGAAGGCCAGCAGCACATCGCAGATGCGCATGATGATGGAATCAATGATGCCGCCGTAATATCCGGCCAGAAGTCCCATAATGGTTCCCACAATCATTCCCACGGTCACGGCAAACAGTCCCACGCTGAGGGATATCCTGGTTCCGCAGATTACCCTGGAAAACAAATCCCTGCCGAATTCATCGGTGCCAAAGAAATGGGCGGCCGTAGGCGGCTGCATAATGGCAGAGTAATCATATTCATTGACTCCATAAGGGGCAATCTTATAGCTGATAAACGCCAGCACCACAAGGAATATCAGAAATACCATGGCAGCCATGGCTGTCTTCTGTTTTTTGAACTTTCTTACAAACTCTGAAAACGGGGTATTGATGTCCGTCCTTTCAGTTAACACTTTATTCTTAGCCATCTTTTGTCGCCCCCTTTTAGCTCAATTGAATTTCAGGATTCAGCACTGCGTACAGTACATCCACCACCAGGTTAATCAGTACGAAATGCAGGGAAAATATAAGAATCAGCGACTGGATTGCAGGATAATCCCTGTAGTTCACGGATTCAATCAGAAGGGAACCAAGTCCCGGAAACGCGAACACAGTTTCCGTCACAACGGAACCGCCCAGAAGAAAACCGAACTGAAGTCCCACAACCGTCACAACGGATATCATACAGTTACGGAACACATGTTTCCAGATAACAGTCTTTTCCCTCAGGCCCTTGGCCCTGGCCGTACGCACGTAATCCTCCTTCATTACCTCGATGACCGAGGAACGGGTAAAGCGGGCGATAATAGCCGCAATGCTGACCCCCAGCGTGATAGACGGCAGAATCAGGTTCTTAAAGGAGCCGGCCCCCGTGGTGGGCAGCAGCCTGTACTTGACCGCGAAGACCATGATAAGCATGAACCCAATCCAGAAGGAGGGCATGGATATACCTGAGACAGCCACTGTCATTCCTGTGTAGTCCTGCCACTTGCTCCTGTTTCTTCCTGACCAGACGCCGATAAGAACCCCTGCAATCACGCTCCAGGTCAGACTTAAAAGGGTAAGCTGCACCGTATTCATGTACCGCCCCTGAACCTCAGTCAGCACCGGGCGCTTGGTTCTCAGCGATGTGCCCAAATCCCCCCTCACAAGTCCTGTCACGTAGCTGACATACTGCTGGGGAAGAGGCTTGTTAAGGCCAAGCTGTTCCCTTACCAGTTCCACATCCTCTTTGGTTGCCTGCGGCCCTGCCACCTGCCTGGCCGGATCTCCGGGAATCAGGCGCACAAAGAAGAATACAAACGTAACTACGATAATCAGGGTTGGTATAACTCCAACAACTCTTTTACATATGTATCTCAGCATATAGACTCTCACCTCTCAAATCATTATTGGGTATACACCCTGTATTTTATCTTAAAAAGGTCTGGCAGAGAATCCCCCTCCGCCAGACCCTTAAGCCTTTTATTTCGTCATCTTACCATTTCTGATATTAAGGCAGTTATCTGGGAACATCTTTACATTTACCATCTTATTGGAAGTTGCCCAGGAGTTGAAGTCAGTTGCCAGACATACCAGGGGACTTTCTTCCCAAATCAGGTCCTGAGCCTTGGCATATGCTTCCGCTCTCTTATCACGGTCAGCCGTGTTCAGGCCGTCCTTCAGATATCCGTCTAATTCATCGTTCTCGAAATAGCAGATATTGTAGCTCATAGGAGGCTCAGACTCTTTTGCCAGCAGTGGACGGATACCCCAGTCCGCGTCGCCGGTAGAGGATGACCAGCCGATGATATACATATCAACTTCTGCCTCTGCGCCGGGAGCGTCCGTATCCTGGATCTTCTCGTTCACGATTGCGCTCTCCAGGCTGATAAGCTCTACATCGATTCCCACCTCGGCAAGCTGCTGCTTTAAGAACTCGCCCTGCTTCATGTTTGCGGAAGTGTTGGCAAATATCAGGGTTGTCTTAAAGCCATCCGGATAACCCGCCTCTGCAAGCAGTGATTTTGCCTTCTCGATGTCGTATGGATAAGGATCATTTCCCTTGTAGTACTGAAGCTTCGGAGCAATAACAGAGGTTCCGGGCTGAGAGTTGCCATTCTTTACAACCGCCACATAGGCGTCCTTATTGATGGCATAGTTGATGGCCTGACGGACTTTCTTGTCATTGAATGGTTTCTTCTGGTTGTTCATCATCAGGTAACGGACTACCAGGCCCTGGTCCTGTCCCACGATTACGTTAGGATCAGATTTAAGTCCTGCCAGGTTTTCGTCCGGTACCGGCCAGATAAGCTGGGCATCGCCGGACTGAATCATGGCAACCCTGGTGGCGGACTCAGGTACAGGCTTTAAGGTGATGCTCTTGAAGCCGGCGTCCTTGTCAGCCAGAGGCGTGCCGCCGCAGATATCCGCGTCATAGCCCCACCAGTCCTTGTTCAGTTCAACCGTAAGGTGGTCGCCCTGAATCCACTCTTTAAATGTATACTGTCCCGTACCGATGGGGGCCTGTGCGCACGCCTGTGATCCCTGCTCGATAACCCTGGGGCTCATGATGACGCAGGCCGGATGGGCCAGTGTCTCGATGAACGCGCCAAAGGGGGAGGACAGCTTTACTACGATTGTATAGTCATCCTGAACCGTAGTGGTGTCCAGTATATTGCATAACAATGTGGTTCTCTTAAGTCCCAGGGACTTATCCGCCCAACGGTCAAAGTTGGCCTTGGCAGCCTCTGCGTTCCATGGGGTTCCGTCAGAGAATGTGATGCCCTCTCTCAGCTTGATGGTGAACTCCGTGGCGCTGTCATTGGCCGTATACTCAGCTGCCAGCATGGGAATGATTTTCATTTCGTCGTCAAACCCAAACAATCCGTCCATGATAAGACGCTGAACGCCTCCTGAGAGGGTGTCGCTGGTATCCAGGGGGTCCAGTGTGGTGAAGTCCACATTGACTGCTCCTATAATATCCGTGTCCTGGGAAACAGACTCTCCCTCCGCAACAGCTGCCGCTGCTGTCGTTTCTTCTGTAGCTGCCGCCCCGCCTGCAGCTGCCGTGGTCGTATCTTTGGTGCCTGATGATGAACCACATGCCGTCAATCCCAGCATGGCAGCAGCCAGTGCCAGGGCGCACAGCTTCTTTCCGCTTTTCTTCATAGAATATCCTCCTTTTTGTGATGATACAAAAAAAGCCCGGAAACCTACAGCTCTCACGCTCATTTCGTAAGCATCCTTGCTTACAATAATTTTACACGTTTCTGTGCTGCCTTGTCAAATAAATCATTCTTTTTTCCGTAAAGCATTCGTTACAATTTAAAATTTAAAGCCATTAGGTTGTTATATCCTAATATTTTTGATATAATCAACCTAATATTACTCAGGAGGACGGACCATGGACAGAAGCCAGCCAAAATACCATGTGCTCATTGTCAGCATCAATTCCAGCATACGCCTTGAATTCCAGAGTTATCTCCACAAGATATTGGGAGCCTATATTGCCTTTGATACAATTGGTCTGGAGCAGGTTCAGCGCCCGGAGCAAATCAAGGGCTACCAGTGCATCCTTTTCTCCAGCCCCCTGGTCCAGTCTGAATTTCCTATCCCCATCCCAAAGGAGATCATGGAGATTATCTGTACCAGGACCTTCAACCATGCCTGTCTGGACCAAATCATCCGCATACCGCCCGGCGAGCGTGTCTACATCGTTAATGACACCTATGACTCCATTGTCACCATCATGGAACAGCTGAAGGAGGCAGGAGTGGTGCAGTACCGGTTTGAGCCCTTTTATCCGGGATGCATCCAGGCTGACGAGTCCATCCACTATGCCATCACCGTAGGAGAGCCCCAGCTGGTTCCCAGCCATATCACCAATGTCATTGATATCGGCAACCGCATCATCGACATCTCCACGATCAATGAGCTTTGCGAGTATTTCCATCTTCCCGCCAGCCTGTCCAACCAGATTACCAAGGCCTATGTGAACAGCATCATGCAGATTGCCAAGCTGACCAGCGCCTATTACCAGGATTACATCTATTCCCGCCAGCTTCTCCAGACCGTTATCAGCAATCTTCCCATAGGTCTGTGCCTTCTGTCTGTCCGCGGGGAAATCAACATGGTCAACCGCAGATTCTCCATGGACCTGGAACTGCCGGAGACAGGCACCACGGGCCGGAATCTGGCACAGTTCCTGCCCCATCCCTGTAAGGATATGGATTTCTGTCACAGCGCGGATTACAAGGTAATGAACCGCAGCGGAACCCACCTCCTGCTCAGCTCCCTTGAACTGCTGCTGCCCAACCACGAGCCCCTGTACCTGCTCACCAGCGCGCCGTGTCCTGTGCTGGCTGACGGGACCGGGGATTATCCTGCCATCCCGGATCCCGTATTCTCTGATTCCAGATATGCGGACAGCATGTTCACCAACTTTACCACTGCCTCGGAGCCTATGAAGAACATCCTGGAATATGCCAGAAGGCTCTCCCTCTATGACTTCCCCGTGCTGATTCAGGGCGAGAGCGGAACCCAGAAAAAACTCCTGGCCAGGGCCATACACAAGACCTCCTCCAGGAGGCAGCATCCCTTTGTCTGCCTGAATATGCCCATGGAGCTTAATGTGGCCGCAGGGATAAACGGGACGTCCGGACCAGGCGGTGGTTTCGGACCAGGCAGAGCTTCCGGACCAGACGTTTTATCAGATCCGGGCGGTACCTCCGGCCTGTCAGGAGCAGCCCTGATTGTCTCTGATCCGCTCTCCCAGATGCTGGAACTGTTCAAAGAAGCCAACCGCGGAACCCTGCTCATTGACAGCGCCGAATACCTGTCTCCCGAGATTCAGGGGCTCCTGATTCACATTCTTCAGGACAACCGGACCGGAAATGTCTTCGGAACCCGCTTCTCCCCCTTTGATGTGCGCATCATCGCCACAGCCGGACAGGACCTGTACGAGCTGGTACAGCAGGGCACATTCCGCGAAGAACTGTTCTTCCTGCTGAATGCGGCTTCCATCGACACCCTGCCGCTCAGGAAACGCAGGGAGGACATCCCTCTGCTGATGGACCAGTTCTTCCGCGAGCTGTTCCACAACAAAAGCCTGATGGCCAGGGACATCCTGTCCTCCAGTCTCTTTGACTTCCTGATAGACTACGATTATCCGGGCAATGTCCAGGAGCTTTATAACCTGACCCGTTATTTCTTCTCCCACTATGCTGCCCATCCTCTGATACTGGCACAGCTTCCCTCCTATATCAGGAACCAGATGCGAAAATCCGGCCAGGACCACAACCCGGTCCGCCTCAGGGTGCTGGCTGCCATAGCCGCCTCCCCCCGCATCGGCCGTGGATCCATAAAAAATACCCTGGCAGAGGCCGGCGTGGAAGTAAGCGACGGCCGCCTGCGGGGGCTGCTGAAAGAATTATCAGAAGAAGGGCTTATCCGCATCAACCGCACCAGGGGAGGCTGCGAGCTAACAGAGCTGGGACTTATGTCCCTTCGTCATTAATGTTTAAGAATCTGCGGAAGGAACTCCGACAGGCTGTAATACACCTCCCCTGCCAGTCCCCCGGTGCGTCCGGCTGCTGTCATGGAATTCAGGATGGCTTCATGAACAGCTTCCGCGGCTGCCTTGAAGGCCACGTTAATCAGGTCCTCCCTGATACATGTGCTTGTCATGATTTCCGGACTATCCTTTCCCTGCAGACGGCCCGCGGTGGTGAATCCAATCATCACTTCGCCGCTGCCGTGGCCGGTGTAGGCGCCTGTCCTGGCAATGCCCACACCCGCCCTGCGGATGATGCGCTTTAACTGACGGTCGCTGACAGGCAGGTCCGTGGCGACGATGGTCATAATGGACCCCTGGTCCTGTTCCGCGGCGGCCATCTTCCTGCGCCTTTCCTTTTCCTCCAGAATCCGCTCACCGGCCCGTATGCCGTTTATGACCAGATCCTCTGTTGCCCCGAAATTGGACTGCACCAGAACCCCCAGCGTGTATTTTTTACCGCCGATTCTCATGATTCTGGAGGCGGAACCGATCCCTCCCTTCAGGCCATAACACACGGTTCCCGTGCCTGCGCCCACATCACCCTCCTCAAAATCCTCATCTGCCCGGGAAAATGCTTCCATCACATCCTCCATGGACACAGCCCTGTGCTGAATCCGGTTAATCTTACAGTCATTGCACTCACCCACCACCGGGCTTACGGACGTGACCTCCACCTGCTCCTTTGCGCACTGCCTGATAGTATACTCCACCAGGGCGTCGGCTGCCAGACCTACGTTCAGGGTATTGGTCAGGGCAATGGGAGTCTCCAGGGTTCCCAGCTCCTCCACCTGGACCAGGCCGCAGGTCTTGCCGAATCCATTGTGCACGTATCCCGCAGCTATAAACTTGCGGTCAAATACATTTCCCGGTCCCGGTACAATCACCGTTACGCCGGTCCTGCTGTCTCCACTTCTCACTGTCTTATGGCCTACCAGCACGCCCGGCACGTCTGTAATCTTATTTTTAGGCCCGGTTTTCATAACGCCCGGCACAATACCAAAGTCCCTGATTCTCTTTCTCTCCATCTTCTTTCTCTCCATCTTCTTTCCTCCTCCCACAGCCTCCGGCCTCCATGTGGATTATATTATCATGTACAGCAACATTATTATAGAAGAAAAGCCCGCAGAAACGCCTTTAAACTGGCGTCCCTGCGGACTTTCCCCCATCGTACTGGGCCGGCGGGATTCGAACCCTCGAGTGCAGGAGTCAAAGTCCTGTGCCTTACCGCTTGGCGACGGCCCAACAAGCCGTATAGTGATCCGGCATGCCAGATTATAATACCATAGAATTTACCGGTTTGCAAGTTTTTGAAACCCACTTTTGTAGAATTCCTGATTTGGCTGATTGGGGGATTCCTATTTTCCTGATTTACACCTGCCCCGCCATCTGCCTGCGGATATGCTTCCACCACACCCACGCCGGCATTGCCGCCATTGCCTCTGAAATTGGAAAGGGCCGCCGCAGGGCGTCCAGCCCAAACAGCGCTGCCAGTATATGGGCGAACGGTATCTATACCTTGTCTCTACGCTCTATACCGGCATCTAAAACAAGAAAAAAATCCCCTTTCCACACTTGGAAAGGGGAAAAGGGTGAGTAGAGGGATTCGAACCCTCGGCCTCCAGAGCCACAATCTGGCGCGATAACCAACTTCGCCATACCCACCATATTAAGTTATGAAACATCAGAGCTTACGCTCAATGAGCCTGAAGGGATTCGAACCCCCGACCCACGGCTTAGAAGGCCGTTGCTCTATCCAACTGAGCTACAGACTCACAACTTCTGACAGCCTTGATGTGACTCTGCACTTTCATGCCGACTGCTGTCAACGAGCTATAGTTTATCATATGTCTGTGGAGATTGCAAGCACTTTTTTTAAATTTTTGTCCTTTTTTGCAGTACTTTTGCAGTCTTTTCCGCAGCCTTTTCCAAATACCGGTTTCCGGCGCTGAAAAAGGCTGCGTCAAAGCCATATTTTGCCGCAAAATCTACCGTGGCTGCCGGTAAAAATGAATCCGTTTATAATCCCCGTCCATGCGGCATATGGTGCCAAAGGGCAGGGTTCCCATAGGCTTATCGTGGCCTGACCTGATATGATACATCACAGGCAAGTCAAAGGTTCCAAAGCGGTCATGAAGGAATTCTTCTATCTGATAGGTGCCGTCATACCGGTCATGGGTACAGTCCGTAAAATCTCCCAGGAGAATTCCCGCCGCGTGTTCAAACATCCCCGCGTATTCCATTTGTGTGATATACATGTCAAGGGAGGCGATGCCTTCCTCCACATCCTCCAGAAACAGAATCTTATCCCTGGTGTCCAGCTGATAAAAGGTGCCGCAGGCCCTGGCCAGCACGGATATATTTCCGCCGGCCAGAATGCCGGCCGCCGTCCCTCCCCGGATGGTCTTAAAGCCTTCCTCCCCGGGCGGGTTCCGAAACTCCAGCTCCTCCTCCATATTGAGGGCCGCAAACAGGCCGGACCGGGTGTAGTCGTCAAAATCCTTCAGCATGTTGGAGCACACCATGGGGCCGTGGAAGGTGACCAGATTCCCAAACATCTGGAATACTGAGTGCAGGTTTGTTATGTCGCTGTATCCAACGAAAATCTTGGGATTTTCCTTCACCAGGTCAAAATCCAGGTATTTCATGATTTGGGAACTGCCATAGCCTCCCCGCACGCAGAAAACCGCCTTCACCTGTGAATCCGCAAACATGCGGTTTATGTCCTCTGCCCGGACACGGGCATCCCCCGCCAGATAATTATGAAAATTATACATGTTCTCAAGACATGTGCCCAGTTTTACCCGGTACCCCATGCCCTCCAGCAGCTTTACGCAGCCATCCCTCTCCTCTTCCTTTACAGGAAACGCAGGGGCCGCCAGCCCCACCGTGTCCCCTTCCCTCAACCTCTCCGGAAATACCATCTGTCTCAATCCGTCCTTTCATCCTTAATCCACAGAGTGTCAGAAAGCAATTATCCGGCACTCTCCAGCCAAAAAGCCGCCCACGCTCTGATTTCCGGGCGTGGGCAATCCTGCTTTGCTTAATGACTATGGCCTGGCTCTCTCACCGTGCCTACTGCTTATCAGCATATTTAAATATCGTATGTCCAATATAGGTCTTGATAACGCCCTCGCATCCCGGCTTCACCAGAAGCTGTGCATTGCGGTAATACAGAGGCAGTATGGGCATCTCCTCCATCAGAAGCTTCTCGCCTGTCTCAAACAGCTCCATGCGCTTCTTGTTGTCTGTAAGGCTCCTGGCCTCTTTCATCATGCTGTCGTATTCCTTGGCCTCATGGTTCAGCCAGCGGCACTGGGTTTCATTTCTCTGGAGAAGGAAGCAGTCCAGATTGGTGCTGGGGTCAGGATAATCGCCGGTCCAGCCGTCATAGCAGATATCGAAACTGCCTGCTGTCTGCTCATCCCAGTATACCTTTGGCTCAAAGGTAACAATCTCCACATTCACGCCCAGATTTTCCTTCCACATAGCCTGCATTGCCTGGGCCACGTCCTTTTTCTCCTGGTCGTTCTGGGTAATCAGAGTCAGTGTGGGGTATCCCTCTCCGCCCGGATATCCTGCTTCTTCCATAAGCGCCTTTGCAGCTTCCACGTCCTCTGTGAACAGGTTACCCACCGTGGTGCGGTAATCTTCGCCGGAGCCCTCATAGGGAATGCCGTGAGGCACAAAAGCATAGGATGATTCCGGCCTGGAGGCAACGATAGACTGGTTGATGACATCCCTGTTAAGAGACATTGCCAGCGCCTTCCTCACCCGCGCGTCCGACAGGTAGTCTTTCTCGCAGTTAAAGTCATAATAGCAGGTTCCTATCAGATCATAGGACTTAAGCTCGTCGCTTCCGCCGTACTGTGACTGTGCCTGGGTCTGGATGATGGTATTGTCCACCACATCCACCTCTCCTGCATTGTAAGCGGACAGCGCTGCCTCTGCGGACTCGATAAACACAATATTCACGCCGTCCAGCTTCACTGTATCTGCGTCAATGTATTCCGGATTCTTCTCCAGCACATAGCTGGCCTGGGGATTGATTTCCTTCAGCCGGAACGCTCCGTTGCTTACATAGGTGTCCGCTGACTTGGTCCAGGCCTCCGGCCCTTCCACCGCATCCTTCTTCACCGGGAAATAAGCGGTGACAGCTGTAAGGTCGATGAAGTAGGCGGTGGGGTTCTCCAAAGTGACCTTCAGTGTCTTGTCGTCCTCGGCCTTGACGCCCACATCCCCGGCAGCTGCCTTTCCCTCATTATATGCTTCGCCGTTCTTCAGATAGAACAGATACCACGCGCCGGGAGATGCCGTATCCCGCGCCAGGGTGCGCTTCCAGGCATACTCAAAGTCGCCGGCCGTCAGAGGGGAACCGTCTGACCATTTCAGGCCGTCCCTCAGTGTAAAGGTGTATTCCAGTCCGTCCTCGCTCATCTCGTACTTCTCAGCACATCCATTGATAAGGCCGCCGTCCGGGCCAATCTGCATCAGGCCGGTGAACAGATTCTGAAGAACAATGGATGATGTGGCATAGTTGTTCATGGTAGGGTCCAGTGTCTCAGGCTCCTTCTGCATGGCGTAGGTCATAACCTTTCCGCCCTCGCTGCCGGTGCCGTCTTCCTTCCCGCCCGAAGCCTGAGTGGTCCGCTCCGCAGCCCCGCTCTCAGCCGGTTTTTCAGATTTCTGTCCGCCGCATCCTGCCAGCATGGAAGCAGCCATCACAAGACTCAGTAATACTTTTAAATTCTTTCTCATTCCGCTCCTCCTTCTTATGGGCACCCAGCGGGCGTTCTCCGGCCGCTAAGCGCGATATATTCCACCGGCGCCCAGTCAAATGAATTCCTGACCGCCGGAACCGTCACATGCTTCTGGCCCCATGCTTCTGCTCATGTTAATCTGGCCCCATTCGCCTAATCAAAAAGATGACAGGCCACCTTATGTTTGTCATTGACCGCTTTCAACTCCGGCTTTGCCTGGGAGCAGATATCCTTTGCGTAACGGCACCTGCTTCTGAAGGGACAGCCGGGAGCCGGATTAATGGGCGAGGGCACATCCCCCTCCAGAATGATTCTTTTGTTCTCCTTAGCCAGCTTTGGGTCCGCCACAGGCACTGCGGAAATCAGGGACTGGGTGTAGGGATGGAGCATATTGTCATACAGCTCATCCACCTGGGCGTACTCAATCAGGTTGCCCAGGTACATGACGCCTACCTCCGACGAGATATGGCGCACCATGGACAGGTCATGGGAAATGAACAGATACGTGAAATGAAATTTATCCTGCAGTTCCTCCAGAATATTGATGACCTGGGCCTGTATGGATACATCCAGAGCTGATATGGGCTCATCGCACACAATGAACTCCGGCTCCGCGGCCAATGCCCTGGCTATGCCGATTCTCTGTCTCTGTCCGCCTGAAAACTCATGAGGATACCGGTTAATATGATCCGGTTTCAGGCCGACCATCTCGATTAACTCCCTGACGCGGTCATTCTTATCCTTCCCCGTGTGCAGCTTCATGGCCCATATGGGCTCGGCTATAATGTCGCCTATGTTCTTCCTTGGGTCCAGGGAGGTGTAAGGGTCCTGGAATATCATCTGCATCTTCTTCCTGTAGGGAACCATCTGGCTGTCGCTCAGTCCGGTGATGTCCGTTCCCTGATACAGAATCCGGCCCGCGGTTGCCTGGTACAGCTTAAGGATGGTGCGGCCCACCGTGGTTTTTCCGCAGCCGGATTCCCCCACCAATCCCATGGTACGGCCCTTCTCAATGGAAAAAGAGACTCCGTCCACTGCCTTTAGCACCTTTGGCTTGGAAAAAAGACCGCTTTTCAGCATAAAATGCATCTTCAAATCATTTACTTCGATACAGCTATTGGTATCAGCACATTGAGCCATCACAGCTTCACCTCCCCCATCCGGGCTTTCACCGATTCATTGTGAAGCCAGCAGGCGCTGATATGTCCGTTACCCAGGTCGCAAAAGGGCGGCTGGCGGACCGCGCAAAGCTTCATGGCGCGGGAGCACCGGGCCGCAAAGGGACATCCCTTTGGCGGGTTCAAAAGGTCAGGCGGCGTGCCGAAGATTGGCACCAGCTTCTCCTTTGTCCTCTTTGGTATGGAGGCCAGAAGTCCTGCCGTGTAGGGATGGCCGGTCCGGTAGAAAATATCCTCGATATTCCCTTCCTCCATGATTAATCCCCCATACATGACAATAACCCTGGTACACAGGCTGGATATAACGCCCAGGTCATGTGTAATCAGTATGACGGAGGTATTAAACTCATTCTTCATATGGGCCATCAGTTCCAGAATCTGGGCCTGTATGGTCACATCCAATGCCGTGGTAGGCTCGTCTGCTATGAGAAGCTCCGGCTTACAGCACATGGCTATGGCTATCATCACCCTTTGGCGCATACCGCCTGAGAGCTCATGGGGATACTGCTTCAGCCTGCGCTCCGGGCTGGGAAGCCCTACTGCTTCCAGCATGGCCAGGGCCTTTGCCTCGGCTTCCTTTCTGGAAAGCTTCTGATGGCGCATCAGAGGCCCCCGAATCTGCTCCCCTACAGTGAACAGAGGATTCAGACTGGTCATGGGGTCCTGAAATATCATGCCAATCCTGTTTCCCTGAATCTTCCTCATTTCCTTCGGAGACTTCTTAAGCAGATCCTCACCGTCAAAGAGCAGTGCATCCGCCTGCCGGGAGGCGTTGTCCTCCAGCAGTCCCATGATTGACAGCATGGTCACACTTTTTCCGCAGCCGGATTCCCCCACGATTCCCAGGCTCTCTCCCTTCCCCACCCGGAAAGTGATGCCCCTTACGGACTGCACGCTGCCTGCGTCTGTGGTAAAACTGGTGCGCAGGTTCTCTACCTCTAATATTGTATCTTCCATCATGTTCATCCACCTATTTCTTAAGTCTTGGGTCCAGAGCATCCCGCAGCCCGTCACCGATGAAGTTCAGGGCAAATATGGTGATGCTGATTGCCAGCGCCGGAAACAGCATCTGATACGGATATGAAAACAGATATTCTATGGCGTCATTGGCCAGGGTTCCCCAGCTGGCCTTCGGCACCTGGATGCCGATGCCCAGAAAGCTTAAAAACGCCTCCTGGAATATGGCCGACGGAATCAGGAACGTGACCGTCACGATGATGGAACCCATGCTGTTGGGTATCAGATGATGAATCAGTATCTGCCATTTGCTCAGTCCGCTGACCTTGGCTGCCAGGGCAAAGTCCTGCTCCCTCAGTGTCAGTATCTGGGCCCGGACCATCCTGGCCGTGGTAATCCAGTAGGTAAGGCACATGGCAATCAGGATGCTCTGTATGGTGTTTCCCAGAAACATCATAATTAAAATCATATAAATCAGGCTGGGAATGCCGGTCAGGATATCCACCACACGCATCATGATAATATCCGCAGTTCCTCCCACATAGCCTGATATGCCGCCGTAGAGCACGCCTATAACCATGTTGATGGCCGCTGCCGCGAATCCGATGGACAGGCTGATACGGGCCCCGTACATGGTCCTGACGAAAATATCACGTCCCATTTTGTCTGTTCCGAACAAGTGGGCGCTGTTAGGCCACTGGAGGGCATTTCCAAAATCCGTCTGGTCATATGTATAAGGAGAAAACATGGGTACAAATATAGCCGCCAATGTCATAATGACCACAATGGCAATGCCCAGCATGGCCAGCTTATCCTTCTTAAGCCGTATCCAGCAGTTCCTCCAGTAGGAGATGCTGGGACGGTTAATGGATTCCATCTCCCGCTCTGTGTCGGAAAGTCCCGCCAGAAGTTCCTCCGGAATCACATCCGACATGGTAAATTCAACTCTCTCTTCCATCCTCTTCACCTACTCCGTTATCTTTACTCTTGGGTCAATCACAGCGTACATGATGTCAACAATCAGATTGCAGCCAATAATCATCACGCCTAAGAACACGGTAAGTCCCAGTGTAACAGAATAATCCCTGTCCGTGATGGCGGATATGAAATAGCGGCCCAGTCCCGGGATGCTGAACAGCTTCTCAATGATGAACGTACCGGTGAGCAGAGCGGCCACCAGCGGACCCACATAGGTCACCACCGGAAGAACAGAGTTTTTAAGGGCATACTTGCCTATGACCTCCCATTCCGGCACTCCCTTGGAGCGCTCTGTCCGTATGTAATCCTGGCGCATGGTCTCCAGCATGCTGGATCGCATGAGACGGGTGATATAGGCCACCTGGGAGAATGCCATGCAGAACACCGGCAGCACATAATGCTTCCACGAAGTCAGTCCATAGGAGGGGAATATCTTCCACTTTTCGCAGAATACATACATCATCAGCACGCAGAACACAAAGCTGGGCACCGATACGCCGATGGTTGCCAGCACCATGGAAGCGCCGTCCGCCAGCTTTCCCCGCTTCACAGCGGCCACGATTCCCAGCGGAATTCCCGCCGCAAGGGCCACCGCGATTCCCAGCGCCCCCACCTTTGCCGATACCGGAAAGCCGTTGGCTATAAGCTCATTGACCGTGGTGTCCTGTTTTTTAAAGGAAGTCCCCATGTCCCCGTGAAGAAGGTTGCCAAGATACCTGACATACTGGGCCGGAAGCGGGTCATTGAGACCATATTTTTCGGAAATCTGCTCCAGGATTTTTTCCGGCACATTCCTTTGCTCAGACGGACTGAAAGGACCTCCCGGAATGACATGCATCAGAAAGAATGTAATGGTAATAAGAATAAATAGAGATAACATGCCTGCTACCAATCGCTTGAATATGTATTTTGCCATTGCCATACCACCTTTATCTTAGATAAGCTGAAATCGGGCTGAACCGCCCTGTGTATAAAAAAAAGGCGACTTAAAGAACAGTAAGTTCACTGCGCCTTCGCCCGACGTACTTAATTAAAAATTATACCTACTGACAGGTTAAAAGTCAATAAAAAGGGCTCAGTTTCACATTGCATTTTCTGGCAGAAATACCTATAATTAAATTTGCGGCTGCCGGATTACCGGACCAGCTGAGATTTTTACCCCTGTTTTTGGCCGCGAGATGGAAAGAAGGTATGAATCACATGGAAATCCCTGTTCTGAATGAGATAATGAGAGATACGGTGGTGGAGGTGGATCTGGACCGCATCGCCTTCAATGTGAGGCAGATTAAGGCCATGGCCGGCCCCGGCACCCAGGTTGCGGCAGTGGTGAAGGCGGACGGCTACGGCCACGGCGCCCTGGGTATTGCGCCTGCCATCATGGAAAACGGAGCCTGCCTGCTGGCAGTGGCTACCCTGTCCGAGGCTGTGGAGCTAAAGCAGGCCTATCCCCGCTACCCCGTATTAATTATGGGGCTGACACCGGACCGGCTGCTGCCCTATGTGCTGGAATACGGCATCATCCAGACCATTGACACCCTGGCCCAGGCAAGGCTCCTTAACCGCCTGGCCTCAGAAAAAAGGCAGCAGGCTGTCATACATATTAAATACGACACCGGCTTTCACCGCATCGGATTCCCTGACTGCCCGGAAAGCCTGGACGAAATCCGCCAAATCTGCACCATGCCCTGGCTGAAACCGGAGGGCATTTACTCCCATCTGGCCCTGAAGGACGACGAATCCAACCAGGTCCAGTTCCGGTGTTTCATGGATGCTGTCACTGAACTGGAGCGCGAGGGCTGCCATTTCCCATATAAACACATTGCCGACAGCATTGCCGCCGTTGATTTTCCTGAATACAGGCTGGACATGATACGGGCCGGAGCTATTGTATACGGGTTAAAGGGCTTCCACAAGGGACAGCTTGACATTCGTCAGGCCCTGACCTTTAAGACCCGCATCAGCCACATCACCCCGGTTTTTAAAGGCCAGGGGGTAAGCTACGATTACCTGTGGACCGCGCCGCGGGACACCAGGGTGGCTGCCCTGCCCTTTGGCTACGCGGACGGCTATCCCCGGAACCTGCGCGGCAAAGCCATGGTAACCCTCAGGGGAAAACAGGTCCCGGTGATCGGAGTCATATGCATGGACCAGTGCATGATAGACCTGACCGATGTGCCTGATGCACAGATAGGGGACCAGGTTATCATATACGGCGACGGAACAGGAAACACGCTGGACATAGACGCGGTCAGCCGTCTGGCAGGCACCAATAAAAACGAAATCGTGTCACGGCTTACCAGACGGCCTCCAAGGGTCTATGTGGGCGGAGAAAATGTAAGGACAGCAGACTATTTTCCGGAAAGGATGACACCATGAATATAAAACAACGGACAGAAGAATTATACCCGCAGCTGGTACAGATTCGCAGGGATCTGCACCGGCATCCCGAACCGGGTTTTAAGGAGCACTGGACCAGCGCCCATATCCGCGGCCTTCTGGATGAATGGGGCATTTCCTACCAATTCCCTGTGGCCGGTACGGGAATCGTGGCCATGATCCAGGGCGGGAAGCCCGGCTCCGGCAATACGGTGGCACTCCGCGCCGACATGGATGCACTGCCTCTGACAGAGGACTCCTCCCGCCCCTGCTGTTCCTTAAATCCCGGCCATATGCACGCCTGCGGCCATGACGCCCATGTGGCCATTACCCTGGGTACGGCCCGCATATTGATGGAAGCCCGAAGCGAATGGTCCGGGTGTGTAAAGTTCTTCTTCCAGCCCGCGGAGGAGACCACGGGGGGAGCCCTTCCCATGGTGGAAGCGGGCTGTATGGAACATCCCCGCGTGGACTACGTCACCGGACTCCATGTGATGCCCACCCACGAGACAGGAGAAATTGAAATCCGCTACGGCGATTTAAATGCCTCCTCAGATGAGATTCACATAAAGATCCATGGAAAGAGCTGCCACGGCGCCTATCCTGATACGGGAGTGGATGCCATTGTCATGGCTGCCGCTGTCATAAACAGCCTGCAGACCCTTGTAAGCCGCTGCATTTCTCCCCTGGACAACGCCGTCCTCACGCTGGGGACCATACACGGCGGGACCGCCGGCAACATTGTGGCAGGCGAAGCAGAGATGACCGGCACCCTGCGCACCACGGACCCTGACGTGAGACGGAAAATCATTGACGCCATGACACGGCAGGTAAGCTGTACCTGCCAGGCCATGGGAGGAAGCGGGGAGGTTGTCATTGTCCCGGGATATGCCGCCCTCATAAACTCAGACGAAATCGTGGATGTGCTGGTGGAGGCAGCCACAGAGGTCCTTGGCAGCGAACACATACATCCCAAAAAATTCCCAAGCCTGGGAGTGGAGGACTTTTCATTTTTCCTTGAAAAGGCAAAGGGAGTATTCTATCATCTGGGATGCGCCAACAAAGAAAAAGGCATTACATCCCCCCTTCACAGCCAGGACTTCGATATCGACGAAGCCTGTCTTAAGCTGGGGGTGGAGCTGCAGGCGGAACTGGCTTTAAGGCTGTTAAAGCGGAGTCTTACTTAGAATAACCAGAATACAGGAGGAATGACATTATGAAGGTTTATATCAGTGTGGACTTTGAGGGGGTGGCCGGCTCCACTTCCTGGAGTTCAACCAACTTAGGTAATTTGGAACACGGGCCCATGGCCAGGGAGATGACCCTGGAGGCAGCCGCGGCATGCAGGGGAGCCCTGGCAGCCGGTGCAACAGAAATTTACATAAAGGATGCCCATGAATCCGGCAGGAACATGGATATCTCCCTTCTGCCCAGGGAGGCAAAAATCATACTAGGCTGGAAGTACTCCCCGGATTCCATGGTCTGCGGTCTGGACGGGAGCTTTGACGCCCTCATGTTCGTGGGATACCACTCTCCTGCCGGTACCAACGGCAGCCCCCTGGCCCACACCATGAACCGCAAGACCAATTACATTAAATTCAACGGCAGGCTGGCTTCGGAATTTCTCATGCACGCCTATGTGGGCGCATCCCTGGGCGTACCCTCTGTATTCATCAGCGGCGACAAAAATCTTTGCAGCCATGTTCATGAGTACGATCCCCGCATCACCGCAGTGGCAGTGAAGGAGGGCATGGGCGCGGCCACCGTCAACCTGGCGCCGGAGATGGCCCAGGAGCTCATCGAGGAAGGCGCAAAGAATGCCCTTCTCGCAAAGGATACCTGTCATCTGGAGGTACCTGAAACCATTGTCATGGAAATCAACTTCAAAGACCATTTCCAGGCGCTGAGGGCTTCCTATTATCCCGGAATGGTGATGACAGATGATTTTACGGTCTCCTATACCGCCCGCTCCATCAATGAATTGATGACAGCCCGGATGTTTGTGCTGTAAGCGGGGGATTCGTGCATTATACTACTTCCGGTTCCTGGCAAACATGACTGCGTATTCAAGAGAATTCTTCAGACTCAGCTCGCTGGCTGTTCCTGTTCCCGCCTGGTCAAAGGCCGTTCCATGGTCCACGGACACACGGATGACGGGAAGTCCCAGGGTGATGTTTACGCCGGCCACCGCGTCCCAGGCCTGCCTCTCCTGGTTATATACAAATCCCACCACCTTAAGGGGGATGTGTCCCTGGTCATGATACATGGCCACCACGATGTCATACCAGCCGCCTCTGGCCTTGGAGAACACGGTATCCGGGGGCACAGGGCCCTCGGCCTGGATTCCCTCTGCTCTGGCAGCCTCAATGGCAGGAATGATCTCCTGGATTTCCTCCTGCCCGAACAGGCCGTGCTCCCCGCTGTGGGGATTCAGCCCGGCAACTGCAATCCTGGGGTTCTCAATCCCCATCTCCCTGCATGCCCTGTCCCCAATCCGGATCACATCCAGCACGCGCTGCTTCTTAACCCGGTCGCAGGCCTCCCGCAGGGACACATGGGTGGACACATGGACCACCCGCACGTTCTCATGGGCCAGCATCATGGTATAGTTTTTGGTTCCGGTCAAATCAGCATAAATCTCCGTGTGGCCGGAATAGTGGTGTCCTGCCAGATTCACAGCCTCCTTATTGAAGGCATTGGTGACAGTGGCATCCACCTGTCCGTCCATGGCAAGTTCAATTACCCTCTTCACATAATGGAACGCGGCGTCCCCGCACATGGCGGACACCTGCCCCCGCACCAGTTCATCCATGGAAACCAGACCCATGTCCAGTACGTCTATGGTACCGTGGGTAAAAACAGCATCCCTCACATCCTTTACTGCCCGGACAGTCATTTCCTCATGTCCCACGATTTTCAGCGCGGCTTCCAGGACACAGGCATCTCCCACAACAATGGGCCTGCATGCTTCGTATATGGACTGGTCGGCCAGGGCCTTCACGGTAATCTCGGGGCCTATGCTGGCCGGGTCACCCATGGTAATACCTATTATTTTTCTATCTTCCACGCTTACGCACCTCTATTTTATGCAGATAAGAAACTAATACGGGACAAAGGATAGCTGTCACAATGATAGCAGCGGTAATCTGTGCAGTGGCGGCCTCCGCCACCGCCAGAAGTGTGGCGTCCACAGCTGCTACCGACGCCGGCGTGGCAGCCGCGTTGCCGGCTGTGGTTCCAATGGCTCCGCCCACTTCCGGGTGGTCCATGCGCAGCAGCTTATAAACCAGATAGCCCGCCAGACCGGTAATCAGGGTACAGGCAACGCCCAGAAGGATTCCGGGGCCTCCTGCCTTTAACAGGTTCATGATGTTCAGTCCCGCCCCCAGAGGAAATGCGAAGAAGGGAATCAGCATGGTGGCGCCCGGTTCACAGAACTTGCGGATATCTTCGTCCAGGTTGCCCAGTATGCATCCCACGATAACAGGGACAATACAGCCTATCAGGATAGACATGGGTATCTTGGCAACACCGGCGGCTCCCAGGGCAACCATGGTAAAGAAGGGGCCGTCATTGATGGAAAGAATGGAAACGGCGCCTACGTCGGTCGCATCTCCGTACTCTCCGGCCAGGGCCGCGTACAGTCCGCCGTTGGAGTTAGCCAGAGCGCCTACAATAGCCAGGGTGGAAAGACCCAGGAAACCCTTCTCTCCAAAAAGAGTACCGCAGATCAGTCCGATGATAATACCCACTCCAACTTTTACTGCCGTGATAAGCATGCCTTTATATACCGTAACGCCGGCCTTTTTAAAATTAATGGTAGTGGCGTTACAGAAAATAAAAACAGCCAGAATGGGCATGGCCCCTGATTTCCACAGATATGTAGTAAATGTACCGTCAAAGGCGCTCCACAAAACATTTCCGAAAAAGGTGTTGACAATTGCTCCCAGAAGCAGCGGTACTACCATCAATCCTCCCGGAATCTTCTTAACTGCCTGTAAAATCTTCATACTTAATGTTCCCCCTGTCCGGCTTTTATAAGCCTGATAATATTATCTACCGTATAAGCCAGGTTCTCCTGGCTGCGGTGCCTGCTGACGGAAAAATCCTGAGGAAGCCTGTTAATGGGGAACACCGCTGTCACGCCCATATCGTAGGCCTTTCCTATCTCGTCGTCATCTGCCCCGCCTACCACCGCAATCACGGCTTTGGCCTGCTTATTAGCCCTCTTTACAATTCCAATCACTACCTTGCCCCGAAGGCTCTGGGAATCCAGCTTTCCTTCGCCTGTAAGGATATAGTCCGCGTCGCCTATGATTTCATCAAACTTCACCGTATCCAGCACGGTCTGAATCCCCATCTGAAGCCTGGAACCAAAGAATGCAATCATACCTGCTCCCATGGCTCCGGCTGCCCCGGTTCCCGGCACCTGGCTTATATCGGCGCCCGTTGCCTGGGCAATAGCCCTGCTCAAATTCCTGATTCCCTCGTCCAGCTGAAGGACCATGGCCTCATCCGCTCCCTTTTGGGGGCCGAAGATAAAGGAGGCTCCCGCAGGTCCGTACATGGGATTATCAATATCGCACATGGTAACGATTTCCACCTGTTCCAGGAGACTGTCCCTTCCTGACAGGTCGATTCTGTCGATATCGGCAGTGGTTCCGCCGGTGGGAATGAATTCCCTGCCGCCCCTGTCATAAAACCTGATACCCGCCGCGGCCGCGGCGCCGCAGCCGCCGTCATTGGTGGAGGAGCCTCCCAGGCCCACAATGATTTTCTTTACCCCCTTACCGGCCGCCGCAAGAATCAGCTGCCCCACCCCATAGGTGGTGGTAAGCCTTGGATCCTTCCTGTCCTCCACCAGGGGAAGCCCTGCGCAGGACGCCATCTCGATGACAGCTGTCTGCCCTCCGTCTATCAGCCCGAAATAGGACTCCATGTCCTCAAAATAGGGATTCTTAACCGTGACATACTCCTTAACGCCGCCCACTGCCGTGATAAAGGCATCCACGGAGCCCTCTCCCCCGTCTGCCACAGGTATGGAGACGGTCCGGCTGTCAGGAAAATGCTTTTTTATCTTCTCATCCATCACTGCGCAAATCTGGCTGGAACTCAACGTCCCCTTAAATGAATCAGGTATTAATATAAACTTCAAATCCGTATCCCCCTCTTATCCTCTTACGATGACAGACACTCCGTCCGGAATCACTGTTACCTTATAATCTTCCTTATCAACCATTGCCTTTGCCTTTTCCAGGGCCTCCTCCATGGTGTGGGCCGGAATCATGTGAAGCTCCTCCACCAGTTTATCGTCGCAGGAGGACACAAACACAATCCTGGCCTTTAACATGACCCTGGCAAAAATCTGTGACTGCCACTGGTCTATGATGGTTTCCTCCGGTTTTCTGTCCATAAAGGTCTTCATCATGCGGTTTAAGTCCTTTTCATCCCGGAAGGTCTCATGGAAATACTTGCCGCCGTGGCCGTCCGCTGCCTTGGAGAGCATGATGATGACTCCCCCCTCCTTTACCGTCACCTCCGCTGCCGTCATGCCCTTTACGGACTGGTAAATATTCTGGTCCAGAGGATAGCCTCCGTTTGTGGATATTACGATATCCGCTGGTACGGCATCCACCTGGCACTTGGAAGCCAGGAATTCCCTGCCCACACGGTGGGCCAGGTCGCAGTCCCCCGCCACTGCAAAAATGGGTTCATGGGCGGAGTCAATCACCACATTGACGATAAAGTCCAGTCCCGCCACCCTGGCGGCGTACAGCATGTCATTGTGAATGGGGTTGCCCTCAATGATGCCGGTCCTGGAGTGGGGATCGCCGATAAAGGCCGAGTTATGGTTGTACATAACCGTCTCACGGCTGGCCACGCCCGGAAGCACGCTTTTTCTACCGCCTGAAAATCCGGCAAAGAAATGGGGCTCAATAAATCCTTCCGCAACCAGCAGGTCTGCTTCCACTGCCAGTTTGTTGATATACAGGTTTCCGCCTGAAGGCAGCTTGCCCAGACAGACCATATTATCCGTATCATCACAGTCATGGACTATGATGGTCTCATTTTCCGTAATCTCAGGGCCAAACTTTGACTCCAGCTCCTCCCTTGTGGTCTCCCTGTGAAGTCCCGTGGATATAAGAATGGTAATCTCAGCATCCGGATTTCCTCTGCGGATTTCCTTTAGGATAAGAGGCATGATAATGTGGCTGGGCACAGGCCTTGTGTGGTCGGAAGAAATGACCACAACCTTCTTCTTGTCAATGGCCATGTCGCATAGCCTGGGAGTCCCGATGGGATGCTCCAGCGCCTCCTGCACCAGCCGGCTTCCCTCCATGGGGGCCTTGTAATCATGAAGTTCTGATACAAGCACACCAGCCAGATGCTCCTCCTCAATTTCCGCTTTCAGTGTTTCCTTTCCATAAGGCAGTAAAAATTCTCTCATGGGTTATATTCCTCCTCTTTCTTTTATTTTTCTCATGGCAAAGGCCGCCGCATCCTCTGTGCCGAAAGCCCCTGCCTTTGTTACCAGTTTAAGTCCCTCATAGGCTCCGCCCTTAACCCTCACCAGCGGAACGCCAACCAGGATTTCAGCCAGTATCTCCGAACCGTCGGCCCCGATGTTCATGAGCATTCCCAGGGCCGTATCACCTCCGGTAAGATATACTCCCGACACCGCTGCCGAGTCCAGCACCTCTTTTGCCATCCTGCCTATGAGTGAGCGGACATAGTCTCCCACCTCGGTCAGGTCCATCCCGCTTTTCTCTCCCACCTCCTGGGACAGCTCAATCAATTCCCTGTCATAAGCCGTATCCGTAAGAAGGATGGTATCCCTTCCGCTCTTTAGATATTCCACAGCCATGTCGCGGTAATCCTCAGGCTGGACTGTTCCCGTCATAATCCGGGCTACAGGCACCTTGACCATTGCGTATCCGGCCCTTTCGCAGTAACGCATCTGTTCATTGGCCACCGAACTGATGCTGGCCACCACGCCAAAGGACGGAAGGGTGGGCTTCTCCAGTTCCATCAGATTGTCGGCCATTCCCGCAGTTCCCACATAAAGGGTCCGCCGCCCGTCCTGTCTGGCCGCGGCAATGATCCGTTTCAAGTCGTCATCCGACTCGGCGTCACAGACAAAGATCCTGCCCCTGTCAAAGAAAAAGGACTGGCTTCTTACGTCCGGCAGGTATTTTAACTGTACCGGTTCCTCATAAACCTGCTCCAGCAGCTTTACCAGATTATCCTCCATCACCGGGTTCTTGGGGTCCTTGGATAATTCTGTTTTACAGATTTCCACGCCGTTCAGACACTGCACTCCGTCCATGGTGGTCCTTCCCAGCGCGGGAAGAGCCGGGGCAAACACCACCAGATCCGGGCGGAAGGCGTCATCCACTGCCTTTATTTCCTGGGAAATGTTTCCTCTCATGGTGGAGTCCACTTTCTTTATTATGTAGCAAAACTGTCCGAAATCTACCTGTTCCAATGAATGACGCACGATTTCATAGGCGTGGCCTGGCAAAGCGTTCCTGCTCTCCGTATCAATCACAATAGACTTTTGTGAATCCACCGGTTTTCCGGCAAACAGGACCTCCGTCGGATATCCTCTCCTCTTTAGCTGCACTCCCGTATCATTTGCCCCTGTAAAATCATCCGCGATAATCAGATATCTCTCTTCCATTGGTTCCCAACTTCCTTTATCGTTCATTTTTGAAACATATCAGTTTCTTTCACCAGCTCCGTAATTTATTGTAATATAGGAAGCCTTTTCAATTCAAGGAAAATGTTGTATAATATGTTTAAAATTGTAACATTCGGAAGATACGTATTCCAGAGGAGGCAGAATGGGTGAAAAAGTCAGGATACTTGGAATTGCTCCCTATAAGGGATTGGTAACATTAATGAAACGATACGGAAGCCAGAGGGATGATATCCAGCTGACAGCCATGCTTGGCAATGTGGAGACAGGACTTTCCCTGGCAAAGGAACATTACAGAAACTATGACATCATCATCTCAAGGGCCAACACAGCCAGCCGCATTGCAAAGGGTGTGCCCATTCCTGTAATTGATATTGGAATTGATTATTACGACGTGCTCCTCTGCCTGAAAACAGCAGAGAATACAAAGACCAAATTCGCGGTCCTGGGATTCCGTTCCCTGACCACCATCGCCAAAAGCATATGCAATGTACTTAAGATGCCCACGGATATATTTTCCATCAACACCACGTCCGAGGCCAGCTCCCTGCTGGACAAATTAAAGGAGCAGGGCTACAAGACAGTCATATGTGATACGGTGCCCTACAACTATGCAAAGCTGATTGGCATAACCCCTATTCTTCTCACCTCCAGCATGGAAAGCCTGAAAGCCGCCGTTGACCAGGCAGTCTATACGTGGCAGACCCACAGGGATTTATACCACTCCCTGTCCCTTATGCACCAGCTTTTGGACAGCAGCGCCAACCGCTTCCTTGTGCTGTCCCGGACAGGCGAGTGCCTCTACACCACACTGGAGGACGAAATAGCCGTCCCTATACAGGCAAAGCTTCAGAATGAACTGGAGCAGTGCTGCGCCGGCCGGAAGCGCGCCTTCTTTATAACAGTAAACAACCAGATGTACTCCATCACCTCCCATCTGGTGGATGAGACCCTGAGTCCCTACATCATATTCCACATCATGCGCTCAGAAATCCCCCTGGCCTACTCAAAATACGGGGTGACCATCATGGACAAACAGTCGGCGGAGGACAGCTTTATGGACAGCTTTTACAGCAATACAGAGCTGGCGCGGGAAATTCTCACCAACACCGAGGAGGCTGCCCCTTCCCCCTTAAGTCTTATGATAACCGGGGAAATCGGTACGGGAAAGGACCGGGTGGCCCATATCTATTACGCCAAAAGTCCTCTGTGTGACAATCCCCTCTACGTCATCAACTGCTCCCTTATCAGTGATAAAAGCTGGGACTTCATCACAAAGCATTACAACTCACCCTTTACGGACAATGGAAATACCATCTATATTTCCAATCTGGACGCGCTGCAAAAAACAAAGCAGAAACAGCTGCTCTCCATCATACTGGACACAAACATGCATGTCCGCAATCATTTGATATTCTCCTGCACCCAGCCCGCGGGAAGCGCCACTCCCCATATAGTGTTTGAATATACCAATGCCCTGGGATGCATCCTGGTTCCCATCAAGCCGCTGCGGGAACAAAAGGAGGACATCATCTCATCCGCCGGTCTCTATATCAATACCCTGAACCAGGAGCTGGGCCGGCAGGTTGTGGGGGTTGACGACGAGGCCGCCGCGCTTTTAGAGCAATACGACTATCCCTACAACAGAACCCAGTTCAAGCGGATTCTGAAAGAAGCCGTCATACGGACAGAAGGGCCCTATATCTGCGCTCAGACCATACAGGAGGTAATCCGGAGGGAAGATGTCCTGTTTTCCGGATTCCCCCTTCCGGCACGTGCACCCCTGGGTGGCTCCGGCAAAGACACGGCTGCTGATACGCAGAGCAATACGCCGCCGGATCCTTATCCGGTTTCATTCCATCTGGATACCAGCCAGTCCCTGGACGGGATGAACCGGGATATTGTGCGCTATGTGCTGAAAACCTGCGGCGGCAACCAGACATCCGCGGCTAAGAAGCTGGGAATCAGCCGGACTACACTGTGGCGGTATCTGAACCGGTAGACAAACGCAGCTTTGTGCATCAGGTACTCGAGGGCAGAGCCCCCGAATTGGAATCACGCAGGCGGAATTCACTTCCGCCGTAGTGTAGAAATGCCGATTTCCAGGGGCTGAAAGCCCTTGTGCGAGGAAATCGGCATTTCATCCTTACAGGATTGAATTTATCTACTTGTCAGCTCCCACTTCAATCACAGGCTCTCCCGGACCGGTTATCCATTCCGCGCCGTTTTCTGTCACCAGCACCTCGTCCTCCATCCGAAAGGACAGATAGATGGATTCCACTCCCTTTTCCAGGTCATATGGATAGACCCCGTTTTCCACAGCAAACACCATGCCCGGTTTCAGCTTTTCACCGGCTTCATCATGTATGGTGGGATACTCCACCACATTGAGACCGATGCAGTGTCCGCTGGAGTGAAGCAGAAATTTCCCGAATCTGGAATCCCGGATGTACCCCTCGCAGATACGGTTGATATCGGCTATGGAAACTCCCGGCTTCATGGCCTCCTTGGCAGCCGCCACGCAGCCGCTGGCTGTTTCAGCCATTTCACGCTCCTCCCGCGGCACGGTTCCCAGATAGAACACCCTGGTAAGGTCGGACGCATACCCGTCAATGTGGCCGCTGATATCCACCAGGACATACTCTCCCTTCTGAACCACACGGTCTGTGGCATATGTATTAAATGTGCAATACTTGTCAATACCGCTGGTAACGGTCAGATATGATATCTTATCCACTCCGCCCTGTGCCATCCTCATTGCAATGCCCTTAGATATATCCTTCTCCGTTGTCTCTCCGGCCACAATGGTCTTTCCCGTATCCAATATGGCTTTTTCCGTTATCCGGCACACATGCCGGATTCGTTCAATCTCCCATGGTGTCTTTACCATTCTGGCTCTCTGTATTGCCAGGGAACCATCTGTGAAACAGATGCCCGGCTGGGAATCAATGATTTTCTTTAACAGCTCCATGGACCAGAAGTACTGCATGCCGTCTCCTGCCTCCAGGCCAATGGTCCTTGTATCCGGCTGGATTTCCTTTATGATTCTGTCAATGATGCTGACCGGTTCCACACCCTCCAGGGGCCCCAGGTTTCTGCTGGCTGTTCCCCAGCAGTAGATACGGCTGGTCCAGCTCGTATACTGCACCGTGGTCTTTTCCAGTATTCTCAGGATAATAGCCGGGTCACCCTCTCTGGGTACCAGCACATATACCGGCCTGAAAAGGCTGGAGGTGTACCAGGAACGGTAACCGGTGGAATAATAGATATTTTCAGGAGTGGAGAGCAGCAGCATGTCTATATCCTGCTTTTCCATCTCAGCCTGAAGCTTTTCATTGTGGAGCCGGAATTCTTCCGGCGAAAAAGATTTGTATTCCTGTGTCATATTTCCTCCTAACTATTATGCAAAAATTCCCAGGAGTCCGCCTGCCAGGCCGACTGCCGCAACCAGGATGATGATATTGACAGACGACCATCCCTTCTTTACCAGCTTATATGTGCCAAGGGTCAGAAGCAGCGGAAGCGCTCCCGGAAGAATCACGTCAAATAACTGTTCCTGGATATTGAACATGACTCCCCCGCCCACAGGGACCATGAGCTTTAATCCCAGCGTCACATAATTGCCCACCAGTCCTCCAAGCACCAGGCATCCCATGATGGACGCGCCCAGTATCAGCTGGTTGATCAGTCCGCTTTCCATGATGGTCACAATGGCATCGCTGCCCTTTTCATAACCCAGTTTGTAGGACTGCCAGTATATGGTCCACATAAACAGGGCTTCCACTATAATATAACCAATGACACCCATGATGTTGCCCGTATTGGTGATGCCGATGAATAATGTAAGGAGCAGCGGCGTCACCACGCCTCCGTCAATGGTATCCCCGATGCCTGCCAGAGGCCCCATAAGTCCGGATTTAATGGATGTGATGGTATCCCCGGTTATCTCCTCGGAGCCCTGTGCCCTCTTCTCCTCCAAAGCAGCCGTCAGGCCAATGATACAGGCTCCCCACTGGGGTTCCGTGTTAAAGAACTGCATATGGTTCTGCATCAGTTCCGCGCGCTTTCCCGCGTTATCCGGGTACAGTTTATTGATTACAGGCACCATGGCATGGCAGAAACCGGTTCCCTGCATCCTCTCATAGTTGTAGTTGGCCTGGTTGAACATAATCCACCGGATCCAGGATTTTCGGATTGTTTTCTTGTCTAAAAGCACATACTTATTCTCATTATTTCCCTCTGCCCCAAACAGGCTGCCGCCCATGGCGCCCAGCTTATGTCCCTTTAGCTGCATATAAATCAGTGTAAATACAACGGCTGAAAATCCCAGGGATATCATATCCAGCCCAAAATACTGGACCAACAGGAATCCGAAGAAAAAGAACACCACAGACTCGCCCTTAAAGATGGATTTCAGCGTCAGGGCAATACCGACTGCGGGAAGCATGCCGCCGATGGTGGTAAGGACGCCCACTATGTTTTCTCCCAAAAACTGGATGGCGGATTTGAGATAATCCGTGCCAAAATATACCATCAGGAAACACGGTATGAAAGACATCAGAAACAGCAGCAGCTGGGGCAGTACGATGTTCGGTATCCAGTAGTACCTGGCGTCCCCCTTTGCCGACATTTTTTCCGCAACCCGGACCCAGGCCGTATTGACCGTCATCTTCACCACCCAAATGATGGTTCCCAGAAGTCCCACAGGAACCGCCAGGGCCATGGCTGTCTCTACAGGCAGATTGCCCGTGATGGCAATGGTGGTGCCCACCACGCCGGCCAGGCAGATGTCACCGGGAAGGGCTCCGCCTGCCCCGATGAATCCCAGGTACAGAATGTTAATCTGGGCTCCCACCATGGCGCCCTTTACAGGATCTCCCAGAATGACGCCTGCCAGGAAGCCGGAAACCAGAGGCCTCATGACGGTCCACCAGTTTACGCCCAGAACAAATGCGCTATTTCCCCAAAAGTATAACAATGACAATAATGTGGCTGTTAAGATACTCATATGCTACCTCCTCCAAATCAAATTCTGGCCTGCTTCACTAAAACAGGCTCCTGATGTTAACGGCCTTATCATTTGGAACCAGTTGATAAAAGATTTCGACTCCCCCTTCCACAATCCGCTTAAAGCATTCAACCTCCTCTCCGCTGGCCGACACATTCCTGTTAAAGGTTTTGCGGCCATTCTTAGCCCCCATACCGCCCAGAATCACCTTCTCTATTTCAATCCCCTCTTTGAGAAGCGACTCTATGATTTCCGGAACCTTTACAAGAATCAGAAAATTCTCCCCCCTTACCGGCTCCTCCTTCAGGAATTCCCGGGCTTCGGAAACCGACTGTATCAGCACCTCCACCCCCATGGGAGCCGCGGCCTTGTAGATGCGCTCCATCAGCCGGTTCTGGGAGAGCTCGTCATCAATAATCAGTATCTTATTGATTGGATACTGTTTAATCCAGGCAGTCACCACCTGTCCGTGAATCAGCCTGTCGTCAATCCTGGTCAAAACAATGTTTTTCATATGCTTTTGCTCCTTTCCTATATAGCAGCCCACGGGTATCAGCTCATCTGCAGCAGAACATGGCTGTCTACAATCCCTTCCCTGGCAATGTCCGCCAGTCCTCCGAAACTTCCGCTGCTTCCATCCATCAGACGGCGGTTGATGGCTTCTATCAGCAGAGGGAGGTTGGTACCCGTGATATGAGTAAAGGAACATTCCTCCTCCAGCTGAATCATGGTGTTAAACGGCGTTCCGTACATCAGGTCTGTAAGCACCAGGACTTCCTGGCCCGAAGCATTGGAGCGCCGGATGGATTGCTCCACTCCGTTTTTCATCTCCTCCAGATTGCATCCCGGCTCCACACAGTAGGTCTCTATATCAGGCTGGCTGCCCAGGATGAGCCGCGATGTCCTTACCAGGCTTTCGGCCAGTGAACCGTGTGTGAAAACAATGATTTTATACATATTATCTCCCCTCCGTAATGATATTCTGTATGAATTCCGTCATGGCCCAATCCGGACAATTATCCATGAGATAGACCATTTTCGACGCAAAAAGCATAAAATCCCAATTGGACATATCCATAATCACCTTATCCAGCTTCTTCCTGCATAAATCCGTCACAAACTCACACCGGTTAATGCCCGCCTCATTATGGATATAGACAAACTCCACCTCCTTTAACGCAGTGACCTTTAACAGCCCTGTTACCGGAATCTCCGTTGGCTTCCGGTTCCTCACCTCTATGGTGCATCCGATATCGTACAGGTCATTCCTGGTTCTGATCAGCTCCCGCAAATACAAATCCTCCCTGTGACGGCATGACTTCAGCAGATTGTTGACAGCCGTGCAGTCCTTCTCATCCAGCAGCGGCGAAACCAGCACATAAGGTATCACATGTTCCCCGCTCCCCAGGGGCACCGTGGACAAAATCAAATCATACTGTTTCTGGGACATGTTAAGAAACCGGTTGTAATCACAGCTCAGCACAGACCACTGCGGATAATTCTGGGACAGCTTATGCTTCAGTATATTGGTTATGCTGTTGGACATGTTGGAAACCAGAATCACATTCATTTTCTCCTCGTCGGCCAGCAGCTCGCCCTGTATGTACAGCATCAGATAACAAATCTCATCAAAACTTATCTCCGGCAGCCTGAACTTTTCCGTCAGTATCCTGCATATAATCTGGCATACATTGATGGTACCCTTATAATTATCCAGCAGTATATCTATGATAGGATTCCTGGCCGGGGTACTGGACGCTGCCCGGTTCAGCATCAGCGTGATATGGGATACCACATTCACATAAAATGTTGATTTTGTTCTGAGATTGATTCCTGTAATCACGGAAAATGCGTCGATAAAATCTTCACCAAAGGCCACGGCCGTTTTCCTGGACTCTTCCTCCGGCAGCTCCTTCTGGAGCAGGAAATTTCCCAAATGGGTGGCGGCCAGAATATTATAGATATGTGAGGTCTCAGATACCGACAGCGTGTACCGGTAAGAGCCGCTCAGGCGGGAGGCCAGTTCAAACGCCATGGCGGCCAGGGGATCTCCGTCCTGTTTCCGGTAATTGCTTTTTAAGATCGGCTCCATGAAAAATCCATTTCTCACCCTGTAAATCATCACCAGCAAATTCACGGAAAATTCCATGTACTCCAGCTCATCAAACCTGTATCCAGCGGACGTCTCAATGTGTTTTATGAGTCCTTCCACGAAATTCAGGTCTTCCTCCGTAAAGATGTCCAGAATCGTCATCAGCGTATCCGACTCAAACATACCTGCCGCGGCCGGACCTCCGCCGGCATTGACATTTATATTATTGTCCAGGATGTACAGCAGCAGTTCCGCCAGGGCCTTCCTAAGACAGCTCTCTGTTCCCTCCACCGATGTTCCCTCATGTCCCTGGGTGATTCTCAATTCATGCTTTCCGGCAAAAGGCACCAGGGCTTTCAAGTCCCCGGCTATGCTGCTCTTGCTCACATAATATTTGTAGGCAAGTCCTGACAGCGAGGTGGTCTCATCCGAATAGAGCAGAAGGTTCAGGGCGATATCCATTCTTCTGGACAATTGATTCCAGGACCCGGATAATGCGCCGGAATCCATAAGCTCCATCATATAGGCTGAATTCATCAGCCTTCCCCTCTCCTCCTCATTGACTTCAAGCTTGATTCCGGTTCCGGGCCGGCTCTCGACGGCTCCGTTATAGGACATCAGAATCTCATTGACTCCGGGAATCATTCTGCGCAGCGTCTTATCCGATACATCCATTTTCCCCGCGTAGAAGCTCACGGGCAGATACTCTTCATGTTCCAGTAAAAGTCTCAAGAATGCAATCTGTCTTGAATTCACGTCTTATCCTCTCCATACCTCCCAGGTGCCTTCTGATAACTCGATTATAACAAGAGCTCCTGAGGATTGTTAGCTTTGCGGTTTCCTTAATTTGACCGGAACCATGTGGACAAAGCTGTACGCGCATCTGTACATAAAGCTGCATCTGTACGTCCTGGCCCGGTGAATATCTGTCTATTGTACCATGACAGCCTTTGTAATATAAGGTGGGGGAATAAGCCTTGAACCTGGGCGGGATGGGGGGATGGGGGATGGGGGATGGGGGGATGGGCGGACGGGATGGGCGGACGGCCAGAAACGGCATCAGGATAGGGTATAAATGGAATCTTGCAAAATGGAAAGCGTGAAAAGGGAAACACAAAAAGGATATCCCAAAAAGGAAAGCGCAAAAAAGGAAGCCCCAATGCAAAAGGCTTCCCTGACAAAAAAAGAGAGCAGGTGATGGGAATCGAACCCACGTATCTAGCTTGGAAGGCTAGTGTTCTACCATTGAACTACACCTGCATATGACTTAATCTATTTAATTATAATCGGGGTGACAGGATTTGAACCTGCGACCTCCTGGTCCCAAACCAGGCGCTCTAGCCAAGCTGAGCCACACCCCGGCGCTGGCATAATATAACCTGTCATCCAATCCCGTCTCTCGACGCAAGGATTATTATATACTATGCCTTCACAAATGTCAACAAGAATCCTACAGAAAATTCAGCGAAAAATGAGCCTCTCCCTCTTTGTCAATCTCCATGAGCATGAAAGAGGGCTTATGTCCGTCCTGTCGGGGATAGGACAGGCTTCCCGGATTCAGCACAATCAAATCCTTATCTCCTTCCTTTTTCTCCATCTCGTAGAAGGGCCTGTGGGTATGCCCGAACATGACAATGTCAAAGCCTCTGGCTCTGGCCTCCTGTTTCAGATACTCAGCCCCCACAGAGACATTATAGTAGTGTCCGTGGGTCAGAAGGGTCTTATACCTTCCAATCATCAGTTCCTTCTCTTTATCCAGACATGAAAAAAAGTCATTGTTTCCCAAAATAATCTCTAAATCGCAGTCTTCATTGACCCAGGTGGCAATGGCATGTTCACTCCCCTCTGCGTCTCCCAAATGAATCAGCATATCCAGCGGTCCGGTGCGCCGGATCACCTCTTTTAGATTCTCATCCCTTCTATGGGTGTCACTGACAATTAATATCCTCATCCTTCGTCCTCTCCATCTCTTACTTAAGCACACCTTCCAGGGCCTCCTTCATAGCCCTTAACGCCTTCCCCCTGTGGCTGATTTCATTCTTCTGCTCCATGGTAATTTCAGCGGATGTCTTGCCGAACTGAGGCAGATAGAGAATGGGATCATACCCAAAACCTCCATTTCCGGCCGGTTCCCCGGCGATAAGCCCCTCCATCACAGCCTCTGTGTGGAGTACCCGGCCGTCCGGCAGCATGGCTGCGATGCTGCACACAAACCTGGCGCCGCGCTCCTGTCCCGTGGCCTCCTTAAGACGCTCTATGATACTCCGGTTCTTAACCTCATAGGGCGTATCCTCGCCCAAGTACCGGGCAGAGTAGATACCCGGCTCCCCGCCAATATAATCCACCTCCAGGCCGGAGTCATCCGCCAGTACAATATCCCCTGTCAGATTCCACACAGCCCTTGCCTTAATCTCGGCATTCTCCCCAAAGGTGGTGCCGTCCTCCACAATTTCCGGTTCAGCGCCCGCTTCCTTCATGGAAAGTATGGGCAGCCCCAAATCAGCCAGTATAAGGCGTATCTCCCGCATCTTTCCCTCATTGCCCGTTGCAAATATGATTCTGTGTCCCATATCCAAAGCCCTCTGCCTTCTGTTCCTTTTATAATTCTCTGTTATTTCTTTGTATATGCCTTCAGGCACAGGTTGCAGGACTGTGTTTCCTCCACATGTTCCCACACCTTTCCGTCATGGCTCAGATACCCTTCGCCGTCTGTTAAGTCCACCTGGGCAATACCGTCCCCTGCGTTGTATTCAATGGCCACCGGATGTACGGTACCGGGCGTTATTATTTTAATTATTATAGCAAATTTTTCGTTGTCCTCCAAGGGGATTTTTTTATCCAGCACAATCGTGTAATAACCGGCATTGTCCAGTCTGCCCTTTGCCAGCAAAATCCGCTTATCCAGGGCGCGGTCCATTTCCCCGGCTCCCGCGTCCGGCAGGTTCCGGGCCGCATACAACTCGTACTCTGTATTCTTGTCCGTTGCATAGAAACCTGCGGCAGCCAGATTCTCTCCCTTACCGGCCCTGTAGGCATTGGCAAACCAAGCCTCGTCCTGCCCGTAGCCAATCTGTCCCACCCATCCGCACAGATCGCTCTGATGGATGTAGTCGTAATTGTCCACCGGCTCCACACCTGTGTATACAATATTATGGACACCAATATTGCTGTCAAAATAGGATACATAAAAATATCCCTGGTCCCCAAAATCCTCTCCCCAGCTGTTGGTACAGATAAACGCGCCGTCCCCTGCCAGGTCCAGGTTGAAATTCTCCCTGGAATAATTATCATCCCATCCAACGATAACAGAATCATGATTAGGCTTTTCGTTTCCGATGTAACAATAGGAGTTGGTCTCCCTGTTATAGTAAACGGACTGGCTCCGATAATCCCTCATGGATGTATACAGGGAGCTCTGTACTCCCCCCCTCAGGTACACAGCCCGTTTAATGGCCTCGTAATCCTTGGAGGGAAGAACCTGAATCTCCTGTACATGCACGCTGGGCGTAAGGCCGTCCGGCGAAACTCCGTCTCCGTATGGGTCCTGGGATTCCGGCACCGGTCCCTGCCAGGCCAGCAGATAGGCCATGGACATGGTATATTCTCCGCCCTCGTCCTGTCCCAGGAGAAAACTGTTGTGCATGGACATATGGTCCACCGCAAAGGTCATGGGCTTTCCCGGAAGCAGGGAGGACTCCAGGGCAGTCAGAGACGCAAAGGCCCAGCAGGTTCCCAGGGATCCCTGGTTTCCAATCTGGGGCGCCCTGCCCGTCTTTCGGTAGTCATAGGCAGAAGGAAGCTTTACATTGGCCATGTCCCGCCTGTTCCACTGGTACACGCTGTCTGCGCCGGATGTTTCAGAGACAGACGGATTTCTATTTCCGCCGGTATCGCCCATGCGGTTTTCTGCGGCATCCTCTCCGTTCCCCGGCGTACCCGCGCCGCCTGCTGCCGCAGGACTTTCTTCCCCGCCAGGATTCCGGGTTCCGTCAGGGTTCTGGGTTCCGTCAGGGTTCCGGCTGACGTCAGGGTCCTGAATGCCGTTTGTATTCTGTGCCCCGCCTGGGTTTTGTGTCTCAGCAGGATTCCGCGTCGGGCCGCATCTGGCCGTACCCAAAGACAATGTAACCGCCAGAAACAGGACCGCTGCTTTTTTCCTTATTCCATTTTTAATTATATCTGATACAACAACCATGGCCGTCCTCTCAATTTCAACCGTTCTCCCGGAGCTCCATCCACTCAGAAACTGTACTGCCAGAGCTGAATTTTTTGTCATTCTGCAAGGCGGGGGAAGGAAGCGGAGTGGGCCTCCGCTGACTGACGACAACGCGGCAGATGGCAAAATAGGCAGTGCTGGAAGTGCTGTTTCCGGCTGGCTGGAGCACTAGCTGCGCCTGGTCGGTCTTGGCCCCATGAACTGATAGAAATAGGTTTTCAGCATACCGTTGTATATCTTCCTGTTTTTGTCCGCCTTCCGTCCAATGTACTTCTGCGCATCTTCATAGGAAGTAATGAGGTACATGGACCAGGAATCCAGAGCCGCAAAGCGCTCCCCTATCTCCCGGTATAACGCGGGAAGGTTTTCCTTTTCCTCAATTCTCTCACCGTAAGGGGGATTGGATATGATGAAGCCGTATTTCTTGGGATGGCTCATCGCGCTGACCGGACGCCGCTGAAAGTGAATCATATGGTCCACTCCGGCTGACCGGGCATTGGACCTGGCTGCTTTCACAATATCACCGTCCACGTCGTATCCCTGGATATCCACCTGAACATCCTCTTCCACCAGGTCACCCGCCTCATCCATGGCTTCATACCAGCATTTGCGCTTGATCACGTTCCTCCACTCCTCTGCCAGGAAGGAACGGTTCATGCCCGGCGCTATATTGGCGGCCATCATGGCTGCCTCAATGGGAAATGTACCGCTTCCGCAGAAGGGATCCACCAGAATTCTGTCCCGGTTCCAGGGCGTCAAAAGAATCAGGGCAGCCGCAAGAGTCTCTGTGATGGGCGCTTTGCTGGTCAGTGTCCTGTACCCGCGTTTATGCAGGGATTCCCCGCTGGTGTCAATTCCCACCGTCACCATATCTTTATAGAGGAACACCCTCAGCGGATAGCTGGCCCCATTTTCAGGGAACCAGGTGACTCCATAACGGTTTTTCAGCCGCTCCACCATGGCTTTCTTCATTATAGACTGGATATCCGACGGGCTGAACAGCTTGCTCTTGATGGAAGAAGCCTTTGTCACCCAAAACTTCCCGTCTTCCGGTATAAAATCCTCCCAGGGTATATTTCTGGTGCCCTGAAACAACTCCTCAAAGGTCTCCGCTTTAAAGCTTCCCGCCTTGAGAAGCACTCTCTCTGCTGTGCGCAGAAATACATTGGCGCGGCAAATGGCCTCGTCATCTCCTATAAACGTGACGCGGCCGTCCTCCACCAGGGATATCTCATATCCCAGGTCCAAAATTTCTTTTTTAAGTACTGCCTCCAGCCCAAAATGGCAGGGGGCAATTAATTCAAATGTTTTCAATCAATTTTCCTCTCAATCAGCCTCTCTTTGTTACAGCTTCAGTTCCTTGACCACTTCGCCCTCCAGGGTCCGTATGGAGAATACCCCATTCTCCAGAACGGCATAGGTGTTGGGATTGCCTCCTTTTGGAATGGACACGGAGCCTGGGTTTAACACGGTAATGTGCCTGCCCCCTTCCGCCTCAATGGTCTCGGCCTTCAGTATATGGGTGTGACCGTGGATCAGGATGTCTCCGTCCTGCAATGGCGGAAGGCGGTCCTGGTTGTATACATGTCCGTGGGTAGCATAAAAAACCTTCCCCTCCAATACCAGAAGGCCATAATCAGCCAGTATGGGGAACTCCAGGACCATCTGGTCCACTTCCGTGTCGCAGTTTCCCCTGATTGCATAAATCTGGTTCTTAAGGGGGTTCAGCATGGCAATCACTTCCTTGGGGGCATATTCCCTGGGAAGGTCATTGCGGGGACCGTGATACAGGAGGTCTCCCAGAATCACAAGCCGTCCGGCTCCCGATTCACTGTATATATCCAGCATCTTCCTGCAATAATATGCAGAACCGTGTATATCAGATGCAAACATTATCTTCATGGGTCTGTCTCCTTTAAAATAGAATAATCACGTTTCTATTCTAAAGCCGAAAGCGGCCTCCTGTCAATGTATTTCCCCCTGTAATTCAACATTCCGCCCGCCAGGTCCACGGCATGATAACCCATCCTCCACAGGTCACGGCAGACCACCATGCTTTTGGCCCCCCTGTCACAGTAAAATACAATGGTCCCGTCTTTGCGGATTTCACCCATCAGGTTCTCAAGCTCATCGTAGGGAATGTTCACGCTTCCCCATATCCGGTCCTGCTCAAACATCCAGGGTTCCCTCAGGTCCACCAGCTGCGCAATCTTTCCCTGTTCCATCCATTGGTCAAACTGTCTGTATGATATCATTGGAAATGTCGTCATTTCCTACTCACCTTCCCTTTCTGTCACGTTCTGTCCGGGCCAAAGCCTGTCATTCGTGTCCTACTACCAATATATGCAGTCATTTCCACAGGGTGAGGACAAGAAAGTGCCTTCGGCACCTCAACTCCCCTAGCCCCTCATTCATGAGGGGAATTAGGGCTTGTTTTTTGCGTCATTTTATTCCATAATAATCTCATGAATGTGATACAGAAGATGCTCAGAGACTATTACGAAATCATTGAATACGATATAAAACCCAGACCTGTCGTCATGGAAAACATTGATAAGGTCATTAACTGCGGGGATCCTTCTTATGGTGGCGCCATGTATGGCTGCCCCCATTGCGGTAACCTCAAGTTCGTTCCTTTTCGCTGCCACTCCAAGTTTTGCCCCTCCTGCGGCGCTAAGTATTCAAATTAAATAGAAAAACTCCTGAACTAACAGGCGCATCCTGCCATTCAAGAGTCTCCACTATCTTCTCAAAATCTCCTTCCAATCTTCTTCCGTCAGCTGTTTCTCTCCCCGGTTATACATTTCCATGATTTCCCGCATCCGCGCCTCATTGCTTCCGCCCATGATAAACACCGCGGGAAAGGGAGAATGAAGGACATACTCAGCCATGATCCAGGAAAGGGAAAACTTCTTTTTTTCCGCCAGCTGTGCCAGGCGATCTGCCCTCTTTCTGTTTACCGGCGTATCATATTTTTTCCTTATATCGGGGCTGAGCGCTTCCGAACCGCCTTTCAGATACACAGGAAAATACCCTTCTGCCTGGGCGGAATAACCGTAAACCGGTATCTGCAGTCTTTCGTAAGCCTTATACTCGCTACTGTCCATACAAACGATGGTGGGATCTCCCCAGTCCGATGTGGTGCAGACACCCAGACCATACTGGATCTGGGATGCAGCAGCTCCCTGCAGACCATGAGCCGCCGCATATTCATTCGCCTCTTTTATACGCTCCGACGTCCAGTTGGAAACACCGAAATAACGAATCACTCCCCGACGGATCCACCGATTCATCTGCTCCACGATCTCTCCCGCCGAAAAGCGAAGATCATCACGATGAAGCCAGTAAAGATCAATATAATCTGTCTGAAGAGCTTCCAGACTGACCTTCAGATCCTTTTCCAGGTTCTCCCGGCTCAGATCCCCCCTGGTTGCATTATATCCTCTGGGCTTGATTCCGCCCTTGGTACCCAGGAAAACAGACTCCCGTTTCCTGCCAGAAAGCCATTTTCCAACTGCTCTCTCGCTGGCCCCGGCGGCGCCCGGAATCCAGTCTGCATAACACCTGCCTGTATCGATCTGGTTTCCTCCGAGGGATACAAACGTATCCAGCAGACGCTCACTCTGCTCCCGCGTAATCCTGCTCCCGAAATACATCGTTCCTAAAGCAATTTTTGATACCGGGACACCTCCCGGAAGTGAAAGACAATTCGTGTCGGGCATACCTTCCTCCTCTTTCAGCTCTCTTCTCCAGCCCTTTTTACAGCTTTTTTCCGAACACCTTCTGCGGATTTCCCATACCGGAAACTCTGCCAGTTTTCCTCCCGCTCCTCTGACGCATGCTTCCGACAATAAAAGGCCTTGCGGGATCATATTCCTGAATCTTAAATACAGCGCTGCCATGAGATCGGATCACTCCCATGTACACGGTATCTCCATACTTTATATCTGTCCGGTAACAGCCGGAATAAAATTCCGCCGCAAGATAAGCCTGATCCTTTTTCAGACCAGATACCGTTTTCTCTGCCAGCTGAAAGTCCGCCGGCATTTCCTTCTCATCATTCCAGTTTATGAGCACAAAGCTGTGCCGTTCTTTTTCCGGCAGATAGATATCAGCTATGTCCGGGAAACGGCCTCCGCCAAAGAGATTTCTCACCTCCACCTGCCGTTCCATAACAGGAAGTATATGCTCCAGCTGATAAAGCCGGTCATCATCAATGGATGCTAGCGGCTCCGTAGAACACACCAGACCGCCTCCCAGATACCGGTTCACCACAGCAGTCTTCACTTCCTCCTCATTTAACAGTCCCAAGGTCAGCCGCAACTCCCGCTCCATCTCTCTCCGGCGGCGTACCATCAGAGCGTCAGGATCATTGTTCCACCAGTGATTCATATAATAGCGGAGCATATTCTGCTTTACGGTAAAGGGCTGGGACTTGCCGTCCCGGTTGATACCCGACCGCCACATGGACAAAACATCGGCAACCATTCTCTGCCCATCCACCAGACCGATAATGGGATCGTAAAGACCGCCGCACATCAGGAAATAGGAATCGTCCCCCCATTCCCCTGCGGACAGCCTCCACTGCCCGGAAATACGCCTGCAAAAGTGTGACTGTTCTGTCAAAGAACTCCGCAGCTTCATAATAAGACCGCAGCTCTGGTAAAGTCCAGTTTGTGATAGGTATAGCCCCACAAAGAGCTCCCCTTTTTGTCCCGCAAAATCCAGTGCGGATGCTCCTTCCATACAGACGCTGTCTCATGCGCAATAAAAGGACTGGTCCAGATACCCGCCGTCAGGCCTGCATTACGGATATCCCGGGCCACCTCTTTCATGGGACGGGGAAACTTTTTATTCGGTTCCCATTCTCCCACCCCTCATCTACCTGAAACACGTCAAAGGGCAGCTTTTTTCTCTGTATCTCCGAAAGACAAAGAGCCACATCCTCATAGGTCACTGTCAGCCCATAATAATACCAAGTGCCAAACACGGAAGGTGCCTTTGAATGACGTCTGGTATTGCACTGCGCTGCCTTTTCCGCAGCATAATCTCGGATCGGCCGGTTTTCATCCTCCCCGGAAGTGATAAGAAGCTCCTCCCCCTCAAATCCCTTTCCCGGCTCCAGCTCAATATTGACGGAACAGCAGCCGCAGACTATGGGGGCATCTTCCTGCTCCTGTCCACATCCGGCCGCAATACACCAGTCCACAAAACTGTTTCTTCCCGTCATAAATCTCCAGAGCATGTTGTACCCTTATCATGAAACAACGTCAGAGAATCACTGTGAATGATCCGTGACACATTTTCTCCGGTTTCCCGTTTCTGTCATCCCGCCTGCGCCGTCTGCCATCCCTCCATCCCATATTCCGGAACAGAACACAGTGGGAACATCATTTTTGTGATGCCCCTGACGGTACACAGGGAAATCCTCACAGCTCTGTCCGAAGAGCGTAAAATATTTCCGGTCCCGTACCCGGACATAATTCATCTCCCGGAGAATGACCGGAGCTGTTCCTCTGTTTTCCGCTTTCATGCGCAGCCGCAGACTGCCGTCCTTCTCCCGCTCTGTCACACAAACACTGCGGAGATCCCCATTCTGCCCGAAACCTTCCTCCAGTGAGAACTGCCTTTTCACTCCCTCTTTTTCATATACAATATCCTGAGAAAAAACAAGCTTTACATTTCCGCTCCTGTATTCCATATCGAGTTTCTCCAGTTAAAGGGACGCCGTCAGCACGCCCTGAAATTCGTTAAATTTGGTTTCCTCCGTCTTTCTCATCAAAAGGGTAAGCGTCCCATCCCCCGAGAATATCAGTTTAAAATGGATGGCCGCCACCGATTCATCTGTCAGCTGGGAGCAGATATAAAGAGTATCCCTGTCACACCAGGATGCCGATGACACGCACAGCTGTCTGTATTCCGGGAACAGGCAACTCACATTTCTTCCCATGCCAAAGAATATCTGATGGATTCCCCGCTCATTCTCATATTCCAGAATTCCCCGTCTCTCATTTTCAAAAATGACCCGCAAACGCTTAAAGCCATCCTTATTGGGATAGAAAAAATAACTCTTTCCATTTACTGTTTCCCGGAAATTCTCTTCGCCCCGTTCTTTCAGTACCGGCAGCGTCAGATCTGCCAGTCTGTCCTTCAGCTCCTTCTGTGCTCCGGCATCCTCCGGGAGTACATCATCCGACAGCTGTTCAAAGATCTCTGTACGGATATTGTTAAGAATCATATCGCCGCCATTGGGGATTCCCTGAGTGTCGGAAGTCATTATAATGACCATATCCCGCTTCGGGAAGCACAGAGTATCCTGACTTCCCATTCCCAGCATGGCAAAACCGTCATCGGGCATTTTCCAGAACTGATACCCGTATCCCCAGTCCCTGGTGGAGCTCATAATGGTAGGTGTCTGAAAAGCCAGGGCGCAGTCCAGATATTCCTTCGGATAAACCTGTCTGCCCTCCGGCTGCCCGTAATCATCCGGGTGTTTTCCTCCATTCAGCAGCATAAGTCCCACCCGCATCATATCCATCGGTTTCGCCATCAGTCCGGTCCCGCCCATGGAAACGCCGAAGGGATCCGGCATAATGTAGCTTTCCTCGGAAAAACCGATCTGACGCAGCACCCTGTCCTTCAGAAAATCCAGAAGTCTCTGCCCTGTCAGCTTCTCTGCCAGAGCACAGAGCGTATGGGAAGCGGAGGTATCGTACATAAAAACCGTTCCCGGCCGGTGCGTTGGAATGGTCTGAAAAAAGCTCCTGACCCAGTTTTCCGTAGTGCTGGTCTTATTATAGGTTGTCATGTTATGGCAGGTTTCCATTTTCAGCATATCCTCTATAGTCATCTCATTCATCCAGGGATGAACCTTCCCCGGCAGATACTCAGGGAAATAATCACAGATCTTATCCTGAAGGCTGAGCCTTCCCTGCGATGCCAGAAGGCCGATGGCCAGGGATGTATAGCTTTTGGTCTGGGAAAACATGCGGTGCAGCGTATCCTTTTCGTAGGGTTTATAATAGGCCTCCAACACCAGATGTCCATGTCTTGCAATGAGGACACTGTGAACCGGTATCTTCTGTTCCTCTAATTTATCGATAAAGCGAAGCAGGGAACGGGAAGAGATTCCCTGAGCCTCCGGTGTACTGATCTTCATGATAGCTTCACTCTCCTTTTTGTCAGTCTTTTTCCCTGAAATCCAGATAGAATCTGTCAGGATATGCAAATTCTCCCCGGTAATTGGATGCGTTGTAAACCGGGAATTTTACAGGATGGTAAATCTGAGGTCTGGGATTGTCCTCCTGCGTATAGATATACATGCTGTGGTAATCCCATACCACCAACTCATCCCGCTCGTCACCTGTCAGATCCAGCGCCTCACAGCACAGAGTCGGGTGCCCGTCATCAGGGAAGGATACAGACCGGACGCCCTGTCCGTTCATCAGCCCGCCATCGTAAGGATCCGCGTTGATCAGGAGCAGCTCCTGTCCGCTGCCGTCCCAGTTTACAGGGCACAGGATATTGCCGTTCATCCTGTTTTCCATCTCCCACAGTTCCTTTCCGTCCGAATCGTAAAGGTAGATCACACCCTGATGCCCCCAGAAATTTACCACCGCAAGCTCAAAGCCTGGCCTTTCCGGACAGTAATTGGCTACGCTGACTCTCTGGGCATGACCGATCAGATCTCTGGTTATGATATTTCCGTGAAAATCTCCGATAAAGAAACCCTGGGTTCCGGATACACAGGCAAAATATCCCTTTCCGTCTCCCCGGAATTTTCCGACCACGATCTCATCGGTATGATCATCTGTGATGGGATAGGCCCAAAGCTCCCGTCCATCCGCATCCAGCATGGTATAACCCACCAGCACCTCATCCCGTCCGTCCCCGTTGATATCCGCCGGCAGCGGGCAGTGCCCTGTATTTTTGGGACTCCTGTATTTCCAGAGAAGATTTAAGTTTTCATCCAGAGCATAGACACGGCAGTACCGATCCTTGATCAGGATATCCGCCGGCCGGTCCTTTCCCCTGAAATTGCAGATGCGGATACCGTCAGGATTGATTCTGTCAAAGGCATAGACCTGGTAGGGAACTCCGATCAGCTCCCTGTCATCATCATCAGAAAGCGGCGTCTTCACTGATTTTTTTATTCTTCCGGTAGCTCCTTCCAGTATCTGGAGCTCAAAATTTCTCCCCACGATCACTTCATCTTTTCCGTCCCCGTCGATATCGTATATCTGGAAGGGCATATCAGCAGAAACCTTTCCCAGAACCTTTGTATTAACAGAAGGCTCTCCCAGCTGCCACAGGACACGGCCTTCCAGATCAATAGCAGTCAGGCAGCTTATAAAACCGTAGGCATCCCGGCTGACACGCTTCTGCATCTGTGCCAGTACCACAAACCATTCTTTTGTTCCCGTCAGATGACCGAAGCGCACCTGCCGGCTGGTACCGAAATCCTGAAGATCAATGGTTTTCCACAGCTTCATGGACGGATGGGAGGCCATTTCCTTCTTTTCCTGCTCCAGCTCCTGCCTTCTGCGCCCCTTGATCGCCTGAAATTCCTCCTCTGACACCATAGTCTCAAAATCAGTAAACTGAGTGGGACAGTCAGCGGTGATCCCCACCCGTCCCCCTCTTAAAGCCTGTTCTGCAGTAACAGAAAACAACAGGCAGCCGTCGATCCGACAGTCCACACATCCTTCATGGCACACTGCCTCCAGACGGTAAAAATCATCACAGCTATGAGGAAATTCTGCCTCTGCCAGAGTCGTTATCTCCTCCTTGTGACGGTAAGAGAGCACTGCCCTGTCTCTGTTTTCCAGACAGAATGCCAGTGTATCGATACTGTCTCTCAGGCAGAAAACGATTCCCGCCGCACCTTTGGTGGAAAGACGCCTCAATTTTACCGATACCGTATACTCTCCCCACTCCTTTTCCCCCGTTTCCAGAGTGGGGAATGTCCTGTGAGGTCTGTTTTTTTCGATCCTCATGGATTCCATGTAGTGAACACCCTGATATTCGGTAATGATCCAGGTAGGTCCCGTACCGTTATAGGTATAATTGCAGACCGGGTCATACCAGGTTCCGCGGTATCCCTCCTCCACAATATAATGATACTCCCCCACAGCCGTATGATCCCTGTCATAGGGAAATTCCCCCTTAGGGAAATCCCGAAAATCTTCCCTTCGCAGTATTACATCTCTCTTCATCGCATTTTCCCCGCCATTTAAATTGATTCCGGTACATCTACCAGGAACAGATTGTCATGCCATTCATCCGTATCCGCCGCGTACAGAAGCTTCTTTCCGTCCCAACTGAAGGTGGGATGACAATGGGAACGCTGATAATGCCAGGTGGTATTGTGATTTGCCAGTACCTTCATTTTTGCCGTTCCGTCCTCTGCCGACTGAATCAGAAGAATATCCTCCACCGCATCTCCCACAAACATGGACAGAGCTCCGTTGGCAAAATAATGATTGCAGTAGAAAGGCATGTCGATCTTCCGGTATACCTTGCCGTCCTTGTGGGCAAAACCAAAGTAAGGCATCTCCGTGCTTACATTTTCCGAACCGTATACCTGGCTCTTTGAGTTGGAGATCGTTCCATCATGGCCGCCCCGGCGGTTGTCGAAGATCACATCCCCGTTCTGCGCCCAGAACTCATGACCCACACAGTCATCCTCCGTCTGTCGAAAGCAGGGCCAGATGTCTCCCGTCTTCATATTGATCATCCAGATCCTCTGCTGTACATAATTCCAGGGACCTTCATGGCAGAACATGGCAATATCCGGATCATCCGGAGAAAACTGGAAATGGCTTAACCAGTGTGTATCCCGGAACACATCGTGAAATCCACTTCCGTCCAGGCGAATAGCAGAAATGCGTCCGTCCTTTGTGGCAAACATCTTCTCTTTAAAACCGGCATAGTTGGGGCCGCCGTCCGGCAGGGCATCCACATCCTCATTCCTGTTGAATCCCAGCCACTGCTTGTCGCAACTGAATGAAAGATTCTGCAGAAGCATGTGTGTTTTTTCCTCATACAGCAGCCTGTTTTCTCCTGTCTTCGTATTGTAAAGACGCAGCTGGGAGCCTGTAATGTAAGCCACATGCTCTCCGTCCGGCGTCTTGGTGATTCTTCCCACCTCCACACCCAGAGGGTCATCTGTCAGCTGTACCATCTCTCCGCTGTCCAGATCCATTTTAAACAGATTGCAGTTCTCCGTTCCCTCATGTCCTCTGTTGGACAGAAAATATATGGTTTTTCCGTCCAGATCGAAGGAATTTTCCGTAAAATAGAAATGATAATTGATCCCCTGATCTGTCAGCTGTGTGATCTGCGCACCGCTCTTTTCATCTGTATAAGTTCTCTTTTCGGATGGGTATACTGTTCCGACCATATGTTTCTCCTCCTTATCTTTCCCGATTCCTTCCTGACTTTTCTTTCGCCGTCATCTGGCTTTTCTCTGCGTAAAAGAAGCGCGCCGGTACTGCCGCCGGCGCGTCCCCTTTTTATGATTTTCTGGTAAAAATTCTAAACTGCTGCATTTTCTGTTTAGTTTGCCATGTAATTTGCATATGCCTCATTTAAGTGCTCAGCCCACATATCAAGCAGTTCCTTCGCTGTCATATCGCCGGACATTACAGACTGGATACCTGGCTCAATGTAAGTAGAGTTGATGTTGCCCCACTCAGGCAAATATGCCGGAGAAGTATAGGTCAGGCAGTTATCCTGGCTGGTAGTCTCAATTGCGCACTGGATATGCTGCATTCCGCTCATCCACTCATCTCCATAGCAGGCGGTGTTGGTCGGCAGCTGTCCGATAGACTGGTTCCAGTAGCTGTTTGCGTAATGATCGCACATAAAGGTGATCCACTTCCATGCTGCCTCCTGATTCTCACAGGTATCAAACATGCAAAGACCGGTCAGAGCACCGCCGTAGTTTACATATTTGCCGTTGTCTGCTGTAGGCAACGGATTGGCGGTGAATCCCTCGATTCCGCCGAATGCTGTTACATGGCTGCCATAGGATCCCAGGTTGTGGGTAAACATTGCGCATACGCCGGAGTCAAAGTTTGCGGAGATCTCCTTGTAGCCTGCGGTAATGTCACTCTCAGGCGTATATTTTCCATACATTCCAAGATACTTCTCAAGGAAAGCAACAGACTCATCACAGTTGATAGTCGTCTTGCCGTCAGCATCAAATACTTCGTTTGTTCCCAGATAGGAATAAATGAAGTCGATCAGAACAGCAGGTGATGCGGAGCCGCCGCGGATAGTATAACCATACTGACCGTTATCCTTATTTGTCAGTTTCTCAGCCACCTCAAAGAACTCGTCCCAGGTCTTGGGGGCTTCCACTCCGGCCTTTGCAAACATCTCATCATTGGTCCACAGAGTAATGAAGTTTGCAGATGTAGGCATCATATACAGCTTACCGTCCTTGTTGTAGGTATGGCAGGTCTCCATGTAGCCCTCCTCCATATCCTTTGAACCTTCCCAAGCAGAGAACATATCATCCAGAGCTACACAGTGTCCCTGTCCGATCACCGTTGCTGCCCAGGAATTGTTCAAACCGCCTACATCAGGTGTCTCGCCTGCCGCGATCGCTGTCTGATATTTGGAAAGGGCATCACCGGAGGAAAGTCCCAGATACTCGATATGGATATCCGGATTCTCTTCCTCAAACTTTTCAATAATATCCATATAATACTCGGTGCGCTGATCACCTGCATTCTCATCCCAGAAGGTTACTGTCACCTTCTCGCCGGAAGCCTCCGGCTTCGCTTCTTCTGCCTTTGTCTCAGCTGCCTCTGCCTTTGTTTCAGCCGCTGCTGCCGCAGTTGTCTCACCGTTTCCTGATCTGCCGCAGGCTGCCAGCGATGCTGTCATAGCAGCTGCCATTGTACATGCCAATACCTTTTTCATTTTTTTCATGGTTCTGCTCTCCTTTTCCTTTTATAAATCAGGGACTTCATCATCCCTTAACTGCTCCTGAACTGAGTCCGCCCACCAGATTCTTCTGAACGTAGCTGAAAAGGATCAGAGTAGGCACAACAGCGATCACAGCACCGGCTGCCAGCTGTCCGTAATTGATGCTGAACTCGCCTACCAGGTTTTTTAAACCTACGGGAAGAGTCAGCTTGTTCTGCTTGCTGATAAACATAAACGAGAAGAGGAATTCATTCCAGCAGGAAATAAATCCGTAGGCAGCGATGGTGGCAATACCGGGCTTTAATACCGGCAGCAGCACATGCCAGATGGCTCCCAAACGGCTGCAGCCGTCAATCTGAGCCGCCTCCTCAATGGTGTAATCAATGCCCCCTATAAATCCCCGCATCAGTATGGAATTGAAGGGGAAATGGAAGGTAGTATTCACAAGCACCAGTGCAAACAGGCTGTTTAACATGCCCAGATTCTTAAAAATAATGAAAATCGGTGTGATCAGCATGGCGCCGGGAATAAACTGTGTGCAGAGAAGGAGCAGCATAAATGCATTTTTTCCTTTGAATTTAAACCGGGACAGGGCATACCCCGTCAGTACAGAGATCAAAACAATAAACATTACGCCGAACACCGAGATAGACAGGCTGTTCTTAAAATAGGTACTGAATCCGCTTTTCGTCCACGCCTCCGCGTAATTTTTCAAGGTAAAAGCAGCCGGCCAGTATGTAACTGTCTTGGAGGTGATCTCCGCGGAAGGCTTAAATGACGTAGCCAGACACCAATAAATTGGAAACAGGATAAATATCAGTATAACAATAAGAGCTGCGGCAAATGCAAAGCCGGACAACATTTTTTTACCTTTATGGCTTCCCATTTTATGCATCCTCCTTTCCGTAGCCGGACATCTTCAGATAAACTCCCGCAAAGATCAGCAGGATGAAGAAGGCGATCACTGCCAGGGTGGAACCGTATCCGTAATTTCCGTTCTTTACCGACATATTGGTCATATACATTGTCAGAGTGGTCGTCCGGTAGGAGGGACCGCCGCCTGTCAGCGTAAATATCAGGTCTACATTGTTGAACTCCCACACTGCCCGCAGCAGGGTAGTCAGGATAATGGTATCCTTTAAGATCGGCAGCTTCACCAGAAAGATCTCCTGCATGGTGGTCGCACCGTCCACAACACAGGCCTCATGAAGGTCCGAAGGAATATTCTGCAGTGCCGCAAGAATGGTGATTGCAAAGAAAGGGATACCTCTCCAGATCTCAGCAATCGCTGTTGCCTTAAACACAGTCTTCATATTTCCCAGCCAGGCCATATTTTTAAGAATCAGTCCCAGATCCCTGCAGATGGAATTCAAAAGTCCGATGTTTTCATTATAGATCAGTGACCACAGCATGGAGGTCAGAACACCGGATACCGCCCACGGGAAAAATACGATGCAGCGGTAAAGACCTCTTCCTTTGAATTTCTTATCAAGAAGCAGGGCAAGTATCATTCCCAAAACCAGCTGAGAACAAACCTCTACCAAAACCCACTTGACAGATACACTCAGGGAACGATAAAAAATCTTGTCTCCCAACAGCTTTTTAAAATTTTCAAACCCTGTAAATCCTTTATCAGCAAGCTTTGTCACATCATAGCTCTGCAGGCTGTAAAAAAACACAGTCATCAGCGGATATGCCAGAAATGCCAGGATAAAAAATGCCGCCGGCAGCAGGAACAGATAGGGCATCATGTCCTTCTTCGCAATACCGGCCTTTGTTTTTGGTTTCATGCTCGTTCCTCCCTTCTGTTACTTTTATTGTATAAAACAGAAAGTCCTGTTTACACATTTTTTTTAATATAAAATGTTTAAGATTTTATACTCCTCTTGCATTTTTTATATTATTTTCTGCACGGAATACGCCGATTTGCGCAAAAGGCAGCCGGTCATATCAGCTTCTTTTCAGTAAAAAGGAAAAAGCCTCCCGGCCAGGAAGGCAATATTGCCGAATATATCCTCAGTGGACAAGGGGACACTTTGTCCTCTGAGGGTATCATTGATGGATTTCTATAACTGATCCCGGTAAGCTCCCGGAGAAATGCCCATATATTTTTTAAAACATACGGCAAAATACTGAGAGCTGCTGTAGCCTACCTGCTCCGCGATCTCGCTGACCGTGCAGCCGGTTGTCCGCAGAAGTTCCTTGGCTTTTTCCATTCGAACCTCCTGCAGATGGGCGCTGAAATTCTGTTTGGTCTCCTGTTTAAACAGCACAGCCAGATAGGGAACGCTGATATTCAGAAACTCTGCAATATCATTCAGGCTCAGATCCTCCTTATTGTAATTGCGTTTTAAATATTCCAGTGCCTGCTCGGCGATTTTCTTTTTATGATTTCCGCCTTTCTTCCGCTTTTCCGCAATGCTGACCGCAAACCGCATGATATCATCCTCCATCTCATCCAGAGTATTCAGCTGCTGAATATGGTTCAGATAATACAGATAGCTGACGGATTCGTCCCTGGAAGCAACCTCCCCCTTAAAAGCCGTAATCGCCAGCTCCGTCGTCACCATCTTGGCCGACTCCAGAGAGATATATTCCTTGTGGCGAAAGGGCTCATAAATATTTTTAATATCCTTCTCTACTTCCTCCGTCATTCCCATGCGGATGTGATGCAGAAATGTATCTGTGGGAAGCACGATCTGTAGCTCCTCTTTTCTTTCCTGCATAGAATCAGAGGCATAAACCACCTTCCAGCCTTTTCCCTTTAATAAATGACGGTTATCTACGGCATGACGCACCCTCCTGAAGGACTCGGGCAGTTCTTCGATGTGCCTGCGGCTCCTTCCTACCGCCAGAGTAATACGGCACCGCGTCTCCTCCTTCTCCAGCTCCAGAAGGCTGTCTATAAACATACGGATAAAAACAGGGGTAAACAGATCCTTTTTCTGAGCCGCCAGCACCATCTGAATGTGAGTGCTTACATTTCTGGCAAAATGCAGTTCAAAATGCTCCCCTGTTTTTTCCTCCAGTATCTCCTTTTTCTGCAAAAACTTTACCTGTATCTGCCGTTTTGACTCCCCGATCTCGCTTTCCGGGATCCGCTGTCCCTCCAGCACATCCACAGCCACCAGCATTACCAAATAACAGCCGACCTCTGTCGGGAGCCCCACTGACTGGGCTGCCTTTTTGATATCCTCTTTTTCTATCTTGCCGTACAGCAGCTGATTGATAAAATTGCTGCGGGAAAGCTCCTGACTCTTTCCCACCGCCTCTTCTGCTGCTTCTTCCTTCTCAATATCAAAGGCTGCCCGTTCCACTGCGCTTAAAAGCTTCTCCGTCGTCACCGGTTTTAAGAGGAAATCAAAGGCCTGTAATTGTACTGCCTTATGGGCATATTCAAAATATTCATACCCTGTAAGAAACAGTACTCTGGTCTTTAAATTTTTCCTGCGGATATTTTCCAGCAGACTGATCCCGTTCATAAAGGGCATATTGATATCGGTGACAATAATGTCCACCGGATGCTCTTCCAGATACTCCCAGGCCGTCTCTCCGTTCTTAAACACCCCTGCCACATCAAACTGATGAGCCTCCCAGTCCACCAGCTGTAAAAAGCTTTCTCTAATAAACTCTTCATCATCAATAAACAGGATGCTGTATCTTCTCATTCTTTTTCCCTCTCCTTTATGTTCGATCCGGTATCCTTCTTCATAGTCTTCATGGCAAAACAGATCCTTACGCAGGTATCCTGAGGCAGAAATTCGATCTCAAGGCCGTATTGTCTGCCAAATTCAAATTTGATCCGGGAATCCACATTCTTCAGTCCGAAGCTTACCTTATTCTCTCCGGAGATGCCGTCACGAAGACATGCCCGTATCTCCTCCAGACGCATCTCATCGATACCTGGACCGTCATCATGAACCTCCAGATAGGCATTCTCCCCGTCATAGGTTCCGCCCAGAATGCAGATATTTCCGAACTCATGCTTTTGCTTGATCCCGTGGTAGATGGCGTTTTCCACCAGAGGTTGCAGGGACATTTTCGGAATCCGGCATTTTAAGATCTCCGTATCACAGTCAATGGTATAATCAAAGAGATCCGAATACCTGAAATGCTGGATAAAAAGGTAATTCTTTACGTGCTTCAGTTCTTCCTCCACCGTAATGATATTTTCTCCCCTGTTCAGACCGATCCGATAGAAGGTGGCCAGAGCCGTAAGCATCTCACTGGCCTTCTCCGGCTTCTTCAGTTCGCACAGCTGGATAATGGAGTACAGGGTATTGTACAGGAAATGAGGATGGATCTGCTCCTGCAGCAGGGCAACCTCGATCTGCCTCTTGGCCTCCTGCTCCAGCTCCACCTGATTCAAAAGATGATTAATGCGCAGGCGCATTCTCTCCAGACTGTTGCTCAAGGTAGTGATCTCCGCATAAGAATGGAGAGATATCTCATGGTCCAGAATATCCTTGTCCTCCACCTTCTTAGTCAGTACCCGGAGAGAATAGCTGACTGCGTTGGACAGAAGGCCCAGAAGCGCTGCCATGGCCGCAATAATGGTCACCGTAATAAACATTACATCCCGCATAATATGATGGGCATTGGAAATACTGCTCTCCTTGACATTGTAGACGAGCTTCCATCCTGTCAGGTCAATGTTCTCATACATAAAATAATAATCATCCAGGACCTCTGTCTGAACTCCACTGCTGCGCTCCGCCTTCTCGATCAGATAATCCCTGTTGTCCTGCACTACATTCCATGCCGTCTGTTCTCCGAAATGCATGATCCCGTAATCTGTCAGTATGCTTAAGCTGGCCTCCTGATCCAGTGCCGTCACATCCAGTATATTTTCAAAAAAGTCCTGCTTCAGTGCAATGAGAATAATTCCGTTCTGCCCGCTCTGCTCCCCCTCATAGAGGTGAAACAGCACCGCTCCCACCTCTTCATCCGGTATCAGATCCCGGCAGGAATCCGCATCTACCCAGTAATACTTATTCTCCGAGAACCGTTCTTTCCACATGCTGTATGTGTAACGGATCTTCAGCAGATCCTGCTCATATGCCTGGGTCATCACTCTTCCGTCCCCGAAATTCAGATATACATTATAGACGCAGGCAGAATTGGCATTAAGGAACTGACTCAGGAGCTTATTCAGATAGATATAGCTGGCCGCTGCATAAGACAGCCGATATTTGCCGGCTTCCATGCTGCGCAGCCGCAGAAGGCTCTGGTTGGATTCAAAGGATAAAAATCCCTCATACACATTGGAAATATAATTGTCCAAATACACATCAAACTGTTTTACCACAATGGACATATTATCTTTCACATTCTGCCTTATTTTCGCTTCCGATAAATTAGTCACCGTCACACTGAAGCTTATGAATCCCACGCTGACAAGAGACACCATGGACAGCGTTAGAAGCCGGCGGAAGGTAATCTTTTTATACCACTTCCGTAATCCTTCGTATTTTTTCATCGCTTCCCCCCCACGTTTTCACTGTCATCCTTTTCCTGCAGCTCTTCCGAGCCGTATAAACGGTCAGGAGTTTTTGTCTATAGTTTAGATGAAAGAAGCCGGAAACGCAATCTATATCTTTTAATTATATTCAAAGAATACGGCAAGTTAAATGTAATATCCTTTTTATTTTGTTCAGAATTTTTAAGCAAGAAAAAGCCCACTCCGCGTTATGCGAAGCAGGCTCCTTCCATCATCTGTACTCAGTACGCCGCAGCTTTTTCGATATTAGTAGTTGTTGTTCTGGCTGCTGTTGCGGTTGCTGTTCTGAGAGCTGTTCTGAGAACTGTTCCTGGAGCTGTTCTGAGAATTGTTCTGGGAATTGTTCTGAGAACTGTTCCTGGAGCTGTTCTGAGAGCTGTTCTGAGAGCTGTTCTGAGAGCTGTTCTGGCTGTTATTCTGCTGGCTGTAGTTTCTTGAGCTGTTTTCCATGTCGTTGTTGAAGTTATTCTTATTAGACATCTTCAATACCTCCTAAAAACATTCTTATTTAGTTACAGCCTTAGTATGGCAGTATTGCATTACTTTTATACGATAAAATAAAAAAGGTTGCTTTTTTCCATAAAATCCAGTTTTCCGCAAAATGAATAAAAGCCCTAAAGTACCAGTGTTTATGCTGGGTTCAGGGCTTGCTCTTATTTGCCTTCTTTAATTCAGCCTTGCCTGCTGAATCATCGAAATCACCAATTCCTGGCCCGCCTCCCACTCTTCCGTGCAGTGTATGATAAAACCGTGATTGGATTGGGTGAAGCATTTAAGTGTTACTTTATTTCCCATGGCCGCCACGCGCACTGCATAATCAAAATCCTCAAAGCGGAAATTATCATAACCCGCCGCCACCACTAAAGTCTCCGGGAGGCCTTTCAGCATCTCATCATCCGCCAGTAGGGGACTGCAGTACGGATTCTTCGCTTTCTCAAGCTCCCCATCGGTGTATGCCTCGGTAAACATTCGTCCGCGCTCCACCGGGATCATGTTCGTTTTCGCTTCCTTTTTGTCTGCGGGATCCGTAGCCATATCAAAAGCGCCGTAATCCAGTACCTGCAGGCACAGAGCGAAATCCCCAGTCTGCTTTGCTTTCAGAACCGCTGCCGCAGTCAGGTTCGCGCCCGCGCTGTGTCCTCCCATGGAAACCCGTTTTTCATCCGCATCCCATTCGTCCAGCTTGGAAAATGTCCAGCGGCATACCTCATACGTCTCGTCAAAAGCCGTGGGAAACGGATATTCCGGTGCCAGTTTGTAATCCACATCCACCACAATCCCCCGGATCGCGTCCGCCACCTTGGCAGAATATATCTCATCACGCTCCACATGGGGACGGACGAAGCCCCCGCCATGGACATTGATATGTACCGGGCAGTTGGCCGTCCGGTTCTTCGCCGTAAAAATATAGCAGGTGACCTCATCATTTTCCCCCACCGGAATTACCACGGTCTCTTTGTCCGCCAGCTCCAGATTCTTTCGGTACTCCGGGGTAATATTTTCCTTTGCGACGCTGGTTCCTCGCAAATGCTCTGCCAGCTGCTCTTTTCTTTCTTTACTTAATGCCATTCGCTTCTCCTCCTTCGCCTGCCTGCTTTTGCAAACCGGTTGTCCACTTTCTCTTGTTCCTAATGAACTGTCCATCAATTACTTGTGCATTTCGCGTAAGATTCTGTTGGCAAGCACCTAATCCAGGCAAATCACAGCATTCGGTAAATGACGATATCCACGCCGCCAACTCCATCCTTCACGCTCCCAGACAGAGCGCCCACGTACGCACCGTAATTCAGCCACTCATACCTGCCCGCCGGGGCAAAAAACCTGGGTGTTGTCACAATATAAGGCTGCCCGCCCCGTTTATCACGCTTCCCGGAATTCTGTATCTCGATAAACACACCATCATCTGTCTGGAGCAGATACCTCGCGTAAACCTCCACGCTGGTAAAATGCTCTGGGGCATCACCGCCGAATCCCGTATTCCAGTCTGCGCCGCCCATAGGAAATACTGTCCCGTTAATGCGTGCGCCGTGGAACTCGCCACCTGTAATATAGATTGCCCGCAGAAGGCCGAAATCATTTTTCCCCACCGGAATCCTCATATCGTCCGGACAATTTGCGCGGATGGTCATCACCTTCTCCGCTTTCAGCTCGGTCAATTCCATTTTTTCTTCCATACCGAAAAATCCTCCCTTCCCTTATCCTGTATATACAGAGCTTATGCTGTTTTCTTTTTCTGCAGCAGCGGCTTTATGTACGGGCTGACCACGCAGAACACGGCCACCAGCAAAAAGAGCAGGGATACCGGACGGGTGATAAAGCTGCTGTAATCACCCTTGGAATAGCTGACTCCCTTGCGGAAATATTCCTCCAGCTTGCCGCCCAGAATAAAGGACAGAATCAGCGGGCTGGCAGGAATTTTGAACACATCCAGCATCACCCCCAGAGCCGCAAAGGCCAGCACACAGAGCACGTTAAAGGTAGTATTGGTGCTGGTAAACGCGCCGATAAAGCACATCACCAGAATCACGCCATAAAGATAATGATACGGAAGTTTCAGCAGCATGGGGAACCACCTCATGCCGAAAAACTGCTCCACCAAAACAAAAACCGCAGACACCATAACAGCCGCAAAAATCAGATACACGATCTGCGGATTGGAAGAAATCAGCAGAGGGCCAGGCTGCAGGCCATGAATCATCAGGCCCGACAGCAGCAGCGCCGTAACCGCGTCTCCTGGAATGCCCAGAGCAATCATCGGAATCAATGCGCCCCCCACAGAGGCGTTATTTGAACACTCCGATGCCCAGATGCCGCCCGGCTCGCCCTTCCCGAAGGTTTCCGGATGCTTGCTGCCAGACTGGGCCTGCGCATAGGCCACCATATTCGAAAGCCCGCTGCCCATCCCTGGCAGGAAACCGATCCACAGGCCGATAAAAAAGGATTTCAGGATAATACCGATATTTTGTGTAATATCCGTAATTTTGACGCCAAAGCCGGAAATTTTGCCCACATTCACATCCGGCAGCTCCTGCTGACCCTTCGCATAATCGCAGGCAACCTGCTTGATAGCGTAAACGCCCAGCATCAAAGCCACCATATCCAAACCGCCGCCCAGATAAATATTTCCAAAGGTAAAGCGATACGCGCCGTCCAGAGGCGCTACACCCACGCAGCACAAAAACAGACCCAGAAAGGCTGCGAACAGCCCTTTGAAAATAGAACCCTTTGACAAGGCGGCAACCAGCGTGATTGCGCAGAAGCACAGGGAGAAATATTCCCACGGCCCCAGCTTCATGGCGAAATCCGCAATAAACGGGCTTAAGAATGTGGCCACGATACAGGACAAAAACGTACCTGCAAAGGATGCCAGGATACCGATACCCAAGGCACGCACCGTTTCGCCCCGCCGGCTCATGGGATATGCGTCAAAACAAGTAGCGATGGAAGCCGGAGCGCCTGGGATGCCCACCAGCGTTGCGGAAATAAAGCCGCCGGAAATTCCTCCTACCCACACCGCAATCATCATGGCAAAGGACAGCAGATCGTCCATGCCGAAGGTCAGCGGCAGAAGCAGGGATACCGCCAGCCCGCCCGACAGCCCCGGAATTGCCCCGAATACAATGCCCACAATGGTGCAGACCAGCATAATCAAAATCATCAGGGGATTAAACAATGCTATCATCTGTGTAAAAAACATGGAAATCCTCCTTTATAATGTGAATGAAATCAGCTTTCCCGCCGGAAGCAGGATCACGAATACCTTCTGGAACAGCAGATACAGGATAACGGTGGTCAGGACTGCCACAATCACCGCCAGAATCCTGTTAATTTTCTTCCCGCTGGATAGAATCATAATTACGGCAAAGGCGAAAATGGGAGTCATAATCAAAAAACCGATATATTCCAGACCAAAATAATACAAAACCAAGGTAAGAGCCACAATCCCAAGCCGCTTCCAGCCTGCCTTTTCCAAAAAAGGCGCCTCATCGCCGCTGCTCTTTGCGGTAACCGCCATCCCCAGTCCGCAAATCAGCATGCCCACGCCCGCGATGCAGGGAAACAATCTTGGCCCCGGCTCGCTCAAATTTGCAGGCATACGAATGCCTGAAGCCATGCTGGTTACCAGCGCCCCAAAAATGGCAAAGATAATACCGCCAATCCGGTCCTTGTTCTTCATAAGCTCATCCTCCATGATATTTTATGCTTGTAATACTTCCGAAAGAGACATCTTAATTGCCCGAAAAGACGGACAAAGGGCGGTCAGGGGCAAGCCCCGGCCGCCGCCTTCTATTATGCGCAAAGGGAAATCCCTTGATTGGTTGCCGACTCATCGGATATTGATGCCAAGACCCGCAGCCACCTCACTTAAGGATGCCATGGTATCATCAAAATGCTTTTGGGCCTCTTCCACGGTCAGGTACATGGCTGTTCCGCCAATCTTCTCCACAGCCTCACAGTAGGCAGCATTTTCCGGAATCCCCTTCAGCGCTGCATTGACAGCCTCCGCTGTGGCATCATCCATCTCAGCCGGTGCAAAGGTGTAAATATAGGACTCCCAGATTACATCCGTAATCGGCTCCCATTCCGGATAATTCGCCTCCGGCTGGCCGGAGCCAAGGACACCCAGAACTTTCAGTTTGCCCGCCGTCTCGTACTCCTTCGCATTGCCCAGAGAGCAGTTTGCCACATCTATAATGCCGCCCGCCACGTTCGTCAGCTTATCTGCTTCGGAAGAACATTCCACCATATTTAACACAACTGCGCAGTTCTGCTGAACCTGACCGAAAATAAAATGGGTGGTACCGTTTGTGGAAATTGCGGTGGTAACCTGTCCCGGATTTGCTTTCGCGTACTCAATAAATTCCGCCCAGGTATTGTAGGGAGCATCCGGCCTGCAGATTATTGCCTGACTGCCCATGTTAGCCGCAACGCCTACCACCCGGAAGCTATCCTGGGGATTGTAATCAATGGCTCCCGTCAGGTATTTGCAGATCATGGTACTGTGCTGGAACAGCAGGGTGCTGCCGTCCGCCTTCGCAGAACGCAGATTCTCGTAGCCTACGGTCTCATTATCATAGTTTACAGTAGCGAAATTGCCATTGGTGGCGGACTGAAGATAATTTTGGATATTTCTGGTATAAATATCCGTTACACCGCCTGCCTTGGACGGAACCAAAAGCTGGACAGCGCCGTTGGGCCATGTGCCGGAACCAGCCTCTGCCGCCGGAGCCGCATCTGCTTTGGATTCTGCCGGAGCTGCTGCTTCCTTCGCCGCCGCAGTTGTGGGGGCGCTGTTTGCCGCCGTACAGCCGGATAAAGCGCTGACTGCCATTGCCGCTGTCATTATTGCCGCTAATACATGTCTCTTTTTCATAGTAACTCTCCCTCTCTTTGGTATTGGGTTTCATTAATTTCTCTTATAGTTCTCAACACTTTTCTAATGGAACTATTAGTATTTTTAACGGTTACCGTTCCTAACTCTGCGCAGAATTTTTGAAAGCAATCTGCGAATTGCACAATTACTTTCTAATATATTTTTATTATATTAGGCAAAAAACCATTTTACAAGGATTAAAAAGCTATGTATACTATTAGTAAAATTTATGTAACTACAAAAGAACTGATCCATTACAAACTTATGATGAGGTGTGTGATGAATACAAAAGCCTGCGAATACATTGTGGCGATTGCAGAAAAAAAGAACCTGTCTGCGGCAGCGGCCAGCCTAGGGATCTCCCAGCCCACATTATCTTCCTTTTTAAGCAATACGGAACGGAATTTAAAACAGACACTTTTCACCCGGCAAAAAAAAAAATTTGTCCCGACCCCGGCTGGACAGATCTATCTGGAAGCCTGCCGGGAAATAATCCAGGTAAAGAACCAGACCTACCAGTCCATGCTTTCTTTAAGCAGCCAGTACACAGACCGTTTTACGGTCGGCGTTACCCCGCACCGGGGGAGCACTGTATTCAGCAAGGCCTTCGCCCAATTCTATCGCCGCTATCCGAATATTTATATTGATATAAAAGAAGGCTACCTGGTTTCTCTTCTGCAGGCCCTGGACAACCACGAGACAGACCTTGTACTAGGATCCGTCACGAAAGAGGATATGATTACTTACAATGTCATGCAGAACAGCATTGACGAGCTTTATCTCTGTGTCCCCGATTTCCACCCTCTGGCTTCCTTAGCAAGTCCGCCCACGGCACCCAAGGCCCAGATCAATGTGGAACGTTTTCAGGATACGCCTTTTGTCATGTGGGGGCCGGACACCACTAACCGGAAGGTTGTCCTGGGACGACTGTCGGAAGTCGGCATGAAACCTACCATTGTATACGAAAGCAATAACGTTCTTCTAATCGACCAGATGATCCAGGGTGGAGTAGGGGTGGGGTTTTTGCCGGATGCTTACTGCAGGCCGAACCAGCACCGCGTGTATTTTTCATTAAATCCGCCCCTGACCTGCGCCATCGGAACGATTTACCGAAAAAATGAGCGGCTCACCCGGCCCCAGCGCTATTTCGCTTACCTGATCGCGAAAGCGCAGATGTTTTCCGTCAACCCATGGGGAGTGGACTTTAATGAGCTTACTATGGAGCTGGTAAAAGAATTCGAAGAGGAAGATGGATGGACACCAGACAATTAGAATACATACTTACCATTGCAGAAGAAAAAAACCTAACCCGGGCGGCGGACCGACTGTTCCTCACCCAGTCCGCCCTCAGTCAGCAGCTCTCCAAGCTGGAGGCCGAGGGACTGCCGCCACTCTTTACCCGGCACAAGGGAGAAATGCAGCTCACTGATGCCGGGAAAATCTATATCAACGGAGCCCGCTCCATTTTGAAAATCAAAGGGGATGCGCAAGAAGCCTTAAAGGATCTGAGCCAAGCAAAAATCCACCACATCCACATCGGTGTCTGCAGGCTGTTTCAGCCTTTATACTATGAGCGGATCCTGCCTTGGCTGAAACGTTCTTACCCGGATGTGGAAGTCACCGCAGTCACCCCGAAGCTAGGGCAAGTCCGCAACCTGCTGGAAAACAACGAAATCGACTTGGCCCTGTTCGCCTCCCGGCAACGAACCAAATTTTTAAAATACATCCCCTTGCAGGAGGATGAACTGGTCACTGCCTTCCTCCCCGCCCTGGAAGACGCTCCCCTCCCTCTGGCTCTCCCGGCACCGGACACCCATCTGCGCCAGCTGGCCGACGAAGCCTGCGGTAACGCCCAGCAAGTGATGCCCATCTACGCCGAACCGGAGGACCTGCGTTCCGCCATCGCTTTAGCCAAAATGGGGGAATGCGCCGCCCTGATCCCAAAAAGCCTGGTGCGCGGAACAGGCCTGGCCTGCTCCAGCTTAAATCCGCCCTTCCATTACCAGAATACTATTGTGATCCGACGTGGAACTCCTCTGCCCATTATCCGGGATATCTGTGATTGGATCCAGCGTTATGGGTTCCGGGATGGATGCCAGGCGTGAATTCAAAGGAAGATATGGTTGCCAAAGTGAAACGGCTCATTTTAAGCGGCTTTCTGTATAATGTCGTTTAGTTAGACAATCTAGCCCAAGCTTTGCAAGGCTACGCTACTCTTTTACAGGTAAGGTCTGAACATTCTGTAAAACAAAAGGGAATTGATGTAGGCGGTTAAAACCAAATCCAAAAAAGAAACAGCAACAAGCATAAAGCCCTGCTCCTGTACCACCTACCCTCGCTCACTTTTAAAATATCCGTCACATTGTCATCCAAAAGGTCTGTCGCGACAGCATAAAGCCCGTCATGAAGAGTTTCTTCTGAGATTTTATCCGTATCAAGATAATGATGTATCCTAGCCGCTTCGTCTTCCCCAGTGACCGCCATTTTTCCTATGAACCTTGCCGGGTCATTCGGTTTTTTCCGTTCCTTTTTTATGCTGCCGGAATCAATCATCTTCTGTGCCCTTTCTATCTGGCGGTCGCGGATTGTTTTCTGGTATCTGGCATATTTGGGAGAGTAGGTGATGATAAGCCTCTGGTACAGCTTATGCGGGGTATAAGGCATATCTTTATAATAAAGGCCGCTGTCATCTTCCGGGAGATTTGAAATGTCAGCAGGTTTATCGTCAGAAAGCCTTTTGAAGCCTTTTTTATCAAGTGCCCATCCTCTGTCCTCTGCCCGCAGTTTTTTTATGGACTGGGTGACAATAAAGGCACGCTCCCCCATATGGTTATATGTCCTGATTTTTTCTGAGCCGAGACCGGCATCGCTGCAGTAAATGAATTTCCGGCATTATAGTTCTGCCTGGATAAAATCACATTCCTTCCCGAAGATATCCAGGGCACGGTAAACGTCATGCAGTTCATAGGAAGGGGGTTCCAGAAAATGGGACACGGCCTTAAAAGCAGAACGTTTGCTGGCAGGTTCAAGGATCCTGGCGTAAACGATATCGGACAGGATAGCATTGATATCATATTTAAATCTGTATCTGTCCCTTAACTTCCGGCAGGTTTTATCAAGCTGCAGGCGGTAATAAATGGCCTGGAAAATACGATAAAATAAAAAAAGGTTGCTTTTTTCCATAAAATATATTATAAATAATATGAGGTAAAATGGTTTCCCTTAAACCATGACCTCATCCTTATTAATTATTTATACTCCCCTTGAGAAGTCCCCGGATAGCTCCCCTATCCGGGGACAACTCTTTGCAGTTTCTTTGTATTTTCCTTTACACCTGCTTCCCAATTTCCTCCCGTTTTTTTAATTTCCCTCTTGACTTCAAACGTAAAACGTGGTATATTTAACAAATATTTTTTATAAGATTTTGATTTCACATATTTTTGTAAATCATTATTCCTATGATGATTTACAAAAATATGTGATTTTTATTTTTATCGAAAAATATAATATTATATTATGGAGGTATCTTTCATGAACAAAGGTACAGTAAAATGGTTTAACTCACAGAAGGGCTACGGCTTTATCACAAACGAAGAGAACGGAATGGATATTTTCGTTCATTTTTCTGGAATTGCTTCCAATGGCTTCAAGTCTCTGGAAGAAGGCCAGGCCGTTACATTTGACATCACAGACAGCCCTAGAGGCTTTCAGGCAGTAAATGTTTGTGCTGCATAATAGACATTGGCCTGACAGGGACCGTTTTCCAAAAGGAAGCGGTCTCTCTTTATGTTCTTTCATCCAGACCCCCGGACAGCACAAGGACCCGCCGGATTACTCCGGCAGGCCCTGCTTATTTATATTGAAAATCCTATCCTAGCACATTCACTATCTTCACCGGATTCCTGTAATTCCAGTTGGACACGGTAATGCCTGTCCTCTCCGTTGAAGCATGTACAATCTGTCCGTTTCCAATATACATGGCTACGTGGTTAATGCTTCTTCCGCTTCCGTAAAAAATCAAATCCCCGGGCTGCATCTGGTCAGCGCTGACGGCAATTCCCTGCTGGGCTTGTCCGCCGGAAGAACGGTTCATGGATATGCCTGCTGAGTTCTGAAGCACGTATCTGGTAAATCCGGAACAGTCCGTCCCTGTACGCGGGTCGCTGCCGCCGTACTTGTATCTTCCGCCTACAAACTGCATGGCATAATTCACCACCTGCTGGCGCTTATATGTATCTGAAGACTCAACGGCATCCTGCTGTACCTCTGCCATCTCATTTTCTCCTACCTGCTCCACGGTAGCATTACCGGATACAGGCAAAAATCCTTCGGAGTCATTGACCCGGACCTTCATCCATCCGTTTCCCATATCCTCCAGAACTTCATATACATTCCCTGTCTTGGCTGTCATCAGTACTTCTTCACTGTCCTGGCTTTTGTTAATGTTGACGCTCTCCGCTGTAATAGTGGCAACGTATGTACCTGCTGTGAATCCAGGACCGATTGCAGCCAGGGAAGTAAATGGATTTATAACCATCAGCATCCCGCATACAGCTCCTGCCTTTAAAAGGCTGCCTAACATTTTTCTCATTGAAGAAACTCTCCCATCGTGGTTTTATACTGAATGTAGCCGGAGATTTATTTATTACATAATTGTTACATTCATTACGAATGTATTATATCACAATTTTGTGCTACGTCAACAATTTTAGACATATTTAATACTTCCTTCATTATTTTTAACATTTTATGTAGTAATTTGAATTAAAAATGAAATCCCGCCCTCAAATGGCTCCTCTGTCGGCCCATACCGCAAAAAAGCCCGCTGTCTCAGGACAGCAGGCTTACAATCTTAACTGGCTTTCTGTAATCATATGGGGAGGTCTTGATTCCTGTCTTTTCTGTGGATGCATGCACCACTTCCCCATCGCCTATGTACAGGGCCACATGATTGATGCCCCCGCCCCCGGCGTAAAACAGCAGATCTCCCGGCTGCATCTGGTCCTCTGTTACGGCCTTCCCGTATGAGGACTGTCCGGTGGATGAATGGGGGAGATTTATGGAAGCTGCCTTGCCCAGCACATATCTGGTAAAGCCGGAGCAGTCCACACCCTTATTGGGGTCCACACCGCCGTACTGGTAACGGCCACCCACAAACTGAAGGGCATATTCCACTACCTGACGGCGCATCTTGGCATCCTCATCCACGGTTTCATGGGCTTTTTCCACCACTGTGGCATTGCCGGAGGTCTTTATGTATCCTTCCCTTCCGCCGGTTCGGATCCTGACCCAGCCCTGTTGCGTTCTTCCCAGCACTTCATAGGTCTGGCCCCTCATGACCTGGCCCTGTCTGGCCGAACCTTCGCTGGCACTTCTGTGTACATCCACGGAGGGCGCCTCTATCTTCACCACATAGGAGGACCGGGTCCGAATCTCTGCCTGCTTTACGGCTGCCTGGCTGTCCATGGGGCTCATCACCCACAGCCCTGCACACAGGCACATAAGCCCTGATATCTTTATGATTCCTTTCCCTAATCCCCTTATGTTCACGCTGATTCTCCTAACTTCCATCTATTTTCCTGAAAATGTAAATATTACGCAAATATTACGTTTGTTGAAATAAGTATATTATTTATTCACAATTTTGTCAAGAAAAAGGAGCTGTTTTTTAACAGCTCCTACTCCGGCTCCTGCTCTGATTATCTTCTGGGTCCCCTGAACATCCACACGGCCAGCATGACCAGCAGCACCGGCCATATATAGGACAGAATCCAGCCGGCCAGTCCCATAATGCCGAAGAACACGGTCATCACCAGGAATATGACCAGGAAAACCACCAGCCCGGCAGTGAGTCTGACATACCATTTGCTGAAGTCCACATAATGGACCTCCGGTTTTCTTTCCCTGAACGGTTCCCGTTCTTCCTGGCCGCTTCCTGACGGCCCTGACCGGTAGGCTGTCTCTGATTCAAAGGAATCAAACCCGTCCGGCCTGTCCTCGGTGTCCAGGGCAGCGTCCACTATGGTCCTGGCAATGATTCTCGGCCCGCCCAGGCTCTCTATGACCTCATCCTCTGTCTGGCCCTTGGCAGCCTCCTCCATAATATAGGAGTCGTAATACCGCAAATTCTCCTGTATGACGGAATAGGGTACCCGTCCTTCCAGCTCACTTTTTAGTCCCTGCAAAAATTCTGTCCTGCTCATTACTCAACCCTTTCCTTAATCGTTCCCTCTCTGTAAGCAGCTACCAGCTCCTTCAAATCGGCTATCTGTCCTTTTAATTCTTTTCCTTTATCCGTATCAGCCACCATCACCCTGCTCTTTACCTTTTCCACCACGGATACCCTGGGCGTACTCTCTTTCTTTGGGTCAAAGGGCCTGTGCTCCGCCAGGGCCAGGTGATGTGAATTATAAATCAGGGTATACCCCGCAATGCCCGTGGTGCTCTGGTATGCCTTGGACAGACCGCCGTCAATGATGAACAGCTTGCCGCCCGCCTTCATGGGCTTCTCGCCATCCTTAAGCTTAACAGGCACATGGCCGTTGATGATGTGGGATCCCTCCACGGGAAGCCTGAATTCCTCCAGCAGACGGTTGCAGAATTCTTCCTTCAGGCTCAACTGGTAGTAGGGGTTCATCACTTCCTTATGGGTGGATTTGTCCTCCACAAAGTAATGTTCAAAGGTAGTCATCTTATCCTTGCCGAACACAGGGGATTTTGCCCCGCACCACAGATACCACATCATATCCATGGCCTGCTCCTTTCCGGGCGTCCCCTCCGGCATGAAATAGGCATTCTGAACCTGCTGGTTAAAGAAGTCCATCAGCTCCTTCCCGCCATAGGATACCCCGTTCATGGTGATGGTATCAAAAGAACCGTCCTTTTTCATGGGAATACAGCCATGGTAAAGGAGGTTGGAATTATAACATTTATAAATTGCCCCATGAGAGTACAGGAACCTTATATGCTTGTGCAGCAGTTCCCCATGTTTAAAGGACGCCTGCAGGGTGCGCAGAAGCTCCTTCTCCCCGCGGCTGAGCTCCAGGGGATTCTTTGGGTCCACGGTGGGAAAATTCATGTCCAGCATGGGAAATGTCTTACCGTCAATGACCACGGTCCCCTTCTCAAAGTCAACGTTGGACAGCAGGACCCTGTTATCCATCTCATACTCCGGATGGCGCTTAATCATGGCGCCCTCCACCTTAAACTGAATCACGGCAATGGCCTTGTGCATCTTGGCAGCCAGCCCCGGATCCACCGCATCGTAAATGTTCTCGTCCAGAATCTTGGGCATGAACCGCGCGCAGGGGTCTTCCTGGTATACCTTGGCCGCAAACATGGAGAGCGGCCTCAGATTGATGCCGTAACCGTCCTCCAGCACATCGAAGCTGTTGTAGCTGATGGCAATGCGCAGCACATTGCAGATACAGGCCAGATTCCCTGTGGCCGCCCCCATCCACGAGATGTCATGATTCCCCCACTGTATGTCCACATCGTGGAAGCACATGAGCTCATTCATGATAATGTCCGCCCTGGGGCCCCTGTCATAGATGTCGCCTATGATGTGCAGGTTGTCAATGGTCAGGTTCTGAATCAGATGGCACAGGGCAATGATGAACTTGTCCGCCGTGTCATTTTCAATGATGGAGTGTATGATTTCATTATAGTACAGTTTCTTGTTATCGTCGTTGTAGTCCACATGAAGCAGTTCGTCAATGATGTAGGCAAATTCCTTGGGCATCTTCTTGCGCACCTTGGAACGAGTGTACTTGGAGGACACCTCCTTGCAGCTCTGTACCAGGCGGTAGATGGTGATTTTCTGCCAGTCCTCGGTGTAATGCCCCTGTTTCATCATACGGGCCAGACTCCGATCCGGATAATAAATCAGGTTGGCCAGCTGTACCTGCTCCTCCTCCGGAATCAGGTGGCCGAAGGTCTCTCTGATCTTCTCCCGGGTAATACCAGATGAAGAACGCAGCAGGTGTATGAATGCCTCATATTCCCCGTGCAAATCGCTGAAAAAGTATTCTGTACCCTTCGGAAGGCTGCAAATTGCTGTCAGATTGACAATTTCGCTGGTGGCTTCCTTAACTGTGGGGTATTCTTTTGCCAGGAGCTTAAGATATGCCAAATCCCTCATCATCATATTCCCCCAATCCCAATTGCATTTTATTTAAAGTTATAGTAACATAAATTTTTCCAATTTACAAACAATTTAAGAAAGCCGTAAGCCTTATAAATTCAATATTTAGTACCTTGTGAGAATATGCAAGAATCGCTCAATTAGTAACAAATTAGTAACAAAAATTATATCCCGTTTGAGGCCGATTGACAATGACTAATATATCAGATAAGGGAGCGCCCATTTTAGGCACTCCCCAGCATTTTTTACAAAGGTATTCCTTTTAATCCGATTATTAAATAGTAGACCCGCTCTATAACCGCACCGCTGTCCAACCACTCAATAATCTGAGCCTTCATCTGTTCTTTGCTTAATACTTTACATGCCATAACATATCAAACCTCCTTGAAATCGGGCGGCCTACGTAATATATTAAGCTTGTGATATCACTATGAGTCACCGTTTATGAGTGTGGAGCAGCCATCGCCGACCAAAGTTCTGGCTGCTCTATTTTCGTGCCCTGATGTCTTCCGGATTTCATCTGTCTGTAGTATACCATAACCCCCAAATCTAATCAAACCCCTGGAAATTACCTTCTTAATATTTAAAATAGCAATTTTCCCAATAGTTATGTTCTGGCAGATAAAATTTCTGTATATCACTGAAATTGATCTGTGCTTCAAAATGATCGCTTCCTGTTGCATGTATCGAAGGCATACTTAGCACAATGCCATCGGGTTTTAAAAAACATATTACATTGCCTGGTATGGTAAACGGATCTACCGTTTGATATTCAGGACTCTGTAATTGTAACATATTATGAAATAGTTCTTTATCATAAGAAGTTATCGGATTTTCTGGGAAGAATGCCTTTTCAAAAAAAACTTTCTTAAAATCTTCATTTGTAGTATACAAATCGTTTAAAGTTAATTCCTTCATTGACTGTAAATCTACATTGATAGAAGTTAAATTGGTTGTTTTATCCGGGCTGTTGTCAACAGACGATTCCCCCCAGAAAATGATACTTACAATTTTACTGTTTTTTAGAGTAACAGCCGATTTGTACTCTGCTGTTAGTGCAGCATCAGGCGAAAACAGGGCAGTATCAATCTGTCCAACTTCCTGCACTTTTCTATATATAATTGAATTTAGTTCTTCTGCCTTAGAATCAAGAAATACCGGATATGTAATGCTTACAGAACTGCTAGCGCTGTGCGCTTGTGCAAAAACCAGCATAAAATTATCGAGAATCCCTACCGATTCACTGGCTGTAGGTTCTGTATCGTTCTCATCCTCATTTGTTTCTTGACTTTGCTGCATAGGGGCAGTTTGTGACATTTCTTGTGTTGTTCTCTCTCCTGAACTATACGCTTGGGTGGAATCTGAGCATCCGGTTACTCCCAACACACATAATGCAGAAAAGGTCATGATATTTTTAAAAAGTTTCTTCTTCAAAGTGATGTTTACCTCCAAGTTTTTTTATATTATAGAACAACAAATACTTTTATACCAGTGACAAAACTATACTCCTCTCTTTGACAGTTATACGAAGAAAAAATCGCTGTATCCATTGTATTTACTGGGCTACAGCGATTTCTTTCGTTGTCACGAAGTATAGTAATTTATTCTTTCCCTTTACTTTTTTTCTGAATGGTCCTCATTTTACTTTTGGTTATGAATTGATAATCTGTTCGGAAGCCACAGACCTCATGAAGATCATCCGTGATCGCTTCCCGTTTATACAGTGGGATAAATCCCTGCTCCTGTATCTCCACAAAATTCATTGCTTTTAGAGTGTCGAGCAGTTCTTCGCAGGTATATTTTGAACCCAGTTTTTTCTCAAGAAAACGGTAGAGGACCAACGCAAGAAAGCAGATCAGCAAATGCGCCTTGATCCGGTTTTCTTCCTGTAAATATACAGGTCTGGCAGAAAAATCTGTTTTCATGATACGGAAACATTCTTCAATCTGCCATCTGCCTTCGCTTACTTTTAAGATATCACCGACCTCATCATCCAAAAGATCTGTGCATACTGCATAGAATCCGTCATACTGCGCCTCCTCAGAGATCTTGTCCTCATCCAGATACTGTCTGATATCCGCAGCTTCCCCTTCTTTTGTAACTGCCATTTTTCCGATGAAGCGGGCCGGGTCATTGGGGTTCCTGCGGTTCCTTTTGGCTTTCCCTGAATCTAGCATTCTCTGTACCCGTTCTACCTGCTTGTCACGGATAAACTTCTGATAAAGCGCATATTTTAGGGAATAGGTGATGAGCAGACGCTGATGCAGTTTTTTTGTGGTATACGGCTCATCCTTGTAGTAAAGTCCTTTGTCATCTTCCGGCAGTTTTGTGATGTCGACGGGAGTGTCATCTGCTACCCGTTTAAACCCGTGAGGATTTAGCGCCCATTCCTTTTCTTCCTTCTTCAGCTTCTTGATAGACTGGGTGACGATATAAGCCCGTTCTCCCATATGGTTGTACTCCCGGATGGATTCGGAACCCAGGCCGGCATCACTGCAGTAAATGAATTTCTGGCATCCAAAATCTCCAAGGACTTTCTTTTCCAGTGGTTTCAGTGATGTCTGCTCATTCGCGTTTCCCGGAAAGAGCGAGAAAGCAAGGGGGATCCCATCCCCGTCCATGAACAGTCCCATTTGAATGATGGAGTTTGGTCTGTGTTCTTTACTTTTTCCATATTTTTTACAGCCATCTTCCCGCTCGATCTCGAAGTAATAATTCGAGCAGTCATAATAAAGGATCTTATCATTTCTCTGACCAAGGAGATGGCTGTTTTTATAGACTTCCGCCTGAATAAGATCACATTCCGCGCCGAGAACATCCAATGCTCGGTACACATCATGGAGCTTGTAGGAAGGTTTCTCTAAAAATTCCGATGAAGCTTTATAGGAAGAATGCTTACTGCAGGGTTCCAGGATCCTTGTGTAGATCAGGTCGGAAAGGATCGCGTTGATATCATATTTGAATTTATATTTTTGTTTTAATTTCCGACAGACTTTATTCATCTGCAGCTGATAATAAACAGATTGAAGGAAAAGATAACCGCCACGGTAAAAGCTCTGTTTATCATGATCTAACTGCCTGTCCGCATGGAAAGGGATCAATACTGTTTTTGTCTCTTTTTCTTTTTTGTATTTTTCGGTTTCTATTTTCACTTCGTTTTTTGCCCATGCGATCACGTCATCTTTTGTCGGTCCGTGTTCGACCAGAAGATGCTCCAATGTTCCTAACCTGCGAACAATAGTTGAAGAAGTACTGCCGTTTGCTTTTACATAAGATTTGCAGATATAGAATGGCTCTGCATTTTTGGATTTCGTTATGTGGAGATTCATACACCATCCCTCCTTATCCCTTATTACACCACACAATAACATAAAATAATATATATAAAAACAACAAAATTGACATAAAAAAAGCAGGCTTTATGCGACCTGCGAGTACTTTTTCATTTATTTAACTGTCAAACTCCCGAGCTGAAAAATGCAATGGCTAAAATATCATGAGCATCTTGACATTTCTCTTAAAATGGCATAAGATAAAGATAACCAAAAAAGCGATGATTGTCCACTGGACAAAGCGAAAGCCCCGGAGGTGCTGGCTCCGAGGCTTTCTTTCTAGGCTGTGCTGTCTATTTATTTCTGTCCAGCCATTTGCATATGTAGTAACCAGCTACAGATGCCGCAACAGAAATTAAAAAAGCGATGATTATATCCACTGAATCACCTCCCTTCTGCTGGAAGGCTTCGACAGCTATTTCGTGATAACATATTCTTAAATGAAATGAAAAGTTTTTCCAACTGAACAAAGGTCTAAGATTATCTAAATTTTTTCTAAGGAGAAGAGATGCCAATGGAGGAATTATACGTATTTGGAACAGGAAACGCCCAGGCCACCCGCTGTTATAACACCTGTTTTGCCATAAAGGACGGAGATGAATATTTCATGGTGGATGCAGGAGGCGGAAACGGCATCCTGCGCATCCTGGAGGATATGGATGTGGACCTGTGCCATATCCACAGCATATTCGTCACCCATGAGCACACGGACCACATCCTGGGCATTGTGTGGATGGTGCGCATGGTGGCTGCAGCCATGAAAAAGGGAAAATATAAAGGTGAGCTGCAGATTTACTGCCACCAGGGGCTGGTGGATACCATCTCCACCATCTGCCGCCTGACCATTCAGGGCAAGTTCTATAAGATGATTGGAAGCCGCATTTTCCTGGTGCCGGTGGAGGACGGCGAGACAGTCCATATCCTGGACCATGATGTCACCTTCTTTGACATCCTGTCCACCAAGGCCAGGCAGTTCGGATTTACCACCATCCTGAAAAACGGACGCCGGTTCACCTGCGCTGGCGACGAGCCGTACAATGCAGAGTGCCGCCCCTATGTGGAAGGCAGTGACTGGCTGCTCCACGAGGCCTTCTGCCTGTACCGTGACCGCGAGATTTTCGAGCCCTACGAAAAACACCACAGCACGGTAAAAGAGGCCTGTGAGCTGGCGGAGGACCTCTCCATCCCCAATCTTGTACTGTGGCATACGGAGGACAAACACCTGGCGGAGCGCAAAGCCCTTTATACAGCCGAGGGCAGGGAATACTACCGCGGCAACCTGCTGGTGCCGGATGACGGGGAAATCCTCCCGCTGTAAAGGAGCTGCATACGCGGGATTACAGAGTCATGTCATGATAAGCGAAAACACCACGTTTTTATTTTTCCGTGGTGTTTTTTTTGCTTAATATCCGCAAGAATAGTCGAGAATTCCTTTTTCCAATTCTGTATAATCATAAATACCGGAGGCGACGCAGATGAAAGAACAGATAGAAGCAGTCCAGAGAATGCAGAATTATATAGAGAGCCGCTGGCAGGAGTCCATTACTCTGGCCGTATTATCGGAGGTCTCCCATTTTTCTCCCTGGTATTCTGCCAGGCCATACAGATGGTTCAGACAGCCATGGACCGTTACGACCTGTCGGTAATCGGTCCGGCCCCTGACCCTGAAAACCCCAGGATTCAGCCAGAACCCACCCATCCTGCGCCGGCTGCCAATCCTTAAGAAGTTTTAACGGCCCGCCTTTCTGAATCCGAATGGATAATAACGCTGACCCTCTTATAGACCAGGGCGGTGAGCAGGCTTACAATGACGCCCTTCAGTATGTTGAAGGGGCCTACGGCCAGGATTACAAAAGTCCACACATTGCTGATGGCCGGGTTAATGGCCGCGCCTGCCGCAATGATGGTGTCCAGAGGCATGAAATGGGAATAGAACGGAAGCATAACAACCGCATTGAGTATCACAGCCACGATTGTCATGATCACGGTTCCTGCCGCCATTCCTATGACAGCTCCCTTTTTTGTTTTGTTAAGCCTGTATATAAAGCCTGCGGGCAGCGCCAGGGAACATCCAACGCAGAAATTGGCAAACTCTCCCACAAATCCCGTGCTGGTAGGCTTCAGTATCAGCTTCACCAGGATTTTCACCAGCTCCATGACAACGCCTGCCACAGGCCCCAGGGCAAAGGTACCCACAAGTACCGGAACCTCGCTGATATCCATACCGTAAAATGACGGCGCGATAAAGGGAAGGGGCACCTCAAAAATCATGAGCACTGCCGCCAGGGCGCCAAACATGGCCATGACGGTTACATTCCTAACACTGAGTAAATGATTCTGTTTCATTTTCCTGTCCTCCTCGTTATGAGTACTTATTATTTGTCCCTCGGAATGCGTACACTATAAAAGCCCCAGATACGCAAATAATCCGGGGCCTGTTCATCTACCACTTACACACCTTCTTCTCTCATCCAGACTATACTGTCGGTTCTGGAATCACACCAGATCAGCCGCCGTAGCGGGTCGCGGACTATTACCGCCGGTAGGGAATCACACCCTGCCCCGAAGAACTTTATTTAATTATAGCTGAATCATAGCACATATGAGGACGGTTGGCAATAGTCTGCATATATTTTCTGCACTTCAGTCCCGGCATCTCAGTCCCGGCGTCTCAGTCCCGGTATTCTGGCTCCATCCTTTCGTCTCATCGTCTCCAGACCACCACGTCCTCAAACCTTTTTCGGGGCCTAGGTGACGGCGACTCCTCCGGATAGCCGAAGGCCACGGCTGCCACCAGCTCACCCCCGCAGTCCATCCATCCGCACAGCTCCTCATAGGCAAAGAATATATCGCAGATCCACAGACTTCCGATTCCCAAATCCGTTGCTTCCAAAAGCATATTCTCAATTGCCGCGCTGACAGACTGGATATTACAGAGCTCATAAATCCTGTCCTCGTCATTCAGGGGAGCAAACAGCCCTTTTCCCAGGGGATTCAGGACAAATATGACCACCGGCGCCTGTTCCATGATTTGGACCGTGTACTCCGCGCCTCTCAAGTGCCTGCTGCTTTCCGGCAGCATGGCTCTGCCTGACTTTTCCCTCTGGATGCCGGCCCGAAACGCCCTCAACATTTCTTCCTTTGCCTGTCCCTGGATGACCATAAATTTCCACGGCTGTCTGTTCTTGGACGAGGGAGCCTTTATCCCGCTTTCTATAATTTTACAGATAATATCATGCGGTATTTCCCTGTCTGAGAACCTGCGTATACTCCTGCGGCTGTTAATTGCGTCCATTTTCTGTCTCCTTCTTGTTGACCGGGCAGGCCAAACTCCCATGGCCGTTATTCTGCCATCCCGGTTATTCTCCCATAGCCATCCTGTAAATTTCCATCATTTCTTCCTTGCCCAGTTCCCGGATGCCCGGCAGGGTGCGCTTGCCCATGTTGGTGCACTTCTCGGCCATCTCTTCCAGGCGTTCTTCCTCCACACCAAGTTCTTTTAAGGAGGACGGCATACCCAGGCTCTTATAGAAATCCTCCGTGGCCCGGATTCCTGCCAGAGCCGTGTTCATAGGGCAGTCAAAATCCATGTCTATGTTCCACACCCGGACCGCATACCGGGCAAAGCGGTTCACATCGCCGGGGCACACAAACCTGGCCCAGGACGGCCACAGGGCTGCCAGACCTGCTCCGTGGGCAATGGACGGGTACATGCCGGAAAGCTCGTGCTCCAGCTGGTGCACCTGCATAAAGAAATCCCTCCCCGCTCCTGTCAGTCCGTTATGGGAAAGGCTGCCTCCCCACATAAGAGCGGCCCTGGCTTCATAGTTATCCGGCTCTTTATCGGCAATCCTGCCCGCCTCCACCGTGGACTTTAACAATGCCTCGGCTATGCGGTCCGTCAGTTCCGTGTCCCTGGTCCTGCTGAAATACCGCTCCAGGGTGTGCATCATGATATCCACCGTACCGCAGGCTGTCTGGTATTTGCTTACCGTACAGGTCAGCTCCGGGTTGCAGATGGAAAACAGGGGGCGGTGGGTCACGCTGTTAAAGCCACGCTTAAATCCATTTTCCTCATTTGTGATGACACAGGATGCGCTCATCTCGCTGCCGGAGGCAGAAAGCGTCAGAATGACGCCCACCGGCAATGCCCTGGCCGGCACAGCCTCCTGGCGGAAATAGGTCCACACGTCCGCATCCGGGTTTCCCGCGCCGTCCGCTATGCACTTGGCTGAGTCAATCACGCTGCCTCCTCCAACAGCAAGCACCAGGTCCACGCCCTCCCTAAGACACAGTTCTATTCCCTCTTTTGCCTTTGCCAGAGTGGGATTAGCCTGTACGCCTCCCAGCGTCACATACTGTATTCCCTCTGCCTCAAGGGCTCCTGTAACCGCGTCCAGAAGTCCGGACTTCCTTGCGCTGGCCCCGCCGAAATGCACCAGCACCTTCTTAAATCCGTATTCCTTTACAATCTTTCCTACCTGCTGATGGGTATTCTTACCAAATATCATCCTGGTTGGTGTGAAAAACTCAAAATTCTCCATTATGCAATCCTCCTCTATGCCGCTTTTATCACTGCTTTCATTATACATAAATCAGAGGGCTTTTTCCACTTAAATCTGCTGCCTGTATTTTCCTGCGCCAGCTTTCCCATTTTTCTCCGGATAAAGTAAAAAAGGGCCCCGCGGACCACTTTCACCATCTGTTCCTGCCAGGCCCCTCCGTAGGTTCCCCGTACCAGTCTTTCCAGTGCTTCGCCCGGGAACCGGCGCCACGACATCTCCTCATGCTTTACCAGGATAGGATAATAGTATACCCCGTTGTCCGCCGCGGCCTCACAGTCTCCCGGCGCATCCCCCACCATGAGCACATGGTCCGGTACAGGATGCGCTCCCCGCCCGCTTCCAGGTAAATGGTTGTCTCTGAGCCGGCGGGCATCACGGAGTATACTTCCGCTTCTATGCTGCCCTCTGCCGGTCCGTCCAGTATCTCCGCCAGCTCCGGTCTCACCCCGACCACCGCCTGATTCATAAGCCGGCGTTTCCTGGAAAATTCCCGAACACCGCCTTTTGCTCCGGCCTTTGTATCTGTCTGCATACTGCCTGCTCCTTACTGTTGCCTGCATACTCTTTTCTATCAGCCCTTGGTTTAACCCCTAGTTCATCCCTTACAGGAACGGCGTTCCACCAGCCGCGGTTCCAGCTTCACGGAAGCCTTGCCCCCCCCCCCCCCCCCCCCCCCCCCCCCCCCCCCCCCCAAACAGGCGTGCCCTCCTCCACCATTCCCAGCAGCTCCACGGCTGTCTCCATCTGTTCCTCATGGGAAACCGCCACCGTGGTCAGCTCAATATAGGGCAGTTCTTCAGTTATGTTGTCAAACCCAATGAGCGAAAAATCCTCCGGTATGCGGATTCCGTTTTCCCGGCATGCCTTGACAATGCCGTTGGCCGTGGCATCGCTGGCAGCCCTGTACCTGTGGGCCAGACGTTCCGGCTTGAACCCCACAAACAGCAGGTTCCTGCACCCCCTGGATATGAGATACTCGGCGGCGATCCTGCCGGCCTGCTCCTCGTCGGCGCAGACATAGGGAATCCCGCACTGGCCCGTAAGCTCATTGAGGGCCACCATGGGCACGTTGTGAATGAACTCACTCATGCTCTCCGTGCTCCTTGGACCAATGGGAAATATCAGGATTCCCTCCACCTGGTGTTCTGCCAGAAGCTTCAGATAATCCCTCTCTGCCCTCAGTTCCCGGAAGCTGTTGCACAGCAGCACCTGATACCCCCTCTTGTGAGCTGCGTCCGACGCCTTCACCATGAGTTCGGAGTAAAAAGGACTCATGATATCCGGCATGATGATGCCTATGGTCTGGGTCCTGCGCTTTACAAGACTCCTGGCCAATCCGTTGGGGGTGTAGGAGAGCCGTTCACATACCCGCAGTATCCGGCTGCGTTTTTTCTCGCTGATGCCGTCCATCCCGTTTAACGCCCTGGATACAGAGGCGATGGATACCCCTGCCTCTCTTGCAATATCTTTGATTGTCACTTGTTTCATATTAGGCCTTCTCCCCATTTCTCCGTTTTAAAGAATGGTTTTCGTAAAACTTACGGCCGTATACGTTTACGGCCAATAGAAGATAATTTTTCTTTTGTACAAATTGCCCCCTCTCCCCTCATTCATGCATAAAGCACCTTGGGCAGACATAAGATTACTCCAGGACCCATATTTCCCGAAAGGGTGTCAGGAGGCGGTTATATTATGAGATTCTTCCGAATGCTCCGGGAGCATTTACATATCAGTGCAAAGACAGTGATTTACGGGGAAATGCTGGTGCTAAGCCTGCTGTGTCTCAGCATATTCCTTTTTAAAACAGATCCGGGCCAGGCAGTCATAAGCCAGGCATCCAGGCTGGCCGGATACATGAATCCCCTGGAAAACACGGACAGCGCGGACCCGGACAATACAGAGACAGATAAGAAAGCGGATAAAAATAAGGATTATATCAAATGGGTGGACTTTGGTGTCACCTCAGAGGCAATGAACCAGGCATTCCGCCTTGACGTGGACACATGCCAATCTGACATCCATCTGAACTGGGTGGATTTACTGGCCTATCTGGGTACCCGTTACGGCGGAGACTTTTCCAAATATAAGCCGGAACACATGACCGCGGTGGCTGAAAAGCTGAAAAACGGCGAAACCACCATGGAAGAATTGACAAAAGACATGAAGTATTACTCGTATTACCGCCAGGCTTACGGGGCTGTATTAGACGGCATGGTAGGCCAGTTTGAGGCAGAGATACCGGCAAGCGAGGCCCCTGCCGCTTATCTTCCCTCAGGCGTGGCAGGGGGAGCCCCCGGAGATCCCGCCACGGTCTGGGTGACAAAATACGGACTCAAGGCATTTTCCCCCATCGCCAAAGGATTTCCCTACAGTGATTTTGACGACTTTGGCGTGGCCCGCAGCTATGGCTTCAAGCGCCAGCACCTGGGCCACGACATGATGGGCCAGGTGGGGACTCCGGTGGTTGCCGTGGAATCCGGCTATGTGGAAGCCCTGGGCTGGAACCAGTATGGCGGATGGAGGCTGGGAATACGCAGCTTTGACCACAAACGCTACTACTATTACGCCCATCTGCGCAAGAATTACCCCTACCAGTCCGGCCTGGAGGTGGGCAGCGTGGTGCAGGCCGGGGATGTCATAGGCTATCTGGGGCGCACCGGTTACAGCCGCACGGAGAACACCAACAACATCGACGACCCCCATCTCCACTTTGGCCTGGAACTTATATTCGATGAATCCCAAAAGGACAGCAACAATGAAATCTGGGTCAGCTGTTATGAACTGGTAAAATTCCTGAATCTGAACCGCTGCGAGACGGTGAAGGTGGAGGGCACTAAGGAATGGAAGCGAGTGTACGGCATCAAGGACCCGTCGGTACCGGCTCAGCCGGCTACGCCGTCCCAGCCCACAGAGCCGCCCCAATCATAAACATTCTGCGATACCCCCATATGGTTCGGACTCGTCCTCAACCACCTCGGCAGCAACAATCAGGTCATTCACCGGGGACATATCCACAATGGCCTTCAGCAGTGAAAATGGATTGCACCAGCATGTCCACAACCTGCATCTTCGCCGCTATGTACCTGCGCACAAACAGCAGCAGGGCAACACAGGCCAGAGCCGTCAGACATGCCGCAAGCAGCAGAAACAGAAGAAGCCCGGCGGGAACCCTTCCGTTCCCGCCGGACCTTCAGCACATTTCGTTTCAGTTAAGACAGCGGGCTGTCCTTCTCACCTACCACAGCCACTCCGCCGTTCTTTATAAACTCCGACGGCGTCACATTGGTGTATTTCTTAAACACGCCGCAGAAATGCTTATACTCGCTGAATCCCAGCTCGTCGGATATCTCGTAGATCCGCATGGTGCCCTCGCTCAGCATGTTCAGGGCCTTCTTAATCCTGTATTGGTTCAGCAGGTCCACAAAGGTGGTGTTAAGCCCTGCCTTTAACTTCCTGCTGAGGTAGCTGGTGCTGACCCCCAGGCTTTCCGCCACCTGATTGATACTCACCTTTTCCTTATAATGCTGCTTCACGAACTCATAAGCTCTCTTTACGTATGGGTCCATGCTGTTCTTTGCGCTTTCAAATATCCTCCACTCGTCATAGACAGTCAGAATCCTGTCCCGGGATATCTTCTCGATTTTCTCATACTTACTGGCGTAAGCTATCTGCTGGCGGATTTTGTCCAGAGATTCCTTTAGCTCATCCTCGTCCACGGGCTTTAGCAGATAGTCCGTGACTCCCATATGGATGGCCTGCCGGGCCAGCTCAAACTCCGAATAGCTGGTCAGCACCAGGCTGTAAAAATGCTGGTCCTTAATGGCTGTCTCTATCATCTTTAGGCCGTTCATCTTAGGCATCTTGATATCGGTCAGCACAATATCCGGCTGCTCCCTCCGTATGGTCTCCAGCCCCTCTGCCCCGTCCCTGGCCGTGCCCACGATAATGCAGCCCATGTCCAGCCAGTTTAAGGCAAGGGTAAGCCCCTTCCTGATGATCTCCTCATCCTCCACAATCACTACTTTTAATAACATGACAGATTCCCCCATCTTTACACCGGGAGTGTGCCGGCCCCTGCGCCTCACTCTTCGCACGGCACCCGGAGCGTCACCACTGTCCCTTCTTCTATTTTGCTGTCGATTCCTACTCCATACCTGCTTCCATAGACCAGCCGTATCCTCTTATGGACATTGTAGATGCCGATATGGTCTGTCTGGTTCTGTCCCTGGTCCAGATTGGCCTTCAGTTCCTCCAGAAGCTCCGGCCGGATTCCCACCCCGTCGTCCGCTATGATGACGGAGAGAACCCCCTTTTGAATCCTGGTGCTGATGCGGATTTCCAGGCAGTCGCGGTCCTCTCCAAAACCGTACTTGATGGAATTCTCCACAATGGGCTGCAGGGTCATCCTTGGTATGGACGCGCCCCTGCTTCCCTCCTCCAGGTCAATACTGTATCTTAACCGGTCCCCATACCGGTACAGCATGACCTGCAGATACCGGCTAATGAAATCCATCTCCTCCTTCACCGTCACCACATCCTTGCCGTTCTGGATGCTGTAGCGCAGCATCCTGGACAGGCTGACCAACATCTTCTCCGCCTCTCCCGGCCCGAACTTTATCATATACCGGATGGATTCCAGGGTATTAAAGAGAAAATGGGGGTTGAACTGGGACTCCAGGATCTGGACCGTGGCCAGCAGGTTCTCCTTTGCCAGTTCCTGGTGCCTGGCCAGCAGGTGGCGTATGCTCCCTATCATGGTGTTGAAGGAATGGCCGATGCGCTCAAACTCATCTCCTGAGGTGATTTTAAGGGACACATCCAAATCCCCCTTCTCCACCTGGTCCAGGGCGCCTATGAGATCGTATATGATTTCCGTCTTTTTGTCCGCCACCTTGCCGGCGCTCCTGTAAATAGCCAGGGTCACTGCCAGGGCCAGAAATCCCATCAGCACCAGAGACATAAGGCAGAGCTGTACAAAGGATGTGCAGTCATATATGACCTGTACGGACGCCTCCTCATCCAGTACGGACACGCTGCCCGTGTAATACCACCGGTTCTCCAGGTGCACCATGCCGCCGCGGAATTCCTCCGCCAGCTTGCCCCGGTCGTTCTGGAATCGGGACACCCCGTCGGTGAACAGCCGGTTGAACTTATTAATCAGCAGCACGGGCTGTTCCATGTTCCCCAGACGTTCCTTAAAAGCGTCTGCCTTCAGCACAAAGCCGCTGTATCCCTGGAGCCTGCCGTCCTTTACCACGGTCTGGAACATGAGCCATGCCGGAAGGGCTCTTCCGTCTATCACGGTGTTGTCATAGATGAAAATACAGTCATTTTTGCTGTCATTCTGGTCTGTTGTGTTCCAGGGCAGATAATTTCCTATGTACTGTATGACATTGGGCTGGCTGTTGGTGGAGAAAACCAGATTCCTCTCCTGGTCAAACAGGTAATAGTCTCCCCTGTAAACCTGACCGTTAAGAAACCGGTAAATGTCCGACACCGCCTCTGTCTTATAGGAAGGCCGGCCCTTAAAGAGCTCCACGTCCAGTTCCCCGGCCATCTTCTTATTCTCGTCCACATAGCTGTCTATGACGCCCTCAAATTCCGCGGAAAAGTGTTCCAGCATGGCCCTGCTCTTCCTGATGATTTGCTGGGATCCCACCGCGGTAAACACCAGAAGCAGGACCACCAGCGATATAAAGCAAGGTGCAAGCGCATGGAAAATCAAACTTTTCCGGATTTCGTCCCTGAAACATGTTTGTTTTCGCTTCTCCATACGCCTGCACCTTTTACCATTTTAATTCCAATACTCCGCACAATACTACAGCTTTCAGTTTATCATATGGCACTTACATTGTCACGTCCTTATTGCCTGACACCTTAAAGAAGATGAGCAGGGATACCACGGTGGTAACCGTCAGTATGGTTGCCAGTGCTGCGGCTGTTCCGTAGCTGGCCCGGATAACCTCGTTGTATATGGCCACCGACATGGTCCTTGTGTTGGCCGTATAGAGCATGACAGAAGAACTCAGTTCATTAATCAGGGTAATCCAGCTTAAAATAGCGCCGGACGCAACGCCAGGAAGCATCATTTTCGCCGTCACCTTCACAAAGGACATGGAGGGTGAATCGCCCAGGCTGATGGCAGCCTCCTCCATGCTGGGACTGATCTGGTAAAGAATGGCGGAGCTGGAGCGCAGCGTATATGCCTGCCTCCGGATGACCAGGGATATGACCATGATGATGGCGGAACCAGCCAGCATCATAGGCGGATGGTTAAATGCAATCAGCAGCGTGATGCCAAGGACAGAACCCGGTACAATGTACGGGAACATGGCAATGGTGTCGATGGCGTTGGTCAGCCAGCTCTTACGCCGCACCGCCAGGTAAGCAATGAGCATGCCCAGGACCACGATAATCACAATGGCTGCCAGGCAGTACAGATAAGTATTCTTAATGGACTGGATGGCTGTGGAGAACACCTTGCGGTAGCTTTCCAGAGAAAATCCATCCACAAACACCTGCATCTTGGCAGCGCGGAAGGAGGTGTACACAACCATGTACTGGGGTATGATGGAGGTGGCTGCCAGCAGATAGATAAACAGGTGCATGAAAAAGCCTTTGATTCCATAGACCTCCTTGGGCTGTATCGGCCTCATGGAGCTCATGGTAAAGGACTTGGTATTCACATACCATTTCTGAAGCAAGAACACGGTGGCGGTGACTACCACCATGATAGTCGCCATACATGCCGCAAAGTTGGCGGAGCCGCCTGTCTCTCCCACGAACTCGGAGTATACCAGGGTAGGCATAACGCGGTATCCCTCGCCAATCAGGGCAGGCGTACCAAAGTCCGCCATACAGTTCATAAACACCAGCAGTGCTGCCGCTATGAGGGTAGGGGTTACAAGGGGCATGATTACGGTAAGGACCTTTTTCAGTCCCCCGCATCCCAGGCTTTCCGCCGCCTCTGACAGGGCCACGTCTATCTTTTTGAGGGCTCCCGACACATACATATAGATAAAGGGATACAGCTTAAGTGCAAATACCAACAGCATTCCTCCAAAGCCGTAAATGGACGGCATATGGATTCCCAGGCCCTTTAAAAGCTGAGTCACGGTGCCGCTTCTTCCCAGAAGCAGGATCCAGGAGTAGGCGCCGATAAAGTTGGGGCTCATCATGGAGATGATGAACAGGATTTCCAGGGCTCCTTTTCCTTTTATCTTATAGAACGACATGAAATAGGCCAGAGGCACGCCCAGTATAATGGCCGCCACTGTCACGCTGAAGGTCAGCTTAAACGAGTTGAGCAGTGCGCTCTTATAATACTTCTTTGAAAAGAACCTGGCATAGTTGTCAATGGTCCAGACCCCTGTCTCCGTGTCCTTGAAGCCGCTTAAGAAAAGACTGATGAGCGGATAGAGAAGGAACAGGGCAAACAGGGCAATGATGACCACTGTCACAATAGTCCAGAAGTCCCACCTGATTTTCTTATTCGTCATATCTCTTCACATCCTTTATCAGACTCTGTTCCATGTCCTGGGTGAACACGTTGATTTTATTGGGGTTCGGTCTAAGGCGTATCTTTTCTCCCACCGCGAATATACGGTCCACATGGCCCAAATCCTGAGAGTACTCGATGCTTGGCTGGTCCTCCAGCACCATACCCTCTCCGAAGCGCAGAAAGTAGTTGGTATATTTGCCCAGGAAGGTCCTGCTGATGATTTCGCAATCCATGCCTTCCTGATTCAGTGAGAATTCCTCAGGGCGGACAGATACCACTACCCTCTGTCCCTCCGTCACCGTATCCACAAGATTTGGCATCTCCACATGGTATCCGCCCTCAAACACAACGGAGGGCACACCCCCTTGCTTTCTTATGGTTCCGAAAAAGAGATTGGAATGGCCTATGAAGGTGGATACAAATGCATTGCAGGGCCTTGCATAGATGTCCCGGGGACTTCCAATCTGCTGAATCACCCCCAGCTTCATGACCGCAACCCTGTCTGAAATGGCAAGGGCTTCCTCCTGGTCGTGGGTCACGTAAACAGTGGTAATGCCCACCTGCTTCTGCACATCCCGAATGGCGCTTCGCATCTCGATACGCAGCTTGGCATCCAGATTGGACAGCGGCTCATCCATGAGAAGCACCTGGGGATGGATGACAATGGCCCTGGCCAGGGCCACTCTCTGCTGCTGGCCGCCGGACAGGCGCTCTGGCAGACGGTCCTGATATTCGTCGATTTTTACCGCCTTCAGGATTTCATCCACACGCTCCTTCATGTGCTCCTTTGGCACCTTGCGGATTTTCAGGCCATATTCCACGTTCTGGCGGACCGTCAGATGGGGGAAAATGGCATAGCTCTGGAACACCATGCCGATGTTCCTTTTCTGGGCCGGAATATCGTTGATGACCTTGCCGTCAAATTTGATGCTCCCCCCTTCGATACTGTTAAACCCGGCAATCATGCGCAGCAGAGTGGTCTTGCCGCATCCGGATGGCCCCAGGAGGGTGAAGAATTCCCCATTTTTTATAAAAGCGGACAAGTCCGGTATGATAGTCATGTCCCCATATTTTTTCACCACATTGTCGATTCCAATTGAAACACTCATACGTTTCCCCTCAATTCCTCTAAAATGAAGGGGGCTGACATATTAAGCCACGCCCCCGATATATGTACCGTTCACCTGATCTATGGATTGGTTTACTCTGTAAACAGCTCCTTGAACTCATCCAGCCACTCAGACTTGTGTGCCGCCGTGTCTGTCTCGTCATCCTGGATTACCTTAATCTGATCCATGGGAACCATGGCGTCTCCTGCCTCCACATCCTTGCGGATGGTTCTTCTGTACTGGGTATTGTTCATGAATTCCTGTACATCCTTGCTTGTGAGCCAGTCCACGAACTTCTGGGCATTTGATTCATTGGGGCAGCCCTTGATGATGTATACGCCGTCGCCTCGGAAGATAACACCTTCACTCATATAGACTGTCTTAACAGGCGCGCCTGCGCCCACATACTGCGCGGAACCCTGCTCGAAGGTAAGTCCCACGGTGTACTCTCCGTCCGCAACGCCCTTATAAACCGCGGAGGAACCGCCTAAGAGCTTTCCGTCCAACTGTGCACAGAACTGTTTTACATAGTCCCATCCATTGTCAGGATTGCCGCCGCCCATTGCATAGAGCATGTTTACCAGATGCTCGAAGGAGGAAGAAGACGCGGCCGGGTCCGCAAAGGCAATTTTGCCCTTTAATTCAGGATTCAGCAGGTCCTCATATCCTTCCATCCTGATATCGCCAATCAGGTCCGTGTTCACCATGATAACCGATGGAATGGTATCAAAGCGTGTCAGATTGCCCTCTGTATTCTTGTATTCATCATAGAACGCGTCCTCGTTGGATGTTGTGTAATCCGCAAAATACTCGCTCTTGTTCTTTACGGTTCCGATGGTTCCTGACCAGAGGATATCCGCCTGGGGATTGTCTGCTTCTGTCTGGATTCTCTTTAACGCGTCGCCGGTACCCATGGCCAGGCACTCAGCGTCAATACCGGTGTCCTCCTCAAACATGGCCAGCATGGAATCAATCATGGACTCTGTAAGGGGGCTGTAAATTATGAGCTTCTCATCCTTGGAAGCAGCTCCTCCCTCTTCCTTCTTCGCTCCGCTGTCCTCATCCTTTCCTTTCTCTGCACCGGCCTCAGCCTTGGTCGCCTGGGTATCCGCGCCTTTATCTGTGGCGGAACCTGAACCGCCTGAACAGCCAGCCAGGCTGACAGCCACTGCCGCCGCGCATAAAACCGGGATTAATCTTCTTTTTTTCATTACCTTTATCCTCCTTTAAACTTGGTTAATATGGTTTGAATACCGAATCAATAGGTTCCTGCCTCCCGGCTGCCGTTTTAACTGCCTCGATTTCACGGGTGATCCTGGAGAACTCACCTTTTTTCACATCGCCTAAGTTTACCACCATATCCACTTCCCCGGCTCCGTCCGCCAGGGCCCTCCGGGTTTCGTAAACCTTTGTTTCCGTGATATTATATCCCAGCGGAAAACCAATGACCATGCACACATTCAGCTTGTCCCCATAAGCATTTGATACCCGCTTAACATAGCCGGGAGGGATACAGACCGAAGCCGTGCGGTTTTCAATGGCTTCCTCACAGAGTGTCTGTATCTCATCCCGGATTGAGACTGCCTTTAACAGCGTATGGCCCGCATGGACCAAAATTTCTTCCTTTGTCATCCCCCTGTTCTTTTTGTCTGCAATTTCATTATATCTTCTCATTGCCGCCTGAACCATCCGAAATCCTGGCAAATTATCCAATATTCTGAACCCATTTTATATATATTGTAGATAATTTACACGTTAAACGGTCCATTGGATATTTTCTGATGGAATTTACTCTGAAATGTGATAGGATATATACAGAACCTGATTTTATTGCAGTCAGGCAGCAGCTGACAAATCCAGGCAGTTCACAGGCCCGGGCAGCAACTCCCACTGGCAGAAATGGAGGCATCTATGTTCGGAAGAAAGAAAAAGACAGAAGTGTTCATGACCAACGACCTGGAATTATACACCACCGTACACCAGGCCCTGAAGGCCGCACAGATTCCCTGCGAAGTAAAGATTGTCAATACCGGTACCCAGAACAGGCGGACGGGCACACTTATGGGCAGGGTGGGCGAACGGCCTGAGCTGGAAATCCAGTACTATATCTATACGCCCCGGGAATATGCGGAGAGGGCGAAGTATATGATTGATGAATATAGGAAGAGTTTGTCCCGGTAAGGATGTCTGAATATTCATCTCTTACGCAGCATAATCCATCATTAAATACAATCGTTTCACGGAAAAGCTCAGTTACTGCTACATAAAAAAAGCGCGGACAAATATTCAATCTGCGCTTTTAACTATTGTACTTTATTTTCCAAACTATTACAAACTATTTTCAAAGGCCAGCAGCCGTTCCACATCCTCCACAATCCCCTGGCAGTCATCTGCTGTCTCCATGCCGTACTCCACTACCAGGTCAGCCTGAGGGGTATATTCCCTGGCCCATGTCATAAAGCTTTCAAAATCCAGGGTTCCGTCCCCAATCCGCCTGTGGCTGTCGTGAACTCCGTCATTGTTGTGAAGATGGTATGCCAGAATCTGCCCCTTGAGGCGCTCCATAACGCCGCGCAGGTCCCAGCCATTGGCATGGGCATGGCCGATGTCGATGAGCACCGGGTACTTTTCCGTCCGGCACAGGGAGACAAACTCATTCTCATCTAACAGCATATTGTTCCGGTCCATGACCCCTGCATTCTCCACTGCCGCCGGTATTCCCAAGGGACGAAACAGTTCCTCCACTCTGCGGTAATTCACGCAGGAATCCCTGAGCATCCTCTCCTTATCCCTGACTGCACAGTTGTTGTGATGAAAAACCATATAGCGGCTGTTAAGTTTCTCTGAATAATGAAGGGTCTGCTCCACCAGCTCCATGGTATACTCATACTCCGGGGTTCCCTGGGGCGCCGAGTGCTCCGCCTTGTAATAGGGGCCGTGAAAGCTGATGGGAACACGGCTTAAAATGTCCGTGCTCTCCTCAAGAAGAGGGGCAAATATCTGCTGGTGGAACATGGGAAATACTTCCACCCCCACCTGTCCTCTCCATTTTTCCACATAGGGCAGAACTCTCTTAAACTCCTCTGCCTTATACATATTGGTACTGATGAGCAAAGCCATTGTCGTTCTCTCCCTTCTTTTTGGCGACCTTTGGGAGTATATGCGGCTCCTTGGCGGCCCTCAGCTGTTCAGGATAGCCCAGGGATATCTGGGTGGTCCTGTCAAAGAGATGGATTCTGTCAAAATCCGGCTGGATGTATACGTTCTCTCCCGGAGCAGGGATATCGCCCTCGCTCACAGCGATAAACTCCATATTGTCCACCTGCACGTATACGCCGTACCGGTTGCCGTAATCCTCCACGTACTTGACGGTTCCTTCCAGGGTATTGTCCTGGTGCCTGCGTAATAAAACCATGTGCTCCGGACGGATTCCCAGGAACAGGCGGCCGGACTCGTTGCGTGAGGCCAATCCGGACCACATGTCCGGCAGCCAGATCACCTGTCTTCCAATCACCAGCGTTCCCTTGGTGTAGGATGCCTCCACAATATTCATGGAGGGGGAGCCGATGAATTTTGCGGTAAATACATTAGCCGGACGGTTGTATACATTGGAAGGGGTGTCAAGCATCTGCATTTTCCCCTCGTGCATCAGTGCTATGCGCTGTCCCACGGTCATTGCCTCAATTTGGTCATGGGTTACATAAATAAGGGTCTGGTGGTACATCTCATGGATTTTCACCAGCTCCTTCCTGGCCCGCAGCCTCAGCTGGGCGTCCAGGTTGGAAAGGGGTTCGTCCAAAAGAAAATAATCCGAGCGCTTCACCACTGCCCTGGCCAGCGCGACCCTCTGGCGCTGGCCGCCGGAGAGGTCCTTAGGCCTGCGATCCTCCAGTCCCTTCAGGTCCAGCATATCCAGGACCTCCGAAAGTCTGGTCTTTATCTCCGCCGGATCCATCTTGTGGGCCTTTAAGCCGTAAATGATATTATTTTGCACCGTCATATGAGGAAACAGGGCATAGTTCTGAAATACCATGGACACATTCCTCTCCCCGCAGGGAACATCGTTTACCAGACGGCCGTCCATATAGAGATTTCCCCCACTGAGCTTCTCCAGGCCCGCAATCATCCGCAGGGTGGTGGATTTGCCGCAGCCGGAAGGTCCCAACAGAATCAGGCGCTCTCCTTCCCTGATTTCCATATTCAAATCCTTTACGATTACATTTTTGTCATAAGCCTTTACTACATGGTCAAATACTATGTTTTTCATTTATTTCTCCTTATTTGATTCCTTCGACCGTGAATTTTCAGACACGCTCTAACCCTTGATGCCCGACATGGCAAAGGTGTTTATGATGTAGCGCTGGAACAGGATATACAATGCCAGCGGAATCATCATGGTCATGACGGAAACAGCCATTGCTATGGTAAATTCCGTCCCTCCCTCCGCGCTTATGTACATCTGCAGGGCCAGGGACAGGGTGTAATTCTCCTTGCTTTTCAGTATAAGAACCGGCCACACGTACTCGTTCCAGGAATTGATGAAAAAGATAATTCCCGTGGAAATAATGGAGGGCCGTACTAACGGGATGATGATATCCCTCATAATTTTCAGATTCTTCACATTCTCCATCCTGGCAGCCTCGATAAGAGCTCTGGGGATTCCCCGCATGGACTGGCGCAGCAGAAAGATTCCCAGCACATCGGCCAGCTGGGGCAGGGCCACGCCCCATATCTTGTCGCTGAGTCCGATTTTGGAAATCATCAGATAGTTGGGAATCATGGTAACGGTAAATGGTATGAACATAGTGGCCAGCATGATAAAATACAGGATTCCCTTGCCCCTGAAATCAAAATATACAAAGGAATATGCCGCAAACAGGCTGGTAACGGTCTTAAAAATGGTTACAGTGGCAGCAATCAAAAAGGTATTCATGGTAATCCTTAAAAAGGGCAGCTTGCTGAATACATGGATGTAATTCTGCACCGTGGGTCTTGCCGGGATAATCTGAAACACCGTATTGAAGGCATCCTGCATGGTTTTAAAGGAATTGGACACAGCAAAAACAATGGGCATCAGGAGAAGGAACACGGCGCACAGAAGAAGCAGGTGCCATCCCGGCTGCATTTCTTTAATTTTCATAATATACCCCCTTTTCCACAAACCGGAACTCCATCAGCAGCAGTACAATGAACAGCACCATGGTAATCACTGACACGGCTGACGAGGTGCCGGTGCGGTACAGGGTAAATGCCTCGTGGTAGGACATGTATATCAGGTTGGAGCTGGCATAGTTTGGACCGCCCTGGGTTACCACCTTGATGGGTGTGAACACATACTGAAGTCCCTGTACAATGGTGGTGATAAACACGTAGATTCCGGTAGCCGAGCTCATGGGGACCACCATGTCGCGGAATATTTTCCACAGTGGAATGTTATCCAGCCTGGCCGCCTCAATGACCTCTGTGGATACCCCGGACACACCTGCCAGTATGATGATAAAATTATAGCCGAACACCTTCCAGGAGGTGATTACGCTCAGCACCGCAATGACCCAGCCCTCTGTCTTGGACCAGAAGGGAAGGGCCAGGCCAAAGTACTTTAACACAAGGGCCACCGGGCCGGAAATGGGATTCAGAATCCAGATGTACAGGATGGAACCCACCACCAGAGAGATGACGCTGGGAAGGAAAAACACAGCTTTATAAAATCCCTGTCCCCTCTTAATCACCGCTGACAGGATGAAGGAAAGGATGTAGGGCAGAACAAAATTCAGTACCAGCAGCACAAGGATATACACCACTGTATTGCCTGTAATCTTCCAGGAATTCGGATCCTTAAAAATGGCCGCATAGTTAGCCAGCCCCACAAACTTTTTCACCGGCTTCACCATATTCCACTCAAAAAAACTGAGATATACCGTATAAAACAAAGGATAAAACATGAATACCGCAAACACTGCCAGGGATGGCACGAGAAACAGATATCCCAGCAATGTCTGCCTTTTTTCTTCCTGATTCAATCTGATTTTACCTCCATAAAGGGGCAGGTACCCCCATATACTCCGGGGATACCCGCTCCAATTTATTGTAAGTGCCTCCAACCGGTTACTGTACTGCCAACAGCTGGTTGATGGCATCCTGTGTTGCCTTCATGCCCTGCTCTGCCGTCACCTGTCCGCCCAGAATCTGGTCCCTCATATCCAGGAGCATCTGCTCTGCCTGAAGGCCCGCGTCTCCCGGGAACGCTGTCCACGGAACCACTCCGTCCATCTGCTCGATGGCCGCGTTCATCATCTTGTTCTCAGCCAGGAATGTCTTAAGTCCGTTCTCAGCCCCGGCCACATCCTTTCTGGGAGGCACATAACCGGTGCCCTCTGTCCAGGCTGCCATGGATTCCACGCTGTAGAGGAACTTCTCAAATTCCCATGCCGCCTTCACCTGGTCGTCGCCCTGAGCCGTAATGGCCAGAAAGCATCCGCCTGCCGGAACCATACGCTCCTTGTCATTCCACAGAGGGGATTTTACGGTTGCAGCGTCAAACCGCGCGCCCTTTTGTACGGAAGCCCTTCTGGCAATGGTGGTGTAAAGCATGGCGCAGTTTCCGTCGATAAAGCTCTGGCAGCCTTCCTCCCAGGAGATATGTAAAGCGGTCTGGTCCTTCACCATATCAGCCATCAGCTGCATGGCTTCAATTCCATCCTCTGTGGCAAAGGCGGCCTCTTTTTTGCCTTCTGCATTGATGGTCAGCATCTTAGCCCCGCTGCTTTCAATCAGTCCCTGCTGAGCCCAGAAATCCGCGGGCTCCTGCATATAAAATCCGTACTTTCCGGTCTTTTCCTTAACGGTCTTTGCAAACTCGCTGACCTCCTGCCAGGTAGCCGGCCCTTCTTCCGGAAGTCCTGCCTCTCTTAAGATATCCTTGTTGATGTAGAGAACCGGATTACTCAAAGAATAAGGGATGCCCACCTGTGAACCCTCGCTGTTTACAGCCAGCTCAAGGACATTGGGCAGGAATTTGTCCTGAAGGAAACCGGCATCCTCCTTGTCAAACTTGTCAATGGCTTCCTGAGGAGACACATAGGAAAAGTTATTGGAGAAATAGTCTAAGAACGCCCAGCCAATCTGCACCAGAGCCGGAGAATTGCCGGCTGCCGCTTCTGCCTGAAGGTTCTGCATCAGCCCCTTATACATGTCCGGATTGTACTTTGCCACTACCTGGATATGGTCGTTGCTTTCGTTAAACTGCTTAACCAGCTCGTCTACCACCAATCCTCCCTGTGTTTCCGCGTTGCAGTGCCAGTATTCGATTACTGTTTTTCCTCCGGAGGAGCTGTTTCCTTCCGCCTTTGTTTCTGTATTGGTTTCTGTGTTGGTTTCTGTGTTGGCCTTTGCCCCGCTTCCTGTCTGATTTACCGCCGCCACGCTGGTCTGGGCATTGGATGCGCCCGTATTATCCTGGACTCCGCTTCCCGCCGCAGCCGCACCGCAGCCGGATAGTACAGCCATTGAAGCTGCCATGGCCAATGCCATCAAAGATTTTACACTTCTTCTCATTACTCCATTTCCTCCTAATCATTCCGTGGTATGTTCTTATCTTAAAGATTGAATGTAAATTCCGGAAGATGAAATCTGTAAAATCTTTGCAAGAAATTGGAAAAAAATAAAGCACGGACCCAATCCTTTGTCCGTGCTTTAATCCGCTCTATCCTTCTACAGTGTGACTCCCTGCTTAAAGATAGCCAAATCATGAAAGCCAGCTTCCTCTGACTTTACCTTTTTCCCTGAAGCCACCCTAAGAACATATTGGAACAATTCCATGGCCACCTGGTCCTTTGTCTTTGTCTCCACCATTTCGCCGGCGTTAAAGTCAATCCAGCCGGCCTTGTATCCGGCCAGCTTTGAATTGGAGGAAATCTTCATGGTGGGGACCAGGGTAGCGAAGGGTGTTCCCCTGCCTGTGGTAAACAGGACAATCTGGGCGCCGGACACAGCCAGGGCCGTGGCAGCTACCAGGTCATTGCCCGGAGCGGACAGCAGGTTAAGCCCCTTCTCCCTGACACGCTCACCGTATTCCAGCACACCGCACACAGGCGAGGAGCCGGACTTCTGGGTGCAGCCAAGAGACTTGTCCTCCAGGGTGGAGATGCCTCCCTTTTTATTGCCCGGGGAGGGATTTTCGTAGATAGTCTGGTTGTGGCTGGTGAAATATTCCTTGAAACCATTGATTAACTTCACGGTCCTGCGAAATGTCTCCTCATCCCGGCACCGGTTCATCAGAATGGTTTCAGCGCCAAACATCTCCGGCACCTCGGTCAGAATCGTGGTCCCTCCTTTGGATATGAGTATATCGGAAAACGCTCCCACCGCCGGGTTGGCCGTGATTCCCGAAAGCCCGTCGGAGCCTCCGCACTTCATGCCGATGATCAGCTCAGACGCATCGCATTCCACCCTGACATCCCCGGATGCCTTCTTATACAGCTGTCCCAGAAGCTCCATGGCAGCTTCCATTTCATCCTCACAGTCCTGGCATTGCAGGAATTTCACACGTTCCGGGTCATACTCCCCGATATAGTCCATCAGAACCGGTATATTGCAGTTTTCACAGCCCAGTCCCAGGACCAGCACACCGCCGGCGTTGGGATGATGGATGATGTCAGCCAGCACCTTTCTGGTATTCTCCTGGTCCTCTCCCATCTGTGAGCATCCGTACGGATGGGCAAATGCCACGATATCCTCCACGCTTCCCAGTGGAAAACGGCGTTTTGCCTCCTGCTCCATTGCCCTGGCCACTGAATTCACGCAGCCTACCGTGGGAAGAATCCACAGCTCGTTGCGCACTCCGCATCCTCCGTCCCCCCGCTTATATCCCATAAAGCTGGATGGGGATGCCTTGGGAAGCTCCTTTATCCGGGGTTCATATTGATACTCCAGCACATCTCCCAGGGCAGTGCTTACATTGTGGATATGCACCCAGTCCCCGGGCCGGATCTGCCGGGAGGCAAATCCGATACGACAGCCGTATTTAATGACAGGCGCGCCCTCCGGCATTTGGCAGACGGCAAACTTGTGCCCCTGAGGAATGTCCTCCTTTAAGACCACCGTATTTTGGTCCGCCACAACCGTACTTCCTTTGGACAGCGGCTTTAACGCCACTGCCACCGTATCTTCCCTGTTGATTTTTATAAACTCCTGCATATGACTCTTCCTCCGGGTCTGCACATTGTGGTACTGCGCATATTATTATACATCTTCATATCATCGGATTCCGCACATCATTTATCCCTGTCCGCATTTACTCCGTTTCACTCAGAACCGCGTCATATGCCTTGGACATGCCCTCTGTCTCAATCAATTCATACCACTTCTTCACATCCCCGAGAAGGGGGCTTAAATCCTGTCCCCAATAATCTTCCCTCTTTAAAATATCTTCCACCGGGGCTGTCTTCATGAAATCCATGATTTCCTGGCTGTCATTGGCATCATCGGTGCGGTAAAACGCTATGAGGGCTGCCAGTGAAAAGGTAAGTCCCTGTGGGCAGGAACCAAACATATCCCTGTACTCCAGTATGGTGGGCAGCACCCTTGCGCGGAATTTGGACACAGAGTTAAGCGCAATGGAGAGGAGCATATGCTTAATAAAGGGATTGGAGAACCGCTCCAGCACTGCCTCTCCGAATTTCCGGTTATCTTCCGTATCGCCAATGGCCGGTATGATTTCCCCGAATATACACTTGCGTAAAAGGGCGGACACCTTTTCATCCTTCAGGCACTCTCCCACTGTCTTAAGACCATATAAATGGGCTCCCAGCACCATGGAAGTATGGGCTCCGTTCAGGATGCGCACCTTCCTCTTTTTATACGGATCCACATTGTCGGTCCAGACCACATGAAAGCCGGCCTTTTGCAGCGGAAGCTCATCCTCATGGCTTCCCTGGATGACCCACAGGTGGAATATCTCAGCCGTATCCATCATATTGTCCTGTTCACCAATCCTCCGGCAAAGCTCCTCATGTTCATCCCTGGGAAATCCGGTGACAATACGGTCCACCAGTGTGGAGCAAAAATCATTTTCCTGTACAAGCCATGTCTTGAATTCCTCTCCCAGCCCCCACAGATCCGCGTAACGCAGACAGCATTTTTCCAGCTCCTCCCCGTTGTGGTCAATCAGCTCACAGGAAAGAATAATGAATCCCTTTAGCCCCAGACGGAACCGCTTATATAAAAGCTGGGTCAGTTTGCCCGGGAAGGACCTGGCCGGCGCATCCGTAAATTGGTTGGAATCCACGTACTCGATTCCCGCTTCCGTGGTATTTGACACAATAAAGCGGAAATCGGGATTCTCCGCCAGCTTCATATAGGACTCAAAATTCTCATAGGGATTCACGCACCTGGATATGATGTCAATATGAGTATGCTCATCCACCACCTGTCCATTATCAATACCTCTGAGGAACAGGTTGTACTCACATCCCTGCTGCTCCAGCACGCTGCACATTCCCTTTTCAATGGGCTGGACTATGACCACAGAGCCGTCAAACAGCCCTTTGTCCTGCAGCTTTTGGAAAAAATAATCCGCGAAGCCTCTGAGGAATCCGCCTTCGCCAAATTGGATTACTGTTTCTTTTCTCATTTTATTTTCCTCTTTTCTCCACTCAATTTCCAGTAAAATCTATAACCACCTTTAACATATCTCCAGGATTATGTGCAAAATCATAGAATGCTTTAGCCCCGTTTTCAAACTTATATACGTTTGTAATGATATTCTCAATGGGCGTCTCTCCGCTTTTAACCAAGTCAATTAATTCTACGAAATCCTTTTTTAAAGCATTCCTTGAACCAAATACATTAAGTTCCTTTTTCTGTAGTAATGTAAAATTAAAATCCAGATTCTTCTTTCCCACACCAATGACAACTACCTTGCCGCCAAAGCACGCTGCATCTATACAATTCTGGAAGGTAGAGGGAAGTCCCACTGCCTCAATCGCTGTATCAAACCCATTTCCTTCCGTGATGTCATTTACCGCTTTTTCAAAATTCTCCGAAGAGTCGTTCAGAATTGTACCATCCACGCCAAATGCTTTTGCCATCTCTAACTTTCCCTCAGAAACATCCGATATATAAACAAGCGCGCCTTTTGCTTTCGCAGCAACGGCAGCAAGCACCCCAATGGTTCCTGCTCCAATTACAAGCACTTTTTCTCCGGTTCCCACCTCTGCCCGGCTGACGCCATGATAACTGATACAAAACGGTTCAATCACGGCGAGGAGCATAGGGTCTATCCCTTTTCCATCATATACCCGCTCCGAGGGCATTGTTATATATTCCTGAAATGCACCATCGCGCTGGCATCCCATGGTCTGGTTATCCATGCAGGCATTTACAATTCCATTTTTACAGGAATAACAGTGTCCGCAATTGAAGTAAGGATTACATGTTACAATCATTCCCGGACGCAGACCCTGTTCGTTATCCTCATCTGCCTCAACGATTTCCGCGGAAAATTCATGGCCGGGAATCCTTGGATAATCGAAGTACGCAAAAGTCCCCTTGTATGAACCCAGGTCACTTCCGCAAATCCCCCCGTATAGCAGTTTTAATAATACCTCGCCCTTCTTTCTCACAGGTTTTTCTACATCTATAAATTCTACCTGTCCAGGCTCTTTTATATACATCGCCTTCATATTTCCCTCCATGTTGGATTGATATTTGTAATTAAAGCGGGTAAACATCTTTTGCATTTTTGTACATTACCTGTTCTAGTTCCAAATCTGAAAAGATATTTCCCTCATATAAGTAGCGCCATAAATTCTCATAGTTTTCCCTGGTCAGAGGACTGGGGACATCCGTTCCCCATACAAGTTTCTCAGCCCCCACAGTCTGCCTGGCAAGTTTTACAAATCCCTGTCCTGTAGGGTACGGATATGTCTCAGGCGCCACATTCCACGGCACTGCAGCCAGATCAAACCAGACATTGGGCAGAGCTAAAATGCGCAGTCCTTCTTCAAGGATTTTATAGTCACCCAAAACAGGTGCCAGAAGATGGCAGACCAATATTTTCATTTTAGGATGTCTTTGTGCTATCTCTGCCACTGCCTCCGGCTGAAAACTGGGCATTCCAGGGCTTCCTATATCAAGAACCAATGTTGCCCCGGCCTCGGCAATCATTGCGAAAACTTCACGAAATACATCTCCGTCAATTCTGAAATCGCCATGATAGCCCATGAGTCCGCCTCCGGATGAAGTCTCAAATTTGACAATCCTAAATCCCATTTCATGGATAAACCGGTGCAGAAGATATTTGGCCTCTTTGCAAAATGGATCACATGTAGCTGCCGGTACGAACAGCTCCGGATAATGTCTGGCTGATTCAAGGACATATTCATTTTGAAATCCGTAAAAGCTTCCCTGCAATAACACCGCACGCTCAACATGATTCTCCCTCAATAATGCGGCTAATGTATCCGCTGTAAAAGACCGTTCCCCCAACCCCGGCGGAATCATCTCTATCTCGTCACCATTCGCCCATCGCGCCCTTCCGCCTCCAATGGGGCGTAATTCACCGCGGGGACCAAATCCGCAAAGTTGCTCAAACACATGTGTATGCGCATCAATTAGCTTCATTGCCATAAACCCACCTTTCTGTTATATCGGCTTAACCGACCCCTCCTTGCGGTTAAAGATTCTGGCCAATATACCCGAGCGTTTCAAACCGCTATTCTTATACCGCCCATAAGCATCTGCCGCAACAGCTACAATAATTACAATCCCTTTAACAACACTGTGATACGTTGATGGTACCCCTAACAGACGTAAACCATTGTTAATCATTCCAACCAAAAGAGCTCCAAACATAGCTCCCTGCAGTGACCCTTCACCTCCCATAAGGCTGGTGCCGCCTACTACAATAGCAGTAAGTACATCATTCTCGTATCCCTGCGCCGCCTTTGCAATTGCCTGCTGATTCATACTGGCCAGCACTATACCTGCTAAAGCCGCAGTAAAACCTGAAATAGCATATGATACAGTGGTTATCCGTTTAGAAGATACACCAGAAAGATTACTGGCCTCCTTATTTCCGCCAACCGCGTAAACCTGGCGTCCAAAAATAGTCCGGTTAAGCAGCCAAAAGCTGATTAACGCCACAATCACCAATATACAAACCGAAAAAGGAATACCAAACAGTCTTCCTCCGCCAAGAAATGTAAATGCAGCCGGTTCCAGACAGCTGATAACCTGATTTCCGGTCAGAAGCTGTGCAATTCCATAAATAATATTTTGGCTGGCAAGAGTAATCAGGAAAGGCGGAACATTAAAATTTGAGACAATCGCACCATGAGCAATACCTGCCATCACACCGGCAGCAAGTCCAAATAAAATACCTAATATAACTCCTGTAAAACTATAGTCCATCTTGACAATAGTCAATACAACACATGCCCCGCTCATTGCTGCGGTTGCTCCAACCGCAAGGTCAATGCCCCCCAGCAGAATGGGGTAGATTGTGCCGCATACCATCACACCATATATGGAAATTGCAAGCAGAATACTTTTAAAATTTCCCAGTGTCAAAAAAATACCCGGATTCATTAACGTGAGCACAAACATGACCACAAGAAGAATCAACGGTTTCTGGAAGCGACTGGTCAGAGCTTTATAGTTCTTATGACTGCTCATGTGTTCTTTTCCTCCTTTTTTGCAGTATCAATACCGGACGCAGCCATTAATATATCCTCCTGCGTAATGACACCACTATCAAACTCTTTCTGGATATGACCCTTGCGAAATACCAGAATACGATGGGATACCCGCAACAATTCCTGCAAATCCGAAGAAACCAAGAGAATGGATACTCCCTGTTCAGCAAGATTATCAAGAATCTTGTATATTTCATCCTTTGCTCCAATATCAATACCTGCTGTAGGTTCGTCAATCAAAAGGACCCGCAGATCGCGTGCCAGCCACTTTCCAATAACTACCTTCTGCTGGTTTCCTCCTGAAAGGTTGCCCACAGGAAGCTGCGAATCAGCCGGCCTGATATCCAGTTTTCCTACAGCATCTATACCGATCTTTTTTTCCTCTGCCCTATTCACATTTGATGCTTTACTCAAGAAGTCATAGTTTGGTACGGCAATATTGCGTTCAATTGATAAAAGTGGTATAAATCCCTGATTACGCCTATCTTCCGGAACCAACCCGAAACCTTTTGCAATTGTCTCAGAAACATGGCATGGCAGCTTCTTTCCCTGGAAAAGGATCTCCCCCCCATCATAGGAGTCTGCACCAAATATGCAGCGCAGAACCTCGGTCCTGCCTGCACCGACCAAGCCTCCAATACCCAGAATCTCTCCTCTGTGAAGTGTAAAACTAATATCGGAAAATGTACCTTTTCGGCTAAGTGACCGTACTTCAAGTACCGATTCCATTTCGCTGCGGTGCAGACATCGGGAAGCAGTTGCCTCACTGAGCTCCTTTCCAATCATCATTTTGATAACATCTGGAGGATTAATCTGCTCTTTTTCAAGAACAGCAACTTTTCTGCCATCACGCAATACGGTTAAGCGGTCAGCTAAACGGAATACCTCCTCCAACCGATGTGAAATATAAAGAATGGATACCCCTTTTTCTCTCAGTTGATTGATAATTCCAAATAAAGCCTCTGATTCTTTACTTGAAAGTGAGGCCGTGGGTTCGTCCATAATAATCAGTGATGAATCCTCAGACAGGGCCTTCAAAATCTCCACTGTCTGCCGTTGTGCAATGGAAAGTGTCTCCACAATTGCATCTGGCTGAAGATTAAAATCATAATACTCGATTAAATCACTTACTTTTTTCTTCATTTCGCGTATTTTGAGGAATCCGCAACCGCTTTTTTCCTTGCCAAGCATTACATTCTGCATAACACTCAATGTAGGAATCAGGCTCAGTTCCTGATAGATTACACCAATCCCCAGCTTCTGTGCGTCACTCCGGGAATTAATCTCACAAGCTTTGCCCGAGAACGTAATGGAGCCCCCATCCTTTGGATAAACCCCTGTCAAAATCTTAATCAACGTGGATTTTCCTGCACCATTTTCCCCCATCAAAGCATGCACTTCTCCGCAGGCGACTTCCATATCAACCTTCTTCAGTACCTGAACATCTCCAAACCTTTTTTCTATCGCATTCATAGAAAGCAGGATCTTTCTCTCACTCATACAGCAGCCTTCCTTTCCTCCTCCAGGGCTTTGCGACGGACCAGTTTCTCCTCCATATATTTGTTATAAACCGAGTCAAATATAATCATAGCCACAATAACCGCACCCTTGATTATCAACTGGACCGCTGTGGGAAGATTATATTTATAGATACCATTGGTTAACACCATCATAAACAAAGTTCCAATCACGGTACCAAAGACATCACCCCGGCCTCCACTAAAGGCACATCCACCTACTACCACCGCTGCAATAACATCAAATTCAAGACCAATGCCTGTCTCAGGGGTCGCGGAACGAATCTTACCCATTAAAAATATTGCTGAAATGCTGCAACACAAACCGGTCAAAGTGAATACAGTCCGTTTAATCCTTCCAAAGTTAATTCCAGACAATTCTGCTGATTTGCAGTTAGCGCCTACTGCATAGGTATAGACACCCAGCTTAGTCCGTTTAAGTATGAGCTGCCCCGCTATTGCAGTAACAAAGAAGGCAATCGTAACAAGATATACTCCGTTAATGCTTCCACCCAGAAGAAGAAACGTCCGATTATCAATTACTTTATTTGAAATCATACCTGTGGCAGTACGAATAGCAAAAATCAAGGCCAGACCTCTGAACAGGAATTGTGTGGAAAGAGTCGCTATAAAATCGGGTATGCGAAGCACCGTTACTAGCACCCCATTTAAGTAACCTCCCAGAGCTCCAACTACAAGAGCAATCAGAATAATGACACCCGACGGAAGATTGGTATAATAAAGCAGATTGGCGCAGAGCATTGCCGCGAAACCTACCAGAGCACCTGTTGATAAGTCTATGCCTGCAGTTATGATTACCATGGATACACCGACTGCAATGATTCCTATAGTGGAACACTCACGTAATAAGGTAAAGATATTGTTAGTGGTAAAAAAGTATTCGCTGGTAAGACCAAAAATTAAAATCAATACAGAAAGTAAGCCGACAGATATAAGCCGGCGAATTGACTCTTGTCGCATAGTAGTTCCTCCTTTTATCATAACCGGAATCTGCCTGAAATCCATCGCCTCTCCAAATATGACATAAACCGTTTTTATCTGAGTGGCTTGCCAGGAAGAAGGGGCTGTCGGGAAATAGGTAGTCCTAAACAGGGGGCTGTGGGAAACAGAGTCCATCTACTCTATTTTTTCACAGCCCCTTCCTTGGAAAGATTCCTCTGGATTACCAGCGGATATCAGAACCAATTGAGCCTACTGTATCGGAGGTTACTACAACCGGAGCCATCTTAACGATGGGTGTTTTTGTAAAAGAGGATGTATCGGCTTCAGAACCAATAAAGTACATTGCAAGCCTTGCTGCTGTTGCACCCTGATCATAACAGTTTGTATAAATGGTACCGGCCATTTTTCCTTTTTCGATATATTCCAGGGCTTTAGACTCACCGTCTGCTCCCCAAATCACCATTTCTCCCAGACGGCCTGCTGCTTCCGCAGCCTGGGAAGCTCCTTCTGCCATTGCATCATTGTGGCAGAACACAGCATCAATTTTGTCATATTTAGTTAAAAAGTCATTCATAACTACATTCGCTTTCTCGGTAAGCCATTCTCCGGTCTGTGCATCTATAATTTCCACATCCGGATGCTTAGCCATCTCATCCCTAAAACCGGCTTCAAGAATTTCCCCACGGCTTGCTCCGGGTGTAGCCTGAATAATCACAACTTTTCCTGTCTCTCCAATAGAAGCAGCAATATTCTTAGCTACCAATGCCCCGGCTTCATAATCAACCATGGCAACTAACGCCGCATGCGGAGTGGAAGCATCCATGTTTAATGTTATGACAGGAATACCTGCCGCCTCCGCCTGTTCTACCGAAGCAGCAAGAGCTGCCGCATCTGTTGCCTGTAATATGATTGCATCGTAATGCTGGTTGACCAAATCCGACATTATCTGAACCTGTGTTTCAGCAGAAGCCTTACCATCAAAGCGTTGGAATGTAACGTTTTCAAAAATGGATAATTCTTTTTCCATACCGTCTCCCCAAGCGGCAGCTACTGAATCTCCAATTACGTTAGGTACAAAGGCAATTTTAACATCATCTGCATACGGTTCTTTGACATTCGACTTAACTGCAGTCACCTGAGTTCCTTCTGAACTAGATGTGTTTGATGTTGTATTCTTTGAATCTGCACCATCAATTTGTACATTGCCACACCCCGACAAAGCCAATCCAGTTACCATCAGCGCCGCTAAAAAACCTGCATAAATCTTTCTCATTCTAATAACTCCTCCTGTTTTTAGTTTTTGCGTCTTCATACAATTGCAGCAGATTCTATAGGATAAGTGAGTCCAGTGCATTTGTCATGAAGTATATATTAATGTATACATCAATTGATACAACAAGTATAATAGGCATTATACATAATTGTCAATGGTTTTTTTTGCCTTTTCTTTAATATATTGTATTTTTATATACATTTCATATTATTTCATATTATTTTTGTACTAAATGTACATTTTCAAAATTTTGCATTATTTATATTCTTTCTTATATAATTTTATGGTATAATCAATCATGTTTTAATGTATACATCAATCAATACGTTAGGATTTGTCAATATTCACATCAATGCAATTGATACATTATACAAACTATGATAAAATATTCTAATACATATCAAACGAGGGGGGACAAAGACGCCATGGCTAAAACCAATCTGAAGACCCTGGCCTACAAAACCATAAAACAAAAAATCGTCACATGCGAATATGCTCCTGGAATGTACCTGAATGAGGAGATATTGACTGAAGAACTCAAGATAAGCCGGACCCCCATACGTGATGCCCTAAGCAGGCTGGAGCAGGAAGGCCTTATAGAAATCAAACCCAAAAAAGGTATTACTGTTACAAGTCTCTCCATAAAAGATGTTAATATGATTTTCGAGATTCGTAAGCTGTATGAGCCTTACATTTTAAAAAATTACGGTTCCTTTCTTTCCGAAGACAAACTCCATGAATTTTATTATATCTTTTCCCACAAAGATGCCAGCAGCGAATGCTTTCAGAACAATAATTATTTTTATGATCTGGATTCTTCCTTCCACCAGATGATCGTTGATACATGTTCCAATATATATCTGCGTCAGAACTATGCCCTAATTCAAACTCAGAGCGAGCGTTTCCGCTTCATGACCGGAAACATCTCCAATAACCGTCTGGAGGACACCTTCAAAGAGCATATCTCCATTATCATCCCCTGCCTTGAAAAAGACTGGGATACTGCCTCAGAGAAACTGCTGTATCATCTGGATGAATCGAAAAAGTCAACCTTTCGGTTGGTGTTTGATAGTATTGATAGTAATAATATTGGGTTCTGATTGGTTTTGGATGTAAATGAGGAGGGGTTAGGGTCATCCGTCCGTGAGTGGGATGGGGGCGGGGGAGGCGGATGCTGGCTGCGGAGCGGGAATCACTAAGGCCGCATTATCTCGATTTCATCTTGATATGCGGCCCTCTGGCTGAGTATTATCTGCGTAAGTGTTAATCTAAGCAGCTTTTGTTCTAAGTAATTATTATTCTAAGCAATCTTTATTCTAAGCATTTTTTATTTTAGTCGGAATATAGCTAAGTGGAAAAATCCAAGAGAACTAACCCAAGCGGAATACCCCAGGCAGGCAACCACTTTCCTATTCTCCAGTATTATCAGCCAGAGATACCTTTTCCATCCTATGCGGGGAAGAGACAGCGGACGCTCTGGAAATGTAGTGGATGAGAGGCGGGAACGCAGGGCGGGAGGTGACCGTTCCCGGCTCTCACGGACGCGGCTCCCCACGCGCGTCCGCGTACCCCCCTTCCCCTCATCCTACCCCAGCCTATGTATAAACAGCCCACTCCGAAGCTTCGGCTCAAACCAGGTAGACTTAGGCGGCATGAGAAGCCCCGCGTCCGCCACAGACAACAACTCCTCTATGGATGTGGGGAACATGGAAAATGCCACCTCCATATCCTCACCAACCCGGCGCTCCAGTTCCTTAAGTCCCCGTATCCCGCCGATAAAGTCAACGCGCTTATCAACCCTGGGGTCGCCGATTCCAAGCACCGGTCCCAGAAGCTGGTCCTGAAGGATAGACACGTCCAGCCCCTTCACCGGGTCACTGCTCACAAACTCCGGCTTCACCTTAAGACTGTACCATCTGTCCTTTAAGAACATGCCGAATGTGCCCTTCTCCTCAGGCCCAAAGGCCCCGGTTCCTGCCCCGCCACGTTTCTGCACCTCAAAGCGCTCCGAAACAGCAGCCAGAAACTCTTCCTGTCCCAGTCCGTTTAAATCCTTCACCACCCGGTTGTAGGGCAGTATCTTAAGCTCCTCGTCCGGGAACAGTACGGACAGGAAATAGTTGAAAGGCTCCTTTCCTGTATAATCCGGGTTCTCTTCCCTTCTCTTAAGCCCCACCTTCACAGCGGAGGCAGCCCTGTGATGTCCGTCCGCAATATAGGTGGCCGGTATGGCCGCAAATGCATCCTCCACGGCCCGCACCATATTTCTGGCGCCAATCATCCACACCCTGTGGCGGATTGCGTCCTCTGACACGAAATCATACAGAGGCGCCTCCTCCTTCACCTGGGCCACCAAAGCCTTAAGCTCCTGATTCTGCCTGTAGGCCAGGAAAATAGGGCCTGTGTGCGCGTTGGCGGTATCCACGTGGCGGATGCGGTCCAGTTCCTTATCCTCCCTGGTATTCTCATGCTTCTTCACCACGCCGTCCACATAGTCGTCAATGGAACAGCAGGCTACGATACCAGTCTGGCTCCTGCCATCCATGGTGAGTTCATAGAGATAGTAATTTTCCTCAGGGTCCGTCACATAGACCCCTTCCTCAATCTGACAATCAAGCAGCTCCCTGGCCTTGTCATAGACACGGCTGTCATAGGTGTCCACGTCATCCCCAAACTGAGTCTCAGCCCTGTCAATGTTCAGGAAGGAAAGGGGATTCCCCTTAACGGCCTCACAGGCCTCCTTCCTGTTATACACATCATAGGGCAGGGCCGCTACCCGGGCCGCCTTGTCCGCCGCGGGCCTGATACACATAAATGGTTTTACTACTGCCATCGTTTCTCTCCTGTTTATCCAGAGGGTGTTTGAAAATTCATTCCCGCCATCTGTACGCCTCACTTCGCGGCATATTTGGCCCCAATTCAGTCAGCGTAGCCCACTGCGCCTCCTTCATCGGGACCAAATCTCCCACAAAGTGTGACGCACAGCTGGCAGAAAGCAATTTTCAAACACACTCTAAGGTTACAATCCGTCCATGGTAGAGCGCGGTTACTTAACCACCCGCACCCTCAGCACGCCTTTGATGGCCCTGAGCTTCCGGATGGTGGAATCCTCTGCCTTGTGCTCCAAATCCAGCAGCGTATAGGCATACTTATCCCTGCTCTTATTGGTCATGTCGGAAATATTCATGCCCTGTTCAGCCAATATAGCCGTAATCTGTCCAATCATGTTGGGAATGTTCATATGAAGCACGGCCACGCGGCTCTCTGCCTGGCATATGCCCATATCGCAGGACGGAAAATTGACGGAGTTCTTGATATTGCCATTCTCCAGGTAATCTGCCAGCTCCTTCACCGCCATCACCGCGCAGTTGTCCTCGGACTCCTTTGTGGAAGCGCCCAGATGGGGAAGCAGGATAACCCTCTCCATGTTTGCAACCTTTGGATTGGGAAAATCGCTGACATAGTAGCGCACCTTTCCGGTATCCAGAGCTGCCGCCATATCATCGTCATTGACCAGGGTATCCCTGGAGAAGTTAAGGATTACCACCCCGTCCTTCATGATAGCCAGTTTTTCCTTGTTAATCATTCCCCTGGTGGAATCCATAAGCGGCACATGGATGGTGATATAATCACATTTCTGGAAAATGATGTCCGCGTTGGTGATATGCTTTACGTTCCTGGACAGTCTCCAGGCCGCATTAATGGAAATATATGGGTCATACCCGTATACCTCCATTCCCAGATGGGTGGCTGCGTTGGCAACCTCAGCGCCGATGGCTCCCAGGCCGATAACCCCCAGCTTCTTGCCCTTAATCTCGCAGCCTGCAAATGCCTTCTTGCTCTTCTCTGTGTCCTTGGTGATGTTGTCGTCCTCCGCATTGGCCTTGCACCACTCAATACCGCCCACGATATCCCGGGAAGCCATGAGCATACCCGCAATCACCAGCTCCTTTACGCCGTTGGCATTGGCTCCCGGCGTATTGAATACAACGATGCCCTTCTGCGCGCAGGAATCCAGCGGAATGTTATTGACACCGGCTCCCGCCCGGCCCACAGCCAGCAGGTTTTCCGGAAGTTCCATATCGTGCATGGAAGCGCTGCGCACCAGGACGGCGTCAGCGTCCGCCACGTTGTCTGTCATCTCATATCCGGCCGGAAACAGCTCCGTGCCGCACTTCGCAATGGGGTTCAAGCAATGAATTTTTGTCATAATAATCCAACTCTCCTCTATATGTCCAAAGACTTTTATTTCCTGTGCTTCTTCTCGAAGTCAGCCATGAATTCCACCAGTTTCTCAACACCCTCCGCAGGCATTGCATTGTAAATGCTGGCACGCATGCCGCCCACGGTTCTGTGTCCCTTCAGATTCTCAAAGCCCGCTGCCTTTGACTCCTTCACAAACAGGGCGTCCAGTTCCTCATCACCTGTCACGAACGGCACGTTCATCAGTGAGCGGTCCTTCTTAACCACAGTACCCTTAAATAACTGGCTTGCATCCAGGAAATCATAGAGGATCTCAGCCTTCTTTTCATTGTATTCCTTCATGGCTGCCAGTCCGCCTCTGGCCTTCAGCCACTTAAACACCTTTCCGCACATGTATATACCGTATGTAGGCGGGGTATTGTACAGTGACTCTGCGTCCGCATGGGTCTTATAGCGGAGCATGGTAGGTGTCCCTGGCAGCACATCCTCTGTCACCAGGTCCTCCCTCACAATGACAATGACGGTTCCGGCCGGTCCCACGTTCTTCTGGGCGCCTGCAAAAATCAGGCCGTACTTTGTCACATCCACGGGCTCGGACAGAAAGCATGAGGACTGGTCAGCTACCAGAAGCTTTCCCTTTGTGTCGGGAAGGGTCCAGTACTTGGTGCCGTAAATGGTGTTGTTCTCACAGATATACACATAGTCCGCGTCCTCGGATACAGGCAGGTCGGAGCAGTCCGGAATATAGCTGAAGGTCTTGTCAGCGCTGGATGCAATGGCATTGGCCTTTCCATAAATGGAGCCTTCCTGATAGGCCTTCTTAGCCCACTGTCCGGTAAGGATGTAATCCGCCACCTTGTTCTTCATCAGGTTCATGGGCACCATGGCAAACTGCTGGGACGCGCCCCCCTGAAGGAACAGCACCTTATAGTTATCCGGAATATGTAAAAGATCCCGCAGGTCTGATTCAGCTTCCTTGATGATGGTGTCATAAGCCTTAGATCGATGACTCATCTCCATCACTGACATTCCTGTTCCCCTGTAATCCAGCATCTCTGCTGCGGCTTCCTTCAGGACGTCCTCCGGCAAAACGGCCGGTCCGGCTGAAAAATTGTAAACTCTGCTCATCTTGTTCTCCTCCTTTAAATGGTTGTACTTGCTGCACATATCCTCTTTAATATATATATACAGAGGACTCCTCCATATGCGGAACCCGGCACAATACAATGCCATACCGCATACAGAGAAGTCGCCTGACTGTATACTCCATCGTATATCTGTCCCACCTGGCCCAGCGCGTGTCTGAAAATTGCTTTCTGATACGCTCTAGCATGCATTCTGTTGCTTTATCGTGCTAATCCGATAACGCAGCCAAGATATTAAAGACTACTATACACTGTTTTTAATTAATTTTCAAGTCCGTATCGTCAAAAGCATCCGCAATGGGCGCTCCCGGCGATACCATGGGGAATACCTTATCATCGCAGCTGATCTGACAGTCAATGACCACAGGAATATTTAAGGAGATGGCTTCGCGGAGCACCGGCTCCAGCTCCTCCTTCTGCGTCACACGGTAAGCCTTGGCTCCCATGGCCTCTGCTATCTTCACAAAATCCACCGAATCATTCAGTATGGTCTGGGAATAACGCTTGCCGTAGAACAGGGTCTGCCACTGGCGTACCATGCCCAGCACATGATTGTTTACAATGACCTCCACCACCGGGATATTATACCGGGTGGCCGTGGCGATCTCGTTCATGTTCATGCGGAAGCAGCCGTCGCCTGCAATGTTGATAACCGTCTTATCCCTGCATCCCATCTTCGCGCCGATGGCAGCGCCCAGGCCGTATCCCATGGTTCCCAGTCCTCCCGAAGTAAGAAGGGTGCGGGGCTGGCGGTACTGGTAGTACTGAGCCGCCCACATCTGGTGCTGCCCCACCTCAGTGACAATGACAGCGTCCCCGCCCGTCACCTCGTTGATGGTCTGTACGATAAATGGACCTGTGAGCACGTTCTTATCATAGCGCAGCGGGTACATATCCTTCATACGCTCAATATGGGCAATCCACTCGTCGTGATTCACCGGGTCCAGCCTGGCATTGAGCTTGCGAAGGATGACCTTAACGTCGCCGATGATGCTGGCGTCCACCTTGATATTCTTGTTAATCTCCGCCGGATCAATATCCAGCTGGAGAATCTTTGCGTTCTTTGCAAATTTAGACGCGTTGCCGGTCACACGGTCGCTGAACCTGGCCCCCACCACAATCAGCAGGTCAGCCTCGGTTATGCCGAAATTGGAGGTCTTGGTACCGTGCATGCCCACCATGCCTGTGTACAGCTCGTCAGCCCCGTCAAAAGCGCCCTTTCCCATCAGGCTGTCCGCCACCGGCGCCTGAATCTTATGGGCAAATGCCCTCAGCTCGTCGGACGCGTTGGACAGCACAGCGCCGCCGCCCACAAAGATAAACGGTTTTGCCGCCTTGCGGATCATCTCCACGGCCCGGTCCATATCCTGCTCTGTAATGGTATCGCTCTGGCGCACGACTTCCTCCGGAACCTGCTTCTCATATTCACAGAGCGCGGCCGTCACATCCTTGGTGATATCCACCAGCACAGGGCCGGGACGTCCTGTCTGCGCTATGGTAAACGCCCTGCGGATGACCGTTGCCAGACGGCTTACATCCTTTACAATGAAATTATACTTTGTAATGGGCATGGTCACGCCCGTAATGTCGATTTCCTGGAAACTGTCCTTGCCCAGCAGGCTGTTGGTCACGTTGCAGGTGATGGCCACCACCGGCACGGAATCCATATAAGCGGTAGCGATGCCTGTCACCAGATTGGTAGCACCCGGGCCGGATGTGGCCAGACACACGCCCACCTTGCCGGTGGCCCTTGCGTAGCCGTCGGCTGCATGGGAAGCCCCCTGCTCGTGAGATGTCAGGATATGGGTGATTTCATCCCGGTGCTGGTACAATGCATCATATATATTCAGGATAGCGCCGCCCGGATAACCAAATACGGTGTCCACACCCTGTTCCTTCAAACACGCAACTACAATCTCTGCCCCCGTCAATTTGCTCATATCTGCACTCCTTTTCTCCATGTTATTTCATGATGCGCGGCCCTTACCGCTGCCGCCAGACGGCCCGGCAATGCCCGCAGGCCCCGGAACCTACTTTACCTGCAGCACAGCTCCCCTCTCGGCGGAGGTAACCAGGGACGCGTATCTGGCCAGATAACCCGTGGTGACCTGCGGTGTACGCGGCTGCCACCTGGCCTTCCTGGCCGCCATCTCCTCATCAGATACCAGCACGTTCAGCTTATGGTTGTCAATATCAATGGAGATAATATCCCCTTCCTCCACCAGGGCAATGGGGCCGCCCACTGCTGCCTCCGGTGAGGCATGGCCGATGGAAGCGCCTCTGGAAGCGCCGGAGAAACGTCCGTCTGTAATCAGGGCCACCGTGGACCCCAGTCCCATACCGGCAATGGCAGAAGTAGGATTGAGCATCTCTCTCATGCCCGGGCCTCCCTTAGGTCCTTCGTAACGGATGACCACCACATCTCCGGCCACAATCCTGCCGCCCTTGATGGCATCAATGGCATCCTCCTCGCAGTCAAATACCCTGGCCGGTCCCTCATGCTTTAACATTTCAGGCGCAACAGCGGAGCGTTTCACCACTGCGGAGTCGGGGGCCAGATTGCCCTTTAATATGGCAATGCCGCCGGTCTGGCTGTATGGGTTCTCCACCGGACGGATAACCTCCGGGTTCTTGTTGACACAATCCTTTATGTTTTCCCCCACGGTCCTGCCCGTGACAGTCATGCAGTCCAGATTCAAAAGTCCCTTCTTGCTGATTTCCTTCATTACCGCATAGATTCCCCCGGCCTCGTTCAAATCCTCTATGTAGGTGGGACCTGCCGGCGCCAGATGGCACAGGTTGGGAGTCCTTGCGCTGATTTCGTTGGCAATATCCACGTTCAGCTCCACGCCCGCCTCATGGGCAATGGCAGGAAGGTGAAGCATGCTGTTGGTGGAGCATCCCAGCGCCATATCCATAGTCAGGGCGTTCATGAATGCCTCTTTTGTCATGATATCCCTTGGGCGTATGTTCTTCTCGTACATCTCCATCACCTTCATGCCGGCATGTTTGGCCAGCTTGATGCGCTCGGAGTAAACAGCCGGGATCGTGCCGTTTCCCCTGAGTCCCATGCCCAGGACCTCGGTCAGGCAGTTCATGCTGTTAGCCGTATACATACCGGAACAGGAACCGCAGGTAGGACACGCCTTATTTTCAAACTCCTTCACATCCTCCTCGGACATATTGCCTGCCGCGTAAGCGCCCACTGCCTCAAACATACTGGAAAGGCTGGTTTTATGCCCCTTCACATGACCGGCCAGCATGGGACCGCCGCTGACAAACACCGTGGGCACATTAATCCTGGCCGCCGCCATCAGAAGTCCGGGAACATTCTTATCACAGTTGGGAACCATTACCAGCGCGTCGAACTGATGGGCCAGCGCCATACACTCCGTGGAATCCGCAATCAAATCCCTGGTCACCAGGGAATACTTCATGCCGATATGTCCCATGGCAATACCGTCGCAGACAGCAATGGCCGGGAACACCACCGGGGTGCCGCCGGCCATGGCAACGCCCAGCTTCACGGCATCCACAATCTTATCCAGGTTCATATGACCCGGAACTATCTCATTATAGGAACTAACAATACCCACCAGAGGCTTTCTCATCTCTTCCTCTGTCATACCAAGAGCATTAAACAGGGACCTGTGGGGTGCCTGCTGCATACCTGTCTTAACTGCATCACTTTTCATGTCGTATCCCCTTTCATCTAATCCGGACAGGAATCCGTCCGGTCTTCATCATCCAATCCGTTGCGCAATCAAATCACCCATTTTACAGGTGCCTACCCTGACGCATCCCTCCGACATAATGTCCCCGGTGCGGTATCCTTCGGTCAGAACAGCCTGTACAGCATTCTCGATGGCGTCCGCCTCCCGGTCCAAATCAAAGGAATAGCGCAGCAGCATGGCTGCTGAGAGAATGGTGGCAATGGGATTGGCCATATCCTTTCCCGCTATATCGGGAGCAGAGCCGTGGCTGGGCTCATAGAGGCCGAATTTGCTCTCATTCATGCTGGCCGAGGACAGCATTCCGATAGAGCCGGTAATCATACTGGCTTCATCCGAAAGGATGTCCCCAAACATATTCTCCGTGAGAATCACGTCAAACTGACCGGGATTCATGACCAGCTGCATGGCACAATTGTCCACAAGCATGTGGGACAGCTCCACTTCCGGGTAATCCCCGGCAACTTCCTCTACCACCTTCCTCCACAGTCTGGAGGAATCAAGGACATTGGCCTTATCCACGCTGGTTACTTTCTTCCTGCGCTTCATGGCAATGTCAAAGGCCTTAACGGCAATCCTTCTGATTTCCTTTTCATTATATGTAAGTGTGTCCACGGCTGTCATGACGCCGTCCACTTCCCTTGTATACCTGTCCCCAAAATAAAGACCGCCGGTAAGCTCCCTCATAATCACCATATCAAAGCCGTCCCCGATGATCTCCTTTTTCAGAGGGCATGCCTCAGCCAATTCCTTATAAAGATAAGCCGGCCTGATGTTAGCAAAGAGCCCCAGTCCCTTGCGGATAGCCAAAAGTCCCGCTTCCGGCCTGAGATTGGGAGCCACATCATACCACCGTGAGTTTCCCACATCTCCGCCCACGGCCCCCAGAAGCACCGCATCGCTCTTTCCGGCTGTCTCCAGGGCTTCCTCTGTAAGCGGAACCCCATAGGCGTCAATGGAGCATCCCCCCATCAGAATCTCGGTATAATTAAACGAATGGCCGTACACCCTTCCCACCTGGTCCAGCACCTTCCTGGCCTCTCTCACAATCTCCGGTCCAATCCCATCACCTGGAATCACAGTCATATTATAATCCATAATGCACATCTCCCCTATCTTCTATTCTTTAAAGTTATATCTATCCACAATAATACGATTTCTTTCAATCATATATCATTTGAAAAGGTATTTCAACCTTTCCGGCAGAATTTCGCCATAGTGAAATATACAAGTTTGGAATTATTATCATGACTGAAAGTTATGCCTCTCTTACCAGACAATACTGTCTCAACGCAAAATGCTTTTCCATCACGCCAAAAACCTTAAATCCAAAATGCTCATACAGGGGCACATTATCCGGATTATGGGTTTCCAGCGATATCATGAGCTTGTGCTGGTCAGCATAACGGATGACCTCTCCCAACAGCAGGGCCGCCAGACCGTGGTGCTGCATCTCCGGCCGGACGGCCAGGTAGATAATGTGTATCCGTTCTGTCTGGTGAAGCTGGGCCGTCCATCTGGAGTTGAGGTAATCCTTGCCCAGCATGAACTTCCACAAGGTCTTAAGGCTGGGATCCTCCTTAATCAGGAACTCATCGGTCCTGAGAGAAGCCCATGCCTCTGCCAGATAATAGGTCAGCGGGTTATATGGCTCGGTTTCGTCGGAAACAACCAGCAGGGAATTCATCTCCGGGCTGTCTGAGTATATCTCGCAGGTCTCATAGAATTCTGTCAGGTCACAGGCAAACAGCTCCGGCAAGAGCCTTTTCCTTATCTCCTCATCCGGGATCAGTTTGCAGTATAATGGGTCGTGTTCAAAACACCCGGTCAGCAGTTTCTCCAATCTGGGCAGGTCCTCCTCCTTGACCCGGTATAATTGTCGGCTTTCCATCTCTCATTTATTCCTCCTGTATCTTACTCTCATCTGTATCTGAATCCTTTTTTATGTTCAAAGCCCATTGCCCGGCCTTACGGATTGCCTCCAGAAGTTTGCCGGCGGATGCCATCATGTACCGGATATCATCCTCATAGCAGCAAAGCTGGTTTTCCCTCGCCTTGACAAGGACCTCATATTCTTCCTGGGTATCCGGGTTTTCTTCTACCGTCTTGGCTTTCAGGCTCTCAACCAGTCCAAACAGGTTCTGGTGATGGACAATCCTTCCAGCCCCCCATTTAAGCCGGCCGGCAGGCTGGTTCAGGACGTATTCCGTAAAATAGGTATAGACCTCCTCCTCAAACAAAAACGCGTAGCGGTTGTTGTCTATGGTATAGACCGCCTCCAGAGCCCCGGTCAGGTCATGATTTTCAAGACAGGCAATGGCCCTGTCCATGGCCCTTACATTTTCCTGGACCGCCTGCTGGGGAAAGAGCACATCGTCGTGCCAGCTCAGCCTGACAAAATAATCCTGTTCCTTTTTAAAGATTCGCAGAAGTTCCCGGTTAAACGGCCGGCACCCCGCCGCCAGTTTAACGGCTTTCTCTTCCTCGCCGCGGTCCAGAAACCGTCCGTATATTCTGTTTATCTCCCTTATTTTTTCATAGAGGGCTTCTCCTGCTTCGATTCCCTTGTCCAGAACCACACGCAGCCCCGGCAGGTCGGCTCCCGCCCCGCGGCAGACGCTGCTGTCAATACTGGCCGCTGCTCCCTCAAACAGTCTTGCAAAATTCATGGGCACTGCGGCTGTCCTGTCAAAAGCCAGGACAAGGCCGGCGTACATCTCATGGTGGAAGCGGTACACAGGTTCCTGGTAAAAATTTTCATTGTCATACTGGGAATGGTAATGGGTCTCCATGAATTCCCCTGCGCTGAAATCATTGACCATGGACGGAATTCCTCCGATGGCCATGGAAAAATCATCCGACCAAGTCTGTATGGGGCTCAGCACTTCCACTCCCTCCGGATATGGCTGGCAGGTAAAAAAACCGGCTGGCAATCCGGTTATAAATTCCTCCAGGAAATCCGCGTACTCATACACGCACCGCACAGCATCCTTCCTGCCATGGGCATGGGCAGGCAGTTCAAAGTTCAGGTCCGCAATCACCTTTCCCGCCCAGTCAGGCCTGGCCGTAAACACCTGCTCATATGCGCCGGCGGACCAGTCGTATTTGGAATTCACCACGCCCCACTCCTCCGCAGCCATGGCGCAGAACACAAGTGTCTTTCTGGGCTTATATCCTGACCGAAGCACGGCTCTGGCTATGCCCAGCATCATGGCCACCGCGGCATTGTCGTCCTGGAATCCGCTGAAATAGGAGTCGTAATGGGCCGACAGCAGAATCATTCCTTCTTCTGTACCGGGTATGGTTCCTATGATATTATACGTCTCCTGATCCTTAAGCACCGTGGATGAGGCGTCCAGACGCACCCGCACCTGATTTTCCTCCCCCATGGCAGCCTTCAGCACACCAGCGTCAGCCCGGGACATGGAAAAGGCTGGGGCGTCAGCGGGCCCTGCTATGTCCTGGGCGTTAAGGGCCGTGTCGCTTATCTCCCCATACCCCTGCTCCTGGACAGCAATCAGGGCAGCCGCCCCTTTGAGCCGGGCCTGGTATACGGGAAAATTGATCCACCACTCATCTCTCTGGTTGATATCAATGAGAACCAGCTTTCCGGCCACATCCGCCTGGCTGTAATCTGCCGCCGTCCCCTTTCCCAGGTATACCAGGCTGAATTCCCGGAATCCGCCGGTATGAAAGTCGGTCTGGTAAGCGCCCAATTGAAACTCGTGCTCCCTGCCCCGGCTGTCCGTAAAAAGCATGACCGCCTTCTCAAACTCCCAGCTGTCCACGGTTATTCTGTCCTTATGTACGTCCGCAAGCCCCAGGGACTCCATTTCCCGGACCAGCATCCCGCCTGTCTCAAGCTCCGCCCTTGACCCGGCAGTTCTGTATCCCAGCACCGGATTGGTACGGTACTGTTCCATTCGTTTGGCCAGGTCATAGGAATATCCTGTGTCTGTTTCCCCGCAGATTTTCTTTCTCCACTCTTCCTCATTCATGACACATCACCTCAAAAATAGCTGTAGGAGTACATTCCTATACTCCTACAGCAGACTATCTTCCATGTTCAGTTGTGTTACTGGTTTATCTTTGCGCCGTCTTCCCCTACCCAGAAGGAATCCGGCGTCAGACAGTTGGTCAGCATCTCGCCATTGTCGGAGCAGTAGTATTCTTTACCGTCCCACTGTACCCATCCGGTCACCATATATCCCTGTGCGTCAAAGAAATACCACTTACCGCCTATCTGCTGCCAGCTGTTGGCCGGATAGCTGCCGTCCGCATTGCGGTACCACCATCTGCCGTTCTCCGGGGTCTGTGCCCATTCTCCGTTTCCTCCCGTGGGGTTCTCCCTAAACCGGGCCGCCTTTTCCTCCGGTATGTAGGTGCTGGGAGATTCCGCCCAGTCTCCTTTTTCCTTGGCGTCGAATTTGCTTACGGGCCTCACTCTGACCGTGTAGGCCGTATCGCCCTTCTGCAGGCGCTCGCGGCAGTTGCATGTATTGGTGCCCACTGTCATGACAGCGCCCACTGCCTTGTCGTCCCTGTACACACGCACCTCATAGCTGCCCGCTGCCGGTATGGCGTCCCAGGCGGCTATGCCGTCCTCTGTGAGGACCACATTGGTCAAAGCATGAAGGGAGGTGTTCAGGGCCTGGAGCTCCACTTCCATCAGCAGGGTGGTGCTGGAATCCTCCCGCTTGGAATTCTTGAACTCTGCTCCGCCTTTTATGGTCACCTTATCCTTTGGAAGGGACTGGAAATAATAATCATCGTTGGCTGTGAGGGTAATCTGGATTCTGGGTATGGTGTCCTCCCTCCATTCCACATCGTCATTCAGGATTTCATAGCCGTCCACAGAGTACTTGTTGCTGCTGGTCTCAATCTCTATGAGCTCGTCTCCGAAATCCGTATCCGGCTTTATCTCTGCTTTTATGGTCAGGTTTATGGACTTAATGGGTTTGCGGCTGGCGCCGTATGCAGGAAACACCATCAGGGCGGCCAGTACTCCTGCCGCAGCCATCATTAATCTCCGCTTCATGTGCAGCATATTATGGTTCCTCCTTTTCCGTTCCTTGTATAACCCTACTTTATCCAGTTTTGTCTGCTGTGTCAATATACATTTCCTTAAGATTCTCTGGCTGAAAATTCTCCGGCAGCCCCCCGTGAATTCCTGCCCTCTATTTTGCCTTTCAGGACCTGATACTGCCGCTGCATCTCATGGTATTTATCCAGGATGGGCTGGGAGCGCTGCCGCACAGCTCCCATGATGGTATCATAATTCTCCACGAACATGGATACAAATCCTCGTTCGGCATTCGGAACACCAGACAGGGGACCCGGGCGCCATGTCCAATCAGCCTTGGATCAAGGGCCCGATGGCCGTTGGCCATCCTTCTGATGAAAAAACAGGCCGTTTAATTCCCAGTTTCTTAGCGTGTCAATGGTGACGCCCAGAATACCGGCTGCCTCCTTTCCTGTATACACCGCCTGGCCCCAGCGAAAAACTCCAATGCCTTCAACTGGCTAAAGCCAGAATAAAAAACCAGCCTGTTCCGGCTGGTTTCATACCAATTTTTCTGACCCAGGCTCAGCGCCTTAAATCTCGCTGATATAATAATACACAATGCATATATAATCCTCGGGCTTCTGGAAATCCAGCTTCAGGGCCAGGCCTGCGTGGTTCTCCCTGAATTGGTCCCATAACACCTTCCGGGCGGCGTATGACTTATTGAGATCTCGCCATTTTCCGTCACGCCCGCTCACTGATGAATGCGGATGCTGCAATCTCCTTCACCGGCAGCTTATCCCCGCAGTGCTTGTGGATGAAGGCCAGCACTATTTTTATCTTCTGGCTTGACCGGCTGTTGTATTTGGAGCCTTTCTCCATGGTCTCCTCCATGATTTAAATTCACAAAGCCCCCAGAGCCGGCCGTAAAAGCAGTCCTTCCCTGAGGCGTGTCATATTCCGGGCCGCCCTGCTCCATGTAAAACAGCTCCGCTTCTTTGTGCCAATGCCAGGGAGTTGTCTTCCCGCGTACTTGTCCAACTCCATGGATTAATCAGGCGCTCCTGACAGATAGGAGGTCACCTGTGGTATTGTCTCCAGCTTTTTATGAAGGAGCTTTAAAAAAAGGGAGACGGGCTCCGTCTGCTTACACGTTTTTTTCAGATAATATATAATCCGGTCCGGCGGCGGCGAGGACAGGCAGTGAATCGAGACATGGCTGCCAACGATTTTATCCGCCACGGACGCAGGGACAATAGCCCAGGTATCTTTCCAGAGCAGGGCATGTTCCAGCAAATCCATCTGATCCAGCGATACTTCGAATTCCGGTCTGGAGCGGAACCAGTAATCATGCCATGCATCGTACTCAGGGTTCCACGGAAGCAGGATTTCCTGACTGGGTTTCAGCATAGCAGGAGAAATCGAATCAGGATAATTGCAACTGTTGTTTGCGACGAAAACCATTGGCTCAAAAAAGGCGGGAATCGTCTCCACATTCTTATAATACATATGGTCCGAAATAAAAGCGATGTCAATCAGCCCACTGTCTATATACTGATAGGCTTCATAGGAATGGTAGTTATGAAAACAGATGCTCACTTGAGGATACTGCTGTGAGAATTGTTCAAAAACATCCGGCAGAATATAACTGCTCACGCTTCCCACAGAGGACAGATTTAGGATTCTGGGGCTGTTAAGCCGTTTGATTTCCTGGGCTTCCTGCCATACGCCAAGCCATTTGCGGGCGACAGCAATGAATGCTTCTCCCTGCTTTGTCAGGACAATATTACGCTTTCCCCTGTTTCGTTCAAATAACGGATATCCCAGTTCTGCTTCTAAGACTTTGATTCTCCGGCTGAGTGCCGGCTGGGTCACATACAAATTCTGCGCGGCACAGGATATGGAGCCGGCCTTCAGTATCTCAAAAAACGCTTCAATTTCCAGATGAGTCATGGTTCTTTCCCTCTTAATATAAAGTTTGATTTATATATTATCGCATAATATGGCATTTTACAACTATTTTTCTTTGCGGTAAACTGTTATGCGGAGGTAACAACGATGAATCTGACTGATGACTTAACAAACGGCATTATCTGGAAACAGTTGACTGCCCTGGCCCTGCCTTTGATATGGGGAAATATCCTGCAGCAGATGTATAACACCATTGATTCCTTTGTAGTGGGGCATTATATCGGAGAAACCGCCTTTGCAGCCGCGGGCGTTGCAGGCAGTGTCATGAACTTGTCTCTTTTTGTCATAAGCGGGTGCTGTAACGGGATTGCGATTATCATAGCGGAATTGTATGGACAAAAGAACTGGGATTTATTAAGGAAAGAAAGCTTTCTATCGCTTGCATTCGGGGGCGGCTTTACGATCATGCTGAGTATGTGCGGGATGCTGACCTTGCAGCCTTTACTCAGAGGCATACAGACACCGGCAGAGGTTGCGGGGTTTGTACAGGAGTATCTGAAGATTATCTATTTGGGGCTGCCTGCGGTATTTCTTTATAACTGGTGTGCGGCCGTACTGCGCGGGGCAGGCGATACGAGAGCGTCCCTTTGGATTCTCTTGCTTGCTATGGGGTTAAACACCATTCTTGACTTCCTCTTTGTCCTTTCCTTTGGCTTGGGGATGGCCGGCACTGCGTATGCTACCGTGGTTTCTCAGTTGTTCGCTGCTTTTATATGCCTGGGATATATGAAAAAACAGACTCCGAAACTGCTGTTTCATGCGAGAGATGCCTCTTTCCATTTTCCATTGTTTACGAGAACAATCATGTTGGGAACGATCTCTGCGCTCCACCAGTCAAGCCTCTATATCGGGAAACTGCTGGTACAGGGAACCGTAAATACCGGCGGAACCGGAATGATACCCGCCTACACCGCCACGGCGCGGATCGAAGGGTTTGCCAATTCCTTCGGAGACAGCGGCTGTACGGCAATTTCAATCTTCACGGCACAAAACCGCGGAGCCTACAAAAGAGTAAGGATAAGGCAGGGATTTTTGTGTGGATTACGGATGATGGCGGGCCTGGGGCTGGTATTGTCCATAACTATGTTTTTGACATCAGGACCTGCTGTGATCTTGTTGATGGGGGCGGCATCTGGTCCGGTTTTAAACCATGCCAGGTCTTATATGAACGTAATATCCGTCTTTTATGTCCTCTGCTTCCTTGGTAATTCCTTTGTGGGCTTTTATCGCGGGCTTGGCATGGTACAGGTTCCGGTCCTTGGTACCATCCTGCATATTTCGATCCGCGTAATTCTGTCCTATGCATTGATCAGGCATTGGGGGCTGGCGACGGTTGCTTTTGCTACCGGAGCCGGATGGGCAGCGGTGGTGCTGTTCCAGTGGATACTGTACCGGAGAGTTACCACCGAGCCGGAAGCTTGACAATCCGCTGCACCGTATCCGCTTCATCCAGCCAGACTAGCAGCTTGTTAGATTCTGAGATGATGAGGAAAGAGGAGAGTTCATTCATACCGTAGGATATGCCGGGACAGTATTTGGGAACCTGGTAAACGGTACCTGATGAAGAGACCAGGCGCCAGCTTTCATCTTCCTGCCGCTCAAAGGCATCTGTGAGGATATAATCCGGAGCGCGGTAGCTATCTGATAGCTGACGCATCCCGGCTCTTTATAAAGAAACTCTAACATCCACTTGACTTAATTAACTTTCGAACTTCACGAATTCTTCGAATAACAGCAGTTTCACTTTGTTCATAATGTCTTTGAAGTGTACGAATAAATACTATTTCATCCATTTTGGGAACACTATGATCATATTTATAAAGCTCACGCACAATTTGCTCAAATGGCATAATATAAGCTGCTGTCATATAATTAGTTCTCTGCTCTTCGTGACTGTTGGTTTTTCCTTTCTTTTTTCTGAAAAAACACTCATCCACTTTGTTGCCATACCCAACATCAAATATATAATGAATAATCTCATGAATATACGCAAATTTATGTTTTTTTAGTTCTTTTCTTAGCCTAATTAGACCATAATAATTGCTGTCATCAATTGGAATGAGTTCTGCCTCGTTATCATCAGCCATATTTGTAACATATTCAACTTTTAGCCCTAATTTCCCGGACAAATCGTCATCATCAGCACTTAATTTTAACAAATATAACTTACTATTTCTTAGAGTATTTTCCATCTCTTCCATTTCTGCAACAGTAAAGTCTTTTTTTATCCAAAGCATAAATTCACCCCTATTCAATATGTTTAGACTAGCCATGGGCTAATCAAAACCGCCCTTTTTACTCGATTATATATTTCAAAAGTCAAAAAAAGACCACAAACAGTAAAATAGGGGCAACATAAGGAAGTATCGTATTATTATTTCCAACGCTGAGGGTTGCAAAAAAAATTGCAAGGAAGTCAAATATCAGTCGAATAACAAGCTTTGCATTTTGGGGAGAGTGTCCATTATATCTTCCATATGTATCATACGCACCAGCCAACGAAATAGATATAAACGGAAATGTATAACTCCAAAACGTATAACCATCTGTAAATAGTACAAAAAAATTGAAACAGCAGGAATAATTACCAAAGCAACAAAGCCCGCTAATGCATCTCTATAGTTTCTAAATATATTTGTTTCTTCTGCTAACCAATAGTTTCTAATTACCCGTTTCAGCATCTTCACTATCGCACAACCTTTAGTATAACTTTATTTTTATCTTTTATCCTTGAAACTACATCCCACATTGCATTTTACATATAAAAAATAAACCTGCACCAAAGACGCAGGTACCTTTCTACTTCAATAGGATTTACTTGTATGCCTATTATCTTCGGCACCCATATTACTATATTGGCATTATATCATGTACTCTGCAGTCTGTCAAATCTTTGGATACGAACGGGAGCTGGCCGCTGCCTATAAGCGGATCCAGCAGCTGGAAAACAGGGCGCTGCGGGCGGAGCGTCAGCGCGATGCTGCGCTGGATAAAGCAACGGAACAACGCTATCATCTATACGAAGCTGAAACGGCACTCGAAGAAGAAAAAGGAAAGAATCTGCGGTTAATGACCCAGATCAATAAGGATTTCGAAAATTCTTCCCTGCCGTTGGAAATTATAAAAGCTTATAAGAAGTTACAAGAAGTAAAAAAATGCCCCAAACCCGCATGAATACTGGATTCTTACGGTATTTAGGGCATTTGGTTTTCACTCCGAACAATTACTTCGCGTAATCCGTGACTCTTGATTCACGAATCACATTTACCTTAATCTGTCCCGGATATTCCAGCTCGTCCTCAATCCGTTTGGAAACATCTCTTGCCAGCAATATCATATCGTCATCGCTGATCTGTTCCGGAACTACCATGATACGAACCTCTCGGCCTGCCTGAATGGCAAAAGACTTGTCCACTCCCTTAAAGGAATTGGTTATATCTTCTAATTGTTTCAATCTGTTTGTATATGTCTCCAGAGTCTCACGCCTTGCACCGGGTCTTGCAGCAGATATGGTATCAGCTGCCTGCACAATGCAGGAAATGAGGCTGGTAGGTTCAACGTCGCCATGATGGGATTCCACCGCATTCAGCACTGTAGCAGATTCCTTATATTTCTTACACAGGTCTGCACCTAGCTGAACATGGGTGCCTTCCATGTCATGGTCAACGGATTTACCAATGTCATGTAATAAACCGGCACGTTTGGCTAAACGTACATCCACTCCAAGTTCTGACGCCAAAAGTCCTGACAGCTGGGACACCTCAATAGAATGCTTTAATGCATTCTGGCCATAGCTGGTCCTGAACTTCATCTTACCAAGTAACTTAACTAATTCCGGATGAATTCCGTGGATGCCAACTTCAAGACAGGCTGCCTCGCCCTCTTCCCTCATGTTGTTCTCCACTTCTTTCTGTGCCTTCTCTACCATCTCCTCGATTCTGGCCGGATGAATACGTCCGTCCACAATCAAACGCTCCAACGCAATTCTAGCAACTTCTCTACGTATTGGATCAAATCCGGACAATACTACTGCTTCCGGGGTATCGTCGATAATCAGTTCCACACCGGTAAGGGTCTCAAGGGTACGAATGTTGCGGCCCTCTCGTCCGATGATGCGGCCTTTCATCTCGTCGTTAGGAAGCTGTACAACAGAAACCGTTGTCTCAGCCACATGGTCTGCGGCGCACCGCTGAATGGCAGTCACCACTAAATCCCTGGCCTTCTTGTCAGCTTCTTCCTTTGCCTTGTTTTCAAGTTCCTTAATTAATTTAGCTGTGTCATGTTTTACATCTTCTTCAACAGATTTTAAAAGATATTCTTTTGCCTGTTCGGAGGTTAGACCGGATATTCGTTCCAGTTCCTGTATCCCCTGCTCATACTGGGATTCCACTTCTGCAGTACGCTTACTGAGAATGTTTTCCCTCCTGACCAGGTCCGCCTCCTTCTTTTCCAGGGCATCTGCCTTTTTTTCAACGTTTTCTTCCTTGCTTAATACACGTTTTTCATAACGTTGAAGTTCCGCTCTTCTTTCCTTGGTTTCCTTCTCTAACTCATTTTTCGTCTTTAAAGATTCTTCCTTGGCTTCCAGGAGAGCTTCTCGCTTCTTTGTCTCTGCGGTTTTTAATGCTTCATCTATTATTTCCCTTGATTTTTCTTCTGCACTTCCTACCTTGCTGTCATACTGCTTCCTCTCGTAATTGCGTGCAGCAAACCAAGTAATAATAGCCACAACTATCATAACGATAATCATCATAGGGACCATTATCTGTGACACAGGAGCACCTCCTTATTTAATTTTCATTGTACGAACTACAACATATTAATTTTATACTTTTTTCAGAATTATGTCAAGTATCTTCCCCTTATTTTCCCGCAGAGACAGACAATATAGACAAATTACAACAGGGCCTAATCCTGGTTTTCAGCGGTTTTAATCTCTCTCAATACCCTGTTTATCACTTCAAAGGAGTATCCCTTTCTCCCTAAAAAGGCCGCCAGACGGCCTTTTTCCTGGTAGGATACCTCCTGTTTTCCCTTAAGCCGCCTGGCCAGCGCCTGCCTGGCTGATTCCTCCTCGTCCACAGGCGACTGGTCCAGCGCTTCCTCTATGTAAGCCGAATCCACGCCCTTTTGCTGCATCTCATATACCATCTGGCGGCGGCTCTTTTTCCCTGCATAGGAGCGCACATAGCTCTGGGCATAGGCATTGTCATCCAGGAAATGGTATTCCTTCAGAAAATCTACAGCATATTCCACTGCCTCTTTGGGGTATCCTGCCTTCTCAAGTTTTTCCTCCATCCACTTCTCGGTTTTTCCTGAATCCTTTAATAAATGGAGGGCATACTCCTTTGACCTTGGCCGCAGTATATCTCTGAGGATTTCCTCATATACCCCTTCTTCCAGCTCTCTGCCTTCCTCTATCCTGTACCGCTCCACCTCACCCCTGTATAATACAAAGGCAAAGCCTTCCTCCAGGAAGACTTTGCTCTTTCTCTTATCTACAGGGATGACGGCTGTGACCATCATACCAGTTCAGGGGCATCCGCAGCAGGTTCCCCTGTTTCAGTTTCCGCCTGTTTGGCGGCTGTCTTGAAGGCTTCGGCTGCCTCCATGGCTTCCTCTGCCCCGGGCAGTTCATACTTTGCCCTTACCTTGGCCTCCACCTCGGCGCAGATGGCCGGGTTATCAGACAGGTACTGCTTGGAATTCTCACGTCCCTGGCCAATCTTGGCGCCGTTATAAGCGAACCATGCGCCGCTCTTCTCAATGATGTTCTCCTTAACAGCCAGGTCCAGGATATCGCCTTCCTTGGAAATGCCCTTGCCAAACATGATATCAAACTCAGCTTCCTTAAAAGGAGGCGCAATCTTGTTCTTCACCACCTTTATCCTGACACGGTTTCCCGTGACCTCTCCGCCCTGCTTTAAGGTCTCTATCCTGCGGACATCAAGCCGCACGGATGCGTAGAACTTCAGAGCACGTCCGCCGGTGGTGGTCTCCGGGTTGCCAAACATGACACCAACCTTCTCACGCAGCTGGTTGATGAAGATGACAATACAGTTGGACTTGCTGATGACAGCTGTCAGCTTTCTCAGAGCCTGTGACATAAGCCTGGCCTGAAGGCCCACATGGGAATCTCCCATCTCGCCGTCAATTTCAGCCTTGGGAACAAGGGCTGCCACGGAGTCCACAATCACGATATCCACAGCGCCGGATCGCACCATGGTCTCGGTAATCTCCAGGGCCTGCTCGCCGTTATCCGGCTGGGAGATGTACAGATTATCTATATCCACTCCTATGTTCCTGGCATATACAGGATCCAGGGCATGCTCCGCATCAATGAAGCCTGCAATGCCTCCACGCTTCTGTACCTCTGCTACCATGTGCAGGGCGACCGTGGTCTTGCCGGAAGACTCGGGTCCATATACCTCTACGATCCTGCCCTTGGGAACTCCGCCCAATCCCAGTGCAATGTCCAGGCTGATGGAACCGGTGGGGACTGTCTCAATATTCATGTTGGCCCTGGAATCCCCCAGCTTCATGACGGATCCTTTTCCGTATGCCTTCTCAATCTGGGTCAGGGCAGCGTCTAATGCCTTTAACTTCTCGTCTTTATTCATATCGCGGTTAATTACATTACTCTTCTCTTCTCTGGCCATATTATCCTCCAATGACTTCCATGCGAACAAATGTTCTCTAATAGTTACAATAATAGTATAGTTCCCCAAAAATGTCAACCTCTATTTTCCCGTCTGTCATACAATGTGGATTCCGGGAGAACCGCCCCCTTACAGGTGCCTGTGCACGCACCCCTAACGCCTGCGCACAAAACGCAGTGCCAAAGCCATCACGGCAAGAAATGCCGTGGAAGTAGTATCAGAATATCATAGAATTACGCTGATTGCAAGGATTTCCACCGGGACTTCCCGGGCGCGGAGTGCCTGCCGGACGCCGGCTTACCGCCCTCCTGACAGCATATAATAAACATTGGGTACGAACCGTCTCATGATTCCGCCAATCAGGTCGCTGACAGCCGTCATGAGTGCGGGCATCAGGATGAATACAGACAGGGCAATGACCGCGCTCCCCGGGAAAGCAGCCGCGGCTGCCTTGTTGATAAGCCTTACCCAGGCAAAATGAATGGCATACAGGAAAAAGTTATGCTTCATCCACTCCCTGGCAGCCGGAAGGTCCGCTGCCTTCACAGCCAGGACAGCCCCGCAGACTCCCCACAGCCTCCAGCAGACGGTGCAAAGCGGGCGCTCCCACAGCAGGCCTCCGATGCGGCCCAGGTACAAAAGAAGGCCCATGGCCAGCAAAAGAATGGCGCCTGCCGCCATATTCTTCCCGGCACCGAAGCTTTCCTCTATTCCCCTTCCCCAGGTATCCCTGTGAAGGCTCACCCAGGCAGCGGCGCAGAAATAAAACAGAGCGTCCAGATTAAGAAGAGGCATGACCCAGTTCTTCCAAAGACCAAAAGCCACGATTCCCAGGGCAGCGGCGCCTGTGACATTTCCCCGCATCACCGTGTAAACCAGGGGCGCCAGGGCCACCAGTATAATCAGCTGGAACAGATACCAGAACACCGGATTATAGGAATAGAACACAAGTGCGTCAAAGAGCCGGGGCCCGTTAAAGGGTATGGGCGACTTTCCCACCACCCCGGACAGGCCGGGCAGGCGTGTGGCCGCCACATACCCCATATAGTAAAGGAAATTCCACAAAAGATAGGGAAGAACCAGGCTTCTTAACCTGGAACGCCACTTTGGAATAAGCTTCTCCCAGCAAAAACCGCGAAAAAACAGATAGGAGGACACCATGAAAAATCCCGGCACCGCTATCTGCCCCAGTCCGTCCCCCAGTATACGCTCTATCCCTGCCACCTTAAAGGCTGCCTCCGGGGTCCCCATAAACAGTTCCCCATTAAAGGAGTGCACCCACACCACCAGCAGGCTGAACAGGAATGTAAGCCAATAAATCTTGTCGCGGAACTGCTTTTCTTCCATATAATATTCCCCCCTGTCCCATAACAAATGCCAGATATCTAAAAAGGCCGCCTCCACGACCTGCCTCAAGCGCCGCAGCATACCCCGGCAGGCAGATATAGGAAAACGGCCTTCTGTCCTTTACATTGCGTTCCTGTTAACTGCGGTACTGAGCCAGCAGCCGGTTGATCCGTTTGGTAGGCGTCAGCAAATCGCTCAGGGATGCGTCATGATTAAGGTTGTCGATAATGAGGGCAATATACTTGCTCATATCCACATTAATGTAGTAGGGTCTCTCAAGAAGATCCGGAGTCTGATATACCAGGTTTGTGGTCAGTATCCGGTCAATGATTCCCTTATCATAATACTCGTCAAACTTTGTAAGTCCCCCCGTAAACAGACCAAAGGTAGCGCACACAAAAACCTTCCTGGCCTTCCTGCGCTTCAGCTCCTTGGCCACATCCATGACACTCTCACCAGAGGAAATCATGTCGTCGATGATGAGCACGTCCTTACCCTCCACGCTGGCTCCCAGGAACTCATGTGCCACGATGGGATTGCGGCCGCCCACGATTTTCGTGTAATCGCGGCGTTTATAGAACATACCCATGTCCAGCCCCAGCATATTGGCAAAATACACGGCTCTTCCCGTACCGCCCTCATCCGGGCTGATGACCATCATATGGCTGCTGTCAATCTGCAGGTCTGTCTCATTCTTTAAAAGATATTTTAAGAACTGGTAGATGGGCTGAACTGTCTCAAATCCCCGTAAGGGAATGGCATTCTGAACCCTGGGATCGTGGGCATCAAAGGTAATGATATTCTCCACTCCCATGTTCACCAGTTCCTTGAGCGCCAGGGCGCAGTCCAGGGATTCTCTCCCGGAACGCCTGTGCTGGCGGCTCTCATATAAGAAAGGCATGATTACATTAATCCTGTGGGCCTTGCCTGCCGCTGCCGCAATCACACGCTTCAAATCCTGGAAATGGTCGTCCGGTGACATATGATTAGTCATACCGAACAGGGAATAGGTCAGGCTGTAATTGCATACATCTACCATGATATACAAGTCGTCGCCCCTTATGGACTCTGTCACAAGTCCCTTGCCCTCTCCCGTGCCAAACCTGGGTGTTACGGCATTGATGATATAGGAATCTCTCTGATATCCGGAAAATGCTATGGTAGACTTGTGTTCGCTTTCCCTCTCCCGTCTCCAGTCCACCAGGTAGGCATCCACCTTATTGCCCAGTTCCGTACAGCTCTTTAACGGAATCAGTCCCAACGGACCCACGGGAATGGTTTCAATGATTTTCTCCTCATATAACATGGTTAACATCCTCCTGTTTTTTGCCGGAGGCCTCTCTGCCCGGACCGGCATATACTTTTATACCATCATTCTCCATGATTCGTCAAGGCCCTTGTGCCCCGGAAATGCCTTAATTATACGTTACTTTTTTAACAGTCTGATATCTCCTCCATATAATGGGATAATCCTGTATCCGCTCATGATCCTGGAGGTAACACGGTCCGTATAGGAATCCCTGAGCCGGGCCAGAGTCAGATTCGTGGATATGATGGTGGAACGGCTCATATTCATCCGCTCATTGATACAGTAGAACAGCTGGGAGGAAGTAAAGCTGTTGTTTAACTCCGTTCCCAGGTCATCAATGATGAGAAGGTCACAGTCCAGAATGAACCGGTACATGTCCTTCATGTCCTCCGCATTATCATAATCAAACTTATTCCTGGAAAATACATCAAAGAGATCGCTGGCTGTCAGATAAATGACTGAATGGAAATCATCCATCAGTTCCCTGGCAATACAGTTGGTGAGGAACGTCTTTCCAACGCCCGTGCTTCCTGTAAACAGGAGGTTATCGTGTTTCTTATCAAAATCCCGGACAAACGCCTTACACCCCGCCACTACCCGGCGCATGTAGGCCGCATTGGTAATACCCAGCTGGGGAAGTATCTCCGCATCATCGTAGTACTCATAACTCAGAGCCTTAAAATTCTCCCGTTCCAGCACATCCTCCAGATTGGACTGGGCATGAAGCAGCTTCATCTGGGCCTGAAGAAAACAATGGCACTTACGGCCGTCTACAAGCCCCGTATCCCTGCAGTCCGGACAGCGGTAATGTAGCTCCAGGTAATCGTCAGGATAACCGGCCGCCCTGATGATAAGGGCCTTCTGCTCCCGCAGATCCCTGAGGTCCTCCTTCAGCCTGTCCAGGACACCTTTATCCCCTTCCAGCAGCTTTTTGGCGCACGCCACGGAACGCTCTGCGATTTCCGCCTCCAACTGCTTTACCACCGGCAGCCTGGCATAAATCTCTTTGCGCCTTTCCTCCAGTTTGTGGTGGTTCTCGATCTGCTGCCTTCCATACTCCCTCATGATTGCGTCGTACTGGGAATTGCTCAGTGCCATGGTTCACTCTCCTTATGTGTATTAGGGCTGCTGCCCCACCCACTCCTTTACCTGCTTTAAAACCAGTGCGTCATAATCCGTATCCCTCTGTTTAAAATTATGGAACTGGTTGGATGAATTCTTTCTGGTCCCTGAGCCCTGCCTGGCGGACGAGACGCCGGAGTCATACTTCTGCAGCCTCTTCTCCCTGGCTTCACCGCTCTCCTCCCTGGCAGCCGTGCGCTTTGCGTCCAGGTCCTTTATATCAGTCAGGCCCCGGATGCCGGCTTTCTGCCAGTCTGACAAAATCTTGTCCGCATACTGGAAGCTGGGGTTATGGATGGCCGTAATGGTCCTGTTACACGCTTCCAATACCACTTCCCTGGAAAATCCATAGTCCCTGAACCACTTGTCCATCAGCTTCTGCTCCGGCGCGGCCGGTTTCCTGCTGTTGATGCCAAATGCCTTCATAACCGCAAAGGAATCACGGCTGTAGGAAGCGCTGTAATCCTTGGCCTCCAGCGCTGTCCTGATTCCCTTCTCATGCCAGCTCATGGCCACGGTCTCCATGTAACGCACCGATATATGGCCGTTCTGCACGCAGTATTCCACCAGATACTCTAAAAGCTCACTGCTCATGGATAACCCCTCATACAGATAGGCAAATACCTGGCAGTCCCTGGGGGTAAATACCTTGTTCATGTACTTCTGGGCAATATAGAGAAGCTGGGAAAACTCCTCGTCCTGAGCCAGACGGTTTACCTGCTCCGTGGAATACACCGGAATACAGCCGTCCTCCTGACCCGCGGTTTCCGTGCGCTCCCGGACTCCTGCCTGCTCCCGGATGCCTGTCAGCCCGCGGTCATCTGCCTGCTCCCTGTCCTGCTCACGCGTAAAGGTACGGCCCCCGGACTCCGGATGGACCGGTTCACCCTGAACCCGCTGTTCCTGTTCAGAGGCAGCCAGCACGCCCGCCTTCTTCCAATAGGAGAGGGCTCTGCGCACATCTGATTCCGTATGGTTTAGGGCATCCGCAATCAACTCTATGGTGATATCCTCCCCCTGATGGCGGAGCACATAGAGGTACACCTTCACATATTCACCGTTGGCAGCAGCCATATATGTATCAATGAATTCATTGGCCACAGCCGTGACCGGAACACTCCATCTATCCTTCATATTTCCACCCATCCCTACCACTCCTTGCTTCATTCTATCATAACATATCCACTGCCAAAAGAAAATAGGCGCGGTTTTGCACACTCTTTGTTGTGGATAATGTGGATAATGTGGAAAAATGGTGGACATAACTGTCCCTGTTCTTCATAAAACTCCATTTTTACCGTATAAATCCAAGATTTTTTAAATCGTGCGACATTTTTTTATGTTAATCAAAAAATCCACATAGTTTCTTTACATAAAATGTTGAAAACTATGTGGATAATGTGGATAACTATTGTCCTAACAGCTTTTCCCCTACTTTTACAATGTCTCCGGCCCCCATAGTTATCAACAAATCGCCGTTCATACAATTTTCCAAAATAAATGTCTCAATCTCATCAAAGGACGGAATATAGTGGGCCTTCGTGCCCAGCTTCTCAATCCGGTCCGCCACGTCCCGGGAACTGACCCCCAGGGTATCTGTCTCCCGGGCTGCATAGATATCAGCCAGAATCACTTCATCCGCGGCGGACAGAGCCTCCGCAAACTGGTCCAGGAATGCCCTGGTCCTGGTATAAGTATGGGGCTGGAACACGCACCACAGCTTCCTGTGAGGATAATTCCGGGCCGCCGCCAGGGTTGCCCTTATCTCCTGTGGGTGATGGGCATAGTCGTCAATAACCGTAACACCTGCCACCTCTCCCTTTTTCTCAAACCGTCTGTCCGTGCCAGTGAATTTTCCCAGCCCCGACATAATGGCGTCAAATCCCACTCCCAGCTCCAGTGCGACGGCAATGGCTGCCAGGGAATTATATACATTGTGCTCTCCTGTGACGCCCAGAGTGATGCGGCTCACTGCCTCTCCCTGGATTACCAGGTCATAGGAGGGCCTGGCAAACCCGTCATATGTTATGTTCCTGGCCGTGTAGGTGCTGGAAAGGTCCTTTCCGAAGGTAACCACTCTGCAATTGAGGCCCTTGGTGATTTCCTCCACCTTCTCGATTCCGCTGTTTACCACCAGAAGTCCTTTGGCAGGAAGCTTGTCGGCAAACAGACGGAAGGAATGGCGTATGTCCTCAATATCCTTAAAGAAGTCCAGATGGTCCTCCTCAACATTCAGTATAACCTCCATGGTGGGATAAAAGGACAGGAAACTGTTGGTATATTCACATGCCTCTGTCACAAACAAATCAGGACCGCCCACACGGATGTTGCCTCCTATGTCCTTTAGAATACCTCCCACAGAGATAGTGGGATCCAAGTCCCCTGCCAGGAGAATATCCGTGAGCATGGATGTGGTGGTAGTCTTACCATGGGTTCCTGAAATGGCTATGGCTTCTTTGTAATTGCGCATCAGCTCCCCCAAAAGCTCTGCCCTGGAAAGCATGGGCAGCCCCTGATCCCTGGCTGCCCTGAACTCCGGATTATCTTCATGGATAGCTGCCGTATACACCACCACGCTGATTCCCGGCTCCCTCTCAATATTGGCCGCCCTCTGCCCGTAATATACCCGTGCTCCCTTCTTCTCAAGACGCTCCGTCAGGGCCGTCTCATGGGAATCGGAGCCGGATATGGAAAATCCCTCATCCAAAAGTATTTCTGCCAGGCCGCTCATGCTGATGCCTCCGATTCCGATAAAGTGTACATGTTCTGGTTTATTAAAATCTATCTGATACATAATCAATAATCCTTCCCTGTGCCTGTCATACATTTTCCTGCACAAAAATATCTCTTCCTTATTATATCAAAAAAAAATCGAAAAGCTATATAAAAAATGGAGAAATACCGGCTCTCCGGCATTCCTCCTTAACAGACCTGATATAGGATATGTGCTTTGGCCGCGGCTTGAGCCTGCTCACCCGCTTTCCAAAACGTTTTTGCGTATTAAATTAAGGAGAGGCGCCGAATCCCGGTCCTCTCCCAATTGTTTCATATTTCTTGTCTCCTTACAGCGACTATGCCGCCTGCTGCCTGAAAACCAGGTTCTTATACCGCTCAAGTATAATCAGCAGCGTATTGCCCAGCACGCCGATTGCGAGAATCTCTCCGATTCCAACTGTCACCATGGCCATAAGAATCATATCCTCAGAACCATAGGCATATCGTAACACCCATGGAATGATAATGGTGTTGGCCATAATTGGAGGAATGCACACGCACCACTTGTGCTTTCTCAGATACCATGAACCGGCTGCGCCAATAAGCGTGGCCAGGCTTCCGAATACCACGTCCAGGGGCATGGCCCCGCAGAGCAGGTTGGAAAGCAGGCAGCCCACAAATAGTCCGGGCACGGCTGCCGGCGTAAAGAACGGCAGTATGCAAAGCGCCTCCGCGATTCTGAACTGGACCGGGCCGAAGCTGATGGGCGCGAATACCATGGTAAGCGCCACATAGATGGCTGCAATCATGGCCCCCTGGGCCAGTCCGTACAGTTTCCTGTTGTTTTGTCTCATATTCTGTTGTCTCCTTTAGTTTTGTTTTAGGTGTGGAAGGTCTCGAACACACCAGTCGTTTGTTGCAGATTGTCCCGGAAATACTGATAATGACAGGGAATCTGCGGCCTTATTGCAGGGGATAGTGTAGCATATTTTGGGCGGGAATGCAAGCCGTACCCACAATTTCCCCACAATCAAATATCCGCATAAAAAAAAGGCCAGTTCCCCGGCCCTTAAAACGCTTTTGCTATCGGCTCCATTTAATCATAATCTCCTTTCCTGGTATGTGGCCCCGGCAGAGGCTCTATGTAATTGCCGTTACGCCCCTCTGCCGGATACTTTGTTTTCTCAGCCCTATACGCTTACTTCACTGTGAATCTCATGGTCTGGGACTGGCCCATGTATTTCTGGTAGAGTTTCGGATGGTCGGCGGCAAATGCCCTTGCATTAAACTTATTGCTGATAACAGCCTTGAATCTAACCATCCAGTCACCCACCTCTGTTTCCTCCTGTCCCCTGGCCTGCAACTCCTTCTTGATGTCCTCCTGCAGGAGTTCCATCTGCTTTTCAATGGCTTTCTTTTGGGCCTCCAGGACCTTAAGGTCATTGACCTTCTTAAGTAATGTTCTCTCTGACATAGTGTGCTCTCCTTTCTTTACAGCCCCTACCAGTCTTGCGTGTATATTGCTTGTGGCTCACAGGTACGACTGGTAAGTTTGTGGGGGATTGTCTGCCCCGGCTGCTTTTGTTTTCTGTTCCTTGCTATGTATATAGTATATATCTATTAGCACAAATAGCTTATTGGCATGTTTTATATATTTGCGCAAATATATTTGTGAAATTTATATATTTACGCAAGTAGATAACAATGATACAATATGGATATAATGAAATAAGTGTCTTTGTCTTTTGTCGCCCACTAGGAGGAATATAAACACATGGCAGAGGAAAGCAAAATAAGCAAAGCCCAACAAAAAGCAGTAAATAAATATATAAGTAACAATTATGATAGAATTAACCTCACTGTACCAAAAGGGAAAAAAACTGACATATCAAAACACGCTGAAATACATGGTGAAAGCTTAAATGGTTTTATTAATAGAGCCATTACACAAACTATCGAATCTGACAATACCTCACAGGAAGGAGCGTAACCCTATGCCATTACCAAAAGAAGGAGTCTATACCATTGACGATATTTACAACTTGCCGAATGGAGAACGCGCAGAACTGATTGACGGTCAGATTTATTACATGGCACCACCGAACACTACCCACCAAAGAATATCTACCTTTCTACACGGAACCATTTTCAATTATATCAACAGTAAAAACGGCCCCTGTGAAGTATTCCATGCACCATTTGCCGTGTTCCTTCAGGCAGAGGATGAAAAGAATAATGCAAACTACCTGGAGCCGGATATATCCGTAATTTGCGACAAAGACAAATTGGATAATAAAGGCTGCCACGGTGCACCGGATTGGACGATTGAGATTGTTTCCCCTTCCAGCCGACAAATGGACTATTACAAAAAGCTGGCTCTTTATCAAGGGGCGGGGGTACGGGAATATTGGATTATAGACCCAGCCAGGGAGGTTGTTATGGTGTATGACTTGGCTAACGAAACACCACCCACCATTTATCGTTTTACCGATTCTGTTAAAGTCAACATATATGAGGACTTTTCCATTGACTTTAGCCAATTTAGACTTTGATACCATCCACATTGCAGCAGAGCCGCCCTCGCCCTGCTGCTTTTTATCCCTCTGCCTTTCTGTTGACCCAATAAACCTCTGTCTCATGCTGTCGTGTTTCACGTCACCCTTAAGGGTGTTCCCTGTTTTGGGGTATACTGTGCTATCCATGCCGCACCGGGCAAAAGCAGCATTATCTTAGAGCCCCAGTGCGTCCCGTCCCCCATTCTATAGGATCCGGACAGTACAAAGCTGTTCAAGGGCCGCTAAAGGCCCTGTCCAGGTAATCGGCCCCACAGCCATTCCTGTAAGGGGCGGCTACGCTGCTGTCTGGATTAAGGCAAATCCCCAGGACTTCTCAGGAGATACTGAAACAGCGGAAATTCACATCCGCCTGGCAGATACGCCGGTGGAGAGGAAATGTGTGAAGATAGATGTGGTAAAATCTGATATAGTGATGGGATAAAATATCCCGTCAGGCTAAGATAGCTTAACAGATTAAGATATGTCAGGCCCGCATGAACACTGCTTTATATACCGTGTTCATGCGGGCCTGATTTTTTCTAATCTTCTGCCTAACTACCGCTGATTTTCTGCCGAATTCCTCTAATCTATCGTCCACTTCAGCAAATGCTTTTTCAGCAGCTCAAATATCTGCATTACGATTACCAGTATGATTACCATAAAAACAAAACCAACCCACGTATTGGCGAAAATGCCTAACTCCGCATACTTCTTCACGAAATATCCCATGCCCTGACCTGCCCCGTACATCTCAGCAAAAACCAGCATAACAAAGGAACTGCGCAGGGAATTGACAAATCCCGCCAGGATGGATGGGCTTGCCGCCGGAAGGATGACCTTTATCAGTCTCTTAAACCCCCGTAATTCCAGGGTGGCGGCCTTGTCCAGATATCGTTTGTCGATTGTCATGATACCTGTAATGGTGGCAAAAAGGGTTGCCCACATAATGTTATAGACAATCAGAAAAACGGACGCAGAAAACAGGCTTGGAGCCATGAGAAGTACAAAGGGGGACAAGAGAATGGATGGTATTACGCTAAAAGCGTAAATGACCGGATACAGGACTTCCCTTACCCTTGTATTCATCCCCATGATTGTTCCGAGGAACAGGGCAATAAGCAGCGAAACTGTCACTGACGGTATCAGCAGCTTAAAGGATGCCAGCATATTGCCTGCCATCATGCCGCGGCTTGAGATAAATGCCTGTTTAATCGCGTCTGCTGATGGGAACAGATATGGATTCACCAGTTTATTTTCCGTCACATAAACATACAGCAGCACCAGCCCTGAGAATATGCAGAATGTAATCCAATATTTTTTTATAAATGCTCCTGCCTTATTCATGTCCCTGTCTCCTTAACTGCTCCTCTTATTTGTCGTTCTCTTCAAAGAAGGTTTTCATATTCTGGTAGAACTCAGGCGCTTCCCCGCCGTATGCCTCTGCCGCTTCCCCAAGGGCTTCCTCATATAACTTCGTATTGATATGGTCATCAATATTAATCTCTTTTGCCTTTTCATCTAAGAATCCTGTTTTGTCAAGTATATCCCACGCCCGCTTTACAGAATTTTTAAGGGGGTCAACACTTACAAAATAGTGCTCGTCATCCAACATATAAGCAGCCACATATTCTTCCGTGACCTTGATTTTTGCGGCATGTAATTTTACGGCCTCCTCTTTATTGCTCTCATAATAAGATTGTGCCCGTAACAATGCGCGGATAACGGCTTTTACTGTATTGGGATTATCATTTACCCATTGGGTCTGGCCTTCCATCCTGCAGCAGGAATAATTCTCCATGATTTCACTCTGATAGCTTACGATGTCGATTTCCCCATTTTTCGCCATCTCCTGAACAGCCAGATTCTGTCCTGTACCCATAAGCGCATATTCTACATCCCCGCGGATTACGGCTGCCAGGGCGTCATTGTAATCGGAATAAATTTCCCAGTCCACGGCCTCAAGGGGATTATCATAGCCAAGGTCCATCACTGCGCCTGTAAACGCGAAGTAGCTTGGATTCACCGCCACCTTTTTGCCGATAAAGGATTCGATCCCGTTCCACTCAGCACCGGCTTTCGCCACAACCGGCATACAGCCCTCTACCATGTGGCCTCCAAAGATTGTCAGGTCCACTCCGGACGCAATCTGCTGCAGAGGGTTGCTTGTTCCTGCATTCGATACAACATCCACCTTGCCCGTAGCCAGCAGCGTCATTGCGTCGGCATTGGCATTGGCCTCAACGTACTCAATTGTGATTCCCTCGTCTTTCAGATATCCCTTTTCCTCTGCAATTGTCAGAAGCACATTACCGCTTGTTCCGCAGTTCCATTTTACCACGCTCTGCTCCGGCGCGTTTCCACCGGAAGCCTTTTCATCCGATGCCGCCTGTTCCGGTGTATTCTCCCCAGGTGTTTCTTTTGATGCGGCCTCACTTTCCGCGGCCTCCTTTGACACGCTTTGGCCTGCTGATGTCTCCTCTGTTTTTTTGCCGGCATTGTTCTCTGCCGTGCCGGCGCAGGCCGCCAGACTGACTGTCATAGCCGCTGCCAGAAGCACTGTAAAAATTCTCTTTTTCATGACTTTTTCCCTTTCTGTTACCGTATATTTATGGTTATAGGACCTGACAGCAGATCAGCTCCCTATCCATCTTCTATTCAATGTGGTCTGCCACATCCCTGTTAATCTGGCAAATCAATTTGGTGCGCATCCTGAGCATTTCCATGTTCTCAAACTGTGTCTCCCTGGTGGGGCGTCCGTCTTCCGGAATCGCGCACTCGTATATAATGCTGCTTGGCGATTGTCCCAGCACGATAATGCGATTGGCAAGGAGCATTGCCTCATCTACATCATGGGTCACAAAAAACACGGTTTTCTTTGGGTTGTCCTGTGCCCACAGCTTGAGCACCAGGTCCTGAAGTCTGGCCCGGGTCACCGCGTCCAGCGCTCCAAACGGCTCGTCCATCAGCAGGATGGGCGGGTCCATGCTGAATGCCTGGGCAATGGCACACCTCTGCTTCATGCCGCCGGACAATTCCTTTGGCAGCATCTTATAGACGGATTCCTCCAGCCCCACTTCCAGCAGCATGTTTATGGCAGTCTGCTTTAGCTCCTGCTTTGTCCTTCCTGGAAAACGCTGTTTTAATGCAAGCAGGATATTTTCACCCGCTGTCATCCACGGGAACAAACCGTAATCCTGGAATACAACGCCGCGCTCCAGACTGGCTCCTTCCACCTTTTTACCTCCGATTAACAATTCTCCGGACGTGGGTTTTAAAAGGCCGGCCAGCAGGCGCAAAAGTGTGCTTTTTCCGCATCCGGATTGTCCCAGAATACAGACAAATTCTCCCGCCTGCACCTCTATATTTATATCCTTTAAAATTAATTTCCCGTTGTCTTCATACGAAAAAGACAATTGATTTATTTTAATATTTTCCATATCCGCAAGCGTCACTCTATCCTTTATCAAACGTGTTTCAGGGCCCGGATTATATTCTGCGCCGCCAGTTCAATATTTTCCTTGCTGGTTGCAAGATTGACGCGGATAAATCCGTCATATCCGCCTTCACCAAACCAGCTTCCATAATCCACTGCCAAACCGCATTTGTCCTGGATAACGTGTTTCATGTCCTCCGGCTTTATGTATCTGCCCAAATCAATCCACATCAAATACGTTCCTTCCAGTTCGGAAATCCACACATCCGCAAGCGCCTCCAAAAGCGCGTTTCTCATATAGCGGTAATTGGCCTCTATGATATCCAGTACCTGCTCAAGCCAGTCCCTTCCCTTTTCATAGGCGCTTTGTACCGCAATATAACCAAACGCATTCCCGCCATTAATCCGCAGCCGTTTTAAATACTGGTCATACCTGTCCCGCAGTCCCTGATCCGGAATGACCAGAACGGAATTCTGGCAGGCTGCCAGGTTAAATGTCTTGGTCCCTGCCGTAAGTGTGACCAGCATATCATCGTATGTCCCTGTGGTGGCAGCTACAACATGCTCATGGCCTTTCATGATGATATCCTGATGAATTTCATCGGAGATAACATAGACATGATGCTTCTTACATATATCCAGCACCCTTTGTATCTCCCCGGACCTCCATACCCTTCCCACAGGATTATGAGGGGAGCACAGTATAAACAGCTTTACGTCATGTTCCATGATTTTCTCTTCAAAATCCTTATAGTCCATCACATATCCATTTTCCGTACGTACAAGGGGACTTTCCACAAGCTGTCTGTTATTATTAAGGATTGCGTCGCGGAATGGATAATACACAGGAGGCATAATAATAACTCCCTCCTGTTCCCTGGTCAGTATATGCATCAGCCAGTTGACGGCAGGAACAACTCCGGGAGCAAAACGCATCCACTCTCTTTTCACCTGATAATTGTGATATGTTTCCTCCCACCGGATAAATGCATCTGCGTATGCATGAGGCGTATTATAATATCCGAACACGCCGAAATCAGCGTATTCCTTTATAGCGTCCTTCACACATTCCGGAACCTCAAAATCCATATCAGCCACCCACAAAGGAAGCAGCTTCTCATTGCCGAATTTCTCCCCGCAGTTATCCCACTTCATGGAGTTTGTATTCTTTCTTTCCTTATAAATTATCTGATTCATTCTGATCCTCTTTTGCATTATCGAATTATTGTTTGCGATATACATTCAATTTAGTTTACTAATAAAAAAATGGTTTGTCCAATCGGATTTTTCTATGTAACGGTTCTTACCTGTAATGTCATTTAGCCCCGGTATATCCGGCGTATTCTCATGTATCTTACTGCTGTAATCCGGCTTGCTGTAAAAAAAGAACATGAAAAATGCCGGTACGTGAATCCATATCCACATACCGGCATCTCTTTGCTTTATTCGCTTTTTTTCTTTTTATTAATTATGTTCTCCGCAGCTGTGTCCGTGTCCATGGCAGTTATGCTCCCCGCCCTCATGGTGATGGCTGCACACGGTATTTGGATCATAAACCAGGCTGCCGCTTAACAGCGCCTCCACTGCCTGGTCTGCATCCCCGGATGCGCCTGGATACAGTTCAATTCCGGCCTGGGCCAGCGCTGTCCTGGCGCCGCCTCCGATTCCTCCGCAAATCAGCACCTCTACTCCCAGGTTTTTCAAAAACACAGCCAGGGCCTCATGGCCGCTTCCGCCGGTTCCCACTACCTGAGAGGACAGGATTTTCTTATCCTCTGTGTCATATACCTTGAACTCCTCTGTATGGCCAAAATGCTGGAATACCTGTCCGTTTTCATATGTTACAGCAATCTTCATTACAATCTCCTCCTGGTTTGTTATTACAGCGGCGTCTGCGGCATCCGAGTTTCCCGCAGTTCTTCCCGCAGCAGTTTCCTCCGTCCGGGCACAGCTGGTAGTTGCCTCCCCGGATTTCCAGCCTTTTCCCATTGACCAGACAGTCCGCCAGCTTTTTCCTGGCTGAATTATACACCGCCTGGACCGTGGTTCTGGCCACCCCCATCTGGTCCGCGCACTCTTCCTGGGTGCAGTCCAGCCAGTCAATGAGCCGTATGGTCTCATATTCCTCCAGCGTGAGCTCCACCGCGCTGTCCATCTCCTGGTTCAAAGGACCAAAGGTGTCTATGGTGGGCACGGAGCAGATTCTTCTGGCCTTGTACGGTCGCGCCATATGCCTTCTCCTTATCCGCTGTCTTACTTTGTTTTTGACTTATGTCAATAATTATAAGGCGGTTTATGACATATGTCAATATCCATTTTCCCTCCCGTCCTCATTTTACAGTCTCAATTTTGCAGTCCCGCTTCCCGGTCTCAACTGACCGTCCCAATATAACAGGGCCGTCCCCTGCCTCATACAATGTTTTGTGCATGCTGAAAGCCCTTGCGCGAGGAAATCGGCATTTCATCCTTACGGAATTGAAAATCATGGCACCGCCATGATTTTCACAGAGTGGCGACTTGGTCGGCACTCTGGCCGTCTTATGAATAAGACGGAAAAAAGACCTGTCCCATATTACCCGTCAGATGCCCCAGTCCCAGGCTGGTAACCATGGCCTGTTCGATTCCCGCCATCTGTCCGGAATCCAGATGTCCTATGTATTCCTTTAAACGGTCCCGGTCTATGGTGCGAATCTGCTCTGCCAGTACGGTGGAATCCTGCTTTAATCCGCTGCGCATCCTGCGGATACACACATGGGTGGGGATGGCCGCCTTGGTGGATCGGCTGGTGATGGCCGCCACGATTACGGTTGGGCTGTATTTGTTCCCCACATCATTCTGGATGACCAGAACCGGCCGGACTCCTCCCTGCTCAGACCCCACTACCGGCGACAGATCCGCATAATATAAATCCCCTCTCAAAATGGTCTGGTGTGCGTCATGGTTCATATTCTTGTTCTCTCTATACATATCATTACCTCGCTGTTTCATAAATGGTGTTTTCTAATGGAGAGTATCACCATCCCTGAGGTAATTAATCATATAAGGGACAACCTTTTTTATTATCCTGCAGAACGTATTTTTCACACATGCCTGACAGCTCACGTTTTCTCCACCCACAAGGCTTCTCATAAAAACAGCACATATGCTGTCATCAGTATGAGCCCTGCTCCCAGCATCATAAATCCATATCCCATGCTGGAATAAATCATGTGCAGAAGCCTTACATCCTGGGCCTGCCTGAAAAACCTGCTGGATTCCCCCGGTACCACCACCTGATTTTTTTCCGGTTTTTTCATGAACAGGGATAGAGGGACTTCGCATACCCCATTGACACATCTGGCCAGCATGGCTCCCAAAAAGGGCAGCACGGTAAGGACCAGAGGGCGGTACACCCGGTCCTCCAGGTTCAGCCATGCCGGCCATCTGTCCACATAGATCCTGGTCCCGTCCTCCCCTGTCTCCATAAGGTATCTGCGGATAAGCAGCACATACACCAGGATTCCCATGGAAATGCTGATACAGGCCCCTCTGAGGTTGGCCTCTGAAAAATACTCCACCTGATGCAGGACATGCGCCCCCCTAAAAAACGAACGGCTGATATCTGCCATCCAGTCCATAATCCGGCGGGGAGCCATCCCCATAAGCGGAAGGAAAAGAGCGGAACCGCCCAGGGCAAAACAGGCAGCCGTGCCCGCGTACTTCTTTCCCCTGTCATCCCCGTCCCGTCCCAGGGGAGCCTTTTCCAGAAAAATGGCCGCAAACAGCTTTATCATGTAGGCGGCCGTAAGACCGCCCGCCATAAGGAAGGCCCACTCCAGTACCTGAAAGGGCAGGACATTGGCGCCCTGTCTGCCCAGCATTTCCATATACTCTACAATACTCTCATGGAGCAGCGTCTTACTCACATACCCGTTCCAAAGTGGAATGCCGCATATGCCATATGCCCCCATGGCAAAAACCAGCATCAGGAAAGGCTTGTTCCTTCCATATCCCCGAATCTCATTCAGATCCAGCTTGTGCAGGTTCATATAAATACATCCCGCCGCCATGAACAGCACCAGCTTAATCATGGAATGATTCACCATATGCAGCACCGTTCCGCTCACAGCCAGTCCGTTTTCCTCACCCAGCAGACACTGCATGGAACACCCCGTAAGAATAAAGCCAATCTGGGACATGGAGGAGCATGCCAGGGTACGTTTTAAATCAATGGAAAAAACGGCCAGTATTGCTCCCAGCACCATGGTCACGGCTCCCGGCGCCAAAAGCACCATTCCCCAGACCCTGTCATGCCGGAACATGGTCACGGTAACCATCAGGATGCCGAACACTCCTGTCTTGGTCAGGATGCCTGACAGAAGCGCGCTGGCAGGCGCCGGCGCCACAGGATGGGCATTGGGAAGCCATACATGCAGCGGATACATTCCCGCCTTTGCCCCGAATCCGGCAAGCAGCAGCGCTCCTGCCAGATACAGGGGCCATGTTCCCCCTGTGGCCTTCCTGAACTGTTCCAGACTATCCATGGAAAGATTTCCTGTTCCTGCCGCAATCATGAATATGCCAAACAGCGCGCACAGTCCCCCTATGACCGCAATGGCCAGATATGTCCTGGCAGCCCTTCCCGCTGCCGCTGTCTCCTCCTGTATGACCATCACAAAGGAGGTAAGACCCATTATCTCAAAAAACAGGAACAGGGTAAACAGGCTGTCGGACAGAAATACGCCCATTGTTGCCCCGCAGGTTAAAAGGGAAAAGAAACAGTATCTCCCGCTATTGCCGTGGCAGGCAAAATATTCCATGGAAAACAGAGTGGTCATCATCCACATGAAGGCCGCGATGGTACTGTACAGCCACCTGAATCCGTCCGCCTTCAGCCATATGCCCATCTCGCAAAATCCGGCCCACGAAAAGGCCGCGAAACCGCTTCCGGGGTAAAGGCAGAGCATGCCCGTAGCTTCCATAACCATGGCGGCCGACGCAAAAATATCCCGGTTCCTCTCTCCCTTTTTTTCCGCAAAAAGGCTGATAAAGGCCGCCAGAAAAGGCCAGGCCACAGCCCACAGCAGCCATACATTTCCTTCCATTCCCGCTACCTCCTTCATTCTTCCTACAGGCATTCTTCCTACAGGCCTCCTGCCGCAATCCGGTTAAACACCTGAATCAGAGGACCTGACCACAGGCCCAGAACCATGCTCATGGCAGTAATGGCAATCAGAGGAAGCTTCATATTCCAGTTTGGGTCACATTGCGTATTCCAATGGGGATCCTCCCGCCCCTCTGCCGGGAACCAGGCGGCCCCTATAATGAGCACCATATAAAACAAGGTAAAAAAGGCGGATATAATCAAGGATACCACTCCCAGCATTCCCAGACCCCCTGCCTCTGCGGCAGCTGACCCCAGCATGAATTTGCTCACAAAACCCGCAAAGAGCGGAACCCCCACCAGCCCCAATCCGGCCAGGGTAAAACAAGTCATGGTGACCGGCATGGCCCTTCCGACGCCGCGAAGCTCATACACATACTCCCGTCCCCCCTTGTACAGAATAGCTCCCGCGCAGAAGAACAGGGTAATCTTCATCAGGGCGTGACATACCATGTGGGTCAGACCTGCGGCCAGACCCGCGGGAGTCATAAGCATGACCCCCATGAGGATATAAGACAGCTGGCTTACGGTGGAGTAGGCCAGTCTGCGTTTCAGATGCTGGGTGCAAAGGGCCCTGAGGGATCCATAGAGGATGGCAGCGCAGCAGACGCACAGGACCGCCGCCTGTACCTTTGTCCCTATAAGAAATTCTGCCCCAAAGCACCAGTACACCACCCGCATCAGGGCAAACACGCCTCCCTTCACCACCGCCACCGCGTGCAGAAGGGCAGATACCGGAGTGGGGGCTACCGATGCGGCGGGAAGCCAGCTGTGAAACGGAACCACTGCCGCCTTTACCCCAAAACCAAAGAAGGCCAGAATGAATGCGCCGTACAGATGACGCCGTTCCTCGTGGGACAGCCCCTGGGCGGTCACGCCGCCCCAGGTAAAGTCCAGGGTGGTTCCATATTCATGAAGGCTGATGATGCTGACAAACACCATGGCAGCCCCCGCCATGGAGAGAAGCAGGTATTTCTTGCCCGCATATATGGCCCTGGTATCCATGGCATGCATGACCAGAGGCAGGGTAGCCAGAGTCATGAGTTCATAGAAGAAGTACAGGGTAATCAGGCTGTGTGACAGTGCCACTCCCGCCACCACGCCATATGTAATGGAAAAATATCCGAAAAACTTATTTTCCTTTCCCTCGTGCTTCATATACTCAAAGGAATACAGTGTGGTCAGGGGCCAAAGGACTGCAATGAGACAGGCAAATACCCCGGACAGGCCGTCCAGTCCCAGTGATATGTTCATCCTGCCGCCAAAGCGGTACAGCACCAGCGGCTGTTTGGGGCCGTTCACCACCAGGGCCCCAATCACGGCCGAGGCAGCCAGAATTCCCCCCATTACCAGCATCTCCCTTTTCCTGCGCTCCTTTGGACGCAGTCCAAGCACAGCCGCACCAGTCATCACAGGAAGAAGCACAGGCGCCAGCAGATAATATGGATTCACACTCATCCCCCCTTTCACACCATAGCAGAGGCAATGCCCCTCAGTAATTCAAATACAGGCTTTCCCAGAGCGCCCAGCACCAGCAGGGAGATACCCAGCACTGCCAGGGGCACCTTTATAAACACAGATACAGCCGAGGCGCCCGCACAGGACCTGCCGGCCTCTGATTTTTCCGTTTTCTTCCAATCCTTTCCCGGAAAAAATCCCTCCACAATAACAGGAAACAGATACCCAGCCGTCAGCAGGGCGCTGACCATAAGAACCACAGGCCCCAGCCATGTAAAAAGGCCTGCCTCTGTCCTCATGGCGCCCACGGCCAGATGCCATTTTGCCAGAAAACCGCCTGCCGGCGGAATTCCCACCAGTGACAGGGATGCCAGGGCAAAGCATAGCATCACAGCCGGCATCCGCCTTCCCATCCCTCTCATCTCCTTTATCCTGACGCATCCCGTCTTACAAATCACGGCCCCCGCGCAGAGGAACAGGGCGTTCTTTGCCAGGGCATGGAACACCATTTGGAGCAGGGAGCCGTAAAGCCCTTCCATGGACAGCAGGAATATGCCGAACAGCACATAGGACACCTGACTGAAGGAGGAGCAGGCCAGACGCCTCTTCAGTTTCTTTTCCTTATAAGCCAGCATGGAACCGGTAAATATGGTCAGCACGGCCATGGACAAAAGGGCATGCTGCACCCACGTTCCGCGCAGGAATGTGGGACCAGCCATACCGTACACCACCCGGATGACCGCCACCACCCCCGCCTTTGTAATCAGACCCGATAACACAGCGCTGGCAGGCGCAGGCGCAACCGGATGCGCGATGGGCAGCCACGGATGAAGGGGCATAAGACCTGCCTTGCAGGAAAATCCGGCTGCCATACAGAAAACAGACAGCAGAATAATCTGAGGCCTGTCCTGCGCCGTTCCCACAGCCTCCACCAAAACCCCTCCCGCCTTAAAATCCGTTCCACAGGCATACTGGCGGAAGAAAAAGTAGCCTCCCAGGGCAATGGATGCGCCCAGCATGGAATAGGCCAGATATACCATTCCGGCGCGGAGCGCTTTCCTCTTCCCGGAATGAAACACCAGAGGAACGCTGAAAAATGTCATCATCTCAAAAAACAGGTACAGGGTAACAAAATTTCCTGCATAGGCAACTCCTGTCAGGGCTCCCAGGGACATAATAAGGCATCCGAAAAAGCGCGCTTCTTCCCTCTCATGTTCCATATATTCAAAAGCGAAGAAAACCACCAGCACCCATATAAGGGATGCCAGACCGGAAAACAGGGCCCCGATTCCGTCCAGCCGAAGGCACAGCTCCATGCCCGGACCGATGTTCCACAGGGGCAGCCGCATCCCCAGGCAGCTCAGTATGACGAGCCATGAACAGATTGCCTCTGACAGAGACAGGACCGCAGCGACTGTCCGCATTTTGTTTTGGTCCGGATTCCATATCCACAGGGCCGCGCCGGAAATCACGGGAAACAGCACCGGCGCCAGCATCCACATTTCTCTCATGTCCTATGTTCTCTCCTTTTCATATAGTCCCCTGCTGCCAGAGTCACCCAAAATTGGCAAGCCCTGTCTCTATCATCCTGACCACAGGGCCGTAGTAGGTCCCAATCAGCACATTTCCGGCCATAAAACAGGCCATGGCTGCCGTAAAATGAAAGTCCCTTACAGGCTCTCCCGCCTCAGGCACAACCGCGTTCTCCAGTACTGCCGCCTCATAGTCCGCTTTCTCCGGCCCGCTCTCTGAAAACACAATGATGATGAGAGGTATGTAATACATGGCATTGAGGACTGTACTCACGGCCAGGGCCCCCAGAACCAGAACAGCCCGGTTCAAGTCATGGAACGAGGCCATTGCAAAGGAAATCTTAGAAATGAAACCCGAAAAAAAGGGAATCCCTATCATGGCCATGCTCCCTACCACCAGCCCTGCTCCGGCTGCCGGATTCCGCCTTGCGCTTCCCCTCAGGGCCGCTATCTCCTTCTGGCGGCCGCAGCAGTCCATGAGGCCGCCAGCAGCTGTAAACAGCATGGGTTTTGTCACGGCGTGGACAATCATGTGCAGCACTGCGGCCGCCAGCCCTGCCCTGGTTCCCATGCCGATTCCCATGAAGATATATCCAATCTGGGCAATGGATGAATAGGCAATGACCCGCTTGACCATATGCTGCTGCAGTGCCCTGGCCGAACCAAGGACCATGGCCAGGATTCCAAACACAAAAAGCAGATCATTTATTCGCAGCCGGATAATCAAATCCATTCCCAAAATCCGCATATAGACCTTGAGAAGCAGGATAATATATCCCTTCAGAACCAGCCCCGACAAAACAGAGCTGGATGCGGCTGTGGCATTGGCATGGGCTCCCGGCAGCCAGGAGCTGAAGGGATACAGGGCGCTTTTTACCGCCAGCCCGGAGGTCATCATCACCAGAGCCATCTTAAGGGGAAATAAATCCTTTCCGGAAGACGCCAAATCCCTGACCTTCCCGGCCATGGGCTCCATAAGCAGATGGCCTGTCTGGCAGTATAAAAGGGCAATGGAGATAAGGATAAGGCCGCTTCCCACCAGGCTCATGATAAGATAGCGTATGGCCGCCGCCACAGTCTCGCCGCTTTCCTTTGCGCACACAATGGCGCAGGCTGAAATGGTATTGATTTCTATGAACACATAAGCGGTAAAAAGGTCATTGGTGTAGATAAGGGCCAGAAGGGAACTGAACAGAAGGTTCATCATCACATAATACAGACCGGCCCGCTCCGAAGGTATGTCGTGTTCCAGAGACCGTTTATTGGCAGCCACCGTAAGGAACATTACAAGGGAAAAGACCAGGCTCATGAGGGCCTCCAGAGCGCCGGCCCTGACCTCATTGCCCCAGGGCGCCGGAAAATGGCCCATCATGAAGCAAAAACAGGTACCGTCCGACGTATATCCCAGAAGCAGGCCGGACATCACTGCCACGGCTCCCACCAAAACCATGTGGAGAACCCTGGCCCGGTTCCCGCCCCCCAGAAGGGGCGTCACGATTCCCCCTGCCATCATGATGAATATACTGAAAAATGGAATGTTCTCAACCAGCCTCACCGTCTGTCTCCTCCTGTCCTTCATACAGCATGCCGTCCAAATCCAAGGTCTTGTAATAGTGGTGGAATCTCTGAATCAGTGAAAAGAGAAAGGCTGACACACTGACAGACACCACGATACCCGTCAGCACCAGACCGCCGGGAAGGGGATTGATGAATCCTTCCACGGCTGTCCTTCCATCTGCAATCGGCGCCCTTCCACCGGCTATGTACCCCTTGGCCGCCAGGAACAGGTATACGGACATATCCATGAGGTTCAGCCCGATGGCCTTTTTAATCAGATTTTTCTGAAGCAGCAGCATGGTAAACCCAATGGAAAACAGAATCATGGCCGCTGTCTCGTAGTAATTGGTCACAAGAGCCTGCATCATCACACCTCCCCTTCCCGGAACAGGGAATAAAAGCAATACATGGTCCCTGCCACCACCAGCCCCACACAGATATTCAGAGGCAGTATCAGCCCCGCGCTCAAGATGTTCCCCGGCTTCCCCAAAGGTATGCCCGACTCCAGGTGGTTGGCTCCCATAAAAAAGGAATAGCCTTTTGAGAGGGCGTATACCATCAGCGCGCTGCTGCTCACCACGGTAAAGGTTTTAAAGCTGAAAAAACGGTGAATCCGCCGGTACCCAAATGCATTGGCATATAGAATCAGACCAGCCCCCATAACCGTCCCTCCTGAGAACCCGCCTCCGGGGGACAGATGACCGTTGAGCACCACATACAAGCCAAATATGAGAATGAAGGGAACCAGCAGCCTGGCCACCTGTTCCAGTATGATATCCCTTTCCTCATCCCTTTCGCATTCCCTTCTCCCTCCCTGGTCTGCCCTCCCGCCGGACCCGCTTCCGGATTTACGGCGCATGAGGGCTATGACGCTGACGGCTGACAGGAATAAGACCACAGACTCGCCAAAGGTATCAAAGGCCCGGTAATCCAATATGATGCCTGCAACCGTATTCACAGCCCCTGTCTCGGAAAGCCCGTCTTCCAGATAACGTCCCGCCACCTCATTGTTGGCGGGATTGTCCGCGGACCCAAAGGCCGGCAGATGGGATACCATCATGAGAAGAACCGCCATGCCCGCCAGACAGACTGCCTGTGCAACAGCCCGGTAGATACTGCCGAATACACGCAGGGCATGCTCCTCCGTGAATTCCGTAAACCGCCGGCCCATATTCCGTTTAACACTTTCCTTTTTGGCCTGCCCCGCAGCATGCGCACCTTCTGCCGCTCCATGGGCACCTTCCTCATCATCCCAGTCCTGTCCGTTCTCCACCCAGTCCACGAATACGCGCAGACCGCGCTTACCTATGTCCTCACTCACTGTCTTCCCCCCTTAACCCGTTGACCTTATACAGTGTAATGAAAAGAAGAATTCCCGTAACCCCTGCGCCCACGGCCGCCTCTGTGACAGCCAGGTCCGGGGACTGCAGAATCACCCATATGATGCTCATAATAAGGCTGTTGGCCATAAACAGAATGGCCGCCACCAGCAGGTTTCTGCAAAGGAATACGCTTAAGGAGCAGGCCATCAGAAACAGCAGCAGGATGATCTCAACCACCTTCATATTCAGACACCCCGCATTCCTTGCCAAGGTCCGGATTGCTCCCGGCCTCCGCCCTGGCCACCATATGCGAGGCAGCCGGGTTGCCAATCCAGATAAACAGAAGAATCAATCCGATTTTCGCCGATTCCATATTCCACCCGTTGGAGATCATAAGGCCCGCCAGTATGAGCATGCTTCCCAGGGTGTCACATTTGGCAGCCACATGAATCCGGTTCAGCGCATATTCAAACCGGAATATGCCAAAGGTTGCCACGCAGAGTACAAACACTCCCAGTATGATAAAAATTCCTCCTATCACCAGACCCATCACAGCAACGCCTCCTTTTCCTCATTTTCCTTTTCTGCCGTACCGCTCCCTCCCATTCCCTCTTCACGGCTCATCCGCAGGCCCAGAAGCTTTGTCAGCACCACAAAGGACAGGAAACTGATAAGGGCATATATAAGGCAGATATCCACCAGGTAGTCCTCATGGAATACTTTTATAAGCAGGGCAATCATGAGCACGGTCTTGGTCCCTATCATGTTGATGGCAATGAGCCTGTCGGAGAAGCGCGGTCCCAGCACGGCCCGCAGAAGGCAGAATACCATATTTATGCTGAGTATGACGACTGACAGAATCAGGACACCTGTAAACATCCCTTCCGCCGCTGCCCCCATCTTTGCCCCCATAGCCCTTCCTCCTTTACGTTATCTCCTCTATCCGCGCCAGCTGTCTTGCCACATGCCAGTCCTTGAGCCCTTCCGCCATCTCAGCGGTCAGTGCGTGGACCCACAACACATCATCCTTCACATCCACCGTGATGGTGCCCGGTGTCAGGGTGATGGCATTAGCCAGGGCCGCCCTGGCTCCGGCGCTCTTTAAGTCCGTCTTAACAGGCACCAGACAGGGCGTGATCTCCATGTGAGGAGACAGCACAATACGGATGATGGCCACATTTGCCTTCACCACCTCCCATACCACCATGGCCAGGAATACCAGGACATGCCCCAGCCGTTTCAGCAGAAGCAGGTCTTTGGACAGTCGGCAGTCCAGGGCCAGATACCCGAATCCGTATACCAGACCTGCCGCCGGGACTCCCAATGTCAGAATCTCAGCCGTGACTCTGCCGTTTAAAAGAATCCACAGAAGATACAGCAATACATACATTTTCTTTTCATCCCCCTTGGCTTCCCAAACCGCAAAGGACTGCCGCCTGTTATAGCAGCAGCCCATTCCTCTCATCCGGGAATACCGATCAGCGTTTTACAAAATATCCCTCTTTCATGATTACGTCCATGTTCTCAACAGCGATTGCACGGATATTCTCTAACGGGTTGCCGTTAATGACTAACAGGTCAGCACTCTTGCCCTCTGTCAGGGAGCCGGTCACATTATCAACCTTCAGCATCTCGGCGCCTGTCTTGGTAGCTGCCACAATGGTATCCATCTCGCTGATGCCTGCCTTTTCCACAAAGGAATACATTTCTCCGATGGCTGTTGTTCCGTATGGCGTAAGACTGGAGCAGAAGGAGTCGGAACCAATGGTAAGACCGATGCCTTTTGCCTTTGCCTTCCTTAAATTAGCGTATACGCGGTTCAGCTCTTTCTCCGCTACGGTATCGCCAGGATACTGGTCATGTACCTCCGGGATGTATGGCGGAGCATAAGTCTTAAACCACTCATTTAAGAACTGGATGGTAGGACAGAAATAGATACCCTTCTCCGCCATGATGTCCAGGCACTCGTCATTTAAGGTCTGGCCGTGGATAATGAGATGCACCCCTGCCCTGGCGGAATCCAGGGCGCCGCCGTAGCCCTCTGCATGGGACCAAACCGGGATTCCTACCATGCTGCACTCATCCACCACTGCCTGAATCTCTTCCAGTGTGTAATGCTGGTCTAGCTTCTGATCCCAGCGCCATATGCCGCCGCCTGTGGACCAGATTTTGATTGCATCGGGATTCTGGCGGAGTCTTCTTCTCACTGCCTTGCGCAGATCCCATGGTCCGTCCACACGCTCAGCCCATGGATGGGATTCGTCATTGTAGTAGCTGGGAAGCTTGTGGGAATCGCCGTGTCCGCAGGTACGGCAGAAGCCAAGTCCGGTTGCCACTACCCTGGGGCCCTTCATGACACCGGCCTCCACCATATTGCGGATTTGGATACCGGAACGGGAAATCTCTCCAACCGTTGTCAGGCCGTTCTCCAGACACTCGTGGGCCTGCTGTACCGCCACCACTGTCTTCTGAACCACATCCTCCAGCACCCAGTCGCTGTCATCGTCTGTCAGGTTTCCTGAAAAATGCAGATGGGAGTCAATAAGCCCCGGCATAATGGTCTTTCCTGCAATATCCACAACCTCGTAGTCAGGTCCGATTTCCCTGTCCGCACCGGCATATGTAATCTTGTCATCCTCTGTCAGAACCAGGCTGTTCGCCACTGGCTCCGCGCCGGTTCCGTCAATCAGTAAACCGCTTTTAAAAGCTACCTTCTTCATTGAAAAATCCTCCTTTATTTGATATATGTTGATGTATGATTTTATAACCGTTATTTTGCAGCGGCCGCCGCCTTATTATTTCCCTTTGCCCTGGTGACAGCGCTAAGGCCCAGTCCGATGACCAGCCAGGCAACCACGATGGCCCACTCTACCGGCTTAAGGGCTGCGGGGCTGAAAGGAACCACCATAAGCCCGATGATGATGGTACCTGCAAGACACGCCATGCAGATGCCTGCTTTTCCGCCGGGAACCTTGTATGGCCTTGGAAGGTCAGGCTCCGTATAGCGCATCTTAAGGCAGGCAAAGCTTACCATGGTGCAGGAGAAGATGAATGCCAGCGCAGACACATTGGTCAGGGATACCAGCATGTTCTTTCCCAGGAAAGGTCCCATAATGGTCAGGACTGCCAGTACCGTGTTGGCCATCTTGGGCGCCCCGCTTTTTTCATCCAGAACCGCGAAGCTGTCCGGAAGCTGTCCTTTACGTCCCATGGCCAGCATAATGCGGCTGGTAGCTCCGTAGAAGGAGTTCATGGGGCCCATAGGGCCTAATGTGGCGATTACCAGCATTGCCACATACAGAAACATGCTGATGCTCTTAAGGCAGGCCAGGGCCGGAACCGTGCTCTTTATAAAATCAGTCCACGGTATAATGGTGCCGAAGGAATAGATACAAATCATGTAGAAACCGCCTGCCGCCAGGAGCGCCATACTGATGACCCTGCCGAACTTATTCCAGTCCAGGCCCTCCGCCGCTTCCTCGGCCTGCTGCGGTATGGTATCAAACCCCGCGTAGAAGAACGGCGTCATTACCAGCACCGAGATAATGCCCGCAAACATGTTGTTCGCACTGGTCACCGTGGACGGTCCTTCCACCTGTGTAAAGGAGGGAAGGATGTTGGATGGTCCGCCTTTTACGAAGGAAATTGCCATTGCCAGAAGCATGCCCGCCAACAGAGCCTTTGTCAGGAATGCCTGCAGCTTTGCGGCCGCGCTGGCTCCCCGGAAGTTAAGGAGAACCACATAGACCGCGAATCCCAGCGCTATGACGGTGGGGAACAGGTACACGTCCGCCCCCATGATGGTATAGAGCTTGACCGCCCTGAGAATCGGGAACAGTCCCCCGAACATATCGGATACTAATGTAGAGATGGCGATTGCCTCCCAGGGACAGAGGATACCGTTTCCCAGAGCCAGGAACCATCCCGTTATGTATGAGACATACCGCCCGTAGGTCCTGTCCACATATTCAATGATTCCTCCGGAGATAGGGATGGCCGCTGTCAGCTCCCCGAACACGGCTCCAATGGGGAGCAGGAACACGGCTCCAATGGCAAATGCTATCATGGCCGCTATGGGTCCGCCTCCAATCACCATCCAGTCACCTACCAGAAGCACCCAGCCAGTACCGATGATGGCCCCGAATCCAATGGTGAAGAAATTCCATATGGACAGGGTCTTTTTCATTCCGCCTGCATCATTTCCACTTGGTCCAGACATAAGATCTGTTTCCCCCTTTTTCTTGTTTTTCATATTGTTTCTCAACTCATATCCTCATTTTACACAAGGAAAAAGATAACGCAATACTTTGTGCACAATCGATAATTTCAGTGTAATAATTGGTCAAAAATGTATTTTTCGTCCAAAAATCCTATTTACAATACCACTGAAAGAATTGTATAATCGTTATGCATTTAACTAATTTCAGGGGAGAATGGTCATGTTCAGAATTGTACTTTGCGATGACAGTCCCGCGGACCTGATGGTGCTGCGCGGACATCTGGAACAATTAAAAGAAAAACGGCCTGTGGATATCATATCCTATACAGACGGCCTGGACCTGCTTAAGGATTATAAACAAAAAGGGTTCTGCGACATCCTGGTGCTGGACATGCGCATGAAAACCATGGGCGGCATCGAGGTGGCAAAGCATATCCGCCGGCTGGACGACGAGGTTCCCATCCTCATTGTGACAGCCACCGTGGATTACGCGGTGGAGGGCTACAAGGTGGGCGCCTTCCGCTATATCGTAAAGCCGGTGGAGGGCAGTGACTTTCTGTCTGCCGTGGAGGAGCTGTTGGACAGGCAGCAGAAGAAACAGGCATCCATCTTCTCCTTCCCCAGCATGAGCGGCACCACCAAGCTTATGACCGACCATATCTATTATCTGGAATCGGATTTAAGGACCATCCGTGTGGTTGCAAAGGAAGGCACATTTACCTTTACAGGCACCATCAGTTCCCTGGAGGAGCAGCTCCGTACAGACGGCTTCATCCGTATTCACAAAAGCTTTCTTGTCAACGTAAGCCATATTTATAATATTTTCAAGGATTCCGTAACCATGGACAACAAGGAGGTGCTTCCCATGAGCAAGCACAAGCGCAAGGAAGTGAACCAGGAATTCTTAAGCTATATGGAGGCAAACCTATGATGAGCGTCATTCAGCATGCCTGGGTCAGCTTCGTGCTGTCCGTGGCCGAGACCCTGATTCTTTATTGGCTGTGCAGCAACTTCCTTCATCGGAACCCGCGCCCCGTATCCCAATACACGGTGGGCATCCTGATCTATTTTATATTCCAGTGGGTAACCTACTGGTTCAATGCGCCTCTGTTCAGCATGTGCGTCTTTTACTGTGCCTTCACAATGCTGGTAAGCTGCATTTTCTTCACGGATTCCCTCAGGACCAAGGTACTGGTTGCTTATCTGTTCGTTGTTCTCAACTATGCCTGCAAGCTGCTGTCCGCAGTGCTGGTGCGTTTTCTGCATAACGAACCCCTTCCCTCCGAACCCAACTTCCTGATTCAGAGCCCTTTGGCCCAGATGACGGCCTGCGTCCTTTTTTTCTTCTTTACCCTGCTATTCATCCTGTGCAGAAACATGAGGAAGAGCAACAAAGACAACCTTTACAATGCCATTTCCTTCCTGGTGCCCTCCGTGATTCTGTTCATCACCATCCAGATTTTCCACATGAGGAACAGCGTATCCCACTTTTACCTGGAGATATCGGGAATCCTTTTCTGCTCCTCCATGTTCCTGTTTTATCTGGTGGACGACTACGCCATCATCAACGAGGAGAGCCAGAAAAATATGATTGCGGACAAGCTCCTGACCATGCAGTCCTCCTACTATCAGAAGGTGGAGGACTCCCAGAGGGAAATCACCTCCCTGCGCCACGATTTAAAAAAACACCTCCATTCCCTGGTGGTGTTTTTAAAAGCAGGCCAGTATGTGGATGCCCTTACATATATTGAACAAATCTATGAATCTGCAAACGGCATGAAGGTGCCTCTCACCGGCGGAAACAGCATGGTAAACATCCTGGTAAACAATGCGCAGCAGCAGGCCGCTTCCTGCAGCGTTCCCCTGACAGCCAATATCATGGTGCCTCCCGAACTTCCGGTTGAAAACGTGGACCTGTGCATCATCCTGGGCAATCTTCTGGACAATGCCCTGGAGGCATGCTGCCGTATGGGTAAGGGTGCAGACCGGTTCATCCACACGGAAATCCGCTGCCAAAAGGCATTCCTCATCATCAGCATCTCCAATTCATACAACGGCCAGCTGCGCATGGAAGGCAACCGGTACGAAAGCATAAAGATTGGGGAACAGTACTGCGGCATAGGGCTCTCCAATGTTTCCACGGTCATCCATAAATATAACGGCGACATGAAAATCAGCCACAACAACGATGTATTCACGGTATCCGTCATGCTGCCGCTGGTGCGCAGGTGAGAACAGACACAGGGACGCGCCTTTCTTTGGGCCGGCTCATTCCTTCACTGCAGTTCCCTGCAAATCATCCTGTACGTATCCGCGTATATACTTCCCTTATTCCATATAAAGGCAAAGTCATGCTCCATCTGGAAGTCTCTCAGTTCCAGTTCCCTGAACATCCCTTCCTTGATCCCCGCCTCCACCGCAGTCCGGTACAGGAAGGTAATTCCCGCATCCTTTTCCAGCAGCTGGAGAATGACATGCATGCTGCCGATTTCCGTAATGTGGGCAAAATCAGACAGACGGATATTCTTGATATCCAGATTCTTCTCCAGGATATCTCTGGTTCCCGACCCAGGCTCCCGTATGAGCAGATGTTCCTCCAAAAGATCCCTTAACCGGACCGGCTCCCTGGCAAAGACATGGCCGGCGGCACATACAGGGATGAAGGGCTCTGTTCTGAAAACCATGGAATCAAAATCCACATCATCATAATATCCCTCAACCAGGGCAAACTGAATCTCCCCGGAAACCAGCTTGTGCACAAGCTCGTCCGTGTTGTTGATGACAACGCTGATACGGTCCTCCGGATGGCTGTGGATGTAGCGGGCCAGGGGTGCGGATATCACTGACTCTCCGATGGTCCTGGTGGTCCCGAACCGCAGGCTCAGTCCCCTTCCTCCCCCCTCTAACATCTGTTTTCGCAGAAATACCTCGTCATTCTTAAGGGTGATGGCTGCGTGGAGCAGCCGTTCTCCTGCCGGGGACAGGTGTATCCTCTTTCCCTCTGCCAGGAACAGTTTGACCTGATACATGTTCTCCAGATACCGTATATGCTGCGACACAGCGGGCTGCGTGATGTGCAGCGCCTCCGCGGCCCTTGTATAATTCATGTACTCACAGACAGCAAGAAATGTGTAAACCCTGAAATCAAGCACCTGATTTCCTCCTTTAATTCCGTCATCTATTTTGTTTCTGATTCTGCCACTGGTTCCGCTTTTTGTTCTGCCCTTGTTTTCTTTATCATAACACATTCTTATTAAAATATAAATATATATAATTTTACTTTATGCTTTCCATAAGTTACCATATAAACCGTGTGCTGCGTTTTACACCCGGCACTCTGTCTAATATCAAGCTATCGGGAATATGAGGAGGAAAAAGAAATGGCATCATTACAAAAGAAATGGAAAGGATTGGCATTCTGCCTGCTGCTGGCCGTCCCTTCCTGGTTCCTGGGGAAAATGTTCCCCATCATAGGCGGCGCTGTCATCGCCATCATTGCCGGCATGGTCATCGCCGTATTCATGAAAAATAAAGACGGCTTGGAGGACGGCATCAAGTTTACCTCAAAAAAAGTACTTCAGTGGGCGGTCATTCTTCTGGGCTTCGGGATGAACTTAAATGTGGTACTGGAGACGGGAAAGCAGTCTCTGCCCATTATTGTATGCACCATCACCACCTCTCTGGTGATTGCCTTTGCGCTCCATAAGCTTATGCATATCCCATCCAACATCTCCACCCTGGTGGGAGTGGGCTCCTCCATCTGCGGCGGTTCCGCCATCGCAGCCACGGCGCCTGTAATCAACGCGGATGACGATGAGGTTGCCCAGGCCATATCCGTGATTTTCTTCTTTAACGTACTGGCAGCCATCCTGTTCCCCACCTTAGGCAAGGTTCTGGGATTTGACACTGCGTCCGGCAATGCCTTTGGCGTCTTTGCTGGAACAGCCATCAACGACACATCATCCGTCACCGCAGCCGCAGCCACCTGGGACAGCATGTGGAACCTGGGGGCGGCCACACTGGACAAAGCAGTCACGGTAAAGCTGACCAGGACCCTGGCCATTATTCCCATCACTCTCTGTCTGGCCTTCATCCGGACCAGGAAGGAGGAAAAGGAAGATCAGGCCAGCGGACAGTCCGTAAGCTTTAAGGATATCTTCCCGTTTTTCATTCTCTACTTCATCGGGGCCTCGGTCATCACCACCATTGCCATGGGAGCAGGGATTCCTGCCTCAGTCTTTGCGCCCATTAAGGAGTTGAGCAAGTTCTTCATTATCCTGGCCATGGCAGCTATCGGACTGAACACGGACCTGGTCAAGCTCATCCGCACCGGCGGCAAGCCCATGCTCATGGGCGCCTGCTGCTGGGTGGGAATCACCGCAGTGAGCCTGGGACTCCAGAGCGCGCTGGGAATCTGGTAATACATATCAATCTGAAGGGGCTTCCCTGCCTATGCCCTGGTCCGCCATGGCCAGCAGGCGAATCCGCATGTAATGGCATGAATTGGCAGAGATGATATCGTTGCGGTACCCCTTGTTGACCCCCACATAAAATATGGAATGAAAGTACATATCCTCCGCCGCGGTGCCGCAATAGTCAGCCAGGGCCTTCATGGCCTTTCTGGCGGATTCCACGTTGCCGTAGGAGAAATGTTCATGGACATAAAGATAATGGCCGTGACGATACACAAAAGCGCCATGGTGATTCTGGGCTTATCGCCGCCCAGCTCAACCACCTTACGAATCAGGGTGGCTGCTATACCGATGTCCGCCAGGACCTGGATGAAGGTTTTGCCTTCCATGGCCGATGTGGGCGAAAATGCGTTTCCCACCACTGCCAGGGCAGCGGGAATGAAGGGAATTAATCCTCGAACGCGTTCCGGATATATTACAGCACATTATTCTCCCTGCGCCCCTTTTCCAGGGCCCTCAATGTACTGTCGTGGAGCACTTCCTTCTTATACTGGTCCTGGGACAGATAGTAGGAATAGAGGATGTCCGTCAGGAGGAGAATGGGGAACTGAGGTGAAATCACATTTCCATGGTTCAAATGGAGCAGCGAGGGAAGAAGCACCACCTCATCGCAGAAGGCATCAAAGTCAGGCCTGTTCCTGGCTGTGAGCATCACGGTCCTGGCCCCCCGCTTGTGGGCTTCCTCCAGAAGGTATAACACCTCCTCCTTTTCACCGCTGATACTGACGCCAAAGACAAGGCAGTTCTCGTCCTGGAACACGCCGCGCATACGCATCATATCGCTGTGATCCATGGATGTGATGTCCATGCCGATCCGCATAAAGCGCAGCTCCATCTCCCTGGCAGCCAGGCCTGAGCTTCCTGTTCCGCAGACAAACACGCGGCCCGCCTTGGCCATATACCGGCACACCCGCTCAACCTGCTTTTCATTTACCAGGTTATACGTCTTATTCAGAAGCTCCTGGTAGGCATTGAGCACCGTTCTGGTGTTGCCTGTCATGGAATCCTGCTTAACCACAAAATTTTCCTCATACTGGTAAATAAATTCCCTGTATCCCCTGAATCCGCATTTCTTTGCAAACCGCGACAGGGATGCCTCCGACACAAACAGCTTTCCGGCCACTGACTTGGCTGAGAAATCCATCTGTTCCCTGTTATAGATAAAAAAATCCGCAATACTGCGCTCCACCGTTGTAAAATTCACATAGTTGGATTCTATGACGGGTATCACTGATTTCAGATATTCCATAATACCTCCTCCCGGTTAAGACCACGGGCCGCTTTAAACAAATGCCGGTCAGCTTTGGGCCTTTCCCTGTCTCTCCAGAAAATGATAGTAGGCCCCCCGCATCCCCGCGTCATTCTGGTGCTTCGCAAAGGCCAGCTCTGTCTTTTCATATATGCTGGATACCAGATACCGTGCAAGAGCCTTTTCCAGTCTGGGCCGCAGGTACTCCTCCTGAGCCATGATTCCTCCTCCCAGCACCACTATCTGGGGATTCAGCACATAGCATATATTGGAAATGCCTTTGCCCAGACAATCGCACATCTGGTCAATGGCTTCCCTGCATATGGGATCCCCTTCCCTGGCCAGCTGGAAGATGCGGTAGCCATTCCACGCATCCTCAGGCTCCCCCTTTGCAGCCGCCACCCGTTTTACCAGTATGCTGGCAGCTCCCAGGGTCTGGAAATCACTTCCGTCCATATGCATGTATCCCACCTCACAGGCGCTTCCGCTCCATCCGTGGTACACCCTGCCGCCGATGATGATACAGCCGCCGATACCGGTTCCAACCGTAAGGCACAGGGCTGACTGAGCGCCTGCCGCTGCCCCGGACACAGCCTCCGCCAGGCCGGCGCAGTTCACATCATTTTCCACCTCGCAGGGAAGTCCGAATTCCTCCTCCATGCCGGCCTTGATTTTTGTTCCCGCATACTCCGGAATCAGAGGGGCGGAATAAAATATCTCCCCCTTCTCCACATCCACCATGCCGGCAGTGGATACACAGATACCCTCCGCCTTCCAATACTTCAAGTAATCCGCCGCAATCCCCAGGACCTTTTTAAGCAGGGCGGGACCGCCCCTAAAGGCCTCGGTGGGCACCTTATCCTTTGCAAGAAATTTCCCATTTTCATCCAGCACACCGTGCTTGATTTCCGTTCCTCCGATATCAATGCAAATATACTGTTTCATCGTGACACCGCTCCTTTAAACCTTCTTTTCATCCTGTCCTGCCTCTTGTTTTGACATTTTCCTTCCGCTGACCTGCCGCAAAAGGCAAACCTGCCCGGGGCGCAAAACGGATGCTCCGTCCCGCGCTCCAGGGTCTTTGGTTTGCCTCTGTCTCCGGATTTATATGCTTTTAATGGTCAATCCGCACCTTAAATATGGCCTTCTTGATTTTCTCAGATTCATCAACGGCCACGGCTGTGCGGTGCCCGTCCTCCGGGTAGCAAATCAGGAAATCGCCTGCCCGGAGTACTACATGGCTGTTGGACCCGCCGTCCATGGGAAGGAAGTCGTCCTTCTCCACAAATTCCTTCTGCTCCATATTCTCAATAAAGTTTAAATCAATCTGCTCCTGGCCGTCAAGCATTAAATGCACATCCAGGTAATTCCTGTGGGCTTCCCAGAAACGGTTCTCCGGCCGGGTAGTCTCATACTCCACCACATTGACAAACAGTCTCTCGCCGTCAATGGGATGGCTGCCCTTTTCATAGGATACCAAATCGTGTTCCTTTGCATAGGCAAAGCATTCCTTTAAATCCTCAGGAAGAAAGGCATATGTTTTTTCCTGTGTGATGTTTCCAAATATCATGATTACCTCCTGTCAGCGAATCATTAATTGTGGTAAATCGTAGCGTCCTTTACCGGCTTGGATGTATCCCCATCCAGCTTTCTTGTAATCATGCTCACCGGAATTCCCACTACCAGGGAGATGGCGATGGAGATGATGGAATAGGACCAGATGGATACAGAGCCCGCGGGAGCCATGTACTTGATGCAGACCATGGTAACGGCTGCCACAAAGAATGCCACGTAAGCGCCCTTTGCATTTGCCACCTTTGTGAATGTACCCAGGGCAAATGTGCCGCCCAACACGCCTAACACCAGTCCCATGAAACCGTTGAACCACTCATATGCTGACTTGATTTCGCCGTTTGCCAGTACCATGGACACCAGGATGGCCACAACGCCCACTCCCAGGGATACGTACTGCGCGATTTTTGTCTGAAGGGCAAAGCTCATCTTCTTTCTGGAGAGACGCTCCTGGATATCCAGGGTCCAGCTGGTTGCTACTGAGTTAAGGCCGGTGGACAGAGTCGACTGGGATGCCGCATAGATGGCTGCCAGAAGCAGTCCTGTGATACCTACCGGGAGCTGATATGCAATATAGGAGGCGAAAATCTGGTCCTGCTGTGCTGCCGGCGGAAGTGCATTCTGGCTGTAAAATACATACAGGCCTGTACCGATGAGGTAAAATACGGTTGCGATGAAGATGGACAGCGCGCCGTTGGTCAGCATCATCTTGTTCAGTTTCTTCATGTCTGTGGTGGTGGTGAAACGCTGCACAATATCCTGGCTGGATACATAGGAGGAACAGGTGTTAAGACCGGCTCCCACAATCAGCAGGAATACGCTGTCCTTCAGTATATTGGGATTGAAAATCGGCTGATCAGATGCCAGGAACTTACCTCCGGCCATGGACTGGAAGATGGCTCCGAATCCGCCGTTGATACCGCCTGCCAGATAAAACAGGGCAAAGGTAACGCCTACCAGAAGAACGCTGCCCTGGATGAAGTCTGTCCAGAGAACGGATTTCAGTCCGCCTGTATAGGAATAAATGATGGCAATTACGCCCATGGCAATAATCAGTATGTTTACATTGATGCCCGTCAGGTTGGCCAGAACCATGGACGGAAGATACATGATGATGGACATGCGGCCCACCTGGTATATGATGAACATGACAGCGCCCAGGACACGCAGGCCTTTGCTTCCGAAACGGATTTCAAGATAGTGGTAGGCTGTGTCGATGTCCAGCTTGCTGTAGATTGGCAGGAAGAACTTAATGGTAATGGGGATGGCCACAATCATTCCTAACTGTGCGAACCACATAATCCATGTCCCTGCATAGGAATTTCCTGCCAGTGACAGGAAGGAAATAGGACTTAATAATGTTGCGAATATGGAAACGGAAGTAACCCACCACGGAATGGTGCCGTCTCCCTTAAAGAACTCTTTTCCCTTCATCTCCTTTTTGGAGAAGTAGAGTCCGGCAAATAATACAGCCGCAAGATAAACAACCAGGATAATCAAATCAATTGTAGTAAAACCCTGCATAAATCAATCTCCCTTCTTTGCTATACGGAAAACCCGGGAAACATCCTCCCTTTCCCAAACGCCCTGCGGTCCCGCGCCGGCCCTTTCTCCCTCCAGAAAGGACCGGGGACCATTCACTTTTACCTCCGGTACCGCACACCGCTTAGCAGTATGCCGCAACCGCTTCCTTCACCATGCGGGCCGCTTCCTGTGCAATGGCAAGGTCTGATTCAACCAGCTGCGGCAGCGGCTCCCTGACTCCGCCCAGGTCCAGGGACTCATTGATGCGCAGCATCTCTTTAATCATACCGTACATGTTGCCGTGTCCGGAGCACATCTTGTAGATAATGTCGTTGGCAGCGTACTGTACCCTCATGGCTTCTTCCATCTTTCCTGCCTTCACCAGTTCATCCATCTTGAGGAACAGTTCGGGCATCACGCCGTAGGTTCCGCCGATACCGGCCTCAGCGCCGATGACGCGGCCGCTGATAAACTGCTCGTCCGGACCATTGAAGATGATGTAGTCATCCCCGCCTGCCAGCTTGAACATCTGGATGTCCTGTACAGGCATGGAGGAATTCTTCACGCCGATGACCCTTGGATTCTTCCTCATCTCGGCAAACAGGCTCTGTGTCAGAGCCACGCCTGCCAGCTGCGGGATGTTATAGATAATAAAATCCGTGTTGGGAGCTGCCTGGCTCATGGCATTCCAGTAAGCGGCAATTGCATACTCAGGCAGATGGAAGTAGATGGGCGGAATGGATGCTATGGCGTCAACGCCAAGGCTCTCCGCATGTTTAGCCAGCTCTACGCTGTCCTTGGTATTATTGCAGCCCACATGTGCGATGACCGTCAGCCTGCCCTTGGCAGCCGCCATTACATTTTCCAGTGTAATCTTGCGGTCTTCCAGGCTCTGGTAGATGCACTCTCCTGAAGATCCGTTCACATAAACGCCCTTAACGCCTTTTCTGATGTGGTACTCAGTCAGAGCCCTTACCCTCTCCGGGCTCACATTTCCCTCCGCGTCGTAGCATGCGTAAAATGCAGGAATAACACCTTTGTACTTTTCTAAGTTTGCCATAATCTTACTTCTCCTTTCAATGACCTGTTCGGTCCCCTTTATTATGAAATGGTTAACATGTTTGTACTAATCCAGCGCCTGTGCAAAGGACTTTGTAATCAGCTGGGGCCTGGTGATAATGGAACCAACCACCACGCTGAAAGCCCCCAGTTCAATGACCCTCTTTGCCTTTTCCGGCGTGTTGATGTTCCCTTCGGCAATGACGCGGTGTTTCACCGTTGCCACAATCCGGCGGATAATTTCAAAATCATTGGATTCAATTTTAAGGTTTCTGCTCTGATCCGTATATCCTACCAGCGTGGTTCCGATAAAGTCAAACCCAAGCTGGTCTGCGTGAAGGGCTTCCTCCACAGTAGAACAGTCTGCCATCAGCAGCTGTCCCGGATAGCTTTTCCGGATTTCCCTGTAAAATTCATCCAGGGTCCTGCCGCCCGGCCTCAGGTCGCCGGTGGCGTCCAGGGCAATGATCTCCGGTTTAACCTCCATCAGCTCGTTGATTTCCTTCATGGTAGGCGTGATGTATACCTTGCTGTCCTCATAGTCACGTTTCACGATGCCGATGACAGGCAGGTCAACCTGGGTCTGGATTTCAGCGATATCCTCCTTGGTATTGGCGCGGATGCCATATGCTCCGCCCTCCTTGGCAGCCAATGCCATCCGGCCCATGATAAAGGCCGAATGAAGCGGCTCATGGGGCAGGGCCTGGCAGGATACAATCAGCTTACCCTTCAGGCTCTCTATCTTTTCGTTCATATGAGTTCCTCCTTGTTATGAGTACTTAGCAGCCTTGTTCCGGCCGCTCATCTCTTGTAGCTAAAGTATAGCAGGTTTGATTTTAATTTCAATAGAGTTTCATAGTTCAGAAAGTTCTTTCATCTTTTTTAAATCAGGCCGCCATAATACACAAGTTTTTGGCAGATGATTTGTGTATTATGTACAATAAAACGTTCCTGGTTTCTTTAACATTCCCTGGTTATCTGCAAAATAAAAGACACCAATCACTGGCAACCACCGGATTGGCGTCTAACTTTATCTTTTTTCTTTTACAGGCTTTCCAAAAACTCAATTGCTTCCTGGACTGTTGTGAATGTTTTTCCGCACTGATAAAGCCACTGGCTGCGTACATCATTATCCTCCAGCTTTGGAATACCATCCACAGTCCGCAAAATCCATGCTCCATTCTGAACCGCTGTGTCCATGTGCCCTGCAATCTCCGCTGTCGCGGCAGAATCCCCCTTTACATATGCCGGGCAATGTTTCCGCAGGTAAGCTTTACGGATATTGTCGTTGGTCCGTACCGGAAAATCCGTCAGGTTAAAGAGTTCGAACACTCCGCTGTGCCTGTCTTTATCCGCGAAATAAACCTGGTCCTTCCGGATGATTTCCATATTTAGAAGTTCCCATCAATTTATTTTATACATCCCGGAACCGAAAAAGGATATAATCTAAAACGTGTTCAGATGGAGGGATGAAATGGACCAGGAATTTATTTACCGGCTGCCCGCCTCCCCTTAACCGCTTTTTTGAAGCCTGAAAAGGTAAAAAGATTACTATAAAAAGTCAAAGATGTCCATTCTAAAAACCATTTCCTGCCCTGTCCGGCAGCAGGAAGGGAAATCCGGGCATGTTTATTTACATAGAATACACATTCTAAAATCTTTTAATTTTCTTTGACGGCGTCTTCTCAAACTCCGTCTCCCTGACAATCAGGCTGTAGATTCTCTTATAGACCGGCATATCCTTATTAAACCCGTCAATCAATTCCTGAAGCGTCCCCCGGATATCCTTAATATGCTTTTTCTTTGCGTACTCGTAATCCGGGAAAACTTCCGCCTCTATTATTTTATCTTTTTCCCGCACCAGTATTTCCTTCACCAGTTCCGAGCGGCTCAGCTCGTTCTCCAGCTCCTCCGGAGACACATTCTCACCGTTGGCCAGGATAATCAGGTTCTTGCGGCGGCCTGTGATATAGACAAAATTGTCCTCATCCACATACCCTAAGTCTCCGGTCTTAAGCCATCCGTCCTCCAGGGTCTCGGCCGTCCGCTCAGGCATCTTGTAATAACCCTGCATGACGCTGGATCCCCTTACCCAGATTTCCTCATCCACCACCTTGGCCTCACAGTTGGGAAGAAGTTTTCCAACGGAACCCTTCTTATTCTCCCATTCCAGGTTAGTGCTGATAACCGGCGAGCACTCCGTCATACCGTAGCCCTGAAGGATGGTGATGCCGTATTCTTTGAAGCGGTCTACGTAGTCCGGGTCCAGGTAGGCTCCGCCGCTGCATATGATTCGCAGGTTGCCCCCAAAAGCGGCCTTTGCCACCATTTTCTTGGGTATCAGGCTTCCGGCATCCTTTAACTTTCCGTATATGGACTCAATGACAAGGGGCACCAGCAGCACGATCTCCGGCTTGAACAGCTTCATATTGCGCTGTACATGCATAATGGAATCATTGATGCAGATAATCATTCCTATATAAAGTCCCTTTATAATGTCCATGGTCAGGCAGTAAACATGGTTGATGGGAAGCAGGGTCATGGACACGGTTCCCGCAGGTATCTTCATGTCCAGACAGACCGCATTATCCGTCAGGTTCCTGTGGCTCAGCATGACTCCCTTGCTCCTTCCGGTGGTGCCTGAGGTAAAGAGTATGGTGCAGAGCTGGCTGCCGGATAGCTCTGTCTCATATGTACCCGCATTTTCAGCTATCAGACGGGACAATGAGAGCACATCCCCTGCTGTCTCCTGCGCCTGCATGGATACCACATGCCTGATACCAGGGCATTTCTCACGGACATCGCCTGCCACGTCAGAGCGCAGTTCATCGTATACCAGCATTTCCACATCCGCCCTATTTAAGAGTTCACAGATGGCTTCTGCAGGAAACTGTGCGTCGATAGGTACTGCCACGCTGCCGCTGTTCACGATTCCAAAATAGGCGGTAATCCACTGGTAGCTGGTGGTGCCTATGACCGCGATATGCTTCCCCTTCATTCCAAGGGCCTCCACGGCACGGCTTACGGCCATGGAATCCAGGTTCACCTCATTGTATGATTTATCAATGATTTCCTTCTTTACCTTGTACCGGAATGCTGTCTGTTCCCCATAAGCCTCTGCGCCGTGCCGTATTACATCCCTTAATGTCTCTGCTGCCATATCTTCCTCCTGCCTTTCGGCCTACTCTGCCTGCAGGGACTGTATATAATCCACTGCATCCTTTACGGTCTTTACATTGACCACCTCCCGTTCCTCTACCTCCACGTCGAATTTCTCCTCAATCTCTCCTACCATGCTCATGAAGTCATAGGAATTGAAGCCCAGGTCCTCACTCAACTACCACCGGCTAAAGCCGGTGGGTTGATGCGGCCTAAAGGCCGCCGTT
>ERZ506996.13-NODE-13-length-216603-cov-11.4661_pt1 | contig 216603 bp, 213 predicted proteins | sample MGYA00512882_ERZ506996 | MGnify/ENA metagenome assembly ERZ506996 | reverse complement strand
TAGGATGGGTTGTACAAGGTACCTGCTATAATGATCTTATATTGTACAATGATGAACAGGATGAAATTATATTTCCGATGATGGAGCCGAAAGAAGTACGTTCAAAACCATTTTATTCAGATGCAAAAAGGAGTAAAATCGTTTGTGAAAAAACACCGAATACAGGATTTGACTCTTTAGTAGCGGCTTCTTATCCTTTTGCGGCATAATCATGTTGAGTGCTGGTACAAGAGGGAAAATAGCTTAACATTGACGGTTCCAGGAATCAGGGATATAATTATATTGGAAGGAGGTACAGCAGATGGAACAAATGGTATTAGGAGAACTTGTAGAAGGAATCTTATCTATATTAGAATCTCAGGTTATTCGGATTGTTTTATACGGTTCTGTTGCACGAGGAACAAATACGGCAGAATCTGATGTTGATATAGCCTTGCTTTTGAATGGCAATTTAAGTAGAGAAACGGAAGATAAACTGTCTGATTTGATAGTGGACTTAAATTTAAAATATGATATAGTGCTTTCTGTCATCGACATTGACTATGAAATGTTCAAAAAGTGGGAAAAGGTGACACCATTTTATAAGAATGTAAACGAGGAAGGAGTTGTATTATGGAAGGCAGCGTAATTGATTTATCAAAGTATCGTTTTGAATCAGCGAAAGAAGATTTGGAAACGGCTCGTTCACGTATTAAGGATGGAAAATTTAAAGCATCGGTAAACCGTTCCTAGTATGCAATTTTTCACAGCCTTCGTGCGGTAACAGCTTTGGCACAGTACGATTCCAGCAAACATTCTGGTGTGATTGCTTTTTTTAATCGTACTTATGTAAAAGAAAAAATTTTTGACAAGAGTATCTCGAAAATGATTGATACAACTTATCGTTTGAGAGAAAAAGCAGATTATGATGATTTTGTAATCATATCAAAGGAGCAGGCTGTTGAACAGATGGAAAAAGCGGACAAAGTACTGGGAATGATAGAACCTTATTTACTGGAACAATGGAAGATCGAATAACTGGAAAAGGCATTATCGCAAAAGCGGTAGTGCTTTTTCTTGACACTATGGATAGACAATGTTAAGATAAAATTGTAATTATTTTACACATCTAGGATGTGTCTTGTAACTTTTATTCCATCTGTAAGTAAAGGATGGAAGCGCTATTTTTCAGTGTATTCTGCATAAATTTCAAATTAAGAATGACAGGCAAAGTATGAAAAGAAAGAATCATGCTTTGCCTTTTTTATTTGCAAAAAAGGAGGAAAAACATAGGCAAGGATGTCGGTGCTTATTTGAAATATGCAGAAAAGAGAAAGGAGACGGATATTTTTATGACAGCACTTTATGAAACATGGACATTTCAACAGGAAGTACCGGGTTTAATTCAGGATCTGTTGAACAGATTACAAAAACAAAAGACAAGTACGAAAGCATCTGACTGTTCGCAATACAATACATGCCGGGCAAAATCCGCTACATTACATGCACCTACACTACGTGCAATTTTATGGCTGGCAGAACTGTACGAAGGTCTGGAAACAGAAGGAGCTGTCGGAAGGCAGTTTGGTGAAAACAATGAGACGAATTATTACTGTATGGAATATAAAAACAAAGATGTATCCTATGCCCTGATTTACAACTGGAAGAATGGTCGCTTTAAAGGCTGCGTACAAACAGGAGATGCGGTTTTAAAAATATCATCTATACAGAAAGACAAGCATGTAGTGGAGTTATATATCGCATTGCTTGCATTTGCCAGCACCTGTTATGGAACGGAATTGTACAATGCTGAGTTCTCACAACATTTTGACAGCATTTTGAAAATGTTAAGTCTTGACTTGGAAATGGACGAGGAGACTCTCCTCACCAATGCATACATTTGTTGTGATAATCTCTATCGGCGGGTAGAATCTGGTCTTTCATTGAAAAATGGTGGAATTCCAATTGCAGAGCCACAGTTTACAAAATGTGAGTTTGTAGAATCCTTTCGCCTGAAATCCGGCTTATATAGCCCCAATCATGTAGAAGTAGGAACATTTCTGATTTTAACCAGGAAAAAAGAGTTTAAAGAGTCTACAATCGGAGAGCTGAAAGCATTCTATCATCAGGGAAAAGAAATTGATGAGAAATATCAAAATCTGATTCCAAATCTTCCGGATAGTTATAAAGTAAATCCGGATACGCAGGAAATCCTCTCTATGATCGTGAATACTCCATCACGTTTATTTATGATGGAAGGAGATTCGGGTTCCGGGAAGACAACAGACACAAAGATCATTGCACAGTTACTTGGATATCCTCGTTTTGTATTTACATGTGGTCCGGGAACGGAGGAGATAAGCCTTATGGTATCCCTTGTGCCAAATGTGGATAGCACTGCTAAGATTACGGAAAGCGAGTTGCCGACATATGAAGATTTTAAGATAGATCCGGCTTCTGCTCTGGCAGCGCTGACCGGAAATTATCAAGGAGAAATTGATGAAGCAAAAGCATTTCAGGAATTATTGAATGCAGCGATCCAACAAGGCTATCAGCAGGCAAAACAGGAAAAGGATTTTGTAAAAATAGAATCTACCATTATTCAGGCTTGCCGGATGCCGGCAGTGATAGAAATCCAGGAAGTTGCCATGATTGAAAAACCGGGAACACTGACTCGTCTGAATGCCTTATTTGATGATGATGCTAAAACAGATCTTTTAAATGGTGAAATCATAGAAAGACACCCGGATACTGTTGTAATCATGACAACCAATATGGATTATATTGGCTGCCAGATGTTTAACGAATCGGTATTGTCACGTATGCAGCTGGTGCAGCACAGAAAAGAATTAAGCGTGGAAGAAATGACAGAACGTGCTGTTATGAAAACCGGATGTAAGGAAAAAGATTTGATTTATCGAATGGCGACAGCCATCAGAAAAATAAAACAATATCTAAGAGACAAGCAAATCCGAGGCGGTGTATGCGGATACCGGGAATTGGAAAACTGGGTTTGGAACTACATGACATCTCAGGATGTTCTGGAATCAGCCACTAGCGCTGTGATCAGTAAAGTGTCCCCTTTCCCAGAAGAAAGAGAAATTATTTTACGTACATTTATAAAGCCAATTTTTGAAGATGCGGCGTAAAGGAGGAGCATGAGAAATCAATTTATCTGGAAACAGCGGGTTCAAGAAGAAAAGGAACACCTGAAAGATTATGAAATTTTTGAATCAGCAGATTATATGGAATTGTTGCGTTCTATTACATCTGAGATAACAGGCGGCACATTAAAAGAAGTACAATTGGTAAAAGAACCAGATGCCCCCTATGGTGGAAAATGTTCCAGTTTGCGGATACTCCTCAATATTGCAAATGAAGTAACGAGAAGTTTTCCTACGATAGAATTAAAAAGTGACAGTATTGTCGGTATACTGGGACACGAATGCGGGCACTGGAATTATTCTGATTTTGAACTTCGTAAAAATTATCTAAGCGACATGGAACAAGGAAAATGGTCCTTACAGCTTCCGCTTCCGAAAGACTGGTCAGGACAGGAACGGATAATGGAAATTTCAGAATTTCTGGCGGGCAATCATCCTGCTGCTAGATATATTATGACAGAAACAGCATCATTTATCCAAAATATGTTGGAAGATGTATATGTTGAAGAAATCATGTGCAGCCGATATCCGGGAAGCATCCAGCGTGGGATTCTTCAGAATCGAATGCGGAATATGGAACGGATGCCCAGTCTAAAAGTCCAACTCAATAAAGGATACCGACCAGTCAGTGTAATGCTTAATCTGATGGTGCAATATTCCCTGACAGGAATGGTAAATAACTGGGAGATGGAAACAGGAATTCTATTAGACCTTTTGGAAGAAGCAAAGCCAATCATAGATTACGGTGTTACATGTGCAGAGGCTGCTGGACGTCTGATGGCATCCAATAGACTGCTACTTCTTATCTGGAGATTGCTGAAATCAGAGATTGAGGATATTGAAGAAAAAACCAAACAGAAAAAGCAATCTTATGAAAAGCAATCACTCAAAGCACAGGAAGCAGCAGAAACTTTATCAGAAGTTCAGAAAGAATGGGAAAATGTAAAACGTGAACTTCCGGATTTTCTTTGTTCCAAAGATGAAGAAACGGTGAGGGATACACAGCCTTCCATTCCGAAAAAACAACAGAAAGAATTTGCAAATAAGCCAATCGAAATATCAGGACAGGTACTTCTTTGTATAGAAAAGATTGCTGAATCCAAAGCAGAGAAAACTCATAATGCAGAAGTTCTAAATACTCTCAGAAAGGAGCTATTCAACACCGAATTTGACGGTGACCACCGAAAAGTCAAAATGACAGTAGAACGTAAGTCGCAGATTGGTCAGAGAGAAATGGCGCAATATGAATTAGCGGAACCCCGAGTCAAGCAGATTATGAGGAAAATGAAATCTGTTCTCTTGCCGGTATTTTATCAGCAGGGAGAGCGTACTGAAAAGCATTTATTTTTCGGAACCAAAATCCATACACCGTCTCTTTATGATCCATATAGGCGTTTTTATCAGAAAAAGGAATCGGCAAAAGAATTAAATGCAGCGGTTGCAATTCTGGTTGACTTATCAGCTTCTATGTTGGGAGAAAGATTAGAGCAGGCAATACGTTGTTGTTTGAGTTTGTATGAATTCTGCATCCATGTAGGAATTCCAATTTTGATTTATGGACATCATACCAACGGAGAAGGCTATTTCTTGCAAAATGAACTCGTGACATTACACTCTTTGGCAGAATTTGAGCCAGACAGAAATGACCGTTACCGTATTGCATCTATGGATGTAACAGGTTCGAACAGAGATGGAGCAGCATTAGCTTATGTAGGGGAAAAATTAGCAAAGAGGACAGAAAAGACGAAGCTATTATGTTGTATTACCGATGGACGTCCAAATGGAGCCAGATATTGTGGTGAGGAAGCCGAAAGAGATATTCAGAATATTAAAAAGAAACTGGAAGCAAGAGGAGTGATTGTAATGGCCGCCGCAATCGGAGGTGATAAAGACATGATTGAAAGAATTTACCGGGAGGGCTACCTGAATATTTCAGATTTGGAAACCCTTACAGTTGTTCTTGCAAGAGAATTATGGAAACGAATATTGAGATGAAAAAGAATGGACAGCCCACACCGGCTGTTTTTATTTTTGGAAAGGAGGATACGAATGAAAAAGAATTGGCAAAGTGAATCTCTGGATATGGACCAACTATTTCCAGGAGGATATGTCATAGAACTGGAAACTGGAAGATATCTGAATAATTGCAATGGGAAAAAGATACGAAGTTCTCCTTTTGACAGGGCAAAGCATTTTCCAAACAGGCACCAAGTGAAAACGTATATGGATTTACATTTCCCGTATATTGGCTTTCCAATATTTATTTGCGAAGTTTTGTGGGTACTGCTTTCACATAGATACGAATTGGAGGGGATAACAGAATATTGGACGGGGACTGGTTTTTCCACACAGTTTCAAAATGCGATTACTTTCAATACTTATAAAGAAGCATACGGATACCAAAAAACACAAGGACTGCTGAGAATTAGTATCATTGAACAGCAGTGTTTCCGCAGAGAGCATGTAGTAATGGCAGCTTGATAATACTTTATGAATTGAAACGGGGGAACTGAATACTGGTTCCTCCAAAAGAAAGAAGGAGTGTTATGTTACAAAAAGTTTTTGAAAATATATTGGATGTGGAACTTTATTGTCAGATGGTGGATCTGATCATTCGTCTGTCAAGTGTTCAGCATAAGGATCCGATTTATCGTAGGATGGAATATAGTGCATTGTTTTTTCATCGTTTGGATCATTCTATGGAAGAAACTTATGCTCTTCATTATCCGGGAGAAGTTTTAGAACGTCTGAGTGAAAAAACAGAAGTCGGAGAAAAACAACTTCGGGCACTTGGACTTGCATTAGCAGAAACCAGGAAATTTCAGAATATCGGTATGTTTGTGGGAAAACAGGAGATATCTTTTTGGAAAAAATTTAACCGTATCCTTAGCAAAAATGATATTTATCGGATGGGGATTCTTTATCTTTATGAAGATAAAGCAAAAGCAGAATTATATGAAAAAATGCGGAATTGCCCTCTTCATGGGTTACAGGAACTGCTTTTTGTTTTCAATATTTTTGAAGAGGATGATGAGTTTTGGGAAAGTCGGAAACATGATTTGAACCGTTTGCTTGGAGAAGAACGTAAATTTTCTGTTTATGAATACAAAGAAGTCTATATCTGGCTTACAGAACATTTTACGTATAGATTGAAAAAATATCATAAAAAGGATGTTGAAGTATTAAAGTATCTGTTTCGTCTTCCGTATGGTTACGCAAAAGAGGGTAGTACGGCAAGGAAAAAATTGATGGCTTTTGGATATTCTGAAAGAGAAATCATGTTCCTTAATATGACGTTGCTCCTGCAATGTGATCTGTCACAAAAAATTAAAATAACTGGATTGACTGCTGAACGAATGGCAGTAGAAACCTGTTTATTGTTTTTTGACGGGGAACACTACCCACAAGAGGCATATGCTCTTTGTCAAAAGCTTTTGGAAGTATATCATCATTTTTCAGTGCGCCTAGAGGATGAAACAGGTATCCTTGATTATCTTTATTCCCGCCTGGAAGTTCAAAATATAAGAACTTATCAGATATTATATGAATGTGACCAGTCAAAAGAAAGACATAGAAAATGGTTCCTGATTGATCTCACTGATCAGAAATGGCATAGTCTCCAACAAATAATGAAAGCAGATGAATTTGAGGATTGGGTACTGGAAACCTTAGAAGAAAAAACCTATACTTCTGAAGAATTAAAACAGTATTTATCTATATATACTGCTTTGACGGGAGAAGAAATTACTAAAATTTTTTGGAAATGTAATAAATATAGCCTGCATTTTTTGTTTTCTCGTTTTGTAGAATGGGGGTATTTACACCCAAAGGATTTGCTGGAACAGTACTTGCGTGATTCAGAAACACCTGGAAAGGAGGTCCGGGAGAAATGGTTTCATATGGTTTATTATTTGCAGCAATATATGAAGGGGCTTCGTAGTCAGGAAGCATATGACTTACTGATGATGTTGATTGCACGATTTGGCATATCCAATCAATCCAGCATGTTTGAAATTGAAAAAATTTTATGGGATAGCATAGGGATTCAGGCGAGATGGTCTCAGAAAAAATTATCCTTCCAATCCTTAGATTTCATACGTCCCTTTTTAAGTGTGGAAGAACATCAAGAGTTATTTCGGATATTGGAACAGTATATTTTTCATGACTATACAGAGTCTTATGTTGATTTCCTGGCACAGTTCTTGCAGGATTCCAACAATTTCCTGTGGTTTCCTAAAGAAGAGGCTAAAAAAATCTTTTTTTATTTGCAACCTCTCATCACATCAAAAACAGATGTAATTTGTCTTAGACAAATCTATCTCACAGAACAGGAATTACATGAACTGGAAGAAGAAAACAAAAAAAGGGAACTGCGTCATCAGGAATACAAAAAACTAAAAAAACGGGAAGCAATACGAAAAGATTTTACCAGCCTGATTGCAAAAAAGAATGATACTGACCAATTATTTCATATGCTTCAAAAATATCTATCGGGACATTATTATTCATCTGAGGAAACAAAAGAACGTCGATATATTACGAAAAAATTTATATGTGCTTTCTTTGCAAGAGAACAGAAAAAGTGTTTTAGGAAGGAGGAAATACAAGAACTGTTAGAAGTATTACAAATTCTTTTAAAAGAGAGCGTTTTAGAATTGGGCGAATTAAAGTTAATCATTCAAAATGTTGAATTAGAAAAGGAGGGACTGCAACATGAAGCTGCTTGATACAATACAGAACAATTTACGTTTGTATCAGGGAATGACACAAGCGAAAGTATCCTATGATTTTTTGAAGACTCAAAAAGAAGAAGATCTCCTGCGTCTATCGGAACAAATCAATCAGATGGATGCCAGCAAAATAATACTTATGTTACAAGAAAGTGCGGTTGCTTATCTAATAAAAGATCCAAAGTTTTTACCTGATTTGATCCGGCTGGAGTGCGAAGAAAAAATAAGTATCAATTCAATCAATTCGATGCTTGCACACGCAGGAGAGGATGTCTTATCGGTAAATTTTAAGTATGAAGAACTCTATGAGGTGTTGACGGATGAACGCATTTTTAATCAATGGAAATATGAATATCTGAAATATTATTCTAAGTGTGGATTTGATAGTAGACAGCTCCTAGATTTGATGGATGGAATATCAAAACTAAGCAGCTATGCAGATTTTACATTATCTGAGCTTTCAAATACGGAGCGTCTGCTGTTAATAGAACCCTTTTTCAGATCAGGTCTGATAAATGAAGTGATTTCTGACAGGACGGTATGGAAGTATTTTGAAGAGCCGGAAGTAAAAGAAATTCTGAATATCTGTGCATCCAGTCCAATATATGATTGCCGAATACATCAGGAGCAGATAAAGGAAATCAGCAGGAATGCAGGTTCTATATTGAAAGATATAAAAAGTGTATTGCCGTATTTTCCCCAAAAGTGTCAGGATGGTTTCATCGAACAATGGTTGGAAAATGATATGTTGGTATATGATTTAAAGCAGTTAAAACGAAATCTTCCATCTGCAACGGAAGATGCACTTGTCAGGATGGTGAAAAACCGAACATTTTATTTGAATTTCCTATATGGTGATTTTCTTGCAGAACTGAATTTAGAAAATGTGAGCAGTCAAAAGCAGGACATGTTAATTTATGCGCTTACACATAGGAAAAAACATTTCTTGTCAGTTGTAAAAGAGTATTTTTCTCTTTTTTTGAAATTGCCAAGATATTCACTTTTAATGGATAAAGAGGTTTACACAACATACTTGAATCTAAATACGCTGAATGGGAAAAATTTGCAGGAAGCCTGTGGTTTAGGATGTTTGTCAAAAGAAATAAGGAAGTGTCTAACGAGAAAAGACTATACCTTTGCAGAGCTGAAGCTGTTTGTAACTGTGGGAAAACAGTATGTATATTTATATCATCAGCTTTATCCCCTAAAGTATGATGAACGGATGAAAACAATCCGAGAATTGGCAGGAAAAGAATGTATACCGGATAATATCAGCGAAGAATCCTTGATAAGCATAGCAGAAAATTTGAGGCAGAAGCCATTATCGCAGTGGATTCATAAGGAGTTGGGGCATATAGAAAATCTGTCATGGAACTGTGCAGTCAAAGTGCTTGCAGTATGGAATGAATTGGAACGCTTTATCCCAGGAGTCCGAACCGAGCAGCATCTACTGTTTTTACTGAAGAATCAGGAGAAAGTGAATGAATATCCGGATTTTGAAAGTGTAATCAAACAGATAACAGAGATTGATACTACATGGAACACTTTGTGCCGACAGCTAAAAATAGAACCCTCTTTTATACATGAAAATCAGAAAGGTGTTCGGGAATTTTTATATCAAGGCGGTGCGGAGATTATCAGTTTATTCTTACGCGATTCAGATGAAGATGCAGAAAAGATAAGACGGCTTTGTATGGCTGAAATTGCCGGCAGATTTTATGATGTCAAATATCATAAAGGCGATTTGGAACGGGAGATTTCTTTGAAAGTTCCAGATGAAATCGAAGAGATATGGAAGAAGAACCTGTCCATGAAAGAGGGAAATGCACAGCTTTGGGAAGAAGATCGGCTGCTGCCCGTAATGCAGATTGGGGAGTTAGTAGGCCGCACCTGTCTTTCTTATCGAAATGGAAGATATAAAGAATGTTTGTTGTCTGCTTTTGATGCAAATAAGAAAGTGTTGTATTTTGCATTAAACGGGCAGCTTGTTTTCCGGGCATTCATCCGATTGACAAAGGGGACATTAAGTAATCGCAAAAGCCAGAATAATCATTTGCAGTTTGTGGATATTACAAAGGAAGAACAGGAAAGTGCATCGAAGCAGATAGACCAAACAGAACAACTGACTTTATTTTTGGAACGTCCTTATTTCAAAGGAATTTCAGAAGAAAAAGAAAGAGAAATTGTACAATTTGTATTGCGGATGTTGAAACAGAAAGCAAAAAAAATGTCAGCACAGCTTATTTTAAGCAATGATTACAAAGCGTTAGTTCCTGAAACATCAGGTTTGGTCCGGGCGCAGTACCATATGTATATTTCTGCTTCCAAAAATGGGAAACAATATCTGGATAGTTTGGGAGGTATGGCAACCATAAATAATGAAGGCAGTTATGAAAAAGGAATGTTTCTGCTGCCTGTAGAATTTTTAAGACAAAATACATTATAATATCAGGAGGAATTATATGGATACGAAACAGTTTTTAGAATATGAATGGGAGTATGGAAACGTAGAGATTGCACTTCATGTGGGAAAATATCTGTATGGTGGATTATATATCGAAATGCTGTGTAGAGAAGATGGCAACTGGGAAACATTTTCTGATCTTACAAAAAACATTCCTGGATATGTGTTGGAAGAAAATGAAGCGTATATCACGCACGATTTTTCAGACAGTAAACTCAAATTTATTAAGAAGCATAAGCTTGGAACTGTAATGCCTGATTCCGCAAGATCCGGATTCTGTACATACCGCAAGGTAGCTTTTGATTTAAAGCGGCTTGCCGAATTAGATCCAGATGGAGTAAAACAATTTGCACAGGCAATGGACATAGAGATAAAATAATTGCATTATAAGAGGCAGAGTGCAATATGTCTCAAAACTATATATAGATAAAATATCGTTGACGAATACTGTATATTGTGCTACATTATAAGTGGATTAGAATTTTGTGCATGAGAATACCAAATGCAGTCAGTTGATTTGTTCCGGGGAATACCGGAAGTTAAATTTAAGGCATCGCCTGATAGGTTATAAGAAAGACATCAAAAATTCAGAAATGGGTTTTTGGTGTCTTTTTTGCGTTTTGGAAATTTTCAGCAAAAACGAAGAAAGGAGGATTTGCTAATCCGAATAAAGAAACCAGAGCATTAGGAACGCGGATAACAGATATATTTTGCATTTTTTACAGAAGGAAGGCATTTATTTCCTTCTTATTTTATGTACTGATATCCGCTGAGATATCGGTATCTGCATATCCGTAAATGAAAGGAGGACATATGGTGGATTTATTTACCGATATTCCAGATGATCTGATTGAAAGTACATTGCAGACAATAAGAGAAAACCTCGACAAAGTAGGTTTGTTTGGCGGTCATACACTTCGCCGGCACACAGATATCCAGCTCATGGTATTAAAGTCCCGACTGACAAAAGAGGATATCCGTTATGCAACTTCTTATTGGGATATAAAAGTTGCAGCAGCAGTAACAAGTGGTCTGATGCATAAATTTTATGATTCAGAGATTGTTTTTTGGCTGAAAAGCAGCAGTAGTGACTGTATCTCGTTAATCGGTCATTTCCCTCAGACGATTGGATATGGTTTTCGAAAAGGTGAAGAACGTTTAAATGAAAATTTAAGAAAAGCATGTCTGGTTCTGGTGAAAGATCCACAAGCAGATTGGGGATTTCGGATACTTACCAGTTATCCAATGTTTGAGTGATAGGAGTTACAGTGTGAGCAAAAAATTGAAAATGACAGTTTTAATGGCAGGTCAGTACGACATTGTAAATGGTTCAAAAATCGACTTTAGGCTGGATAAAGAAAAGCATTTGTATATTGCAGAATGTGGAGGAAAAGCTTTTGGTCTTTTGAATCATATACGAAAAGGCAGTAAGAAAGAGCTAAAAAGAATAGGCAATGAATTTTCCGGCGTTGCATTACGGACGATACCGGAACAGTACCTTATGGAAGTAATGGTAAGAAAGGGAAGTGAGATGAAGTGTATGAAAAAGAATTAGAAAGAGCAGCACGACTGTTAGAGAACGAATTTGGGGCAAATTGGAAAAAGATTATACAGACATTAGGTGTGTGGGATCTGACACATTGTGCAGGACGTAATCTTACTTCTTTTATGGCATATCCGGAAAGAGGCAATGGTGGGAACAACCACTGGAGAGGAAATTGTTCTCCGGAAATTGTCCGTCAGATTATCCGATATGTCAGAGAATGCCAGACGCATCGCAGAAGAGAGGACTTTCTATTACTAGATCCTATGTGCGGTTCAGGAACCAGTGGTGACGTTGCATCAAATTTAGGGATACAATGCGTACAATATGATCTGAATCCTGAATTAACCTGTGGGGTTGGTGGATGGAACGCTTTAAAGGATGATGTAAAAGACAGTGCAGATCTTATATTTTTACATCCCCCATATCATTCCATCATACGATATTCCGGTAATATGTGGGGAAAGCCCCATGCAGATGACCTGAGCCGATGCGAAAACTATGAAGATTTTATTGAAAAGCTCAATCTTGTGATTAAAAAAATGTTTTTCAGTCTGCGGTCGGGAGGTGCATTAGCTCTTTTAGTCGGTGATATCCGTCAAAAGGGCGAATTTCATTCGATTGCTAATGATGTCATGACAATAGGCACAATGAAATCATGGATTGTAAAAGCTCAGTTTGGATGTTCATCCAATGGACAGATCTATCATAGTCGGCGTCCGTTTATTCCGATTGTGACAGAACATTTGCTGCTGTTTCAGAAAGAAAATGTGTTTCAGATACCATATTCTTTTCGAAAGGGCGGCATTTTTTGTCTTCGTACACAGGACTCCAAAGCTCTTACCTGGTTTCATCTTATCTGTGCAGTCATGGAAGAATCCGGTGGAATCCTGTCTTTGTCTCAGCTTTATGAAGAGTTAAAGGAACATCCTAAATCAGCAAAGAACAAGCATTATAAGGAACGTATCCGGGCCACCATCTACGAGCACCGAAATGTATTTCTTACAAATCACAGGGGCTTATATCGGCTGAGTTATATGTAGGGAGGTGCAGGAATGGCAAACTGGGATGAAGACAGTGGTTACTATTGTTTGTTGATTGCAATCCTTTGTAATCTTGATGTATATGAATCTATTCTGATGTATAAGTATGGCCCGGATTATCCACTCTGCCAGAAAATCCTAAAAAAGAAAGTACGGATAGAAAACACTGACAAGATGACGGATGACGAAGTAGGTGAAATGATGTATCGACTTAGAAAAGCCGGTTATACGTTGGAAGAAATATCAAATGCTTTTCATTGCTATCCTTCTACCGTACGGAGACGGATAGAAAGAGAAAAAGGAAAAAAAGAGGAAACATAGAAGATAGCAGGAGGTGGATGTATGCCTGCAAAGAAAGAAGAGAGAGGAGCAGAGATAGATTCCTGTTCTTTGAAAATCTCGGAAGAGAAAATAAAAATACTATTGTATGCATGGGAAAAGGTTTATACCTATGGAGATGCAGAAAGTATGTGTACGGATGGGATTATTTTGAATAGATATCGACAGGAAATCTTGCATGTAAAAAGCCATCTGGAAAACCTTGGAAGCGAACTGTCTTATGCAGTCCCAGAGAAAATGCCAGAAGAATATATGGCACAGGCTGAAACAATTCGGACACAGGCACAGAAAGCGGCGGAAGTTTATTTTGCTTCAGATGATTACCGATACCTAATGACAAAAATCTCTTATCTGAATAAAAAGCAGAGAAGTGAGACAGGAGTTACAGAGGTATATGGTAAAGTCCAAAGTCTTTTAAATGCAGTTGATGAAGATAATCTGGTTGTGATGCGTGAATTGGGAACACCTGGAATGTTATGGGAACAAATCCAGGAGAGTGCAAAAAGAGTTCGATCTATCCCATTCAAAATAACAAAAACACCTGAAAAGGAAGTAATAAAAAAAGAGGACGATTATCAAATTCAAGGACAATTAAGCATCTACGACCTTGAAGCATCTTAGGAAGGAGGAAACGAATGACAGATCAAAAAAAGATAGCGGCAATTTTCAATGATTTTATGGCACTTTATCGAGGAACATCCCAGATAGGAATTCAAGAAATCTGTAAGAAGTATGAGAACCATAGAATGTTAATCGGACTTCTTGCAAATTTGGATGCAGCGACATCAATTCCGGTTCCAAAAGTGATGAAAGAATGCTATGAAATTTATAAAAAATATCGGGACCGCGAATTAGAAGGAAAAGACTGGGAAGCTGTAGTAGAAGAAACACGTATTCTTTCTGAAAAATGGAATGCAAATGCATGGTGCGTTCGTGTTTTGATTGAGTTAATTGGACTTTTGGAGGAAGACGATAAAGAACGAAGAAGAATTGCAAAAGAAGTAGAAAAAGAAATGGAAGAGGCAATGCAAAATGATGCAGCAGCCTGATATCTAAATGGAGAGTCTTTCGGCTCTCCGTTTTTATAAAGGAGGATTTTATATTGTTTGAAAAAATGATTCATAATACAGAGGAATTAAACGCAATGGCTGTTCACTTAAGGCTTTCGCAAAATTTTTCGGAATTAAAGTCACTCGCAGCCAAATGGCTGGTTCCGGAAGATCATATACAGGATTTTATTTCAGGAAAAAGAGCTCAACTTGCAGAGATACCATTGGAAGAAAAGGAATATTCTTCTGCCGTCGAGAAACTAAGAGAAGAAATGTGGCTTCTAAAAGATCAGATGTTTACAGATATCGTTTCCCGTTATCTAATTCAAAAAGCAGAAGAAAATCCGGCGTTTAGTATGCAAGTGCTTCAGAAGCATAAAACCATTCAAAAATGTATGAATTATATTATGGAACAGGCTTACAGTATAGCACAGAAGGAGCATGAAAAGAGAGTTAATGGGAAACAGCCTGTAACAGGAAGGCAGCAAAATGTAGCGCTTGGAATTTCTGAAATTCAGGTATATCAATGGGCTGAAGATTATTATGCGTTGGATGATGCTAAACAGGAAGCAGATAAAAAAGAAAAAGAACAGAAGAAAAGAATCTCTAAGCAAAAGAAAAGCGTACAACAGAACGGAAAGAAAAAGACTTCTGTGAAAACGTCACCTACAATTCCTGCAAAGAATTCAGCTCCGGCACCAGCTAAAAAGAAAAAAGAAGAGAATATCCAGCTTTCTATGTTTGATATGATGCAGCTGGATAATGAATAGAAAGGAATGTACAGATGAAAGCATATAAGGGATTTCATAAGGATCTGTCTTGTTTAGGATACAAATTTAAAGAGAATGCATGGAATAAAACGGATAAAGCGAATTGCGGAGAGAATGGATTTCATTGTGCAGAAAATCCGCTAGATTGTCTGAGTTATTATAGAAACTGGAGAAATTCCGTTTATTATGAAGTAGAAGCCGCAGGTGATCTTGATGAAGATGAATTTGACAGTAAAATATCCTGTACGGAGATATATCTGCTAAAACGACTGACTTTAGAACAATTATTGTTTGAGGCACTTATTTACATGGTAGAACATCCGGAACGTACTTGGAATGGGTATGTAAAAAAAGAATATGCAGAAGCCCATAACGGTTTTGCTGTTGTTCGAGGAAAAAATCCGAATGCACATGGACAGTTAGGAGATATTCTTATTCTTTTGAAAGAAGAGGATAATTGTTCTGCAATAGAAGAAGTGGCATTTTTAAAGATAGACGGGAAAAAGTGTTATCCGGGAATCCGCTATACGGTAAAAGGAATCGAAAATCATCAGGAGGCGATTTGTGCATGAAGAAAAAATTTTTAGTAACTCTTACTCCACCTAAATTAACAAAACAGTTGAAGGAGGAGATTGAAAAGGATGTTCCCATTGTTAGCCAAAAACTATGGGGAAAAAGAAAAGCATATAAATATAACAGCTATATAAAGGCAAAAGTTGAAAAAGGGTACTTGATCCTTTCTATTTTTAAAACTGAATTTGTACGCTCGGGTTCAAAATATCCAACGTATGTTGTTTATTTTAATAGAAAGTCTGAAGAATATATATCATTTGAAACTGAGATAGGCAAATGGAGAACAGCGATGTTAAACAATCTGGATACAGATTTCTCGTACTATTCTTCTCAACACTATATCTCTGAAAAGGATGGGATAAAAATCCAAAAGTACTTGAAGATAGAACGTGGTAATCTTTTGGCAATATGCGACTATCAATCATCTGTTTTAGAAAAACACCGGGATAAGCAATACAAACGTATAACAGATGAATGGGATAGGATGTTAAAACCTGTGCGCAGCCTTCCAAAAGACTGGGAAAAATGGGTTCTCCGCAAGGCAATCTCGGAACATTATATATTTTATCAGTATAAGAGAAGCGGTCCGACAGATGGCTATTGCACTTGTTGTGGCAAAAAGGTTGTGATAGAAAAACCAAAATATAACGAAAAAGGTGTCTGTCCGAATTGTGGTCAGAAGGTGCAGTTTAAATCTATCGGAAAATTCGGACCGATTTGGACAAAACAAGAAACGGCGTATTTACTTCAACGCTGCTATCCAGGTTTTATTATAAGGGAATTTTCGGTACGCATGGCTATAGGAAAAAATAGTTATCAAAATCCAGTAGCAATCTGTTCTGAAAAAAATCGCTATCTATATGACATGGATTTTAAAGAAACACCTTTTTATTTTGGAGATTATAAGCATCGTGGTAATCGTTGGATACGTGGAGAAACTCACAGTAACAACTATTGGTACTATTATTATAGTTATGTAGATAATAGTTCTGGAGCCGTATATGCAAGGACAATTCCGGATCTCTCTAAAAAGGAACTAAAAATGACCGGTCTTCCTGAAATATTAAAGGGGAAAAGTTATTTTCAGCCACGAGATTATTTGCGCTCATTAAGAAAAGCACCCATATTGGAGCAACTGGTTAAGGCAAAACTAAAAACGCTATCTTATGAAGTTCTGGAAAATCCACTGAAAATATCTTCTTTTCAAGATCATGGTGCTTTGCATTTGCGGCTTGGAATCAGCAAAGATGCATTGAAGCGTCTTCGAAAGAATGATGGAGATATGAAATATCTTACGTGGCTTCAGGAAGAAAATCGCTCACCACATTATCTGGATGATGAATTGATTTTTTGGTATATGGAAAATCACATAGAACCCAATGAGTTAAACTTTATTCATACGAAAATGAGTTATGTTCAGATCAGAAATTATCTCATTCGTCAGAAGGGAAAAAGAAAAGACAGTATTTCTCAAGTTCTCACAACATGGAAAGACTATATTTCTATGGCAAAACGTGTAAAAATGAATATCAATGATGAGATTGTTTATCGGGCAACGAAACTATATAAACGACACAATGATCTAATCAAATATATTGAGGATAATCAGTTATCTGTAACAGCAGGAGAACTGGCTGATAAATATCCGAATATAAATAGTGTACTTTCTGGTTTGAGGGAGAAATACGAATACAGCGACGAAACTTTTACTATTTTAGCACCTCGGTGTATTGAAGATATTTTAAAAGAGGGACAGGCACTTCATCATTGTATTGATAAGAAAACAGAATATCTGGAACGTATCAATGAGCAGGAAACTTATATTTTGTTTTTAAGAAATACGAAACAGCCTGACACGCCGTACTATACCCTGGAAGTAGAACCAGGCGGAGTCATTCGGCAGAAACGGACAGAATATGACCGACAGAATAAAGATATTGAAGCAGCTTCAGCTTTTTTAAGAGAGTGGCAGCTGGAAATTCAGAAAAGGATTACTGAAAATGACAGAGAGCTTGCGAACCGAAGTCGGCAGCTCCGAATGGAATCCTATGCAGAAATGCGTAAAAAGAAAGTCAAAATTAATGGCGGATTATTTCAAGGAAAATATCTGGCAGACGTTTTGGAAGCAGATCTTATGGAAATGCCGGATACTCTTCAACAGGCAGCATAAGCTGGAAAGGAGGACTATGAATAATAATATAGATATGACAGGAAAAGAACATCTTCTTGAATTATGGTCGGAAAGAAAAAATATGCAACAGGTAATTCATGAGCTTATTCAAAATTCTGAAACCGGTGTGGTTGCGTATGACAGGTTCTATAAAGAATTAGAAACAAGATATAATACTTCTTTTCCCAAAAACAATGAGGATATGATTCTAAAAGGCATTTTAGATAATGTGCTATGGAACATGGTTGGTAACAAAGAACTTTGTGAACATATTACGGAAAATGGGAAACTATACTGTTATCCGGAATGTGATACACAAATGACGGAAGACAATGCCGCATAGAAAGAAGGGGTTATATGAGTAAAAAAGAAAGTATGGTGTTTGAGTTGATGGAAACCTGCAATTTTCTTGATGTGTTCGAGCATTGTTCAGAAGCACCGGATTCTTTACAGTCAGGGCAACATCCAGATGCCCAAATAGGACATATTCGTGCATACTGGAATGGAGACGGATGGCATGAAAACTATTTTCCCTGTAGAGGTGAGCTTTGGACGAAAGCATTTAACCGAGAATCACAGGATATTTATCGTTGTCTGGTGACGCAGTTTTATAATCTGGAAATATTAAGAGAATTTTGTAAGGGACATCCATCTTCGCATGTGGGTGAAAATGAGTATAATTTTTTTATGAATGGCCGCACAGCAGACTACTGGATTAGATTTATAACAAGGGAGAATGATTATAACCTGTACCTAAAAGGATATAAGAAAAACTGTCAGCATACATAAAGCTACGGAAATATGATGAGGTGTAAAAAGGAAAGATAAAATTCTTTCCTTTTTACACAAAGTAGCAAATGTGAAAATGTAAGGGAGAAAAGTATGGAAGAATTTGACAGGATTATAGAGTTTGCAATAAGAACAGATGTAGAACTATATACAGCAATGCCTTCAGGCTGGAGAAAGATTACCGGTTCAATGACTGCGCCGCGTGGGAGTACTTGGATCTACAATGGGAAATCATATTTTTCAGGTGAAAGGAAAACAGCGCTTTTGGTAGAAAAAGAATGTTTGAAATAGGATTTAAAAATGAGGTGGATAGTATTGAAGAAAAAGGAAGGATATTTTCAGCAGTCAAACGGTCAGCTTGCTCTGTTCCAGCCGGATTTCATTCGGGATGCAGATTGTACCAAAGAGACTCCAGTTATATATGGAAAATCGGATATTCCGATATATGGAACTGGTAAAAGAATTCACCCACGAGTTTCTGGAAGGAAAGACACAGAGTATATGAAAAAAATGTATCTTGAAGAATTATTGCCTTTGGAAATGTATGATTTGGTTATAGTTTTAATATCCGGCGGTAAGGACAGCATTGCCTGTTATTACAAACTATTGGAGTTAGGCGTACCCAAATCCAAAATCGAGTTTTGGCATCATGATATAGACGGTGGACACCCCTCACGAACTATGGATTGGAGATGTACTGCAAATTATATACGTTCATTTGCCGAAGCAGAACAGATCCCGCTTCGGGTATCCTGGAGGAAAAACGGATTTTTCGGAGAGTTGTATCGTATTGGGGCGTCGGAATTAATTGAATATGTAGATCCAGAGACAGGGGAAATTTATCAATGTCCTCCGTCAAAAAAGTATATGGAATGTCAAAAGTTAAAAGCGGCAGCAATATCAGAAATGGAAAATAAACTGGCGGAATTCGGTTATCGAATGAAATTTCCAATGAAAAGTGGAGATTTGAGCCGGCGCTGGTGTTCTGCTTATCTAAAAATCATGGTAGCGGATACCGTTTTGCGAAACATGAACAGTGTGGCCGCTAATTTAACAAAGACACGAATGGATATAAAATTATTAATTGTATCGGGTGAAAGACGTGGTGAATCCGTAGGGAGAAGCAAATATAATGAAATAGAAATTCACCGTACCAATGCAGTTTCGAAACATCACCGTACTGTACACCAATGGCGTCCGGTTATTGATTATAGTGAAAAGGATATCTGGGAAGTGCTGAAGCGGCATAAAGTAAACCCACATCCTTGTTATCGGGCTGGTTGGAACCGCTGTAGTTGTGCAATGTGTATTTTCTCTACGCCCCAATTATTTGCTGGAATCAGGGAACTGTATCCGAAAGAATATGCTCTTTTATGCCAGGATGAAAAAGTTCTTGGATTTACGCTGGATAACCATTGTGATTTGGAAACCTATATCGGTAGTGCGGACTCATGTGTATATCATGGCGATAAAGAGGCAATTCAAAGTTTGCTTACGGGTGAGTTTCCAGTCGAGTCTGTTTATGTGAAAGACAAATGGAAATACCCGGTAGGAGCTTTTCATGGTGCAGCAGGAGGACCTTGTTAATCTGATAGGAGGAGATTACAAATGAAAACGGTAAAAGAAATAACACAGGAAACCGTAGATTCTTTCATTGAAACGATGAGTTTGACAATCTTTTATGAAAAAGTGGCAGATGAATTGCAGACAACAGCACCAGAAGGTTATGGATTTGACTGCCGGAAGATAAGTATTTCAAATGAAATTCAGGAGCAGTGGATACAGCAGTTTGAGGAAAAGCTGGGAAAAGAGCATCTTCCGGAATTGTTCAGAATGTTGTTACTTGCTGGACCAAAGGTGGAACATCAACTGAAAGCAAACGAAATAGCTACTGAAGAGAATTGGATTTGCAAAATGGATTAGGGTTATTACTTTCATTACAAAAAAAGAGAATAGGAGAAGTTTGATATGACAGATGAAGAAAGAATATTTTCCTGCCAACAGGAAATCCGAAGACTTAGGGGTGTTGTGTGGGAATATGAAGAAGAAAGAAGAGTGTTTCTTGAATGGCTGGAAGAGGAAAGTAAAATACCGTCTGAAAACCAGGCTGGATTGAATGTGGTGAAACAGTATTTGGATACATGTTTATATTAAAAGGTCTTAAATAGAGATACCTTTTAGGCATTATTCTGACAGGCGGATATTTTGTAGTAGAAAGAAGAGGTAAATATGGAAAGGTTTGTTGTAGTAAATTTGATGTAAAATGATCGGTCTGGCAAATTGCTGGACCGTTTTTTTATTATTTATTTACAGAAAAAAGGAAATAAAGAACTTTTTATTTGTTAGAAACAACTTCGGGTAAATAGTTGTTTTTGTATGTCCGGTAATAGATTTTTTGTCTCTATAACACAAAATGGGCTTACGAGAAATTATAGTATAAGACTCCTTTTGATAAAAAATATAAAACGAGAAACTTGGAAAGGAGGACAAGTGGAAAATAAAACAGTAAAAAAAGTCTATGAGGTAGAAGAAATACAAAATATTTTGGGAATCAGCAGAAGTGCCGCATATGAACTGATTAGAGAAACCTATAAAATGCAGCATCCTTTTAAAGTCTTGAAAATAGGAAATCTATATAGAGTTCCTAAAGTACCTTTTGATAATTGGTTGAACGGAGAGACAGAATGATCTTTAGCCGGACATACGTTTCTGTTGACGTAAATTTTATCATTTTGATAAGGTTTCATTGAGGTATTTAAGTCATCACATGAGGAGGCTTATATATGAACAACGATATTATAGGAAAAGAGGTTGTGTTTTATGAAAATAATACATGGAATCATATTATAAAAGAAATCAATCTTTATACTTATACAATAGAATATGGAATAAAAAGCGGTTTTTCCGACAAAGAGCAGGCTGAACAAAGTTATTTTTTCTTCAATGAGAAGTTTCAAAAAGATATAGAGCGAATAAAAAGACTAACCAATATTCAATATACTTTTACGGAATATCTGGATTTTTGGATGAAAAACTTATATTTGCCATATAGTGATAGTTCTGCCAAAGTTGGCTATTCATGGACCATCTATCAAATCATTTTACCTAAAGTAAAACGAGATGTTTTATTAGGCATGGTTACCACGAAGTTTTTAGACGACCTGATTGATGAATGTGATGGATATTCAAAATGCTCTGCTGCCATGGCTTATAAAGTCATTCATTTGGCATTAACTGATGCATTAAATGACGGATATTTAAAAAATGATCCACTACCAGGAGTTAAAAAACGATATTGGAATTCCCCTAAAATTACGATTCTAACCAAGGAACAAGTTAAAATCTTTCTTGCTGCAGCAAAGGAATACCATTCTATCTATTTAGAGGTGTTGTTAGCACTGTTTTGCGGTCTTAGAAAAGGGGAAATAATGGGATTGAAATACAAAGATTTTGATTTTTTGCAACACACAGTATCCATAAATCGGCAAATAACACGTGATTACGATGTAGTTATTGAAGAGGATCGTACATTCAAAATCGCTACCCAAAGATTATCCACAAAACCGCCAAAATCTTATAGCAGCTATCGAACATTGATCATTTCAGCTTTTATTTTTGATGAATTGGAAATAAGGAAAAAGGAAAATGAAGAAATTCTCAAACTTACAGAAAATCATGAATGGGCTGAATATATCTGCCTTGGAGTAAAGGGAAATATAAAGTCAGATGGAACTTACACTGAAGCAATAAAAAGAATTTGCAAACGCAATGGACTTCCACACATTACAATGCATGGGCTTCGTCATATGTTTGCTACGATACTGATTGAGCAGAGTGTTTCATTGGAAAAGATATCAAAATTAATGGGACATAAAAGTGTAGCTACAACATTTGAAATCTATTGTGGAATCATGGAAGCGAAGAAAGAAATAGCAAAAACTATTGATTCTGTAATGGATCCGGCAATTGGTGCAGTCAAAGTTCGCAGCAAAGGAGGGATAGTATGCATGTAAAACCTATCATAAAGCCTCCGGTCAGTGAAACTTTCTTCTACGGTAAAATTATTTCATGGAAATTCAGTGATAGTGTAACTTATGTCAAAGCTCGGAAAAAATACTGTTTTCGTTTTGAAATTGTTTTTGAATCGGGAAAAGTTTGTCCAATGCAAAGAGGGGGATTTGTTTCTAAAACAGAAGCGATAAAAGCAAGAGAAAATACAATCAAACAACTTCACGAAAAAACATTTGTGCCATTTGAATATACAGCCAGAGAATTTTTTGATTATTGGCTTTACTATTATATGATTGATGAAGCTGATATTGCTTATAACACCTATACGGCATATCGGAATATCATATATAATTATTTTCTGGTAGTCTGGGGGGATAAAAAAATCACAGCTATACAAAGAGATGATTTGATTGCAGCGCTCGATAGCATCCCCTACGACTCCATATTGAGAAGTGCATATGGCGTTATTGGTGGATCATTTCAATACGCATTGGAAAATCATATTATCTATTTGAATCCTGTAAAATCTGCAATAAAAGTAAAACGAAAAACAGAGAAAAAATGTGAAATAGAGAATAATAAGAAGGCAGAACATGTTGATCAACCTCCAGTTTTACCGGCAGTATATACACTTCAGCAGGTTACAATAATGTTATACCTATGCAAACAAGAAGAACCTAAAATTTTTATAGCATTATTATTAGCACTGACAGCCGGCTTACGCATATCAGAAATTATTGCAATAAAATACGAAGATATTGATTTCGGTAATCATGAAATTTATATTGAACGTCAGTTAGGAAGAAGCACAAAAAACGAAGGATTGGAAGATGGTAAACTTCTTACCCAGGAACTACGGACAAAAACCAGAAACAGTGTCCGAGGAACCCCGCTGGCTGACTTTGTTATTGATGAAATTATACTTCAAAGACAAAAATATGAAGAATTACGTGCAAATATCCCAGATTTTCATGACTATGGATATCTGTGTTGTCAGGACGATGGCAAACCATACCATCGGGGTTTTGCTCAGAAGGCATATACAAGGTTAATGGAAAAATGTGGTTTTACAAAAATACCTTGGAGAAAACTACGCAATACATACGCAACAATTCTGGCGGAATTTGAAATAAGCATGAAGGCTATTGCTGCAAGCTTAGGGCATTATTCAGCCGATTTTACCCAAGAAATATATGTTAATACGGAAAGAGTTGTATACAATGCCGACTGCGAAATAATCGCCTTTGCTCTAGAGGTTTTGCCTAAGAATAACGCCGCACAATTGATTCCGCTTGACGAAAGATATTTGCTTGAAGTTCTTCCCTAAAATGTATATAATGGTGTAGATTGGATGAGTCAATCACATAGCAGATGCTTCTGTAATGTTGTATCGTGTTGTATAATTATGCATGGTGTTTTCCAGTGATAAATAGTAAGGGAAATATGAGAAAAATGACCAAACCGGATTTTTGAGCGAAAAACACATAAAATCAGTAAAATTTACATACGAAAAACAACATAAAAAATATCGATTTTTCACCTTGAAAAGTCAAAAGCAGGTTCGAAAGAATTTGTGAAATATATATAAAAACAGAAAGGAAATATATGAGAAAACTTGCATTAAATGATGAAATATTACTAAAAATCGAGAAACCCGCCCGGTATATCGGGAATGAAGTCAATAGTGTCATGAAAGACCCGAAAAAAGTGGATATTAGGTTCGCTATGTGTTTTCCGGATGTCTATGAAATCGGTATGTCCCATCTTGGAATTCAGATATTATACGATATGTTCAACCGCAGAGCGGATGTATGGTGTGAACGTGTCTATTCTCCATGGACGGATTTGGACGAGATTATGAGAAAACAGAATATCCCATTGTTTGCATTAGAGTCTCAGGATCCTATCAAAGAATTTGATTTTCTTGGGATTACAATTCAATATGAGATGTGTTACACGAACATTTTACAGGTGCTTGACTTAAGCCAGATTCCACTGTTTGCAAAAGATCGTGGAAATGATGATCCGATTGTCATTGGCGGTGGTCCGTGTACATACAATCCGGAGCCTTTAGCAGACTTTTTTGATATTTTCTATATCGGGGAAGGCGAGACCGTTTACAATGAACTGTTGGACGCTTATAAGGAGTGGAAAGCTTCCGGCGCACCTAGAAAAGAGTTTTTGGAGCGTGCAGCAGAGATTCCGGGACTTTATGTGCCGGCTTTTTATGATGTGACTTACAATGAAGATGGAACAATTGCATCTTTTGAGCCGAACAACGTACATGCAAAACGTACGATTGAAAAACAGATGGTGCTGGATATCACAAATACTTACTATCCGGAGAAACCGGTCGTGCCATTTATCAAAGTGACACAGGACCGTGTTGTACTGGAGATTCAAAGAGGTTGTATTCGCGGATGTCGTTTCTGTCAGGCGGGTATGCTTTATCGCCCGACGCGTGAACGAGATTTGGAGAGACTAAAAAAATATGCGTATCAGATGCTAAAAAGCACTGGACATGAGGAGATTTCTTTGAGTTCATTAAGCTCCAGTGATTATTCACAGCTCCAGGGAATTGTAAATTTTCTGATTGATGAATTTAAGGGAAAAGGGATTAACGTATCACTTCCATCGCTTCGTATCGATGCCTTTTCGCTGGATGTTATGAGTAAAGTACAGGATGTTCGAAAGAGCAGTCTGACATTTGCACCGGAAGCAGGATCTCAAAGATTACGCGATGTTATCAATAAAGGGCTCACCGAGGAGATTATCTTAGAAGGTGCCGGACAGGCATTTGAGGGCGGATGGACTCGTGTAAAATTATACTTTATGCTCGGACTGCCAACCGAGACGGAAGAAGATATGAAGGAAATTGCTCATCTCGCAGAAAAAGTAGCAAGACGCTATTACGAAATTCCGAAAGATCAAAGAAATGGAAAATGTCAGATTGTGGCAAGTACTTCATTCTTTATTCCGAAGCCATTCACTCCATTTCAGTGGGCAAAAATGTGCAACAAGGAAGATTACATTCAAAAAGCACATATCGTAAATAACGAGATGAAAGCACAACTCAATAAAAAAAGCTTGAAATATAACTGGCATGAAGCGGATGTCACAGTTCTGGAAGGAGTATTTGCCCGTGGAGACAGGCGTGTCGGCAAAGCACTTTTGGAGGCGTACCGACTTGGTTGTCTATATGATTCCTGGAGTGAACATTTCCGGAATGACCTTTGGCTTCAGGCATTTGAAAATACGGGAGTAGATATCGCTTTCTATAATTTGAGAGAGCGTGATCTGGATGAAATCCTGCCGTGGGATTTTATCAATATCGGAGTGACAAAGAAATTCCTGCAACGTGAATGGAAAAATGCATTGGAAGGAAAGGTTACACCAAACTGCCGGATGCAGTGTTCCGGATGTGGCGCGGCAATCTATGGAGGAGGTGTTTGTTTTGAAGGCAAGAATTAAATTTCGTAAATATGGGGTGATGAAATTCATCGGACATTTGGATATTATGCGTTTCTTTCAAAAAGTAATGCGCCGTGCGGATATTCCGATTGCGTTTACAGGTGGATACAGCCCACATATGATCATGTCCTTTGCCAATCCGCTCGGGGTTGGTTTGACAAGCGACGGAGAATATTTTGATATTGAACTTACAGAGCCGATTGACTTTGATGCGGCTGTTGAACGGATGAATGCAACGATGGTAGAAGGCATTGAGGTGGTCAATATGGTAGAGATTTCTGATGATAAAAAGCGTACAGGAATGTCCATTGTGGCGGCAGCAGATTATTTGTCCTTTGCAAAAAATCATGCTTTTCCGGATGACTGGAAGGAAAAAGCAGACATCTTTTTGGATCAACCGCAGATTATGATTGTGAAAAAGACGAAGAAGAGTGAAAAGGAAGTGGATATCAAACCGATGATCTATCAGTTTGAAGCGAGAGATGAAGAAATCTACATGCAGGTTGCCACAGGAAGTGTGGAAAATCTGAAACCGGAACTTGTTATGCAGGCATTTTCGCAATTTTTAGGATTGAATGCGGAAGAAATCACATTTGTACATCACCGTCTTGAAGTGTACGCAAATATCGGAACAGAGGATAACCGAGAACTAGTGAGTCTCGATCAGGTGTCATAATGGAGCGGAAATTAATCATTACAAGATGGAAAGAACAGGTCCTGACTTCGCTTCTGGAAAATGGAGAAATTGTAGAGTTCCATTGTTCTCCGAATGAGACGAAAGAACAGGCAGTGCTTGGAGATATTTATGTTGGAAAAGTAAAAAATATTGTTCCGAATATCGGTGCGGCTTTCGTGGAAGTTGCCAAAGGTGTAGAATGCTATTATGCCCTTGATGAGAATGAAACGCCGATCTTCACTCAGAAAATTGGGAAAAAACCACTTTGCATCGGTGATGAATTGCTTGTTCAAGTCTCAAAGGAGGCGGTCAAGACAAAAGTACCTACCGTCAGCGGGAAACTTAGTTTTACAGGGAAATATGCAGTTTTGACAACCGGAGATACCAGAATCGGAATTTCGTCAAAGCTTCCAAAAGAATCGAGAGAACATTTTCAGAAACTGGCGGCTTCTTATCAATCAGATGCATATGGCTTTATCATTCGTACAAATGCAAAAGATGTAGCGGAAGAAGTGCTGAAAGCTGAACTTGAACAATTAATTCAAGAGTATAAAGAACTCGTAAAAATTGCAGGGACGCGTGTATGCTATTCCTGTTTAAAAAAGGCGCCGAAGCAATATTTGAGCGAGCTGAAAAATATTTACCAGGACGGTTTGAAAGAAATTGTGATAGAAGATCCAATACTTTACGAAGAGACCATCGCTTATCTGAAAATGTATCAACCGGAAGATCTGGGAAAAGTACATCGTTATGAAGATACTCTGCTTCCTTTAGATAAGCTGCATAATATTGAACGGAAGCTGGAAGACGCACTAAAAGAACGCGTGTGGTTAAAGTCGGGAGCTTATCTTGTCATACAGCCGACGGAGGCATTGACTGTGATCGATGTAAACACCGGGAAATGTATCAGCAAGAAAAGAGATGAACGGACCTACTTAAAAATTAACATAGAAGCGGCGAAAGAAGTGGCAAAACAAATACGTCTTCGCAATCTTTCGGGAATCATTTTGGTGGACTTTATTAATCTTTCCGGAAAAGAGCTGATGGCTGAGCTGGTCGATGTATTTCAAAAGGAACTTCGGAAAGATCCGATTTCTACTACATTTGTGGATATCACGAAGCTGCAGCTTGTGGAAGTGACACGGAAAAAGGTAAGAAAACCGTTAAAAGAGGCGATAAGATGAAAAAGAGATTAAAAGATGTTTGGAAACCGATGTTGATTGTTGCTTTTTTATTTATTCTGGGCAGTTTCCTTCCAAATGGGAAACAGATTTTATTTTATATGGCAGCAGTCTGCCTGATACTGCTGATATGTTTTCTTGCGGCAATGTTTTTGCTCGACCGCTATCAGAAGTCGAAAACTCCGTACATGTCAGACTATCTGAAGACCTGCGATGCGAAAAAATTTTTAGAGCAGTGTGAACAGTTGGAAAGAAAGAAAAAAGCAGATACAGACAGCTATTATGCTCTCGTGCAAGATCTAATCAGCGCATATCTTGTCAATGGAGATTTTGCTTCTGCGAGGAAATGGCTTGCTTACATGGAGAGCAAACAAAAGCTTGCAGGCAAATATAAAGAGAATGTAAAAAATCTGGGAGTTCTGTGTGCAGTGATGGAAAATGATTATCCAAGAGCAGCACGATTGATAGAAGATATGCGTGATATGGTTCGAAAAAAACCGAAAAATAAGCATCTCAGACAAAAACTTGCCAATGCTGTTCTTGTATTAGACGCAAGGACAGGCGAACAGAAAGTTGCAAAAGAATATTATGAGAAGCTTTTTACAAAAGGAACCAGAAATCTTTCTGAAAAAATATGGTGCAAATATCATTTACTTGCAGCTTATGAGCTTGAACAAAATGAGGACAAAATAAAAGAATGTCTGGTGTATTTGGATCAGCATGGAAATAACACTTATATGGCGAAGATTGCAAGAGAGAAACGTAAGAGCATGGATATTTAAGGAGGGGATAACCTTGTCTAAAAAGGAAACAAAAACAAATGCAATGCGGATTTTGGAAAGAATGAAAATTCCATATGAAATGCGGACTTATGAATGTGACGAATTTACAGACGGTATTCATGTCGCGGATCTTCTTGGAATTTCATATGAAACAATGTATAAAACACTTGTGACAGTTGGAAAAAGTAAAGCATATTATGTTTTTGTCATTCCGATTGCCGAAGAAATTGACTTTAAAAAGGCTGCAAAATCTGTTGGAGAGAAATCGCTTGAGATGCTGCCTTTAAAAGAACTCACTGCTGTGACAGGATATGTGCGAGGTGGATGCACCTCCATTGGGATGAAGAAAAAATTTAAGACAATCATTCAGGAGGACGCACAGAAGTTAGACAAGATCATTGTAAGCGGTGGGAAAATCGGCCTGCAACTCATACTGCTTCCGGAAGATTTAAAACGAGCTGCCGATGCAGAATATGCAGATATTATCCACAGATGATCTTAAAAAATGTAAAAGAATGTAAAAAAGCATTGTTTTTTGTAAAGATAGATTGTAATATACAAACAGCAGAATAATTATGCAAGATAAGACAGATGGAGGAGTGCGAAGATGAAAAAAGTAGTAAAATTTGGCGGAAGCTCACTTGCGAGTGCAGAGCAGTTTAAAAAAGTGGGAAATATTATCCGTGCAGAAGAAAGTAGAAGGTATGTCATTCCATCAGCGCCAGGAAAACGATTTTCAGACGATGTAAAAGTGACAGATATGTTATATAAATGTTACGGAGCAGCTGTGAAAGGGAAAAAATTCACAGATTTACTGAAAGATATTCAGGAGCGATACAATGAGATCATTGAAGGATTAGGGTTGACGCTTTCACTTGAAAAAGAGTTTGAGATAATCCGTGATAACTTTGCAAAAAAAGCAGGCAGAGATTACGCTGCTTCACGTGGAGAATATTTGAATGGGATTATCATGGCAAACTATCTTGGATATGAATTCATTGATGCGGCAGAAGTTATTTTCTTTGATGAAGAAGGAAAATTTGATGCAGATAAGACAGATGAAATCCTGTCAGAACGTTTAAATAAAGCCGAACGTGCAGTAATTCCAGGATTTTATGGTTCTTTACCGGACGGGACAATCAAAACATTCTCAAGGGGTGGTTCGGACGTGACCGGTTCGATTGTTGCGAAAGCGGCAAAAGTAGATCTTTACGAGAACTGGACAGATGTGTCCGGTTTTCTGATTGCAGATCCGAGAATTATCTCGAATCCGAAGTCTATCGAAGCAATTACATATAAAGAATTAAGAGAGTTATCTTATATGGGAGCTACCGTTCTTCATGAGGATGCTATTTTCCCTGTTCGAAAAGAAGGAATTCCAATCAACATCCGCAACACAAATGCACCGGAGGATAAAGGTACGTTGATTGTTGAAGCTACTTGCAGACATCCAAAATACACGATTACCGGAATTGCCGGAAAGCAAGGATTTGCTTCTATCACAATCGAGAAGGCAATGATGAACTCAGAAGTTGGATTTGGAAGAAAAGTGCTTCAGGTATTTGAAGATAATCATATTTCATTCGAGCACATGCCATCCGGCATTGATACGATGACAGTTTTTGTACATCAGTCGGAATTTGAAGAGACAGAACAGAAAGTACTTGCCGGAATTCATCATGCAGTACAGCCAGACTCCATCGAATTGGAATCAGATCTTGCATTGATTGCTGTTGTTGGTCGGGGAATGCGTGCTACAAGAGGTACAGCAGGCCGTATTTTCTCTGCACTTGCGCATGCAAATGTAAATGTAAAGATGATTGATCAGGGTTCCAGCGAATTGAATATTGTAATTGGTGTGCGCAATCATGATTTCGAAAATGCGATTAAAGCAATTTACGATATTTTTGTGACAGCAAAACTCTAGTTGGAAAGGTGAATGATATGAATATCATGTTTTTCTTAAAACCTAAAAGTGAGGTTGCCCATATCTATGATGACGATACGGTCAGACAAGTTCTGGAACGTATGGAATATCACAGATATTCGTGTATCCCAATGCTCAACAGACAGGGGAAATATGTTGGGAGCATTACGGAAGGCGATTTACTTTGGTGGCTCAAAGGAAATCACAATCTAAATTTAAAACTTGCAGAGATGGTTTCCATACAGGAAGTTGGAAGACGCCTTGACTACAAACCGGTTCGAGCAGAAGCAAAAATGGAAGACCTAATGGAAAAAGCAATGGAACAGAATTTTGTTCCTGTAGTTGATGATCAGGGAAATTTTTCCGGAATTATCACGCGAAAAGATATTATCGGTTATTTCTATGACAAATTAGTAGTTTCCGATAAAGAAAAATAAAATTTTCAAAACAATATTTTGAAGGATTAGGAGAAAAAATGACAAGTATTCTGATTTTAGCAGTTATATGTATACTTATAGGTTTGTATGCAATCATAAAGGGAGATATGCCTTTGATTCGGAAAAAGGATATTAGAGATGTAAAAATGTACGCCAGAATCAATGGCGCTGCCGGCATTGCATTAGGAATCTTTTTCATCAGTTACTATTTTTTACAGTTCAGTCCTGTAAAGTTGTTTATCGGTTTATTTGTAATCTATGGAATTACGGTACTAGCTGAACTTTTTACAAAATCTGTCTAAAATAGTATAAAAAATAGTTGACGCCTATAAAGTCACATGTTATAATACAACGGTATGCCGCACAATGAGGTTTGCAAGTTCTGCAATGCAGACACCGTAATTGGCGAGTAATGATAATAGGAGGTGCCATATGTACGCAATTATAGCAACAGGTGGTAAACAGTACAAAGTAGCCGAAGGCGATATCATTAAAGTAGAAAAACTTGGTGTAGAAGCTGGAGAAACTTTTACATTTGACCAGGTACTTGCAGTTAGCGATTCTGAATTAAAAGTTGGAAATCCAACAGTAGAAGGTGCTACAGTTACAGCTTCTGTAATTGGAGACGGAAAAGCAAAAAAAGTAATCGTTTACAAGTATAAAAGAAAAACTGGATACCATAAGAAAAACGGTCACAGACAGCAGTACACAGCTGTTAAGATTGAAAAAATCAATGCTTAATCTGGTGTCGGAATGATTAGGGTAACCATTTATAAAAACGAAAAACATGAATGTGTTGGTTTTAAGGCGTTGGGTCATGCAGGTTACAGTGAGAATGGTCAGGATGTTGTCTGTGCAGCTGTTTCTGTGCTGACAATCAATACTGTGAATGCAATTGAGATTTTTACTCAGAATGAAGCCTCACTTGTATCTGATGATGAGCAGGGCTTAATCGATTATAGAATATCGGGAAGACCTACTAAAGAGACGACGCTGTTGTTGAAAGCTATGATTCTTGGTTTAGAGGAGATGGCTGATGACGAGAATTACGAGAAATATATCGATTTAACATTTGAGGAGGTGTAAGACCATGATGAAATTAAACCTTCAATTTTTCGCTCATAAAAAAGGAGTTGGTTCTACAAAGAACGGTAGAGACTCTGAATCTAAGAGATTAGGTGCGAAAAGAGCTGACGGACAATTTGTAAAAGCTGGAAATATCCTTTACAGACAACGTGGAACTAAGATTCACCCAGGTACTAACGTAGGACGTGGTGGAGACGATACTTTATTCGCTTTAGTTGACGGTGTTGTAAGATTCGAAAGAAAAGGAAGAGATAAGAAACAAGTTTCTATCTATCCAGTAGCTGAATAAGAATTTTACGAATTATAAAAGATTAGGCTTCAAATCTTATTGGTTTGAAGCCTTGTTTTTTTCCATCGGTTTATATTATAATAAAAACAATGTATAGAAAAGTAGGTGAGAAAGATGTTTGCAGACAGAGCAAAAATATATATCCGCTCAGGAAAAGGCGGAGATGGTCATGTCAGTTTTCGACGTGAACTATATGTACCAAACGGCGGTCCGGATGGTGGTGACGGAGGACGCGGCGGAGATGTTATCTTTGAAGTGGATGAAGGATTGAATACCCTTGCTGATTACCGACATAAAAGGAAATTTGCGGCAAAGGACGGCGAGCAGGGCGGAAAAAGACGCTGCCACGGGAAAGATGCAGAAGATATCATTTTGAAAGTACCTGAAGGAACTGTGGTGAAAGAAGCAGAATCCGGGAAAGTTATCGCAGATATGTCAGGTGAGAACCGCAGACAGGTCATCTTAAAGGGTGGAAAAGGAGGTCTTGGTAACCAACATTTTGCAACTTCTACCATGCAGATTCCAAAGTATGCGCAGCCAGGACAGCCAGCTCAGGAATTGAACGTACAATTAGAGTTGAAAGTGATTGCAGATGTTGGGCTTGTCGGATTTCCGAATGTTGGGAAATCAACCTTTTTATCCCGTGTTACAAATGCAAATCCAAAGATTGCCAATTACCATTTTACAACATTAAATCCAAATCTCGGAGTTGTAGATTTAGGAGATGGGGAAAGTTTTGTTATAGCTGATATTCCCGGACTGATTGAAGGGGCTTCAGAAGGTGTTGGACTTGGACATGAATTTTTACGCCATATCGAGCGTACAAAGATGATGATTCACGTAGTGGATGCTGCATCGTCAGAGGGACGTGATCCGGTTGATGACATTTATAAGATTAATGAAGAATTAGAAGCATATAATCCTGAGATTGCAAAACGGCCTCAAGTCATTGCAGCAAATAAGACAGATTTGATATACTCAGAGGACGAAAATCCAGTTGAGCGTATCCGGGCAGAATTTGAACCAAAGGGAGTAAAGGTATTCGCAATTTCCGGGGTATCCGGCGCAGGAATCAAAGAGCTTTTGTATTATGTAAATGATCAGTTGAAACAATTAGAACAGGCTCCGATTACTTTCGAACAGGAATACTTCCCAGAAGAGGAACTCATTCATATTGATCTGCCATATACGGTTGAAAAAGAAGATGGCATGTATGTAGTGGAAGGGCCTAAGATTGAAAAGATGCTTGGATACACAAATTTAGACTCAGAAAAAGGATTTGCATTCTTCCAAAAATTCCTAAAAGATACAGGAATACTAGATGAATTAGAAGCTGCAGGAATTGAAGAAGGCGATACAGTGCGCATGTACGGGTTGCAATTCGATTATTATAAATAAGAGAGGAGGAAAATTATGACATCAAAACAGAGAGCGTATTTGAAAAGTCTTGCAATGGTTATGGATCCGATTTTTCAGGTTGGAAAATCAAGCATGACGCCAGAACTTACCAATGCAATTGCAGAAGCGTTGACAGCCAGAGAATTAATTAAAATCAATGTACTTCAAAACTGTGCCGATGATCCGAAAGAAATTGCACAGATCTTGGCAGAACGTACCCGCTCCCAGGTTGTTCAGGTAATAGGCAAAAAGATTGTGTTATACAAAGAAGGAAAAGATGATAAGAAGAAAATCGTACTTCCTTAGTGAATCATGAAAGAGGAAATAATATGAAGATTGGAATTATGGGGGGGACATTCGATCCCATTCATAATGGGCACTTGATGCTTGGAAATTATGCATATAAACTTTTTCGACTCGATCAGGTATGGTTCCTGCCAAACGGAAATCCACCGCATAAGTCGAGTGCTGCCATTGAGTCCATGACTGTGAATCGGGTAGAGATGGTGCAAAAAGCAATTCAGCCATATGCGTATTTTCGTCTGGAAAAATATGAAGTAGAAAGAAAAGAGATTTCCTATTCCTATCAGACGATGCAGTACTTTCAAGACCGATATCCGGAACATGAATTCTATTTTATTATTGGTGCAGATTCTTTATTTTCTATTGAAAAATGGGTACATCCGGAGAAATTGCTGAGAACCTGTATCCTTTTAGCGGCATATCGCAATGGCAAAGGAACACAGGAGATGCTAAGTCAGATTCATTATTTAGCAAGAAAATATGAATGTGATATCCGTCTTATGAATACTCCGGATTTGGAAGTTTCTTCCAGTGATATTCGAAAAAGAATCAAAGAAGGACTTCCAATCAGCGAATTTGTACCAGAGGCAGTTGAAAAGTATATTGCAGAAAAACATTTATTTGAGGAAGAACAAAATGAAGCAGTTGACAATACGTAAAATAAAAGAAGAAGTAAAGATGCATTTGGATCAGAATCGGTATGAGCATACGCTTGGTGTTATGTATACTGCAGGCGCACTTGCGATGCGGTATGGGGCTGATTTGGAAGATACCATGATCGCGGGGCTTTTACATGATTGTGCGAAATGTATTCCATCTGCTCAAAAAATAGAATTGTGTAAAAAATATAATTTAAACATTTCTGAGGCAGAGCAGAAAAACCCTGGACTTTTACATGCAAAATTAGGAGCATATTTGGCAAAAGAGATATATCAGATAGAGAATACAGAAATTCTTGATGCGATTTCCTGGCATACAACCGGTCGCCCACATATGACACTGCTGGACAAGATTATTTATATTGCGGATTATATTGAGCCAGGAAGATGCGAGGCGCCTGATTTGCAGGAGATTCGACGTTTGGCATTTACAGATATCGATGAGTGTCTTTATACGATTCTTCATGCCTCATTAGAGTATTTGAAGAGCAAAAGTGAAGTGATTGATCCACTGACAGAACAGACTTATCTGTACTACAATGAAAGGAGAATTTAAAGATGGAAGAGTCAAGAAAAATGGCAAAAATAGCCTGTGCAGCATTAGCTGATAAAAAAGGAGAAGATATCAAAGTCATTGATATCTCAAATGTATCAGTTTTGGCAGATTATTTTATTATCGCAAACGGAACCAATGACAGCCAAGTACATGCTATGGTAGATAGTGTAGAAGAAGAGCTTGAAAAAGCCGGATTCACATTAAAACAAAGAGAAGGCTATGGACTTGGAAGCTGGGTGTTATTGGACTTCGGCGAAGTGATTGTTCATGTCTTTGACAAAGAAAATCGTCTTTTCTATGATTTGGAAAGAATCTGGAGTGACGGAAAGATGATAAATATTGAGGAATTATAATTTATAAACGGCATCTGAGCAGATGCCGTTTGTTTTTTAATTAATATTGATTACAGTCACTTTTTCACGTGTCATAGATTCAATGCTGCGACGAACACCTTGTGTTCCCATACCAGAGCCCTTTGTTCCGATAAATGGGAAGTGGTCTGGTCCGCGTTCTGTTCGACCGTTAATCTGTACAGAACCTGCTTGTATTTTTTCTGCAATTGTGAATGCCTGATCAATATCCTGAGAAAAGATACTTGCCTGTAATCCATATTCCGATTGATTGCTCATCTCAATGGCTTCATCGACTGTTTTTACACGAATAATCGGCAATACTGGACCAAATGGTTCCTCCCAAGCTAAACGCATATTTGGTGTCACATGGTCAAGCAGCGTAGGATAGATTAAATTTCCTTCTCGCTGATTTCCAGTAATTAATGTTGCATTTTTCTCAAGTGCATCATCAATCAGACGCTGTACAAAATCAGCTGATTTCTGATCAATCAGTGGTACAATCATTTTATTTTCTTCTGGAGAACCAATTGTTACATTTTTTAATTCTTCAGATAATTTCTCAATTAATTCATCAGCGATCATCTCGTCAACGAAAACACGTTTAATAGCAGTGCAGCGTTGACCGGAGTAAGAAAATGCACCGGATACAATTTGTTTTGCTGCCAAATCTAAATTTGCATCTTTTACAACAATGGCAGGGTCTTTTCCTCCCAATTCCATGACAAGTGGAATCATGTTTGCCAATTTTGCGATACGTTTTCCTGTACCGCTTCCACCCGTGAAAGAAATCATGTCAATCCCTTGATGTTCGATCAGATAATTTCCTATCACAGAACCATGACCTGTCACCACATTTAGAACACCTTTTGGAAGACCAGCCCGATCTAGCGCTTCAATCATTTTGATTCCGCTGATCGCACCTTGTGTTGCCGGCTTGAAGACAACGGCATTTCCACTTATCAGAGCTGGAGCAATTTTTGCTGCTGATAGATTAACAGGGTAGTTAAACGGAGAAATGGCAAGCACAACACCTAGAGGAACACGGTGACTAATGGCAATTTTAGAACGATTTCCCCCAGGAAAATTTTCTCCGAGCATACTTTCACCATATAAATGAATTGCTTCTTCAATTGTAAAACGAATCAAATCAATTGTGCGCTCCACTTCTTTGACGGCATCCTGAAATCCTTTACCGACTTCTTGCATAATAGTCGTTGCAATATCTTCCTTTGATTTTTCAAGCTCTTCAATCCAATGATATAAATAGTTACCGCGATCTCTGATAGAAAGTTTCTCCCATTTCTTTTGTGCAATTTTTGCACTTTGGATAGCTTTATCTGCCTCGTCTTTTGAAATCGCCTGTACCGTACCGACAAGTTCATCTTTATAAGGTGACATGATTTTAATAACTTCTTTGCTTTTGCTTTCTTCCCACATACCATCAATATAAAATCTATAGTTTTTGTTCAAATTCAAATAAATCCCTTCTTTCATTTAATTTTATTCTTTTCTTTAACTATATTTTAATAATAGTAATCATTATTAGTCAAGAGGTAAATTTTAGAGTGAAAAAATGAGACAGAAACAACTTATGAAAAAAATATATATTATTTAGAAAATTGAGAAAGAATTTTTGACTGTTTACAATGAAAAACAAGATACAATCTAAAAATATATTATATTTTTATAATTTTTATGAGAATTATGAAATAATTTTGGAAATATGATGAATAAAACTCAGGGAACAGAAGAGGAGAGAAATAAAAATTAAAAGAAACATGTGATAGCAGACTGACAGATGATTAATCTGCCAGTCTGCAAAATATCTTATTGAAAGAAACGAAATACACCAATCACTTTTCCTAAAATCTCTACTTCTGATACAATAATAGGCTCCATTGTATCATTCTCAGGCTGCAGACGGTATATACCTTCTTCTTTATAAAAAGTCTTCACCGTTGCGCTGTCATCTACAAGCGCAACAACCATCTCTCCGTTAGAAGCGACAGAAGTAGATTCTACCAATACCATATCACCATCTAAAATACCAGCATTAATCATGCTTTCTCCTTTTACAGTCAGTAAGAATGTTTCATTATTCGGCATAAATTCTATCGGAATAGGAAAGTAGTTGGTAATGTTTTGTTCAGCAAGAATTGGTTCTCCTGCAGCTACTTGACCTACAATTGGCACGTTTACCATCTCTCGCCTTGTGAGATTAAATGTATCATCTATAATCTCAATTGCACGTGGCTTCGTAGGATCTCGTCTGATATATCCATTTTTTTCTAAAGTTTCAAGATGAGAGTGGACAGATGATGTCGATTTTAAATTTACGGCTTCACAAATCTCACGTACGGCAGGAGGGTAACCGATTCTTAATATTTCAGATTTTATGTATTCTAATATTTCTAATTGTTTTTTACTTATTTTTCCATATGCCATTTAGACGACCTCCTAGAATGAAGTTATTTTAATTAAAAATATTTTACCATAAATACACAAAAAAGGCAAACAAATGTTTAGAAAATATGTTCGTATTTTTCTTCAAATCTATTGACAAACATTTGTTCTTGTTTTATAATTCGATACAAGAACAGTTGTTCGGAAAATACGTTCGCATATAGTGGAAGAGAGGTATATGAGATAATGACAAAAGAGAAAAGATATTATGAGAAACAACGATTTGCACAACGGAGAATGTGGATGCTTTTGGCAACTATTTTATTTATAACCATTGGAAGTGCCGTATTTGGAAGTTCCTTTTCCGATGCACATGGGAATGCACAGGAAAGCCCAAATACTTATAAGTACTATAAAAGTATAGTAATTCAACCAGGAGACACTCTTTGGGATATCGCTCTTGAATATAAAACAGATGATTACGGAAGTACTCAGGAATATGTAGATGAGCTGAAAGAAATTAATTCCTTAGAATCTGATTCTATACAGGAAAGCCAATATTTAATGATTGCATATTACGATGAAGAGTTTCGATAAAAGATACCATGCCGATATAGCAGCGAGTCTTATTAGTGAAAATAGATGCTATATCGGTCTTTTATAGTAGAAATATATCTATACGACAAATACTGATTTTTCCAAAAGATATAGACATTTACTGTCGTATAGTGTAAAATATACTTAAAATCCAGTATTTACGAAAGGAATCTTGTTTCATGGCTAAAGACATAAAAACATATTATGAACAATCTTATATTGACAATACACTTCGATTACGTGAAGTTTTACAGACATTACCATCATTTACAAAAGATTATTTTCGTGCTGTAGAACCGACTACATCGGCTAAGACAAGAATTTCTTATGCTTATGACATCCGTGTATTTTTTCATTTTTTAATTGAGAACAATCCAATTTATCACGATTATACAACAACCCAGTTTACCCTTCAGGACTTAGAACGTGTTGAACCGATCGATATCGAGGAATATTTAGAGTATTTAAAGGTATATAAAGCAGATGATAATCAGGTGATCACAAATGGAGAAAAAGGACTTGCACGAAAATTTTCTTCTCTTAGGAGCTTTTACCGGTATTTTTACCGTCATCAGATGATTGAAAAAAATCCGACTATTTTTGTGGATATGCCAAAGTTACATGATAAAGCAATTATACGTTTAGATATTGATGAGGTTGCTTTGCTGCTTGATTATGTAGAAAATTGCGGGAAAGAATTGACGGGGCAAAAAAAAGTTTATTATGAAAAAACAAAAACTCGCGATTTGGCTATTTTGACATTATTGCTTGGAACGGGGATTCGTGTTTCAGAATGTGTAGGTCTTGATATCAATGATATTGATTTTAAGAATAATGGCATTAAGGTGACTAGAAAAGGTGGAAGTGAGATGGTTATCTATTTCGGTGAGGAAGTACGTAATGCTTTGGAGAATTATCTTGAGACAACAAGAGCCAGCGCTACTCCCCTACCCGACCATGAAAATGCTCTTTTTTTATCGACCCAAAGAAAAAGAATGGGAGTTCAGGCAATTGAGAATATGGTGAAAAAATATGCCAAACAAGTGACTCCAAACAAAAAAATAACACCTCATAAGCTTCGGAGTACCTATGGGACGTCCTTATACAAGGAAACAGGCGATATTTACCTTGTAGCCGACGTATTGGGGCATAAGGATGTAAATACGACAAAAAAACACTATGCGGCTATTGATGATATGCGGCGAAGACAGGCAGCCAGTGCTGTAAAATTAAGAGAAGAGCGAAATTAACTCTGCTCTTCTCTCCTGAATTTCCCAATGCTCAATGTCTATTTTTGCTTTTGGTTACATACAATCAGAATCTAATACAATTGTGAATGGTCCATCATTAATCAGGCTTACTTTCATGTCCGCCCCAAAACTTCCTTTTTCAACAACTGGTACATTTTCCTTGCATTTGGAAATAATATATTCATAAAGTTCTTCCGCTAATGCAGGATCTCCAGATTCAATAAAGCTTGGACGATTTCCTCTTTTACAATTTGCATATAGTGTAAACTGTGAAATCAATAAAAGCTCTCCATTCACATCAGCAAGTGAAAGATTTGTTTTTCCGTTTTCATCTTCAAAAATGCGAAGTCCGATCATTTTTTTTATCAGTTTGTCCGCAATTTCTTTTGTATCCTCCTGCCCGACTCCAATTAGTACCATAAATCCTTTTCCGATTTGTCCGATTATTTTATCATCTACTTTTACAGATGATTCTGTAACACGTTGTATCACAAATTTCATGTTCTTCCATCCTCCTAAATCTCATCTAAAACTATTCTACATGATTCTGATAGATTTGTGAAGTTGTTTATTTTCCTATTGTAAAAATAAGAAAAATATAATAGTATTAAGCAGGTAGAAACAGTAAAATAGAATGTAAGAAAGGATTTTATAGATGAAATTACAACAGTTATTGAGTTTTACGAGAAAAGCAGTGGATGAATACCAGATGATCCAGGAAGGAGATCATATTGCAGTTGGAATCTCTGGCGGAAAAGACAGCTTGACACTGCTCTATGCACTTCATGGATTAAAACGGTTCTATCCCAACAAATTTGAATTGAGTGCCATTACAGTTGATTTAGGATACGAAGAATTCGATTTAAATCCAGTACATGAATTATGTCAAGAACTCGGAGTGCCGTATAAGGTAGTGAAAACGGATATTGCTCACATTTTATTCGAAGAGAGAAAAGAAAGCAATCCTTGTTCTCTTTGTGCAAAGATGCGAAAAGGTGCATTGAATGATGCTGTAAAAGAAATGGGCTGCAATAAAGTTGCTTATGCGCATCACAAAGATGATATTATTGAAACAATGCTTCTCTCTCTGATTTTTGAAGGAAGATTTCATTCATTTTCGCCGAAAACATATTTGGATCGTATGGATTTGACAGTTATTCGTCCAATTATGTTTGTAGATGAAGCAGATGTTATTGGATTTAAGAATAAATACAACCTGCCGGTTGTAAAAAGTAAGTGCCCAGTTGACGGCTACACCAAACGCCAGTATGCAAAAGAACTTGTAAGACAATTAAATACTGAGCACCCAGGGGCAAAAAATAGAATGTTCACTGCAATTTTGAACGGTGATATCGAAGGATGGCCAGAAAGAATCTTACATAAAAGATAATTTTACAAAACAGGGACATGAGAAAAATTCCCATGTCCCTACCGTTTATAATTTTGCATCTGTAATATTATTTCTAAGTGAAACATAATCTTTGATGGCTTTTGCAGTTCCTTCTACACCGAGCTTTCCGCTGTTTAGACATAAATCATAACTCTTCGCTTCTGCCCATTCTTTATTCGTGTAATAATTGTAATAACTTGCTCTTTTTTTATCCGTTTTTAAGATCATATCTTTTGCTTTTGCATCAGTCAAGTTATAGAGTCTTGCAATTCTTCTGACACGAATGTCCAAATCAGCATAAATAAATACATTTACAACATTGTCATAGTTTTCCAAAGCATAGTCGGCACATCTTCCTACAAGAACACAAGGGCCTTCGTCAGCAATCTTCTTTATAGCATCAAATTGAGCCAAAAAGATCTTATGATTAATCGGCATATCTGAATAACTTCCAGAAGAATATCCAAGAGAGTAAGTATCCATCACTAATGAATAGAGAAAACTATTCGTAGGTTTTTCATCATGTGTCTCAAATAATTCTTCACAGATACCGCTTTCTTTTGCCGCTCTCTTTAACATCTCTTTGTCATATAATTTGATACCATAATCTTTAGCAATGACATTCCCGATCTCACGCCCAGCACTTCCAAATTGTCTTCCGATTGTAATAATTGTATTAAATTCACTCATATCTGTCACTCTCCTTTAAGTCTGAATACGAATTGTTTTAACATATAATTATTATACAACAATTTATGAGAAAAGTATATATTTTTATATGAATTTTACAGTTTAAGACGTTTGTTTTAGTTTGTTTAGCAGAGAGATAAAATAATCCGGAAGTGGAGCATCCACCTCAATATACTCATGCGTACGTGGATGAACAATACCCAATGTTTTTGCATGTAATGTCTGTCCCTGTAATTTGAAAGGACATTTTGCCGGTCCATAGACAGCATCTCCTAACAGAGGATGGCGTATATGAGCCATATGTACTCGTATCTGGTGTGTTCTACCTGTCTCCAATTGACATTTTATGTATGTATAATTTTTAAATCGTTCGATTACTTTATAATGAGTGACTGCATGCTTGCCGTTTTTATAGTTGACACTCATTTTTTTTCGCTCAATCGGATGTCTTCCAATTGGAGCGTCAATTGTCCCTTCATCTTCTTTTATAACCCCATGTACGATTGCGTGATATATTCGTTGTATGGAGTGTTCCTTTAGCTGTTCTGCTAAATCCTGGTGGACAAAATCATTTTTACAGACAAGCAGTGATCCGGTTGTATCCATATCTATTCGATGTACAATTCCAGGTCGCATTATTCCATTGATTCCAGATAATTGATCTTTGCAGTGATACATCAGGGCATTTACAAGAGTGCCAGAATAATGTCCTGCCGATGGGTGTACCACCATTCCTTTTGGTTTGTTAACAATCAAAATATCTTCATCCTCATATAAAATATCAATTGGGATATTCTCTGGCACAATATCCGGCTCTTGAAGCTCTGGTTTATCCAGAGCCAATGTATCAAGTGCGTTAAGTTTGTAGTTTGCTTTGACTATTTTCCCGTTTGCAGTCACATGTCCATCTTTAATTAATTTTTGAATATAAGAACGAGAAAGATCTGGAAATTGTTCTGAAAGAAATTTATCTACTCGGTTTCCAGAAAATTCTTTTTCTACAGTAACGGTCTGTATCATAATTAACTCTCCTGTTCCTTGTTCTTTTTACGCGAGAATAGCTTAAACAGCATTTCAAGATCATCTTCTTTGTAATAGAATAAAATTAATACGATAAGAAGTCCAGCTGACAATGTTACATAAATATCTGCCACATTGAAAATTGGGAAATCGATCAATTCGAAATAAAAGAAATCAATTACATAATTCAAACGTATCCGGTCTATCATATTTCCAATTGCCCCGGATGCAATCAGAAGCAGACAGATTCGCAATGGAATAAAATGTCTCTCGTGCGGCATTTTTAAATAGAAAAAAAGTGCTACAATCAGAATTATAATACCGATAATAACAAAGAAAATTTTTTGGTTTTGGAGTATCCCAAAAGCCGCTCCACGATTTTCCAGATAGTGAAGCTGGAAAACATTTTCTATGATATCAATTGGAGCTTGATTTTTCAAATTTTCCACTGCAAGTAGTTTTGTGTATTGATCTAAAAAAATTGCAAAAATCATACTTAAAGTAGCTAATAAATAGCTGAGGTAATGATTTGTTTTCTTTTTCATAAGATTCTCCCTTCCTGTTTCATTATATGTATAGATGTATCGTCACTAAATAACGTCCCCTTTTTGTCTGAGAAAGCATTTCTTTATATTGAAAACGTCCAAGTCCTCGAACAGAAATAATATCGTCTTGTTTAATTTGGTATCCATTGGATGTGATTAATTTTCCGTTTACAAATACTTTTCCATTTTCAATGTATGGTACCAGTTTTGTTCTGGAAGAAGAAAATGCAAGAGCTAAAAGACTGTCTAGCCGCAAAGACGACACGGTGCCTTTTTTTTCTTCTATTTGAGGAGTATAAGAAAACTTCTCAAAATTTTCCGGCTCTGCCATAACAGAAGTATGACGTATTCTTTTTAATTCATCTTGGATGAATTGTTCCAGAGACTGATGAACAAACAGAATTGCAGAATCTTCCTGTACAAGGATATCACCGATTTTGCTACGTTCAATACCAAGATTTAAAACAGCGCCTAAATAGTCTCTGTGAGAAAGTGCCTCAGAAAATTTTTTCTGCAACGGTCTGATTTTCAAAACAGAAATTGGATAAAAATACTCATAACAAAAAGCATCAGGTAGAAATGCAACCATCTGACGCTCTGAGAAATCATAACCGCCAAAAACTTTGTATGTTGTATATAATTCTGTCTTTGGCATTGTATGAAGAATATTTAATTCATTCAAATTTAAAAAATCAGAATATGTAACAATTCCGCGTTGATAGGATAGCCTTGAAAGCTCAATCAATCTCTTTTGTAACATAAGTTCTTCTTTTTGCATAATACTTGTCCTAATATCTTGTCTTAATAGATGGAACATCAAAAGATGTATTCAATAGATCCTGTAAATCACCGGAGATATCTACGTTAGCCGGTGTAATCAGAAAAATATAATTTGAAATCTTTTGCAGATTTCCATCAATAGCAAATGTCGCACCGGAAGTAAAATCTATCAAGCGCTGTGCCACTTCTAAATCTAATCCTTCCAAATTCAGGATAACAGTGCGTCCACTAAGCAGAGTCTCTGTAACTTCTCTGGAATCGTCAACATTTGTCGGCTTAATCACACAGACTTCCATTCCGGTTGTCTTTCTTGCAGGCTGACGCATAGGTGTTACTTTGCTGCTTGCTGGTTTTGCATGCTGGCTATGCTTCTCTTCTGGAACATTGTATTGTTCTTCATTTTCTTCCATCTGCTTTTCTTTCTTGAAAAAATTTCTTTTTGGCTTCTCTTCTATATCATCGTATTCTTCATCATCAAAGAACTCTTCATCGTAATCCTCGTCCTCATCACTCAACTTCAAAATATCTAAGAATTTGTCTAGTACGCCCATAATTATTTTAATCTCCTATCTTACTTCTATACTGTGGTATAATTTCGTTCACCAAAAATCCCGGTTCCCACACGAACCATAGTTGCACCCTCTTCAATAGCAACTTCATAATCATTGGTCATTCCCATCGAAAGAATACTCACATTAACATTATCAATGTTTTTGGCGTTGATGTCAACAGATAATTTGCGTAAACGTCTAAAAATAGGTCTGTTTTCTTCTGGATTTTTCACATATGGGGCAATTGTCATAAGACCTTTGATTTGAATATTTGGAAATAATGCAATTTTCTCAATCAAAGGAAGTACTTCCTCTACTTTTACTCCAAATTTACTCTCTTCTTCCGCCACATTTACTTCGATTAAAATGTTGGAAACCACGTCTTTTTTAGCTGCTTCCTGATTGATTGTCTCTGCCAATCGCAGAGAATCCACAGAATGAATCAATTCTGTTTTATCGACGATATATTTTACTTTGTTTCTTTGCAAATGACCAATCATATGCCATTTGATGTCTGATGGAAGCTGCTCATATTTTTCAGTCAGCTCCTGTACTTTATTTTCACCAAAACATCGTATTCCTTCGTTATAAATTTCTTGCAGCATAGAAATTGGTTTTGTCTTGCTCACGGCAATCAAAGTGACTTCACTTCGTTCTCTTTTTGCTCGTTTACAAGCATCTGCAATTTTTTCTTCTACTTGTTGTAAATTCTCTGATAACATGATTAAAAACTCCTTTTAAAAAACAATATCATTTTCTTTGATTCCGGTACTGTCTAATGCAATCCGATCATAATTGGAAAGCCCATAGCTGTTTCCCTCTTCGACAATGTAATATTCTTCACTTTCACTTAAGATATTAATCTGCTTAAACATTGCATATCCTTTGTTGATATTATAAACGCCTTTTAATGATTTTTTCTCTTTTAGCTGATAAGTTTCTGTAGACTCCGGTTTAATGATCACATCATTTTCTTGAAATACATTCGGATCTAAATATACCGTTTCGTTTTCTTCATAATAAATATTAACCGGTAAAAATTCGGTAATACTTTCCCCATTTTTATCTGTAGTCTGCCGGAGTACCCCCTGCTCAGAGCTATTGCCGCCCTGTGTAATATAAGATTTAGGAACTACGTAAAAATCTTTTTTTGTCTCAGCAGATTTTGGAATCTTAAGCCCGGATTGGTCTTCCAAAATCAATTCAATATCCAAATAACGTTCGTTTGCATATCGAATCATGGAGTTGTCAAATCCGAGATAAGCCAAAATATGTCCGTCAAGCTCTTTAATTTCTAAATTTCCCCATAATGTCTGATTATCTTTTGAAAAACGGACTTTTACCGATTTTTTTTCTTTTAGTACATCATAGGTTTCTTTTGAAATCTCTGTTACTAATGTCCATGATTCATCCGTAACCAGCTTATAAACAGGATCGCCGGCATTCACTTTCGTATTGTTGGCAAATTCTGTTTTTTGGTAATTACTCTTATCAAGAGATTCCAAAGTTACCGTGTCTTTTGTCAACCCTTCCATCCCATCTACAGAATATACTACAATCCCATCCTCGGCAGTTGAATACAGATTCATGTCTGAAAGAGTTCCATTGCTCAAAGCGCTATTCAGTTGATCCATCTTACTTTGACTGGAAATACTCTGCAGAGAACTTTCCATTTCATTCTTAAATAAATACATGTCTGAAAAAGAAGCATCTTTAAAGCTTTCACTAAATGTCTGTATTTTTAAAGACAAGGCATTTTTTTGTTCTTCACTTAATGTGACATTATCCTCAGAAGATCCATTGGAAAATGTTAGTTTTTCGTTGGACAGTGTATAAATATTAGTTCCTGCACGTACTTTACTATTATCCGTCGTATAATAATTGATATATCCGCTATTATCAGCATAGGTTACGTTTTCCGTACGAATAGCGATTCCAGTGTATGCATTATCCTTTAGAATTGAACCTTCCCGCACCTCATAGGGAGTAATGCGAGGGGCTGTCAGGTACAGAATAATAGTCACGATCAGATACAAAAAAATGATTCCAAAAATAATCAATCCGATATTTATATATTTCTTTTTTCGATAAGTTCTGATATTTGATGTATATGATGACAAAACCAATCCTCCTAAGATAATTTTTTCATTGCACTACCATTAAGGTAACAGAAGCATTTTCCTTGATAAGACTCCTGCTCGTTCATTTTAGCAATCACTTCATCCTGCAGTTTCCACCAGCTGGTATTCCAATTAGAAAAAAGAGAGTCTTTTTCCGGAACACGACTGAATAAACGTTCTACAACAATTTCCGGTGATAAATGTTCTAAAAAAGCAATCAGTCTTTGGATATACTCTTCTTTGCTGCATATTTTGATTGTACCACTTTCATACTCATAGGACAACTTTGTATTTTTTGCAATATATAAAGAATGAATTTTTACAATATCTATTTTTAAAGCAGATAATATTTTTGCACTTTCAATTGCATCTCGCATCGAATCTCCCGGAAGATTCAAAATAATATGTGTGCAGATTGGAAAGGCATATGACTGTATCATAAGTACTGCATCAATATATTCGGCTAATCCATGACCGCGGTTAATAGTATCCAATGTATGGTAATTAACTGTCTGCAAACCTAGTTCAATGCTGATAGCAACTTGATATTTTTCACTTATAGATTTTAAGACATCTAAATATTCTTTTTGAATGCAGTCAGGTCGTGTGGAGATTGAAATTTCCACAATATCCAGACAGGCTGCAGCCTCGCAAATATATGCCTGAAAGACATCCAATTTCATAAATGTATTTGTATAATTCTGAAAGTATGCAATATATTTTTTTGCCTTATATTTTTTTTCAATAAGTATTTTGGTACGTTCAAGCTGTTCTGTCACAGAAACCTGAGAAGCTAGTGCTTCAAATCCAGTTCCTACTTCAGAACAAAAGCTGCACCCGTTGCCGTCTAAACGGTTAGGACAGGTGATTGGAAGATTGATAGGCAATTTATAAACTTTTTCGCCATATTTTTCTTTTAAGTAATCTGAATATTTATAATATAATCTTTGTTCTTTCATCTCTAAATAGTTCCTTTCCGTCTGTATATTTTTTTATCAAAAGTGAATACTACTGTATAGATGATAAATAAGGAGGAAATATACATGAAATGGTTTGATAACACAAGTCTGACACTTGTCATTATCGGTGCAGTCAACTGGCTTCTAATCGGTATTTTTCGATTTGATTTAGTTACATTTCTTTTTGGAAATTTAAGCTGGATTTCAAGAATCATCTATACTGTCATTGGTCTGTGTGGTCTGTATCTGATCAGTCTTTATGGCAGAATTGGCAATATGGGAGATTCTTAACTATATAAATAGGGCTCTCATTGTGAGAGCCCTGGTATGGTAGATAGTAATGAATCCATTGTAGTATAAAGTGCATTTTTCGATTCGGCTCCCATGACAACAGAAATATACGGACGCGACTGACTATCCTGTTCATATAAAACAAGACATGCTCCGGCCTCATCTGTAGTTCCGGTTTTCCCACCGACCACTGTCACATTCTCCGGTGCCGTTCGGGTTCCGTTCACAAATAAATTGGATTGTCTCCAAGTCACGCTTCTTACAGAACCGTCTGGTTCCTTGATGTCTGTAGTGTAACTTGGCGAAGATATAATATCAACGAATTTCTCATTCTGAATTCCCTGATTAAAAATTAAATACAAATCATATGCAGTTGTATAATGATCTTTATCATGATAGCCATGCGGATTCACAAAATGTGAATTTGTAGCCCCCAATGCATTTGCTTCCTGATTCATCAACTGTACAAACGCATCGACGCTGCCAGAAATATGTTCCGCAATTGCAACAGCACTGTCATTCCCAGATGGAAGCATTAGTCCATACAATAAATCTTCTAACGTAAGCTGTTCGCCCTCTCGAAGACCTGCTACAGAAGAATCAGATGGTACAGATACTGCATTTTTACTTACCGTAACCTCATCTGAAAGTGTGCCGTATTTCAATGCTAAATACAAAGTAAGAATCTTCGTTGTACTTGCCGGAAACAAACGGTCATGCATGTGTTCCGACAAAAATACTTTCTTCTGATCTACACCGAATAATGCAGCTGCATGCAAAGAAGAAGCTACTTCGAAGTCATTCAGCGAAACATTTTCATTGGAAACACATAATTGATTCGCAAACAATTCCCCTTCATACAAATATCGATCATAGTTTGTAGTTTCATATTCTGTTACAATTTTTTCTTTTTTTGAAATACACCCAGCTGACAATATCGCAATGATAAGAATGATGGACAGTAGGCGTCTTTTTTTATCTATACATCTCACGCCAGTCCAAATCTCCTCTGTCAAGTGCAAGTACAATCAATTCAGCTGTTGCCAAATTAGTCGCCATAGGAATATTGTGCATATCACACAAACGCACTACATCATTTACATTCGGTTCATGCGGTTTTGGCGCCAATGGATCTCTCAAGAAAATCAGCGCATCAATATCATTCTGGCCTACCTGACTTCCAAGTTGCTGCATTCCACCTAAAGGTCCTGCTAAATACTTGTGAATAGACAGGTTCGTCACCTCTTCAATCAATCGTCCTGTTGTGCCTGTTGCAAACAAATTGTGTTTACTTAGAATTCCTCTGTATGCGATACAAAAATTCTGCATTAAAGTTTTTTTAGAATCATGTGCAATTAATCCTATATTCATATTTCCCACTCCTTACTGGTATTTTTTCGGTTGTAATCCTACATTTAAAACAAATCCAATTCCCATATAAAAACATACAATAGATGTCAAACCTGCACTGACAAACGGAAGAGAGAGTCCGGTATTGGGCAATACTCCTGTAGCCACACCGATATTGATAAAACTTTGAATCGCTATCAGTGCGGCAACTCCCCCGCAAATAATCCGCCCCGCAAGGTTCTGGGCTCGGAGCCCTATTAAAATGCATTGTATTACAATTAATAATAACAAAATTATGACGATACAACAACCCACAAATCCTAATTCTTCACCAATAATTGCAAAAATAAAGTCTGTATCAGCCTCCAAAAGGAAATTTCCGTTCTTTACAGAGGTTGTCGTATTGTTATTTAGTCCCTTTCCTTTCAGCTGTCCGGAACCGATTGCCATAATAGAATTCTGTTGCTGATAAGCAGTATCATCCGCATATTTTTCCGGTTCCAGCCAGGCAAGAATACGTTTTTGCTGGTATTCTTTCAAAAATGGCTGGTTTGGCATAACAGCGATGCTGACAACAATGATTGCTGCCGGAATTGCAATTGCAAGTGCAGTGCCAATGAACTTGTAACTCAATCCACCGATGTACATCAAAATACAAAACAGCGCCGCAATACAAAGTGTATTTGAAAGGTTTGGCTGTTTATAAATTAAAAGCAGAGAAGGTGCAATCAGTAAAACAGACTTTACAATTGTAAGTGGTTCCTTCATACGCGCTTCATGATTCATCAAAAATTTTGCGAAAAACAAAATCATAAAAATTTTAGTAAAATCAGAAGGCTGCAATGTTGTAAAACCTAAATTGATCCACCTCTTTGCACCATTTAAATCCATTCCCAAAAAGTGTACATATAACAATAAAAGCAGATTAAAACCATAAATCAGCCAATATAGATTTAATAGCCATTCATAATCAATCATAGAGATTATCACCATAACAATAATTCCCATTATGATACCAATAATCTGTTTCATCTGCGATGATGGCTCGGCACTTCCGACAGCTAAAACGCCAATTATGGAAAGTGCAAGCACCGACAACACTAATAAAAATTTAAAATCTTTTATATGATAGGGTTTCGATAGTTTCACGATTCTTCTCCTGTAAGTTTAATAAATATTGTTGAACGTGTAAATTGAACGTCAAACGTCTCCGGAGTTACTTCCATGTATTTTGAAATTGTCTTATACAATTCCAATTGTACTTTTTCTAATGCATCGGGTGTACAGTTTACGCGGTCTGAAACAAGTAATACTTTCAGCCTGTCTTTTGCAATTAAAACAGAAGGTTTTCTTTTAATTGTTTCAAATACGGCCATCTTTGCAGCACCTCCTAATGTTTCTGAAAAATACGAGTCAGTTTGGTGAAGAAACCGGTATTGGAATCTAAATTCAGGAACGGAACTTCTTCACCTAAAAGCCGCTTACAAATATTAAAATATGCTTTTCCTGCCATGGAGTCAAGTCCGATAACAGGCTCTCCCTGATTTGTTCCAATCACAATCTGTTCGTCATCCGGAATTGCTCCCAAAAGATTGACTGCTAAAATCTCAGTAACATCCTCTACTGACATCATATCTCCTCTTTTTACCATATCCATTCGGATACGATTGATGATCAGGTCAATTTTTTTTATCTGATTTTTTTCCAGCAATCCGATAATGCGGTCTGCATCACGGATTGCTGATACTTCCGGAGTTGTTACAATGACTGCGTGATCTGCTCCTGCAATTGCATTTTGAAATCCTTGTTCAATTCCGGCAGGACAATCCAAAAGTATGTAATCATATTCTTCTTTTAATTCTTCCGTCAGTTTTTTCATCTGCTGTGGAGAGATTGCAGACTTATCTTTTGTCTGCGCTGATGGCAGAAGATAGAGATTGTCATATCGCTTGTCCCTGATCAACGCCTGTTTCATACGGCAATTTCCCTCAATGACATCTACCAGATTATATACGATACGATTTTCAAGTCCCATGACAACATCTAAGTTTCGAAGTCCTAAATCCGTATCAATCACCACAACTTTTTTGTCTAATTTTGCAAGCCCTGCTCCTAGATTGGCAGTCGTTGTTGTCTTTCCAACGCCACCCTTCCCTGATGTAACTACAATAACTTCACCCATTTTAAATTCCTCCTACATGCTTTTTTATATCTGCGGGTCTGTTTGACATTTTTCTTTTGTGCTTTAAAAAGGGTTCTGAACGTATTTTCCGGTTAATCTCCTCGTATCTCTGAACCAAGTGAAGAAGCAGTTCCGGTTACAAGATCGGCATCATCTGCCAGATTAAAATATTTTCTAACCATATCTCTTCCGATCTCAGCAGGATAACCAGAATTATATCCATATGCAATACGTGCACTGACTGCAATCTGCGGTTCATCAGCTGGTGCGTATCCCACAAACAATACGTGGTCCGCATGCGCTTTGCTATGCTGTGCAGTACCGGTCTTTCCTGCCATTTGGATTCCGCCATCCCGCACGCTTTTAAAGCGGCTGTCGCGTTCTACCATCTGTTCCATACCTTCTTCAATCAAATCAAAGCTACTACTGCTAATTTCACTTTCCTCAATCTGTTTATATAATGTAGGCTCAAACTCTTTGACAAGATTACCGTCAACATCTTCAATTTTACTCAAAAGTGTAAGATCATACACGGTACCTCGATTTGCAATAGCTGTCACATATTTTGCAAGCTGGCTTGTTGTAAAGAGGTTTGTACCCTGTCCGATTGCAGAACGGACAGCATCCTCATCACTGACACGAGGTTCAGATTCTGGAATTTCAAGACCGGAAGTCTCTCCAAGACCAAACATCTCCGCGTATTTCGCAAGTTTGTCAGTTCCGACATCCGAAGAGTAATTTCCTTCAGATGATAAACCAAGACGATATCCGACATCAAAGAAAAAGTTGTTACATGAATGTGCCAGCGCACCGGTTACGGTTAAGTTGCCGTGCCCTCCAGGATAAATCCAACATTTCGGACTAGGGGTAATATTTTTATATGGTCCATAACATCCAATCGTAGTACTTCCGGTAATAATACCTTCTGAAAGCCCCGCCGCTGAGGATACCATCTTATAGGTAGATCCAGGTGCGGTTGTCTCTTGAGTAGCTTTATTGTAAAACGGCTGTGAAAGATCTACATACAATTTATTGTAGTAGTCTGAATCCATTGTATTGGCAAGTCGATTGTTGTCATATCCCGGATAAGAGACAAGTGCAAGTGTTTTTCCTGTCGCAACTTCAGTCATAACAAATGATCCGGTGGACGGTTCAACACCTAACTGCCCTGGGGTAATTTCCAGACTTTCAATCTTGCTGCGAATGAAATCATACGCCGATATTGATCCTGATGCAAGTCTGTTATATTGATCCTGTTGTTCATCAAGCGGAAGTACATTTTGTTCATATAACAGCATACATACCTGACTTCCACGAAGCGTTCCATCTTTGATCATGTACTGGTAAATAAGTTTTTCAAAATTGCTGTCTGTTTTCAGATAGTCATTGATAAACGTTAATATTCCCTGGTACAGTTCTCCGGCATTTGAATATTTTTCGTCGGAAGATACGTAATCCTGAATGACAGAAGTATCAATCCAGTTCTTTGAAATGGCATAATTCAAGTACTCTTTCAAACTGATTGATTCATCTGTTTTCCAAGCTTTATAGGTCTCATCGTTCGTATCAATTTTATCTTTCATAATAATTTCCGTCTTGGAAGTAAGTAGATCCGCCTCAATATAATTCATATATGCCTGCATCTCTTTCGACAGATCTTCATATGGTTCTGCTGATGAAGATTGCAGCTCTGTTATAATCTCATTAATGGCAGTATCCAGTCTTTGACTGTATGCAGCATAGACCTCCTGCTCAGTCGCCTGTGCCTCACTCGTCGCAAAGTGATCAATATCTAAAATCTCATTTGCAAAAAATGCATTATAGATATCACCGACCGGAATAATAATATCGGAATTTCCCTCTGGATCTCTGGTATAATCAAGAGCCGTCGTCATTTTTTTCAAAATAATACCTGCAAGCTTTTCCTCTATTAAATTGTACGCCGTAATCTGCAGATTCTTATCGATAGAAAGATAAAGGTTATTGCCTGCCTTCGGCTCCTTATCTTTCTTGCTTTCAATAACTTTTCCCACACTGTCGACATATACCGTTTCTTTTCCTTTTTCACCTTGCAGATATTCATCCATTGTCTGCTCGATACCTGATTTTCCTACAATATCTGTCAGAGAATACGATTTCTGCTGTTCTTCGCTCAGATCGTCGTACTCTTCCTGAGAGATCTTTCCGGTGTATCCAAGAATGGATGAAAAATATTTACTGTCCGGATATTCTCTCAGAGATTCCTCTCCGATACTGATTCCTTGAAGATCAGATAGATTTTCCATGATAACCGCCACTGTCTGGTCACTGACATCAGAAGCAATGGTTGTTGGAATATACTTCTGGAAACTGTTTAAATGCATTCCATATCGGATTGTCACAAGCTGAAGGACACGGGATTTTCCATATTTTTCTTCGTATTTTTCCTGATCAATACCAAATCCCCAAGATTTTCCACGCTTATTCGCACAGAGAAAATCCATGACTTCCTGCGGCGTAGAATTTTTTTCATCTTCCGATAACTTATCAATTGTTGTATATCCATAAATATCGGCAAGAAAACGCAGTCTTCTGGTACCTTCCGAGTAAAGAAATTCATATTCATTATTAGAGTTTAGAATAATTCCAAAATCATTTACAATCGAATCTCCATTTTTTTCTACCATATCAATGACGCTATTGATTGTTTTATTAATAAGTTTATTTTTCTGTTTGGTATCTTCATAAGAACCATTATCTTCAATCTGTACGGAATAAGCGAGCTTGTTTGTAGCAAGCACCTCCCCGTTGCGGTCATATATAACTCCTCTAGTTCCTTGGATGGTTTTTGTCTTTTGAATCTTCAATTTGTAGTTGTTCAGGTAATCTTCCCCTTTTACAATCTGTAAATAGAATACACGCTGAATCAAAATTGCAGATAAAATACAAAAAACAACAATCAAAACAAATAATCTTGACTTTAATACTTCTAGAATAGAATCTTTTAGACGATTAAACAAATTTACTTGCACTCCTTTTTTCTTCTGCTTCTAATTTTTGGTTAATATGCAAAATAAGCTGGTATAAAATTAATGTTACTAAAATAGTATATATTAATTCCGGCATAATGATATGGTTCAAATAATATAGATAATTGAACCGACTTCGAATAATGAACATGAAAATACACACAATATGTCCATAAATAAAGTCACTTGCCGCAATCAAAATCAATGGAAGTTTAATATCCTCAGCGTAAAAAATCCGCTTGAAGAAACCATTTACATAGCCAATCAGCATAAAAACTAAAGCGTAAAATCCAATCAGCTCACTAAAGAATATATCGACAAGCAGACCGGAAAGAAAGCCGACAAACATACCTTCCTTTTTACCGCGCATGAATCCAAATGCTGATGTGATTACAATCAAAAGATTCGGTGTGATGGATGCAAATGCAATTTTTTGAAAAACGGTACACTCTAATAAAAAGCATACAACAATAATTAAAACAGTGATGACTCTTCTTTTCAAAACAGTACTCCTTTCTACTATTCTTCTTTCTCCAGCATCTCCTCTTTTGTAGTTGTAATGACAAGTACTTCCTGTAAATGTTGAAAGTCAACAGCAGGTGTAATATATCCCGATCTTGTAAGGTTGTTTGCATCCGTTGTGATTTCACTGACATACCCGATCAAAATTCCCTGCAGATATTTGCTGCTGATATGTGAAGTAACAACCTGTTCTCCTTCTTTTATTTCGGAACCATTATTTGCAAGCTGTTCAAAACGAATTTTCCCATCGTTCATCAGCGTTAAATCCCCTTTTACAATACATTTATCCGAAGTCGACAAAATCAGCGCGCTGACATTGCTGGAATCATCTATGATCGAGCGTACACGTGCCCAATTCGGTCCGACTTCTGTCACAATTCCCACAAGACCGGTTCCAGCCATGACATTCATATCCTTTTTGATACCATCTTTTTCTCCTTTATCAATGGTAAAAGAACTGAACCAGTTACCGGAATCATTCGCGGTGACATGTGCACCGACTTTTTTATAATCCGCATAACTTTGGTCAAGCGCATAAAGTTCCTGAAGGCGTTCTAATTCATAACGCTCTTGCTGCAGACGATTGTTCTCAATCGTTAATTCGTCCACAGTTTTCTGCAGTTTCTCATTTTTGCTTTTTACTTCTTTTAATGTTTCAAAATTTTGAGTTAGATCGCTCATCCACAATCCAATATTATTGATTCCTTTCTGCATCGGAACAATCGTGTAATTTGCCACTGTCCGAAGCGGCCCATTCACTTTATCTGTCACAAGTGACAGTCCCATCAAAATGATACAGATTAATGAAAGAATCAATAACCAATATTTACTTGCTAATGTCGTTTGATTTTTTGTTTTCATATTATCCCATCCACCTATAATTTTCATCTAACATTGAAAATGTCAATTTTCTCAATTCTTTTGATTGAATGATCTGTTTGAGACCTTCCACCACACAAACATCAGGATTCTTGACAGCTTGTGCTTTAATACCGGTTCTTCCTTCTATGTATTCGGCAAGTCCTTTCATATGAGCGAGCCCGCCTGTAACATAAATCCCGTTCATCTCAATTGATTTTCGGACTTCAGGCGGTGTTCGTTCCAATAGGAGGTCAATCTCTCGAATACAGGCAGCCAAAGGCTCTTTAACCGCCGCTCTTACAAGATTGACGGAAATCTCTTTCTGCTGTGGAACACCGGTAATCAAATCCCTGCCGGCAACCTCCATGGAAGTGTCCGTCTTTTCATCGAAGACATCAAAATGCTGCCGTAATTTTTCCGCAGTCAGTCGTCCGATCAAAAAATCTGTAGTATGACGTACAAGGCTGCTGATTGCATTGTCAAGCATAGCACCTCCGGTCTTTACTAATTTATTCAAGACCATACCGCCTGATGCGAGGACGGACAGCTCTGTTGTCTCACCACCGAAATTGGAAATAAATATTCCAGGAGAATTCTGAATATCCAGCCCAATCCCGATCGCATCTGCGACTGCCCGCTCTACAACATTGACTTCTTTTGCCTTTGCAGTAGAATGTACAACCAAATCAAAGAATGCCTTTTTTTCAACTTCCGTCACATCAGTCGGAACGGCTACTATATATTTTGAGCCACGTGCAAAATGGCGTTCCTTTTTCAGCAGATTGTTCAATAAGTACTGCATATCATAAAAGTGAGAAATCACGCCTTCTTTCATCGGAAAGACGACTTCTATATTGTCAGGCGCTTTTTCAAACATCTCATATGCCTCGTCACCCACAGAAAAAATCTCATCTTCATTTGCAATAGCAATTGTATTTTTTTCTCGCCATATGGCATTCTTTTTTTTATCATAAACTTTGATCTCATAAGTGCCAAGATCCAGTCCATATATATTTCCAAACATTGTATATCCTTTCGATTGTCATAAAAGCCTCTGTTCAGCAAAGCTGATATAACAATTATTGCCAATAATAATGTGATCTAATAATTCAATTCCAATCAGATTACCTGCATCTGTCACTCTTTTAGTCAGCAGTATATCATTTTTACTTGGTGTCGGATCACCGCTTGGGTGATTGTGCATCAGTATAATGGAAACTGCATTTTTCTCAAGAGCTTCTATAAATAATTCTCTTGGAGAGACTAAAGAAGCGTTAACTGTTCCTTTTGAAATATCAGTCTCACCAATGAGTTTTGATTTCGTATTCAGCATCAGAAGTTTCATGTGTTCCTGCTTCCGATGACGCAGATCTTCCATATAATAATCTGCGATTGTAGACGGAGACGTAAAAATCAGACTTTCTTTTACACTGGCCTTCGAAAGACGCTTTGCCAATTCCGAGAGGCATAAAATCTGAGTTGCTTTTACTGTTCCGATTCCTTTGATTGCCTTCAGCTTTTCCATTGTAAGCTGGTGCACTGCCAAAATATTGTCCTCTTCCTGCTCCGATGTGCGTAAAATATTACGCGCCATCTCCAAAGAGTTTGTACCTCTTGTCCCAGTTCTCAAAAGAACCGCGAGCAGCTCTGCGTTTGACAAGTTCTCGACTCCATAGCGGAGACACTTTTCATACGGCCGCTCATCTTCCAACATTTCTTTGATTGTGCATGTTTGATTCATTCTCTTGTACAGACTCTTTGACACGATAGCATTGCTATAAGAAGCGATAAATAATTGCAGATATAACAAGTCCAATAATGCTTGCGATTGTTATTTTGATATTTAATGCGAATGTAATAACCAATATACCGAGATTTAACACAATTGGGTTATCAAATCCAAAAGACTGCCCATAGTTCAACCAGGCAAATCCAGGCATATCTGCTGTAAGCGTTCCTATAAACCCGCCAAGAACAATCCCTGCCAACATTAAGAGAAATAACGCCCAGGAATTCTTCCCTCCTGCCCTCTTCATTTGTACTCCACCTCGTTTCTTACTCCACAAACTTTACTTATTTTACCACAATTTAAAATTGGTGTACATAGTTAACACATTAAATTTTTCTGAATAAATTGTGACGAATCAGTCGAAAAATGTAAATTCCTTTGCGATCATTTCAGCCACTTTTATTCCATCCATCGCTGCCGAAGTGATTCCGCCTGCATATCCTGCACCTTCTCCACACGGGTAAATCCGCAGATTTTCAAGGTGAAGTTCCTGATTTCTAGGAATTCGAACAGGAGAAGATGTACGGCTCTCCACGCCAGATAACACCGTGTCATCTTTTGCAAAACCATGTATTTGTCTGTCGAACACTTTTATTCCTTCTTCAATAGAATCACCAATTTCTTTTGGAAAAATTGCACGAACATTCGCAAACGTGTACGCTCCCTTTATCTGAGGTTCAATTTTTCCGAAATGCTCTGTAACTTTATTCTCACAAAAATCTCCAAAGCACTGTACCGGGACCGCTCCTTTTCCCACCTGATACGCCCGTTCTTCCAGCAATTGCTGAAATCTAACGCCAGCCAGTGGATGCTCCGAACCATAATCTTTAGGTGTTACTGTCACAATGATCGCACTATTTGCATTTTTCCCATCCCGCGCATGATAACTCATTCCATTTACGGCGAGCCGACCTTCCTCAGAGGAAGCATTGACGACATATCCTCCCGGACACATGCAGAACGAATAAACACCTCTTCCATTTTCCAAATTTGCTGCCACTTTATATGGAGCGGCAGGGAGATCGTAAGGTACATTTTCACCATACTGAGCACAATTTATCATTTCCTGGTCATGCTCAACTCTGACACCTACTGCGAATGATTTAGCGATCATCGGAATCTGTCTTTCATAGAGCATGGAAAAAGTGTCTCTGGCGCTGTGCCCGATTGCCAGTACAAGTATCTCTGCCGGGCAGCGGATACTTTCAGCATCAGTTGTCACCGTGATTGCCGTAAGCTTTCCGTCTTCCACATGAATATCCGTCATCTGACTGTGAAAATGTACTTCACCGCCCCAATCTAAAATCCGCTGTCTCATATTTTTTACAACTGTAATCAAAAGATCGGTTCCAATATGTGGTTTATGACTGTACAGGATGTCCTTTGGCGCACCGTTTTCCACAAAGATTTCCAGCACTTTCCGGTTCCTTCCAACTGGATCTTTGACAAGTGTATTTAGTTTTCCATCTGAAAATGTTCCTGCACCGCCCTCTCCGAACTGTACATTGGAGTTCGGATTTAGAATCTGTTCGTTCCAAAATCGTTCCACATCTTTTTTTCGTTCCTCTACAGAAGCGCCACGTTCATATACAACCGGACGATATCCATGCTCGGCAAGCAAATATGCGCAAAATAATCCTGCCGGTCCGCTTCCGATGACCACCGGTCGGTGTTCCATCTTCTTGGTACCGGAATTTGGAAAGTCATAAGGTGTCTCGTGGATGAGTGTCACCTGATTTCCTTTTTGACGTCTCATAATCTTTTGCTCATTTGAAACCTCCACATCCACGGTGTAGACATACATAATATTGGGTTTCTTTCGGGCATCAATGGACTGTTTGCGAATTTTTAAAGATAGTACCTCTTTTTCAGAAATACGAAGTATTTTTGTTGCCTTTTGAACCAACTCCTCTTTGCCCTTATCTGGAGTCAGTTTTATCTGATTGATTCGAATCATCTTTCCATTCCTTTCGCCGCGTGCTTCCCGGCAAGAAAACCAGTTGCCCACGCCCATTGTAAATTATATCCTCCGCAGATTCCGTCAATATCCATCAGTTCTCCTGTGATATATAAGTCTTTCACAAGAACAGACTCCATCGTAGCCGGATTTATCATATCTGTGCGTACTCCACCGGCACAAACCTGTGCCTGTTCAAAAGGATTTGTCTCCTCGATCTCCACCTGAAAATGCTTACACAGAGAAAACAATTTTTCCCATTTATCAGATCGGATTTCGGAAGCTTTTATATGCAATGGGATATACGCCTGCTTTAAAAACAACTCGCTTAGCTTACGATTAAATATCCCTACAAAGAAATCCTCTGCCGTTCTATCAGCATGTTGTCGTTTTCGTTCTTCCATCAATATGCAAAACTCGTTGTCATCAGCCTCAGGGAAAAAATCAATCTCTGCTTCTACCAACTTCTTCTCTTTGAGCGCCTTTGCTGCAAATCTGCTGATCTGAAAAACAGGAATGCCGGAAATACCGTAGTTTGTAAGCTGAAGCTCTCCTGTGTCAGCAGCCTGACAATCTCCGTCGACCAGCACGGATACCTTCGCATTTGTGCGAACGCCCGCCACCTGTTTAAAATAGGTGCCTTTCCCGCGAAGTTGTACAAGTGCAGGGACAACCGGAGAAATCGTATGACCAAATTGTTTTGCCAATGCATAGCCACTTCCGTCAGACCCCAATACTGCGGCTGCCTTACCACCTGTCGCCAAAATTACCGCATCCGCACAATATTTTTTGTTTCCCGCCACAACTGTAAATTGCTCTTTTTTTTGTGAAACGGAAGTTACATGCTCATTTAGAATAACATCGACTGAAAGTTTTTCCAATTCCATCACAAGGACATCCAACACTGCGGATGCCTGTTCTGAAACAGGGTAGATATACCCCTGTCTGCTTTTTGTGAGAACACCTAACGACTCAAAAAAGGAAACTGTCTCTTTATAGCCAAATTTCTTTAACACAGTATCGACAATCGAGAGATCTTCACCGCGGAAACATTCTGCTACCATATACTCATTGGTCAAATTACATTTTCCGTTTCCGGTAGATAAGATTTTTTTTCCGAGTTTATTCTGATGTTCTATAATTGTCACCTTCGCGCCTTCTCTTGCGGCCGAAATTGCAGCGACCATTCCGGAAGCTCCTCCGCCTACGATGATTACATGTCTTTTTTTCATAACTGTACGATTCCTTTTCTCACTAAATGTTCCAAAGACATGAGAATCCCAAGTTTTGCGTGCGGCCAGGTAAGTCCTCCCTGAAAATAAACTGCATATGGAGGTTTGATCGGTCCGTCGGCACTTAGTTCAATAGATGAACCTTGTACAAATGCTCCGGCAGCCATGATCACATCACTGTCATATCCAGGCATTGCCCAAGGTTCCGGTGATACATAGCTGTCAACCGGTGCGGCAGCCTGAATTCCCTGACAGAATGCGATAACACCTTCCGGTGTGCCAAGTTCCACTGCCTGTATAATGTCATGCCTGCTTTCTGTGCTGTTTGGAATCACAGAAAAGCCAAGTTTTTCGTAGATGTTTGCCGCAAAAATGGCGCCTTTTAATGCGCTTCCGACAACCGTTGGTGCAAGGAAAAATCCCTGATAAAAAGACTGCATCACCCCAAGTGAAGCCCCTACTTCTTTTCCAAGTCCCGGCGACGTCAAACGATAAGCACAGTTTTCAATGTATTCCTCTTTACCGGCTATGTAACCGCCAATCGGCGCCAGTCCGCCACCTGGATTTTTGATAAGTGATCCGACAATCAAATCTGCCCCCACATCACTTGGCTCGATTGTCTCCACAAACTCTCCATAACAGTTGTCGACCATACAGATTACATCTGGTTTAATCTTCTTCACAAATGAGATCAATTGTCCAATCTGTGCAACGGAAAAGCTTGGACGTGTCTGATATCCTTTCGATCTCTGAATTGTGATCAGTTTTGTCTTCTCATGAATTGCTTTTTTGATATTTTCATAGTCAAATGTGCCATCCGCTAACAGATCTACCTGTCGGTATGTGATTCCATATTCCGAAAGAGAACCCTTTGATTTGCGAATCCCAATTACTTCCTCCAGTGTGTCATACGGTTTTCCAACCGGAGAGAGCAATTCATCTCCCGGTCTTAGATTGGCGCTCAGTGCAAGTGCAAGTGCATGTGTCCCACAGGTAATCTGCGGACGTACCAAAGCAGATTCTGTGTGAAATGTTTTTGCATAAACTTCTTCCAGCGTGTCACGTCCCTGATCATTGTATCCGTATCCGCTTGCATAATTAAAGCAGGCTTCATTGACACGACTTTCCTGCATCGCGCGAATCACTTTCAATTGATTAAATTCTGTCACCTTGTCAATCTGATCAAAACGATCTTCCAGTGACTTTTCTATTTCTTTTCCAAACTGATATACTTTTTCTGAGATTCCAAGCTCTCTATACATCTCTGTCATTTCAAACATATATAAGGTATCCTTTCTTGTATTTTCGTAATCATCATATCTACGACTTTGGCTTCATTATGATCATATTGACTTTTATCGATCCAGATCACATCACGTTCTCTTCGAAACCAAGTGAGCTGCCTCTTTGCAAAATGCCGTGTGTCTCGTTTTAAAATATAGATTGTTTCCTCAAGCGTGCAATCGCCGTCAAGATAGTCCAAAATCTCTTTATAACCAAGTCCTTGCATGGAGACCATATCTTTTGTATATCCCCGTTCTTTTAACGACTGAACTTCCTCCAATAATCCATCCTGCACCATCTGATCCACACGCAGATTGATGCGGTCATACAAAAGTTTTCGATCATCTGTCAAAACGAAGTAGCAGAAATCATAAGGTGACTCCTTTGTACGTTCTGTCTCATTATGCTCGGAGATTTTCTGTCCGGTCTGCTTGAAAAACTCCAATGCCCGAATAACACGTTTTACATTGTTTGCATGAATCGTTTCAGCAGATTTTTCATCCACCTTTCGAAGTTCTTCATGGAGATATTGGGCACCTTTTTCTTTTGCAAGCCGTTCTAATTCTTCTCGGTAAGAAGAGTCTTCATTGCTTTCTGTAAAGTCAATGTCATAGAGTAATGCCTGAATGTAAAATCCGGTTCCACCTACCACAATTGGAATATGTCCATTTGCGTAAATCTTTTCCATTGCCTGTTTTGCCATCTCCTGAAAACGCACTACATGAAATTCTTCATCCGGTTCTAGCTCATCAATCAAATAATGAGGTACTCCCTGCATCTCTTCTGAGCGGATCTTGGCGGAACCGATGTCCATATATTTGTAAACTTGCATGGAATCGGCTGAAATGATCTCCCCACCGATTTTCTTTGCAAGCTCGATAGACGCTTTTGTTTTGCCGACTGCCGTCGGTCCTGTTAAAATAATAATTGGTTTCTTCATAGTTATCCCTACACAATTCTTTTGAATTTCTTTTCCAGTTCTCGTTTTGTCATGGCGATAATCGTCGGTCTTCCATGCGGACAGTGATATGGATTTTCAAGCTCCAAAAGTTCGCCGATCAAAGTTTCTACCTCAGCGGCAGATAGACGGGAATTTCCTTTCACTGCTGCCTTACAGGACATCGATGCAACTTTTTCAGCAACAATATCCGGTGCAAGAGACGAATGAATTCCGTCGACAAGCTGGTCCAGCATCTCTGTAAACAATTCTCTTTTTGCAATGCTGAACAGATTGTCAGGAACCGCTCGAATTGCGTATGAATCTCCACCAAACGGCTCAATCTCAAATCCAATATTTGTAAAAATATCCATATGTGTATTCAGCGCTTCTTCCTCCTGCATGGAAAGATTCAGGATGATAGGCGGGCTTAAATATTGAGAAGTAAACTCCCTGTCTTTCATGCCGCGAAGCGTCTTTTCATACAACACGCGTTCATGGGCTGCATGTTGGTCAATGATATAAAGCTGTTCATGAAACTCCACAAGCCAGTAAGTCTCAAATAGCTGTCCGATAATCTTGTATTCCTGTGCTGCTTTTTTTGTAAGCAGCTTCTCCTCGAAGAAATCCAACTGCTTTTCTGTTACAACCGACTTCTCCTCTCTTGGCGCAACCGCCTGTTCAGGCATTGGTTCTTTTGCAACTGTCCGCTGTTCAGGCACCGGTTGTTTTACAGCTGCCACTTGGCTTGCAGGCAAAGCTTCATAGTTCACGTTTTCTTGAATGACTGATGGCGCAGGAGTTGGTTTTACTTCCACCGCTTGCTGGTGGTATGCAGTCACCCTCTCCCGCATTTTTTTCATAAAATAATCCAGATTTTTTTCTTCCTCTATAACCGGTGTTTTTCTTTCTTCTCTGACTGGCGTCATTGGTTGTTCTTGTTTTCGCTCGACAATTTTTTCTGCTTTCACAGGAACTTCTTTTGCCTCAGGAAGCTCCACTCTTGGAATCAGTTCCGGTTCACTTAATGTCTGCTTCAGAGCATTGTAGATAAAATTGTACACGCCCTGCTGATTGCTGAAACGAAGTTCCATCTTCGTCGGATGCACATTGACATCCAAGTCGGTTCCGTCCATTGTAAAGTGCAACGCCGTAAACGGATACTTGTGCTGCATCGTAAAATCTTTATAAGCATCTTCGATTGCCTTTGCAATGATGTTGCTTTTGACATAACGTCCGTTGATAAAATAGTTCTCGTAATTTCGATTCCCGCGGGAGATGATCGGTTTTCCGATGAATCCCTGTACCTGTATTCCGTCAATCCTTTCGTTGGTTTCCAATAGATTATTGGCAATATCCCGCCCAAATACATGATAAATAATATCTTTTAATTTCCCGTTTCCGGAAGTGTGCAGTTTTTCCTGACCATTGTTGATGAATTGTATAGATACCTCCGGATGAGACAATGCAAGTCTTGTCATCAGTTCACTGACATGACTTGCCTCCGTCATCGGCGTTTTTAAAAATTTTCTTCTTGCAGGTGTATTATAAAAAATCTGATGTACAAGAAAAGTCGTTCCATCCGGTGCACCCGTGTCTTCTATAGATTTTTCTGCGCCGCCCTCAATCCGATAACGGGTACCGGTAACTTCATCTTTTGTCTTTGTAATCAGTTCTACCTGTGCGATCGCAGCAATACTTGACAGCGCCTCTCCTCGGAATCCAAGTGAAGCCACCGTGCTCAGATCGTCTACAGAGCGGATTTTGCTGGTAGAATGACGCAAAAACGCAAGCGGAACTTCTCCTTTTGGAATACCGCATCCATTGTCTGTAATGCGTATAAAAGAAATGCCACCCTCTTTAATCTCCACAGTGACCGCACTTGCCCCTGCATCAATAGCGTTTTCTACCAACTCTTTTATAATAGAAGCAGGACGCTCAATTACCTCTCCCGCTGCAATTTTATCGATTGTAATTTGATCTAAAACTTGAATATTTGCCATAAATGCTTCCTCTTTTCACAATTACCATCTGTTCTTCAGCTTGTTCTGCAGACGATGAATCGTATTCAGTGCATCCATCGGAGTCAGATGTGCAACATCAAGCTCTTCCAGTTCTTTTAAGACATCATCATCCTTTACCGTGTCAAACAGCGACATCTGTGCCAGATCCACCTCATCGTATTTTTTCATTTTCTTTTTCGTATCCGCAGACTGCACGGAAATGTCACGTACTCTTGTTGTGATATCAGCCTCACTTAGTTCACTTACAATTTCTTTTGCCCGTGCAATAACAGATTCCGGCACGCCGGCAAGCTTTGCAACTTGAATTCCATAGCTTTTGTCTGCTCCGCCTTTCACAATTTTTCGCAGGAAAACAATATCGTCTCCTTTTTCTTTGACGGCGATACAATAGTTATTCACACTGTCAATCTTTCCTTCCAGTTCTGTCAGTTCGTGATAATGTGTTGCAAAAAGTGTCTTTGCCCCCAACAGTTTACCGTTACTGATATGTTCCACAACTGCCCAGGCAATACTAAGACCGTCAAAAGTACTTGTCCCACGTCCGATTTCATCTAAGATTAAGAGACTTTTGCTTGTGGCATTTCGCAAAATATTTGCAACCTCTGTCATCTCCACCATAAATGTACTCTGTCCGGATGCAAGATCATCAGATGCTCCCACACGGGTAAAAATACGATCTACAATTCCGATATTCGCTGTCTCCGCAGGCACGAAAGAACCGATCTGTGCCATGAGAACAATCAGCGCTGTCTGACGCATATAAGTGGACTTTCCTGCCATATTCGGTCCTGTAATAATGGACACACGATTCTTTTTATCATCCAGATAGGTGTCGTTTGCAATAAACATATCATTTGGAATCATCTTCTCCACAACCGGATGACGTCCGTTTTTTATGTCGATGACGCCCTTTTCGTTAATCTTCGGACGCACATAGTTGTTGCGTTCTGCGACGAGTGCCAATGATGCAAACACATCGATCTGCGCGATTGCCTTCGCTGTCTTTTGAATTCGAACGACCTCATCTGCAATCGTGTCTCGAACATTGCAATACAGTTCATATTCCAACGCATACAGCTTATCTTCTGCGCCTAAAATAGTATCTTCCAATTCTTTCAATCTCGGAATGATATAACGCTCTGCATTGGCGAGTGTCTGTTTTCTTGTATAGTAATCCGGGACAAGTTCCTTGTAGGAATTCGTCACCTCTAAATAATAGCCAAATACTTTATTGTACTTGATTTTTAAATTTTTGATGCCTGTCTTTTCCCGCTCTTCTGCTTCCAGCTCAGCAAGCCAGGTCTTTCCTTCCGTCTTTGCATTGCGAAGCTTATCTACATCCGGGTGATAGCCTTCTTTGATAATACCGCCCTCTTTCATTGCAAGCGGCGGTTCCTCGCAGATTGCATGCTGAATTAACTGGCACAACTCTTCAAGTGTATCCAGCTCTTCATATAATTCTTGCAAAAGTGGAGTCTTCATATCTCCCAAAATATATTTGATATGCGGAAGCATCTCCAAAGAACTTTTAAATGCAATCAAATCTCTTGGATTTGCTGACTGGTAACTGATCTTGCTGATCAGACGTTCCAGGTCATATACCGGTGTTAAATATTCCCGGATCTCTTCTCTGGAAATCGCATCATCTTTTAGCTCACCTACTGCATCTAGTCGCTTTATGACCTCTTCTCTATGAATAAGTGGTTGCTCCACAAAACTTCTAAGTGTTCTGGCTCCCATTGCAGTCTTCGTCTTATCAAGCACCCATAACAAAGATCCTCTTTTTTGCTTTTCGCGCAAAGTCTCACACAGCTCCAGATTTCGTCTGGAGGAGCTGTCAAGGAGCATGTATTTTCCGGTTGTGTAGCTGATGATGCCTGTCAGATGTGCAAGTGAAGTCTTCTGCGTCTCATACAGATATTGAAGCAGTGCACCGGCAGCGATCAAACCACAGTTATAATCTGTCAGTCCAAGTCCTTCCAACGAAGATACTTTAAAGTGGTCTTTTAATACTTTTGTACACATCCCATCATCAAAATACCATGCATCTAATGAATAAATCGTGATTCCAAGCCGATTTTTCAGATCCTCAAGATCTAGTCCGCTCATATAAAGTGATTCATTACAGATGATTTCAGATGGAGAAAACTTTGCAATCTCATCTAAAAGCTTTCTCCCGCTGTCGAGTTCTGTCACAAAATAATCTCCGGTGGAGACATCTGCTACCGAAAGTCCATAGCGGTCGGCAATGTAAACAATACACATAATATAATTATTTTTTGTCTCATCCAACGCCTGTGTGTTAATATTCGTCCCAGGAGTCACAATACGAACCACTTCACGCTTTACGATACCTTTTGCAAGCTTTGGATCTTCCACCTGCTCACAGATTGCAACTTTATATCCCTTTTGTACTAATCTTGTGAGATATCCCTCTACAGCATGATAAGGAACGCCGCACATCGGTGCCCGTTCCTCAAGTCCACAGTTTTTTCCGGTTAATGTAATGTCCAGTTCTTTGGTGACGGTAAGCGCATCATCAAAGAACATTTCATAAAAATCACCTAATCTATAAAATAAGATGCAGTCTTTGTACTGTTCTTTTGTCTCCATATATTGCTGCATCATTGGAGTTAATGTACTACTACTCATATTTTCCCCTTAACATTGTTTTTCTATTAGTAAATCTTCCTATTTAAATTACATCAACAATGATAACAAACTTTAGCAATCTTTTCAATGAAAAAAGCAGTCTCCTACATACAATCATTACTGCTGTACCAAAAACCTTATCTCAATTCCAAAACAATTCGTTTCAATGCTTTTCTAGAGCACATGATATTTCGGTTTCTCCTCTCCATAAATCCAATACAGCAGATAACCGCTCAAAAAAATCCCAAGTGCGCACAGCCCGGAGAAAATAATTGTAAACGGAAGACAGATTTGACCGAACAGCTGAAATGGCTGATCACTGTAATCCCAGACAGCCCAGCCCAACCATTTATTGACGATTATTCCTGTGATAAACTCTCCGGCAGTCACGAATATCGTGCACCGAAGTACCTGCATCCAAAGTGGATCACTCCATTTTACTGCCATCCCCTGTACTCCAAAAAACAACAGACAAAATCCTCCAAGCAAAAACATAGACCAATGCGAAAAACCGCGAAAAATCATCTCAAACGTGTAGTAAAGGGTCCCTCCAAGCGTCCATAAAAATAAATATTCACTGAGTTTTTTCATTAAAAAACGTCCTTCCCATGTAATTTCCATATTACATAGTTTGGACGCTTTTTCAAAAATTATAGTTGGAAGTTATTTCATTTCTCCAAGATAATAAAATCCTTTACATTCCTTCAGGTTCACATCAACAATTTTCCCGATAAGACTTTCATCTCCCTTAAAATGAACCAAGATGTTATTGCTCAGACGACCTGTCACAAGTGAGTCGTCATGATCGTTCATGGATTCTACCAAAACAGGCTGTGTAGTTCCTGCGTGTACACTGCACACCTCTGCGGAAATCTCCTGAACTTCTTTTAACAGACGGTCAAAACGATTTTTCACAACATCGTCAGATATCTGATTCTCCATAATAGCAGCAGGTGTTCCGGTCCGTTTAGAGTAGATGAATGTAAATGCACTGTCATAGCGAACCTTTTTCACGACATCCATTGTCTCCAGAAAATCTTCCTCTGTCTCGCCTGGGAATCCGACAATGATATCAGTTGTCAGCGAAATATCCGGCACTGCTTCTTTAATTTTGCGTACCAACTCCAAATACTGCTCTTTTGTATAATGCCGATTCATCTTTTTCAGAATCTCAGTACTTCCTGACTGAACCGGAAGGTGCAGATGTTTACAGATCTTCTTAGAGTGACGCATCACCTCAATCAATTCATCGGATAAATCTTTTGGATGGGAGGTCATGAAACGAATTCGTTCCAACCCTTCAATTTTTTCAATTTCCTGTAAAAGCTCTGCAAAAGTCATCGGCTCATCCAAATTTTTCCCATAAGAATTGACATTCTGTCCAAGCAGCATCACTTCCACAACACCGTCGGCAACAAGTGTTTCAATCTCCCGGATAATATCTTTTGGATTTCGGCTCCGCTCACGTCCGCGGACATATGGAACGATACAATAGCTGCAGAAATTATTACATCCAAACATGATATTGACTCCGGATTTGAACGAAAACTTGCGCTCACTTGGAAGATCTTCTACGATCTTATCTGTGTCTTTCCAGATATCAATGACCATTCTCTCTGACTCGAAACGAGTGGCAATAAGTTCTGCAAATTTATAAATATTATGTGTTCCGAAAATCAAATCTACAAAGCGATAACTTTTCTTTAATTTTTCTACAACTTCCGGTTCTTGCATCATGCATCCGCAAAGTCCGATCATCATGTGTGGATTGGATTTTTTGACATGTTTCAGCTGACCAAGACGTCCGTAAACACGCATATTTGCATTTTCACGTACTGTACATGTATTGTAAATGACAAAATCCGCTTTGTCTTCATCAGGTTCCTCCACATATCCAATCTGTTCGAGCACACCGACAAGTTTTTCTGAATCCCTTGCATTCATCTGACATCCGAATGTTGTCACACAAAACGTCAATGGTCTTTGCAGTTCATCTGATATCTGTTTCACATAAGCACGTGCCTTTTTCATAAAATAATATTGGCGCTCCGGCTCATTAACCGGCGCCTCATTTGTTATATCGATTGTCTCTAAATAAGTCTCTATATTTTTCAATGTATATGTATCCTTTCGTAATTTATTATATGAACCGATTCTGTGCCGGATCATATTCATAGTCAATCTCTGCAAGTCGCTTTGTCAAGGTTTTCCGGTCAATCTGAAGTTCCTCACAAAGCAAATCCAAATTGGAATAATAATCCCGCAGTTTAGTGTTGATTACACTCAACAGGAGCATAGGGTCTTTTGGTAATTCTTCAAACATAATAAGTCTCCTCCGTAATAATTCCGTCCGGTCGAATATCATAACTGTCTGTGGGAATGGAATCCACTACCTGAAATTCAAACGCAAGAGCAAGTGTTCGATATTGCTGATGCTTTATGAGATATTTATCATAAAATCCTTTTCCATATCCGATCCGGTTCCGATTCCGGTCAAACGCACTTCCAGGTAAGAGCACAAGCACCGAGTCACCTTTCGCCTTCTTTTTCGTGACAGGTTCCCAAATGCCTGAATATCCTTTTTCAAGCTCATCAAACCTTTGCACATAATAGAATTCCATATCATCTCCACATACTTTCGGAACTGCTGTCTTTTTGTTCAGTTCCCATGCTTTTTCTATGATACGGCGAGTACCGACTTCACGACGGTAATCCATGTAGCAATAAATCTCTCTTGCTTCCACAAAGAATGGGTGTTCCATCAAACGTTTCACAATGAGATCGCTTTTGAACTCCCATTCTTCCTGCGTCATATGCGTTCGTTTTTCTAAAATGCGTGCTCTAATGTCCCTTTTTGTTTCCATATTTCTCACCAAGATTTGTAATCGAACCGTCCAATTCCTGGATAGAGATATTATCTAACTGTCCCCGCAGATTTCGCTTGAAAGAATCAACAAATTCTCTTCTTAACACTTTCTGCTCTTTTTTTTCTGCATCGGTCAGTCCGACTGTTTTGGATTTTTTATATAGTTCATTAATTCGCTGAATTTTTTCGTCTGTCATTTTCTTTTGTTCCTTCCTTCTAATACTTCTCTTATATTACACTATATTCTTTTTGAAGTCTACCATCTATTCCAGGGCAGTAAAATATTTTAACTGGAATAATTTTCTAAGAATCCGTAAACTTCTCCGATAGTATCTGCCTTTTTCCCTTTTTTTACTTCCTCTTGAATCCGCTCCGGCAGATACTGTATTTCAATTGTCGTATATTCATAGACCGTCTTTTCATCGGATAAATATACGATAATATAGCCGTCTTTCTCTTTGATAAAATACCCTTCTTCTTTTTGAGCAGATCCTTTTGTCTCTATTACGTTTTCCTGCTTTTTCTGAATCGATTTTTGTTTTGCCTCCAATTTACGCATTGCACGATCATAACTCAACTGATATGCACATACAAGAACTAACGTAAACACGATCATTCCAATCAAAAAACCAATACCATATCTTTTTTTCATAAGGACAACTCCTTTTTATTATACAGTATTGGTTTTCTTTTCTATTTTATACAAGCATATAGAGATTTCTTTCTATGATCAATCCTTCTCGTTCTTCATAATCATAACGCTCGCTTTCTTTCATACATGCATATACAAATGCATGAGCAAGCTCTAATGATTCTTCAAGTGACTTATTGTTTAAATATGCCCCCACAAATACACCGTCAAACGTATCCCCGGTTCCGTGGTATTCACAGGCAAGGCACTCTTTTTCAAACAGTTGCATCTCTCCGTTCTCGTAGAGGACAATTCCCTTTCTTCCAGAAGCGCAGGGAACGCTTGTCATAACAATTTTTTTTGCTCCGGCTTTTTCCAAATCCTGACAAATTGTAAGAATTGTTTCCTGTATCATATTTTCTGAGCAGGAAGTTTGGGTGAGAAGACATCCTTCTGTAATATTCGGCATGATAATACTTGCATACGGAAGGAGCCGTCTCATAGATTCGCCATAAGAGCTGTCAAAATTCGTATAATATCTGCCGTGATCTCCCATGATCGGATCAATAATAACTTCTGTGTCGGGAAAGCAGGAAAGAAAATATTCAACTGCCTCAATCATACCCTCACTGCCTAAATATCCGACAAATATCAAATCGAACGTCACCTGATTTGCAACATAGTGATCCGCACATTCCCGAATATATGTTGTCGATATCTTTTCCATGGCAGGTTTTCCATATCCCCCTGTATGGGTGGATAGTAAAATCGTCGGAATTGGGCAAGCCTCAATCCCCATGACACTCAGAACCGGAACCATATTGGTCAACGCCGCTTTTCCGACGCCGCATAAATCATGTAACAATGCCACCTTTTTTACTGGTCTCATTTTATGCATACTCCTCTTTTACCAAATGTAATTTTTGAAACAAGGAAAGCAGTGTGCTTCCTTTTGGAAGTGCTAAGATCTCTTCTTGGGAAAGACCTCCAAACTTCAGCAATGACACACCATATACAACCACAGCTACAAGCAAAGCAATGATCACCGCAATATTTTGACTCATCACAAGATTACACAGGAAGTAGATTACTAATGCCACAACTCCCATAACAACTGCTGCAACAGCAGGAATCAGGAATGTCTTCTCCACCTCCTGATGATAAGCAGCCTCGCGCTTAAGTGCACGTGCATTTAAAATACACATTGAAAGCGAGAAGATGATATTACTTGCCACAACCGCATAGATTCCCATCTTAAAAATCACAAGCATGATAAACAGACCGGCCAAATGGATACAAAGGGAAATCGCGCCATGTTTTACCGGTGTTGTCATCTTGTTTAATCCCTGCAGAATTGCATTTGTCACAGTAGACATGCAATAAAATACAACTGTGATTGCTCCAAGTCTCAGCATGTTCGCTGAAATATCGATATTTCCGTTAAATAACAACGCTAAAATCGGGTTCGCCAATACAAGGAATCCTACAAAACTCGGAATGGCAATCATCATGGAAAATCGAATAGACATTGAAATCTTACTGTGAATCTGTTTTTTATCTCCGATTGCCACCGCAGCTGTAAGACTTGGAATCAAAGATGCTCCTAGTGCGTTTGCCACTGCAAGCGGAATGTTGATCAACACATTGTAATGTCCACTGAAACGTCCCAATAAGTCCGAACGTTCTGCCAATGAATGTCCCTGTGCCGCCATGATGCTTCCAAACATCCCTATGTCAATTGTCTCACTGATATTGTAAATTGCCGTACTCAAAATAACAGGAGCAATTGTCATCAGGAGAATTTTGTAAATCTCGCTATACCCTTCTGTTTTAAGGCTGCGATCTCGTTTGAGTTGCTTTTTGATTGTCGGCGAATAAATTTTCAAGACAAACAGTAAGAACAATAATCCAAACAGCGCTCCGCACACCGTTCCAAGCGTTCCTCCTGCTGCTCCATATGCATATGCCACAGAGTCATTGCTCGCTTTTTCTGCCACTTTTTTCCCCATCTCAAGCAGATAGCTCGCCCCGATAATACTGATGACAGCATTGACAATCTGTTCTAAAATCTGTGAGATTGCAGTTGGCATCATCGTCCCCATTCCCTGGAAAAATCCACGTAAGACTCCCATTACAGCTACAATCAGAAGTCCCGGTGCCAACACACGAAGTGCATAGGCGCTCAGTTCCATGGACATAATCGTTTTCGCAATAAAATCTGAGAAAAAGAAAACGATGCAGGCAACAACACTCCCGACGATAAAAGCAAACCAAAGTGCACCTTTAAAAATACGCATAGCATTTTTCCGCTCACCTTTAGACACCCTTGCAGAGATCAGCTTTGAAACTGCTAACGGAAGACTGTAGGAAGTCAGAAGCAGTGCAATGTTGTAAATAGAAAACGCAGTGGCATAAAATCCCTGTCCTTCTGTCCCCAAAATATTTGTTACCGGAATGCGATATGCAATCCCGATGATTCTTGTAATAATTCCTGCAACAGCGAGAATCATTCCCTGCATTAAGAAACTATTGTTTTTCTTTTGTTTTTCTATCATAAATCTCCTCACTACCTTCTGCTAACGCAATATTTGCAGACGTTCTAATATTTCCGCCTGCTTTCTTTCCATCACCGCCCGCTCTTCTTCTTCCATATGATCAAAACCAAACAGATGAAGCATACTGTGCGCAATCAAGAAAGCGTATTCCCGTTCAATGGAATGTCCGTATTCTTCTGCCTGTGAAACTACTTTTTCTTTTGAAATGACAATGTCTCCAAGCATCAGCTCTCCGCTCTCCGGATTAAAATACTCAAGGGCATCTTCCAGAAAAGAAAATGATCCTGCTGTCTCATAGTCTACCATCGGGAAGGAAAGTACATCCGTCGCGCGGTCAATTCCACGAAAATTACGGTTCATCTCCTGAATCTCATCATTCATTGTCAAAAGCAGATTCACCTCTGCCTCATACGGGCATTTTGCATAATCCAAAGCCATCTCAATTACTTTTACCGCAAGTTCTTCGCAAGGAAGCGAAAGCTTCAAACTGCCCTCTTCTTCAAATAATAAAGTCATTATTTTCTCCTTTTGTCTCTCGGACGTTCTTTCTTTTGTTCAAATTCTTCGTACGCTTTTACAATCTTCTGCACCAAAGGATGTCTGACAACATCTTTGCTGGATAAATTACAGATTGTAATATCATCAATATTGCGAACTACTTTTGTCGCAATATCCAATCCGGACACCATTCCGGATGGAAGGTCTTTTTGTGTGGAGTCTCCTGTAATTACCACTTTTGAGCCAAAACCGATTCTGGTCAGAAACATCTTCATCTGAGCAGGTGTCGTATTTTGTGCCTCGTCCAAAATAATAAATGCATTGTCTAGCGTACGCCCTCTCATGTACGCTAAAGGAGCCACTTCAATCAACCCTTTTTCGGAATTTTTGATAAAACTCTCTGCCCCCATAATTTGATACAGAGCATCATACAATGGTCTTAAGTACGGATCAATCTTACTTTGCAGATCGCCCGGAAGAAAACCAAGTTTTTCTCCCGCTTCAATAGCCGGACGTGTCAAGATGATTCTTCCCACTTCGTTGTTTTTAAACGCCGTAATTGCCATTGCCATCGCAAGGTATGTCTTTCCGGTTCCCGCAGGTCCAAGTCCGAATACGATCATTTGCTTTCGGATTGCATCCACATATTTCTTCTGCCCGAGCGTCTTCGGCTTAATTGGTTTCCCCTGCAAAGTATGACAGATAATATCCTTATCAATCTCTACGATTCCCTTTTCATTGTCCTCAAAGACCAGTGAAATCGCATAGTCTACATTCTGTTCTGTAATGGTGTTGCCTCGCTTTGACAGCTCCGCAAGCTGCTCCAGCACTCGTTTTGCCTGATTCACACGCTGGGCTTCTCCTAAAATTTTCGTATGTCCATCCCGTGCGATTAATGTCACTTGTAAAGTACGTTCTATCTTCTTTGCAAATGCATCAAACTGCCCGAATATATTCTTTTCATGTGCAACAGGTATTTCAATGAATTCTTCCAGTATACTCATTTGCCTATCCCTTTCTATTTTCATAATCTTTTTTATTGTATCACAGAAAATCACTAGAAATCAATCATTTCCGTTTCGTTGTGTTGACCAATTTTCTCCTGAATTCGGAGCGTTCCTTTGGCTTTTGCACTATTTTCTTGTAAATAAATCTTCACATCTTTCTGCAATATCTCTATTTTCTTTTCTTCCAGTTCCTTGCAGAACAACTGAAACTCCTCGCTTAAAAGTATCCTCATTTCTTCTTGTGTGTATACTTTTTCTTTTGATTCATACTGGCGGATTTCTTTAACTCCAAATGATATGGGAATGTAAAAATGCTCCCCGATTTTCAAACGCCACTCACTTGTATAGATCTCCGCTTCCTGATAATGGTTCTTCCACCCTCCCAAAATGCCGAAATAGTTTCCGATCTTGATATAAAAAGCTTTTTTCTTAGCATCCGTATACTTTTTTTCCGAGTGAGAGAAACGATGCTCATTTTCATATTCCAGAGTAGTTTCCGCCTCAATATCTGCATCTGCATTCTGGTAGTGGTAATTGACAACTTCTCCTGCATCATTTTTTACTTCGACTTTTCCGGAGACTAATATGTCCCCCTTTTTTACTTCATCGCCCGGCTTGACAAGAGGAACTCCATTTCTTGTGACGATACTCGTAATCCGTCCGTCCTTCTCGGCCACAATGTCATTCGGCGGCTCTTCTTTTGCAGCCTCCATCGGGAATGTGTCTGTATTTTCTTTGACCTGAATCATCAGTCTGGTTCCGGTCACATATGCGGACACCCACACGATATCATCAAATTCTTTTCTGATATCTTTTACGATACGCTCACAATTCACTTTCTTTTTTAACATTCCATGTTCAATGTGTTTGGACTCCAGAAACTCCAAAATAACCTCATCTGTCCTTGTGAAATTTCCTTCAATATGTATATTCCATACAAATAAAGACATGACATAAATAAATATCACACAAAAGAGTATCCCGAAAAAAAATACCTTTCGTTTTCGATACTTGTGAAAAAAAAACGGCAGTCCAAGCCGATTTAAAATTGTCACCTTTGTCCTTGTCTTTTTCAGGATCGGTTTTAATTTTCTAAATCCCCGGATAGTAATAAACATCTCATAGCTGTTTTCTTTTGGCTCAAGCCCCCACAGATAGATTTGCTTACGGCTGCACAAATTTAAGAATCGCTCCGGGGAATATCCGGTTACCTGTATAAGCAGATACCCTTGTATATATCGAATGATTGTATTTAACACTCCTTATCCCCCTTAATGATATTCTATTGAAGTGATACGACCGGTAATTTTCATCTCATCATTTGTGTAATAGTCAATTTGAAGTGATTTCCCAATAATTTTAATCTGACCGATTTTTGTCTGTATGCGAATTAATAAGTCGGTGTATTCAATAATGCCTCTATAATTTTCCACACTCACTTCGTTCTGTCCGGTCATGGTGAGAATCGGGACACCCAGCACTACATCTTTCGGCATATTTGCCGCATCTGCCATGCGATTTATGAATGTTTTCTTTTCCATAAAAATGCCACACATATACTTTTATAGTAGTATATGTGTGGCTCCTGAAAAATATCTATTTTTTCATAAAATGATAATAGAGAAACCCGACTGTATCTGCAAGGAACCATCCAATTGGGATTGCCCACCAGATTCCCACAATTCCGACTGCCGGGATTGCAGAAAGGACGTATGCTAAAAGGACACGTGTCCCCAGCGAAATTATTGTCAATACAATAGAAAACTGTGGTTTCCCAATTCCTCTGTAAAGACCATACAGTAAAAATAAAAATCCGATCAGACAGTAAAAAGGAGATACAATCCGCAAATAGCGAACCCCTTCAAAAATGACCTGTGTCTCAGATGCATCAATAAATAAACGCATGAGAGGTCCCGCAAACAGGACAACCAGTGTGGAAATGACCACACAGGAACCGACAATCAATTTCAATGCAGAATTTTTCCCTTTTTCGATACGTTCCATCTTTCCTGCTCCACGGTTTTGTGCCACATAGGTGGAAAATGCATTCCCAAAGTCCTGCACCGGCATGTATGCGAAACTGTCAATTTTCACAGCAGCTGCAAAACCAGCCATGACAATCACGCCGAAACTGTTCACCAAACCCTGTACCATCAAAATACCGAAATTCATAATCGACTGCTGCACGCTTGTCAAAAGTGACTGATTCACGATCATACAGAACAATTCTCTCTCGCCTTTTAGCATCCGCTTGGAAATACTTACCTCTTTTACCTTCCACAGTGTATAGACTGCAATTCCTGCTGCCGATACTGCCTGCGCGATGACCGTGGCATAAGCTGCTCCGGATACTCCCATCTGAAGCGGAACTACAAATATATAATCCAATACGATATTGATCACCGACGAAATCACCAAAAAAATCAGTGGCGTAAACGAATTTCCCATACTTCTAAGTACGGCGGTGAAATAATTATATAAAAACACAAATCCCATACCACAGATAATGATAAATAAATATGCTCTTGTCATCTGAAAGATACTCGATTCGATATTCAAAAGATGCAGCAGCTGGTCAAGAAATAAAAGACTGGCACCCGTGATCATTACAGTAACCGCCAAAATAAACAGAAAAGACTGAAACATACTTTGTTCCAGCTTTTCTCTCTGTCTTGAGCCGTAAAACCAGGAAAATACAATCCCGCTCCCCATACAAAGTCCGATAATGATTGAAGTAAGAAAGTTCATCGTCATATACGAAGAACCGACTGCGGCCAGCGCATCTGCACCGATAAATTTTCCCACGATCATCGTATCCATCAAATTATATAACTGTTGAAATAAATTGCCTGCGATCAAAGGCAGTGCAAATACTACAATCGCTCTCATCTCATTGCCTGTTGTCAGGTCAATTGCCCCTGTTTTTTTCCTCATATCTCTTTCCTATCTCATCAAATTCAATTCTTCCAAGCCTTACCTCGTCCATCAGATTTGCCATCTCCTCCGGAAGACTCTCAAACAAATATTGTGATGCCGTATTTTGCTGACGATTCAAATGCTCTCTTCGAATCTCTTGATTGACTGTCAAAATTTCCTCCAACAGCCCTTTCGCTGAAATTCGTTGCGCTCCCTGTCCGAGAATAATCATCTGCTCCAACGCATCGGATGTCGCCACTGTCACATGATATTTCTTCCCGATTTCCTGTACTGTCTTCTCAATATACTGATCGGCAGTTTCTGCTTCTTTCGTATACACCACATGAATATTGTGATATTTTTGAACTTCTCCCACATTCCCCGGTACCTTATAAGCATCGAACACCAGAATCAATGTCTGTTTCCGATACCCCTGATAGTTGCTCAGGATATCCATCAATTTCATTCTGGCAGCTTCAATATTAATTTCTGACAACTCTTTCAAATCTTCCCACGCAAAGATGATATTATATCCGTCCACCAACAGATATTCTTTCTCATCCGTCTGCTTTTTGGGGCGTTTCACAGAAGGTTCCGGTGCCTGCACACGTTTGGCAAACACATTCCTCTCCCGTTTCATCGGACCATATGTCCTCTCAAAAATCATTCTTAATTCTTCTTCGTCAATCACAGGAGGCAACTCATAAACAACTGTCTGTTTTTCTTTTGACACTGCTTTTTCACGGCTTTCCGTGTGCATATATTCCTCGACCTGATTCCATTTTACATAAAATCCGGATCCGTGAGAACAAAATACAGACCCTGTCGGTTCTTCCGTATCCGCCTCCGAATCATATCCACAGGAATCGATAACCTCTTCTGCATTGTGACACGGCTCATAGCCTTTCAGAGAACAGAACAACCTTCCATGTCCCCTTGTATACACAATCATCTCCCGCTGATAATCCCGCATAGTGACAACCGGAGCCGTCCCTTTTAAGATTGCCATATCCACTTCCATCTTTGGCGGTTCAAAGACGGCATGCATTCTCTGCAAATCTGTCATAGCACGTCCAACCTGATCTGCCGGAATTTCCAACTGATATTCATAAACCGGTTCCAGTAAAATGCTCTTTGCTTTCTTCAAACCTTGTCGTACAGCACGATACGTTGCCTGCCTGAAATCACCACCTTCTGTATGTTTCTGGTGCGCCCTTCCATTAATCAACGTAATCTTCATATCCGTAATCTCAGAACCGGTCAGAACTCCCTTGTGCGCTTTTTCTTCCAAATGCGTCATAATCAGTCTCTGCCAATTGCGCTCTAGCACATCCTCACTGCAATTCGATGAAAAAACAAGTCCACTTCCGGAGGGAAGCGGTTCCAGTACAAGACGGACTTCTGCATAATGGCGGAGCGGTTCAAAATGTCCTGCCCCCTCCACCGGTTCTGCAATCGTCTCTTTATACACAATATTTCCCGTTCCAAATTCTACATCAACTTGAAATCGTTCCAAAATCATGCTTTTTAAAATCTCAATCTGTACCTCTCCCATAACCTGAGCATGAATTTCATTTAATTGTCTGTCCCAAACAATATGCAGCTCCGGAATCTCTTCTTCCAACTGTTTTAACTTTAAAAACATACCATGGACATCACAGCCCTCCGGCAGTTCAATCTGATAATTCAGCACTGGTGTCAGCATCGGAGCTGCTGCTTCTGATTCTGCACCAAGTCCTTCTCCGGCACGAGTCGTATCCGGTCCGGTAATCACACAGATTCTTCCGGCTTCCACCTCCTCTGTTGTCCGATAAGACGAACCGGAATAAATACGGATTTGATCCACTTTTTCTTCTTCTTTTAAAACCATCTTTACCCGCAGCGAACCACCTGTCACTTTCAGATGTGTCAACCGCATTCCTTGTGCATCTCTTGATATTTTATATACTTTTGCACCAAATGTATCCGCATATTCCGGACAGATTGTATACCGGTCAAACGCTTCTAAAAAGGTATCAATTCCTTCCAGTTTTAAGGCAGAGCCAAAATAACAAGGGAAAATTTTTCGTTTTTGAATCAATTTACGAATCTTGCAGTCTGTAATCGGTTCTCCTTCCAGATAATTTTCCAATACCTCTTCATCACACATAGCGACCGCTTCCAAAAAAGCCTCGCTATCCTTCTCACAGGTAAAATCTATACAGGAAGCAGAAAGACGATTCTGAAGTTCCGCAAGTAACGTTTCCTTATCTGTTCCGGATTGATCCATCTTATTGACAAACAGAAACGTTGGAATCTCATATCTCTTTAAAAGATGCCACAATGTCTGCACATGTCCCTGTACGCCATCTGCACCGCCAATGACAAGAATCGCATAATCCAGCACCTGCAGTGTCCGCTCCATTTCCGCAGAAAAATCGACATGTCCCGGTGTGTCTAAAAAGGTGACCTCCTTCTCTTTTAGATCTACCTCTGCCTGTTTTGCAAAAATCGTGATACCTCTTGCACGTTCCAGCTCAAAGGTATCTAAATATGCATTCCCATGATCCACTCTCCCAAGTGTTCTCGTCTTTCCGCTTACATACAAAATACTTTCTGCAAGGGTTGTCTTTCCGGCATCTACATGGGCCAGCAAACCAACACAAATATGCTCTTTTTTCCCCTTTTTCTCTGTATTTTTCATCAGACTACCCCTTCTTTACTCTCTCAACTTCCGGAAAAGGTTTCGGAAGTTGTTTCCCTTGGCAATAACGGTCTATAATGTTCCGATCATCACCATCATAGAAAAACTGTTCCAATTTTTCTGTGACAGTTCTCACAAATAAATCGCCCATCTCATCCATATCAATTACGAGAGCATCAAATTCATATCCGGATTCAAAACTTCCGACCTTTCCCCAAAATGTACCTGCGCCTTTTGTCGCAAGATAAAATGCTTCCGGAAGTGATAACGCCGGCTCATCTTCATGGAACAAAGCGTTGATTTTAGAAATTTCCACGCTCATCACTGCATTCTGGTTCATTGCAGGCGTATGTCCTCCTGCTACATCACTTGCGATAACACAGTTCAATCCACTCTCCAGATTTTTTCTAAGGCTCATGACTCCACTCGATAGATTTGCATTAGAGTGTGCACAATGTGCAAGAAATACTTGTTTCTCTCTTAACAATTCTTTTTCTTTCTCTCCCAAATAAATCGCATGCGCCATAATTGTCTGATTTTTTCGCAGCAGTCCATAGTAATCATATACTTCCGTATAAGAATTGATTTTCGGGTGCAGCTCTTTTACCCATGCAATTTCATTTCGATTCTCAGACAAATGAGACTGTACCGGCAAATTATATTTCTCACACAATTTTCCAATCCCAACCATCATCTTTTCTGTCGTGGACGGAACAAATCTCGGAGTCGCAATATAACGCACATGCTGTAACTCCTCTTTTGCTCGTAAAATCAAAGCTTCTGTTTCCTCCAACGCCTTTCCCGTATCTTCCATCAGATAATCCGGCGCATTCCGGTCCATATTGACTTTTCCGATAAATGCATGTAATCCCGATTCTTCTGTGAGCCTCATCAACTCCCATGTCGCATCATGATGCAGCGTTGCAAATGCCGAAAACCGCATCGTTCCGGATGCCCAAAGTCTGTTGAGAAACAGCTTGTACGCCCTCTTGGCAAACACAGGATCCTTGTATTTTCCCTCCACAGGGAACGTATATGTTTCAAGCCACGGCAGCAATTCTTTGTCAAAACCGATTCCTCGGTTCAAATACTGCGGAGCATGCACATGCAAATCACAAAATGCCGGAATAATAATAGCATCTCCGTAATCTTTCACTTCCTCCTCGCAAAATTGCTTTGGAAGTTCTGTATAAAACGACTGTACAATTCCATCCTCAACATGCAAAAACTGTTGTTGTCGAATCTGCATATCCGTTCTGGAAGTCATATATATAAAATTACCTTTAATAATCATATTTCACTCTCCTCATCATAAATATTACTTTCCATATTGCAAAATAATCCGGTCAATTATTTTAGAAGCTTCGCTTCTTGCCAGTTCTGTGATTTGCTTTTCTAACGGAAAAGGATGCTTTAAAAGAAGTGATTCCAGATATGTTTTTTGCTTTGGTGTAATTGGCTGTACTTTTTTAGGACGATACAATAATGGTTCCGGCTCAAAAACTGTTGGTCCTTTCTCTTCAAAATAATGCGCCATCATATGATATACTTTTGCAGTTGCCAAAGCATCATGATAAGCCCTGTGTGCAGCAGTATTTACAATTTGATAATGCTCGCACAAGGCTTCTAAACTTTTCGATTCCAAATCTTTATGTACTTTTCTGGCTATTTTTAGTGTATCAATTCCCTTTTTTTCAAAAGACTCGCCGTATTGTGATGCATACTTTTTCATAAATTTGTAATCGAACATAATATTATGCCCCACTAAAATATGGTCCTCACAAAAATTTACAAAATCACGTATAACTGTTTTCGTATCCCTTGCATTTTTAACCATCTCATTCGTAATTCCTGTAATTCCGGTAATCATAGGGGAAATCGGCATATCCGGTTTCAGAAACTCCATAAAGCGGTCTGTTACTTTTCCTTCTCTTACCTTCAATGCTCCAATTTCAATAATATTGTCATTCTCCACATCCAATCCGGTTGTCTCCAAATCAAATACTACATATGTTTTTATCATTATTTTTGTCCTTTTTGCAATTGTCGAATCACGGTTTTTGTCTTTGCAAGCCGATTCTCAAACTGTATATAAAAATCAGTCTGCATATCGTACGGCTCTACAAAAAAAGATTGCAGCACAAATAGATTTATCTTTTTGCTATAGGATTCATCTGTCATTTTCATGAGCTGCTCCTGTAATTCTATCACAAAATCATGCCATTCTAAAATATATTTTTCATTCCGTTTCAAATCCGGCGTATCAATCCATTTTTTTACTTTTACTTTTGTACGATTTTCTTTCTTACATTCATGTACCTGCAAAAAATACTGAAAACTGCCATTGTTATAATACCTTCCAAGCGGAAACAATCGACAAATCCCCGGACGAATTTGATGAATGCCGCATCTCCCATTTTCATCTAAAAATGCGCATCGTTCCTCTGTACCGCACATTTTTAAATTTGGAAGAATCAGACCGTCGACTACATTCAATTCAATTTTCTCTGCTAAAAGCTGTTCAAAACTCACGTTTAAATATTTCGTTAATCTATAAATATCGAGGGGATCCAATACAATTGATTGTCCCATTTTTTGACAACACGCAAAACAGCCGTGGCAATCGCCACAGTCTGCTTTGACAAGATCATTGGGACCATATAACTTCCCGTCTGATATTTCTCTCATATCTATTTCACGTTTCATAAATACCTCTCTTTTTACTCTTCCATATTATAATAGTATCGGTGAAATACGAATATTTCAACCAACGCTCCTATTATAATGACTGATTTATCTGCCCAATTCCCAACATCTTCAAATCTTATTATGACAAGCAGCACTAAAACAATCGCTACGATGGCAAGGGGCAGCAGTTTATGAAACATACTCATTTGTTTGTACTTTTTCTTCGGCATCTCCAAAGGTACAATTTCATCGAAATATTTCATATGACAATGTATTACTGCACCATATCTGGAAAATTCTCGTTCCGCTTCATACTCTATTCCATCGATTGTAAATTCCGGATACATTCCTTCTTTTGTAATAACTAAATTCAAATGCTTTTTATTCGCAAATTTACACAATTCTTCTGTAAACTCGGAAGGATTCATACACATCGAATCCGGCATAAATCGAAATTCTCTCATTTCTTCCAATTGTACTACTTTTTTATAATCATTCAGAAGATTTGCAAATACAGCACCTCTTTCTTCTGCATTTTTCATTTTCAACAAACAATCATCTACATCTAACTGTTCTAATTCTTTTTCATTGATTTGACTGCAAAATTCCAAAGCATCTTCCAGTCTGTTTCTTTCTTTTTCCAACCGTTCTTTTTGAAGTTCCATCGCATCAGAAAGAATAATATCATGATGTAATAATCTCCGAATCTCTTCTATTGGCATATCCAGTTTCCGTAGAATTTTGATTATTTTCAGTTGGCGAATATCCTGTTCTGAATATTCTCTATAATCATTTTCCGGATTCCTCTTTGGAAAAATCAGTCCCTGCCGCTCATAATAACGAATATTTTGTTTTGTAATGTTTGTTAATTTCTCTACTTCTTTGATATTTAACATTGTTATCGCCTCCTCTTACCTCTCTTATAAAGGATATAGCAGGTATAATGTCAATCATTTTTCATACTTTTTTTAAAATATCCAACGTATGTGCTGATGCACCAAGCAATTCCGGACGTTCACACGTTGATAAATGGTATTCTATAAAAAGTCGGTAAGTTTCTTCATCCATGGCATTTAAAATTTGTCTCATATAATTTGCCGGTCCGTCTGCAGCAATCAACTGAAGTCTTTCTAAACCTGCTTTTTGCCGAATCGCATCAATGTCTTCCACTCGAACATAGTCGTATAAATCTTTTGGCTCTGCCACAACGTGAAAAGTTTGATCTACCTTTCCGTTTTTCAGACTTTCACAAATGTGGTTTTCTTTAAAACCATAAGTCAAAATACTATACTCATTCATACAATATGCAACAAGAATGATACCATTTGTTTTTGTGACTCGTTTTGCTTCCTCAAGCGCTTTTACCTTATCTTCAAACGTATATAAATGATACATCGGTCCGAAAACCAGTGTCACATCAAAGGTTTCTTCTTCAAAGCGCGACAAATTCAAAGCAGTTCCTTGATATGCTTTCACACTGCTTCCTTTTGATTTTAAAATTCCCAGATTATATTTGACTAATTCAACTGCGGTAACATCATAGCCTTCCGTGGCAAGTTGAACGGAATATCGCCCCGTTCCTGCTCCAACATCTAATATTTTTGCATTTTTATCTTTTAAATATTTGTGAATGTATTTCATAGATGTAATATATTCGACATTACCATGCCGTCTTGTTAGTCGTTTTTCTTCGCAAAACTTATTATAATATTTTTCTAATTCATTGGACATATTAATCTTGTATCCTTTTATTTTTATTTCATAGGAAAGCACGACATTCCGTCGTGCTTTTTTACGCAGTAATTTATTTTTTCTTTTTAGAAAGCAAGAGTGCGATTGCTCCACTTAAAGCCAGCCATCCTGCTGGCAAACCAGGAAATGCAACATCACTTGTCACAGGTGCCGGTTTTTTCCCGTTTTCTTTTTCTGTTTCTTTCTCAGTTTCTTTTTCAGGAGCTTTTATTACTTTTTTCTCTAAAGTACGCATTGCTTTTTGAAGCGCTTCGATTGCTTCCACAACTTCTTCTTTTGTCACCTCTTCTTTCGCTGCAACTGCTCTTGCTGCTTTTAATGCCTGATTGAATTTTGCAACGCTTTCTTCTGTATAAAGAGTCACATCTACCTTCGCTGCTTTCGCAATCACAGCGTTTAATTCCTTCAATTCTGCTTCCGGTTTTTCCGGCTTCGGTGCAGGTTTTTCTTCCAAACCTTTCATTGCTTTCTGAAGTGCTTCGGTTGCTTCCACAACTTCTTCTTTTGTCACTTCTTCTTTCACAGCAACTTCTTTTGCTGCTTTTAATGCCTGATTGAATTTTGCAACGCTTTCTTCTGTGTAAAGAGAAACGTCTACTTTTACCGCTTCTGCAATCACTTCATTTAATGTTTTTAATTCTGCTTCCGGTTTTTCCGGCTTTGGCGTTGGTGTATCTAATGCTGAAAACTTAATATTATGGTTCTTTGCATAAGTTTCTGCCTCTGTTCCGGATCTACCTAAAATTGTAAGTTGATTCAAATTAACATTAGTAAATGCCCATTCATCAATTTTATTTACACTTTCTGGAATTGTGATTTTTTGCAGTCCTGTACAACTATTAAAAGTATCTGCCGGAATTTCTTTAATTCCGTCTAAAAGAACAATTTCTTCTAGATTCCGCTTAGAGTTAAACGGACTCAATTCGCTTTTACTAAAATCGACATTTCCCAATACAGTTACCGATTTTTTCCCTTCAGGAATAATAATCAATTCTGTCTTATCTTTATTGTATACAGCACCCTCATAAGACGAATACTTTTCATTTTCTTTTTCTACATATATATTTTCCAAATAAGGACTGATAAATGTCTGTTTTATATCGAAAGATATTGTTTCTTTTGGTATCGTAAACAGTTTCGACGTATTTTTCATTGGATAATGTAAAATTTCCGAATAATCTTTTGTAAAGAGTACACCGGCCGCAGATGCATATACAGTATTGGCTGAATCTACCGTAATCTCTTTTAACTCTGTTGCGTTAGACGCTCCTTGCGCATCTATTATTGTAACATTCTTTGATACCTTCAACTTCTCAATTCCAGTTCCGTTAAAAATATCACTGGAAATTGCGACAATATCCAAATCCCTAAATTTTTCCGGCACAATAACGTCTTTTACATTCTTTTCGACATCGACAACCGCAACGCCTTCCCAAAATCCGATAATTGTATTGTTTTCGCCTTTCTGGGTAACAGCAACAAGTCTTTGCACCCGATGCTCGTTAGAAAAATCTTCTAATGTTTTATGGAAATAATCCATGCTGCTGGCACCCCATGTACTATCAGAATAAAACCATTCTTTATCTGCATATACAAGATTCCATTCGTGCGCTCCATACGGTGTGTTTCCGGCAATTGTGACAGCCGGAATTCCCGCTAAATTCAGCATTGCTTTATAAAGTCTTGAAAATCCTCCACATACAGCTTTTTTTGTCGTAAATACTTCATATGGATCCAATCCCGGAGTTTCGGTTGGTTGCGCATAACGAATATTTTTAACAATCCATTCATATATTAACTTTGCTTTTTTATAGTCTTCTGTCTCGCCTTTAACGATATCTTCTACACATTTTTCAATTTCTTTCGCGTCTTCGTCTTTCAGCGCTCCAAGCGACTGATCCCATGTTCTAAATTGATTTTCGTCACAGTAAGAAATAAAATCAATAGCTGTCTGGTTATGTTCTAAATCACGCTCTTTTTGTTGTAATTCATAAGCACTTACCGACTTTTGAGGGCTTGCTTGTACTACTTCAGGTTTTGTAATGGTTGAAAATGCCATTGCGGAAATCAAAATTCCTGTTATTAATTGTTGTCTCTTTTTCATTCTCTTATCCTCTCGATAATTTTTTTATATATATTTTAAAATTCTATCACATTTTTTTGTTTGTTACAACATTTCGGGACAAATCGCACAACAAAAAAATAGTTTCTCCTACAATTTACATAAATTTTTCCAATAATTTTTTTAAATCTTTCAGCTCGCTCCCAGAATATACCACATCATCAATTATAATATTGGGAGCTGTTCCGCACTTTTTGAGGCAGTTTTGTGTTCGAAGTTTAAATTTTCCATCGATAGATACTCCATTTTTTTGAATCCGGAGTTCTCTTTTTAATGCGTTTAAAATCGCTCCGCCCTCTTTTTCCCCACATCGCTCCCCTGTACAGGCAATTATTTCATGTACTGTATTTTCCTCTTTGAGAGTTGGATACATTCTTATCAAACATTTTAGATAATTGGGAGAAACACCTGTTACCTGTTCCACACGTTCTTTTAATTCCAAGGATATAAATCCATGAGCATCTTGCAGCTCTCGTAAAAGAGCTACAACCATCTCCTGGCTTCCTTTATCCGGCTGTTGACTATAATATGAAAAAATCTCTTCTATTTCATCACTTTTATTCTGCATGTCCATCAATAAATAACACCCCCAATGTTCCAGGACCACAATGACTAGAAATAACACCGCCAGCTCTTGTGATAACAATTTCCTGAAAAATATTTAAGTTTTTTAAATAATCATATATTTGCTGAATCGTTTCCGCATCACATCCGGAATGTGTAATAAATACACGTTCTTTCTTTGCATGCCGCAAATCCATTTCCATTTCTTTCACATATTCCAAAAGAACTTTATTCATTTTGCCTCGATACTTATTTTTAGGTAACATTTTTCCGTTTTCCACGACAATTTTAGGATGTAACTTTAAAACACCGCCTGCCATTGCCGCAAGGCCGCTGCACCTTCCACCTCGATGAAGATAAGTAAGCGTATCTACAACAAAACTTGCACGCACAAATGGTCTCAGTCGTTCAATATATTCTACAATTTCTTTTGCGCTTTTCCCTTTGTTTGCCATAATTGCCGCTTCTATTACAAGAAGCCCAATACCTGTAGACAAATTTTCTGAATTAATCACAAAAACAGTCTCTTCTGCTTCCAAATCGCTTGCTGCCAAACGAAATACATTTGCAGAAGTAGACATCTCTCCGGAAATTGCAAAACAAATAACTTCTTGCCTTTTCTCAACATAAGGCTGTAACAAATCAACCGCCCTATCCATTGCCGGAGCAGAAGTTTTCGGTGTCATTTTATGCTCTTCTGACCAGTTATAAATCTCATCCGGTGTAATATTGATGCCATCTTCACACTCTGTATCTCCCAACAAAATATGAAGCGGCAAAATAGAAATTTCATATTTGTCCAATAGCTCCTGAGACAAATCACATGTACTATCTGAAATAATTTTAACCATTTTCAATCTTCCTCCACTATTTGTGATAAGGTGCACCTTCAATGATCCGATAGCCACGATACACCTGTTCTAATAAAATCACCCGCATCAATTGATGTGGAAACGTCATCTTTGAAAAACTCAATGCATAATCGGAACGTCTCAATACTTCTTCTCCCAAACCAATGGAACCTCCAATTATAAAAATCAAATGACTTTTCCCTTGTATTCCCAAGGTTTCCATCTTTTTTGCAAATGCGACCGAATCCAGCATAGTTCCACCGATTTCTAAAGTAAATACATAGGCATCGTCTTTCACATAACGTAAAATACGCTCCCCTTCTTTTTGACGAATTTGACGTTCCACATTTTCACTTGCTTGATCCGGTGTCTTTTCGTCTGCCACTTCCACGATTTCGAGTTTACAATATTTGCTCAAACGTTTGCTGTACTCTGCAATTGCATCTTTCAAATACTTTTCTTTTATTTTACCGACTGTAATTAATGTAATCTTCATTTACTCCCCTTTTCCTTAAAACGTAATTGTTGTTCCCGTACACAAATATTGGACTTTTTCACCAAATTCACGTTTTAAAATATCAAAAGCCGGACGTCCTGTGCAGTGTCCTGTATAAATATAGGAGACTCCCCGTTGAAACAACGATGCTCCTATGTCTATTACTTCCTCTTCTGTAACAGACAAAGAATCTACCCCGTGAATTCCTTTCAAATGGAAACCTCCCACAACAGCATAAACCTGTTCGTTAGGAAATGCGTGATGTACTTCATCTACAATATTGACAATTCCTCCGTGAGAACAACTATTGAATACAATCAACCCTTTTTGAGATTCTATTACAATACTTTGTTCATGCGCAAAATCATCAACCACATACCCCTCTCCCTGTTTGCGATACATATGTGCACGTTTTCCATATTCCTCCAATCCTTTTGTACTATGCGGTACAATCCAAACTCCATCATCTACCTGACATTTTTTTGTCACATATACAAAACGGTCAGAATATCTTTGTAACAAATCTTTCGGAAGCCCTATATATTTTTGCACACCATCTACATTTTTGTAACAAAGTTCTTTAGAACTCTCCTGTAAGTAAACTTTTGCGCTCTTGTTTTTCTCAAAGAACGCCTCAAAGCCTCCTGAATAATCATAGTGTCCATGCGATAAAAATGCCGCATCTACATTTTCCAATTTCGTTTTCAAAACTTCTGCATTATCCATAAAAATATCGGAAGAACCAGTGTCAAGCAAATAGCACTTCTCATTATATGCTATATATATCGACAATCCATGCTCACATTTTAAGTACTCCGGAGCCGTATTTTCAATCAAAACAGTTATTTTCATAGACACACTCCTACCCAATATAAAAATCCATAATCAACATCGTAAGAAACCCGATAATCAATGAATACGTTGCCATACGTTCATATCCATGACTATGCGTTTCCGGAATCATCTCATCACTCACAACATAAAGCATCGTTCCTCCGGCAAACGCCAAAGCAAAAGGTAAAATTACTGTTGCAATAGAAACGGCTCCAAATCCGATCATCGTTCCGACAATCTCCACCACGCCTGTAAAACAGGCAATAAAAAAGACTCTTTTCCTGGCAACACCTGCCATAATCAAAGGCGATACAATTACCATTCCTTCCGGAATGTTTTGTAAAGCAATACCCAGCGCAACTGTAATTGCATTGCTGATATTTTCACTTCCAAATCCAACACCGGCCGCAATCCCTTCCGGAAGATTATGGATTGCAATTGCCATGACAAACAACATCACTTTGTTCAAATTACTTTGTCTGTCTGCATGCGTTTCATGATCTACTCCTGTGATATGATGCAGATGTGGAGTCAGCTTATCTGCCAAATTCAAAAAAATGGCGCCTGCAAGAATACCGACTGCTGTCACCCACACATTTCCTTCTTCAAGGGATGGGATAATCAGTCCTAAAATTGCAGCTGAAAGCATGATTCCTGCCGCAAATCCAAGAATCGCATCGTTAAATTTGTGTGGTACTTTCCGAAAAAAGAAACCGATGATAACACCAACGATAGTCGCACCACCTACACCAAAAGCCGAAATCAGTGCCAATTCCATAAACAAAACCTCCTAGTCATAATTTGTTCGTAGGAGGTATTATAACATATTTTTTACAATTTGGGGACGTAGTAAAATTGAATTTTACTACGTCCCCAAATGAAGTTTATTTATCTTTTAAGTACTCATGAATACCTCGTGCCCCTGCTTTTCCTGCTCCCATAGCAAGAATAACTGTCGCAGCACCTGTTACGGCATCACCGCCGGCATAAACGCCTTCTTTTGTTGTTTTCCCAAATTCTTCATCGGCAACAATACATTTCCATCTGTTTACTTCTAATCCTTCTGTAGTAGAAGAAATCAATGGATTCGGCGAAGTTCCAAGTGACATGATGACTGTATCCAGTTCCATCTCGAACTCAGAACCTTCAATTACAACCGGACGTCTTCTTCCAGAAGCATCTGGCTCTCCCAGTTCCATCTTCACACATTTCATACCTTTTACATAGCCATTTTCGTCCACAAGAATTTCTGTAGGGTTTGTCAATAGATCAAACACAATTCCTTCTTCCTTTGCGTGATGGACTTCTTCCACTCTGGCAGGAAGTTCTTCTTCACTTCTTCTGTAAACAATATGTACATCTGCACCAAGACGTACTGCTGTTCTTGCTGCATCCATCGCAACATTACCGCCGCCGATGACAGCTACTTTCGTGCCTGCAACGATTGGTGTGTCATAAGAATCATCAAATGCTTTCATCAGATTACTTCTTGTCAGATACTCATTTGCAGAAAATACGCCGTTCGCATTTTCCCCTGGAATTCCCATAAATTTCGGAAGTCCAGCTCCGGATCCGATAAATACTGCCTCGAATCCTTCTTCTTCAATCAGCTGATCAATTGTCGTAGATTTACCGATTACAACGTTTGTCTCAAATTTTACGCCGAGTTCTTTTACTTTTTCGATCTCTTTTGCCACAACTTTATGTTTTGGAAGACGAAATTCCGGAATACCATACACAAGAACGCCTCCAAGTTCATGTAATGCTTCAAACACAGTTACCTCGTAACCAAGTTTCGCAAGGTCTCCGGCACAAGTAAGTCCTGCAGGACCGGAACCAATCACAGCTACTCTATGACCATTTGTTTTTTCTGCTTTTTCCGGTTTGATGTCATGCTCCAGTGCATAATCTGCGACAAATCGCTCCAATTTACCGATGGAAACAGGCTCTCCTTTAATTCCACGGATACACTGACCTTCACACTGAGATTCCTGTGGGCATACACGTCCGCAAACTGCCGGAAGCGCAGAGGATTTTCCAATTACTTTATAGGCTTCTTCGATATTTCCTTCTTTTACTTCTTTGATAAATGCTGGAATATTGATAGAGACTGGACAGCCCTGAATACATTTTGCATTTTTACAATTAATACATCTTGTCGCTTCTTCCATCGCTTCTTCCTGATTGTATCCAAGACACACTTCCTCAAAATTCGTTGCACGTACCTTCGGATCCTGTTCTCTTACAGGTACTTTTTTTAATACATCAGCCATTAGTTGTCACCTCCACAATTTCCGCATCCGCCGTGATGTGTATTGCCTTCCTGAAGTTTTAACATCGCACGGCCTTCTTCTGTTTTATACATCTGTTGTCTTTTCATTGCCTGATCAAAATCAACTAAGTGTCCATCAAATTCCGGTCCATCTACGCATGCAAATTTGATCTCATCTCCAACCTGAAGTCTGCATGCCCCGCACATACCGGTTCCATCTACCATGATTGGATTCATACTTACAATAGTTGGAATCTCCAATTTTTTTGTTAAAAGACAGACAAATTTCATCATGATCATCGGACCGATTGCCACGCAGACATCATACTTTTTGCCTTCCTCTTTCACTAACTGCTCAATCTTTGTTGTAACCATTCCGGCATGTCCATAAGAACCGTCATCTGTACAAGGATAATAGTTCCCAGCAACTGCTTTCATCTCATCTTCCAGAATCAACATGTCTTTTGTCTTAGAACCAACGATAACATCCGCTTCAATTCCATGCTCATGGAGCCATTTTACCTGCGGATATACAGGAGCTGCACCAACACCACCGGCAACAAACAACATCTTCTTGCCCTTTAAACTTTCTATATCTTCATGAACGAACTCCGAAGCACATCCAAGAGGTCCTGTGAAATCGCGGAAACTGTCTCCTGCTTTTAATTCTGCCATCTTTTCTGTAGATGCACCAACTGTTTGGAATACAATGGTAATCGTTCCTGCTTCTCTATTATAATCACAAATCGTGAGAGGGATTCTTTCACCTTTCTCATCCATCTTTACAATTACAAACTGTCCCGGTTCGCAATGCTTTGCTACCCTTTTTGCTTCTACATCCATGAGAAAAATTTTATCTGCTAACTTTTCTGCTTTTTGTATCTTATACATTTTACGCCTCCCATTTTCTTTTATACTTCACTATGATAAAGCAAAACTTTGAAAATTTCAAGCGGTATTCTCAATTTTGCTTCACACTCTATTATATTAGATAAAAAGCGAGTGCACAATACACCCGCTTTTTGTAAATTTATGTATATTACTTCTAGAAGTCCACTTCTGTTCCGTAGTAAACGCATGTAAATAGTCTTTCCATAGTAGCCGGATCAATTGCACGTGGATTAGAACCTGTACAGGCATCGCCAACTGCAAGCTCTGCAATAGATGCAATTTTTTCTTTGAATTCGTCTTCTTTGATACCGAATTCTTTCAAAGTAGCCGGAATTCCAAGGATCACGTTAAAGTCGTCAATTTTCTTACATAAGCTGTTGATAAGTGCTTTCTCGGAAGCTCCTTCCAATCCTACTCTGCGAGCGATTTCTGCATAGCGTTTTGCTGCAACAGGATCCTTCGCATTGTATTTAATTACATATGGCAGATACATGGCATTTGCAAGACCATGTGTAATGTGTCCTGTTGAGAATGCTGCACCTGTTTTGTGTGCCATAGAATGTACAATACCAAGTAATGCATTGGAGAATGCCATACCTGCAAGACATTGTGCATCATGCATATGTGCTCTTGCATCCATGTTGCCTTTGTAAGAAGCTGGCAGATAATCAAACACCATCTCGATTGCCTGAATTGCAAGTGGGTCTGTATATGCACAGTTCAGTGTAGAAACATATGCTTCAATTGCATGTGTAAGTGCATCCATACCTGTGTAAGCTACTTGATGAGCAGGAAGCCCTTCTACTAATTCTGAGTCAACGATTGCAACATCTGGTGTGATATTAAAGTCAGCTAATGGATATTTGATTCCTTTCGCGTAATCTGTGATAACAGAAAATGCAGTTACTTCTGTTGCTGTTCCTGATGTAGAAGGAATTGCTGCAAATTTTGCTTTCTGTCTTAATTCCGGGAAGTTAAATGGGATACATAAATCTTCGAATGTTACATCTGGATATTCATAAAAAGCCCACATTGCCTTTGCAGCATCGATTGGTGATCCACCGCCCATTGCTACAATCCAATCTGGTTCAAAAGCACGCATTGCTTCTGCACCTTTCATAACAGTCTCCACAGATGGATCTGGCTCGACACCTTCAAACAGCTGTACTTCCATTCCAGCCTCTTTCAGATAATTCACTGCTTTATCTAAGAATCCTTGACGTTTCATGGAGCCGCCGCCAACTACAAGAATCGCCTTTTTCCCTTTCAGATTCTTTAATTCTTCTAAACATCCTTTTCCGTGATAAATATCTCTTGGTAAACAAAATCTACTCATTTCAATCTCTCCTTTTGCATATGTATTGTTAACCTTTTAACAGTATTCTAACTCTGTTAATTATTTAACGCAACAGATTTAGAGAAAAAAATTGTATTTATTTTAGTACAAATTATCTATCAAAATTACTTTCGAACAGCTTCTATACAATTGTTCATAAGCATGGCAATCGTCATTGGTCCAACCCCACCCGGAACCGGTGTGATTGCACTCACTTTCTCAATCACATCATCAAAATCTACATCTCCGCAAAGTTTATTTTCTGCATTGCGGTGGATACCTACATCAATCACAACAGCCCCCTCTTTTACATAGTCAGATGTAATGAACTTTGGTTTTCCGATTGCCGCAATAAGAATATCTGCACGTCCTGTAATTTCTTTCAAGTCCCTTGTTCTAGAGTGGGTAATCGTAACCGTTCCATTTTCACGGAGTAACAGCAATGCCATCGGTTTTCCTACAATATTACTTCTTCCGACAACCACACATTCTTTTCCTTCAATTTCAATTTCGGAACGTTTTAAAAGTTCGATAATTCCTGCCGGAGTGCAAGGAAGAAAACCATTTCTTCCAATGCACATATTTCCCACACTTTCCGGGTGGAACCCATCCACATCTTTTTCCGGAGCGATCGCCTGAATCACAGCATCCTCACGAATATGAGCAGGCAGTGGAAGCTGAACTAAAATTCCGTTTACTTTTTCATCTTCATTCAATTTCTGAACAAGTGAAAGCAGTTCTTCTTCTGTCACAGTCTCATCCAGCTCATATGATAAAGACTCTATTCCGATAAACGCACATGCCTTTTTTTTATTATTTACATAGACAGATGATGCCGGATCTTTTCCAACTTGCACAACTGCAAGACATGGAACAATTCCTTCTTGTTTTAATTTTGCCACTTCTTCTTTTAATTCTTCTTTAATTTGTGTTGATATCAGTTTTCCGTCAATTAATTTTGCCATTCAATCTCTCCCTAAAATAATCCTGTAATAGTTCCTTCCTCATTCACATCAATGCCATTTGCCGCCGGCACCTTCGGAAGCCCAGGCATCGTCATCACTGCACCTGTAAGTGCGACTACAAAGCCTGCTCCCGCATTGACATACACTTCACGGATATGGATCTTAAAGTGTTCCGGTCTTCCCAGAAGTGTCGCATCGTCAGAGAGGGAATACTGATTTTTTGCCATACAGATTGGAAGCTCTCCATATCCAAGCTCCGTAATCTTAGCAAGTTGTTTTTCCGCTGCCGGAGTATATTCCACACCGTCTGCGCCATAGATTTCTTTTGAAATCGTCTCGATCTTCTCTTTCAGAGAAAGACTGTTTTCGTACAATGTATGGAAATGGCTCTCTTTTGTCTCCAATGTATTCAAAACTTTTTCTGCTAATGCGATACCGCCTTCGCCACCTTTTTCCCATACTTCTGAAAGTGCAAATTCGCAGTTTCTTTCTTCGCAAAATTGTCTGATAAACTCATTTTCTGCATCGGTATCTGTCACAAATGAATTTAGTGTCACAACAACCGGAACACCAAATTTTTGAACATTTTCAATATGTTTTTCCAGGTTCACAATACCTTTTTTCAATGCTTCCAGATTCTCTTCATTCAGGTCTTTCTTAGCAACTCCACCGTTGTATTTCAAGGCCCGCACAGTTGCGACAATCACTACCGCATCCGGTTTCAGGTTCCCCATTCTGCACTTAATATCCATGAATTTTTCTGCACCAAGGTCAGCGCCAAACCCTGCTTCTGTAATTGCAATATCGCTTAATTTTAATGCCATTTTTGTTGCGCGGATACTGTTACATCCGTGTGCGATATTTGCAAATGGACCGCCGTGTACTAATGCCGGTGTATGCTCTAATGTCTGAATCAGATTTGGCTTGATGGCGTCCTTTAGCAGAGCTGTCATCGCACCTGTCGCCTGTAAGTCATCGGCAGTCACCGGCTCTCCCGCAAAGTTATATGCAACAACAATCTTTCCAAGGCGACGTTTCAAATCTTTGATGTCATCAGCCAGGCAGAGAATTGCCATAATCTCAGATGCAACCGTGATGACAAAATGATCCTCACGAACCATACCGTCCATCTTATTCCCAAGGCCAACTACAATATTGCGAAGCACACGATCATTCATATCAAGACAGCGTTTCCATACAACCTGTCTCGGATCAATCTGAAGCACATTTCCTTGTTGGATATGGTTGTCCAAAAGAGCCGCTAAAAGATTGTTTGCCGAAGTGATTGCATGAAAATCTCCTGTGAAATGAAGATTCAAATCTTCCATCGGTACAACCTGTGCGTATCCGCCGCCTGCAGCACCACCTTTGATGCCGAAACAAGGTCCCAGCGAAGGCTCACGCAACGCAATCAATGCTTTTTTATTCAACTTTGCCATAGCTTGTCCAAGTCCCACAGAGGTTGTAGTCTTCCCCTCCCCTGCAGGAGTTGGGTTGATTGCAGTTACAAGTACAAGTTTCCCATCCGGTCGGTCTTTTACTGCCTCCCACAATTCATCAGAAAGCTTGGCTTTGTATTTTCCATACAATTCCAAATCATCCTCCTGAATCCCAATACTTGCAGCCACCTCTTTGATTGGTTTCATCACTGCCTCCTGTGCAATCTGAATGTCTGTTTTCATCTTTCTTCCTCCTTTGAATTATACATGTTCTTCAATATATTGCTCAAATTGTTCCATTGACATCAATACTTTTCTTGGCTTCGTGCCTTCTTCTTCTCCTACAACACCTGCCTCTGCCAACTGATCCATAATTCTTGCTGCACGGTTAAAGCCAATTTTAAATACGCGCTGCAGCATTCCAATGGATGCCTTATCTTTTTCAATAATAAATTTCCCTGCATCTACAAAATAGGCATCCCGGTCATCCGCACCGCTGTTTCCGGAAACCGTGCCTCCCGCAGCGACACTGGCACTATTTACATGGTTTGTAATCTCCTCATTATACTGAACACTTTCACTGTTCTTTACCAAAAAGTCTACAACAGCCTGCACCTCTTTATCTGACACAAATGCTCCCTGTACACGCGCCGGTTTTTGATATCCTGCCGGATAGAAAAGCATATCACCCTTTCCAAGCAGCTTTTCCGCACCGTTCATGTCAATGATCGTTCTGGAATCTACACCTGACGAAACAGAAAATGCGATTCTCGACGGCATATTTGCCTTGATCAGACCGGTGATGACATTGACGGATGGTCTCTGTGTGGCAAGAACAAGATGAATTCCGGCGGCTCTTGCAAGCTGTGCAAGGCGACAGATAGATTCTTCTACTTCTCCCGGTGCGACCATCATAAGATCCGCAAGCTCGTCCACGATAATAACGATCTGAGGTAATTTTTCTGGTTTTCCTTCTTCCTCAATCGCTTCGACTGTCTCAACTTTTGCATTGTATCCTTTCAAATCACGCACATTGTACTGTGCAAACAGATCATACCGTTTCATCATCTCAGCGACCGCCCAGTTCAGGGCACCTGCCGCTTTTTTGGGATCTGTCACAACCGGAATCATCAGATGCGGAATTCCATTATAGACACTTAACTCAACGACCTTAGGGTCAATCATAATTAACTTCACATCTTTTGGATCGGCTTTATATAAAATACTCATTATCAGCGTATTGATACAGACAGATTTACCAGAACCTGTCGCCCCCGCAATCAATACATGCGGCATCTTCATAATATCTGCCACGACAACTTTTCCTGCAATATCACGTCCCGCAGCAAACGCAATCTTCGATTCATGGTTTTGAAATTCGTCCGTCTCTAAAAGATCTCGGAGCATAACAGCCGTATTCTCTTTGTTCGGGACTTCGATTCCAACAGCCGCCTTTCCTGGGATTGGTGCCTCGATACGAATATCCGCAGCTGCAAGGTTCAATTTGATATCATCTGCAAGACCGACAATCTTGCTGACTTTTACCCCCTGCTCCGGCTGAAGTTCATAGCGGGTCACCGATGGACCGCAGCTTACATTAGTCACAGTTACATTGACATTAAAATTTTGAAGCGTCTGCTGAAGTTTCATTGCAGTCTGACGTAAATGAGCATCGGAATCTCCTCCGCTTTTCTTTCCATGTTTCAGCAAAGATAGTGGCGGAAATACATATTCTTTTGCCCGTTTTTCCTCGCTCTTTTTAATCTCTTGTTCCACGTTTGCCGTCGCCGTCTCAACTTGCTTTTTACTTTCTTTTGTCTTTCGTTTCTCAGGAACAGGTTCCGGAATCGGAGCCTCTTCTTCCATAATCGGCTGTGCCCGATTGATCGTAATATCGTCCGGAACAATATTTTTTGAAACTTCAGCTTCTCTCCCATCATATGACGGTATTTTTTCCGCAAATAAATCCGGTACATCTTCCGGAGGTGTAATCTCTCTCATCTCCGGTGACTTTTTCACAAGTGTTGTGTCAAACGATACCCCTGAGACCGTATTATCTTTTCGCTTGCGTTCTTTCTCAGCTGCTTTTTGTTCCCTCTCCTGTGCTCTTTTTTCGCGTCTCAATTCTGCCTGCTCTTTTCGTTTCTTTGCATCCTGCTTTGCGGAAGAATAGGCTTTTTCACTGCCTTTTTTCACCCCGCGTATAAATGACTTCTCTGTAATGATGACAAGACAAATGATGCAGAGAATGATTACAATCACATATGTACCGATGACACCGATTGCAGGACAGAGCGCAGAAACGACAATTCCTCCCAAAAGACCACCGCCGTCTTTATGCATACTGGAAATTTTATAATAAGAGAACAATCTTGTGCCTGCTGTATATTCATTCATGATCAACTGAAACAATGTGCAGACCATCAGTGTGAATCCCGCTCCTGCTGCATTCTTTATGTACGCGATAGAATTCCCTTTATTTGAAATTACAAAAGCAATTCCTATAAACAACAGAATCGGTATGATATATGCGATTGTCCCAAAAAGTCCAAATAATACGGAAGAAACGGCATCGCCTACAAAGCCCCCAATTCCAAAATTGCTTATCAATAGTAAAATACCGGCAGCCAAAGCTGATAAAATGATAATCTCATCTTTCAAAAAACTTTGGCTGTCCTGCTTCTTTTTCGTTTGTTTTTTGTTTCTTTTTCTGCTAGTATTCTTCCTTGCTGCCATGAAACTCCCCCTTGTATCTTAAACATACTATAATATAGTATATCATCAATAAAATCTCATGTCATCATCTATTTTTATTGATCTTTTTTTTCTATCATCTCATGTAATTTCGTCAAAGCATCGCTCATCCCGCCAACGGCATCAATCAGTCCCTCTTTTACGGCCTCTTCTCCTTCTAAAAGCGTGCCGACATCTTTGACAAGTTGTGTAGAATCAAGCATCAGCTCTTCAATACGTTCCTGGGTCATATGAGAGTGTCCTGCCAGAAAGCGTATAATACGATCCTGAGTTCGTTCCATATTCCGATAGCTTTGAATCACTCCGATAAACATCCCATTTGAACGGACCGGATGAATGATCATCGTCCCACTGGGAACAATAAAAGAATAATCGGCTGAAACAGCAAGCGGCCCTCCGATGGAATGACTTCCGCCAAGAACCAAAGACACAGTCGGCTTGCTGAGTGATGCAATCATCTCTGCAATCGCAAGTCCCGCCTCCACATCACCTCCAAGTGTATTTAATAAAATGAGGAGTCCTTCGATTTCTTCATTATCCTCCACTTCAGCAAGTTTTGGCAGCAGATGTTCGTATTTCGTCGCTTTTGTGTTGCCGGACACCGCCTCATGCCCCTCAATCTCTCCGATAATTGTCAGTAACTGAATATTGTGCTTTCTGTTATTGTGTGTCAGTTCAATACTTCCGGTTTCGTTAATCTCTTCTCTTTTTTCTTCCTCCATACGCCTGCTCCTTTTCATTGTTTTCTTTTAGTATGCAGCAGTTTGAAAGAAATATACAAAAATCTCTTCACAAAATAAGGCGAGAGCATTTCCTGCTTCCCGCCTTATATCTTTTCATCTAAATTGTGGCCAACGCCTGTTCTAAATCTGCAATGATATCATCTGCGTTCTCGATTCCGACACTGAAACGAATCAAATCCGGCTGTACTCCGGCCTCTAATAATTCCTGCTCATTCATCTGGCGGTGTGTGTGACTTGCCGGGTGCAGCACAGAAGTGCGCGCATCTGCAACGTGTGTTACGATTGCGGCAAGTTTCAATTGATCCATCATTTTTACAGACGCATCCCGTCCACCTTTCAAGCCAAAGGAGATAACACCACAAGTGCCGTTTGGCATATATTTTTGAGCCAGCGCATGATATTTGTTATCCGGAAGCCCTGCGTAATTCACCCACGCAACTTTTTCGTGATTCACAAGATATTCCGCAACCTTTTGTGCATTTTCACAATGTCTCTGCACACGCAAATGCAGTGTCTCTAGACCAAGGTTCAATAAGAACGCATTCTGCGGAGACTGAACAGAACCCAAATCTCTCATCAGCTGCACTGTCGCTTTTGTGATGTAAGCACCTTTACCAAATTTTTCAGTATATACGATACCGTGATAAGTCTCATCCGGAGTCGTCAAACCTTTGAATTTATCACCATATGCTTCCCAGTCAAAATTTCCACTATCCACAATACAGCCGCCGACACATGCCGCATGTCCGTCCATGTATTTCGTCGTAGAATGTGTCACAATATCAGCTCCCCACTCAAACGGACGACAGTTGATTGGTGTCGCAAATGTATTGTCTACGATTAGAGGCACTCCATGTTCATGAGCAACTTTTGCAAATTTCTCAATATCCAGAATCACCAATGCCGGATTGGCGATCGTCTCTCCGAATACTGCTTTTGTATTCTCCTGAAACGCAGCATGCAACTCTTCTTCACTTGCATCTGCATCCACAAACGTAGCTTCGATTCCCATCTTTCTCAATGTGTGAGCATATAAGTTATATGTACCGCCGTAAATTGCTGCAGCGCACACAATATGGTCTCCTGCTTCTGCAATATTCATAATAGCATAGAAATTTGCTGCCTGACCGGAAGATGTCAGCATAGCTGCCACACCGCCCTCCAGATCACAAATCTTCGAAGCGACTGTGTCGTTTGTCGGATTTTGGAGTCTTGTATAAAAATATCCATTATCTTCAAGATCAAACAGTCTTCCCATCTGCTCACTTGTCTCATATTTGAATGTCGTGCTCTGATAAATCGGAAGCACTCTTGGTTCTCCTTTTTTCGGCTGCCATCCTGACTGGATACATTTTGTTTCAATTTTGTAGTTACTGCTCATAAACATTCCTCCTCATATCACTTACTGTCTATTCTTCCCAGTTATGGTAAACCTCTTGTACATCGTCATCTTCTTCTAACAGATCAAGTGTTTTTTGAATATTTTTCAGATCTGTCTCGTCTGTTAGCTGTACCCATGTCTGTGGAATCATAGTTACTTCTGCGCTCGCCATAGGAATGCCTGCTTCCTCCAAAGTCAGACGCACCTCACTGAAAGAATCTGGATCTGTCAGAATCTCAAAGCTGTCCTCTTCCTCTACAAAATCTTCTGCCCCCGCATCTAGTGCTGTCATCATCAAATCATCTGCATCCATCTCGCACTCTTCTTTTGCAACGATAATCTGTCCTTTTTTGTCAAACATGAATGACACACATCCAGGTGTTCCGACATTACCACTTCCTTTTGTAAATGCATTTCTCACATTGGAAGCAGTACGGTTCTTATTGTCCGTCAGTGCATCTACAATAATTGCAGTACCGTTTGGTCCATATCCCTCATATGTAACATGTTCATAGTTGGAAGCATCCGCATCTCCGGCTGCTTTTTTAATACTTCTCTCGATGTTGTCATTCGGCATATTGTTTGCCTTTGCTTTTGCAATTACATCACGCAGTCTGCTGTTGTTGGCCGGATCCGGACCGCCTCCCTCTTTTACTGCAACGGCAAGTTCTCTACCGATCTTCGTGAAAATCTTTCCTCTGACCGCATCATTTTTTTCCTTTTTATGTTTAATATTCGCAAATTTTGAATGTCCTGACATTTTTATTCCTCTCCTTGTTTTCTTTTAAAAATCACTTGTCTATTCTAGCACTCTTTTTTTTATTTGTACAGTTTTTATAATATTATTTTCCATGGACAGCACTTGAAAATCATAACCTCCATAGGATACAACACAATTTTCTTCCTCTGTCGGAATTCTTTCTAAATGAAAGATAAGGAATCCATTAAGTGTCTCATAGTCCTCTTCCTCAAATTGAATTCCAAGCAGTTCTTCCAAATCTTCAACTTCTGTCATTCCATCTGCAAGATAGCTTCCATCTGCCTCCTGCCTGATCAGTTCTTCTTCCTCGTCGTATTCATCCTGAATGTTTCCGACAATTTCTTCTATGATATCTTCCATTGTCACAAGTCCTGCAGTCTGACCATACTCATCAATGACAATCGCCATATGATATTTCCCTTCCTGCATCTTTTTCAGCAGTTTATCAATACTTCTCGTCTCCGGTATAAAGCTTACTGGTCTTATGTATTCCTCCAGCTGTTTAATCGGAATATGACGAAGCTGTTCGTTAAAGTAGCATTTCATTGCATCCCGCAGATGAATCGTTCCGATGATAGAATCAATATCTTCTTCATAGACCGGAAATCTGGATTTATTCTGCTCTAATATAAACGTCAACACATTTTCAAGCGTCTCTTCGCCATCCAACGCAACCATATGTTTCCGGTGCGTCATAATACTTTTCGCATCCTTTTCCCCATATGCGAAAATATTTCGTATCATCTGAGCTTCACTGCTCAGGAACACACCCTGCCGATACCCCTCATCGACCATATCCATCACAGCCTCCGCCGCATCTTCTCCCTCTTCCATCTCTCCTGAAAATATTTTTCTCATTCGCGATAATAGATTACCCTCATCTTCCATTTCTTTTTTCTCCTTTTATTATGTATGAAGCTCCAAGCTGATTCTCAACGCTTCATCAACTTTTGTCATCAGTTTTTTGTCCACGTGACAAACCATGTCTTTTAGCCTCTGCTTGTCAATCGTGCGAATCTGTTCCAACAGCACCACTGAATTTTTTACAATCTGATATTTTCCTGCATCAATTTCAACATGTGTCGGCAACTTTGCCTTGTTCATTCTTGATGTAATCGCAGCACAGATCACAGTCGGGCTGTGTCTGTTCCCAATGTCATTTTGTATGATCAAAACAGGTCGTATTCCACCTTGTTCTGAACCGACTACCGGACTTAAGTCCGCATAAAATATATCACCACGTCTAATCTGCACTCTATTCACACTCCGATTTTTTAAGATAAAATTAGTATTTCCATCTTTTTCGGATGTATTCCAGTTAGAACCTGAATTCTCGTTTATGCAAAATAGTCCACCTGCTCTGCTATTTTCCCATCCCGCACATATACACGCGGAATACGTTTTCCAAGGTCGCACACAAATTCATAATTAAATCGCCCGGAAAGTTCGCTCAGCACTTCCACCGGCAAAATCTCATTTCCGTCTTTTCCAATCATTGTGACTTTATCGCCAAAGCTTACGCCTTCAATCTGTGTCACATCCACCATAAACTGATCCATGCAGACCCGCCCGAGAATAGGTGCTTTCTTTCCACGGATCAACACGTATCCTTTATTTGATAAGCTTCTTGGATATCCATCTGCATATCCGACCGGAATTGTTGCAATCTTCATTTTCTCTTTGGCCACGAACGTGCCTCCGTAGCTCACAGGAGTCCCTCTCTCTATCTCCTTTACAAATGCCACATGACTCTTTAATGCCAATGCCGGTTTTAATTTTACGTTTGTCTTGTCTACCTCTTCCGATGGATAGAGTCCATATGTAGAAATTCCTGCTCTTACAATATCGAAATTCGCCTCCGGGACATCAATGATGCCTGCACTGTTGGAGCAGTGCTCATATGTAAACCGGACATTTTTTTCTTTCAGGCGTTCCGTCATCCATACAAATTCCTGTATCTGTTTTTTTGTAAAGCTTTTATCTTTCTCATCTGCTTTGGTAAAATGTGTAAAAATCCCTTCCATATTGACATTTGGCATCTTGCTGATTCGCTTGATTGTCTCTGCTGATTGTTCATTGATTCCAAATCCCAGCCGCGACATTCCGGTATCCAGTTTGATGTGCATATAAGCTGTTTTCCCCTCTCTTGCCGCCATTCGAGAGATTGACTCTGCCATCTCTTCTGTGTAAATATTCATTCGAATCTCATGCTTTAACATCTCCATGTACTGATCTGGGAACACACATCCAAGCACCAGAATCGGTTTTTGAATCCCTTCTGTGCGAAGCACAACTGCCTCGTCTAAAGTCGCTACCGCAAAGCCCCATATGTAGTTCCAACGCTCCATCATCTCCGCAATCTGAACGGCTCCATGCCCATATCCATCCGCTTTTATGACCGCCATTACTTTCGTCTCAGGTCTGATGTTTTGTTTCATCTGTTCCATATTATATGCAATTGCATCCAAATCAATCTTTGCATATACTCTGCTATAAGTCTTCATCTGTTCTGTCGCCTCTCTTATATATTCTTTAATACACTGCTGATTTCCGCAACCAAATCACTTGCCAGTACACTGTATGCTCCCTTTTTGTCCCGGGCCATATCACCTGCAAGACCATGGAGGAACACCCCAAGACATGCAGATGTATACGGTTCACACTGTTGTGCCAAAATCCCCACAATAACTCCCGCAAGCACATCTCCGGAGCCTGCCTTTGCCATCGCCGCATTCCCGGACAAATTCAAATATGTATTTTGATGCTCTTTCGCAACAAGCGTTCTCGCATCTTTTAGCACGCAGACAACCTTATATCGTTCCACAAACGCATGCAGCTTTTCCATTCGCTGTTCTATCAGTTCTTTTACACTGCACTGCAGCATTCTGGACATCTCTTTCATATGTGGTGTCAAAACAATCAGAGCATTCGTTTCTTCAATCCATTCCATATGTTTTGACAGGATATTGATACCATCTGCATCCACCACACAAGGAACCAGCGCACGTTCCAACGTATATTGCATCACTCGTTCTGCTGTGTCACTTTTCCCAAGTCCGCATCCAATTCCAATCAAATCTGCCCATTGAATCAATTTTTCTAATTGCTCAGAATCAAACGTGTCATATGTTGTAATAATCGCTTCCGGTAAAAGCTGTTGTAATATCACACGGTTTTCTTCGTGTGTATAAATCTGCACAAGTCCTGCCCCCACTGCATAAGCGGCTTTTGCACTTAAATAAGCAGCTCCTGACATCCCTTTGCTGCCTGCAATCATCAACACTTTTCCATAGCTTCCCTTATGTGAATTTTTCTTCCTTTTTGGAAATCCCAGAAATAGGTCTTGTTTTTCATAGCCAAATGTAACTGTTCCTTCTGAGAATGTTTCCGAGGAAATGCCGATGTCACCTGTGAGAATCTTTCCTGCACACACATTTCCCTCCTGTAAAAACAGACCTCTCTTTGGAAAGGCAATTGCAACTGTCAGATCTGCACAAAAAGCAATCCCCATCCGGGCTCCGGTCGTATCATGAATTCCCGATGGCAGATCAACCGCCACCTTCTTGCCGGCCATCTGATTGACAGAACAAAGAACCTCCCTGTAATGGCCTGTAACTTCACGTTTCAATCCGGTTCCAAAGAGTGCATCTATAATTACACTATATTCCTCTGTACCCAGATTGGTTATCACCGGAATTTCATAATGTGCTGCAATTTTTGCCTGCTGTGCATTTTCCTCGCTTCGTTTTTGAGAATTCCCGGCAAAAAAAATAGTCACATCATGCCCCTTTAAGTGTAACAGGCGGGCAATTGCATATCCATCTCCACCATTGTTGCCGCTCCCACAGATTACAAGCACCTTGCGAAAATCCAGTTGTTCTTCTTCCATGCATCTTACCACTTCCAGTGCCGCACGTTCCATCAAAACCATAGACGGAACTCCGATTTCTTCAATCGTATACAGATCCGCTCTTCGCATCTGTTCGCCGGTTGGCAAATATATCATTTTTGTTCACCTTCTATTCTTGAAAAAAACGTGTAAAGGAAACCTGCCTGCTGCATGCCTCCACTACACGTCTCTTTTATCTTATTTCCCGCAAAAGCAGGAAATTATTCTTCCGTCGTATGCTCCACATGATAACGATTGACATTATAAGAAAGTCTCATCAAACTTTCTGAAAGATGTACATTCTCAACAATCACATCCTCCGGAAGTTCTAAATCTGTATGCGCAAAGTTCCAAATAGCTTTGATACCGCTTTCCACAAGCATGTCTGCAACTTCAATTGCTTTTGTCTTTGGAATAGTGAGCACTGCAATCTCGATATTATTCTCTTTGATAAAGTCGCTTAACTCATCCATCATCCGGATCTCAATACCTCGAATTGTAACGCCCTCAAGTCTTGGGTTCACATCAAAAATTCCTTTTAAGACAAATCCGCTTCGCTCAAAAGCAGCATAATTGGCAAGTGCCTGTCCTAAATTACCTGCTCCGAGTATAATCATATTATGATTGACATCCAGACCTAAAATCTTTCCAATCTCTGTATATAAATACTTTACATTATATCCATAACCTTGTTGTCCAAAGCCACCAAAATTATTCAAATCCTGTCTGATCTGGGAAGCTGTTACATTCATCCTTTTACTTAATTCATTAGAAGAAATACGCTCCACACTATTTTCCAATAACTCACCTAAGTAACGATAATAGCGGGGTAATCTTCTGATAACTGCCTGGGAGATTTGTCTTTCTTCCATTTTTTCTTCACCTTCCTCTGTTTTCCTGTCCATTCTAAGAATCATTATATAGAATCACCGCATCAAAGTCAAACTTTTAGTTGTATTTTCTTACATTTTAGTTATAATAAAATTATTGTACCAAAAAGGGAGGGGTTATATATATGATTCTCGCATGTCATAATATTTCAAAAGCATTTGGAGAACAAGTGATTGTCAAATCTGGTTCTTTTCATATAGAAGATCGCGAAAAAACGGCACTGATCGGACCAAATGGTGCCGGAAAGTCTACTATTTTAAAAATGATCATGAAAGAACTCGATACAGACAGTGGCGATATTATCCTGACAAAAGGAAAGACAATCGGTTATCTGTCACAGCATCAGGAGCTTTCAAGCGGAAACACAATTCTGGAAGAGTTAAAGACTGCCAAAGCAGATATCATTGAGATGGAAAAACAGATTCGCACGATTGAGATGGAATTGAAACATCTTCACGGCGAAGATTTAGAAAACCGGCTTCAGACATACCACCGACTGACAGAGCGTTTTGAACACGCCAACGGATACGCCTATCAGAGTGAATTGGTCGGTGTCTTAAAAGGACTTGGCTTTCGTGAAGATGAATTTTTAAAAGAGGTGGACACGCTCTCAGGAGGGCAAAAGACCCGTGTGTCCCTCGGAAAGCTTCTTCTTACCAAACCAGATATTTTATTGCTCGATGAACCGACAAACCATTTGGATATGAACTCCATCTCATGGCTCGAGACCTATTTGCTCAACTATGACGGTGCTGTCTTAATCGTATCCCATGACCGTTATTTTCTGAACCGTGTTGTCACAAAAGTGGTAGAGATTGAATACGGCAGCATTATGACTTACATGGGGAACTATTCAGACTATGCACAAAAGAAAAAGATGATTCGTGAAGCAAAATTAAAAGAATACTTAAATCAACAGCAGGAAATCAAGCATCAGGAAGCAGTAATCGAAAAACTTCGCTCTTTCAATCGAGAAAAATCAATTCGTCGTGCAGAAAGTCGTGAAAAGATGCTTGAAAAAATGGACGTCATTGAAAAGCCGATGGGGGATCCACAAGAACTCCACTTTTCATTAGAGCCATCTTGCATCAGCGGAAACGATGTGTTAGAAGTTGAACATTTAAGCAAGGCATTCGGAAACCACAAACTATTTCAGGATATCAGCTTTGAGATCAAGCGTGGGGAACACGTTGCCATCATCGGAGACAATGGAACCGGAAAGACAACACTTTTGAAAATACTGAATCAGGTAGTCGCCGCTGATGGCGGTTCTTTCAAGCTCGGCTCCAAAGTACAGATTGGCTATTATGATCAGGAACACCACGTGTTACATATGGAAAAAAATATTTTTGATGAAATCTCAGATGATTATCCAAGTCTTAACAACACACAGATTCGAAATACACTCGCCGCATTTTTATTTACGGGCGATGATGTCTATAAACTGATCGGTGATTTAAGCGGTGGCGAGCGCGGTCGCGTTTCCCTTGCAAAACTTATGCTGTCTGAGGCAAACTTCCTCATCCTCGATGAGCCGACGAACCATTTGGATATTGCTTCCAAAGAAATTTTGGAAAAAGCGCTGAATGATTACACCGGGACTGTACTTTATGTGTCCCACGACCGTTACTTTATTAATCAGACGGCGACACGTATTTTAGATCTTGTCAATGGCACATTTGTTAATTATATCGGAAACTACGATTACTACTTGGAAAAGAAAGAAGAATTGACAGCAGCGTATGCCGGCATTTCTGAAATTTCCACTCATTCGGTCTCTTCCACACCTGTGGAATCTGACACAAAGCTGGACTGGAAAGCCCAAAAAGAAGCACAGGCAAAAGAACGGAAACGTCAAAACGATTTAAAAAAGACTGAAGATGCAATTGCGAAACTGGAAGAAAGAGATTCTGAAATTGATGAGTTGATGACTCAGGAAGAAGTCTTCACTAACTCTGTGAGATGCCGTGAATTATCTGAGGAAAAAGCAAAAATCGCTGAGGAATTGGAAACACTTTACATGCGCTGGGAAGAACTTGCGGAATAAAAAGTATGCGAAAAAAGAAAATGCCCGAATTTCCTGTATTTCAGGTCATTCGGACATTTTACATTCATTACAATAATTCCGCAATTGCTTTGATAAATTGTTCGCTGTTTAATACCGTTGGATTCTCAATACTTGTAATCAAAGCAAGGTCTTTTGTCATCTTACCGCTCTCGATCGTATCGATAGTTGCTTTTTCCAGTCTGTCTGCAAAATCCATCAATTCTTGATTGCCATCTAATTCACCGCGTTTACGGAGTGCGCCGGTCCATGCAAAAATGGTTGCAACAGAGTTCGTAGAAGTTTCTTCACCCTTTAAGTGTTTGTAATAATGACGCTGCACTGTTCCGTGAGCAGCTTCGTACTCATAATATCCCTGTGGAGATACCAGCACGGAAGTCATCATCGCAAGAGAACCGAATGCGGAAGAGACCATATCACTCATTACATCCCCATCATAGTTCTTACAAGCCCAGATAAATCCACCTTCCGCTTTCATGACACGCGCTACTGCGTCGTCAATCAGTGTATAGAAATACTCAATTCCGGCAGCTTTGAATTTCTCATCATATTCTTTATCATAAATCTCTTGGAAAATATCTTTAAATGTATGATCGTATTTTTTAGAGATTGTATCTTTTGTTGCAAACCACAAATCCTGTTTGATATCAAGCGCATAGTTAAAACAGCTTCTCGCAAAACTTTCAATAGAAGCATCCAAGTTGTGCATCCCCTGTGCGATTCCGGCTCCTGTGTAATTATGTACCAACTCTCTTGTCTCTGTTCCGTCTTCTGCCGTATATACCAGCTCCACTTTTCCCGGTCCCGGAATGATCATCTCTGTATTTTTATAGACATCTCCATATGCATGTCTTGCAATTGTAATTGGCTTTTTCCAGTTTTTCACACATGGCTCAATTCCCTTTACAATAATCGGTGTACGGAAAACTGTTCCGTCTAACATCGCACGGATTGTTCCATTTGGGCTTTTCCACATCTCTTTTAAGTCATATTCTGTCATTCGTGCAGCATTCGGAGTGATGGTCGCACATTTTACAGCGACTCCATATTTCTTCGTTGCATTTGCAGAATCAATGGTAACCTGGTCATTTGTTTCGTTGCGGTACTCCAATCCCAAATCATAATATTCTGTTTTCAAATCAATAAATGGTAATAACAGATTCTCTTTGATCATCTTCCAAAGGATTCTTGTCATCTCATCTCCGTCCATCTCTACAAGTGGTGTTGTCATCTTAATTTTATCCATCTTCCATTTCCTCCTGCTCTACGCTTCGATATTTAAATTTTGCATTACTTTCAAAATGTGTTCATTGGCAAGTTGTTCTGCTTTATCTGCATCTTTCTGTTTGATTGCTTCCAAAATCTCTTTATGTTCTTTGATTGATTTTTCTGCCCGATGTTCTCTTGTAACAGATGCCTGCCTTGCCATCTGGACATATTTATGAAAATCGGATAATACATGTTCTAGTATACGACTATTTGATGCTTCGTACAATACTTCATGGAATTTTCCATCAAGTTCTACAACCTGACCCGATTTTTCTTTTTGATTTTTGTTTGCATGAAATTCTGAGAGTAAAACAATCTCTTCTAGTTTTTCTATCTGTTCTTCTGTAATATGCTCGGTCGCCCATCTGGCGCAAAGTCCTTCCAGGAGGGAGCGTACCAAATAGATATCCTTCACATCTTTCCCTGTAATTCCGGTCACATATGCGCCTTTGTTTGGTACGATTTTTACAAGTCCCTCCAGTTCAAGCTGTCTTAACGCCTCTCTCACCGGAGTTCTGCTCACCCCAAGCTTTTTCCCGATTGTGCTTTCCCGCAATTCTTCATTTTCTTTGTATTCGCCCTTCAAAATACCATCTCTGATTTTTTGAAAGACTCTTCCACGGAGCGAATACTCCTGATATTCTTCCATCTTCTGCCTCCACTATAAAATTATCTGCAACTCATGACAGGCATCTGTGATCACACGTACCAATTCGTCATCTGTCAAAACAGTCACACGTCCGGATTCATACTCTGCATCTACCCATTCTTTTACCTTCGCTACCAATGGTGAATTTTTGTCAATAGCACGGTCACCTTTCAACTTGTAATATGCATTGATCCAATGTGCAATTCCCGCAAGCCCCGATGTGTTGGATACCGCAACAAGAACCGGACGGTTCAGGAATTTATCCGTATCAAAAATATTGTAAATCTCCTCATTTTTCAGAAGTCCATCGGCGTGAATACCGGCTCTTGTCACATTAAAGTTCTTTCCGACAAACGGAGTTCTTGACGGCACACGATATCCAATCTCTTTCTCGTAATACTCCGCCATCTCTGTGATGACTGTCGTATCCATTCCGTCTAAAGTTCCACGAAGTTGCGCATATTCAAACACCATTGCTTCAAGCGGTGTATTTCCTGTACGCTCACCGATTCCAAACAAAGAACAGTTTACGCCGCTTGCACCATACAGCCAAGCTGTCGTGGAGTTGCTGACCGCCTTATAAAAGTCATTATGTCCGTGAAATTCAATCAACTCACTTGGCACACCTGCGTGAACCATCAGACCGTATATGATTCCCGGAATTGATCGCGGAATCACAGCCCCCGGATAATTGACACCGTATCCCATTGTATCACAAACACGCACCTTTACGGGAATTTGATATTCCTCACGCAATTTCATCAATTCCAGACAAAACGGAATGACAAATCCATAAATATCCGAACGTGTGATATCCTCCAGATGACATCTCGGACTGACACCAATTTCCAAACATTCTCTTACAATCGAAAGGTAATGCTCCATCGCCTGTCTTCTTGTCATATTCAGTTTGTAAAAAATATGGTAATCAGAACAGCTGACCAAAATCCCAGTCTCTTTCATTCCGATATCTTTTACAAGTTGAAAATCTTTCTTGCTTGCACGAATCCAGCTTGTCACCTCCGGAAATTCGTATCCTCTCTCCATACATTTGTAAACTGCGTCCCGGTCTTTTTTACTATATAGAAAAAATTCGCACTGGCGGATCTTTCCTTTCGGACCACCAAGTCTGTGAAAATAATCATACAATGTGACAATCTGTTCTGTAGAATAAGGTGCTCTCGACTGCTGTCCATCACGGAATGTCGTATCGGTAATCCAGATTTCATCCGGCATGTGATGAGGCACGATTCGGTCATTGAAGGCAATCTTTGGAATCTCATCATACGGAAATAGATTGCGGAAAATGTTCGGTGTCTCCACATCCACCAGAGGATACATATGTTCCTCAAGTTCTAACAGATTATTATGTTGATTCATAAATACTTTTCTATTCTCCATGGTCATCCTCTTTTCTTTATTCCAGTTTTGTATAATTGTATACAATTATACATTTCGTGTCAATACTTTACCGAAATAAAATAACAGAGTGAGAATATTTTTTCCCACTCTGCTACTCTTATTTCGCCACATTTATATAAAATTGTCCTTTTTGCGCATTTTATCTAAACAGTATTTGACACTCTCTGTCTCAAAAGAGTCTAGTGCAAACAAAGATTCATTATATTGAAAATTTCTCTCTTTTTCTCCATCAGAAAGCAGTTGTTTTTCCGAAAACCAAAGTGATACTTTTTCTATCTGATCTCCAACTGCCTTATAACTGATCGTGTACAGATAATCCTCTCCTGATCCTTTGCAAAATATCTGTTCCCCTTCTTCACTTTCATATTTCAGAGAAATACTCCTATAACTTATTTCCATTTTCTCTTGTATGCATCATCCATATTCTGTAATAAACCTTTCCTTTCAATACCTATTTTAACAAATCAGAAATGCAGATTTGAAAATCCTCATATACTTTTAATTTAATTGTATCGCCAAAAGGAATGATAACAGGCGCGACATCTTCTTCGTAACGATATATGGTAGTGCGTTCTCTAGCCGGATCGACAATCCAGTATTCTCGAACTCCTGCATCTGCATAAAGCGCATTTTTTGTAGAATAATCCATTTTCCGACTGCTTGGAGAAACAATTTCAATAATAAAGTCAGGCGCTCCTTCACAGCCACGGTTTGAAATTTTATTATGGTCACATACCAAACTAATATCCGGTTCCACATAATTAGAATCATCCTCTTTGATAAACACTGCAAATGGCGCTGGATAAACTTTGCAGTTCCCATGTTTTTTTGCAATGTAGTTTTGCAGCGAAGTTGTCAGTACTGCAACAAGTTCCTGATGCAAAGGAGAAGGGGGCGCCATGTCATAAATTCTCCCGTCAAGCAATTCCGCTCGCTTACCATCCGGAAGGGCATAAATATCATCGATTGTATATAGTTTTGTTTTTAATAATGGCATCGTATCATATCCTTTCTTGCTTTCTTTGTCTTTTAGTATAACATGAGTTTCCGCAAAACAAAAGTATTGCTGCCGTATTACAGAACACAATCTGTCTCATCGCCCTCACCAATCGCATATCGAGTAACGTTTTTCTCATCTGAATCAGTCTTTCCAGATTTTCGCGCTGATAACTCACATAATCTGCCCAAACTCAAAATCAGACCAGCGCTCCGGAATCATATCAAGTACAAATCTAAAATCATTTTCAGCCATGTGTAATCCAATACTTTCCCTGACCCAAATTTCATCTGAAGTGTCTCTTCCAGTACACGCATGGATTCAGCTTCTTTCACTTTGGTAACTACCCGCTGAAACGTAGCCGTTTCTCCCTCTTTTGGCTCGTATACAAACAAATTTTCCTTATGTTCGATCACTCCCGCAATCTCATATTGCTTTTCCTCTTGATATTCCTGTACCGGGACCCCACCTTCTGTTGTCTGAACAAACGATACAAATTGCATCTCCTCTTCCAACCTCTGCATAGCATGTACCGCCAATATATAGAAACAGGCTATCAGTGCAATTGCCAGAACACCAACCACCTGCTTTCTATGCGCTTTCACTGCTTCTGCGGCTTGATGCGGCCGCCATCAGAAATCTGTTTTGACGAGGATAGGATAATGTTCTGATTGACACTCAGACCTTTCACTGCTGCATATCGATCTCCTTTGTATTCGACAGTCACATCCACACGTCTTGCAATGACTTCTGTTCCAAGGATTGTTTTCTTCTCATCGGTGGTATACACATAATATTGATTTCCCTCTTCTTGATGCAGCGCTTCTAAAGGTATACACCCTGAATACATTTTTTTGCTTGTCTCTATTTGCACACCTACTGAGGTGCCAATCGGAAGCGTATTTGGTGGAATCCGTATACTTGCCTCTACCCCTGCCCCCGTTTCTGTATTTTGCTGTATCGCTGTAATTTTTAATTTCCCAACTGCATTTTTCTCTGTTTCCATAAGCACATCAGAAATCAGCTTTACATTTGCACCGACTATCACATGTTCTTTATTCTCTTCCGAAAACTGTACTTTCAGCATCATTTCAGCAGATATATCAGCAATTAAAATATCTGCCGTTCCAGAAGTCATACCACCTACCTGTATATTCACAGCTGATACAACTCCATCCATAGGAGACACTACCTTCCCTTCTGCACTCTGGAGCTCTTTTAACGCTGAAAGCTGCTTTTCCACAAATCCAGTTTTTAAAATTTCCGCATACGCAGTCTGTTTTGCGAGGGACACCGCAATTCCTAATGATAAGACAAACAAAACAGGAATACAGACTCCCACAAAACGTCCCGTATTTGTGAATGCCAACAAAAACGCTTTATTGTGTAAGATAGATTTAAAATTCAAAAGACCTACAAACTGACCGGAAGCAGTCTGCATAAATGCTCTCCTTACGACATCAATGTACGGAATCAACACAAAGAGCAATACACCGACAAAGCTTGGCAGGATAAACAGATATCCCACCCACATTTTTCTCTTTCTCATCACTTATTCCGCCTGATAAATCTCTACTTTTTCTACAATTGCATTCACAGCAGATTCCAACGATTCTTCTCCATACACATAATGCTCCGCCTGTGTCAGAATCTCCTCAAACAGTGCCTGCTCCACTGCAATTTTCGTGTCTGCTTCACTTAAGAAATTTACAAATTCCTCCGCTTCCTCTGCATTTAATTTCTGAATGCGAATCCCTTCTGCACTATCCTGTTCCGGATACATGACTGTCATCTGTTCCTTTGTCTCTGATATCGGAAGCGTCTTTCGAAAGCTTGTCTTATTCACACTCAATGTCCAGTCATACTGATCCATATTCTCGGAAGATAAAAAGTACGATAGGAACGCTTTCGCAGCTTCTTTCTTCTCACTGGACGCAGTTATGCCAAATATCTCCATTTCGGGATAAACTTTTTCCCACTTTCGCTGTTTAAATAATCATAGAACACGGGACTATTCGCACTCACACTTTCCAATTGCGCCAGCGTCTGCCCCATATCCATTTCATCAACCGACAAAATATCCTTTTGAAATGCCATTGTTACCCCGGCGTCTCCGGAATAGTACGGCAATTCCAAATCAATCTCAGATGCATCAAAAAGCATCCTTGCCTCTTCTAAAAATGTGGACAGTGCCTCTTGATCTACCACACTCTCTTCTGAAATAATATCGTTCCAAAAAGTCAATAGAAGTAACGGAATACTCTTCGTTGCATTCCGTGCGATCCCTTTTATCTGCTCTTCCGTCCGTGTTTTCAATGTGCCTGATAGAGTTTTTACTTCCTCTGGTGTCACCGCACCTTCTTTTCCAATAATAATCGGAACGGAAAAACGGGATGGGATTGCATACACTTTCTCCCCTTTTTCATATGAGGAAAGTACGTTTTCAAAAAATTCTTCCCCATTTTCTTTCACACTCTCCATCATGTCACTTAAGTCTTCCAATCCCCCTTTTTCGATATAGTCCTCAATTGGAAGTCCATCCATCAAAATGATATCCGGTCCATTTCCCGCCATAATCTCGGTGTTCAGACTTCGGATTGCATCGGATACCGTCTTTCCGTCTTCCTCTGATATCCCCACCTCTATCACAACCGGATACTTAGGATATTTCTCCATAAATAACTTTGCGCTTTGCCACAAATTCTCATTTTCTTTTAGGGTATACAAACGTAGCACTGCATCTTCTTTCTTTGTTTGTTCATTTTGTTTCTCCATCGGCTTTCCCACACAACCGGATAAAAACACCACCCATGCCAGTAAGATTCCGATTTCTTTTCTCATTGCTATCCCTCCTTGTATTGTTTTCTAATATGACTATACCGGAGAGATGCATCTTATTTGCATCAAAAAAAAGAGCTTGCGCCCTTTTTTTAATTTCTATTTCTAATATCTCTTATAACTATCCCCACGGTTACCAATATCAATTATACAAACTTTTTATGTCTTCACTTTCCGCTTTCAGCCCCATTGTATCATATTATATAAATAAATTGGATATATTTTCAAAATTTCCTTACTCCCAAAGTTATAATCTACATATATTTTGGTTCATCTAAAATAATGAGCTTTGAATTTCCAATCAAAACCATAACAATCGATACTTTCATTATGCTTCTTTTTCAGCTTATTTTAAGCATCCCTGCACAGGCACTCAAATTCATACAGATAGACGTCTTCAAGTGTCGGGCTGACTTCTGTCCACCGGTATTTTTCCGGGCGCTGCTCTGAGATAACACGCTCGACAATCTCCCCGTCCGTCCGAAATAAGTTACTGATTTCAAATTCTTGTTTTACCTGATTCAATTCATCCTGTGAAATCCTGATTTCAAATACTTTCCCAGCAATTTTTTTCTGCAATGCCTCCGGGCAGTCTTTGTCCACAACCTTTCCGTTTTTCATCAAAAGAATTTCTTTTGAGATAAACTCAATGTCAGACACCACATGAGTAGCAATCAGGACAATTTTGTCGCCGCTCAAATCCGAGATCAGGTTTCGGATACGGATACGCTCCTTTGGATCCAAACCGGCAGTCGGCTCATCTAAAATCAGAATCTGTGGATCATCCAAAAGAGCCTGCACAAGGAGAACCCTCTGTTTCATCCCGCCGGACAGTTCTTTTATCTTCTTTCTTCTCACCTCGCTTAAATTCAAAAGTGGAAGAAGTTCCTCCATGCGCCTCCTGATTTCTTTTTTATCCATACCGCGCAGTGTTCCCATGTAGCTGATAAAATGATTTACGGTGAAAGAATCATATAATTGTTGCTGCTGCGGCATATACCCCATGATTTTCCGATACTGTGCTTTCATCTTCGTAATCTCTGTTTCATTGCACAGGATTCTCCCCGAATCACGCAGCAGGTTATCCGTCAATATATTCATCAATGTACTTTTCCCGGCTCCATTTGGACCTAATATCCCATAAATTCCATTTTCAAATACTGCATGGAAATCCTGCAACGCAACTTTTGCCCCATAGTTTTTGTTGAGTCCTCTTATCACTAATTTCATCCGTCTCACTTCCTTTTATCATAGATTTCATAGAGAATATAACAACTCGCAGCAGGGAGATAAATCCAAAAAACCAGCACCTGCAACACAATCATATCCCACCGCCCCTGTAACAGTTGATGCGCATCCAGCAGCGCGTTCATGCTCCAAAAATGTATTTTATAAAGCCCGCCCCATTCCATGACAAGCGGTCCTATAAAGATTACAATCCCTGAAATATTTGTCAAAATCGTATCTTTTAACAGTGCAGACAGCGCCACAGCCGCCAGTGCAATAACAAACAGCGAAAGAAACTGGGAGAGTGCCAGCAAAAAAACATATTCCCCAATCGTGCAGTTTAAGACTGACTCTCCTGCGAACGGCATGGAGCGCACTTTCGCCCCCCAGTTATCCATCGGATACGACTTCACTATTTTCAAAATGAAAGGGAGGTGAATCAAAACTGCCATCAAAAATGTAATTTTGAATACCGTGCCTATCTTCGTAGTCAAAATCGGCAGCCGTCCCCGCTTTGTACTCCGAAGCAAATTCATCACTTTCAAGTCATATTCCATGCCAAGCGCCGAGGATGCGCTGTAGACGGCGACAAACACACACAGGCTGAGTAGAATCAGGCGGCTTCTTGCGAGGCTGCTGCCGAACATCTTTTCATACCCGGTGTCATATACGAGTTCCTGCTCATTGACGCCGCGCATGGAATTGTTGCCCACCACATATTGAAGCTGGGCATAAGCCCTCCTGAAACCTGCATATGGATAGCGGATATTATTCTGTTTTTGTGCAATCTCCTGTTCCGAAAGTCCCGATTTTTCCGGGGTCAACGCCATGATTTCCTCGTATTTTTTCTTTTCTTCCGAAAAGTATTTCAGCTTGTCCTCCGTAATGTGCCCCTGCTGTTTCGCCACATACATTTGGTAGTACTCTTCCTCCACATCTTTGTAAAACTTCATGCCGTTTCCAACTAAAACAGCACCATATAGAACAGCGGCACAGAGCCATATTGTTTTGTTCGTGAACAGGTTTTTAAACAGCTCATGCAGACACAATTTATCCGTCACAAATGCAGGTACGCTCTTCGGCTTCTTCCTTCTCCATCGCGCCTTTACTTTGTCGCAGTGGGAAAATTTTCGGATGTTGACAGCCAAAAGCAGCAACAGGCATACTGGCAGAAGCGCCAAAAATATGTGAATTGCGTTGACCGGATATCCGAAGACGTCCAAATTATGATATTGGGATAACAGTGGATATACCTTGATATACTGCGCAAGATTTACATATTTCAGCACGTCCATATAAGAGACAGACGGCAGCAGCAGACAGAGCAGATACTCCCCAATCCCAATAAATCCAATTCCTAAAACTGCACCCGAAGAACTGCCCGCCTTTTTCGCCAGCCACATCATAGCCAGTGCAATCACATAACAGACAAACATTTTTAAAAGCAGATAAAGCATCAAATATTCGCCAACCGAAAGCATGTATGGACTTTCATACATTGCAGTCACGGATTGAACCGGTCTTTCCAAATCCCCAAATCCATATTGATGCATGGAAAACAAGTAATTTCCGCCATATAAAAACAAGACAAGAAAGCATGTAATTCCGGCTGCAATCAGCAATTTTGCCCGAATTACATACTTCCGTCCTTTATATGTAGATTTTAAAAGCCGGTATAACTGATTCTTTTTCTCATAAATCACCAAAAAATATGTCATTGCAGTCAGCAAAAGAACCATGCAGACGTCCGTAAATTCTGTCTGTGCTGCAAAAATCACACCATCCGAAATATCCACCGCCAACTCTAAACCATGCAGCTTTTCAAATGCTTCCGGTGTTTTCTGTGCATTCCGATATGCAAAAGAACTTTCTTCTGAGAAAATCGCACTCGACATATTTGTGCTTTTTTGCTCAATCTCATCCAAATAAGATTCATACTGTCCAGCCTGCACATACTCGTGCAGAACTTTTTTATACAGTTCCTCCTCCGCATAAGGGTTGCCGGTGTATGATGATATTTTATTCTCCTTCAGCTCCTTAAGCCAACGTTCCCGCTCTTCCTCCGGCTGTCGTTTCAAATCCGCGTACAGCTCTTTTACTGCCTCCGCCGGAGGCCAGCTCATCTTTGCCTGCTCAGAAAGATTCCACAGATTAAACAGGAACGCCACCACGCACAGCAGCCAAAAGAAACGAAATGCAATGAACTTCTTCCACTCATACCTTACACATTCCATACTGCCTCCATCTTTCTAATCCCCAATCAGCTTCCCATCCTTATCCACTAAATTTCCCGTTGAAGAGACACTTGGCTTCAAAACAACTTCCACATCGTTCTTTCCACTCAACAAATCCTCCCAGCGAATATATCCATACCATTCAATCAAGTCGCCTTCCGTCTCGCCGATAGTGTAATAATTCAGATATACTCCTTCTTCTGTCTGGCAGATAAAGTTACTCAGTACAGCCCCCTCCGCCGGAAGGTTCTGCGGCAGAGACAACTCCCGGATTGCCCCGCTTTCTTTCTCTTTAAAGAACATCCATTGCTTTGGATAATCAGACAAACGGAAAACAACCCCTTCCTCTAAAATACCATCCAGTGACAGATAGCCTGTTTCTTCGCCAACAAACTCTTTCAGTTCAGACCGGTTCAGATATATTTCATTTTCGTTCGTATCAAAATGATATTGATAAATGGTATCCAATTCGTTTTTCTCCGTTCCGGCATAGTAAAAACTGCTTTTGTCAGGACTAAAGTATATCAGCTCATACCCACTATTATGCAGCACAATCTCTTCTGATTTTTTTGTTTGATACTCAAATTTATAAAACAATGGAGTGTCTCCATTTATCAGAGAATAAATCAAATAGTCCTTTGTTACCCCAAGAACGTTCACAAAATCGGCTTCTTCTGTGAAAATCTCCTCCTGTTTCATGGAATCCAAATTCAGCACATTAAAATGACGTTGGTATTTTGTATCCTGAATATTCTCTTCTTCTGCCGCATCCAAAATATCAGAATAAAAATAGTATAATTCATCTCCGACAACAACCCCTGCATGAAAGACACAGCCTGCATCGATAAAATAATCTTTTTCCTTCCGGTTGCTTCCGTCAAATTCTGACACAACAAGCCTCGTTCCATCTTCATCACTCATCATTCCATATAGCTTCCCTTTATATGGAAATATATTGTTGGAACCTTTTGCGGCATTGCAGGCAGTCTCTGCATCCTCATAATTGGAAAGATGGCGGCAATCCGGTTTATTACAGATTGGAACGGCGTATTCGTCTTAAAATCCGTAAAATATGACATTCCATGAATGGCACTGAAAAATCCACCGTTCACTTTTATATCCCTCCCGGAAATGTCAATGTAATCAGACTGGAATTTTTCTGATTTGGAACTTTCACCATCTTTTTTTTCGCTGCAGCCGATAAGTGTTACTGAAAATAGTAAGAGCAATAACATTTTCCATCTGTGTTTCCGCATAAACATTCCTCCAATCTCATAAATTAATAGTTTATCCGTTTCACTTGCACGAGAAATAGAGTATAAAATACTCTATTTCTCGCATGTCATTAAACAGTTTTTATGAATGCGCTGTCAGATTACTTGTTGCGCCTTCATATGTATGAAAACTTGTTGCAGTACCTATATCCCATCCATTTGGAGCATATACAGTCAGTTCATTTGCTCCGGTTTGGGTCGGCATCGCAACCATTTGATTCATACTTCCACCCGTCACATATCTTTTTGCTGCAATGGAAGTCTTTGCATTGTTACCGCCGGTGGAAGCATAAGCATGCCTGACTGTTACATTCAAATGTGTTCTTTGCTTACCAACATATCCACTTGCCGTTCCTGCATACACACTCATACTACTTCCAATTACCATACATCCAGCTAGCAAAGCTGCTACTCTTTTTCTTTTGTTTCTTAACATATTCAGTCCCTCCTGACATTTTGACTTTCTCTTGTTGATTTTATATTCATTTTTAGTCGTCAACAATTTCTATACTGGTTGATAACAAGATACATCTAAAAGGTGTTTTTGCATGATAACCGTCACTTTTTCTCCGCAAAACCTCAAAATTCAATAAATACAAAATCACTTGTACTGGCGTAGCGATATAACATCCGATAAAATATAATATGGTATAGCTTACAGTATTTAATATCCACTTTTGAAATAAATAGACACACCATCTTATATCCTCTTTCTGTATTATTTTCTTATCATATAAAAAAAATGCTATTCTTTCTGTTACTCTTAGAAGCATATGTTCTTCTCCTTCGTAACACTGGAATAACATTTTTTTGACTTTTATCAAGTGTTTTGTTCCCAAACGACAGTTTTTGTTCCCAAACGACCTCAATTCCAAATAGCAGTAAATTGAAACACACCATTCTCACACGATACCTCTCCCATTCCACCACTATCTTCCACTGTATGCAATGCATTTTTCAAACCATACCCATGAAGTATCTGATTCTCCTTTGTGGATGTAAATGTTTCTAAGTTACTGGACTTCTTTAAACTCGCTGTATTTTGAACTGACAAAATCGTTCCGAGATCATCCATCAAAAACTTTACTTTGATATACCGCCCCGTATTCTGCTTTCTGCAGGACTCAATTGCGTTATCTAAAATATTCGATAAAATCACGACAATTTTTTCCTGACTGAGATGAAGCTTCTGCAAATCGCTTACTTCAAAGAAGATAGGAATCCGTTCTCTTTTGCAGACATCATACTTTTGGTTCAATAATGCGTCAATGACTGCGTTCTTTGTATGGACAATTTGTATTCCTGATTCATTTTTCCCTGTTAATTTCTGAATATATTCCAAAGCTTCTTCCGTATGATTTTTGTTTTGCAATAATCCTCGCAAGGTATATAAATGGTTTTGGAAATCGTGGGTCAACTTCCTTTGTTCTTGTAAGTGGTTTCGCACTAATTCAGCTTGTTTTTCCTCTGCCTGTATTTGTTTGGTGAGAATCAGATTTTGGATTTCCACTTGTTTCTTTTTTTCCAGTTCTGTCTCTAAATATGCATAAATAAATGTTCCTAAGAGCAATAATCCAATATCCAAAAATAGGACAAACGTGAGATTATTATTTTGAATCAGATCATACACAACAATCGTCAAATTCAAAATCATACAAATCGGAACAATTAAAAGTTGTCCCCATTCTAAAATAGAAAATTTTTCATGTCTTCTACTGGCTTCTATCTTTTTTGAAAACATGATACAACTATAAAGCAATATACTTTTTGCCAAAAGTGCCGCCACAACATATGCATATTGGCTGTTATATAATACACTTATATCTATCTGTAAAAACAATAAACTGCCCGCAATCACAAGATAATCGATTGTATATAACAAAATATAAAACATCGCGACAAAAAACAGTTGTCTTATCTTTCTCCCTTGATATAATAAAATAATCAAAAAATAGAAAGTAATCACAACTATTATAGATTTTATCGTTGTTGTTCCAATCAAATTTAAAAATTGACCGAGCAACTGAAAACAAAAGACATAACCTGCTATCACAAATAGCATTGACTTTATCCTTTTGAATTTTCTCTCAAAAAATACATCCGCAATAATAAAAAGTCCAATAATTTCTATTGTAAGAAGTATACAATCAAAAAATATGTCCAATACTAACATCCCCTCCAAATCACATACCGATGTACAATTTCTGAATACCGCTCTTTGCTGCATGGTACTTCCTCTCCATTGTCCAAAAAGAGTATCCGGTTTTTGATTTTTACCACATGGTCTAAATTGACGAGATAACTTTTGTGTACCCGCAAAAATTCTTTTTGACAAAGCATTTTTTCCATATCGGATATCTTGCCATATTGCTTATATTCGTCCTTCTTCGTATGTATCAGCACATACCGTTTATAGCTTTCCACAAATACAATATCAGAAAGCCGAAGCTCTATCTGCACATTTTCTGTCCGTACTTCTATTGTTTCTAAATGATGTTTTAATTCTTTCATCACATCATCCATCGCAAAACAAAATGTCTCTTCCAAATCGTTTTTTAGCAAATATCGGAATGCATTGACTACATATCCATACGGCGCCATTTCTATATATGCGGAAATGTAAATAATCGGTGTCTCTATCTTTTGGCTGCGCAACTCTTTCGCCACTTCAATCCCGTTTTTCTCCTGCATATTCATATCCAGCAAAATCAAATCATACTCCACAAGATTGCTCTGCAAAAAAGCATCTGTATTGTCGTAACAATGGATTTATGCCTGTATATTTCTTTCAGAATATTATTGTGCTGCCAACTGTTGTATCTTTTCTAAAAATACAGTCTCATCATCACAGACTGCAATCTTCCATACTTTATCTCTCATTTTTTATTCCCATTTTCTCCAGTCTATTACCGTAATCTTCCGCTCTCATACCGCATCACAGTCCGCAAATACTGCATCACTGCTTCATACCGCTCCTCAACCGTTCCGTCATTCTCCACAAAATCAAGGCTCTGTGCTGCGATTCCGATAAACTCTTCCGTAATCTCAGATTTCTTTTTCTGCAGGAAGTCCATTTTTTCTTTTGACGAAGACAAGTCTAAAAACTCCCAGATAAGAGAACGGTCATCTTCTCTTTGACCGTCCTCCTCTCCCTCTAATTCAAATCGGTATTCTTGTTCTACCTCTGGATATTTTTCTTTATCCACTTTGCTTATAAACATCTCCAATGGTCTCACATACAGCTCCTGTTCCCCATACAGTTGTCTGTATACGACTAATTCCTCCATCGTCTCCGAATGCTTTGCGATTCCAATGACCTGATACCGTCTTCCTTTAAAGTGTCGGTAGCATTCCCCTTCTTTTGGTCTTCTATTATACTCCATATATCTTTCCTTTCCGGATGATTTCTAATATAATTTTGCACTGATGCTCTTTGGTTTGTATCCATTATCTTCCAATGCTTTTAAGATTTCTTTCTTATGCTCTGTACCGAATGATTCCATCGTAATACGAAGCTCCACTGCTGCATTACGGTTTGTGCTGACAAACTGATTGTGCTCCAATTTGATGACATTTCCCTGTGCCTTTGCGATTGTGTCTGCAACACGTACCAATTCACCCGGCTTATCCGGAAGCAGTACAGATACAGAGAAAATTCTGTCTCTTTGGATCAGACCGTGCTGCACGATTGAGGACATGGTAATGACGTCCATATTTCCGCCGCTTAGGATCGATACGACTTTCTTTCCTTTCAAATCAAGCTGTTTTAAAGCGGCAACAGACAACAATCCCGAATTCTCTACAATCATCTTATGGTTTTCAACCATATCAAGGAATGCTCCGATTAATTCATCATCCTCCACAGTCAGAATCTGATCTACATTTTCTTTCACATATTCTAATGTATTTTCACCGACTGTTTTTACAGCAGTACCATCTGCAATTGTATTCGCGCTTGGCAGAGTCACAACATGTCCGGCTTTGAGCGCCGCTTTCATGCTTGCTGCCTCCGCAGGTTCTACACCGATGACTTTAATTTTGGGATTCAGCATTTTTGCAAGTGTTGACACGCCTGTGATCAGACCGCCACCACCGATTGGTGCCAAAATATAGTCAACAGTCGGAAGTTCCTGAATAATTTCCATTGTGATCGTTCCCTGTCCGGTTGCAACGTCCAAATCATCAAACGGATGTACAAATGTATATCCGTCTTCTTCTGCCAGTTCATATGCTTTTGCACAGGCGTCATCATATACATCCCCATGCAAAATCACTTCTGCCCCGTAACTCTTTGTACGATTGACTTTGATAAGTGGTGTCACAGTCGGCATAACAATTGTAGCTTTGCAGCCAAATGCTTTTGCCGCATACGCGACGCCCTGTGCATGGTTCCCGGCAGAAGCTGTAATCAGACCTTTTGCTCTTTCTTCTTCAGACAAGGTGCTGATTTTATAATATGCACCGCGCAGCTTATATGCTCCGGTATATTGCATATTCTCAGGTTTTAAATACACTTTTCCGCCTGTCTGCTGACTTAAGTAGTCACTGTATACCAGCTTTGTTGGATTCGTTACTCGTTTTACAATTTCACTTGCCTGCTCAAATTTTTCTAATGTCAACATATGGATTCCTTCTTTCTTTATTTTTATTACTCTTTGGTGAGAAACAGTGCATCTACAAAATCATCGGAGTTAAATTTCTGCAGATCATCAATACTTTCCCCGACACCGATGTATTTTACAGGGATACCAAGTTCTGATTGAATGGCTACTGCAATTCCGCCTTTGGCTGTTCCGTCCATCTTTGTCAGCACGATACCTGTGATATCTGCAACATCTTTAAATTCTTTTGCCTGTGCTAACGCATTTTGACCAGTTGTTCCATCCAACACAACCAATGTCTCACGATACGCATCCGGATATTCTCTCTCCAGGACACGGTTAATTTTTCGAAGTTCTTCCATCAGGTTCTTTTTATTATGAAGACGTCCTGCCGTGTCCACCAAAAGAACATCTGCTTTTCGTGCCTTAGCCGCTGCAACCGCATCATATACAACCGAAGCCGGGTCAGATCCTTCCTGACCGCCAATCAATTCTGCCTCCGCACGGTTTGCCCATTCTTTAAGTTGCTCTCCTGCTGCCGCACGGAATGTATCTGCTGCTGCAAGTACAACTTTCTTATTCTGCGCCCGTAGTTTCCCGGCAAGTTTTCCGATGGTCGTCGTCTTTCCGACACCATTTACTCCAATGATCAATACAACCGATGTACGATCCTCGAACTCATATGCGGCTTCCCCGACATCCATCTGTTCTTTGATGCTGTCAATTAAAAACTGCTTACAGTCTGCTGGCTCCTTAATATGGTTTTCTTTGACTTTTTTCTTCAGATCCTCAATAACTTCCATTGTCGCATGGACGCCCAAATCTCCCATAATAAGAATCTCTTCGAGTTCTTCATAAAAGTCATCGTCGATGTTTGAAAATCCATTAAAAATACTGTCAATTCCGGAGACAATATTGTCTCTTGTCTTGGTGAGTCCTTCCACCAGTCGTTTAAAAAATCCCTTTTTTTCTCCCATAAGTTCCTCCTCTAATTCGTCAAATCTTTATCTAATAAATCTACCGACACGAGTGTCGATACCCCTTTTTCCTGCATCGTAATTCCATATAGTCTGTCTGCCGCAGTCATCGTTCCTCTACGATGCGTAATCACGATAAACTGCGTGTTTTTTGTCAGCTTATGCAAATATCTCGCATAACGGTCGACATTCGAGTCATCCAATGCCGCCTCGATCTCATCAAGCAGGCAAAACGGAGATGGTTTTAAATTCTGAATTGCAAACAACAGCGAAATGGCTGTCAATGCTTTTTCACCACCCGAAAGCTGCATCATATTCTGCAGTTTCTTTCCGGGAGGCTGTGCAATGATGCGGATTCCCGCCTCCAGGATATCTTCTTCCTCCTGAAGTTCCAATGTCCCTTTTCCGCCTCCGAATAGCTGTTTGAACACTTTATCGAATTCCACACAGATTTCCGCAAAACGTTCTCTGAACTGCTTTCGCATGGCTGCATCCAGCTCCTCGATAATCTGTTTTAATGTTGCTTCCGCCTCAATCAAGTCGTCATGCTGATTCTTTAAAAATGCATATCGCTCTGATACTTCTTTAAAATCCTCAATCGCATTAACATTGACATTTCCAAGTAAACGAATCTCATTTTTCAAAGCTTGTATCTGTTTTTTGATAAACGTAAGATCCGTCAGGTTCTCATCTTTGATCTTCAGCGCCATATTGTAAGTCAGCTCATATTCTTCCCACATATAGTTGATCTGCTTTTCAGAAGCCTGCTCAAACGCCTCTTTCTGGCTGTTCAAACGAAAGGATTCTTTGTCCAGATCCGACATGTGTTTGGAAAGTGCTTCTCGCTCTGCAAGAAATGCTTTATGTTTCTTTGTGAGTTCTTCTTTCTGACTGCTATAAGATGCAATCTCTTTTTGAATCTCCTCAAACAGTTCTTTCGAATTTGCAATCGTCAGCCGAATATCTTCAATCTGGGTCTCTTTTTTCTGAATCTCTTCGGATGTATCCCCTTTATTGGCACGAAGTGCAGACAATTCCACGTTGAATTTTGTGATCTCTTCCTGAATACGCTGCTCATTTTCCAACAGAAACTGATATTTCTGTTCCATTGCAGCATAAGCGAGATGCACTTTCTCAGATTCTAAAAGCTGTTTACTTTCTCGTTCACGTTCCTGATCTAACTCTTTTTGATAGCTTGCAATCTGTTCCGTCAATTCTTGTTCTAATTTTTCAGAAGTTTCCAATTCTACCTGAATCGATTCATGATTTTCCCGAATTTCCCTTATCTGTTGTTCCAGCTCAGCTCCTTCTTCATGAATCTTGCTTGAAACCGCCTTCGCATCTGCTTTCTTTGCCTTAACCTGCTCTGCATTCATCTTTGCCGTATTCTGAATGACATAAGCCTTCTGAAGCTGCTGCTTGATAGCCTCTATCTTACTGTAGTAGTCCGCTCTTGCCTCTTTTTCGTGTTCCACTTCCTGCTCCATCTGATCCATTTCGCTTTTCAGCTTCTCGACAGTCTTTTCAAATTCTTCAATCTCACGACGTCTGCTCAAAAGATTGCTGGAATTGCGGAAGGCTCCACCGGTCATTGCTCCGCCTGGATTAATCAACTCTCCTTCTAAAGTGACAATGCGAAGTGTCTGCTTATATTTTTTTGCCAGCGCCACCCCGTGGTCAATATGCTTTACAACAACTGTTCTTCCCAACAGATGATTGGCAAGCCCCCTGTATATTTCTTCCACCTTAACAAGTGTATTCGCAAGCCCGATCACCCCCTCCTCTTGAAGAGCCTCGTTTTGCCGAATACCGGCAGTTCCATTGATACTCGTCAGCGGAAGAAATGTCGCCCGACCGAATTTATTCTGCTTCAAAAACGTAATCATCCGTTTTGCCGTCTCTTCATTATCTGTTACGATGTTCTGGATACTTCCTCCAAGGGCAGTCTCCACCGCAATCTCATACGCTTTGTCCACTTTGATCAGATCCGCAACAACACCTAAGAGTCCTTTTTCCTGTTCTTTCTTTTCCATGACTTTTCGGATGCTGTTCCCATATCCGTCATAGCGTTCTGTAATATTCTTTAACGACTCTAATCTAGATTGTTCCCGGTGAAATGCCGTCTGTCCAATACGCAGCTGTTCGTTCTTTTTGGCAATCGTCTGCTGTAGGGCGGCTATCTTTTCTTCATATGTCCTATTCTCTGTGACATATCCGGAAATCGTCTGTGCAATTTCCTGAAGCTCTGCCTCAAACTTTGCGATGAGCTCATCCTGTTCGGACGCCTCGCTTTCCACTGCGATTAATTTCTGGTGCATTTCCGAACGGCGCACCTGAATCTGTTCCAGTATCGAATCATAACGCTGCTTCTTTACCTTCGTAGCTGTGCGATTATTCAAAATCTCCATGATCTGATTCTGATTTTCATCAATCGCCTCTGTAAGTTCCGCACTTTTTGTTTGGATTTTCAAAAGCTGTTGCTGTGCTGCCTTCTCCTGCTCCTCCTGCTCTGACAACTTTTCCTGAATCTGAAACTTATCTTTTCCCATCGCCGAAAGATTCTTTTCCCTCTCAGACATTTCGTTATAAATCGTCTTAGAGCGCTGTTCAATGTGCTCATCATTCATTCGTGCCGTGTTAATCTGCTCTTTCAGGACCTCAATCTGACCTTCCAGCTGCTGCTTTAATAATGTGGTCTCATTCAACTGACTCTTAGCCTTCTCCATCGCAGCGTCAATCTCATCAGTCTTTAGTTCAATCGCCTCATATTCTGTCTTCGTATTTTCATATCGTGTCGTTGCATCCGCAAGCTCTCTGGTCGTATTTTCTAAATTATGATCAACCGCAGCAATTTCCTTTTTGAGCCGCTCTGTCTCCAGCAAAAACAAATTGATATCATATGTCTTCAAAGATTCTTTCTTTTTCAGATATTCTCTTGCCACTTCGGATTGTTTTTCCAAAGGTCCGATCTGTTTTTCCAGTTCCGCAAGAATATCATTTACACGAACGAGATTCTGCCTTTCTTCCTCCAACTTTTTCACGGACATATTTTTCCGCTTTTTGAATTTTACAATTCCTGCTGCTTCGTCAAACAGCTCTCTTCGTTCTTCCGGCTTTCCACTTAAAATCTTATCAATCTGCCCCTGTCCGATAATTGAGTATCCTTCTTTTCCAATTCCGGTATCGTAGAACAATTCATTGACATCCTTCAACCGGCACGGACTTCCGTTGATCAGATATTCACTCTCACCGGAGCGGTAAATCTTACGAGCAACTGTCACTTCCTCAAAATCAATCGCAAGCTGATGATCTGAATTGTCCAGAGTGATTGCAACAGATGCATAGCTTAATGGTTTTCGATTCTCAGTGCCTGAGAAAATAACATCCTGCATGTTCCCACCTCGAAGCTGCTTTGCGCGCTGTTCACCAAGCACCCAGCGCACGGCATCTGCGACATTACTCTTTCCACTTCCATTCGGCCCTACAATTCCGGTGATTCCATTGTGGAACTCAAATAGAATTTTATTCGCAAAGGACTTAAAGCCCTGTACTTCAATACTTTTTAAATACATCCTACACCTACTTTATGTTCTTCTCATGCAACTTTAAAATCGCATGGTATGCCGCTTCCTGCTCTGCCGCTTTCTTCGTTCTTCCGGTTCCCTCTCCATAACACTCCTCGCCAATATGAACAGCAACCGTAAACGATTTATTATGATCCGGTCCCTCCTCTTTTATAAGATGATACAACACTCCATACGGAAAATGTGCCTGCACAATCTCCTGCAGGATAGTCTTGCTATCATAAAAGAGTTTTTTATGCTCCAGATCATTCAGGACAAATTTTAAGATAAACTCTTTTGCATTAGCAAAACCACCATCTAAATAAATCGCACCGATGAGTGCCTCCAGCGCATCGGATGTGATGGAATCCCGCTCTCTTCCACCTGTATTCTCTTCTCCTCGTCCCATAAACAAATATTTGCCAAGCTCAATCTCTCTTGCACAGAACGCAAGTGAAGGCTCACAGACCATACTTGCTCTCGTCTTTGTCAATTCTCCCTCCGGCATCTTTCGATCTGCAAAAAACAAAAACTCGCTGGAAACAAGTTCCAATACCGCATCTCCCAAAAATTCCAGACGTTCATTGCACTTATATTTCGGCAAATGTGTCTCGTTCGTATAAGAACTGTGCATCAATGCTGATTTTAACAACTCCTGTCTGCGGAAAGTATATCCGATTCTTTCCTGTAACTCTCTCATTGTCTGTTCCATAAACTCTCCCTTTCTAAACGCGAAAAAGCCCTACGCAGGGCTTTTTCATAATTCGATTAATTAATTGCATTCTTAATCTGTTCTACTGCGTCACCAACTGTAACGATTTTTTCAGCTTCTTCATTGTCGATCTCAATGTCAAATGCTTCTTCAATTCCCATGATAATCTGGAAAATATCTAACGAATCTGCGCCCAGATCATCCACAAATGTTGTATCCATTGTGATATCTTCTGCTCCTACATTTAATACATCCACAATAATTTCTTGTAATTTTTCAAATTCCATTTCTTTCTCTCCCTTTGTCTCAGAATCTTTTATTCCTGATTCTCATTTTCTTGTTTTTGTATACGTTCTTTTATTTTTTCATTAATTCCCTGCTCTTTGAACGTTACACATTGAATAATTGAGTTGGATACCTCTTTTGCCTTGGAACTTCCATGCGTCTTTACTACAAGTCCGTTCAGTCCAAGCAGCGGCGCACCTCCATGTTCACTTGCATCAAAGCTTTTTAATGTCTCCTTCAGTGCTGGTTTCACTAGCAAAGCACCAATCTTACTCCGCAGCGAAGTCATCATTCCTTTTTTCACTTTGCTGATCAGTACTGCACCGACTCCTTCATAGAGTTTTAAGATAACGTTTCCGACAAATGCCTCACATACTATTACATCTGCCATTCCATGTGGAATCTCACGGGCTTCAATACTTCCTATAAAGTTGATATCCTCACATTCTTTCAGCAGCGGGAATGTCTCTTTTACAAGTGCGTTCCCTTTTTCCTCTTCTGCACCAATATTCACAATCGCAACCTTCGGATTCTTCACGCCCATAACGTGCTCCATATAGATAGAACCCATCTTTGCAAATTGTACCAAGTGAGAAGGTCTTGCATCTACATTAGCGCCACAATCAATCAACAATGAAACGCCTTTTTCTGTCGGCAATAATGGTGCAAGCGGTGGTCTCTCCACGCCTTTGATACGACCGACTAAAAGCTGTCCTCCGACAAGAATTGCCCCTGAACTTCCGGCAGAGACAAATGCATCCGCCTCTCCTTTTTTTACCATATTCATTGCGACTACGATTGATGATTGTTTTTTCTTACGAATTGCCATGACCGGCGGCTCTGCTGTCTCGATCACTTCTGGCGCATCTACAACTTCAATCTGTTCTTTATCGTAAGTATATTTTTCTAATTCTTTTTGTACAACATTCTCTTGCCCTACAAGAAAGATCTTAATATCTTTTCTCTTGCTGATGGCATCCATTGCACCTTTTACAATCTCTACGGGTGCGTTATCTCCACCCATGGCATCTAATGCTACTTTTGTAATTTCTGACATGCTATTACCTCCTGCACTGCTAACAGTAATTTTACTAGACATCACTCTAAAAATCAATATAAACTTTTTTCAAAAAAAGAAAGCCGTCAACAGACGACTCTCTTTCTTCGCTTTTCATTAGTCAACGCTAACAATCTCTTTTTTGTTGTAAGATCCGCAAGCTTTGCATACTCTGTGTGGCATCATTAATTCTCCACATTTGCTGCATTTCACTAAATTTGGAGCGCTCATTTTCCAGTTTGCTCTTCTTTTATCTCTTCTAGCTTTAGAAGATTTATTCTTTGGACAGATTGACATAGATTACACCTCCTTAAAATTCTTAAAAACATCGCGGATAACTGACATTCTAGGGTCAAGGCTTGTATCTTCACAGTCACAAGTTCCCTTATTTAGGTTTTGACCACACATGTTGCAAATTCCTTTACAGTCTTCGCGACACAGAATTTTCATCGGCCATCCTATCAAAATCTCATTATAGAGTAATTTGTCTACGTCAAGATTATATCCGTCAATATAATTTTTTTCATCTAATTCCATTGCCTGTTCTTCACTCGACTCATCTAAGTCTACATTCTTCGTAAATTCCAAAATAAATTCTGTTGGAACCGCTTCTAAGCAACGGTCACACGGAATCTCCAGCACCAGTCTTCCCTCTCCGGTAATCATAAGTTCGCGATTCTTCACGTGTTTTACAACAATGTGAACATCCTCTTTCTCAAGAACCGGAAAACGTCCTAATTCTGAATGAAATTCTGTCATCTCTACCGAAGTAGTCTTATCAATTGTCTTGTGATGTTCAGACAATACGTCTGATAGGTTTATTAACATATTGTTACTCCTATTCATACCTAAACTATTATAGCATGTAAATGATATTTGTCAACACTTTTATCAGAAAATTCTATTTACACTAAAGCAACTGTCTCACGTGCAATGGCAAGTTCTTCATTTGTAGGAACAACCATGACTTTTACTTTTGAATCTGGTGTAGAGATTGTAACTTCTTCTCCTTGCTTTGCATTTGCTTCTTTATTAAGTTCTACTCCTAAGTATCCTAAGTAAGCACATACTTTTTCTCTTACGATGCATACATTCTCACCGATACCTGCCGTAAATGCAATTGCATCTACACCATTCATTGCTGCGACATAGCTTCCTACATATTTTGCCACACGATAGCAGAATACATCTAAGGCGATCTGAGCCGGTTTATTTCCTTGTGCTGCTCCGGCTGTCAAATCTCTGAAGTCGCTTGACAAGTTGTTGGAAAGACCATATACACCTGATTTTTTATTTAACATTGTCATCAGTCCGTCAATATCAAGATCTTCTTTCTTCGCAATGAACTCTAAAATTGCCGGATCGATATCTCCCGAACGTGTTCCCATTACAAGTCCTTCCAATGGAGTAAGTCCCATAGAAGTATCTACAGATTTTCCATTTTCTACTGCGCAGATACTTGCGCCGTTTCCTAAGTGGCAGACAATTGTCTTTGTTTCTTCGTAAGGTCTGTCTAACAATTCTGCTGTTCTTTTTGAAACAAAGCTGTGGCTTGTCCCATGGAAACCGTAGCGTCTTACTTTGTATTTTTCATAGTATTCGTATGGAAGTCCATACATATATGCTTTTTCAGGCATTGTCTGGTGGAATGCAGTATCGAAAACTGCAACCATAGGTGTTCCAGGCATCAATTCCTGACATGCACGAATACCGATCAAGTTTGCAGGATTGTGAAGTGGTGCAAGGTCATTGCACTCTTCTACTGCTTTGATCATCTCATCTGTGATCACTGCTGAACTTGCAAATTTCTCTCCACCATGTACAACACGATGTCCAACAGCACCGATCTCATCGAGGCTTCTCACAACACCTCTGTCCGCATCTGTCAATGCATCGATCACGAACTGAATTGCCTCTGTGTGTGTAGGCATTGCCTTATCTTCTGTTTTCTTTTCTCCGCCTGCCGGTTGATAAGTAAGACTTCCGTCAATTCCGATTCTCTCGCAAAGTCCTTTTGCCAAAACTGCTTCTGTATCTGAATTAATTAATTGGAATTTCAAAGATGAACTTCCACAATTGATTACTAAAACATTCATGTTTCTTTCCTCCGTACTTTTATTATTGAGTCTGCGCCTGAACAGCTGTGATTGCTACTACACCTTCGATATCAGCAGCACTGCATCCACGTGACAAATCGTTAACCGGTTTTGCAATTCCCTGTGTCAAAGGTCCGTACGCTTCCGCCTTTCCAAGTCTCTGTACTAATTTGTATCCGATATTTCCTGCATCCAAGTCAGGGAAGATCAGTACGTTAGCATGTCCTGCAACCTTGCTTCCAGGAGCTTTTGATTCTCCGATTTCCGGAACGATTGCAGCATCTAGCTGAAGTTCTCCGTCCAACTGAAGTTCCGGTGCCATCTCTTTTGCAAGACGTGTAGCCTCTACCACTTTGTCAACGTCTGCATGTTTTGCACTTCCCTTTGTAGAATGAGAAAGCATAGCAACTTTTGGCTCTTCCCCAACCAACAATTTGAATGATTCCGCTGAAGAAAGCGCAATTGCAGCTAATTTTTCCGGATCCGGATTCTGCTCTAACCCTGAATCACCAAAGATAAATGTTCCGTTTGCTCCCATATCACAATCCGGTACTACCATTACGAAAAATGCGGATACTAATTTTGTTCCAGGCTTTGTTTTTAAGATCTGTAAGCATGGTCTCAATGTATCTGCTGTTGAATGACACGCTCCGGATACCATACCGTCAGCATCTCCCATTTTCACCATCATAACCCCATAGTACAGATAGTTTGTAAGCAGCAATTCTCTTGCCTGCTCTTTTGTCATTCCTTTTTTCTGTCTCAATTCTACCAATTTTGCAATATATGCTTCTGTTTTTTCATATGTTGCCGGATCAACAATCGTTGCTCCGCTGATATCAAATCCCGCTCCGTTTTTCTCAATCTCTTCTTTGCTTCCCACGAGAACAAGATTAGCTGTACCTTCTTTGAGCACTGCCTCTGCTGCTTCGTAAGTTCTCTTGTCTTCTGTCTCCGGAAGTACAATTGTTTTTTTGTCTGCTTTCGCTTTTTCTTTAATTACATCAATAAATCCCATGATTTAAAGACTCCTTTCCATCTTTCCATTTTTCTCACATATTTGTATTATAACGCAAACGTATTTTGTATACAAGAGGGTTTCATGTCTCTTTTTAAGTACAATACAAAGACAGGCAGTTATCACACTGGATAACTGCCTGCTGTCATTATATATGAAAAATTCTCGTCACAATCGTAAAGTATACAAAAATTGTTCCCGTATCCACAAGTGTTGTGATCAGAGGGGCTGCCATAATCGCCGGGTCAAGACCGCATTTTTTCGCAATTAGCGGAAGCGAACATCCGATTGTTTTTGATAAGATTACGGTGCACATCAAAGTGAGTCCTACTGCAAATGCAAGCATTGTATCTTTGTACATTAAAACAATACGAATTCCATTCACAATCGCAAGTAAAAATCCAGCTAATAAAGCAATCCGAATTTCTTTAAACAACACTTTAAAAATATCGCCAAACTCAATCTCGTCGACAGCAAGACCACGGATGATCAACGTCGAACTCTGCGAACCACAGTTTCCGCCGGTTCCGGTAAGCATTGGAACAAATGTATTTAAAATCGGCATCACTGCCAGCGCTCCTTCATAATGTCCCAGTAAAAGACCTGTCATTGTTGCTGACAACATCAGAAATAAAAGCCACGGGAAACGGTTCCTGACATGCTTCCAAACGGATGTCCCAAAGTAAGAGTCCTCACTTGGCGCAATACCGGCCATCATGCTCATATCTTCAGTCGCCTCTTCCTGCAAGACTGCCATGGCATCGTCTACCGTTACAATACCGACCATACACATCTCATAATCCACAACCGGAATTGCGATCAGACCGTATTTATTGATCAGACTTGCCACCTCTTCCTGATCATCATGTGTATTGACATAGAGCATGTTCGTCTCCATAATCTCTTCAATCAGACGATTCTCACCGGTTGTCAGCAGATCTTTCACATCGACAACACCAATCAGTTTTCGCTTTTCCGTCACATAGCATGTGTAGATTGTCTCACGGTTGATTCCAACCTGACGAATCTTTAATATCGCATCTGCGACTGTCATCTCTTTTCGGAGAGCAATATACTCCACATTCATGATACTTCCCGCACTATCCTCCGGATACTGCAAAAGCTCATTAATCTGTTTACGTGTCTCCTCATCTGTCACCATCAAAAGTCTGTCGACCACATTCGCGGGCATCTCTTCCAGCACATCGACCGTATCATCCAGATACATCTCGTCCATCACTTCTTTGATCTCCGAATCTGTCAAAGCGTTGATAAGCACTTCTCGCATGTCACTGTTAAGATACGTAAAGGTATCTGCCGCAGATTCTTTTGACAAAAGACGAAATACGATGATTCGCTGTTTCTCGTCAAATTCTTCCAGCAACTCTGCCAAGTCGACGGGATACATTTTCTCTAATTCTATTTTTAATTCCTTATATTCTCTGTTTTCAAGCATCTCTAAAATCTGCTCTTCATTCATCAATAATTACCTCCCGTCTCCAAACGCTATTTTTAGTTTAACCTTTTTTCATTCTTTTTGTCAAATAAAATAACAGAATATTTTGCGATTTTTTTGATTGTATAGTATAATACACCTACAAAATCTGATTGTGAGGAATTTTTTATGAAAATCACAGGGTTAATTACAGAATATAATCCATTTCACAATGGACATCAGTACCATATTGAAAAAGCAAAAAAATTGACAAAAGCAGACAAAGTGGTTGTCGTTATGAGTGGAAACTTCGTACAGCGTGGTGCTCCTGCACTACTGCCAAAGCACCTTCGCACAAAGATGGCTTTAAAATCAGGCGCAGATTTGGTCATTGAGTTGCCGGTTTTTTATGCCTGTGCCAGTGCGGAATATTTTGCATACGGTGCTGTCTCACTCCTTCATGCCCTCCGCTGCGTGGACAGCATCTGTTTTGGAAGTGAATGTGGAGACCTTACACTTTTGCAAAAAGCGGCAGATATTATGGCGGAGGAACCAGACGCATACAAGCATAGCCTTCAGTCCTACCTTAGGGATGGCTATCGTTTCCCGCTTGCACGTCAAAAAGCCTTTCAGGATTTCACGAAAGAAGAAGGGATTGCTTCTATTTTAGAACAGCCAAACAATATTTTAGGGATTGAGTACTTAAAGGCGCTCTCTAGATTAAACAGCTCAATTCAGCCATTTGCAATCTCACGAATCGGTTCCGGTTACCATGAGACAGATCTTCACAAAATATACAGCTCTGCCTCAGCCATCCGAAAGACAGTGTCAACAACAAAAGAACTGGAATCTCTTTCCGGACATGTTCCTGATTCCGCCCTTACTCTTTTAAAAGAAAATTATCAGGTTCGTTTTCCTGTATTTTTAAATGATTTTTCTCTATTGCTGAAATACCGTCTGTTAAGTGAGACTGCTGACACACTCACGCAATATCTCGATGTCTCTGTCGAGCTTGCCAATCGGATTATCCGATGTCGCAGTCAATTTCGCAGTTTTGAGCAATTCTGTCATCTTCTGAATACAAAAGAATCGACTTACGCAAGGGTCAGCAGAGCACTCATGCACATTCTGCTGCAGATTCAAAAGGATGATTTTTCTTTGTGTACCGCCAAAGCTCCTTTTTACTTTCGTATATTAGGATTCCGAAAAGAGAGTGCTGCTGTTTTGTCAGAGATCAAAAAATGTGCAGACGTTCCACTCCTGACTAAACTCACCGCGAAAGATACCCTCTCTTTACCTGGACAGAAGATGCTTAATGCTGACTTATTTGCAGCAGATCTATACGAATCTGTCATTACAGAAAAATTCGATACACCATTTCAAAACGAATATGAGCAGCAGATTGTACGTATCTAGTACATCTGCTGCTCATATCTATGTTTCTATAAGTCTACTTCTTTTGCACACGCTACCGCCAGTGCTCCCGGTCCGATGTGGCACGCCACGCTCAGTGATAACGGATCCATATCAATTGTATAATTCGGGAAACGATCCTCCAATTCTTCTTTCCAGCTTTTCGCTTCCTCGGCGCTGCATGTGTAAGCGGCAAGCAAGGACATCTTTTTACCGCCAAAACGATGCAGCAGATCTTTTTCCATCGCATCCAGCATCGTCTTTTTCGCCTGCTTCCAACCTCTTACTTTGGCAAATGCATCCAGCTTTTCCCCCTGGATCTGAAGCACCGGCTTTAGATTGAGCACTGTTCCGATCGCAGCCGCAGCCGGTGTGATTCGCCCGCCCTTTTTCAGATATTTTAAAGTGTCAACAGTAATATAGATACTGGCTTCCAGCTTCTCAGCTTCCAGACTCTCTTTAATCTCCAGTGCACTTTTCCCTGCTTTTGCCAGTCTCACAGCATCTAGCACAGAAGTCTTTTGCGTCACGGAAATTCTCTGGTTATTTACCACTTCTACTTTGCCGTCATAGTCCTTTGACAGCATAATCGCCGTCTCGCAGGTGCTGCTTAGCCCACTTGACATCGGAATATGCACAATCTCATCATATTCTTTCAACAGTTTGTCCCAAAATTCCATCACTTCTCCCGGAGCTGGCTGAGAAGTGCTGATCTCACAGTCACTGGCAAGCTTTTCATAAAACGCTTCCTGTGTCAGCGTGATATCCTCCAAAAACAATTCGCCATCAATATAAAACGGCATCGGAATAACATGAACACCCAGTTCTTTTCCTTTTTCCTGTGTAATTCCACTATTGCTGTCTGTTACTACCGCTATCTTTCCCATATTGCTTTTTACTCTCTTTCTAATTCTTAAAGCTGTGAATCGGAGCTGGAATTCTACCGTTACGATTCACAAAATCACTGCAGTCAAATTCATTCACCGGCATAATCGGTGCATAGCCGAGCAGACCACCAAATTCAGCTACTTCTCCAACATCTTTTCCAATGACCGGAATCACTCTCACTGCTGTTGTCTTTTGATTCACCATACCGATTGCCATCTCATCTGCTATGATTCCTGAGATTGTTGTCGCCTTTGTCTTTCCTGGAATCGCAATCATATCAAGTCCTACCGAACATACGCAAGTCATCGCTTCTAATTTTTCAAGTGTCAGCGAACCGGCATTCACAGCATCAATCATTCTCTGATCCTCGCTGACCGGAATAAATGCACCACTTAGTCCTCCCACATAAGAAGATGCCATGACACCGCCTTTTTTCACCTGATCATTCAACATGGCAAGTGCCGCTGTCGTACCCGGAGCTCCAACTCTCTCTAAACCAATCTCTTCTAAAATCTCAGCTACGCTGTCTCCCACTGCAGGAGTCGGAGCAAGTGACAAATCAATAATACCAAATGGAATTCCAAGACGTTTGGATGCTGCCCCTGCGACAAGCTGTCCGACACGAGTCACCTTAAACGCTGTCTTTTTAATCGTCTCGCAGAGCACTTCAAATCCTTCTCCACGCACTTGTTCGATTGCATGTTTCACAACACCCGGTCCACTGACTCCTACATTGATCACTGCATCTGCCTCTGTCACTCCCAAAAATGCACCTGCCATGAACGGATTATCATCCGGCGCATTACAGAAAATCACGAGCTTTGCACATCCCAGCGAGTCATTCTCTTTTGTCGCTTCTGCTGTCTCTTTTACAATCTCTCCACAGAGTCTGACTGCGTCCATATTGATTCCTGTCTTCGTAGAACCTACATTCACAGAGCTGCAGATACGCTCTGTCACAGAAAGTGCCTCCGGAATGGAACGGATCAGATTTTCCTCACTCTTTGTCATTCCTTTTGACACCAAAGCAGAATAACCGCCGATAAAATTCACACCCACTTCTTTTGCAGCCCTGTCAAGCGTTTTTGCAATTGTAACAAAATCTTCCGGTGACTTGCAGGCAGCTGCACCGATCAGGGAGATCGGTGTGATAGAAATACGTTTGTTTACAATCGGGATACCAAATTCATGCTCAATCTCGTCCCCTGTCGATACGAGATTTTTTGCCATTGTCGTAATCTTGTTATAAATATTTTCATTCAGTTTTTGCAGATCAGAATCGATACAGTCCATCAGGCTGATACCAAGCGTAATCGTACGCACATCTAAATTTTCCTCTGCAATCATCTGATTCGTCTCGGTTACTTCATAAATATTAATCATCGTCTTCTTTCGCCTTTCTCTTCTAAAAATTAGTAACAGTTCAGCCATGAAAGCTCGAATTGGCTGTTTTACAGTCTGTGCATTTTTTCAAAAATCTCAGATCTCTGGCAACGGATAGTAACACCGATTTCTTCACCGATTTTATTCAGTTCCTCAGAAACTTCTCTGAATTCCTCTTTCGCCTCATTCATATCCACGATCATCATCATATTGAAATATCCCTGAACGATTGTCTGGGAAATATCTAAAATATTAATATTGTTCTCTGCAAGGTATGTACACACCTTTGCTGTAATTCCTACGGTATCTTTTCCTACAACTGTTATAATGCTCTTCTTCATCTTCTACCTCCTGTGATTAAATCTGTAATATATTTGAAATAGTATCTCTATTTGCAACCATAAGAGGAATATCTTCTCCTCTGTATGGATTGTCACCCATTGTCACTTCCAGCTTCACGGTCTCATAGGCAAGCTCTTCATAATTATTTTCCTTACTTAAGTGCCCGAGCATGATATATTTCATATTGTCATGTAGTATATCACAAAGCAGGCGTCCTGACAATTCATTCGATAAATGTCCACGATTTCCAAGTACACGTTGTTTTAAATAATACGGGTATGCTCCCACTTCCAGCATATGTACATCATGGTTTGCCTCAAGCAATATCGCATCCAGCCCTTTTAAATTCTCGACTGTATACGCATCATAAATGCCAAGATCTGTCGCAACGGCCAATGATTTTCCGTCATGTTCAATTCGAAATCCGGATGGTTCATTCGCATCATGCGAGATTGCAAACGGTCTGATATCAAGATTTCCAATGGAAAACATCTGATCCACTGTGACTTCTTTCAGGAGACCTTCCGGCATTTTCCCGATTCCTTTATATGCCTTGATTCCCTCTATAGTTCCTCTCGTCGCATAAATCGGAATTTCGTATTTCCGGCTGAACACACCGAGCCCCTGAATATGGTCTGAATGTTCATGGGTAATCAAAATACCTCCAAGTTCTTCCCCTTTGATTCCAATCTCATGTAGCCCTTCCTCAATCCTCTTTTTGCTGATTCCTGTATCGATCAGCAAATGTGTCTTATCACTTCCTGCGTAAATACAGTTTCCACTGCTGCCGCTGGCTATGCTGCATAATCTCATTTTCTCTTCTCCTGCCTGTTCATTGCTTTTTCAATCTCTCTTTGTGTCATCTCAAACGAGTTACTGTTGTTGATCACAACCTGACACTTCTGTCGGAACACATTTTCCGGCATCTGCGAGGCTATCATCGCTGATATTTTTTCGTCACTGTATCCTCTGGATTCTTTCAGGCGAATTCGCCGAACGGACTCTTCCGTATAAATATACCAGAGTTCATGACAGATTTCATCATAGTGATCTTCCAATAAAAGCGCCGCTTCCAACACAAAACATGACGTGCCCATGTTTTTTTCTGTCGCTATCTTTTCTTTGATATGTGCTTTCACTTCTGGATGCACAATGCCATTTAGCACTGCCATTTCTTCAGCATTTCCAAAGACGATTCCGCCTAGAATTTCTCGGTTAATCGTCCTATCTGTCCGCAAAATATCTGTTCCAAAATGTGCGACGATTTTTTCATAGCACACACTTCCCGGCTCCTGCAATTTCCATGCCACTTGATCTGCCTGACAGATAACAGCGCCATATCGTTCTTTCATAAAGGAGAGGACCTGACTTTTTCCAGATCCCACTCCTCCTGTAATTCCAATAATTCTCATTATTTTGCCTCGTACCAGTTCTTTCCGGTATGCATATCCACTTCCAATGGCACATGAAGTTTTGCCGCATTCACCATCTCATGGGAAAGAATCTCCTTTACATCTTCCAACTCTTCCTCATATGCCTCGATCAGAAGTTCATCATGCACCTGCAATACCAGTTTTGATCTCATATTGTTTTCTTTCAGTCTTCTGTTTACACCATTCATGGCAATCTTCATAATATCCGCTGCTGTCCCCTGAATCGGAGCATTCATAGCGACACGTTCCCCGAACGAGCGCTGCATAAAATTGCTGGAAGATAACTCCGGTACCGGTCTTCGTCTGCCAAACACCGTTGTCACATATCCGTTTTCTTTTGCATGTTCTACCGCATCGTCCAAAAATCCCTTGATGCTCGGATATGTCTCAAAATAACTTTCGATATACTGAGCTGCCTCTTTTTTTGTGATGCTCAAATCCTGACTCAATCCAAACGAACTGATTCCATATACAATTCCAAAATTGACCGCCTTGGCATTTCTTCTCTGAAGATCAGTTACTTCCTCAAACGGCGTATGGAACACCTGAGAGGCGGTAATTCTGTGAATATCTCTCGCCTCTTTGTAGGCGTTGATCAGCTGCTCATCGCCGGAACAATGTGCCAATATGCGAAGTTCAATCTGCGAGTAGTCCGCATCCACAAACACATAACCGTCTTCCGGAATAAATACTTTTCGGATCAGACGTCCCAATTCCATGCGAACCGGTATATTCTGTAAATTCGGCTCTGTACTGCTGATTCGTCCTGTCGCCGTGATCGTCTGATTGAATTTTCCATGAATTCGTCCGTCATCTTTAATATATCCCGCAAGTCCATCTGCATAGGTGGATTTCAACTTTGTAAGCTGGCGATATTCCAAAATCTTGGATACGACCGGATACTCCGGCGCCAGTTTGTCCAAAATATCCGCAGAAGTCGAATATCCTGTCTTTGTCTTTTTACCATGTGGCAGTCCAAGCTTTTCAAACAGAATCACGCCGAGCTGCTTTGGCGAATTGATATTAAATGTCTCTCCGGTCAGTTCGTAAATGTCTTTTTCCAAATCTACAATCTTTTGGCCTAATTGCTCTCCGTAGATATGAAGTGCCTCTGCAGCCACTTTTACACCATTTTGTTCCATGTCATAGAGTGTAAATACAAGTGGCATCTCAATCTCATCAAAAAGCTGCTCCATTTCTGTCTCTTTGAGTCTATCACGTAAAATCTTGCTGGATTCATATGCCGTATACGCCTCATAACAGCTTTTCTGCGCCTCATCAATCTGGTTGTCATCAATTAATATATCCAGATATTCTCTTGCAATGTCTGCAGACTCATAGTCGTTCTTCAATGGATTCAACAGATATGCCGCAACAATCGTATCAAAACAAACAGATTGATTCACATTCGGAATATACTGCATCGCATTCTTTACATCGGCGATTGCAAGCACATCTACCTCTTTTGAAAGCGTTTCCACCTGTTCTAGCAGCTCGGAAATCTCCATTCCCTGTTCTGTTGTAAACACATAGATATCTTCTTTCCCAAAGGCAAGCCCGACTCCGGTAAGCCCTGCCTCATTCACAAACAACGGCAGCACATTCTTCGTATCCTTATAAAAAGAAACACCGACACACGTTTGTTTCTTTGCCGTTTCAAATATCTTCTTCGCCTCATTTTGATCTGTAACAACCCGAAAGGCATCTTCGATACGATTTGCCGGCGCTGTCACCTCAAAACGAGACAACAGGTTTTTAAACTGCAAACGCTGAAAATACACATATGCTTCCTCCGTGTAAAGATCTCCAAGCTTTGCATCCGCAATCTCATACTCGAAATCTGCATTCACATGAATCGTTGCCAGCACCTTACTCATCTGTGCAAGATCGTAATGCTCGGAAAGTGCTTTGCTTGCACGAGGTGGTTTTAGCTCTGTCACATGTGCATATGCATTCTCAATTGAACCATATTCTGTAATAATCTTTGTCGCAGTTTTTTCTCCGATACTTGGGACACCCGGAATATTATCCGACGTATCTCCCATCAGCGCTTTTAAATCAATAAACTCTTCCGGAGTGACCTGGTAACGTGCTTTGACATCTGCCGCATAATAATCTTCAATCTCTGTCTTCCCCTGCTTCGTCTTTGGAATTCGAATCTTTACATGCTCTGTCGCAAGCTGCAAAAGGTCGCGGTCTCCTGAGATCACAGACACTTCCATGCCCATCTCCTCACATCTTTTTGCAAGCGTTCCAAGTAAATCATCGGCTTCCAAACCCGCTTTTTCAATCGTCTTGACTCCCATTGCCTGCAGCACTTCTTTGATAACCGGAACCTGCTGACGCAGCTCATCCGCCATTGGTTTTCTGGTTCCTTTATACTCCGCGAACATCTCATGCCGGAATGTCGGCGCATGCACGTCAAACGCCACTGTCAGATACTCTGGTTTTTCTTCCTCTAAAATCTTGAACATAATATTCAAAAAACCATACACTGCATTCGTGTGAAGCCCCTCGGAATTCGTCAGATCCGGAACCCCGTAAAATGCCCGATTTAAAATACTATGTCCATCGATTAAAACGATTTTTTCACTCATTTCGTCTCTCCTGTCTGTTACATACTAAGCAATACTATACACTATTTCGCCGGTCTTTGGAAGTCCTTTCTCATCAGTCCTGCAATCGTTTCCTCCAACACTTCAAATGCTTTTTCTGGATCATCCACAGAAACCACCGACTCTTCCAATGGACATTGTCCCGTTTTTGTGCGGTTTTCAATGTAGGGCACCTTTTCTTCATAAGCGTATTCAATCCCATATATCTGTAGGATTTTTTCTGCACTTTCACTTAAAACCTGCCCGTAAACTGCCTTTGCACCACCTAAAATAGCCATAAGCGCCGCCGCTTTTCCTATAACCTTATCCGCGATCACGCCGTGCTCAAAGGCATGTCTTTCTTTTCGAAGTTCTTTCATCAGCGGTTTAATCCCGATTTCATCCGAAAGAATCGGTTCCTTTCCCTCTATCCATATGACACAGCTCACTTGCTTTTCTTTTAAAAGTGCCACCGCCTGTTCTAATCTATCGTTCAAATGTCAGACCTCCTCGCTTTAACGTCAGGTACAATACCGGAAGAATCACAATCTGAATCAGCATTCCCGGTACACCGGAGATAATCCCCGATAAAAATGCCGCCCGATTTAGAAAGGGCGCCTGTATATGCAAAAGCTGCGCTCCCACGACTAAAGAAATACCATACGCCGCTCTCCCTAAAATCATTGCCGTAAGGAGACTTGCATATACGTTTGTTTTCTTAATCATCCATCCGATCACAATCCCGTATGCCATCAACTCCACAAACATAAAATAGACCTTCGGCACCGGTGGCATCCCTGTCAGTACAGAACTGAAAAGAGGTACCAGAATTCCGATCAGTCCTCCATAATACGGTCCAAGCAACATCCCTGCAAACAGTACCGGAATCTGTATCGGTAAAAAAATCATCCCTGCATTCTGTCCGAAAATATGGAACGCCTGCGGCAGCAAAATTCCAAGTGCCACAAGCAGTCCGCCATACGCCAGTTTCAACACTCTGACATTCGCTTTTGTTCTCTCTTCTATCATCATTCTTCTTCCTTTTGTCTTTATTTTAATGCAATCTCTTTCAATCGTTCAATGATTGGCAGATGCTGTGTACATGCGCGCTCACATTTCCCACATGCGATACATTCGGCTGCCTTCTTTGCATCGAGTCCCCAGTGATTGTTCAGACGTTCTTTTGCAGCTGTCTCCTTTCCTGTCAAAATCTGCTGGTTATAAGCATCCATAAACTTAGGAATCTCAATTTCCTTCGGACAGCCTTTGCAGTAAGCACATCCTGTGCAGAGATTGTTCAGTGCAACTCCCTTGTCCTCATACAATTTTACGATCTCTTTTGCCGGACGTTCCTCTAAGTTTTCTACCGCTTTTACTGCATCATCCACATGTGCTTTTGTTGTGCATCCGGCAAGTGTAATCGTAATTTCTTTATGGGATGCCACGAACCGAAGCGCTGCCTGCGGTACAGTCAGATCAGTTCTTTCTGTCAGATACGAAAATGCCTCCGGATTCTGCGGAATCATTCCACCGCCAAGCGGATTCATCACGACAATCCCCATTCCTTTTGCATGCGCCGCCTCAATTCCACTCTGGCGGAATCGATAATTCAATGCATTATATCCAATCAGCATCCCTTTGAATTTTCCGGTCTCTACCACTTTCTCAATATCATTTCCCTCCATATGAGAAGAAAAAACAATATTTCGAATCAGTCCTTCGGCCTTTGCCTCCTCAAAAAATCGGTAGATCACTTCCATATGTCTCTCCCAGGATTCCAGATTCAACATACACCACATATGATAAAAATCAATGTAGTCTGTCTGAAGGCGTTGCAACGACATCTCCAGTCTTCTGCGGAAATCATCTCTCGTAGGGTTCTGACCAATCGTATTAAAATTTGTCTTAGATGTCACATAAACATCACTTCTTTTCACCTGAGAGAGTGCGATTCCCGTCACAATCTCACTTTTATCATCACAATAAAATGGTGCGGTATCCCAGTAGTTAATGCCTTTCTCAAATGCATACAACGGAATCTCCGCACATTTTTCCAGTCTTCCCGCAGCGATATCTTCCTCATCATAGCGCATCGTTCCAAGTCCGATTGCAGACACTTTCATATCAGTATTTCCATATTGTTTATAATACATGTTTTCTCGTCCCGTTCTTCCAAATTCTCTTATCTTTTCTATTATAAACGATTTTCTGCTTAGGTTAAAGTTCTATTTTTATATGATATTTTTCAAGCCAGTAATTCACCTGAATGAGGTAGGCAATCATCTGCGGCGCCGCCATCAACTGACCATACCACGGTTTTCCATAATCAGATGGACTGGAAAGGAATCTTTCTACCTTTTTTGTATCCAAAAATTGACGGATTGGCGAGTCGGTCTCTGCCATAATTGCACGCATTTTCTGCACCAGGATCGCTTCATATGCTTTATCATACGTCTTTGGATAAGGAGATTTCTTTCGGAATAAAATGTCATCCGGAAGCAATCCTCTTCCTGCCTCCCGAAGCAGTCCCTTTACAACGCCTCCCTTTGCCTTCATCTCCCATGGTACGTTCCACAAGTACTCCACAATCCGATAATCCGCAAACGGCACTCTCGCTGACAAACCATAACGCGCACTCGTTCCGCCCATTCTGTCTAAGAGTGTCTGCATAAACCATTTCTGATTCAGATAGGAAATTTCTCTTCTTCGCGTTTCCAAAGCTGACTCTCCTGCAAGCCTTGGTGTTTCAGCCACTGATTTGGCATAAGTCTCCTGCACATACGCATCCATTTTTAGCGCTTCCAAAAATTCATCGGAAAGCATTGCTTTTCTCGGCGCTAAATCCATCGTCCACGGAAACGTATGCGCTTCCAGACATTCTTTTTTATGAAACCACGGATATCCTCCAAAGATCTCGTCCGCGCATTCACCGGTCAGCGCCACTTTATATTCCTTTGCCACCTGAGAGCAAAAATAAAGAAGCGAAGAATCTACATCTGCCATTGCCGGCAATCCTTTCGCATCAATTGATGCATAAAGATAGTCCGCCTGTGTGCGAGAATCACATTCTAAGTAGTGATGTTCCGAATCCAGAAAAGTTACCATTTTTTCCACATAGGGTCTGTCCTGTGATGGTTGAAACATATTCGCTTGAAAATTCTGGTCATTCCCCACAAAGTCAAACGAAAACGTGTGCAGTCTCTTTCCCTCTTTTCTCAACTCCCTCGCACAGATTGCGGATACAAGGCTGCTATCCAACCCTCCCGACAGAAAGGTGCAAACGGGCACACCTGAAATCATCTGATTCTTCACTGCATTCTCCAACAGAAACGCTGTTTTCTCAACAGTCTGCTCATAGTTGTCCTCGTGTACCTTGCTTTCCAACTTCCAATAGCAGGAATTTTTCATTTCTGCCCCCGTATAGCTTAACAGGTGTCCCGGAAGTACCTCATCAATCCCTTTAAATACACCGCAGCCATATGTCTTTGCCGGTCCGATACTGAATACTTCATTTAATCCCTTCCGATCCAGTACCGGTTTCACGCCCGAATTGGCTAATAGCGTCTCTATCTCCGATGCAAAAAAAATCGTATCTCCCTGCCTTGTATAAAATAAAGGTTTCACGCCAATGCGATCCCGAAACAGATGCAACACTCCCAGTTTTTCATCATAAAAGGCAAACGCAAATACCCCATTCATTTGTTTTACAAAATCCGTTCCGTATGTAAACAGTCCATTCAGAACAACTTCTGTGTCATCTGTCGTCTCAAAACGCTGCCCCCTCTTTTCCAACTCTCGCCTTAGTTCTCCACAATTATAAAGTTCTCCGCTGTATACAACTGTATATCTTTTTTCACCAAAGGTTCTTGTCACAGACTGCTCTCCGACAAATCTTTTTTCATATGAATCATACCACCCAGAAATCCCACTCATCCTATATCCTCCTGCTGTTTTACGACACAAAAAACTCTTATGCTCATATCTATCAATATAGTATATGAACATAAGAGCTTTTCGGTGACAGAATTCTATTTTCCTATCAGAACCCGTTTGCCGCAAAAAGCAAATCCATACTTTCTAATATGGCTTTCCGGCACTCCTTTTTCAATTAATGATACCGCATATTGCTTCTCATCAATTTGTTTCAACGCTGCTTTGACTGTATCTTCTAAAGATTTTTCGTCACTGTCCTGCACTTTAAATTCCAATATCATCGCATCATCTATCTTATTTCTCGGCTCCAACATTACATCGTAGCGTCCAAAACCGCTTTCTCGGTTTGAAGTGATCATATATCGATTTTCAAGTTCCACCATCAGTCCCAAGACGAACCCATGATAAAATCGTTCCGGTTCTTCCCCGGATGGTCTGCTCCCACTGTCAAAAAAGCTAAACGTTGCCAGCGCTGTTTTATTCATATATGCGTTCATCGCTTTCAAGTCATCCTGCAAAAACGCTCTGATAAATGCATTATAGTTAGATGCCGTCAAAGCAAACCAATCACGCACGATATTTCGGAACATAACCATAACCTCAAAGTTTGTTATTGATAACTCATACAATTCCTTCCACTCATTGCTCGATGCATCGCACTTCACTTCGTTTACAATCTTAAGATACCCACTTGCCAAAAAAAGACTCCAAATTGCATTTTCATCTAAATCCAGTCGATTATACACAATTTGTTCATCAATCTGCGTGATAATATTTCTCCCGGCAAGTAATTCTTCAAAAGACTCTTTCACTTGGCAGGAACCCTCACGAATTATTTTTCCGATTAAACTGTTGCTGCTTGTATTCGCCCAGTATGTCCCTACTTTTTGTTTGTCAAGATAATGAATGATAGACCACGGATTATAAATATCTTTCTTATGCCCAAACGTAAATCCATCATACCAGCGTTTCACTTCGCTGTTCTTATCAGATAAATTGTACTCTTCCAACGCAGTAAAAACCTCTTCTTCCGTAAACCCAAACGCATCTGCATATTTTTCTGAGGTAGTAGTGACAACCTCTAAATTATTCAAGTCTGAAAAAATAGATTCTTTGCTGACCCGTGTTATCCCAGTCATAATTGCGCGTTCCAAATAGGGATTTGTTTTAAATGCAGCATTCAATAAGCTTCGCAAAAATGATGATAACTCATCCCAATATCCATTTACATAAGCTTCCTGCATAGGAGTATCATATTCATCCAACAAGATAATCACTTTCTTTTCATAGTATCTGCTAAGGAAATCCGACATCTTATGAATAGCCAATGTGGCAATTGTCTCATCCATATTCATAGTAACACTTTTGAAAAATATCTTTTCTTCTTTCGTTAACAAGTCCCCTTCTAATAAAAAAGTATGTTTACTGTACAAATCTGTTAAAATCTGACCAATCCTCTGCTTTGCCATTTCAAAAGTGCGTTCTTTCACATTCGCAAAAGTAATACTGATAACTGGATATGTCCCCTGCAGTTTTTGATAGGACTCCTCTTTCCATATATTCAAATGGTGAAACAAACCCGCGTTCTTCTTATGTGTTATAGAAAAAAAATTCTCTATCATACTCATTGTCAACGTCTTCCCAAAACGCCTTGGCCGAGTAATCAATGTGACATAATCTCTTCTCTCCCACCATTCCTTTATAAATAATGTCTTATCTACATAGAATAGGTCGTTTGATATAATGTCTGCAAATTCCTGATATCCGATCGATACCCTTCTTGACATAATACGAACCTCCTTGTCGTCACTTTGGATTTATTATAACAGATTTCAACAGATGCGCCTATACCATAAAACATTTTTATATTTACAAAACTCCCGCATTCATATCTATTCATATAGCACATGAATGGGAGAGTTCTCAATTGCTTCTAGTAACATTATAATTATATCAGAAAAGGCACTTTTGTCCTCATTTTGTCTCAATTAATTTTTTAACCGGATAAGAAGTTATTTGAAACATTGGTGGATTTTCCTTCAATGTTTCATATGCCTTCTTTTCATTTGCTGCTATATTATCAGGAATAATTGCATAAGGTATAAGAACTTCCCTAGAAGTGCCTTGCAAAAGAGAAAAACCCAAACCTTTCGGCATATCCGGATTGATTAATTCATACGACATTTGATTAACCACAGCACTATAATCAGTCCCTACCAATGTCATGGCACTCAAGTTAACTCCCACTTTTTCCACATCTTCATTATCTTCGTTTGAAAATAACGCTTTCACTACATAATAATATTTTACAGCTGTGTCTTCCGCCAATTCTTCATCTTCTGAAACAAGATTATAGTTCTTATAAAATTCTTTCATTGAGAAAAGCTCAGCACCTAACACTTTTACAGTATAGCCGTCAATAATACTATCCGAACTATTGTTAAAATCTCGACCAAACTCCACTGTCTCATTTACTTGAAAATATTCTTTTTTCTGTCTCTCAGCCTTCTTATTCAAAGCATAAATCCGAATTCCCGAGCCTATCAAAAGACATATCATTATACCTATCACTATTTTTTTCTTACTTATCATCTATTATTCACATCCTTATTTAAGCCCTACCTATGTGTTCAATTACTTTTCCGCTTTCCAATTTAATAATCTCATCTGACAATTCCTCCAAAACCGCAAGATCATGGCAGGAAATGATAACTAATGCACCTCTTTTTTTCTCCCCTCGAACAATTTCTTTTACTAATTCCACACCAGAAGTATCCAGGGCATTCGTCGGTTCATCCAATATCACTATATCTGGTTTTTCCATAAGTGCTGCTGCAATTCCCAAACGTTGTTTCATTCCTAATGAATATTTTCGGTATTTCTTTTTTGCCGCCTCTTCATCCAAACCAACCAAACACAGAACTTTATTTATTTCTTCGTCAGATATTATTTTCTTTACAGATGCTAGCATCTTTAAATTTTGATATCCTGAATATCGATCTAAAAATGTCGGATTTTCTAACAAAAACCCTATGCTTTTAGGAAATTCCAACTCTTTTCCCAATTCTTTTCCATCTATCAATACCTTTCCTGATGATGGATGAATTAATCCAATCAGCACTCTCATCAACATTGTCTTCCCTGATCCGTTAATGCCCTGTATTCCATAAATTTTCCCTGAGTGCATAGAGCAGCTTACTCGATCTAACACCGTATGTTTACGAATTACCTTTGATACTTCTATCACTTCCATTCTCATTTTTAGCCTTCCTCCTTATTCAAAATATCATATCTACGAAATTTCATAATTCCACATATGAATGCAATAAATAAAATTCCAAACGAAAACAGTAATCCTTTTTGATAACTAACGCCATTTTCTATTGCCCATTCATACCGAATTGGCATTGCGAAATTCCCTATCATTATATCGGATAAGAAATAAGCTGAAGACAGCATCATAATACATATTACCAAAAAACTGAACACAGGTTTTGTAAAAAGCAATAATACCATCTGCAATAAATTAATTGCAATCGACAATATCACTGGTGTTAGAATCACAGCGATTGGAATCACTCCACCCCCTCGAAACTCTGATACCCACAAGCCAAACATCGTTGCAATACTGTCTGCATGTGCTTCAAACGAGAGTGGTTCTTGAAAACAAATACATAGAATCACTAATACCAATAAAATAATTCCATGATACAAAACGGTAGATAAAACATTCCACAAACATTTTGATATCCACCATTTTGTTCGTCCTTGAACATGTACCAAAATCTGTGTTCCCATGTTTTGTAAATCTTTCATCGGATAATTTAGAACAGCAAACGAACTAAACAAAAAAACAGCAATCCACATAGTTGGAAATTGAAACGGATTACCTGTAGTCGGTATATATTCTTTCATTCCGCCATACAAATACATCCAATAGTCTCCTAATGCCACTTCTGTTCCCCATATCGCAATTCTTCTATGCAACTCAAAAAAACCAATAATTGCAATAAATAACGGAAAAATATAACATGATACTCCTTTAAAATATCCGTTTTTCAAGTCAAACCACAATACTTTAATAAATTTCATTCCGATACTCCTTTATAATACCAATTAGAGAAATCACCAATAATCCAATCGCAAACAAAAGAATAATACTTCCTGAAAAAGAATACCTAACTTCTACACCTCGCAAAAAATATAATGGCGAAAGCTCCTTATATGCAACAGATGGATCACTATAAATATAATCTGTAATCACATGTACAAATAGCAACAACAAAAACGGGATAAGTACGACTCCCCACTTTTGTCGCACAATTCCAGATACTGCCATACAAATACAAACCAAAAAACCACAGTATACAAAGTCTATAAACAAATATATTGCCACATACAAAAAAGGTACTGTATAATATAATTCAGCTAAAAAAGAGCCTCCAAACACACCATAAAACATATTCATAGTCACATCAGGCAAAATAGCTGGAACAACCAGTAAAGTCATCCAAAAATTAAAAATCAGCGGAAGAACCATTGCAACTCCCCCCGATAAAAATACTGCTACATATTTTGCACAATAATATTTTTTCTTTCCTGTCTTTGTGATCATCATTCTTCGATATCCGCATTTCCTTTCTTCACTATATGACCAGCCATAAGGCAATGCTATCAACAACGGAAATACAAAGAAATAAATAGAACTTCCTAGCGAAAATGGTTCGCCTCCTATCCAGCAATTGAACACCGTATTAATCCCTATATGAGGATCGTATATGATATCCGTTGAATTACCAGATATAGCAGACATTCCCTCATAATACATATTTACCATATGTTCAAAACTCAACAAGGTAATAAGACACCCTAAAACAACAGATATCCAAAAAAATTTATTTTTGAAAGCTTTCTTAAGCTCTAATTTCAATACTGAACACATATTCTCACTCCCTACTTTACAATTTCAAATTCACATAAGAAGTATATTCTTCTCCTCCATTTAAATTATCTGTCAAATATATTTTCCCCAGATCACAATCATCCGGATTAATATACCAACCAATTTTCATGTTTACACTCTGTGCCGGAAGCAACGGAAAATGATAATATTCAGGACTTTCCACATCTTTACCTTCCGAATAATAACACGGACTTCCAATCCATATAACTTCATTGTCTTTTCCTTTTTCAACTAATTGAAAAATAGATATATTGCAATCTTCAGAATTTACATTCGTCACCATCACATCCAAAATCAACATAGGACTATTCATCGCCTCATCTACCGACACCAAAACTCCACTTTTGGGATATTCAATAATTGGCATAATCTCTTCTTTCCGCACACTCGCTTCTGTCGGATTATTATACAAAGTCGCCTGATTTACTGTATATCTTATCGAAATATTCTCTTCATTTCCCTGAAGAGGCTCCTTCTTCTCCACGATGTCCCCCAGTTGGAATTCCCGTTCTTGATTTACATAATATTTTTGTTCAATTGTTTTACCTTTCCCTTTTGATATTTTTGAACATCCTGTAATTGATATTAAAATTAAGGCAATACAAAAAATAAAACTATAATTTCTATGGAACATCCCTTATACTCAACCTCCAACTCTCTTATATTATTAAGAAGGTCAGTGTTTCTTCTGACTTTCCCTTCTTATTGTTTTTCATTCATACTATGGATTTGCCACAGGATAGTTTCCAACACTGTCCGGACTCCATAATCCTCTTAATGTCCCTGACACACCCGCTCTTGCGGTCGTAATATCAAGTTTACAACTGGAATAACCATTTTCTTTAACTTTATTGTATATAAACCATTCACCACCTTTTACAATTGCATGATCTCTAAGTGTACAATTCACATTTGATGAACTAAGAGAGCGCACCCATAAATCGAACCCCGAGTTATTTTTAATATAATGAGAAGTTTTATCTTCTTTTGTCCGTAACGGTGTCTGTGCCGCTTTAGAATAAGCAAATTCTATTTTCTTTGTCGGCAATGCTGTATCCGAAACGTTCCCAGCCGCTTGAGCCGAGATACCTGCACAACCAATACCTATAACCATCAATACTGCCAATACTTTTTTCTTCATAACATATTCCTCCTAATTTCTTCTTTTCAGAATCACACCTAACATCAATGAAAAACTAACCACCAACACATTTACCGCCAATATCCTACATAATTGCTCTCCACCCAAAATCAAAGACAGAAAATACAATATCAATTGTATACTAAGAATCATTCTGGTTCTTTTCCGATATACACGAACCTCCTCTTCATCCAACTGCTTATTATGTGTTCCTACAGGTGCAAGGCAAAAGATACACCCACTTCCGATTACCATAATCCACGTATATACACCTATTATCCATCCTGCTTTCAATAGGAATTCGAAAGCAACAAACAACAATACTACGGACATCATCAGACATCGAAATTTTGTCTTCGCATGAAATCCACCTGCATGCTTTCGCAGTGTCCAAAAGGAAATCCAAAACACGCAACTTTCAAATACACAATCACAAAAGATACCAACAGTTACTGTGATGAAAATCCCCAACAGATTATTTAAAATACCTTCTACCCCATATCTTATAACCTCACGCTCACTATCAGGTATATTTTTACCATCTGCTAAATAATCTGTCAGATATGTTGTCAAACTCAAAACTTCCGCAACTTCTTAACACTTTCAACTTCTTTCGGTTGATAAAAAGTGAACGTACATGTTGTATTTGCTTCCATTTCTGCAACTTTTCTTGATAATTTGACAACTGCTTTTTTTACTTTCTCCGAAGCTCTTTTTTTCTTCTGCATTGCTATCTCCTCCCTTCTCTGTTTTTCTAAGTGCATCATATCACATAAAATCTCTCTGTGCCGAAACATGTCATAATTCATATAGATTTTTGTCATAACTCATACTTTGTCGGATGAAGTCCGCACGCCGAAGGCATGTGTTACGGGATGCTCGGATGAGTATAGTTTTCCGTAAAACAAAAGACACAGACCTCAAAAAGTCCATGTCTTATCCATCTTATTATATGTACAACATCAATTTTACACAAAAATGTGCATCCTGTACTTTTATACTCATATCTCCATGATATTTTTCTACCATTCGTTTTACACTTTTTAACCCGATACCGTGGGACTCCGAATCTTTTTTTGTTGTAAGAAAATCGCCGTATTTATCTTGTCTTATTCTCTCTGACAAAAAACTATTTTCTATCTTCAAAACAAGAATTCCATTTTTCAAAGAAAACTCAACACCCAAGAATTTTTCTTCGGTCTCCACTGCTGCATCTATCGCATTTTGCAACAAATTTCCAATGATGATATTCAAATCAAAGGAATGTTTCATATCTTCCGGTATTGCAACTTTTACAGTTGTATTCAACTGCATTTTCTTTGCCTTCTGAAGCATATAGTTCAGAACACTATCTACTTCCATATTTCCGGACGATACAATCTCACTCGGCTTCTCAAAAAATTCTTCCATAGCATTCAGATATCTCCGAAATTCCGAAAAATCCTTTCTCTCTGCCATAAATCTCAGTTCCGCCAAATGATGTTTCATATCATGCCGAAACATCTTCATTTTTTCTACACTCTCCAACATTACATTTATCTGATTCCGATATGCCATCATCTGATATTCCAATAGCTCTGCCTCATGCTTTTCTTCTGACAATTTCAAAAACAGGCTGTAAAAATAAAACATCAAAAAATTAATCAAGAACAATCCCAAGCATATAATAGTAATCCCTCTATAAGTGCTGCTTTTTGTATAAATCAATATCGTTACCAATAAAATACTGCATAATGATATACAAATCAAAGATAAATGATAAGTTCTTGTCCTGTTTTTTTGTCCGGATACAATTCTTCCTGCAATCAACTCACAAACAAACATCAATAATATTCCGATTGCCCCATACACTTGATTATACATATTTCCGTCTTTATATGGTATGAAAAGAAATGTAACAAAAGCGTCGCACATCATACCAACCACATAAATTGAAACTGTCACAAAAATATTCTCTTTCCATACTTTTGTATACATTCTTACTAGCAAAGCAATGCCCACTAGATTGCACATAATATTTATCCAAACACGTTGAAACAATAAATACAATGCCGTATTCACAATCCAAAAGAGCAAATAGCATGCAACTTCTTTCACCCTGCTTAACTTTGTCTCTTCCAAAAAGATGCGGATAAATCGATACGTCACATACATTCGAAATAAATTCGACCCCGCACACACAATGATATCCATCATATTTTTATAATTCCTTTAACAATTTTTCTCTGACCTGTTTTCGCTGCGCCTGACTGATCGTCAGTACTCTCCCATTGTCCAATTCCACAGTTTCATATGTATACCGTGCGATACGCTGCTTATTTACCACATACGATTTATGAATTACAAGAAAATCTTCCGGCAATTCCTTGATAATATTTTTCAGCTTTCCGTAAAATTCCTTTTCGCCACTTGTAGTGAGCAATCTAACTTTTCGTCCATCACTCACAAAGCAAAGAATATCTCCATAAGGCACATAATAATACTCTTTACCCAATTGGAATTCAAAGCGCTTTGTGTTTCGCCCGACAATCTTTAGTGCCAATGCAAGCGTCTCTTCAATCTTTTCTTCCTCAATCGGCTTTACAATGAAATCCATCGGCTGCACCTTAAACAACTGCTGTGCATACGACTGTTTCCCCGATATATAGATAATCTGCATCGTATGGTTTTCCATCTGCTTTCGGATAAATATCCCCGCATCAATTCCACTCACTTCAAACAATTCGATATCCAAATACAGAATATCCAACTGTTTTCCCGTTTCTAAATAAGCACAAAGTTCTTCCCCGGAATTCCAGACATGGATATCCATCTTTACATTTCTCTTTTTCCCATACTTCAAAACAACATCTTCTATAAAAGCACATGTATTTTTTCCATCATCACATATTCCAATCTGATACATTTCCCACCTCAAGTATATACACCCAAATTTGCAAAAAAACTCTTTAGAATTTTCTAAAGAGTTTACATCAAATGCAGGTGGTGGGACTTGAACCCACACGAGGTTGCCCCCGCAAGATTTTGAGTCTTGTGCGTCTGCCATTCCGCCACACCTGCTTACCCAAGAAGCATTTTTACTTCTTTTTATTAAGTTGTTGTCTCAACACAATGTATATTACCATATGCCACTATGAAATGCAAGTCTTTTTTGAAATTTTTTCAATTTTTTTAACAATTGCTACTGTTCACCCAAATGAGCATCTCCGCACACAGCGGTGAACAGCAGCTGACATTTCCCTTATTTCAATTTCTGACCAATCTCAAAGCAGTCGAATGTCGCAAAGTAATCTGCCGGTGTTTCGGCTCTTCGAATCAGCTTCGGAGTACCATCTTCCTGTAATAAAATCTCTGCTGATTTCAATTTTCCATTATAGTTATATCCCATTGCAAATCCATGTGCTCCTGTGTCATGAATGACTAGCAGATCTCCGATATCAATCTTTGGCAACATACGGTCTACTGCAAATTTATCGTTGTTTTCGCAAAGTGATCCGGTAATATCATATTTATGGTCACAAGGTGCATCTTCTTTTCCCATCACTGTGATGTGGTGGTATGCTCCATACATTGCAGGTCGCATCAGGTTTACCGCACATGCGTCACATCCGATATATTCTTTATACGTGTGCTTCTCATGAACTGCTTTTGTCACAAGGCAGCCGTAAGGTCCCATCATGTAGCGCCCAAGCTCTGTGTAGATTGCCACGTCTCCCATTCCGGCAGGAACAAGTACTTCCTCGTACACTTTTCTGACTCCTTCTCCGATCGCTCTGATATCATTCGGCTCTTGATCCGGTCGATACGGAATTCCGATTCCGCCTGACAGGTTGATAAATTTAATGTGCGCTCCTGTCTCTTTTTGTAATTTCACTGCCACTTCAAACAAAATCTTCGCAAGCATCGGGTAATATTCATTCGTAACCGTATTGCTCGCCAAAAATGCGTGAATTCCGAATTCTTTTGCCCCTTTTGCTTTCAAAATCTTAAATGCCTCAAACAACTGCTCCGTTGTCATTCCATACTTGGCATCCCCAGGATTATCCATAATGTCATTGCTGATTTTAAACAATCCTCCCGGATTATAACGGCAGCTAATCGTCTCCGGAATATGCCCGATTGCATTCTCCAAAAATTCAATATGTGTGAAGTCATCTAAATTGATAATTGCCCCCAGTTTGTCTGCATAGACAAATTCTTCCGCCGGAGTTGCATTGGAAGAGAACATGATATCTTTCCCTACTGCTCCAAGCGCCTCAGACAGCATCAATTCTGTATAAGATGAGCAGTCACAGCCGCAGCCGTATTCTCTTAAAATATTAATCAAAAATGGATTCGGAGTTGCTTTTACTGCAAAATATTCTTTATAACCTTTATTCCATGCAAAAGCCTCTTTCAATGCTTTTACATTTTCACGAATTCCCTTTTCATCGTACAAGTGAAACGGTGTCGGAAATTCTTTTACAATCTCATCTAATTTTTCTTTTGTAACAAACGGTACTTTATTCATCAATGGCTCTCCCTTCATACGTCAAATTAGAATCACTATACCTTTTTTCTTTTTATTTGTCAAGAAAAAGGATACCCCCAACTCGCAACTAAAAAAAGGAACAGACGATATTCGCCTGCCCCTTTGCATTGTTGTGTTGTGGTCTGTATAAAACTTTTAACTATTTCCTTAATCCTAATCTCTCGATTAATGTACGGTATCTTTCAATGTCAGTTTTCTTTAAGTAAGCGAGTAAACCTCTTCTCTGTCCTACCATTTTAAGAAGACCTCTTCTTGAATGATGATCCTTTGGATTAGCTTTGAAGTGTTCTGTCAACTCATTGATTCTTGCTGTTAATACAGCGATCTGAACTTCCGGTGAACCTGTGTCGCCTTCTGTTCTAGCATATTCTGCCATAATAGCTTGTTTCTTTTCTTTTGCGATCATGCTATGACCCTCCTGTTTTTCTTTAATTTAACACCTGACATTAAGTGACGGTTGGAGTATCCTGTCACCGAACATCGGTTTTTTCATACTTGATGAGTATATCATACTTTTACACCAGTGTAAACTACTTATTTTTAAAAATTACTGTCGAAACCTTGAAGCCGCTTACGCCCATATGCGATATCCTGTTCCACCTGCTCGCGAAGCATCTCTACAGAATCGAATTTTTTTTCCGGTCTCACATACTCGTAAAGCGCTACCTCAATTTTCTTTCCATAAGCGTCCCCGTGATAGTCAAATACAAATGTTTCAATTCCCATCTGTTCTTTCTCTGAAACTGTCGGTTTGCAGCCGATATTAGAGATTCCTCCATAAAGCATGCCATCAATGCGAATTGAACTGACATAGACTCCGTTAGGCGGAAGCAGTTTCTCTTTTTCTGCAACAATGTTCATCGTCGGAAATCCAAGCTTTCTCCCAAGCTGCTTACCATATTGTACTTCTCCTGTGACGGTATACGGGTATCCAAGAAGCTGTGTAACCAGTTTCATATTCCCTTTTTTCACTTCTTCTTTAATGTAAGTACTGCTTATTTCTCTATCTTCATAGCACTTCTTTTCAATCACTTCCACCTCATACCCGTATTCCCCACTATACTGCTGCAACATATGATAATCACCTTTTTTCTGATATCCAAAGTGAAAATCCGTGCCAACTACAATATACTCGGCATGAAATTGTTTCACCAAAATTTCTTTTATGAAAGTCTCCGCCTCAATTTTCGAAACTGCCTCGACAAATGGGCATTCCACCAGATAATCCACCCTGCCAAAAAGGCGTCCTGCGCGTTCTTCGTTCGTAATCAGACTTTCTTTTTTCTTTTTTATTTTTTCGTACAAGGGTGCCATGTCAAATGCAAACACAACGCTGTCTACACCGTCATTTTTCTGATGCTCAATGACCCGCTCGATCAATGTCTCATGTCCTCTGTGAAGACCATCAAATTTCCCCAATGTAATTGCAGTCTTTTTGTCATTTTGATAGAACTGCATTCCCTTGATATATTGCATGTTTTTTCCTCTTATCGTTACTCATTTTTATCAAAAAACATTTTGACTATTTTAAACATCTTTTGTTTCTGCTGATATGCGTAAATCGCAATGAACTGTCCGGAATTACTGTAAACTCTCACATATTCCCCGTCAATCAGATCTTTTGACTCATTGATATGCTTTTCAAAAAACATATTCCCATTACACACAAGCGCTTCATAAGGGCGTTTAAGGGTCACCGCCTCGTACTGCCCAAACATTTCATCAATTGGAACTAATATCTCTGAAAGTAATCCCGCTTCCTTTTTCTGTCTGACTTCCTCCAATGTATAGCTGTCCTCCAAAGTAAACCTGCTTACTTTTGTGCGGGTGAGTTCCTCCATGCAGCCACCACAGCCGAGTTTCTCTCCGATATCATGGCACAATGTGCGGATATAGGTTCCTTTAGAGCAGGAGACTTCCATCCGCACGCGCGGAAGCGAAATCTCTTTAATCCGAATCTCGTAGATAATAACCGGACGAGCTTTTCTCTCAACCTCAATTCCTGCTCTCGCCAGTTCATATAATTTTTTCCCATTGACTTTTAACGCAGAATACATCGGCGGTACCTGTAAGTATTCTCCTACAAATTCCCCGATGCATCTTTCTACGGCATCATTGTCAATTCCATCCATCGCTTTTTCGGATAACACTGTTCCGGATATATCCTGAGTGTCCGTTGCCTTTCCAAGTAAAAGTACTGTCTCATATGTCTTATCCTTATCCGTCAGCATATCGCATAATTTTGTCGCTTTTCCAAGGCAGACCGGAAGAACGCCCGTCGCATCCGGATCCAATGTACCGGTATGCCCGATTTTTTTCTGTCCGATAATTCCCCTTAGTTTTGCGACTACATCATGTGATGTAAATCCTTTTTCTTTACGTATATTAATGACTCCGTGTACCATATTTTCTTCCTTTTTATAGTTGTAAATGAATCTGTCCGGACAGATTGTTGATCACATCATGTACCGTTCCTTTCATCGTCACACCGGCTGCTTTTTTATGGCCTCCTCCACCGAAATACTGTGCGATTCTGCTGACATCCACATCACCAGATGCACGCAGGCTCACTTTGTACTCATGCGGAGCAGTCTCATATAAAAGAACGGCAACTTCCACACCTTTCGTAACCCGAAGCTGGCTGACAATTCCTTCTAAATCTTTCGGTGTGACACCATGAAATTCCATCATACGCTGTGTAATATAGGATACAATACATTTTCCATCCATAAACAGAAAACTTTCAAACAATGCCCTCCCCAAAATCTGGTTCTGAGCAAACGTCTTTTCATAAAATGTCTTTTCGATGATCTCAGAGGCATTGATCCCTTTCCGCATCAGGTTCGCTGCCACCTCCATCGTCTCCGGCGCCGTACATGAATACTGGAACACTCCTGTATCATGCACAATTCCAAGATACAGACATTCAGCCGTCTCTTTTGTGATCTTTTCTAAATCCAAAAGCCGGTATACAAGCTCCGAAGTAGAACTTGCTTCCGGGAAAATATAATTTTGATCTGCAAACGCAAGATTACTGATATGATGGTCTACGCAGAACGTCTCTTTTGCATGTTCAAAAAGCGCCTTTGAAAATCCGAGACGTTCTTTATCACCACAGTCAAGCACAATAAACAGATCATATTCTTTTTTGTCCGGCACCTCGTGACGAATCTCTTTCGCCGCCTTGATAAAATGAAAACTATCTGGTATGTCTTCCAGATAGACATCCGCCTGAATCTCTTCATAGTTTTCTTTGATGTACTGGTACAACCCAAGACAGGAGCCGACACAATCACCATCCGGACGCACATGACCGCCAATGGCGACTGTTTTTACATGTTTCAAGACTTCCTTTAACATCTTATTCTTCCTCTTCTTTTAAATCCTTTGTCACATCATCAATCATTTTCGACATTGCCACACCATATGCGATAGACTGATCCATCACAAATTTTATTTCCGGCGTGTTTCTCATATTCAGCTTCCTTGCCAGCTCTCTTCGGATATATCCTTCTGCGCTCTGAAGACCTTTGATTGTGTCTTCCTGCGCTTTCTCATCACCGAGCACACTGATATATGCTTTGCATGTCTTCAAATCCGGCGCTACTTCCACCGCCACAACGGAGGTCATTGGTGCAACACGAGGGTCTTTGATGCCCCCGCGGATAATGTTGCTTAATTCTTTTTGCACCTCTCCGTTTACTCTTGTATTTTTAATACTGTTTTTTCTCAATTCTTTTCCTCTTTTCTTATCTTGGTATCTCTACCATTTTATAAGACTCTACCTGATCGCCTTCTTTTACATCATTAAATTTCTCGAATACAAATCCACATTCATAACCTGCTTTTACTTCTTTTACATCATCTTTAAAACGTTTTAACGAAGCAAGACCTCCATCAAAGATTACAACTCCATCACGGATAATACGTGCAGAACATCCTCTCTCAAATGTACCGTCAAGCACATATGCACCAGCAATCGTACCTACGCCTGAAGCCTTAAATGTCTGACGAACCTCTGCATGACCGAGTACTTTTTCCTCAAACACCGGATCTAACATACCTTTCATGGCAGCTTCCACGTCTTCAATCGCATTGTAGATGACACGATATAATCTTACATCCACACCTTCACGCTCCGCAATCTCTTTCGCAGTTGCATCCGGTCTTACATTGAATCCGATGATGATTGCGTTGGATGCAGATGCAAGTGTGACATCAGACTCGTTGATTGCACCGACACCACCGTGGATGATCTTTACAACGACCTCGTCATTTGACAATTTCAAAAGACTCTGTTTTACTGCTTCCACAGAACCCTGTACATCTGCTTTTACAACAATACCAAGTTCTTTGACATTTCCTGCCTGAATCTGGCTGAACAGATCATCTAAGGACATCTTTGATTTTGTATCGTCTAACAGTTTCATTCTTCCCTGTGAAATGAATGTCTCTGCAAAGTTTCTTGCTTCTTTGTCATTGCCGCATCCGACAAATACTTCTCCGGCATTCGGCACATCATTCAGACCAAGGATCTCTACCGGAGTAGAAGGACCTGCCTCTTTTACTCTTCTTCCTTTGTCATCCATCATCGCTCTTACTTTCCCGTAAGCAGAACCTGCTGCGATGGCATCTCCGACACGAAGTGTACCTTTCTGTACCAGTACTGTCGCCACAGAACCTTTTCCTTTATCAAGCTCTGCCTCGATCACAAGACCTCTTGCGCGGCGGTTTGGATTTGCTTTTAATTCCAATACTTCCGCTGTCAGAAGGATCATCTCCATCAAGTCTTCAATTCCTTCTCCTGTCTTTGCAGAAACCGGTACAAAGATTGTGCTTCCACCCCAGTCCTCTGCAATCAGCTCATACTCTGTCAATTCCTGTTTTACACGATCGATATTTGCACTAGGTTTATCAATCTTGTTTACTGCAACAATGATTTCAATTCCAGCTGCTTTCGCATGGTTGATTGCTTCTACAGTCTGAGGCATTACGCCGTCATCTGCCGCAACAACAAGAATCGCAATATCTGTGGAATTAGCGCCACGCATACGCATTGCTGTAAACGCCTCATGTCCAGGTGTATCTAAGAATGTAATCTTCTCTCCGTTTACTGTCGCCACATATGCACCAATATGCTGTGTGATACCACCTGCTTCACGGTCGATCACATTTGTATTACGGATTGCATCCAGAAGGGAAGTTTTACCATGGTCAACATGCCCCATAACACACACAACCGGCGGACGTTTTTTCATCTTGCTTTCGTCTTCTTCATCTTCTTTTAACAATTCTTCAATGACATCTACTACTTCTTCTTTTTCGCAGAGCACTTCAAATTCCATTGCGATTTCCTCTGCAGTATCGTAATCAATTTCTTGGTTTACTGTCACGATTTTTCCCTGTAAAAACAATTTTTTTACAATTGCAGACGGCTGAATCTTCATCGCATCTGCAAGTTCTTTGATTGTAAGTACTTCCGGGATCGTGATCATCTTAATCTTTTCTTCCACTTTTTCCTCTACCTTTGGCTGCGGCTTTTGCTGCAACGGCACATTTTTTGTCTTTTTCCCTTTTGGTCCTCTTTCCTCATGGTCATCTTTGCGATAATCTTTTTTCTTATTAAAATTATCTTTTTGTTTCTGACGCTGTGGCTTCTGCTCAGGAACTACCGGTGCCGGAATTGAAGGCGCGCTCTTTCTGTTATCGTTTCTTCTGTCGTTTCTTCTATTATCATCTCTGCGGTCATCTCTTCTGTCATCACGTCTGTTGTCATCGCGTTTTTGACCCTGATAATTGTTGTTCGGTCTTTGATTATTATTTGCTCTCTGTGCATTATTATTCTGTCTTTGTCCCTGACCTGCGTTGTTGTTTCTCTGACCCTGGTTATTATTTGGTCTCTGACCATTCTGTCTCTGACCCTGATTGTTTCCGTTTCTCTGTCCTTGATTGTTGTTCTGTCCATCTCGTCTCTGTGTTGGACGATTGCCTTGACGGGAACCATTTTGAGAATTCTGCGGCCTGAACACCTGCACAATATGCTTTTTCTTCGGTTCTTCTTTTGTATCCCCACCGCCAAAGCTGCTTTTTACAGCCTCAATCTGCTCATCACTCAATGAACTCATATGGCTGGTTACCTCTATATTTTTTTCTCTCAGAACATCAAGTACTTCTTTGTTTGTTTTATTTAGCTCTTTTGCTAATTCATGCACTCGCACTTTTGTCATACTAACTACCTCCTCTATGCAATCGTATATCCTTCTGTTTCCAAATGTTTCTTGATCCCTTTTGCAAACCCTGCATCTGTCACTGCAAGTGTCGCCCGGAATTCTTTTCCCATTGCATGCCCCAAGGTATCTTTATCCCCATAAAAATAAATTGGCACTTCATAGAAATCACACATATTTTTAAACTTCTTCTTTGTATTCGCCGATGCATCCTCCGCCACAATCACAAGCTCTGCCATACCGGTCTTTACTTCTTTTTCGGTACAGAATTCACCGCTTGCCGTCTTTCCTGCTTTCGTGGCAAGGCTGACTAACGATAATGCTTTACTCGATTTCAAGCGCATTCATCTCCTTTTCCAGCTTTTCATAAACTTCTTTTGGAATTGCCTGCTTAAAAGACCGCTCTAACCCTTTGTTTTTCACCGCTTTTTCAAAACATTCTTTTGAAAAACAAAGATATGCTCCGCGCCCGTTCTTTTTTCCTGTCGCATCCAGTTCAAATGTATCTTCGGAAGTTTTCAAAACACGCATCATTTCTTTTTTACTTTTCATCTCTTGACATCCTACACATTTTCGCATAGGAATCTTTTTGTTATTACTCAACAAATCACTCCTGACTACACTAATTCATCTGGCATCTCTTCATCTGCTTCCTCAGACACTTCTGTGGAAAGATTCATATAATTTTCCGGAAGTTCACCGGCTTCAATCGCCTGTGTCTCGCTCTTGATATCAATCTTGTATCCTGTCAGACGTGCAGCCAGTCTCGCATTCTGTCCTTCTTTTCCGATTGCAAGTGACAACTGATAATCCGGCACAATCACACTTGCTGTCTTTTCATCCGGATCAGCCATTACAGAGATGACTTTTGCCGGACTAAGTGCATTCTCAATCAAGATCGCCGGATTGTCGCTCCAGTTGATGATATCAATCTTTTCTCCGCGAAGCTCACTTACGATTGCATTGACTCTCGCACCGTTCATACCAACACATGCTCCGACCGGATCTACATCCGGGTCATTTGACCACACTGCAATCTTTGTACGGGAACCGGCTTCTCTTGAGATGCTCTTAATCTCAACAATTCCTTCTTTTACTTCTGCAACCTCAGACTCAAACAGACGTTTCACCAGTTCCGGATGTGTACGGGAAACTAAAATCTTTGGTCCTTTTGTTGTATTCTTCACTTCTACGATATAGAGTTTGATACGTTCTGTAGGCTTAAACACTTCGCCTTTTACCTGCTCATTCTCAGTCAGCATCGCATCTGCTTTTCCAAGGTTAATACTTACATTCTTGCCAACATAACGCTGCACGATACCAGTCACGATATCTTTCTCTTTTTCAAAATACTGATCGTACACTACTTTTCTCTCTTCTTCACGGATTTTCTGAAGAATTAAGTTCTTTGCATTCTGTGTTGCAATACGTCCAAATTCCTTTGACTCCACCGGAATCTGAACAATATCGCCGAGCTCAAATTTTGAGTCGATCATTTTTGCATTTGCAAGGCTGATCTCCATCACATCGTCTTCCACTTCTTCTACAACTGTCTTTTCCGCAAACACAGAGTAGTCACAAGTCTCACGATTCATCACTACTTTGATATTATCTGCTTTTCCAAAATGATTTTTACATGCGTTAATCAGAGAATTCTCAATTGCATCTAATAAAGTCTCTTTACTGATATCCTTTTCCTGCTCAAGAATTGTCAACGCTTCTAATAATTCTGTGTTCATTTTTTCTTTCCTCCTGATTTAAAAATCCAATGCCAAACGAATCAAAGCGATCTCGCTTCGTTCAAATGTCTTTGTTGTCTCATCTTCATATTCAATCGTCACGGTATCCTGATCGTATTCTTTTAGAATTCCGATAAATTCTTTCTGTCTGTCAATCGCACGGTAAGTACGGATCTCCACTTCTTCTCCGATACTTCTTGCAAAGTCTTTCTCTTTTTTCAAAGGTCTTCCAAGTCCTGGAGAACTCACTTCAAAGATATACGTATCTTCGATATAGTCTTTCTCATCCAAAATATCTGAAAACGCTCTGCTTACCACTTCACAATCGTCTACCGAAATTCCTCCCGGTTTATCAATATATGCCCGAAGATACCAGTTTCCTCCCTCTTTTACATACTCAACGTCCACCAACTCAAATCCATTGCTTTCAACGATTGGTAATAGAAGTTCTTCTGTTTTTTGTTCGTATACTTCTCTTTTAGACACTGTCAACCTTCCTTTCTTATACCAACAAATAAGAGTGAACATTACGTCCACTCTTCTGCCGATTTCTTATGTAACTAACATACACTATAGCACTCATTCTCAATAAATGCAAGGGTATTTTCAAAATTTCTCATTTCAGGGTTATCGTTTTGTTCCGATTCCATCACGTCTTGCCAGTTTCAGACGATTCAATGTCACTTCTTTTTCTTTATATAGAACCTTTTGCTCAACTCCTTCTTCAAGCAGATATACCTGTTCCAGTTCATCTTTTTTCTGTAGTTTGATTCCGCGCACTCCGACGGCACCTTTTTTCTTTTCCGGCACCTCTGTCGACGCAAACCTCAGAAAATATCCATTCATCGTCTGAAGCACAATGCTTTGTCCCTCTGTCACAACCTGTACACAGATCACTTCATCCTCTTCTAAAAGCTTTGTCGCTGCGATGGTTCGTTTTGCCACCTGAAATTCACTTCCATCCACCTGCTTTAACATACCTTGTTTTGTCGCAAACAACAGCTTTGCCATAGAGAGACTTCCCTCATCACACACAAACACAATCTGTTCTTCGGTGCTGTTGTAATTACTCAAATTATCAATCGGAGTTCCTTTATCCCTGAATTTTCCATATGGAATATCCGGCACCTTCACCTGATGCATCTTTCCTGCATTCGTAAACAAACATATTTTTCCGGTATTGAGACAGGAAACTATATATTTATTCTCCGAGTCTGCTGCTTCCCTGTTTCTTTCATAGGTCGACACATCCACCGTTCTCGCATATCCAAAACGATCCATCAAAAATACAACTTCCTGCTCTTCGATCTTCTTTTCTTCAAATACTGCTTCTTCTGCATTTTCGACAATCGTCCGTCGTTTTCTTGCATATGTCTTTTTAATCGCATCCAAATCTTCTATAATTACTTCCGCCATCGAATCATAATTATTCAAAATATCTTCATAGCGAGCAATACTTTTAAGTGTCTGCTCATGTTCTGCCTGCAATGCCTCAATCTCCAGACCAATCAGTTTGTACAGGCGCATCTCCAGGATTGCTGTCGCCTGTCTTTCTGTAAACCGGAGCATCGAGGCCATCTTTTTTGAAATATTAGATTTGAATTTGATATTCTCTGTGATACCGTCAGTCAGACACGCTTTTGCCTCTTTGATCGACTTGCTGCCACGCAAAATTTCAATAATCAAATCAATGACATTACATGCCTTGATCAAACCTTCCTGAATCTCTTTTTTATCCAACTCTTTTGCAAGCAGTGTCTTGTATTTTCTCGTCGCAACATCAAACTGAAAATCTACATGGTGCTCGATAATTGATTTCAGTCCCATCGTCTCTGGTTTCCCATTTGCAACGGCAAGCATATTCACTCCAAATGTATCTTCCAGACGAGTCTTTTTGTAAAGCATATTCTTTAAGTTTTCCACATCTGCATCTTTTCGAAGTTCGAGCACAATCCGAATTCCTTCTTTGGATGACTGATTGGAAATATCTGTGATGTCATTCGTCTTTTTGCTCTCCACAAGGGACGCCACATCGTTTAAAAATTTTCCGATTCCTGCACCGATCATTGTGTAAGGAATTTCTGAAATCACAAGACGTTTCTTTCCGCCTTTCAATTCCTCCACTTCCACTTTTCCGCGAATCTTAATCTTTCCGGATCCCGTCTCATAAATGTTCAAAAGATCGTCTTTGTTGACTACGATACCGCCCGTCGGAAAATCCGGTCCTTTGATATGTTTCATCAACTGCTTTGTCGTGATCTCACTGTTTTTCATATACGCTTTCACCGCATCGATCACTTCGCCTAAATTGTGTGTTGGAATACTTGTCGCCATTCCGACTGCGATTCCCTCTGCACCGTTTACCAAAAGATTCGGGATACGTACCGGAAGCACCTCCGGTTCTTTTTCCGTCTCGTCAAAGTTCGGAGCAAAGTCCACAACTCCTTTGTCCAAGTCTGCAAGAAATACCTCCTGTGTCAGTTTTGCAAGACGAGCCTCCGTGTAACGCATCGCAGCAGCGCCGTCTCCCTCGATAGAGCCGAAGTTTCCATGTCCGTCCACAAGAATCATTCCTTTTTTGAATTCCTGTGCCATTACGACAAGTGATTCGTAGATGGAACTGTCTCCATGCGGGTGGTATTTACCCATCGTATCCCCGACGATACGCGCACATTTTCGATATGGTTTATCATAGCGGATACCAAGTTCATGCATATCGTAAAGTGTTCTTCTCTGCACCGGCTTCAGACCATCTCTGACATCCGGCAACGCTCTTGCCACAATGACACTCATCGCATAATCGATATATGATTTTTTCATGATATCCGAATATTCGGTTCTTATAATTTGTGAATCCTGCATCTTTTGTTGCCTCCTATATATCTAACTCTGCTTCTGTCGCATTTTCATAAATAAACGCACGTCTCGGAGGCACTTCACTTCCCATCAGCATCTCCGTCACAGAAGATGCCATTCTCGCATCTTCAATCTCGACAAGCTTTAGCATTCTCGTCTCCGGATTCAGCGTTGTCTCCCACAACTGGTCTGCATCCATCTCGCCAAGACCTTTGTATCTTTGCAGCGTAAATGGTCCTTTCTGACGTTTGCGATAGCGCTCCAGCGCTTTGTCGTCGTACAGATATTCCTCTTCCCCTTTTTTCGGCATCGCCTTGTAAAGCGGAGGCATCGCAATATAGACATGTCCTTCAAAAATCAATTCCGGCATAAACCGATAGAACAATGTCAATAATAATGTAGAAATGTGAGCGCCATCCACGTCCGCATCAGCCATAATGATGATCTTGTTATAACGGAGTTTTGTGATGTCGAAATCATTACCATACCCTTCCGAAAATCCACAGCCAAAGGCATTGATCATCGTCTTGATCTCCGCGTTGGCAAGTACCTTATCGATACTTGCTTTTTCCACATTCAAAATCTTTCCGCGGATTGGCAGGATTGCCTGATAAGAGCGGTCTCTCGCCGTCTTTGCGGAACCTCCCGCAGAATCTCCCTCCACGATAAAAATCTCACATTTGCTCGCATCTCTGCTCTCACAGTTCGCAAGCTTTCCATTGCTGTCAAACGAATATTTCTGCTTCGTCAACAGATTCGTCTTTGCCTTCTCCTCCGTCTTACGGATTTTTGCCGCCTTCTCCGCGCAGCTGATTACTTTTTTAAGCGTATCCAGATTCCGGTCAAAATAGCGCACAATCTCCTCCCCGGTCACCTTTCCGGTCGCCTTTGCTGCATCCGGATTGTCCAGCTTTGTCTTCGTCTGCCCTTCAAAACGCGGATCCGGATGCTTGATTGAAACAATCGCCGTCATCCCGTTGCGAATATCCGCTCCTGTAAAATTGCTGTCCTTCTCTTTTAAAATGCCAAGTTCTCTCGCGTACTGGTTCATCGCCGTCGTAAACGTCGTCTTAAATCCCGTCAAATGTGTTCCACCCTCTGCATTGTAAATATTATTACAAAATCCGAGTACGTTCTCATGGAACTCATTTACATACTGGAATACAACTTCCACTTCAATTCCTTCTGACTCACCTTTAAAATAAATCGGCTCATGTATCGCCTCTTTCTTCTGATTCAGATCACGGATAAATCCAAGTATTCCGTCTTCCTCATGATATTCAATATGTTCTGTCTGCGCTCCGCGTCTGTCCTCAAAAATAATCGTCAGATTCGGATTCAGATACGCAGTCTCATGGAGACGACTTTTTACTTCCTCCGCCTTGAATCTCGTCTTCTCAAAAATCGTGTCGTCCGGCAGGAAATTCACTTCTGTCCCCGTTTTTCTCGTCTTTCCAATAACCGGAAGCAACCCGTTTTCAAGCTCTACAACCGGAATCCCCCGCTCGTATCGGTCGTGATGAATTGCACCTTCCCTGCTGATCTTGACGTCCATATAAATAGAAAGTGCATTTACAACCGAAGAGCCAACCCCGTGCAGCCCGCCGCTTGTCTTATAAGCTGTATCATCAAATTTTCCACCTGCGTGAAGTGTCGTATATACAATACGCGCTGCGGATACCCCTTTTTGGTGCATCCCGACAGGGACACCTCGCCCATTGTCGATCACCGTTGCAGAACCATCTTTTTCCAGTATGACCTGAATCTTGTCACAGTACCCCGCAAGATGTTCATCTACCGCATTGTCCACAATCTCATAGATCAAATGATTGAGCCCCTTCGTAGACACACTTCCAATATACATTCCCGGTCTTTTTCTGACCGCTTCCAGTCCTTCTAATATAGAAATACTATCTGCATCATATGTATTTTGTTTCGCCATTTACTTAAAACCCTCTCTTTTTCATACTGCACCCATCATAACACAAACAAAGGTTCGTTTCAAATAAATTCTTCTACCCCATGATGACTTTTGCTAAAACGTCTGACAACAGCTCCATCGCATTTCGCATTTCCTCCACAGTGTTTGTCTGGGCACCTGCCTCGATCAAAAGAGATTTTGGCATCATATGGAGACTGTAACGGTACCCTTTCAGATAGATTTTCCTTGCAAATCCCGGATACATACTCTCTGATGCAAGCTGCATCTGTAGAGAAAACGACAGATTATCCTGAATATAAGGATTTGGAAGATATGCGATATCTCCATTGGCTTTTGTTCTGCTAAGTCCATTGAAAAACATGATCTTTGCCGCCTGTTTTCCATTTGCCTCCGTCACCAGATGTGTATCATTGCCGACCCCATCACGGTGCAGATCAATCACAACCTCAATACTTGGATTTTCTTCCAATATTTTTCTGACCCCCACTTCCGAAAATTCGTACGCTTTGCTTCGGTCTAATTTCCCGTCGATCAAATCATACACGCCGTCATGATGGATGGTTGAAATTCCCTTCGCATTCAAAAGCTCTGACAAATATGCTCCCATCCCGACGATACTTGTTCCGACATCTCCCTCGACAGAATCCACAAAAGTCTCCTGCGAGTGAGTATGAAAGATAAGTACTTTTGGTCCTTCCCCACTTGTGTCAATATGCATATCTTTTGCGAGAAGCTCATCCACATTTAACTGCTCCTGCCCGATCATCGTTGTACTGTCCACCGTATAGTAATGGCTCACCAGATAGTTAAAATCTCTCAGCTGCTCTATTGATACGGTCACTGGTTCCGTTTTCACTTCCTTGGCATCTTTTTCTGCGTGACTTCCGTCCCCGTTGATCAGATTTCCATTCTCGTCCACCTCATTTTCATCTGCCGCCTGCCTTGCCATGATCATTTCATAGGTCGCAGTATCTTCAATTTCAGATTCATAAGTTCCTTTCCCTTCCACATAACTTCCAAGCGGAATCATCTGCATCGCTTTTTTTGCAATCCATGTATTCCAATCTGTCTTTTCTTCTTTTTCCGCATAAAAAAGTCCTGGCATAAAAGACCTTTCCGTCATTCTCACAAGATTTTCCCGCAGACTCCCCTTCCATTCTTCCGTAATCTGCGTTCCACCTTGAAATAATATATATATGCCAAGACAAAAGATCAAACTGCCCGACAATATTGCTAAACTCCTATTTTTTCTCATATTTCTCTCCTAACAGAATCTTTAGAGCTTTAACAATATATGTTGCCTTTTTGATAATTATGAGCATGTCCTCTCCGAAAACAAAATATTTAATCCCTCAGAAATCGTATATCCGATTCGTTTGATTGTCTCATCAATATCTTTCGGGGTCACAAACATTCCATTTAAATGCGGAGAGATCAGTTCTTTGATCAGTTCATATTTCTCCGTCGCATTATATCCCTGCAAAACGACCCCGACGCCTTTTAGTGTCTCGGATGTCTCCAGTGCCGCAATCAAATTTTCCATCGTGTCATTGACAATCGTAGCTGCATCTACAACCGTCGGCACACCAATGGCAATGACCGGAACCCCGATTGTCTCTTCTGTAATTCCGTTTCTGTGATTTCCCACACCGGAGCCCGGATTAATTCCCGTATCTGCAATCTGAATGGTTCGATTCAGTCTCTTGCTGTTCCTTGCGGCAAGCGCATCCACCGCAATGACCAAATCCGGTTTTGTCTCTTTTACAATCCCTTTGATGATCTCTAATGTCTCCATACCGGTCTGCGCCATAACCCCTGGAACGATTGCGCTTGTCATGTGCACAGCATCTTCCCCCATTGCGTATTTACCATACTCTTTTACAATATGTCTTGTAATTGCCAGATTATCGACTACATGTGGTCCTAATGCATCCGGTGTCACCTGACGGTTTCCAAGACCTGCCACCAATACAACATAGTCCTCTTTTTCGATTTTTATGAGCTCTTTGATATATTTTGCCAGTTCTTCTGAAATTTCCCTGTGATATTCCTCGTCTGGGACGGCCATATTCGGTGCTTCCATCGTAATATATGTGCCGACAGGTTTCCCCATCGCGCGAGCCCCTTTTTCCGTCTCAATCTTTACTTTCGTGATTCGTATCTCCCGCTCTTTGTCATACTCCTCTTCCAAGATAACTCCCTGAACTTCCACATGATCCGATTCAAATCGCTCTTTTTCCTCCAATGCTAAATCTGTATGAATACTATACTTTTCCAACATCTCAACTTCTCCTTGTAACTTTATTTTTTAGTTTTCACAAAAAAAAGAGAATTATGTATTGACAAGCCACAATAGTTATTTTACAATGAATGAGTATGTTTCAGTAGAACGTTCCGTGTCCGGGTCTGCTGAACAAAAGATGAATTTTATATCACATATATTGGAGGTGTTCAGATTGGCTAACATTAAATCTGCAAAAAAAAGAATTTTAGTAAACGAAACAAAAGCTGCTAGAAATAAAGCAATTAAATCAAGAGTAAAAACTTCTATTAAAAAAGTAGATGCTGCTGTTGAAGCAAAAGATCAGGCTGTTGCTGTTGAAGCATTAAAAGCTGCTATCAAAGAAATCAACATGGCTGGAAGCAAAGGTGTTTACCACAAAAATACTTGTGCTAGAAAAGTTTCTCGTTTAACAAAAGCTGTTAACGGAATTGCTTAATTTTTATTAGGAAATATATTATAAGACAACCATACCGTCATGTGGTTGTCTTTTTGATTGCACTTTAAAAATAAAGGAGTTTTTTATGGACACTGTTTTTCACGAAATCGAACCGATTTTTAATAGGGACTCAAAAATATTGATTCTCGGCTCTTTCCCATCTGTAAAGTCACGGGAAGGACACTTCTTCTACAACCACCCACAAAATCGTTTTTGGAAGGTGCTCGCAAAAATTTTCAACTGCGAAGTACCTCAAACAATCGAAGAAAAGAAACAATTTTTGCTGAATAATCAGATTGCGGTCTGGGATGTGATTGCTTCCTGCGAAATCAAAGGCTCCAGCGACAGCAGCATCAAACACGTCGTTCCCAATGATCTGAATCGAATCTTGTCTGTCTCCCATATCGAGCAGATTTATACAAACGGCAACGCCGCATTCCAGCTTTATGAAAAATACTGCAAAAGCCAGACACATATGGACGCAATAAAACTGCCATCCACAAGTCCCGCAAACGCAGTCTATTCACTGGAGAAACTTGTAGAGATTTGGAAAAGCATCACCCAATATACTGCACACAAAAAGTAGGTAGCGCATTTAATGCATCTACCTACTTTTCATTATAACGACTAGTTATTGATCAATTTATCCTCGTCGCTCCAGCTGTATAATTTACGGATTTCTTCTCCGACAATTTCTGATGGATGTTCTGCCGCAAGTTTTCTCATTGCTTTGAAGTGTACCTGGCTTCCTGCTGATGACATATCTAATAAGAAGTCTTTTGCAAATGTACCATCTTGAATATCTGATAAGATTTTCTTCATTGCTTTCTTTGTATCTTCTGTGATGATCTTTGGTCCTGTAATGTAATCACCGTATTCTGCTGTGTTTGAGATAGAGTATCTCATTCCGGCAAATCCGCTCTGGTAAATCAAGTCTACGATTAATTTCATCTCGTGGATACATTCGAAGTAAGCATTTCTTGGATCATATCCTGCTTCTACCAATGTCTCATACCCTGCCTGCATCAATGCGCAAACACCACCACAAAGTACTGCCTGCTCACCGAAAAGGTCTGTCTCTGTCTCTGTACGGAATGTTGTCTCAAGCACACCTGCTCTTGCTCCACCGATTGCAAGCGCATATGCAAGTGCGATATCCTGTGCTTTTCCTGTCGCATCCTGTTCTACTGCCACAAGACAAGGAACACCTTTTCCTACTTGATATTCGCTTCTTACTGTGTGACCAGGTCCCTTTGGCGCTACCATTGTAACATCTACATTCTTTGGAGGTACGATACATCCAAAATGAATGTTAAATCCGTGTGCGAACATTAACATATTTCCTTCTTCAAGGTTTGGTTCAATATCGTTTTTGTATAATGCAGCCTGCTTTTCATCATTGATCAAAATCATAATAATATCGGCTTTTTTTGCCGCCTCTGCCGCTGTGTATACCTCAAATCCTTGTTCTTCTGCTTTTTTCCATGATTTGCTGCCTTCGTAAAGACCGATAATGACATTGCATCCGGATTCTTTTGCGTTCAATGCATGCGCATGTCCCTGACTTCCGTAACCGATTACCGCAATTGTCTTTCCTTCTAATAATGATAAGTTACAATCTTCCTGATAATAAATTTTTGCCATAGCTGTTACCTCCTAAACCCTTCTCATGAATATATAGTTAAGGACCTTTGCCCCTAGCTTTCTACATTAATCATCAATTACTTTGATACCTTTTGACCCTCTTGACAAGGCCGTGATTCCTGTTCTTGCAAGCTCTAAAATCTTATATCCCTGCAGGAGATTCAAAAAAGCTTCTACTTTCGACTGATTTCCTGTCATCTCAAGCATCAGCGACTCTCTCTCCACATCGACAATCTTCGCTCTGAAAATATCAGCAACAGAAATAATCTCTGCTCTCTCAGATGCATCTGCCATCACTTTGACCATAATAAGCTCCCTGCAAACCGACTCTCCATCCGCCAAAATCTTAATATCAACGACATCTTCCAATTTGCGAAGCTGCTTCTCAATCTGAGACAAGATCAACTCATCCCCGCTTGCAACAACCGTAAGTCTTGTAAACCGTTCATCCGTTGTAATTCCCGCTGTGATACTGTCAATACTGTATCCTCTTCTGCTGAATAATCCGGCAACGCGACTTAACAACCCCGCATTGTTATTTACCAATAATGAAAATACTTGTTTCCTCATAACATCCCTCTACTTTCTTATTTTTAAAAAACAGAGTGCGTTCTGTTTTTATATATTATCAACTAGAAACCTATTTGTCAATACTTTTTCTAAATGTCACTTTAACTTTTTACTGCGCTGCAATGCGCTCTGCCAGATCATTCAGATAAACCCACCGTTCCATCTTTTCTTCCAACTGTTTTTCTGCGAACTCTTTTTCTAAAGTAAGTTCCGAAAGTTTCGCAGAGTTCGTTGCATTCGCCATCATATCCGCATCCAGCTTTTCGAGTTTTTCCTCCAGCTTGGCAATGTCTTCATCAATTGTCTCAAACTCCTTCTGCTCCATATATGAAAATTTCAACTTTGTCGGACGATTCTGTTTCCAATCATTTTTTCCGGTACTCTTTTTCGCCTTCACTTCCTCTTTTGGCACTTCCCGCTTCTGCTTCGCCTCTATGTAATCCGTGTATCCGCCCTCGTACTGCTGCAAATGTCCATTTCCATCAAATTCAAAAATGCGGTCCACCACGTTGTCCAGAAAATAGCGGTCATGCGATACCGTGATCACAATTCCCTGAAACGAGTTCAGATAGTCCTCTAAAATTGTCATTGTCGGAATATCAATATCATTGTTCGCTTCATCAAATATGAGCACGTTAGGCGCAGCCTGCAGGACACTTAACAGATAAAGTCTCTTCTTTTCACCGCCCGATAATTTTTCAATCGGCGCATACTGCATATCCGGTGTAAATAAAAACCGCTCCAACATCTGCGAAGCCGTAATTCTTCCATCCTTCGTCGGAATATACTCGGCGATGTCTTTCACAAAATCGATTACCCTCTGGCTCGTATTCATTTCCGGAAGTTCCTGTGCAAAATAGCCGATTCGAATCGTCTCACCAATCTCAATCGTTCCCTCATCCGGCTCAACAAGTCCCGCAATCATTTTTAGCAGTGTCGACTTTCCGCAGCCATTCGGACCCACGATTCCAAGATTCTGATTTTTCAATACAATATAATCAAAATCGTCAATCAGCTTTCGCTCCCCGTAGCTCTTGCTGACATGGTGGAGCTCAATCGTCTTCTTGCCCATTCTCGTTTCCACAGAATCAATCTCTGCCAAACGATCCGTCTCCGGAGCTTTTCCGTTTTTCAAAAGCTCTAATCGCTCCAATCTTGCCTTTTGCTTTGTTGTTCTTGCTCGGCAGCCGCGCTTTGCCCATTCTAATTCCATTCTCAACACACTTTGGCGTTTTCGCTCTGAAGCAAGCTCCATCTCTTCCCGTTCTGCCTTCATTTCCAAAAATTTCGAATAATTCGCCTCATACCCATATAATTTTCCACGGCTGATTTCCAAAATTCGATTTGTCACTTTATCTAAAAAATAACGGTCATGCGTTACCATAATCACAACACCTTTATAACGTTTCAAATAATCTTCCAGCCAGGAAATCATCTCTCCATCTAAATGGTTCGTCGGCTCGTCCAAAAGCAAAATTTCAAACGAAGATGTCAGCGTTTTCGCAAGCGCTACTTTTTTCTTCTGCCCGCCGGAAAGATGCTCCATTTTCATATCATGATCCGTAATTCCAAGTTTATTGAGTGCACTTTTCACTTCACTTTTCAGCGCCCAGTCATTCTCCGCAATTCCGTCAAATGCATACGAAAGAACAGTCGCTCCCTCAGGAAACGAAGGATGCTGCGAAAGATACGCCAATCGAATCCCATTCTGTTTTATAATCTGTCCGCTGTCAGGCTCTTCCACTCCCGCAATCATACGCAACAGCGTTGTTTTCCCTGTACCATTAATTCCTATAATGCCAATTTTGTCTCCTTCTTGAATCCCGAATGAAACATCATCGAAAATTGTCTTCTCGCCAAATACTTTACTGACGTGTTCTATATTCAATATATTCATTTTCAACACTCCTATTTTTCGTAACAGTTCAGCCGTGCACAAAGTCACAAAAAACTGAGTTCAAACTAATTTGAAAACGAAGATTTTTTGTGGACTTTGTATATAGCGTTCTTCCATAAGCAGGATTTCAGCTTCGTTAGCATCGAAAAAGGCTGTGTAACAGCCAATTTGAGCTGTTATGGCTGAACTGTTACTATTTTTCTTCTTCCAAAATATCATAAAGGATTTTTCATTTCCCGTCAATTTTGAAAATCAATCTATAAGGACAACAGATAACAAAACAGTCCCTCCAACCGGAACTTTTATTCCGTTTTGGAGAGACTGAAAAATCGTCCTTACAAATCATGTTGTTTAATATAAACGAGTAGCGCTTCACAGCCTTCTTTCACATCCCGATAGGTAACATCAAAATTTCCGGTATACCATGGATCTGCAATCGCTCTTGGAGCTTTTCCAAAATCAAGAAGCATGTGGATCTTTCCATCCGGATCACCACCTGCGATTCTTGTCATATTGCGAATGTTCGCTTCGTCCATTCCTATGAGATAATCATATTTCTCATAGTCTTTTTTTGTCATCTGTACAGCGCGATGCGGAAGTACCGGAATCCCTACTTCCCGCATCTTGTTTACCGTTCCGTAATGTGGACCGTTGCCGATTTCCTCGCGGCTTGTTGCCGCGGAATCAATATAAAATTGGTCGGTGAGACCTTGCTTGTTAATCATGTCTTGGAATACAAATTGGGACATGGTGCTGCGGCAGATGTTGCCGTGGCAAATAAAAAGTACTTTAATCATCTTTTTATATCTCCTTAAATCTTCTTAAAACCCTTTATTTACAGGCTTTTGGGGATTTCTGTTCTTTTCCTAATTTCTTATAAATTCTTATATTTTCTTATATTTCTTTGGTCTATTGGTCTACCAATTGGTCTATTTTTAAAATTCGTAGACCAGCACTTTTTTATCAGTTCAAGCCTACAATCTTGCGAGATTTATGTCTGTCTGATGTACCAGCTAAATGTAATCTCTCTAATTCGGCTCTTGCATCTGTAGCTCCAAGATGTGTGTAAGTGTTCATCGTTACACCAATATCACTATGCCCCATTAAATACTGTAAAGTCTTTGGATTCATTCCAGCCCTTGCCATATTACTGCAATAGGTATGTCTGCAGATATGAGGTGTAATCTTTGGTAACTGCAATCTATAGGTTCTGTTATATCTTCCAATTGCATAGTGAAAATACTTCTCCCAATGCAACGCCACCATAGGTCTGTTGTTTTTATCGTAGAATAAAAAACCTGTATAACCATCAATGATTGGCTCTACCTTAGGATGCTTACGATTCGCAACTATTCTCTCAAGACACTCTCTAACCTCTTCTGTCATCGGAATATCTCTTGTACCAGAAGTTGTCTTTGTCTCCTCAATACTATATTGCATATCGCGTTTTCTCTGTAACTGATGAGTGATATGAAGCATGTTATTTTCAAAATCAATATCGTGGATTGTCAAACCACAAAACTCACTTACTCGAAGTCCAGTTTTAAACAAAAGAAACATTCCATCATAATACTTGTTATAATGACTATCTTCTTTAATAAACTTTAGAAATTTCCTTTCCTGTTCCTGTGTAACAGCTTCCTTTGTAACAGAGTCATTCACAACAACCGTAGCTAACTGAAACTCAAAAGGATTTCTAAGAAGCAAATCATCATCCACAGCCGTCTGAAAAGCCGGTCTAAGAACGCCTCTGATTGAATGGATAGAACTATATCCCCTGCCATCCTTTTCCTGAAGTTTAATCAAAAACAATTTAGCATCTGATAGTTTTACCTTGTCAATTCGTTTTGCACTGAATTCTTCTTTCGCCAAAACATTTCGAACAAATTTATAATTTGCTGCAGTGTTATGGCGCACGCCTCTCTTTAAGCTAAGATATCGATCTACCAATTCCATTACTGTCATATCATTACTGCACACACCATTCAATACTTCCTTCTGAATAATCTGTTCTTTTTCTCGCAATGATAAATCTGGTTTTTTACCTGCAGGAAATGGATCTGTACTGGTTAATCTCCAACTATAAACAGATTTTCTCTTTCCATTGGAATCTGTGTAACGATATTTGTATCTTCCGTTTTGTTCCTGAACTTCTCCTTCCCAAAGAAGTCTCTTTTTATTGTCACGTCTCTTTTCGCTCATATTGCTCCTTTCCAAGAGCCATGACTCGTTCATACTGTTAGTATATCACGACCAGACCCTAAGTTGTACTAAAATTTTCCCTAGATGGTTTCCAATTCATCAACAAATCGCTCGAATTTTTCTCTTTTAATCAAAGCTCTGCTACCATTCCATAGCAGATAGTCCGCTGATTTATTTTCGTTAATTAAACTTCTCAGTTTATTTTCTCCAATACGGAAATACACTGCAGCTTCCTCAACTGATAATGTATATTTCTTCCAAATTGGAATTTCATAAATATTTTCCATACTGTGCTATCCTCCATCTTTATGTTGTTAACTTATCCAGACCATACACAATCCCACACATTGCATATGGTCTGGCAATCATCTGAGAGAATTCCCCTCCCACTATTTAGATGTGGACAGCTTTCTGCCATTTGCTGAATAACTTTTTAAATCTTTTTATAATTTCTTATTACTCCTCAAATCCCTGACGAAGTTGCTCTAAAAGTTTCTTTCTCTTGTACTGCATCTGATTACGTTGAAGACCATACTTCTCACAGATACGTTTCTCCAAATCCTTTTCTCCAGAGAAACAATTATATAAGAACTCTTTGTCCACTGGATCAAGCTCTGCCATCAGTTCTCCTAAACGCTGAAGCTCCCAATTATGGATGAAATCTTCTTCAATATTTGCTCTTGGATCTGCAATCTCACAGTCAAAACCATCGCCATCACTTGTTATAATAGATAAAGATACTGAAGAAAAGCCTAGCTTATCTTTTCTCTTATTTTCTCTGCTAAGACGTTTGTAATCAGCGTCAAACTCTCTGCGTAATGCCTGGATATCCTCCTCTCTCATTCCTGCTTCTTTGCATGCCATTTCATACTTGTAATTCATGTGTGTTTTCCTCACTTCCGTTTTTTGTCCGGAAGAGTCAGCACACCGCAAAGTCAAAAAGGGCATAAAAATAGCCCTGCACCCAATTAAGGGCACAAGGCTAAAACTATTCTTTATTCATTTTTAGTATGCTGCTCTCCCAGCATACCAATCATAACTGATACAAGGTCGGACTTTCAGTAGGATACCCGTCGTACCCTTATCGTAAATCCGTCGGAAGTTTGTCGGACTTAAGTCGTACTCATCACCGCCAGGCTTTCATCAGGTTCCTCCTGTAGAAATTCCTTCACCTTAGGCAATTCTGCTCCCCAAAGAGCAAGGCCAAACACCATAATGGCTTCTTTCTTTTTGTCGTAATAGCGACTTCGTTCAAGATTCAGCATCTCCAACATCTCACTTTCTGTACATTTGTTTTTCCATAGATAGGCCTTATTAAGAATGTCATAAAACAGATTCCCGCCATCAGGGAACTCATACACCCTGCTCATGGCTCCTTCCATCATCTCCATCATCCATCTTGATTCAAATAAAGACTGGATTCTGACCTCAAAACGGGCTTTCTGCTCATCTGGTGCAAAGGTCTCTAAATAAATAAGTGCTCCATCTACATCCGATCCACAATAACAGCATATGTCCTCTGATACTGCTTCCGCACGACCAACAGTGGACCAACAAACACGGCGATAGATACTTAAAAGCATCTTTGCCTTCTGATATAATGCCTCTTCATTGATGTCCTGCATTTCACACATGGAATGAATTGCTTTCCATGCCCCTGTATTCTTTCTGCTCATATATAACATACTCCCTTCGTAAAAGTTCTAATTATTTCATCCATTACGCTTTCAGGTAAAGGGAAAGAAACCTGTAAAATGCTCTATAAATAAAGCACATTCTCATCTGTCCTATAAGCAGTTTCCTCCTCTGCCCAAACAAGATGCTTCATTATACATTCTTACATGCAACTTTCGGCAAGTTTCTGTTGACTTATTCAGCAACTCTCGCTATAATTTGCTTATAGTTTCTAACACTTGCTTATATTTGCTGATTTGAATTATAGCAACTGTTGGCAAGTGTGTCAATAAATTGTCGCAACTATCGGCAACTCTTTACAAAATTTGATTGGAGGAATGGTTATGAAGACCTTTCGAGACAAAGTAATTGAACACCGGGCAGCCCTAGGACTTTCACAGCAACAATTGGCTGATAAAGCCGGAATTGGTGTCCGCACTATCGGTAACTATGAATCAGGAGCACGTTTACCATATGCTGCACAGCTCTATAAATTAGCTAAAGCACTTGGCGTTTCTACTGAATACTTAAAAAATGATGAAATTGAAGATCCAAGCTATGGATTAGATCGTATGGATTATGTTGAAGAAATGCGTGCTACTACTGGCACTAAAACTTCTCAGAATTTAGAAGAAATGCTAAAGGCAAATAAAGAGATGTTTGCCGGTGGTACTGTAAGCGAAGAAGCTAAAGATGCTTACTTCCGCGCTCTTATGGATGCTTATCTTGAATGTAAGCAGATTGCCAAAGATAAATATGGCCGTAAAAAAGATTAATCGAGGGAGTTTTTTCGCCACTTAGATTTGGTAGCATAGAGTTGAATTAATCTAGACTATTACACAAGGGGAGTGAATCAACCTTGAAGATTGAATATATTGCTAATCAGGTCCGTGAGACTGTTAAGAAATATGATGAGACTGATCCAGTTCGCCTTGCAAAAGCAATGAATATATATCTCCGTTTTGATCATTTAGGAACAGCTCCAGGATGTATCAAAGGATTCTTTGCCATCATAAGCAGAATCAAACACATCACTATCAATTATGATTTACCTGAAGAACTACAAAAAGTTATCTTGGCTCACGAAATTGGCCACGTCGTACTACACAAAAAGGAAGCACAAATGTCTGCATTTCATGAGCTCGAACTCTTCGATAACGTAGATCAAAAAGAATACGAAGCAAATATCTTTGCATCAGAACTACTGCTATCCAATGAGGATGTCATGGATGCCATCAACGAGGACCAGTTCTTCTTTGATGCCGCAAGACAGCTCTGTGTTCCACCAGAAATGCTGGATTTCAAGTTCCGCATTATGAAAAAACAGGGCTTTAAAGTAGAATCACCTATCGTAGCAAACGGTGACTTCTTAAAACATGCGGAGCGAATGTCCGCAAATTACCATGAAAGTTAGGAGTGATATCTCATGATACAGACCTGCGATTCCTGCAGATATACTTTTAAAGCCGCAGTCACGGACCAGTACCCTGACTGTGGCAAATACTCCGTACGCCCAGCCACAGCGGCTGAGCAGGAGGAATGTTGGAAGATTCAAGAAGAAATTGAAATAGAATAAATCATATATCCGTACAAATTAATATAATTATACAGATATTTATTTTTTATAAAATTTATAAATAGTAGAACCAATAAATAAACTCACCTCTAAATGATATTCGTCTTTGTTATTTCTTGAAAAAATAAGCAAAAGTGGTTCCTTACAATTGAATCGTTTATCTTCAGATATTTTTTTCATCTGTAAAACGTCTTTAGAGCTTGGCGTTTTAACATCCGCTGGATGAAAATGCCATTCTCCTAAGTAATATTCTTCTTTCTTATCCCATATTTTTTTCAGATATTCACTTACACCTTTTACACCTCTAACAAACCATGAATATCCTGCTTTTGAATCACCAGGTGCATAACTCAATTCGTTAATGTATACATCTTGCAAAGATGATGAATAATGTCCTGTGATTATGCCACCTGTTTCTTTTCCAATTATTTTATCTAAATATCCCAATATTGAAAAATATGCCTTCATATTCACATACACTTTTGCATCGCAATTGTTGCATATATATTCTTTATACTCTGACAAAGCTTTTTAACACCCCATCTTCATCTATTTCTCTTTCATATATATAAAACCTATTATCGTCAATATCTTTTTCAATCATTTTTTTTAGAAGATTTGTCGCAAATGTAGCTATTAATTGAACGTCTGACGCTAATGCTGGGAATACCGGACTCCAGCAACCAATCCCCTCCCAAGGTAATTGATTTCTTTCAATATCCTTTTGATTATCATATAGTTTTTCTTTGAACTCCATATGATATTGGTTCAAATCGAATTTTCTTGTCTTTTGATATGCGAAAAATAACGTATTTGCTTTGTATCCGAAGGAAATCGAAATAAATATTTTTTTAGTAGAGTTTTCATACTGAGAAAGAATTTTTAACACTTCATTATTTGCAGTACAGTCTATAATAATATCAAAATCATTAATCATACTTGCATTCTTTGAGTTTAATATTTTACATACAGCTTTTGCATTTACACATGGATTTATTGAATTATAATGTTTAGCCAATTCTTCTGCTTTGAATTTACCAACTGATTCTATCGACAATATATGCCTAGCTGAATTCCCTATTTTGTATATATCATCATCCATGACTGTAATATTGGTAATACCACCTCGTACTAATTGTTCTCCAACATAAGAAGCTAATGATCCGGCTCCTAACAACAATACTCTTCTTGTAGTTAACTTATTTTTAAAATGTCCTCTATTTAATATTGCTCTTAAATTCCAATTTTCAGTAAGCAACCATTCCAATGTATTTTCCTTCTTCAAAATAGTACGAAAATCTCTTATTTTCCATCCTAATTCATCACTTCTAAATCCATTGGCATATTTGTTGCCATACGAAAGTACCGGCAATAGAATAGACTCCCAATGAATTACCTGGCATTCACCACCTACTTTTTCTGGAATCGGAAAACCTATCATTAAAATATGTTTTCTTTTATCTCTAAAGCGAGGAATTATTTTTTCTAAAATACACTTCAAATCAACACCTTGATTATGTAATGCATTTTTTAATTCCCCAAAAGTGTTAGGTGCTTGCCAATTATTTATTACTGGTTCCTTACTTAACAAAATCCATCCCGCTTTAATTGTATTCCATTCATCGTTAACATAGCTTCCCCATTTTGTGCCTTTAGTTACTTTACCATCAACATCAGTAAAGTTTCCAACAAAATACTTACTATTGCCAGCACAGAATAAATCAACGTAACCATAATGTGCTTCCGCATCTTCCCATTCCAGCATAGAAACACAATCTTCATTTGAAATAACATAATAAAGTTTTTGGGTTAAAAAATCAGGAATCTCGTAATAATCATCTGCCTTAATCAGTTTATTTCGTGCCGCAGCTTGCACCCAAGCTACAGCACGTTGTGCATTCCAAAGCAACCTATCTTCAAAATTATGTGGTTCCGTCTGCTCTGTCAAAATATTGTCGTAAGGACTTACAAGACACAATTTACCTTTTCTCCAAAGTCCATTAGTACATGTTATACCATTATTTGATTGATGATTAAATGTTGCCATAATACCATTTTCAATCGCAGGATATACATTCACTTCGCCATCAGGATAATCACTTGAACATGTTATGTACCACATTGATTCTTTTGGGATTTCTTTATTTAAAGTAAACGATAACGATATTTTAAAAAGAATATACCATTGTTTAGTCACATCATCCCAACATAAATCTTCCACCATGTCAAAATCTTGAATTTCTTCGAAACGCCTACGTGCAAACAGTATCTTTTCACTGGATTCCATTATGCAAAACGCCCCCCTGGAATAGAACTTGTATTGCTTTTTCTTTCAGTAAATATCGCATCTTTTTTAGGTGGCTCTGGAAACTTGTTACCGAATAATTGTCTCCATAAATCAGCGCTTTCTTGAACTGAACTAGCATCATATGCACTACGTGCAATTTGGGCAGCATCACAAACTGCATCATAAAATTCTGAATAATCTTCCTCCGTAAGTCTCGCAAATACATCATGTTCTGGAACTCCTCTATCTGCTAGATAAGGTTTTGCAGAATAATCAGATACCATCTTTTCTAATGTTAGTGTGATACCTTCTGCAACAGATGTAATGTCATCAGGACAACAGTCACCAATAAAATGTTCCAAAGGATAACTCTTAGGATGCTTTACGTCAGGATATTTTTCTTTGCGCCACCACTTAATACATTTCACAACATTGACATAATGTCCATTACAATTTTTGTTTTTTTCTTGTGTCCAGCGTATTTGCTCTAACGGGTGAGTTTTATCCCATTTCTCGGCTTCTCGGTCTGGAATAAAAAGTGGTTCATCTTTCCAATCATTGCTCTTTGAAAAGAAACTATCAAATTCACAATTCCAATTGTAACCTTTTATGTTATATTGTTTTGTTTCATATAATGAAATAATATCATCCTCTGACTCTAGCATCTTATTTTGTAATAGCCCAAATTCTGCCAATGATACGGATGAAGTTGGAACCAAATCTAAATCCACATGACTCATTTCAATTCCCCATGATCGCCCCTGCTTTCTATATTTTCCGTCATAGTATTTCTTTAAAAAAGGTTCAAAAACATCTAAAACCTCATCTGGTGTACATTCATCTTTATCAAATTTCGTAACCACAACTATATCAACATCCGAACGATTTCCATTTTTGGGTCGTACTGCTGTAGATCTTTTGTAACTACCTTGAAGAAAAGTTGTTTCTATGTATTTTGACACGTCATCATCACTTAATAAACGATTTCTTAATGTTTTATGTGCTTGTTTTAATTCTGAAACTTGATTTTCCGTTAATCTGATTTCTTTCAAAAAATCATTGAAGTAGCTTGTCATTTTTTGAGCCATTATAATTCCTCCTGGTACGGTAACGATATAGTTGGATAATATGTGCATGTTCTTTGTTTCATAAAATCATATTCATATAATATGGTTTTCCCAAATGATAACGAGTATCTACCTAATAAAAACATCAACGCATTAGGACATGCACTAAAAATATGTAGTGTATTCCTTTTTTCTTTTAATTTTCTGGAATCCACAATATCTTTTATTTGATTAGCTAGTTTCCAAGCATGAGCGCCATCTTGTACGCTAGCAGAACCAGAAATTGGTAACTTGAATCTAATAACACGTCCTATAGAAAGCTTATCTTCTTCAATATATTCTAGTACATCTTGGTAAATATTTCTGGCAAATTCTATAACAAGAGCAACATCTACATTTTGATCATCAATAGTCTCTGATACATAGATTGCTTCTGGATAGTTATCACAATAAATAGTATTACTCCACTTATTGACGCCGTATTCAGTTCTTTGTATTGGCGTAATATCTTTTCCTGCTTTGATATCTAATATTTGTCCTGCCATAAAAGCAATTGATGTATTCGCCTCCAACTGCAGATAATATGTCTTGCTTTCTACACATGCCTCAGATAAAAATTCTTGAAGATTTTTGTAAATGTTATTCCACGATTGATCTTTTTTCAAAAATCGATCTTCAAAATAATCTTCCATTTTTAATAACTTGTTCGACTCATTCTCTATGTTTTCTGTATGTTTTATAAAACTTCGTACGGCTATAATAGATTCTTCTTTTAATGATTCATACAAACCTTCATTGTATAATTCATGTTCTAAATATGTTTTGTCAAAAACTGTATTCCCAGCTTGATATAATTTATTTATTATCTGCAAATATGGATTCGTATATTGACTTCCTCTAATTACTCGCAATCCTTGATATTCTAACTTCGAATTTATAATTGATATTAAATCATCCATTTTTTCTTTACGGCTACATATTCGAAGTTGTTTTAAAACTACATATAAATCTTCCTCTGTTACCTTCAACTTATCACATAGTTTTTTCCTTATTCCGCCCATCTTTGATTTAGCTGTTTTTGTTCCGTCAAAAAGCAAATCTAAGCGGATAGTACTATCACTATTATTAACCAAACTATATAATTCATCATTTTGAGAAATATCCCAAACTGAATATATGATAAAAGTACAGTTAGTAAATTCATCCCTATCCATTTTCTTATATGCCGCAACAACCTTATCTAATAACGAATTCTTTGTAGCATTAATAAATGATGGATCCAATAAATTATCTATTGTAAAAAAATCATCATCTCTAACATGGTACTTAACTTGATAGTATTCTTTTTCAATACTACTATCCCTATATTTTTGAGGTTTTGAATATTCAATAACAACGTCATCAAATGATTTTATTTCGTCGTCTTCAAATCGAATTCTTTTAATATCATATTTTCCGCTTAACATATCTAAGGCATATTTCCAAAACACAAGCTGCTGGTATTCGTCACCTAATTCTCTCGAAACTATTGCATTTGCCATTTTTCTCACCTCATCATTTTTTATTGTCGTGAGGAGCGACCCACACCTTATAATTCCATTTGGACTACGTTATAAAATATCTAGCCTTCTATTGTTTCACTTCTAGAGTTTTTTACTTATTATATTAGCCCAATCTATATTTCTTTTTCCTGTATCTCGTGTAATCAACAAATCAACTATGTGAGAACAATTTTCAACTTCAAATAGATCAATTAAGTCCTCTTTCGAATAATATGTGGTTTTTCTATCTAACTCTAGTAGTTGGTCTCTTTTGATTTTTAATGAAGCATAAAAAACGCCATCCGTTTTAAGCGCCTTAATAATTTTTGCTAATGCCAAACGCATATTAACACTTTCCACATGAAGTAATGATGCACATGCCCAAACAGCGTCAAATTCATCTTCAAAATTTAAATCTTCTGCTCGCATCTCAAACACTTCTATTGGAACGAGTTCTCTTGTACGCTTACACATCTCAGCTGATGGGTCTGCTGCTACAACTTCATACCCTTTATCATGAAAGTATTTGCTATCTCTACCAGATCCACAACCAAGATCCAAAATCTTACAACCAGACTTAAGATATTTTTCGAACTCAGCATACAATGCGCTCATGTCTACATTACGAGTTGCATCACAGTATTCATCTGCGTGAGTATTATAATATTCAATTGTATCCCTTTGTTCTTTTGTTATCTCAACAGCCATGTATCGTACCCCTGTAATTTTGCTGAATCGTATACGGGATGTAAATTATTCTCAAGAATATTGAAAAATTGCTCTTTTGAATTACCTTGAACATATAGATTTTCTGTAGCCCAAATTGCATTGATATTATTTTTACGACACTTTTCAAATGATTTAATCAATCGATCCGATTTGTTTTCTATATCATTAGGAAAGATAAGATTGTAAAGGTAATATTGATATCTTGCAAAAGGTTCAAAGAACTTATCCCATTCCGGTAGTTTATTGTTCTTACTTGAATTTAGAGCTTTCTTCATAGGAATTAAGTTCCACAATTCATCATTAGAAATATATGATCTAGGAACAAAATGATCTATGGACAATTCTTTTATTTCAATTTCATCACCTGTATAGATTTCTCTTATTGGTTTGCCTGTAATATCAACAGTCAGTTTCCATAAGTCTCTTGCCTGGTCCAATTTACGTGCATCAGAGTTATCTGGTCGGCACAATTTATATATAATACCAGGAACACCTGGATTACGATCCTGTAAAAACTGTGCCTTATTATACTGAACCCAACTTCGAATCACAGAATAATTTTTAAGTAGCAATTCTCGCCAATATCGGTTTAATCTAATTGTTTTATTCTGTCCAGATCCATCAAGAATCGTGTAAAACACATTTTCATTTCCAGACAACTTTGCCATATATGCGATCAAACGGCTGTGTTTATCATTTTTTATGTATTCTAGACCATCTTTTAAATCTTCTGTATCAAAGAATGGATATAAAAGCTTATAAGGAACATAGTCTGTAAGTCTAGTTTTATCTTTTTTTTAATCAGCACCGCATTCACTAATTGCTCTTAGCAATTCATCTCTAGAAGGGTTTTGTGATATCCAATCAATTTTCTCGTTTAAAATATTAATTGCATGCTCTAAAAAATTTTCTGCATTTCCATCAACTGTTGGACCTAATCGTAAATGGTAATGTGTAACTGTATGCCATGCTTCACATATCATCTCATCGATAATTTTTTCAAATGATAAATCTTCATCTGTTTCCTTTGTAAGGTTCAATATAGCCTCAAACCAATAGAATTTGTAACTTTGAGATGTGTTGTTGAACATACGGGCAAATTTCTGCATATCTAAATTATTTTCGTAAACGATTTCAAAATCAAAATCAGCCCCCATGGCTGCACCTCCACCTTAATTCGCTATCAATTTTGCTACATCTAACAATTTTCTGAAGTTATCTATTACTTCATTTAATTCAGAGTTTGGTCCCCAACTTAATCTTAAAGATGATTCTATACGTGAAACATCAAGTCCCATAGCAACTAAAACATAGCTTGGAGAATAATTAGATGATGTACATGCTGAACCATTGGATATACCACAATATTGCTTGCTAGAAATCATTAGCGCCTCTGAAGAAACACCATCTATTGCAATGTTCAATGTACTAGATATACAAATATCCTGATTTCCATTTATTTGATACTTCAATCCAGATTCTTCTAAAGTGGATAATATTGCAAGCTTAATCTGACGGGAATGACTCTCGTTCTCTTTATATTCCTGTTCTGCGATTTCGCATGCTTTACCGCATCCAACAACTAATGCTACAGGAATTGTACCTGGTCGTATTCCTTGTTCCTGCTGACCTCCATACATAATCCCTTTAACCGGTGGACGCTTATATGCTTTTCTCTTTAGAATCAACGCTCCTACACCCTGTGGTCCCATTAATTTATGAGCACTGAATGACAACATGTCATATTTCAGACTTCTAATTTCCTCCACTAACTTTCCACAGCTTTGTGTCGCATCGATATGGAAAAGCACACCTCTTTTTTGCAACTCATCACCAAGTTCTAGTACTGGCTGAATTGCACCCGTTTCGTTGTTGACATGCATAACACTTACCAAAAGTGTATCCTCACGTAATTTTTCTAACACAGACTCTACACTTACTTGACCAGATTCATTAGGATTAACAAAGTCCACTTCATATCCATCAATTGCCATATGTTTTGCTGTTTCAAGGATAGTCTTATGTTCTATACTAGTGGTTATAATATGCTTTTTTCCTGTTTTTTCAGCATATTCTTTTAGTCCTTGTAACGCAATGTTATTGCTCTCCGTTGCTCCGCTAGTAAAAAACACTTCACTTGAAGATATTCCTAATAAACTGGCCACCTGTTTTCTTGCATTTTCTACTACACTTCTAGCCTCTTCACCAAAAGAATGTGTTCTACTATCCGCATTTCCCGCTTTATTTTGATACGCAATGATCATCTCATCCAACACTCTCTGGTCAATTGGAGCTGATGCATTATAATCTAAATAAACACTCATACAACTACCTCTTTATTGCTAGTTTTACTAAATCATCCAAGCTTTTTATAAACCCAGTACCACACAAATGTGCAATGCCTCGTTCTAAATTAAGTCTGAAATATTTGGAAACGGTTTCATCATCTGTTGGCAAATTCATTTTTATACACCATGCCTTAACAAGAGCTTCATATATTTCATAATATTCTCCACCAAATGTAAACCAAGACATTTCAAGATTACTATCTGCTACTATTTGAATATCTGTGGGCAATGTTTTTTCACTGAGAGAATAACATAATGCCCATCTACATAAGACATTCCAATTTTTGATTCCTGTTTTTCCTTTAAGACGAGATAATTGATCCTTCGCCTGTTGGGAAACCCTTACCTGTTTTATAATCATATATTTGCTCCAATCAAATATCCTTTTTTAATAGAAGTACTCTTCGAAATTTCATCATATTCCAAAGTAAATTCATCTCCTACGTTATCTTTCATTAATTCATAATAACTTGCATCTATTTCAGAATCTGTAGATAGAATAATAGTCTGTTCTCCTGCATTAGGGAAATATGTTGTAATCAATGCTGTTCTATGTAAAGAATCCAATCTAGATAATGGTGTATCAATAATTACTGGCAATTTTTTCTTTGAGCAAATTGCTAATGCCCAAAGTATCGAAATAACCATTAACTGCTGTTCTCCTGCTGAAAGCGATTCCCTTGGTACCTCATGACCATTTTCAGATAAATATTTGACATTAAGGGTTTCAGCATCCATTTCGATTTTGCTAATCAGATTCTTCTTATTTGCAAGCTGTTTATAACATTTAGTAATTGTCTTAGACAGAACACCAGCTTTTTTCTTCTGTAATGCGACCTGGTACTTTTCAATTATTTTAAGTGCCATATTGGAGTATTTAACAGTACGATCTACACTATCTCTTAATTCTGCTGTAGCCAAATATGCTTCCACATATTTGTTGAATTCAGATGTGGCAGAATTCAGTTTGGATGTGGCCTGCGCGTGTTTCTGCTCTAAGTCTGAAATAACTACCTTATCTTGAATAATCTTTTCTTCTGCTTGTTTTATTTTCTTGTAAATACGTTGTAATTCTTTATCATTAATGTCTAGGGTTAAATAGCTGTCTAATTCAGCAATTTGCTTAGCAAGTACTTTCTTTTTGTTAAAGATAGCTTTCATTTCAGTACAACTATTATCAAGCGTGCCTTCATTTAATGTATTTACCTGGAAAAGAGCATGATCCGACAGTTCATAAATTGGATCTTCTTGATTACTTTGAGTTTGTTCTTTTACAAAATCAATGAAATCAATACTTGCTTTTGTATCACCGTCATAAATCGCAGAAAAATCTTCCAATAACATATCAAATTGAAGAATCGCTTCTTGCATAATGGTTTCTGTATGCTCATCTACTGCCTGCAATTTAATATCTTGAATTAAATCAGCAACAAGAGCTAGTGGTAATTCATTAGCTGCAATTTCATAAGCTTTATTTTCCTCTGCTTCTAATTCAGACTTAAGCTTTGCACGCTTTTGAATAGTTTCTTGCTTCTTTTCTACTGCATCACCGCCTTTTGCAGTATATAATTGATGCAATGACTCTAATTTATTATTGTGTTCTTCCAAGATAGCCGCTGTTTTTTCTAGTTTTGCAGTAATCTGTTCTAACTCGATAGCTGCATTATCTTTTTCAGTTCTTAAAGCTTCTAGTTCTTCAGATGTCTTATTATCTGCATCCTGTTTGCTGACTTTCTTTAGGTTTCTTAAAATATCATTTTCAAGAACATCCAGCACATTAATTCCCAACATAGAGCGAATAGCATTTTTTAATTGTACATTCGTGCTATCAACAGCCATTTCAGCAATCTTTTCTCCGTCAAAGAAGAAAAAACTAGATAAAGCACTTGGTAAAATATTCTCAACGAACATTGGCCAGTTGTTAGTTAAAAATTCATTGAACTCGCCGTCTTTATATACGAATATCTCTTCTTTAGTTTTCTTTGTTAAAATATCCCATCTTCTTCTAACAACGTAGTTTTCCTTAATTCCATTATCTATTTCAAACTCTAATTCAACACTACATTCTTTATCATCCGCATTTCTATTTACAAAGGATTTTAGATACTGTAAATATGATCTATATTCACTTTCAGAGTATGCAAAGGAGTTAGAACCATAAAGTGCTAATAGCACAGCCTCTAAGAAAGTTGTTTTTCCTCTACCATTCATACCACCAACTAAGACAATCGGTTTATTTCCTTCAAAGAGAAATCTATTGTCTCCTGCATATACACCGAAATTATGTAATTCTAGTTTTTTTATAATCATCGACTATTCTTCCTCTTCATCAAATTCAGATTCTAATGGCTGATAATCCAAGAATTTTTCATTGTACTTACCACCATTTTCTTTTTTTCGATGCATCATATCTGTGTAATACTGAGTAGCATCCTCTTCGTTTTTATAGCAAGTTTTTCCTATAATACTATTTACACTATCAAGAATACCTTTTCTCTGGTTAACACCAGAAGACTTGCTCTCAACGTCTACCAGTGAATACATCATTTCAAACGCAAGTTCTTCATCTGGAAACATTTCTTCACAAACTTCTTTTAGTATATTCCACTCTTCAGCCTCAAAATTTTCATAATGAATCCATTCAGGATCCTCAAATTCTTTTCCAACTACTTTCTCATATATTTTAGGTAATGAATCATCAAATTCATGTTTATCATTAACCCAAATTCTACGAATGGCTTGTAGCTCTGGAATACGAATCAATTCAAGATCTGAAAACTCTTCAGGTCCATTTTCTTGAATCTCCTTTTGAATATTTAGAAGTCTTTCTAACCAATATTCTCTAACTTCCTTCTTATATGGTCCATGGAACAGCTTACCGTAATTTCCTTGAAGATTTCCTCTCATTCTACGGAAGCTTCTTCTCTCACGATCCCCCTCCTCATTTCCAAATTCATTTCTAAATTCTAAAAGAATACTCATCCATTCTTTTTCCTGGTCATTAAGAATCATTGCCTCCATAGATTTATCTTTTTCAACCATGGTACATACCCAACAACCAAATCGACTTTTTCCACAAGTTGGAGCTGACTTATCTACTTGTAAAGGACATTCGTTATCAGCAGTTGCACCTCTATACATAGTCATTAAATCCATATTTGAATAATTCCATGGATTCTTGTATTGCAATAAGAAAGACCATACATCATCATCTGACCAATCTTCCATTGGCGAAAACACAAGTTCATTTGCCAACGTAGGATTAGGACTTAATAATTCACGTACTCTTCTCTTTTCTAGATTTGTCATTGTTCGATTACGTCTGGTACTTTCCTGTTTTCTAGTTCCTAAAACAAGGATTATTTCTCCATGTTCCGCAATTTTATTCTTGATAAAATTGTTCACTGGCTGAATTTTTAATCTGTCAGTACACCATCTATACTTCATTCTTGGAAATGGATATCCTCTACCAATTAAATTAACCCAAAATGTATTATTGTAATCCGGAATAAGCTTAGTTGGAACGAATGGTAATCCTTTTTTCTCTGCTTCATCCTTCATGGATTTAAGAGACTTATCAACCCATTTAGATACAACTGGTGATTCTACAAGTGTATCTGTATTCATAATATGAATTGTTTTCTTTCTATCGCGTTCAGGAAGTTGTTCAATTGCCATCCACACTAACTGTACCGCTGCTGTACTATCTTTTCCTCCTGAATATCCAATCATCCAAGGAATATCATCTGCCAAATATAAATTTTGAATTGTGACAATAAGGCCATCTATTAAATCTTTTGTAATTGCCATTTTCTATCCTCTATTTTCTATAGTTTTCTTTAATTGAATTTCAGCATCCTCTTCTTCTTGAGAAAGTGGAATGCCGATTTCTTTTTTTATAACATTGGAAATCAGTAATGCTGCCTTTTTATTTGTAATAATACGTCCATTCTTACCTATAGCACGCATATACCATTGTTGTGCGTTTCTACTCCAATTTATTTTTTCCAATTGTTGTAAAATCACATCCATATTATTGGGGTTAGTGTAAAAATAATTACCAATTCTACCAAAAGCTTGTATTACTATACTCTGAGTTGCTATAAAGTTTTCTCTCAAATCTACCTTAGTTATTTCTCTGCTCTGCAACTCCTGCCACTGTTTCATATATTTTACAATTAAATTCCAATACTTTAGTAAAAACTCTTCTGAATTTGGCTCTATGCTTCTTCCTACAATAATTTTGTTTGCAGTATAAAAAGTATTTAGCGTAAATAAACTTGAAGAGTATTTACCTAAAATATCCTTTTCTTTGTCAGTATACGTATTTAAAAATTCAATATTCCAAATCACATTTCTAGTTAATACAGCCATTACATCTCTTGAGTCATACAATTCTGAAATTGAATTTGACGTTTTAACTGCATTCTTGTTTAAATCTGTAAAAATCTGCTGGCTTCTTTTGAGACCTTGATCTGCATAAAAAACAATAGAAATAGTCTCGTCTCCCAATGTTGAATCTTCTTTTAAAGCAGCCATTATTGCCGATTTTCTATGTTGTCCATCATTAATTAAGAAATGCGCATCCATAGACACTTCTAACACTCCTGTATCTGCATTATCTGCAGTAGACTTAAAAGAAAACTCTCCGTCAATTGATGCAGCTAATGCTGAAAAAACATAACTATCTCTGTTTTCTAAGATATATTTGCTTATAACCGGAATTCTTGTTTCATTTAGTTTTCTTTGAGCTCTATATTCAGGTAAAACAAACTCTTCATCGTCTACCGGGAATAATCTTGCTAACATTTTAAGTGGAACCATCGCAATATAGTATTCTGTTCCAGCCTGTGTTCCTCTAACTACAGGAAATCTATATATATAATCCATAACGCCTCCAAGCAACAAGAGATATACTTAAGTACCTACTTAAGTATATCTCCATTGTGCTATAGTGTCAATTTATTATCTTTAATTTTTGAAATTGATAACGAATTTTTCAATTAAATTTTCTTTAATAATCCAATTGATAATGTTTTCATTAACATCAGTAGCCCTAGCTTTTCCACTTGTTACTTTTACAAGAAAATCTTTTATTTCTTCGCTAAGGTTTAAGTTCTGTTCCAACTGATTGACTTGGTCTATTCCATCTTTTAATAATTCTAATCTTGTATGAACACCATCATCTTTTAACAGCAATCCAGCCCATTCGCTTCCGTTATTAATATTGGTTCGAATGGTATCAATTTTATTTTTATCTGACACAAGACTACCTATTGATGATAGTTTTCCAGACAACCCCATTGTCTTTGTTTTATGAAACGCCTTCCATTCCTTTGATAATGCTGGATTCACCTTTTTTGTAATATGTTGTTTCACTTCATTCAATGCCGATTCGTCTACTACCATTGAACTAATTACATTCTCTAATCCGTTTACACCGTCATTTAAGTATTGAATGGTCTCATCAGTTAATTTAAATACAAGTACATTTTTAGCCTCTTTTATTTTTTCTACAGAAGCTGTAAATGCAAGTACTAAAGAGGTGAAATCTGCATCGTTTTTTTGTCTTCTTTCAGCATCTTGCGCAGCTGACTCGATTGAATCTAATTGCTTCATACTCTTAATTTCTTGTTTAATATCATCAATTAGCATTTATTTCACCTCCGCAATTATTTTTTTGCATTCCTGCAGATTTTCTTTATCAGTATTATATTGATCTGTATTATTTCCTCCACCAGCTGAAATAACATTGTTCATTCTATTTGCAACTTCCTGTTTAGCTATAACCAAATCACTATTAGTCAAAGTAAGCAGTTTTGCAAAATCACTTAATGCAAATACTGGGTCTTTACTAAATTTCAATAACAATTCTTGTGTATCAGTAGTTTCTTTTATCTGATTTGCTGTTTTGATAGCAGACACTATTGCTCCTGCATTTTTATTACAACTGTTAATTAAAGAAACATCATAATGTATTGCTACGCTTATATGACTAATCTGAGCTTGATTATAAAACTTTTTAATTGATGTAATAATTTCTTTGATATCTTCTTCGTCATCAATATCATCTAAGTCAACCACTTTTCCTAATACATCAATAACCTCATTTAAAGCATTCTTTTCCCCAGATACAACAGTATCAATTCTGTCGAGGATATACTTCAAATACTCGCTCATGAGACGTCTTTTTCTAACAGGGTCTTCTAACTGTAAATCATCAATACCATACTTTAGTCCTGTATTTATAACTTTTCTTACAGCTTTGTTAAATGAAATATAATCAAACTCATAATTCGTAGACGTAACTGCAGTACCTTGTGGTAGATTGTAATATTGTAGCACACAATTTCTCGCATCATTACCATCCGAACCATTCATTTTCTTTAAAAGATCATTCCAATTCTTTGTATGACCATTACTAGCATTATCTACTACATTTTTTTTCAAAAGCATTTCCACATTAAAGTTTTGTGGCTTTTGAAAACTCTTACATTGTCCATTAAAAATCAATCGATAGAACTCTGCAGCTGCTGCAAATGAAAAGTAGTCTATTTCTGTTTCTTCATATCTCATAATTGATTTTACAATTATAGGCTTAATACTCTCTGTCCATTTTTGCACTCTAAACAAATAATCTGTAGAGCCTTCAAAGTTCCATGATTTTCCACCAATTTCACTCCAACGTACAAATGCTTCTATGATTTTTCTAGATTCTATGGATGCTGGCAAAACAACAACCGAATCACTCTTCATTGTTTGTCGTTCAAATGAAACTAAAAACTTGTTACTTGTATCTCTAACTCTAACCATTGCATCAATAGGAACCCCTTCTGACGCCCAGTCTATTACTGCATATAAATATGCATTCATATTCTTTCTGGCTTCATTTAAAGCTCTTACATTTGCTGTAGTCTGTCCTATATTTAATTTATAGTCTACATTCTCTATCCATTTATCTACTTCTTTTAATGCAATGGCCACCTGCTCATTTTCTTTAACTATCTGTACAACTGGATCTGGTGTAACTGGCTTTGGAGGATCAATTTGTGTAAGATCTTCATCTTCGCCAGTCGGCGTTTCAACCTGTTTTCCGTCAAGTAATGGTAATCCTAATTGTTCATAAACACAATCTGCTATTCCACCAATATATCTAACTCCATCTTTAGAATATACATTATTAGTACCATCACCCCATATATACATAAACTGTGTCAACCTGATTTTTGTGTTATCATCAAGATCATTTCGATTGTATATGGTATTTTGTAATGTAGGATCCATTCCCTCAAGCGATGATCTTCTTTTTGGATAATCTTGTAAATCTTCTAACGAATTTTTGATATACGGTTCCAAAATATCTCTCATCAATGCTCGTGGATGTCGCATATTCGAATCCTGTTTTTTATACAAAAATGTAATTGCTCTAGATGAAAAAGGAAATAGATTAATATGAGAATTCCCCAATTTAAATTCATCCCATCCATTGCCGATAGTCACCTCATGCACTGGATATAAATCTGGGTCAGCTTTATTGCCTAACCACTTATCAATAGCATCTTCGGGCAATGATATTGTATTCAAGTATCTTGCAAAAAACTCTACTAGTCCATTTACATCATTATTAAACATATCATCTGATACATTAATAAAATTTTCAATTCTAGCTTTAGTATTTACACGAAATTTATCAACATAGTAACCGTCTGTAGAACCTACTATAGAATTGATCCTACACAGATTCTTATCAGGATATGCAACCTTATTAGTCAATAACGCGTCTAATAACGAGTCATCAACTCCAGATGCTGCCGTAATATCCTCAATTAAAATAGTTAATGTTTTTCCTTGTTTATAAAGTTCTTGTCGTATTTCTTGTATTACTAGCCCTAAATCTCCCGGTTCTAAGCCAGCACATCTCTGAATCACTTTTTCTACAAATAAGTTTATATAATCCACAATTTTTTTCACAAAAGCGTCATTATCAATAAGTTTATTTGCAATTTTTCTAGCTTTTTCATCTGCACCAGAATTCAATAACTCATTAAAAAAATTCGAGTCTAGTTCAAAATCTGCACTTATGAATTCTGCAGCCTTGTCATTAACTTCCGTAGTCTTATTTTCTGCAAATTTACAATAGATTCTTTCGATTGGTCCATCTTCTAACATCAACCTTTCTTTAAACAAAGAATTCTGAAGAAGTGCTACTAAATGTTGGCGATTCACACGATTTATCATTCTCTCAGTATCTTCGCTAGCTTTCCCATCATCACTCTCAATCAAATTTACAAATGTATAGTAAATTGTGTTTTTTAATTCTATTTCAGGCATAGTTGTTGATGCAGATGCCAATTTCTTGTAAAGATTCTTATTGGGCATATTTTGAACTTCTGGCATATCTATCAGCTGCTTTATAGTTCCTTTTAACGTGTTATCAGCTCTTTTAATAGGTAATACTATTTCTCTTTCAGTTTTACGAAGCTCCAACATTGTGTAAAACCATCTAATCAAATGAGACTTACCAGCACCACTTGCTCCTTTTACTAATACAAATTGATCTTCCTCACTTGAAGCGAAAAATCTATCAAAGACCTCTTCCTCCGTCATCGGATGTTTTTTATCTTGTAGAGTAACATCCGCATGAGAAATTACATATAAATTTTTCATTGGCACATGGGTTGCCAAAAAGTCACCTTTTGTGTTATTAATTACGTCAGGGCGAAAAACACTTTTATATCTTTGCTTTGCTATCTCAATATTCATTATTTAACCCCCTTATAAATAATCGCGCCTATAGGATCATTGAACGCCTCATTAGATGGATATAAAATCCACTTGCTACCCTTATCAGAGACATATTTCAAAGATATTTCTCCATTTTCATGTAGTTGTCTTAACGCACTTGAAAACGCAATATTTAGGTTTTTCTCTCTTTTGGGATTGCCTGACAGTATTTTTCCATATTGGTTAAATCTTGTCATAAAATCATCAATTTGATATTCTTTCTTTTTTTCTAAGTCCATAAGTTTTATTACATCTTTGACAAACACATAAGCATTTGGAAGGAAAACAAAACCATTCATATATCCAAATCCCAAAAATTGTGCCCAAAATCTCCATCCTCTGGCCATTGGTGCAGTAATCTGTTGATCGGATTTTTCTGATAAATAATTCAACATTTCATTATCTGAAATCGAACTGTATTTATATATTTTCTCATCTAGATTCACAATCGCATTTGTACATTTATAAAACTGTTCTTCTTCATAATTATCCAACTTAGAAATTATATACGTTCTTAAATCTTCTATTGTTTTTAACTCCTCTTTTGGAACAATAGCTGTTACATAATTATCCTGAATATCAACTAGTTTTAATTCAGTTGCTGTTTTTAATATTGTAGAAAAATAAGAAGTGCCTTCATATATTTCTTTTGGTTCCATTAATTCTTGTAAATCAGATCGAGAAATATTTTTCTTAGATGTTACAATTCTGTACAAAGCAAAAACCCTTGTAGGTATTGCTTCTGTAACCATTTTCCCAGTAAACATTTTTCCTCCTATCTAATTACAGTCCCATCAATTTGATCTGTAATCATTTTTCCTGTATTGTTTGACACACAAAAATCATGTTTAGAAACATGTATCACATATCTTTTTTTATTTAAATACTTATAAATAGTTTGATACTCTGCTTTAGCTTGATCTTTATCATCATCATCATATATTGCCATTACTAATCCTGAAATGTAAAAACCATTATCATGAACTTGAAGAGCTCTTAATTCTTGAAAATTCATATAATTAATTCCAACGATATTTGATTCTCTTATATTGTCTAGAGAACTACTTACCACAACATTAGGTTTATATTTTTGTATTAATTCACCTGGATCTTCATCTGTGATAATCAATGCTTCATTTGTATTTGCAAAAAAATCAACCATTTCATCTGTCAGATTTTTCTCTGGTCCTTTCACATCAACAACCAGTGGGAAACGATTGTTTTCTGTAATTATCATATTTTCATGACAATTGCAGCCTGGACAACATTCAGATACTAAAGGATACGTTTCAAAAAACATTTCCGACCAACATAATCGATCAGATTTATCAATTGCATTCTTTATTGTAAAAAAAGCATTTTGAGATTTCATTGCTTCTTCATCTCTTATTTTTTCAAAAACTGCTTTAGCTTCACTCGTTTCTTGTGTAATAACATCATTTAATATCTTCACAGTGAAAATATATCTATTTTCCGCATCCAAATCTAACCCTGTTATTTTGATTTGTTTTTTTCTATTCAACAGAAGTAATACATTGATATTCCACTTTTCATCGGTATCATTGCCTTCTTCAAAATAATTAATTTTATTATAATTAGGCTTTGTAGAAGCCATAATTGCAATATTACCACCCTGCCACTGATTGTTTGGGTTTCGATACATACTCCACCATCGTCCCCAAAACTTATCCGTTGTTAGAACTTTGCTCACATGATTAAAAGCTCTTGAAATATCATCTTCATCAATACACATGGCACTAATACAAGGAAGACCATCTCTTCCGCCTCTTCCCAATTCTTGATAATATGTATCTGGACTCTCAGGCATATAAAGATGTACTACACTTCTAACATCTGGCTTATCTACACCCACGCCAAATGCAGATGTCGCTATCATTAAATCAAATTTGTTATTGACCCAATCATCAATTAGATTTCTTCTTTCGTTTGACTTTGTGTCACCCGTAAAAGTATTAATATTTGAATACCCTTTATTTTCTAGATACTCTTTCCATTTATCTGCTTCATATGGAGCATTAACATATAAAATCATTGGATGTGGAAGCAAATTCACCATATCTAAAACTTTTTTTCGTTTATCAGAATAATTTTTAGCTTTACTATAAATAAAACGTGGTTCTTTTCTCAATGAATCGCATCTTATTTCTAGCCAATCGTTATTTATTGCAAAAAGATGTTTTAATGATAATACCGTTTCGTCACGATATGTTGCTGATAACAAATATGTTCTCAACTCTGGATTAACCTTTAATAGCTCATTTCTCCACGGACTTATGCACTGATAATCAACCCTGAAAAAGTCACCCCAAGCCACTACTATATGAGCTTCATCAATAATAATATTTTTGAGATATCTGTCCATATTTGCTTTTGAAATTAATTCACTAAATTGCTCGTTCTTTATCAATGCTTCTGGAGATATGAAGAGTAATCTTACTGTTCTTTGTTCTATAGCTGTTTTTATTTCTTTAAAATTTTTTGTTCCACTATAATAACAGTAAATTTCTCCTTCCTTATAACACTTAATATTTGTTCGTGCTGCTCTTTCCTGATCTATTGCCAAAGAAACAGTTGGAACAATTACAACCGATAAGCCATTTTTTTCATATCCTAGAACTTGAGTTACTAGGCTTTTTCCTCCACCTGTTGGCATCGAAATTAATGATGTGAATCCCCTCGGCGTATTAAGTGCTCCATATACACACAATTTTTGTTCAAATGATTTAAAACTTTTAAATCCTGTTGTCTCTTCTATAAATAAATTTGCCCTAAGACTATATTTCGAATGTATTGCAGGAATATCTGTACTCGATGTAATGAATGAGTCAGATACAAATTTCTTATGCATTATAAATTCCGGAATATCAAATACCGCATAGTATTTTCTTCCCAATGAATCATAATAGATTCCATAATCAGATAAATTCGAAAAATTTTGTGCGTTATCAAATCTAAGTGAAACTTGATAAGTTAACATAAATCCGCGAATAGCAACTAAATAATCTGCTGTCCCACACTTTCCCTCGTTATACCTTGCGTAAGTATTCACCAAGCGATATGCCGTATTTAACAAAAACTCTTCAACTGATGTTTTGGGAGAAGCATTGACAAGCAGCTCTAGGTCATAAGGCTCATTATTTATTAATTTTTCAATTAAATCTACTATAAGTTCTTTTTTCATTTTTTCACCAACCACATAAAGCAAGCAGATTCCAAACGAATAATAGGCTTGGACAAGCTCTCAAGTATTACTTCATACTGTTTTCTCAGTTCTTCTATAGATTCGTTTCCTTCAGTTCCATAATATTTTTTTCTAGATTCTTTCATGGATAAAATCTGATCAATCATTTCTTTTGCGCCAAGCAAATTAGAGTCTTTTTGAAATCCTGTTCGTGCTTTTTTTCGAGCTATTTGGCTACTTTGTTCAACAAGACTTTCCCATTTTTCCTCGGAATATTGACTTCTAAACCAATCAAGATTACTTGCTCGATACCTAGAAGAAATACCTAAAAAACCATTTTCTTTTCCTCTTCTTCCCAAATGATCAATTGAATCTGAACGATTAAAATATCCCATTTGTGATAATCTTCTATGCTCAGATATTACCGTTTTATCTGGAACTTCACTAAATGATGAAAAACCAACGGGAATAACCTGTATTGCTGATGCCAAATACTGTCTAAACATTCCAAGTGAATATAGTGACATTCCAGCATCGAGCAAAAGTCTTTCGTTAGGTTCGATTGAATAAGTATAGATAAATCCCTTCCAATTTACACTTGATTCTGCAGCCAAAGCTGTGCACATACCTTTATATGAACCCATAGCATTTTCAACGATACAATCAAAAATCTCATCACCTGGTGCATAAAAATGAATATAATCATTTTTTATTGCCACTTGCCTGTCGAATGACCCCATTATCATTCTATTATTATGATTTATATTCTTTTTTGATTCCTCTTCAAGACCTCTCTGCGCTTTTATGGCAATCTCATTTTGTTTTTTTGACATATAATGATCCCAGTTTGGCGGAATCAAAAATGAATTCTGTGCAGATCTTACTGAAAAATTATGCTCATCAAATGCAACAAAACCATCATTTGCGCCATGTTCTAGTTCTCCAAATCCAGCAAGTGACGCCCAACTCATCATTGTTTCTGCAAATAATTTATTTTCATTGAATTGATAATTATGCAACAACTTTTCCAATTGCAAATAAAGCGGCCTAAATCTCATTGCAGCGGTATCAAATATTTGTTCACGCTGTACAGTTTCACGCATTTTTTCAGCTTCTTTAATTAATTCCGGAATCAAACGATATAATCCAAATTCAAAATCAGTTTTAATAGATTCAGTTATTTTGTTATTTATATCATTCATAATGATTTCTAGACCACTCAATGATTGACAAAATACATTTAGTCCATCATTCCAAAACTTAAAAAGTTGTTCTTCATAACTATCTACTGAATGAATAACAACAGAAGTCACAGGTTTTTTTACATTTCTTCCCATTCTATCTAATCGGCCAATTCGTTGTTCAATAGTATTGATGTTCCATGGCAAATCTAAATGTATTACATAATCAGCAATTTGTAGGTTTCGGCCTTCACCACCTGATTTGTCGCAAATCAACATTTTACAATTTGGATCCGACTGGAATCTATATATATTAACCTCCGCCTTATCTCTATTGATTGATTCAGCAAATCCAGTAACTTCATCTCCAAACACATCTTTAAAAACCTTATAATATGCATTAAAGGTTTCTATCTGATCTGTAAAAATAACTATTTTTTCGCCAAATAGTTCTTGATCAATGTAATTAATCAAATTGACTAATCTTGATGGGTGACTTTCAATATCATCCATTACATCTGCAATATTATTAATTGCTGTCTCTTCTTCTTCGAGCCATCTTGAAGCTGTTTTAATTACATCTAAAGGGATTGCATATTTATCCCCTAATTCTGTAAGTCGTGCTTTATAAGCCCAAGGTGAACTGAAAAATGCTTCTATCAGAGGTTGAATAATATCTTTTACATTAGAGTCTCCTAGATTTCCTTCTTGAGACAAAATCCACTCTTTAAGTTGACGATATGCCTCATTTTCGTAATAATTCTTTTCTTCTGAAATTTTGTATGTAAGTTCATGAACTGCTCTTTCAGCAAATTCACCATCTTCGTTTTTAGGATACACACCTAAAACTGCTCTTCTTCCACGAATAATATTTCGTTCTAATTGGAAGTTATCACAAATATAGGAAACTATGACTTGTATATCATATATTCCAAAATCTTCTTTTGAAGTATCAACGTCAGATACTAACTCAAATAATTTTGCATCATCAATTTCGTCTGCTAAATCATTTAGATTTTCTTCAATTACTTCTAATTCATCTTGAACATCTTCATCTTCATGTGGATTTTCTGTTTCAATTTCAGGCAACAATTCATTTTTAAAACTGTCCACCTCATCTAAAAGAGAATATGTTAATCGAGAAATTCTATTCTGTTTACCTACCAATTCGCTAAACTTCTCAATTGACATATCATCATATTTTTCAGGAAGAATCAGTCTTAATAAATCCAAATACTCTTCTTGTCTTTGCTGAATTGGAGTTGCACTGAGTAAAATGATGTTTTCCGAATGACGACTTATTGCGTGAATAAATCCATATCTTCCTTTTCGATCTAAATAATTATGAACCTCATCAACAATAACAAAATCCCAATCTACGACACAATCTTCTCTCGATAAGCTTTCTACTGGAAGAAGTTTAATTGAATTTCCATTTTCATCATTTCCTTCTAACAATCCAAATTTAAATAATAATTCCGTTCTCCACTGAGCAATTAATGCTCTAGGTACTGTTATTAAAACCTGTTTTTCTGCATTATTAGACAAATAAATTTTTAAGACAGAGCAAGCTTCAATTGTTTTTCCCAAACCAACCTCATCTGCCAACATATATCTACAGCGTTCGCTTTGTAAACATTGCATTATCGTATTAAGCTGGAAGGCTTTTAAATAAATTTTACATCCCGCTAATTCTTTAAATCCTAAAATTGAATTATCTAATACATTCATGGTGTCTTTTACTATCTGACGTCCTAAATACCAACAAGGATTCTGAAACTCATATTTTTTTAATTGCTGTATAGGATTCGCACTACCGGAAATAAAAGATGTAACTAAATCCACCTCATTCACACATCTATATTCTTTAGTTACAGTATCCTGTAAATAATATTCATAAAAGTCCCTATCATTACCTTTATATTCAACTATCCTAGATGTTTTTCTCCCCCATTTCACAAAAGATCCTTTAAACAAATGACAATGATCCAACGCAGCTAATGGCGCTTCCTTAACTTCATCTGGAATATATTCAAAATATTTTTTTTGATCAAATGGATCTGAAAATTTGATATGAGCTGTTTCATTAAACTCATTTATACTCAATACCTTACCTGTTGCAAATATTCTAGGATCATGCGGATGTTCTCTGTCTATTGGACATCTCACAAACATTCCTTCCTTAATCACAGTAATCCCCCCTATGCCTTTTTGGATTTAAAGGACTCTAAACAAATGTCTTTTTCTGAACATGTTGAACACAAAGGATTTAGCATTTTCTTATAAGCAACTTCAAGTAGAGTATTTTCATTAAGTATAGCATTTACCTCTTGTTGTGTAGAATTCTTAAAAATTTCTTTGGTATCTACTTTTGAAGCTGTATTGATTTTTGCTGTAAGAAAATCTTCTCTTTTAATCATGTGATCAAAATCTTTTTCTTTTAAATTCATAAACTTCCCATTAAACAAAGCATACTTTTCGATGTATGCGAAAGCAGTCCTTACAATATCTATTGCTTCTGCATAATTAATAAATACAAACTTTTCTTTAAGATCGTCCATTTGAGTATTTAAGTAATCAAATACAATATTCTTAACAAATACTTTTCCTTCAAAGTGTCTTCTAGCTCTGTGTTCTAATACAATTGTTAGATATTTTTTTAATAAGAACTCATCCTTATATACGCTTTTTCCCTCTATTACTGATTCCATTAAAAATCTATATTTACAAAGTCTGTATCTCATAAGATCATACTGATTAAACTCATTCATTTTAAATCCTTCAATCTGAATGTAATCAGCCTTTTTCCGATAATCATCTTTTATTTCCGGTTCATATGGTGATACTTTTGCACCTAATATTCTTAATAGATAATATAACTCGGATTCTCCATCTCCTTCATTTTTTATATAGCTTAATTTAATTGCACATTTACTAAATGCTAATCCGTATATCAATGCATATCGTCTAAAGTTCTTATACTCTAATCTTGATGTTACGAAAACCTGATATTTCCAATCTACTGGTGCCTGTGCAACTTCAAAAAAATTAATGTCTAATGGCCATGGAAACTCATCTTTTCTTGTAATACTCATATCTCGATCTGATAAACAAGCAAAATGGTATACTTTATTCTGGTTATTCTGATTTTTTCTTAAAACGTCACCATCAATCTGTTCAAAATTTCTAACAATCCAATTTGCACCTTTTCCCTCAGAAGGAATTTGCTGAAGATATAATTGCATCGTTTCTCTTAAACAATCAAATGACGCATTGGCTTCTACATCTTTTACTTCATTTAATCTTTGCAATACTCTTTCTACAATATCCTTAAATTCTGAATCTATCTCTTGAACATCTAACACTCTTGAAACAAGTACGTCGCTGATTTTTTTATAGAATGACTTGAAATCATTTCTTTGATCACTAAAATCATCATAAAAATATTTTGTAATATCATTCAATTCTTTTAATGCATTTATCAAAGTATCAATTTCTGAATCAGAGATATCAAAGTATTCAACACGTTGAAATTCCACTTTTTCATTATCATCATCTGCAATTTCATCTATGCGATTTTTCAGTTTCCTCAACTTCTTAATAATTCCTTTTATTGAAGTTTCTTTACCATAATAAAGCTTTGTCTTATCTAGTATTGAAATTAATTCCCCGTGCTTTTGTTCGACTATAATTCCACAAGATAAACACTCATACAGATCATTTATTTCTCTAATACATAATGATTGTGTATCGGGATCCCACATATTAGTTATTGATAAGAAAAAATGTCCTATAGGATAGTCTAAAAAAGCCCTTTCTCCAAATTGTTCAGGGAAATAAATTTTTAAAATACTATTTACTTCACTATTTGCTGCATATAACTGTTCATCCATATAATACAATGCTGAATGAATATAGTTATCATCTTTTCTTAATGCTTCTGCTGTTTCGAATTTCTTTGCAATATATCCAGCAAATTCAGTGGCATTGTCAAATTCCGTCACTTCAATTTTATTTGAAAAGTCTATAACACTTGTATTTCCAGCAATTAGTGCAGCAATGTTATCTGCAATCTTTCCACCTTCGAAATATTGAGTATTATTATTCAAATTTTTGGGTGAAAAAACAATTTTTGATTCAAACGAAGAATACACATCCAACCATGTTTGATATACATTTTTATAATCAACTTGATAATTGAAAAGGATTACTACTAATTTATATTTGCTCAACTCTTCTATCATTTTTAACATGATAGGTGTGAACTGATGAATTCCATGTACTATAATTGAGTCTTTTCTTATTTTTGTAGAATCACATTTTTCTTTGGAAACCTCCTGAATAGTGTTTTCAATTGCAGTGTCGATTTCTTCTTCTTTAAAGCTTTCCTTAATTTTAAAGAACTTGTTGTTCGTCAAAATTAATTCCTTATATATTTCAACAATACACTTCTGATCATATGATAATTTTTCATCTCTGATATTAGCCGGATCCATCCCAAGTCCAAACATAGTTCGAACGCTTTCAACAACTTCGCTTCTATTTCTCTTAAGTGAAGAAATAATATCTGCAGCATCTATATCCTGTACTATTGCAGAAAAATCCATGCACTCGATCAAATTATCAATAGCAGCGCGTTGACTAATTGCAATTGAATCACTTTCCCAATCTTCATATAGTGTATTAATAAATTTTGTCACCGTAGTGAGTTTTCCTTTATAAAACTCTTTATATTGGTCACATAATCCGTTTACTAATGTTTGTGATACACACAAATGAAAGCAATTTTGAATAGATGCCCAATACGGTTCCTTATGTATTTCATATGGATTGCTATATGTATATATTGTAATTGCCATTATTCAATAACCTCCATAAAATTACCCCAGCACTGCTGTACTGTGCTATCTAAATCTTTTACCCATACTAAATTTCGAATTGCTCTTGTTAATGCAACATACAAAATTCTAGATTCTTCTTTCTCTTGTTCCATTGATTCAGTATCAATTATGTAACCATCACTATAGTCCATATTTCCATGACCAGATCCATAACTATAAATTAATTTACCATTCACACAATTTACACTGAGACCAGAATGATATGTACTGGAAATATCACCAGATGTATAGGGGAGAATTACTGTTCCATATTCAAGACCTTTTGATTTATGTATTGTCGTACATATAATACTAACCTCATCTGTTTCGATCTCTTTGCTTCTAGATGCCTCTTCCTGATAAGTGGTTATATTGATTTTTAAATATTCTCCAATCATATTAACCGTCAAATACTCTCTAGAATACTTTTGTGTTATTTTTTCAAGCAAGCATTCATAATTACTTTTATAATCCAACTGCAATTCTTTATTATTAGAATAGGTAATCCATGGTTTGATCGCTTCATATATTTCTCTTAATACCACTAAAACCGGTCTTGTTTCAAAATCCGATATTATCTCATTCCATTTTTTCCCAAGAAGCAACATGAAATATTCATCCAATATCCTAACTAATTCGTCTAATTTTTCTTCCGACTTATACCCTTTAAAATTTGACAACTGTATTTTCATAGAAACATAATTTGATTCTATTAAATTAACTAGATAAACCTTATTGTATGGATGTGTAATCGTAAGAACTAGTTTATATAAATCTCTAGTAGATGGTAATCTAAACAGATTTCCACCTTCTGTAACTTTAATAACTAGCTCGGTATCTTCTGCAGCTTTTACCAAATTTGAAATCTGATAGTTATATCTTACTAAGATGGCTATAGTCATTTCTTCTTTACTTAATTTGTTTTGTTTAGAAAGCTTTTCAATTTCTTCTTTTTGGAAACGAATTTCATTGAACAAATCTTCAATAAATTTATCTTTATCTTTTCCATGTGTTTCCACTTTTCTAACTAAAAGGTCATCTGTGTATTCTTTTATCACTCGACTTTTTAAATGATCTTCATCTTCATAAGGAAGCAATTCCTGCGCTCCCATTTCAGTAAAGACCGCATCAAATATATCTAGTAATCTTCCATCTGTTCTATAATTCCTATTTAATGAATACTCTTTCCATAAGTCACTACTAGCCCCCACTTTTTCAAAAGCACTTAATGTAGCACCTCTAAATCTGTAAATACTTTGTTTAAGATCTCCAACAACAAACAATCTACAATCATTTCCAAACATTTTTTGAAGACCTAGAATTGTTTCAATTTGTACATCATCCGTGTCCTGAAATTCATCAATAAAAACATATTTGTAGTTAATTCCAGTACCTCTAATGCTGTTATTTTCCACAAACTTATGAATGTTTATCATGCAATCTCTTAAACTAATCAAGTTCTTTTCTTTTAAATCATTTGCATATTGTATTTCAGATGGAATAACAACACGTTCTATTAATTCATTAAAATATGGGATTGACCCTATTGGATTTCCTAATGATGATGTATCAACAGTTTTAATATCAATGCTGCGATTATATAACTGATCACAAAATCCAATTAACATACTTTCTAGTTCATATGATGGAATAGTTAGCTGATGTACAAAATTTGGATTTTCCTCCGTTTTTTCGCTCAAGTATATATCTAGTTTTGAGTGATAAATATTTCTTCGCTCAAATGTTTCACTTGATATTTGGCTGTCAAAACCGATGCCCATTCGCATACATTCTTTACGTAATAATGAAATTGCAAATTTATGAATTGTAGAAATTTGAATTTGACTCATATCCTCAATCAAATGCATATATTTTTCATTAGACGTGAGCACAAAATAGTTCATAAACATACGTTTCAATCTACTATTCATGTTTTCAGCAGCATCTTTAGTAAAAGTAATCATTGCAATATCACTAACAATATCGACTACAGCGTCTGCTGTTCTATTACATAAATACGCCACTCTAGATACCATGGAATAAGTTTTTCCAGTTCCAGCTCCAGCTGCAACCATAATATTGCTCGACGATGGTGCATGTTCTATTTCAAATTGTTGAAAATTAAAAGGTGTCACTTCTGCTAATGACTTCAACAAAGTTTTTTGTTCATCATCAAACAAACCTTCTTCAATCAGGATCGAATCATTTACATACGATTCGATATCATTAAGAACGTAAACTTCAAAATTAAAAATGGAATACAAATCTTTTAGAGTTGAGTCGTCAAATTTTCTAGTTCCAACCGCTAAATTTCCCTTTACTGGTGCTAATTTCTTCTTGAATAAAATTGATTCCACCTTATTCGCCAATAAACACATGGATTCTCGTGAATCAACAAAAACTATTTCTTTTATTCCCTTAAAATATTCTTCAACAATCTCATCTGCTTTATCATTACTTAATAAGTTTTTTTCGATTCGCAATCTAGAATATCCTGGATTTAAGTTTTCTTCACTCTCTTTCAAATCAAAGTTAGGTTCAAAATGGTGTCTAATAAGTGCAAAGCGTTTTGCATCTAAAATATCATGTGGTGTACTCTTGTTAATATTGTAACGCCCCATTAGTTTTTGAAATAATAAAGCAGGATCTTCTAAATCTTCTTTAAAAATAGTTTCAGTCTCATCTGAAACAACATCTAACCGTTTTTCCAAGTATTCATTTTTACTAATCATTGGATAACAAACTAAATCCATAACTAATGGATTCATTCCTAGCTCCTGCTTCAACAAATTAATCATATTAAATCTGTATCCACGCGCTTGTTTTCTTGGACTAGCTTGTGGCTGTTCCTCTCCCGACAGGATTATGGCATCCTCACTTACAACATTAAATATATTTTGTGGTAACCACCCTTTTACCTCAATAATAAATAATCCAACATTTTCTGCCATTACACAGAAATCATATTCCCACCCCTTGATTGAGCGATTATTATACACTACATATTGTTGTGGAAGATTCTTCGAAAAGTATTCCCATACCTTCTTTTCACCTTCATATTCTGGTAATTTATCAATCATTTTAGCCATATCTTTATCCCCATAAACTTTATTTCATTATTTCTTCATCTGGTAAAACTTCTACAATTTCATCCATAGTACAATTTAGTGCATTACATATTTTAGCCATCACGTCCATGGTAACATTTTCATCTTTGGCTAATTTAGTCATAGTACTATTACCTATTGATGCCATTTCCTTTAAGTCTTTCTTTTTCATGTCACGATCAATCATCAATTTGAATAATTTTTTATATGATACACCCATTTGTTTTCCTCTTTCTTTTAAAGAAACGTGTAATATTCTGTTAATCTAAGTATACCATATATTTCTTATTTGGGGGCATTTTTCTTGCGGATTGGGTATTGGGTTTTATGAGATTTCTACAAATTCTATAATTTCTTTTACTATTTTTTCAGCATTCCACTCATTTCTGTCCACATCTAAATAATAGAAGGCTTTCTAAGTAACTAAGAGCAAGTTTCGCCTTGGGACCCGATAATTACTTTCATAATTATCTTGCCAGGCAACTTGTTGGGGATGATGATTCCCCAAACCCTCATTTGGTTCCTTCGTCACGGCTTTTGAAAGTCTTCGACTATTCAAAGAGGAGGCATGCTACCTATGGCAAGACCAAAAAAATCTATTCCACCGGCTAAAAACCGGGAAATCAAAATTCGTTTTACTAAAGAGCTTTATAATGTACTTACCAATGAGGCATTGGCAGCTCGCATCCCACGAACTGAGTACATTCGTCAGCTCATTCTAGATCATCATCCTGTAATTAAGCAGGAAGTTGTTTTCGACTGCACTAAAGTCTTAGAAATCTTTCGTGGACTTGGTAACTGTCGTGGTAATCTTAATCAGATTGCAAAACATCTGAATCAAGGTGGTGAACCTAATGGACAAGTTCGTAAACAAGTCCTTGTTTCCAGTTGCGTCCTTCCTGCAATTCCAATGTTGCAAAACTCAGTAGATCAATTGCCAACTCAAACAAATGCGCATGCTCGGCATTTGTCGTTTCAGATATGGAAAAAGAGAATCGTTTGTCACTGCCGGTAACTTCTCCCTTGTATGCTGATTTCGTCCCTCGCATGGCAGCATACTTTGCAATGCCTTGCTTGTCGTAACCAACGAATACTACATTATGGTATTTGGCAGTCTCAAAAAGCAAACTATTATCAATGCAGTACTGAATAATTTCCGGATAAATTCCTCTTTCTCTTAGATATTGTTTTGCACGATAAGGTTTATCCGCCAATTCCGGCATCAATAGTTTTTTGACTGGTTTTGTTTTAAATTCATATTCTTTGGTTGGTAGTTCCTCAATCGCATCACGACCAACGATTAATTCCACTGCTTCCGGCAGGGAGTACTCTTTGACCTTCATTAAATAGTCTAAGGCACTCACACCACCGATTCCTCTGGAAAACTAGTACCATTTTCCGTTACTGATTTTTAAAGAATCATGTTCTCTGGTGCAGTAATTGTTTCATGAAATGTGAACCAGATTTCCCGGCTCACAACAGGATAGATAAGTAAGAAGGTCTATCCTTCGGGCCTGTTCAATGGCCTCTGCTTTGGTTTCCGGATAAGCTGTTATCGTAATTGTTTTGGTGTTCCAATCAAGTGTGTAACTGTCCGTTGCAACATTGGTAATATGATGCTCTGCTAAGAAATCTCTCAGATTCTTCATAGCTTCCAGATTGTCCGACATGATTACATTGACGTACGTTCGATCCTTGGAAAGCTTGTCATTCATAAAACATGCAAGAGAACAACCGACACCGCCAGCAACTGCTACAATCAGCATGGTCAATATGTGATCGGAAGTCACCACGTTTCGCATGATCCAGAAATAAATAAAGTCGGAAAGTATCACTGCAATTCCTGCAAGTACCCACCGACTTCTCTGGATCATAATTGTTTTTGTTGTATTAATGGCATTGTCTATCACTTTGGCGATAAACAAGATTTCCAGATAGATAATGCTGTGCATTTCTTTTCACTCCCTTCAAATAGAAAAAGCCGCAGAGTTTTACGCTCTACGGCCATCACATATTTCTATTTATCTTTGTTTTTATCGACTGAAATAGTTTATAAAAAGCGATATTTACCCTTTCCATGTCCACTTACAGGAACAATTATATTACTATCAAGTAACTCAAACTTCCCACACCAATAAGGTGTGATTAACCTTGAAAATTCAATATTTCA